>Ga0210391_10000001_pt1 | contig 630847 bp, 577 predicted proteins | sample IncBWC12OmetaG_FD_160573 | JGI IMG/M metagenome (GOLD analysis project Ga0210391, IMG submission 160573) | Forest soil microbial communities from Barre Woods Harvard Forest LTER site, Petersham, Massachusetts, United States - Inc-BW-C-12-O ...
TCATGCCCGGGGACAACATCAAGATGACGGTCGAGCTGATCAGCCCGATCGCCATGGAAGAGGGACTGCGCTTTGCGATCCGTGAGGGCGGCAAAACCGTCGGCGCGGGCGTCGTCTCCAAGATCCTCAAGTGATGATGGCGAATTCCGGAGTGAACGCACATGGCTAATCAGAACATCCGTATCCGCCTGAAGGCGTTCGACCACCGCCTGATCGACTCGTCCGCGCGGGAGATCGTGGAGACGGCCAAGCGCACCGGCGCCACCGTCAAGGGCCCGGTGCCGCTGCCGACGAAGATGGAGCGCTTCACCGTGCTCGTCTCGCCGCACGCCGACAAGGATGCCCGCGACCAGTTCGAGCTGCGCACCCACAAGCGCCTCATGGACATCATGAACCCCACCGACAAGACGGTGGACGCACTCATGAAGCTCGAGCTGCCCGCCGGCGTTGACGTGCAGATCAAGCTCAACTGAGGCGACTCTGCCGGCCCCACCCGCCCGGCCGTCCGAGGCTGAAAAGCCTGCGAATTTAGGGTTGATGGATCGATCGGGCGCGCCTATACTGCGCGCCCTTTTTGCTCCCCGCGACAGCGGGGGGCGTAGTCGCGTAAGCGGCATCGGGCGAGGTTGGGGCACTCGGGCTCCAAGACCACTCGAGACTCACGCAAGCTCGCAGCTTCGCGTAAATCTCCTGTTGTCTCAATAACTTAGGCTCGATGCCAGTGGCCTTTCGGGCGCCAATCGCAGCGCTGCGAAGGATTGATGAAGAGGACGAGAAATGGCAATCGGACTCGTCGGCCGCAAGGCCGGCATGACCCGCATCTTCACCGATGCCGGTGAAACGGTGCCCGTCACCGTGATCGAGGTTCTGCCGAACCGCATCACGCAGGTGAAGGCGCAGGATAAGGACGGCTACCGCGCGGTGCAGGTCACCTACGGTACGCGCCGTCCGTCGCTGCTTTCCAAGGCCGTCGCCGGGCACTACGCGCGCGCCAATGTCGCCCCCGGCAAGGCGCTGGTCGAATTTCGCCTCACGGCGGCCGACAAGGACGAGTTCGCGGCCGGCACGGAGATCAAGGCGGACCTGTTCAAAGAAGGCGAGAAGGTCGACGTCACCGGCACCACGATCGGCAAGGGCTTCGCCGGGGTCATGAAGCGGCACAATTTCGGCGGCATGCCGGCAACGCACGGCGTGTCGCTCACGCATCGCTCGCCCGGCTCCATCGGCCAGCGCCAGACCCCAGGTCGCGTGTTCAAGGGCCGGCGCATGGCCGGTCACATGGGTGTCATGCGCCGCACCACCGAGAACCTGAAGGTCGTAGCAGTGGACCTGGAGCGCAATCTGCTCCTGATCCGCGGCGCGGTCCCGGGTGCCGAGGGCGGCCAGGTGCTCGTGCGCCCCTCGCTCAAGGCGGCTCGCCGCGCCAAGCGAAAGACCGTGGCGCCGAGCAAGGTCGGCAAAGCCCCGTCGAAGGATCCGGCCAAGGCGGGAAAGAAGTAAGCCATGAAACTGAAGCTGGTGAATGGCTCAGGGGACCTGCAGGTCAACGATGCCGCCTTCGGTCACAAGTTCAACGAGGCGCTCGTGCACCAGGTGCTGACCGCGTATCGCAACGCCGGCCGCTCGGGCACCAAGGCGCAGAAGTCGCGTGCCGAAGTGCGCGGCGGCGGCCGCAAGCCGCACGCGCAGAAGGGCACCGGCCAGGCGCGGGCCGGCTCGAGCCGCTCGCCGATCTGGGTCGGCGGCGGCAAGACCTTCGCGGCCAAGCCGCGCGATTTCGCGCAGAAGGTGAACCGCAAGATGTACCGCGGCGCGATGCGCGCAATCCTCTCGGAGCTGGCGCGCACGGAGCGCCTCCTGGTCACCGACGGCATCGAGCTCGAGGCGCCCAAGACGCGCCTGCTCGCGCATCAGCTCAAGCAGTGGTCGCTCCCCTCGGTGCTGATCGTGGTCGAGGCGCAGGACGAGAAGCTGTATCTGGCGGCGCGCAATCTGGCGCACGTCGAGGTGATCGAGGTGACGGCGCTGAATCCGCTCTCGCTCGCCGCCTACGACAAGGTGCTGATGACGGTCGGGGCGGTGAAGCTCATCGAGGAGCGCATGCAATGAACCGCGAACAGCTGATGAGCGTGCTCATTGCCCCGCACGTGACCGAGAAGACCTCGCTCGCGATGCAGAACCACAACCAGTACACCTTCCGCGTGCGCCGCGAGGCGACCAAGACGGACGTGAAGAAGGCCGTGGAACTGATGTTCGACGTCAAGGTGGCGGGCGTGCAGGTCGTGAACGAGCCGGGCAAGACGCGCCGCTTCGGCAAGACCATCGGCCGCACCCAGGACTGGAAGAAAGCCTACGTCAGCCTCGTCGCCGGGCAGACGATCGACTACGAAGCCCGCGCCAAGGCCTGAGGATTTAGGACGCATCGCAATGGCTCTCATCAAGTACAAACCGAGAACCCCGGGTCAGCGCGCGGTCATCAAGATCGATCGCTCGCACCTGCACAAGGGCGGCCCGCACGAGGGGCTCACCGCGCACCAGAACAAGACCGGTGCGCGCAACCACTTCGGCCGCATCACCACGCGCCACCACGGCGGCGGCTCGCGCCAGAAGTACCGCCTCATCGATTTCAAGCGCGACAAGGACGGCATCACCGGTGTCGTCGAGCGCCTCGAGTACGACCCGAACCGCACCAGCCACATTGCGCTGGTGAAGTACCCGGACGGGGAGTGGCGTTACATCCTCGCCACCAAGGGGATGAAGCCCGGTGATGAGGTGCGCTCGGGCGCGGAGAGCCCCATCAAGTCCGGCAACGCGATGACGCTGCGGCACATCCCGGTGGGCTCGATCATCCACAACGTGGAGATGAAGCCCGGCCGCGGCGGGCAGCTGGCGCGCAGCGCCGGCTCCTCGGTGAGCTTCACCGCGCGCGAGGGCATCTACGCGTACCTGCGCCTGAAGTCCGGCGAGACACGCAAAGTGCACGTCGACTGCCGCGCCACGATCGGCGAGGTCGGTAACGATGAGCACAACCTGCGCAGCTACGGCAAGGCGGGCGCCAAGCGCTGGCGCGGCATTCGCCCGACGGTGCGTGGGCTCGCCATGAACCCGGTCGATCACCCGCACGGTGGCGGTGAGGGCAAGTCCGGCCAGGGCAACCCGCACCCGGTGTCGCCGTGGGGCTGGAACACCAAGGGCCTGAAGACGCGTCACAACAAGCGCACGGACAACATGATCGTCCAGCGCCGTAAGAACCGCATCCGCTAGAGAGAGCGTAAGAGCACATGCCACGTTCACTGAAAAAAGGCCCGTTCGTCGATCTGCACCTGGCGAAGAAGGTGCAGGTGGCGTCCGCCAAGAACGATCGCAAGCCGATCAAGACCTGGTCGCGCCGCTCGATGGTCGTGCCCGAGATGGTCGGCCTCACCATTGCCGTGCACAACGGCCGCCAGCACATCCCGGTGCTCATCACCGAGAACATGGTCGGTCACAAGCTCGGCGAGTTCGCCCCGACGCGCACCTTCAAGGCCCACTCGGGGGACCGCAAGGTGGAGGCGGCGGCCTCCTAGAGGCGCCGAAGTCGTATGCAAGTCACCTCCAAACTGCGCTACGCCCGCATCTCCCCGCAGAAATGCCGCCTGGTGGCGGACGTGGTGCGCGGGCAGCCGGTCGGCCGTGCGATCTCGAGCCTGAAGTTCATGCCGAAGAAGGGCGCGGAGCTGGTGTGCAAGCTGCTCGAGTCCGCGGTCGCCAATGCCGAGCACAACCACGGCGCGGACATCGATGAGCTGAAAGTGTCGCTCATCCACGTGGACGCCGCCCCGGTGCTCAAGCGCTTCGCCGCGCGCGCCAAGGGCCGCGGTGCGCGCATCATCAAGCGCAACAGCCACATCACCGTCGCCGTGAGCGACGGCAAGAAGGACTAACGCATGGGTCAGAAGGTCAATCCGATCGGCATACGGCTGGGGATCACCCGTGACTGGACCAGCCGCTGGTACGCGGGCAAGCGGCAGTTCCCGCTGCACGTGCACACCGATTTTCGCGTGCGCTCCTTCCTCAAGGATCGCCTGAAGGAGGCCTCCGTCAGCCGCGTGCTGATCGAGCGCGCCGCCAAGAAGGTGAACATCACTATCCAGACCGCGCGTCCCGGCATCGTCATCGGCAAGAAGGGCGAGGACATCGAGAAGCTGCGCCAGGAGACGGCCGCGCTCTTGGGCATGCCGGTCACGGATGTGCGCCTGAACATCGCCGAGATCAGAAAGCCCGAGCTCGACTCGCAGCTCGTGGCCGACTCCATCGCGCAGCAGATCGAGAAGCGCGTGATGTTCCGCCGCGCCATGAAGCGCGCGGTGATGAGCACCATGCGCAGCGGCGCGCTCGGGGTGAAGGTGCGCGTCTCCGGACGGCTGAATGGCTCGGAAATCGCGCGCACCGAGTGGTACCGCGAGGGACGCATTCCGCTGCACACCTTCCGCGCCGACATCGACTACGGGCTCTCCGAAGCGCAGACCACCTACGGGGTGATCGGCGTGAAGGTGTGGATCTTCAAGGGCGAGGTGTTCGACAAGGCGCAGCTTGCGCAGCAGGCCGCCGAGGGCGAGGCCGTGCAGGCCACCGCCGCCGCGGCTGCCGCAGCGGCCGCCGCTGGTGCTGCCGCGCCAGCGCCGCCTGCGGCCGCGCCCGCTGCGCCGGTCGCCGCCGCCGACGTTCCCGCGCAGGCTTAAAGGTTCACCGCTCATGCTTCAGCCCAAACGCACCAAGTATCGCAAGCAGTTCAAGGGCCGCAACGGCGGCCTGGCGCATCGTGGCAGCAACGTCTCCTTCGGCGAGTTTGGCCTGAAGGCCACGAGCCGCGCGCGCATGACGGCGCGCGAGATCGAGGCGGCGCGGCGCGCGATGGCGCGCTACGTGAAGCGCGGCGGGCAGATCTGGATCCGCGTCTTCCCGGACGTGCCGATCTCGAAGAAGCCGCTGGAAGTGCGCATGGGCTCAGGCAAGGGCAACGTGGAGTACTACGTCGCGCGCGTGCAGCCCGGCAAGGTGTTGTTCGAGATGGAGGGCGTGGATGAGGTGACGGCGCGCGAGGCGTTTCGCCTGGCGGGCTCGAAGCTGTCCGTGTCCACTTCGTTCGTGAAACGGCAGGTGCGTTAATGGACGCCAAAGAGCTGCGCGGCAAGAGCGCCGCGGATCTGGCCGAGGAACTGGTGAAGCTGCGCAAGGAGCAGTTCGCGCTGCGCATGCAGCGCGCCACCGGCCAGCAACCCAAGCCCGATCAGTTCGGCAAGGTGCGCCGCAATATCGCGCGCCTGAAGACCGTGCAGCGCGAGCAGCGCTCCGGCGGAGGCAAGTAACCCATGAGCGCGGAAGGTGCGAAGGTGGAATCCAAAGTGGAAGCGAAGGGTGCGCGCGTCCTGACCGGGCGCGTGGTGAGCACCAAGATGCAGAAGACCATCGCGGTCGAGATCGAGCGTCTGGTGAAACATCCGACCTACGGCAAGTTCATCCGCCGCACGACCAAGCTTCTGGCGCACGACGAGAACGGCACCTGCAAGGAAGGCGACCTGGTCGTCATCACCCCGTGCCGGCCGCTGTCGCGACACAAGTCGTGGCGGCTGCTCGAGGTCGTGAGCAAAGCGACCGCGCGCTAAGACGAGTTCACAGACAGGATTGAATCATGATCCAGATGCGCACCATGCTGAATGCCGCTGACAACAGCGGCGCGCGCACCCTGATGTGCATCAAGGTGCTCGGCGGCACGCGCCGCCGTTATGCGACCGTCGGGGACGTTATCAAGGTGAGCGTCAAGGATGCGATCCCGCGCGGCAAGGTGAAGAAGGGCGAGGTGTACGACGCGGTGGTGGTGCGCACCAAGCACGGCGTGCGCCGGCCGGACGGCTCGCTCATCCGCTTCGACGGCAATGCCGCGGTGCTCTTGACCAATAAGCTCGAGCCGATCGGCACGCGTATCTTTGGGCCGGTGACGCGTGAGCTGCGCAACGTGCAGTTCATGAAGATCATCTCGCTTGCTCCCGAGGTGCTGTGATGAAGAGGATTCGCAAGGGCGATCAGGTGATCGTACTCAGCGGCCGCGACAAGGGCCGCCGCGGCGCTGTGATCCAGGTGCTGCCCGACGGGCGCGTGCTGGTCGAGAGCGTGAACATGGCGAAGAAGCACACCAAGGGCAACCCGCAGGCGGGCAAGCCCGGCGGCATCATCGAGAAGGAAGTGCCGCTGGCGGCCTCCAAGGTCGCGATCTGGAATCCGGCCGTCAAGAAGGGCGACCGCATCGGCATCAAGACCCTCACCGACGGCAAGCGGGTGCGCTTCTTCAAGTCGAACGGAGAAATGCTCGACGCCTGAAGGGCGTCAAGTGAGTGAAGTATGGCAAGACTCCAACAGGTATACCGCGAGACCATCGTTCCGAAGCTGCGCTCGGACCTGAAGATCGACAACGTGATGCAGGTACCGCGCATCGCTAAGATCACGGTCAACATGGGCGTCGGGGAAGCGGTCGCGGACAAGAAGGTGATGGATGCGGCCGTGGCCGATCTCACCAAGATCACGGGGCAGAAGCCGCTGATCACCAAGTCGCGCAAGGCGATCGCGTCCTTCAAGATCCGCGCCGGGCTGCCGATCGGCGCCAAGGTGACGCTGCGCGGCAAGCGCATGTACGAGTTCCTCGATCGCCTCATCAGCATCGCGATGCCGCGCATCCGCGATTTCCGCGGCGTGTCGCCGCGTTCCTTCGACGGGCAGGGCAATTACTCCCTCGGCGTGAAGGAACAGATCATTTTTCCCGAGATCCAGTACGACCAGGTGGACCAGATCCGGGGTATGGACATCACCATTACTACGACGGCAATGGATGACCGTCACGGCCGAGCGTTGCTCGAGGCATTCAACTTCCCGTTCCGGAAGTAACAGGACTTAAAGTCTATGGCGAAGACGAGCATGGTCGAGCGCGAGAAGCGTCGCGCCGGGATCGTGAAAAAGTACGCAGTGCGGCGCGCGAAGCTCAAGGAGCTGATCCGCAGCCCCAAGAGCTCCCCCGAAGAGCGCCAGGCGGCGCAGGCGGAGCTGCAGGCGCAGCCGCGCGACGCCGCCAAGGTGCGCCACCGCAACCGCTGCGCCATCACCGGGCGTTCGCGCGGCGTGTACCGCAAGTTCGGGCTCTCGCGGGTGAAGATCCGCGAAGTCGCGAGCCGCGGGGAGATTCCGGGACTGACGAAGGCGAGCTGGTGAGGAACGCCGCATGAGCATGACCGATCCCATTGCTGACCTGTTGACGCGCATCCGCAACGGCCAGACCGCCGGTAAGCCGGAAGTGCAGCTCGCCTCCTCGCGCCTGAAGACGGCCATCGTCAAGGTGCTGAAGGATGAGGGCTACATCGCCGACTTTCGTCTGGATGCCGATGCGGGTAAGCCGCGCCTGACGATTGGCCTGAAGTATTTCGAGGGCCGGCCCGTCATCGACCGCCTCGAGCGCGTCAGCCGTCCGGGGCTGCGCATCTACCGCGGCAAGGACGAGCTGCCGAAAATCCTGGGCGGCATGGGCACGGTGATCGTCTCCACGCCCAAGGGCGTGATGACCGACAAGCAGGCGCGCGCGAGCGGGCAGGGCGGCGAAGTCCTGTGCATCGTGGCCTAAGAGCGTAAAGAGTTAAGCATCATGTCCAGAATCGCCAAAGCTCCGGTCGAACTGCCTTCCGGCGTGACCGCGACCATCGCCGCCAGCGCGGTGACCATCAAGGGCGTCAAGGGCTCACTCAGCCTGCCGCTCGGCAAGGGCGTGTCGGTCATCGAGAAGGAGAAGAAGCTCGAGATCAAGTTCGACGCGCCGGGCCTGGCGCGCACCCAGGCCGGTGCCACGCGCGCGCACCTCGCCAACATGGTCCGCGGCGTCACCAAGGGCTACGAGAAGAAGCTCGAGCTGGTGGGCGTCGGCTTTCGCGCCGCCGTGCAGGGCAAGAGCCTGAACCTCACGCTCGGCTTCTCGCACCCGGTGAACGTGCCGATTCCGGAGGGCATCAGCATCGAGACCCCGAGCCAGACGGAGATCCTGGTGAAGGGCATCGACCGGCAGAAGGTCGGCCAGGTGGCCGCCGAGATCCGCGACATTCGCCCCCCCGAGCCCTACAAGGGCAAGGGCGTGCGCTACGCGAATGAGCAGATCACCCTGAAAGAGGGGAAGAAGAAGTGATCATCACCAAGAAGCAGCGGCGCCTGCGCCGCGCCACCAAGAGCCGCGCGCACATCCGCGCGCTGGCGGTCGCGCGCCTTACCGTGCATCGCACGCCCAACCACATCTACGCGCAGATCACCGCCGCGGACGGGGCCAAGGTGATCGCCACCGCCTCCACCGTGCAGAAGCAGGTGCGCGCAGGTCTAAAGAGCACCGGCAACGTCGCGGCCGCCCAGGCCGTCGGCCGGGTCATCGCCGAGCGCAGCAAGGCGGCCGGCGTGAGCAAGGTCGCCTTCGACCGCTCGGGTTTCCAGTTCCACGGGCGCGTCAAGGCGCTCGCGGATGCAGCCCGCGAAGCGGGTCTTGAGTTTTAGGCAGGACACACACACATATGGCGAGACCAGAGAAGGGCCAGCCGGCCGACGAGTTCGTCGAGAAGCTCGTGGCCGTGAATCGCACCGCCAAGGTCGTCAAGGGCGGGCGGCAGTTCGGCTTCACCGCGCTCACCGTGGTCGGGGACACCTCCGGGCGCGTCGGCTACGGCTTTGGCAAGGCGCGCGAGGTGCCGGTGGCGATCTCCAAGGCCATGACCCAGGCGCGCAAGAACCTGATCAACGTATCGCTGCGGAACGATTCGCTGCATTACGCGGTCACGGGTAATCACGGGGCGACGCGCGTGTACATGCAGCCGGCTTCCGACGGTACCGGGGTCATCGCCGGCGGCGGCATGCGCGCGGTGCTCGAGTGTGCCGGTGTGCGCAACGTGCTCGCCAAGAGCTACGGCTCGCGCAACCCGATCAACGTGGTGCGCGCGACCATCAACGCGCTGGCGAAGATTCGCTCGCCCGAGGAAATCGCGGCCAAGCGCGGTAAGACTCTCGAAGAGATCACGGGCTGATGAGCCATGGCTGACAGACAGATCAAAGTGACGCTGGTGAAGAGCCTCAACGGGCAGCTGAAGAACATCGCCGCTTCCGCGCGCGGCCTGGGCCTTAAGCGCATTCACCAGAGCGTGATGGTCAAGGACACGCGCGAGAACCGCGGCATGATCAACGCTGCGGTGCACCTGCTGCGCGTGGACGAGAAGGGCGCCTAACACATGCGACTCAACACATTGAAACCCGCTCCCGGCGCTAAGCGCCCGCGCCTGCGCGTCGGCCGCGGCGCCTCCGCCGGCCAGGGCAAGACCTGCGGCCGCGGCACCAAGGGCCAGCGCGCGCGCAAGGGCGGCTACCACAAGGTCGGCTTCGAGGGCGGCCAGATGCCGCTGCAGCGGCGCATGCCCAAGGTCGGCTTTCGCTCGGCCATGAAGCGCTCGCGCGCCGAAGTGCGGCTCGGGGAGCTCGCCAAGGTCGAGGGCGGGCTGATTGACCTTGCCGCGCTGCTGAAGGCGCAGGTGGTGCCCGCGGGCACCGAGCGCGCCAAGGTGGTGCTCTCGGGGGAGATCAAGAAGGCGGTGACGCTCAAGGGCGTGGCCGTCACCAAGGGTGCGCGCGCGGCGATCGAAGCCGCGGGCGGCAAGATCGAGGCCTGAAGGAGCTGTTGCGCTAGCATGGCGAGCACCGTAAGCAATACGACCTCACTGGGGGATGTCGCCCGCTCAGGGGAGATCCGCGGCCGCCTGTTGTTCCTCCTGGGCGCGCTGATCGTCTACCGCATCGGCACCTTCATCCCGGTACCGGGCATCAACCCGTCCGAAGTGGCGCGCTTCTTCGGCGACCGCTCCAACACGATCCTAGGGATCGTGAACATGTTCTCGGGCGGTGCGCTCTCGCGGCTGTCGATCTTCGCCATGGGCGTCATGCCCTACATCTCCGCCTCGATCATCATCCAGATGATGTCGATGGTGGTGCCGACGCTCATGGAACTGCGCAAGGAAGGCGAGTCCGGGCGCCGCAAGATCACCCAGTACACGCGCTACGGCACGGTGGCGCTCGCCCTGGTGCAGTCCTTCGCCGCCGCCGGCGCCCTCGACAAGGGCGGCATGACGCTCGTGCACGGCTGGCCGTTCCTCGTGACCGCCACCGTCACCATGACCACCGGCACCATGTTCCTCATGTGGCTCGGCGAGCAGATCACCGAGCGCGGCATCGGCAACGGCATCTCGATGCTCATCCTCTCCGGCATCGTCGCGGGCCTGCCCGGCGCGGTGGGCAACACCATCGAGTCGGTGAGCAACGGGGAAATGCAGGGGCCGTTCGCGCTCTTGCTGCTGGCGCTGGTGCTCGCCACCACCTTCTTCGTGGTGTACGTCGAGCGCGCGCAGCGGCGCATCCCGGTCGACTACGCCAAGCGCCAGGTGGGGCGGCGTATGTACGCCGGTCAAACGAGCCACCTGCCCTTCAAGCTCAACATGTCGGGCGTCATCCCGCCGATCTTTGCCTCGAGCCTGCTGCTGTTCCCGGCGACGCTCGCCAGCTTCGCCGGCACGAGCTCGCAGGGCTGGTTCGGCAACATCATGCAGAACGTGGCCGCCGCGCTCGGGTACGGGCAGCCGCTGCACCTGGTCATCTACGCCGGGCTCATCATTTTCTTCTGCTTCTTCTATACCGCGCTCGTGTTCAACGCGCGCGACACGGCGGATAACCTCAAGAAGTCCGGCGCCTTCGTGCGCGGCATCCGCCCCGGGCAGCAGACGGCCGAATACATCGACGCGGTGCTGACGCGCCTCACCCTGTGGGGCGCGCTCTATGTCACCGCTGTGTGTCTGTTGCCGGAGATTCTCGTCACGTGGAAGGGTGTGCCGTTTCACTTCGGCGGCACCTCGCTCCTCATCGTCGTCGTGGTGGTGATGGATTTCATCTCGCAGCTGAACGCGCACATGATGTCGCATCACTATCCGGGACTTCTCAAGAAGGCGAATCTGCTCGGCTCCGGCCGCTCAGGTTCAGGTGGTTAATCATGAAAGTACGTCCGTCGGTCAAGAAGATCTGCAAGAACTGCAAGATCGTGCGCCGTCGCCGCGTGGTCTACGTCATCTGTACGGATCCGCGTCACAAGCAGCGCCAGGGTTGAGGTAGATATATGGCACGCATAGCCGGCATCAACATCCCGATGAACAAGCACGTGTGGATCGGGCTCACGCAGATCTACGGCGTGGGTCGGGCACGCGCGCGCGCGGCCTGCGCCGCCGCCGGAGTCGCCCCCACCACCAAGGTGAAGGACCTCACCGAACCTGAGGTGAATGCGATCCGCTCGCAGATCGCCAAGTTCGCGGTCGAGGGCGACTTACGCCGCGAAGTCTCGATGAACATCAAGCGCCTGATGGACCTCGGCTCACACCGCGGCATCCGTCACCGGCGCGGGCTGCCGGTGCGCGGCCAGCGCACGCGCACCAACGCGCGCACCCGCAAGGGCCCGCGCAAGCAGGCGGTCAAGCTGAACGCACCTCCTGGAAAGGCATAAGGCTTAAGGCACATGGCTGAAGAGAAAGCAGAGAAACCCGAAAAGACCGAGAAGGCAAAGCCGGCGGCGGGCGCCGCGGCGGCGCAGGCGGCGGCCAAGAAGCCGAAGAAGGCACGCAAGAACGTGCTGGATGCGATCGCGCACGTGCACGCCTCCTTCAACAACACCATCATCACCATCACCGATCGGCAGGGGAACACGCTCTCCTGGGCAACCTCGGGGGGTTGCGGCTTCCGCGGCTCGCGCAAGAGCACGCCCTTTGCCGCGCAGGTGGCGGCCGAGAAGGCCGGTGTGGCCGCGCAGGAACATGGCGTGAAGAACGTGGAAGTGCGCGTCGGCGGCCCCGGCCCCGGGCGCGAGTCCGCGGTGCGGGCACTGAACAACTGTGGACTGAAGATCACCAGCATCTCCGACGTGACGCCGATCCCGCACAACGGGTGTCGTCCGCCGAAGAAGCGCAGGGTCTAGAGGCTTAGAGGACTTTTATGGCGCGTTACACCGGTCCCACATGCAAGCTCGCGCGTCGCGAGGGCACGGATCTTTTCCTCAAGAGTGGCGTGAAGCCGCTCGAGAACAAGTGCAAATTGAGCGTGCCGCCCGGCGGCGTCAAGGGTGAGCGGCGCCAGCGTCTGTCCGACTACGGTCTGCAGCTGCGCGAGAAGCAGAAGCTGCGCCGCATGTACGGCGTGCTCGAGCGCCAGTTCGGCAACTACTATGAGGAAGCGGCGCGCAAGTCCGGCGCCACGGGTGAGAACCTGCTGAAGCTCCTCGAGTGCCGTCTGGACAACGTGGTGTACCGCATGGGCTTTGCGTCCACGCGCTCCGAGGCGCGCCAGCTCGTGAGCCACAAATCGATCACCGTGAACGAGAAGCCGGTGACCATCGCCTCCTACCAGGTGAAGGCCGGCGACATCGTGCAGGTGCGCGAGAAGTCGCGTAAGCAGCTGCGCATCCAAAGTGCGCTGAACGTGGCGCAGCAGGTGGGCCTGCCCGAGTGGGTCGAGGTGAACGACAAGGAATTCCGTGGCCTGTTCAAGTCGGCGCCGGGCCGGGACGACATCCTGCCCGACATCAACGAGAACCTGGTCGTGGAGTTGTATTCGAAGTAATCGTATCCGCTTGAATTGGGGCGCTTTTGCCCCCATGTGAGCGGGTCCTATCGTGTTTCTTTTGCGCCGGACCGTCAGCCGGCAAGGTGAGACTGCAATGCAGGGTTCCGTAAGTGAGTTTCTAAGACCCCGCGTGGTGAAGGTGCAGCCGGTTGCGCCGCGCCAGGCCCGTGTGGTGATCGAGCCGTTCGAGCGTGGCTTCGGCCACACGCTCGGCAACGCGCTGCGCCGCGTGCTGCTTTCCTCCATGCCGGGGGCGGCAATCACCGAGGTGGAGATCGACGGGGTACTGCACGAGTACACCAGCATCGAGGGCGTACAGGAGGACGTGGTCGACATCCTCCTCAACCTCAAGTCCGTGGCGCTGCGCATGCATACGCGCGACTCCGCGGAGCTGCGCCTGCACAAGAAGGGCCCGGGTCCGGTGACCGCCGGTGACATCCAGACCGATCACGACGTCGAGGTCGTGAACCCGGATCTGGTGATCGCGAACCTGACCAAGGCGGGTGAGCTGTCGATGACGCTGCGCGTCGAGCGTGGCCGCGGCTACCGCCCGGCGGCGACGCGGCTTGCGTTCGAGGAGCAGACGCGTCCGATCGGGCGCCTGCAGCTGGACGCTTCGTTCTCGCCCGTGCGGCGCGTGACCTACTCGGTGGATGCGGCGCGCGTCGAGCAGCGCACGGATCTGGACAAGCTGGTCATCGACATCGAGACCAACGGCACGATCGACGCGGAAGAGGCGATCCGGCGCGCCGGCAGCATTCTCAAGGACCAGCTGTCGGTGTTCGTGGACCTGCAGGGCGAGGAGGAGACCTCGACCAAGGTCTCCGAGATGCAGTTCGATCCGATCCTGCTGCGTCCCGTGGACGAGCTCGAGCTCACCGTGCGCAGTGCCAATTGCCTGAAGGCCGAGAACATCCACTACATCGGCGATCTCGTGCAGCGCACCGAAGTGGAACTGCTGCGCACGCCGAACCTGGGCAAGAAGTCCCTCACCGAGATCAAGGAAGTGCTGCAGAGCCACGGCCTGATGCTCGGCATGCGTCTGGATGGCTGGCCGCCGGCGGGCTTGAAGCACGACGACGAGCGCGACGTCATCTGATGTGACTTGAGCGGGCCGCCGCTGCGGCGGCCCGCACTCTCGCGACACAGGATTCGCGCCTGAGTCGTGCAGAGCGATTAGAACTCGAAGGGTTATTTATGCGTCACCATCTTTCCGGTCGACAGCTGTCGCGTAACAGCTCGCACCGGCATGCGCTGATGCGCAACATGTCGGTATCGCTCCTGCGGCACGAGACGATCCGCACCACGCTGCCGAAGGCGAAGGAACTGCGCCGCGTGGTCGAGCCGCTGATTACGCTTGCGAAGATCGATGGCGACGCCAATCGCCGCATCGCCTTCTCGCGGCTGCGCGACGTGCAGATCGTCGAGAAGCTGTTCGCGGACTTAGGCCCGCGCTTCAAGGCACGACCGGGCGGCTACACGCGCATCCTGCGCATGAACCCGCGCCCGGGTGACTCCGCCCCCATGGCGCTGATGCAGCTCGTGGACGGACCGGTGCCGGTGGCCGCCGAGGAGCCGACCGAGGGCAAGAAGAAGAGCGCCCGGGGCAAGACTGCGGTGAAGGCTAAGGCCAAGGCGAAGGGCAAGACCAAGGCGAAAGCGGACGATGCCGAGGCTGCACCGGCCGAGGCGCCGAAGAAGCGCACCCGCAAGAAGAAGACCGCGGCCTAGAAAGCCCTCCCGCTGTCTTCACTGCCGATACTCCGGGCCGCCGCAGGGCGGCCCGGTCGTTTGCGCCCGCGGCCGCCTTTTCGCTAGGCTGCCTGTAAGCCGGCGTCGCTCCGGTGCCCAACAAATCGAAAAAGGGGAGAACGGCCCATGAGCTTCGCGTCGGAATTCAAAGAGTTTGCCATGAAGGGCAACGTCATTGACCTCGCGGTTGGCGTGGTCATCGGCGCCGCTTTCGGCAAGATCGTCGGGTCCCTGGTCGGGGATGTGATCATGCCGCTGCTCTCGCCGCTCCTGGGCAGCATCAACTTCAGTGATCTCGCGCTGAAGATCGCGACCGACGCGTCCGGCAAGCCCGTGCTGCTCAAGTACGGGATGTTCCTGCAGACGTGCCTGGAGTTCCTGATCATCGCGTTCGCGATCTTCCTGGTCATCAAGGGCATCAATCGCCTGAAGCGCCCGAAGCCGAGCGCACCTCCGCCCGCGCCCACCAAAACCGAGTCACTGCTTCAAGATATCAAGGATATTCTCGCCAAAAGGCCTTGATCTGTATCACCAGTGATTCAATCGGGGGCCTGTGAGGCCCCCGATTCTTTGTGAGTGCGCCTTCAGGCGAGGGCCCTGAACGCCTCCCGGGTGAGGTTCTCGCACCCGCCGGGTTCGACCGCAAGATCGTCCTCGATGCGCACGCCGCCGAAGCGGGAGAATTCGCCCGCCCGGGTCCAGTTGATGCGGCTCGCGCGCTCATCGGCGCGTGCGGCATCGAGCAGCTGATCGATGAAGTAAATGCCCGGCTCCATCGTGACGACAAAACCGGGCTCGAGCACCCGCGTGAGGCGCAGGTACGGGTGCCCCGCCGGACGGGCGATATCCTCACCCTCGGGTGAGCCCATGAAGCCGCCGACGTCGTGAACCTCGAGCCCCAGGAGGTGCCCGATGCCGTGCGGCAGGAAGACGCTCGTGAGGTTGATCGCGAGGGCCTCCTCCACGCCGCACAGGATCAGATCGGCGTCGCGCAGCACTTCAGCAGTTGCCGCATGGGCGCGCAGGTGAATGTCGCGCCAGTCGACCCCCGCGCGCACCTGCGCGCACAGCCCCTGCTGCATGCGGTCCACGCGCGCGATCAGCGCGGCGAAGTCAGGATCGTCGACCGCATAGGTGCGCGTGATGTCACTCGCGTAGCCGCCAAACTCCGCACCCGCATCGATCAGGAGCGAATACAGCTCCGCTGGCGGGTGCTTCTCGAGCACCTGGTAATGCAGCACCGCACCGCAGGCATTGAGCGCGACGATCGGGTTGTACGGCAGTTCCTGCTCACGCAGCCCGCAGGCCTCAAGGAAGGCGAGCTCGATCTCAAACTCCGAGGCCCCCGCGCGAAACGCGCGCGCGGCCGCCGCATGACCGAGCGCGCCGAGCCGGCTCGCCTCGCGCAGGCACACCAGTTCATACGGGGTCTTCACCGCCCGGACATAATCCAGCCGGCGCATGAGGGCGGGCGGGTTGACGGCAGCGGGTGCCCACACGGTGAGCTCCGGGATCGCATCGCCGATGTAGGCCGTGCGCGAGAGATCCCGCGGCAGCTGCGCTCGTGCTGCAGCGCGGTCCGGCACGCTGCGCAGATCAAAATGCTCGACCCAGTAGGCTTCGGGCGTCTGCGCGCTCTTGTACCAGTAGTCCTCGGGCTGATTGAGGATCAGGCGCGGCCGCGAGCCGGGCTGAAACCACACGAAACTGTCCGGAGCATCGCTAAGCGGCGTCCAGACCTTGAAGGGCGCGTGCGCCTCGAAGGGGTAGGTGCGGTCATCCAGGAACACCTCCAAAAGCGACCCGGAGTGAACCAGGAGCGACCCGAACCCACAGGCCTCAAGCGCCCGCGCGGTGCGCGCGCAGACGCTCTCAAGGTGGGGTCCGAAAGTGCTCGAGAGCTGTGCAGTGAGCGACGCAGACATGATTTCAACCTCTGTTGACTTGGAGCGCGGTCGGCCTGTCGTTTCGCGGAGACAGCCCCTGTCGGAGTTTCCCATCGTACCGGGCTTTCATATAGAATTTGTCTTCCGCCGCTGCCGGAACGGGGCGCGGAACGATCCGATGAGGTCGTCGTCCAATCCATACAACTCTTGCTTCTCTCGGGGTACCGATCGATGAACACCAAACTTGCTCTTAGCGCACTTGTTGCCGCGCTGATGCTGACGGCCTGCGCGAAGCAGGAATCCGCAGGCACTGCTGCAACTCCTCCTGCCGCTCCTGCGGCTGATTCCGCTGCTGCAGCTGGACAGGCGGCAGGCGCCGCTGCTGACTCCGCAGGCGCTGCTGCCCAGCAGGCCGGGGCTGCCGCCGGCAACGCTGCCGATGCTGCTGGCCAGGCTGCGCAGTCCGCGGGTCAGGCTGCCTCCGATGCCGCCAAGGCCGCATCTGACAGCTCGACGCCGCCGAAGCAGTAAGTCTCGCGCTTACGGCTGAGAACGCGGCCCGGACGGTTCGCCCCACGCGAGCTGTCCGGGCCGTTTCTTTTGCAGGGAGTGGCGCCCGCGTGACGATGGATTGAGAGACCCATGTCGGTCGTGGCAGTCAGTGTGCGTGACGCCCGGGCGGCGCCGTCGGACCGTCTGTGGATCCAGAGCGTCTACGGGGACTATCTCGATGATTTGAATCCGGGCACCGGATTGTTTCCGCGCCTGGGCGAGGTCGGCCACCGCGAACCGGACCAGATCGCCCACTGGTTCGCCGATCCGAACACTTATCCGCTCGTGATCGTGCGCGGCGCTGAACCGGTCGGCTTCGCGCGCGTGCTGCGTACGCTGGCCACCGCCGCGCAGCCGCGCATCGACTATCGCATGGCGGAATTCTTCATCACGCGCCCGCGGCGGCGGCTCGGGATCGGGCAGACCGCGGTGAAGCTGATCCTGAGTCGCTTCGCCGGCCGCTGGGAGATCACCGAGTATCTAAGAAACGCCGGCGCGGTCAGCTTCTGGCGCCGTGTGGTGGCCGCCTACACGCAGGGCCGCTACCAGGAGCGCGTCATGAACGGCGAAGTGCACCAGGTGTTTGTTTCCGGGACGCCGCGCTCGTAGCCGTGGGCGCGCAGCCGGCGCAGCCGGCGGCGAACCTCGACAAGGCCGCCGCCCGCAGCGCCGCAAACCACGCCGCGCTGCCGATCCCCGGCACCGCTGCGAGCCCGTCCAACAGCCGCAGACGCAGGCGCGCCGACAACAGCCGCCAGATACTGTAGAGCGCGCACGCAGCCACCAACAGCGCCACGATCACGGCCTGCAGCACGAAGCTCATGCGAGCGCACCTGCCCCCAGCGCGAGCGCCACGCGATAGGTGATAAAGGCGCCCGCATAGGCGAGCGCGAAGAGATATGCGGCCATGTACAGCGGGTAGCGCCAGGAGTTGGTTTCACGCCGCACCACCGCGAGCGTCGATAAGCACTGTGGCGCGAATACGTACCAGGCGAGGAGTGAAAGCCCCGTGGCGAGCGTCCAGCTGTGCGCGATCACGGGCATCAGGGCGCCGGCGACGTCCTGCGTTCCAGCACCGGACATGGCGTACACCGTGCCAAGCGCGCTCACGGCCACTTCGCGCGCGGCGAGCCCGGGCACGAGCGCGATGGAGATCTGCCAGTTAAAGCCGATGGGCGCGAATAAGTACTCGAGCCCGCGCCCGAGATAGCCGGCGATGCTGTACTGGATCGCAGGCCCCGTCGCCCCGTGCGGCGGCGCCGGGAAACTGGCGAGGAACCACAGCACCACCATGAGCGTGAGAATGATGGTGCCGACGCGCGTGAGGAAGATCTTGCAGCGCTCCCACAGGCCCAGCAGCAGATTCGACAGATGCGGCACGCGGTACTCGGGCAGCTCGAGCAGCAGCGCCCGCGACTCCGCACTGCGCGCACCGGTGCGCTTGAGTACAAAGGCGACCGCGAGCGCGCTCGCAACGCCGGCGAAGTACAGCGCGAACAGGACGAGGCCGCGCAGATTCATGAAGCCGACACTGCGCGCGGGGATGAACGCACCGATCAGCAGTGCATACACGGGCAGCCGCGCCGAGCAGGTCATGAGCGGGGCGATCATGATGGTCGCCAGGCGATCGCGGTTGGAGGGAATCGTGCGCGCCGCCATGATGCCCGGAATCGCGCAGGCGAAACTCGAGAGCAGCGGAATGAAGGCGCGGCCGGAGAGACCGACACGCCCCATGAGCCGATCGAGCAGGAAGGCCGCGCGCGGCAGGTACCCGGAGTCCTCGAGCGCGAGAATGAACGCGAACAGGATCAGGATCTGCGGCAGAAACACGAGCACGCTGCCCGTGCCGGCGACGACGCCGTCCAGGATGAGGCCACGCAGCGGGCCCGCCGGCAGCACCCCGCTCAGCCACGCGTTCACGCTCTGCACGCCTGAGTTGATCAGCGCCTGCGGCTGCTTCGCCCAACTGAACACCGCCTGGAACATGAGAAACAGCACGAGCCCCAGCAGCAGGGGGCCTGCGATCGGATTGAGCACCACCTGGTCGATGCGGGCGAGCGCGGCCACGCGCGCCGGCACCTTGTAACCGGCCACCTCGAGCAGGCGCCGCACTTCACGCTGCGTGCCTTCAATGTCAGCCGCCGTCGCCGGTGCGGGTGCTTCCAGGCGCGCGCGGGCGCGCGCCTGTATTTCGGGGCCGAAGGCGTAGGTGTCGATCGCTTCGGTGAGCGCGCGCTCCCCGCCGGAGCGCACCGCCACGGTGGGGATGACCGGCACACCGAGCGCGCGCTCGAGCGCGGCGCGGTCCAGCCGATAGCCGCGCTGCGTGGCGACGTCGCTCATGTTCAGCGCGACGATCATGGGACGCCCGAGGCGCTTCAAGTCCAGCACCAGGCGCAGGTTGAGGCGCAGGTTCGTGGCATCGACCACGCACACGAGCAGATCCGGCGGCGGCTCGCTCGCGTGCCGGCCCAGCACGACGTCGCGCGCAATCGCCTCATCGAGCGTGGCGGGCTCCAGACTGTAGGCGCCGGGCAGATCAACGACGCGGTAGAGCCGCCCGCTGCGCGGTCCGACGAGGCGGCCTTCCTTGCGTTCGACGGTGACGCCCGGGTAGTTGGCGACTTTCTGGCGGCTGCCGGTCAGACGATTGAAGAGGGCGGTCTTGCCGCAGTTGGGCACGCCGATGAGTGACAGACTCAGCTGCGGCGCGGCCAGTGCCGCGACCGCGGAGGCGTTCATGGCACCGCTGCGGTGTGGGACAGTTCGACCCACACGCTTTGCGCCTCGCGACGTCTCAGCGCGAGTGTCGTGTGACCGATGCGCACCACGAAGGGGTCACGGCCGGGGCGGGCCTCGGCGAGAATCTCGACACGCTCGCCCGTGACGAAACCGAATTCCAGCAGCCGCCGCTCGAGCGCCGAGAGCGTAGCGCTCGCCCCACCGACGCTCACCACGCGCCCGCTCGTGCCCGGCGGCAGCGCCGCGAGGCTCACGAAGCCCGGCTCCAGGGCAACACCGACGGGGGCGACAACGGCGTCCATGCGAGTAAGTATGGATGAGAACGGTTCGCATTTGCAATCGTATTCGCACTACCGGGGCAGAGGCCGGCCAGCGCCGCGGTTCGGATTCCTGGTAGCTCTTTTAAATCATATGGTTACGTAGAAGACAGAGACGTCCGCCCAGCGCCGCGGATCGGCCGCGCACCTGACCCCTGCGCAGCTAGCCGGAAGCGACCCGGGGCGCCTCCGCCGCTGCGCGCGGCGGGCGTTCGCGCCGCAGCAGCGGCGCCAGAAACCTCCCCGTCCAGGAGCTTGAGTGGGCGGCAATCTCCTCGGGCGACCCGGTGGCGACGATTTGGCCGCCGCCCTCACCGCCCTCCGGCCCCAGGTCGATCACCCAGTCGGCGGTCTTGATGACATCGAGGTTGTGCTCGATGACCACCAGCGTGTTGCCTTCGTCGCGCAAGCGGTGCAGCACGTGCAGCAGCTGCTCGACGTCGTGGAAGTGCAGCCCGGTGGTGGGTTCATCCAGGATGTAGAGCGTGCGGCCCGTGGCGCGCTTGGCGAGCTCGCGCGAGAGTTTCACCCGCTGCGCCTCACCACCGGAGAGCGTCGTGGCGTTTTGTCCCAGGCGCACGTAGGCAAGACCCACGTCGCTTAAGGTCTGCAGCTTCCCGGCCACCGCCGGCACGTTCTGGAAGAAGCGCGCCGCCTCCTCCACGGTCATCTCGAGCACTTCGTGGATGTTCTTGCCGCGGTAGCGGATCTCGAGCGTCTCGCGGTTGTAGCGCTGGCCCTTGCACACATCGCACGGCACGTACACGTCCGGCAGGAAGTGCATCTCCACGCGAATGACCCCATCCCCCTGGCACGCCTCGCAGCGGCCGCCCTTGACGTTGAAGCTGAAGCGCCCGGCATCGTAGCCGCGCGCGCGCGCCTCCGGCACGGCGGCGTAGAGTTCGCGCAGCGGCGCGAAAAGTCCGGTGTAGGTCGCCGGATTCGAACGCGGCGTGCGTCCGATCGGGCTCTGATCGATGTCGATGACACGGTCGATCTGCTCCAGCCCCTCGATGCGCTCGGCCGGCGCAGGATCCACGCGCGTGGAGTTCAGCCGCGCGGCCGTGTGGCCAAAGAGCGTGTCCAGAACGAGCGTCGACTTGCCCGAGCCGGAGACGCCCGTGACACAGGTGAGCAGGCCGAGCGGGATCTGGGCGGTGACGTTCTGCAGGTTGTTGCCGTGCGCGCCGACGATCGTGATCTGCCGCGCCGGATCCGGACGCAGGCGCAGGTGCGGCAGCGCGATGCGCCGGCGCCCCGACAGATACTGGCCGGTGATCGAGGCGGGGTTTGCCTCGATGTCATGCGGCGTGCCCTGCGCCACCAGCTCGCCGCCGTGCGCGCCGGCGCCGGGGCCGAGGTCCACCACGTGATCGGCCGCGCGGATCGCCTCCTCGTCGTGCTCGACCACGATCACCGTGTTACCGAGGTCACGCAGCTGCTTGAGCGTGCCGAGCAGGCGCTGGTTGTCGCGCTGGTGCAATCCGATCGAGGGCTCATCGAGGATGTACATGACGCCCGTAAGTCCGGAGCCCACCTGGCTTGCAAGGCGAATGCGCTGCGCTTCCCCGCCGGAGAGCGTTTCCGCGGAGCGATCGAGCGTCAGGTAATCCAGACCCACGTCACTCAGGAAGCGCAGCCGTTCGACCACGCTTTTGACGATCTTGCCGGCCACTTCGCCGCGCCAGCCGCCGAGCTCGAGCGCGCCGAGGAAGCCGAGCGCGCGGCCGACCGTGAGGTGTGCGATCTCGGGCAGGCTTTTCTCCGCCACGAACACGAAGCGCGCCGCGCGGTTCAGCCGTGTGCCCTGACACTGCGGGCAGGGGCGCACGCCCAGATAACGACTGAGCTCCTCGCGCACCATCGGTGACTCGGTCTCGCGGTAGCGCCGGGTGAGATTGGGCAGGATCCCTTCGAAGGGATGGCGCTTACGCGACTTGCGGCCCGCCTCGTGGCGGTAGCTGAATTCGATCACTTCCTCGGCGCTGCCGTAGAGCAGCACGTGCTGCACATGCGGCGGCAGCTCCGTCCAGGGCGCTTCGATGTCGAAGCCGTAGTGACGCGCGAGCGACTGGATCAGGTGAAAGTAGTGGTCGTTGCGCCGGTCCCAGCCGCGCACCGCGCCGCCGGCGAGCGACAGATGCGGATGCAGCACGACGCGCTGCGGATCAAAGAACTCCTGTACGCCCAGCCCGTCGCAGCTCGGACAGGCGCCGGAGGGATTGTTGAAGGAGAACAGCTTCGGCTCGAGCGGTGGCACGCTGTAGCCGCACACCGGACAGGCATGACGGCTCGAGAACACCAGTTCCGCGCGCGCCGGCTCATCAAGGAAAGCGAGGCGCGCGAGTCCGCCGGAAACGCGCAGCGCGGTTTCGAACGACTCGGCCAGGCGTTGCGCCGCATCGGCTCGCACGCGCACGCGATCGACCACCGCCTCCACGGTGTGCTTTTTCTTGCCGTCCAGCTGCGGCAGCGCGTCTATCTCGTAGATGCGTCCGTCGATGCGCGCGCGCACGAAGCCCTGGCCGGCGAGTTCCTCGAACCGCTCCGCGTGCTCGCCCTTGCGATCGCTCACCACCGGCGCCAGGAGCACCGCCGCCGTGCCCTCGGGGAGCTTCAGCACCTGGTCCACCATCTGACTCACGGTCTGCGCGGTCAGGTCGATGCCGTGATCCGGGCAGCGCGGAATGCCGGCGCGCGCGTACAAGAGGCGCAGGTAATCGTAGATCTCCGTCACGGTGCCGACCGTGGAGCGCGGATTGTGCGAGTTTGCCTTCTGCTCGATGGCGATCGCAGGCGAGAGGCCCTCGATGCTGTCCACGTCGGGCTTGTCCATCATCGAGAGAAACTGCCGCGCGTAGGCGGACAGGGACTCGACGTAGCGGCGCTGGCCTTCCGCGTAGAGCGTGTCGAAGGTGAGCGAGGACTTTCCGGAGCCGGAAAGACCCGTGACCACGATCAACCGCTCGCGCGGCAGCTCGAGGTTGAGATTCTTCAGGTTGTGGGTGCGCGCACCGCGCACGCGGATCTGCTGCATTGAACCCTCAATGGTACGCGTCGCGACCGGCCAGACCCATCCCGCCCCAGGCCCGACGGGCAGAGACGGGCATATCCGGCCCAGTCCGGCACTTGACTATCGTAGAACGTATCTTATGATATATCCGTCAATACAACAGGAGGTGCCTATGCACCGTCATTTTGGCCGTCATGGTCACGGCCCATTCCAGGGTTACCGCCGATTCTTCGGCGGCGGCTGCCAGGAACTCGATCCCTCCCTCCATGCGGGCGGACGCCATCACCGCGGCGGTTTCGGACGCTTTGGCTTCATGGGCGAGATGTTCATGGGCCCGGAGTCTTTCCGCGGCCGCAAAATGGGCTCCGTCGATCTGCGCCTCGTCCTTCTTACGCTGCTCGCCGAGCGTCCGAGCCACGGCTACGAACTCATCAAGGCCCTCGAGGATCGCTCCGGCGGCTTCTACAGTCCGAGCCCCGGAATGGTCTACCCGGCGCTCACCTGGCTCGAGGAGGTTGGTTACGCCAGCGTCACGGCCGAGGGGGCCAAGAAGCTCTACGCCATCACCGACAGCGGGCGCGCGTATCTTGCGCAGCATCAGGACGCTGCGGACTCGATCCTCAGCCAACTCGCCCAGATCGCTCGCAAGCTCGGCCGTATCCGTGAAGCCTTCGCCGGCTTCGAGGACGAGGAGCACGGCGGCACAGCTTCCGAGGTGGGGTTGGCGCGGCGCGAACTCAAGCAGGCGCTGCGCGCCGTGCGCGACGCCTCCCCGCAGGAGCAGACGCGCATCGCGCAGATCCTGAAAGACGCCGCCGCCAAGATCCGCGCTCAGGACTGAAGCGCACGCCGCTGCTGTGGGCGCACGCGCCGCGTTTGGTGCGTTGCGCGCGGGCCCGCAGCAACGCCGCGAGCGCTCCCTACGTCGTCGCCGGGGCCAGACAGTCAGGGTGTGTTAGGTCGCGTTCACTGTTTGCTTGACTTGCTCGCTGCGTTTGCCTGACACGCCGCGCCTGCGGCACGCATCGCGCGCGCAGGCGTGTTGCAGCAGCGCATCGGAAGGGGTTAAGTTGGGACAACACCTCTGATGCAGGGAGCTTGACGGCGCGGCATGCAGACGACGAAGTACCCCGCAGCAGGGCAGCCGCCCATCTTCACAGGATCTCTGGCGGTACTTCTGTCCGGTGCCTCGCTGGTGTTGGCCTGCAGCACGGGGCGGGCCACCGAGGCGGCGACGGATGCCGCGGCGGATGCCGGTGCAGATGTCTCGTCCGGGTCGCGCTACGACCTCTTCGAGCTCGTGGTGACGGCGCACCGCCGCGAAGAGAGGCTGGGCCGACAAGCGCTACGCCTACACCGGCGGCACCATCGTCAACCCGGGCGGCCTGAGGGTGGCGAGCTGGCAGGCAGCGGCCGACCGGCGCCTGTGCGGGCTTGAGCTCGAGTAGCGCTTCCAAAGCAGGCGCTGATGCGTGCCGATGAGGCGGGCCTGTTACGCATCTTTGCTCACGTGCCTGGGACTCGCGGCGGCAGCGCCCGGCGCCACCCAGGAGCCGCCCGGCGATAAGGGTCTGAGTCGCTGGTTTGATCCGGCCACCGCGCCCTTCATTCCGATACCCGAGATCGACCTCGATCCGAACAGCGGCACGACGCTCGGCCTCATTCCCACGTTCCTCGTGACCGATGACAGCGGAGAGATCCGGCGCATCTACGCGCCCGATATCATCTCCAGCCAGTACTTCGGCTGGGGTGCCCGGGGCCGCATCTTCGACTTCCCCTCCGAGGACCGTGAGTGGTCCGTGGTGGGCGGCGCCAAGGAGCGCGTCGAAAGCGAATTCGACGCGCAGTACCAGGCGGGGCGCGAACGCGCCGGACTTTTCTCATACACCGTGCAGGCGGTGTACGACCGCAACGGCACGACGCGCTTCTACGGCATCGGCAACAACACCACCAACTACGATGAGAGCGTCTATGTTGATCAGCAGAAGTTCTTCTTCGCGCAGGTCGGCTGGAACATCACGCGCCACTGGCAGCTCGCCTACAGCCTCACACCGCGGGACCTGACCGTAACCCCCGGCGCTCTTCCCGGCGTTCCCTCAACCACCCAGCGCTACCCCGGGGTCCCCGGGCTCGGCGAGACGCACGAGGTGCTCAACCGCCTGCTGCTCACCTACGATACCCGCGATGATCTGACGATTCCGACCCGCGGGGCCGCAGTGGTGCTCTACGGGGGACTGGCGAGCGCGGCCGGCTTCATCAACGACTCGCTCTTCAGCGAGGCGGGTGCGGATGCGCGTTTTTTCTGGTCACCCGGTTCGCAGCTCACCTGGGCGTTGCACAGCGCACTGCGCTACATGCCGAACGCGCGTAATGCGCCGTTCTGGGCGCTGAGCAGTTTGGGCGGCGACCGGAGCATCGTCGGCGCCGATCAGCCGCTGCGCGGCTTCGGCGCCGGCCGCTTCTACGACCGCGACTCATTCTCCGCAAGTCTCGAGATGCGCCGCGAGATCGCCGACTTTGACGCCGTCTCCACGCACGTCGCGCTGCAGCTGACCCCGTTTGTCGACACCGGCCGCGTCTTCGCCCACGCCTCGGACACACCCTTTACCCACTTGCACAACGTCATCGGCGTAGGGATGCGCGCGCTGGCCCGACCCTTCGTGGTGGGCTATCTGGACATCGGCAAGGGCAGCGAAGGCCTCGTCGCCTTTTCCGGTATCAACTACCCGTTCTGAGGAGCACGCGCTTGGGCGGCGCGCAAACTTGCGCGTTCGGGGCACAAATGCGGTTCGCGCTCCCCGTGCACCTCCACTAGAATGAAGCCATTCTCTGCGGCTGGAGCCACTCGGCGACCCGCCGCGTCACTCAAAAAGACCCCGAAGGACGTTCACCATGGCGCGCGGCATCAACAAAGTCATTCTCATCGGCAATCTGGGCGCAGATCCGGAGACCCGCGCCATACCCTCGGGCACCACGGTGGCGAATCTGCGGATTGCGACCAGCGAGAGCTGGCGCGACAAGCAAAGCGGCGAGCAGCAGGAGCGCACCGAGTGGCACCGCGTGGCGCTCTTCGGACGCCTGGCGGAGATCGCCGCCGAGTACCTGAAGAAGGGCTCGCAGGTGTATATCGAGGGCAGCCTGCGCACGCGCAAGTGGCAGGACAAGCAGGGGAATGACCGTTACTCGACCGAGATCATCGGCAACGAGCTGCAGATGCTCGGCGGCCGTGGCGGCGGCGGGGGTGCCGCGACCGGTACCGCTCCTGCGCCGTCCTTCGCGGAAGAGTCGAGCGGTGGCGGGGGTGGTGGTGGCGGCTCATCCGCCTCGCGCAGCGAGGAGTTCGACGACGATATCCCGTTCTGAAAGTGGCGCCTGACGCGCCCGCTCGCTAAACCTCAACCCTCAGTAGCACTTGGCGCCCCCGCGTGGCCGACGCCGCCTGAGCGCGTGCAGCACGTCGTGCCGGGCGGGAGCGCGCGCCAGCGGCACGCTGTATTTGTGCTTTCTTCATTTCGGGCAAACGCGCCTCGCAGGGCACGGCGCGCGCGACGCGGGCTTTTGAGCGTACGGATGCTCGTCTTTCAAGCTCATGAAAAAATTGAGTTTTTTCATATTTGAGGTCTGATCAAGCAGGGCACTTCCGGAGCCCGTAAAATTGCCGGCTCGCTATGCAACGCCGTTACTTCATCAAGACCTTCGGCTGCCAGATGAATGAGTACGACTCCGCGCGTATGGCGGATGCGCTCAGCGCGGGCGCCGATCTCACCGCCACCGACGATCCGGCCGAGGCGGACGTGCTGCTCATGAACACCTGTTCGGTGCGCGAGAAGGCGCAGGAGAAGGTGTTCTCGCTTCTCGGAGAGTGGCGGCGCTTCAAGACGCTGCGGCCGGAGGTGATCATCGGCGTCGGCGGCTGTGTGGCGAGCCAGGAGGGGGAGGCGATTACCGCGCGCGCACCGTTCGTCGATCTGGTGTTCGGGCCGCAGACGCTGCACCGCCTGCCGGACATGATCGGGGAGCTGCGTCGCACCGGGCGCGCGCAGGTCGACGTCAGTTTTCCAGAGATCGAGAAGTTCGATCACCTGCCCGCGCCGCGCGCCGAGGGTGCGCGCGCTTACGTCTCTATCATGGAAGGCTGCAGCAAGTACTGCAGCTTCTGCATCGTGCCCTATACGCGCGGCGAGGAAGTGAGCCGCGGCTTCGAGTCCGTGCTGCAGGAAGTGCGTGCGCTCGCCGCGCAGGGCGTCGCGGAGATCACCCTCCTCGGGCAGAACGTGAACGCCTACCGCGGAGCGATGGCGGACGGGCAGCCGGTGGATCTCGCCACGCTCATCCACCACGTGGCACGCGTGCCCGGCATCGAGCGCATCCGCTTCACCACCTCGCACCCGCTCGAGTTTGACGACAGCCTGATCGAGGCGTTTGCGAGCGTCGCGAAGCTGGCCAACCACCTGCACCTGCCGGTGCAGAGCGGTTCGGACCGCGTGCTCGCGCTCATGAAGCGCGGCTACACGACGCTTGAGTTCAAGGACAAAGTGCGCCGCCTGCGGCGCGTGCGGCCGGACATTTCCGTCTCCTCCGACTTCATCGTCGGCTTTCCCGGGGAGAGCGAGCGCGACTTTGAGGCGACGCTCGCGCTGGTGCGCGAGGTCGGTTTCGATCAGTCCTTCAGCTTTCTCTACAGCCGCCGCCCCGGCACGCCGGCCGCAGCGTTGCCGGATGAAGTGCCGGCCGCGCTGAAACAGCAGCGCCTCGCGCGCCTGCAGGCGCAGCTGGAAGCGCAGGCACACGCCATCAGCGAGACCATGGTGGGCACGGTGCAGCGCGTGCTGATCGAGCGCCCCGCGAAGAAGAACGCGTGCGAGCTCGCCGGCCGCACCGCCAACAACCGCTGGATCAATTTTGCCGGACCCGCCGAGCTCATCGGCCGCTTCGCGCAGGTGACGGTCACCGAGGCGCTCGCCCACAGCCTGCGCGGCCGCCTCGGCGAGGCGCTGCCGGCGGCGCCTGCGGCCGCGCCGCTGGCGGCGCACGGCTGATGGCCGTGGCGGCCTCATCGCCCGTCCTGCGGGAATTCGATCTCCTCCCGGCCGACAACGCGCGCCTGGCGAATCTGTGCGGGCCGCTGGATGAGAACCTGCGGCTGCTCGAATCGCGCCTGGACGTGCGTATCCAGCGACGCGGCGGCACTTTCCGCGTGAGCGGCGAACAGGCGGCCACGGCCGAGGACCTGCTGCGCGAGCTGTACGAACTCACCAAGAGCCAGGACGTCACGCCCGAGCGCGTGCACCTGGCGTTGCACGAGCGTGTCTCAGGGCTTGCCCCCGCGGGCACCGACCCGCAGGGCGTGCGCGTGCCAAGCGGTGGCATACGCGCACGCGGCGCGCATCAGCGCGACTACCTGCAGCACATCCGCAGCCGCGATCTCACCTTCGGCATCGGCCCGGCGGGCACCGGCAAGACGTATCTCGCGGTGGCCTGTGCGGTCGAGTCGCTGCAGGCCGACCGCGTCCGCCGGCTGGTGCTGGTGCGCCCGGCGGTCGAGGCGGGCGAGCGCCTCGGCTTTCTCCCCGGGGATCTGACGCAGAAGGTCGACCCGTACCTGCGGCCGATGTATGACGCGCTCTACGAGATGATGGGCTTTGATCGGGTGGCGCGCTTCATCGAGCGCAACGTCATCGAGGTCGCCCCGCTCGCCTTCATGCGCGGCCGCAGCTTGAATGACGCCTTCATCATTCTCGATGAAGCGCAGAACACCACCGTCGAGCAGATGAAGATGTTCCTGACCCGCATCGGCTTCGGCTCCAAGGCGGTCGTGACGGGGGATGTCACGCAGACGGACCTGCCGCCCGGGCGCCAATCGGGCCTCAGCCACGTGGTCAACGTGCTGCGCGAGGTCGAGGGCGTGGCCTTCACCTTCTTTGACGCCCAGGACGTGGTGCGCCACCCGCTGGTGCAGCGCATCGTGCAGGCCTACGAGTCGCGCGGGGGCTCCCCGTGAGGGGCCTGGCGCGCGCGCGGCGCACCGGGCGCAAGCCGCACGGCCTGCAGCTGCAGGTGCGCCGCCGCGCGCGCGGTTGGTCACCGAGCAAGCGCGAACTGTCCGACTGGGCGAGCCTCGCCCTCGGGCGGCGTGCGGCCGGAAGCGAACTTGGCGTGAGTGTGGTGGGCGCACCCGAGAGCCGGCGCCTGAATGCGCGCTACCGCGGGCGCGACTACGCCACCAACGTGCTGTCTTTCCCGGCCCCACTGCTGCCGCGCGGCGCGCCGGTGCGAGCGCTCGGGGACCTGGTGATCTGCGCGCGGCTGCTGCGCACGGAGGCGCGCGCGCAGGCGAAGACGTTGCGGGCGCACTGGGCGCATCTGATTGTGCACGGCGCGCTGCACCTCATCGGCTACGATCACGAGCGCGCCGCGGATGCGCGCCGCATGCAGCGGCGCGAGATCGCGGTGCTGCGCCGCCTCGGCTTTGCCAACCCGTACCGGAGTTCCTGAAGCGATGACCAAGGATCTCAACACCACCGGTCGCTGGCTGAAACGCCTGACGCAGGGGCTGAGCGCGGAGCCGCAGGACCGCGCGGAGCTGCTCGCGGTGCTGCGCGAGGCGAGCGAGCGCGGCCTCATCGATGCCGATGCGCTCACCATGCTCGAGGGCGTGCTCGAGGTCGGGGACCTGAAGGTGCGCGACATCATGGTGCCGCGCGCGCAGATGATCTTCGTGCGCCGCAGCGATCCGGGCGCGCGCATCCTGCCGGTGGTGGTCGAGTCGGGACACTCGCGCGTGCCGGTGATGGATGAGGACCGCGATGACATCGTCGGCATCCTGCTCGCCAAGGATCTGCTGCGCCTGACAACAGCGCACTCGCGTGAGCGCTTTGATATCCGCGAGTACATGCGCCCGGCAGTATTCGTGCCCGAGTCCAAGCGCCTCAACGTGCTGCTGAAGGAGTTCCGCCGCAGCCGCAATCACATGGCCATCGTGGTGGATGAGTACGGCGGCGTCGCGGGCCTGTGCACCATCGAGGACGTGATCGAGCAGATCGTCGGCGACATCGACGACGAATTCGACGTCGAGGACGATCAGAATATCCGCCGCGATGCCGAACGGCAGTTCACCGTGCGCGGCGTGACGCGCATCGATGAATTCAACGAGTACTTCGGCGCGCGCCTGTCCGAGCAGGAGGGCGTGGATACCATCGCCGGGCTCGTCATGAAGCAGCTCGGGCGCCTGCCCCGGCGCGGCGAGAGCGTCAGCCTCGAGGGCTTCGAGTTGCGCGTGCTGCGCGCCGACCGGCGCCGCATCGACGCGCTGCGGGTGCTGGCACCGCGCGACGTGCTGCCGCCCCCCGAAGAGCGCCCCGCCGGCGGCGAGAGCTGAGCGTGCGTGGATAATCCGCTCCCGAGCGCTGGCGCGCAGCCGGCGGCCACGCGCTGGCGCGTGCCGCGCGCGGGCTCGGCGCGTATGCGCCTGCTCTTCGCCAGCCTCGCCGGCGCTGCGCTCGCCGCCGGCTTTGCGCCCGTGAACCTCTGGCCGCTCGGTGTGCTCGCGCCGGCCGTGCTCATGTGGCTGTGGCAGGATGCGACGCCGCGCGAGGCGGCGTGGCTCGGTTTTGCCTTCACTACCGCCACCTTCATCGCCGGCACGTACTGGCTGTACTTCAGCGTGCACATCCTCGGGCAGGCGCCGATCTGGCTCGCCTTCGTGCTGATGCTCGGGCTCGCCGGCATCATGGGCCTCTACCACGCCGCCCTCGGCTATGGCATCGCGCGCTGGCTGCCGCAGACGGGCCTCGTGCGCTGGCTGATCGCGCTGCCGGCGGCCTGGCTGCTGGTGGAATGGTGGCGCGGCTGGTTCCTGTCCGGCTTCTCGTGGCTGTCGCTCGGGTATTCGCAAAGCGACAGCTGGCTGGCCGGGTTCGCGCCCCTGGTCGGCGTCTACGGCATCAGCGCTCTTTTGCTGGTGTGTGCGGGCGCGCTCGTCACGCTGCTCTTCGGAACGCGCCGCGAGCGCATCGCCGCGCTCATCGTGCTGCTGCTCCCGTGGGCGGCGGGCGCGGCCCTTTACGGGCGCTCGTGGACCTACCGCTCCGGCGCGCCGCTGTCGGTGGCGGTGGTGCAGGGCGCGATCCCGCAGGACGAGAAGTGGCAGGCGAGCAACCACGACACGACCCTGAATCTGTACCAGTCCCGCACCGAGAAGGTGCTCGGTACGCGCCTCATCGTGTGGCCGGAGTCAGCGCTCGCGGATACCGCCAACGATCTGGTGCCGTACATCAACAACCTCTACCGCGAGACGCACGCGCACGGCTCGGCGCTCGTCATGGGGATCCTGCGCGCCGACGGCGCCGACCCCGACACGCGCTACTACAACTCGGTGCTGGCGCTGGGTGACACGGTGGGCTGGTACGACAAGAGCCATCTCGTGCCGTTCGCGGAGTTCTTCCCGGTACCACAGTTCGTGCGCTCGTGGCTGCGCCTGATGAGTCTGCCCTACTCGGACTTCACCCACGGCGCCGCCAATCAGCCGCCGCTCGCGGCGGCGGGGCTGCAGCTGGGCACCACGATATGTTACGAGGATGCCTACGGCAGCTCGATGCTGCGCGTGCTGCCGCGCGCGAACGCGCTGGTCAACGTCACCAACGACGCCTGGTTCGGGCACTCGAGCGCGCGCTACCAGCACCTGCAGATCCTGCGCCTGCGGGCACTGGAAGCCGGCCGTTACATGGTGCGGGCGGCGAACGACGGCATCTCGGCGGTCATCGGACCACACGGCGAAGTCATCGCCCGCGCTCAGGAATTCGTGCCCGTGACCCTGATCTCAGAAATCGTCCCCATGCAGGGTCTGACCCCCTACGCCCGTGTTGGCAACTGGCTCGTGGTGTGCCTGGCGACCGCCGCGCTGGCGTACGGTCTGTGGGTGCGGAATGATAGGCGCGGCAGGTCCCAGGGATAGGGTTTGCGGCCAGTCACCCACGTGGAAGTGTTCATGTACCCCAAAGTCGACGAAAGTTTCACCCCCGCACTGCAGCGCCTGGCGGCCGTGTTCGCGATGGCGGTCGCACTCGCGGCCTGTTCGCGCGATCTGCCCGCGCAGGCCACGCGCGCCGCGCCGCCGGCGCCGCCAACGAGCGCGGTGGAGAGCGTCGCTGATGCGCCTGCGCCGCCCGCGGAGGCCGTGGTGCGCGCGCTCCCGGACTTCACGCAGCTGGTCGATCGCTATGGTCCGGCGGTGGTGAACGTCGAGGTGGTGGAGAAGCCGCAGGCGGGCGGCGGCGCGGGCTTGTCGCCGGATGATCCGCTGTATGATTTTTTCCGTCGCTTCGGCGTTCCCGCGCCCGAGCAGGGGCCGCGCGCGCCGGTGCGCGGGGCGGGCTCCGGATTCATCGTGAGTCCCGACGGTTACATCCTCACCAACACGCACGTCGTCGCCAACGCCGCCGAGGTGACCGTGCGTCTCACCGACCGGCGCGAGTTTCCCGCCAAGGTGATCGGTGCGGACGAGCGCACCGATGTGGCGGTCATCAAGATCAACGCCGCCAACCTGCCGATCGTGAAGCTCGGGGATCCGGCGCGCTTGAAGCCCGGGCAGTGGGTGCTCGCGATCGGCTCGCCCTTCGGCTTCGAGAACAGTGCCACCGCCGGCATCATCAGCGCCACGGCGCGCTCGGTGCCGGGTGAGAACTACGTGCCCTTCATCCAGACCGACGTCGCCGTCAATCCCGGCAACTCCGGTGGCCCGCTCTTTAACATGTCCGGCGAGGTGATCGGCATCAACTCGCAGATCTTCAGCCGCACCGGCGGCTTCATGGGCGTCTCGTTCGCCATTCCCATCGACGTGGCGCGCAATGTCGAGGAGCAGCTGATCAAGACCGGACGCGTGGTGCGCGGGCGCATCGGCGTCACCATCCAGGATGTGAACGCACAGCTCGCCGAGTCCTTCGGGCTCGATCGCCCCCATGGCGCACTGGTGTCCTCGGTCGACAAGAACGGTCCGGCCGCGCACGCAGGCGTGGTCGCCGGCGACGTGATCCTCTCGGTGGGCGGTCACCCGATCGAGCGCTTCGGGGAGCTCTCCGGCGCCATCGCCGCCATGAAGCCGGGGGCGGATGCGAATCTTGAGCTGTGGCGCAACGGCAAGACGCAGAACGTGAGCGTGCGCATCGAAGAGATGAAGGAGCAGCCGCAGGAGCTCGCCAACCGCGGCGGCGCTGGGCCCAAAGAGGGCGGCGGCGACCGTGCGAGCGCACTCGGGCTCACGGTACGAGCGCTCGAGCCGCAGGAGAAGGCGCGGGCCGGCACGACCGGCAGCCTCGTCGTCGAGGCCGTGGCAGGTCCCGCGCAGGATGCGCAGGTGGAGCCGGGCGACATCGTGCTCGGCGTCAACGGCAAGCGCGTCAACACGGTAAAAGAATTGCAGGAGGCGGCGAAGAACTCCGGCAAGACGGTCGCCCTGCTCATTCAGCGCCAGGATGCCCAGATTTTCGTGCCGCTGCGCCTGCCCTAAGAAGAACGATGCAAGAGAGTTACGAGCCCGCGGCCATCGAGCGCGCCGCGCAGCAGTATTGGGACGAGCGGCGCGCGTTCGCAGCGCGCGAGGACCCCGCGCGGCAGAAGTTCTACTGCCTGTCGATGTTCCCGTACCCTTCGGGGCGGCTGCATATGGGGCACGTGCGCAACTACACGATCGGCGACGTGGTGGCGCGCTACATGCGCATGCAAGGCTACAACGTGCTGCAGCCCATGGGCTGGGATGCCTTCGGTCTGCCGGCCGAGAATGCCGCCATCAGCAACGGCGTGCCGCCGGCCCAGTGGACGCGCCAGAACATCAGCCACATGCGCGCGCAGATGAAGGCGCTCGGGTTCGCGATCGACTGGGAGCGTGAGCTCGCCACCTGCGACCCGCGCTATTACCACTGGAACCAGTGGCTGTTCCTGCGCATGCGCGAGCAGGGCATCGCCTACCGCAAGACCGGCGTCGTCAACTGGGATCCGGTGGATCAGACGGTGCTCGCCAACGAGCAGGTGATCGATGGCCGCGGCTGGCGCACCGGGGCGCTGGTGCAGAAGCGCGAGATCCCGATGTATTACCTCAACATCACGCGCTACGCGGACGAGCTGCTGCGCTCGCTCGACACGCTCGAGGGCTGGCCCGAGCGCGTGCGCGTCATGCAGGCGAACTGGATCGGCCGCAGCGAAGGCTGCGAGATCGCCTTCCCGTACGCACCCGACACGCGCGCCGCACTCGGCGCCGACGGACAGCTGAAGGTATTCACCACGCGTGCGGATACGCTCTTTGGCGCGACCTTCATGGCGATCGCCGCCGAGCACCCGATCGCACTCGCCGCGGCGCGAGGCGATGCACCCCTGGCGGCCTTCATCGAGGAGTGCCGCCGTGGCAGCGTCATGGAGGCGGATGTCGCCACGCAGGAGAAAAAGGGCCTGCCGACCGGGCTGCACGTGCTGCATCCCTTCACCGCCGAGCCCCTCGAGGTGTGGGTGGCGAACTACGTCCTCATGGGCTACGGCGAGGGCGCGGTCATGGGCGTGCCGGCGCACTATGAGCGCGATCTGCAGTTCGCGACCGAGCAGGGCCTGCCGATCCGCACCGTGGTGCGTTCGCTGAGCGGTGCCTATGATGAAGTGCGTGCACCCTGGATCCCCGCCTACGCGGAGCCCGGAGTGACGGTGAATTCCGCGCAGTTCTCGGGGCTGTCGTTGCAGGCGGCGGTCGATGCCATCGCCGCGGCGCTCGAAGAGAAGGGCCTGGGCCGCAAGCGCGTGCAGTACCGCCTGCGCGACTGGGGCATCTCGCGCCAGCGCTACTGGGGCTGCCCGATCCCGATCATCCACTGCGAGTTCTGCGGTGAGGTGCCGGTGCCGGATGAGCAGCTGCCGGTGCTGCTGCCGGAGGACCTGGTGCCCGATGGCAGCGGCAACCCGCTCGCCAAGTCCGCGGCTTTCTACGAGTACCCGTGTCCGCGCTGCGCGCGCCCCGCACGACGCGAAACCGACACCATGGACACCTTCGTCGACTCCTCCTGGTACTTTCTGCGCTACGCGTGCGCCGATGATGATGATGCGATGGTGGATGCGCGCGTGGACTACTGGCTGCCGGCGGATCAGTACATCGGCGGCATCGAGCACGCGATCCTGCACCTGCTGTACTCGCGCTTCTGGACCAAGGTGATGCGCGATTTCGGGGCGCTGAAATTCGGTGAGCCGTTCAAGAACCTGCTCACCCAGGGCATGGTGCTCAACCACGTCTACTCCCACCAGACACCCGGGGAGCGCAAGCGCTACTTCAATCCGGCCGACATCGACGTGCGCCGCGCCCCTGACGGTCAGGAGATCTACGAGGTGTCCACCCCCGACGCCGGCACGCTCACCCTGGTGCACGAGGGCCTGGGCAAGATGTCCAAGTCCGAGGGCAACGGGGTCGACCCGGAGAGCCTGATCGAGCGCTTCGGGGCGGACACCGCGCGCCTCTTCATGATGTCCGCATCCCCGCCCGAGCAGACGCTTGAGTGGTCCGATGAGGGCGTGCAGGGGGCCTTCCGCCAGATCCGCCGCCTGTGGACCCTGGTGTACGAGCACGCCGCGCGCGGGCCGGCGCCGCCGCTTGAGATCGGCGCGCTCAGCGCCGCTCAGCGCGACCTGCGGCGCCTGGTGCACCAGCGCCTCGCCAAGGCAACGGATGACATCGGGCGCCGCCGCAACTTCAATACCGCGATCGCCGCGGTGATCGAGCTGCTGAACGCGGTGCAGCGCTTCAACGACACGAGCGTGCAGGGTCGCGCGGTGCGCCAGGAGGCGCTCGAAGTGGCCGTGCTCGTGCTCTCACCCATCACCCCGCACGTGTGCCACGCGCTGTGGCAGGCACTTGGCAAGACCACCGCGCTCATCGATGAGCGCTGGCCGGCGGCGGATCCGCTCGCGCTCGCCCAGGAAACTCACGAGATCGTCGTGCAGGTGAACGGCAAGCTGCGCTCGCACGTGAGTGTGCCGGTCGAGGCCGATGAAGCCACGGTGCGCGCCGCGGCACTCGCCGATGAGCGCGTGCAGAAGTTCGTCGCCGGCCGGGCCGTGCGACGGGTGATCGTCGTCCCGGGCAAGCTCGTCAACGTGGTCATCTGATGGCGTGGCCCTCGCACCGCGCCGCGCTGTGCCTGCTCGGGCTGTTACTCGCCGCCTGCGGCTTTCACCTGCAAGGCCATACGCCGCTGCCGGCGCAGGTGAAGACGCCGTACCTGGAGGCGCCCGATCGGCAATCGGAGTTCGTGCAGAGCCTGCGACATGAGCTGCTGTCCAACGGCGCGCAGCTGATGCAGGAGAAGGGCAAGGCGTCCGCGGTCATCAGCATCCTGCAGGACCAGATGACGCGCCGCGTGGTGTCCGTGTCCGCCGCCAACCAGCCGAATCAGTACGAAATCACCTACACCGTGCGCGTGTCCGTGACCGCCGGTGACAAGGAACTGCTGCCGCCGCAGGAGGTGACCGAAACCCGCACCTTCAGCTTCAGCGAGCCGCTGCTGCTCGCCAAGGGCCACGAGGAGGACGTGCTGCACCAGGACATGGCGCGCAGTCTGGCGGATCAGGTCATGCGCCTGCTCTCGAGGCTCTAGCGCCGTGCGCCCATGAGCGCCCCGCAGGCGAGCGTTGGCGCGGACGTGCTGTGCGTGCAGGACATCGATCGTGCCGCGCTCACGCTCCTCCTTGAGCGCTTCGGGCTCAAGCTCACCCTCGTGCCTGGCGCGCAGCCGATCCCGGGTTCCTACTGGGGCGAGAGCGAAGCGGGCCTGAAGGAGGCGCGTGTGTTCGCACGTCTCGATACGCCCGTGCACTCGGTGCTGCACGAGAGCAGTCACTTCATCTGCATGAGCCCCGAGCGGCGCGCCGCACTCGATCGCGACGCCGGCGGGGACGATCTGGAAGAGGCGGCGGTGTGTTATCTGCAGATACTGCTGGCGGGCGAGCTCCCAGGCGTCGGCCGCGAGCGGCTGATGCAGGACATGGACCGCTGGGGCTACAGCTTCCGCCTCGGCAGCACCCGGGCCTGGTTCGCTGCCGATGCCGCCGATGCCTGCGACTGGCTCGTGCGTCATCGCATCCTCGATGCGGCCGGTCGTCCTGAGGGCTGCCGGCGCGTTCCTGCGGCGTCCGCCGCCGCCGCGCGGCCGCCACCACCAGGGCGCGCCCAGGGCTAGAAGTTGCGGGAAAACGCAGCTTCCGGCGCGCGCTCCTGCGAAATCCGTGACGCGCACCCGGGAGTTGAGTGTGCGGCATAGCTAGGAAATCGGGGGCTGGGACGGTTAGACTCGCGCCTGGCCATGCGGCCGCTTGTTGTGACTATGCATCGACGCTCTTGGACGTGGGTTCTATCGCTGCTGCTGCTGCTGGCGCAGCACGGGGCGGTATTGCATGAGCTGAGCCACCTCAGCCACGGCACCGCCACCCACGGCGCGATGCTCGATGTGAGTGACCAGCTGCCCGACAACGGCAGCTGCCCGACCTGTCAGGCGTTCTCGCAGGTTGCCAATCCCGCCACCGCCTCGGCGGTCGTGCTGGTGCTCTCGCCCGCAGACCTCATCCCCACCCTTGATCCTTCCTACGCGATCGTCGGCGCCGAGACCCCGACGCCGCGCAGCCGCGGACCCCCGCAAGTCTGAACTGAGCCTTCGATTCCGAATGACGTGGCGCGCGTGATTTCGCGCCGCGTTGTCTGTTCAGTTCTTGCGGAGTTAGTTTCATGGTCAATTCCCGAAACCGGGTTGCCACGCTTGGGGTGGTTGCCGGAGTGATGTTGCTTGCGGCTGCACTGCTGGCCGCGCCCGAGACCCGAGCCGCCGACGGTGACGCGAGTTCCGCGGCCGCCCCGGCCGCCGATGCCGCGTCCTCAGCCGCCAGTGCCCCCGCGGGTGATGCAGGTGCGGATGATGCGGTAGCGTCCGTCGTGGTCACGGCGCGGCGCCTCAATGCGGCGCGGTCCGAGATCGAGACGCAGACCGGCGCCTCGACCTACACGATCTCGAGTGACGCGATTGCCGCCGCGCCCGGCGGCGAGAACCAGTCGATGAACCAGGTGCTGCTGCAGGCGCCGGACGTGGTCCAGGACTCCTTCGGACAGCTGCACGTGCGCGCCGATCATAACGACCTGCAGTACCGGCTCAACGGCATCATCCTGCCCGAGGGCATCAGTGTCTTCAGTCAGACCCTGAGTCCGCGCCTGATCTCTTCGCTGAGTCTGATCACCGGTGCACTGCCGGCGGAATACGGCCTGCGCACCGCCGGCATCATCGACCTCACCACCAACAGCGGGCTGACGCAGCCGGGTGGGGAGGCCTCGCTCTATGGCGGAACCTACAGCACCTTCCAGCCCTCAGCCGAGTACGGCGGCCACTCCGGTAGCTTCAGCTACTACATGGAGGGCGACTATAAACAGAATAACCTCGGTATCGAGTCCCCCGATGGCAGCAACGACCCGCTGCACGATCACACGACGCAAGCGCATGCCTTCGGTTATTTCGAGAACATTCTGGATGAGCACAATCGTCTTTCGCTGATCGTCGGTCTCTCGGATGACGAGTTCGAGATTCCCAATCAGCGCGGGCTGCAGCCCACACTGGGCTACGACGTATTGGGACAAACTGAGTTTCTCAGCAACGATCTGAACGAGAACCAGCATGAGCTGGCCGAGTACGCGATTGTCAGCTGGCAGCACTCGCAGGGCGCGCTTAACTGGCAGACCGCCCTTTCGGTGCGCTACACCAGCCTGCATTTTGCGCCCGACCCGGTCGGGGATCTGCTCTACAACGGCATCGCGCAGGATGCGTTCAAAGATGACACCGCTGTGGGGTGGCAGACCGACGGGTCCTATAAGATAAACGCTCAGCACACACTGCGGGCCGGGCTGTACTTCCAGCACGACAGCGCCGAGAGCCGCACCACCTCGGATGTCCTGCCGATCAACGCTGCGGGCATGCAGACGAGCAACATCCCGCTCAGCATCCCCGATAATGGCGATCAGTCGCAGGAGATCGAGAGTGCCTATCTGCAGGACGAATGGCAGCCGTGGTCCCCCCTGACGATCAACTACGGGCTGCGCTTTGATCATTTCAACGCCTTTTCCAGCGGCAGTCAGCTCAGCCCGCGGGCGAACTTCGTGTGGAACGTCGGCTCCGGCACCACGGTGCACGGGGGCTACTCGCGCTACTACACCCCACCGCCGTTCGAGCTGGTCGGCAGCGAGACGTTCACGAAATTCAACGGCACCTCCGCGGTGCCGCCCGGCACGGTCACCCAGGACACGCCTCCGATCGCCGAGCGCGCGAATTACTACGATCTTGGCGTGCAGCAGAAACTTCTGCAGAACACACTCACCCTCGGCGTCGATAGCTTCTACGAGCAGGCGCAGCACCTGATCGACGAAGGCCAGTTCGGCGCGCCCATCATTCTCACCCCGTTCAACTATCGTTACGGTCTCATCGGCGGGGTGGAATTCACCGCGAACTACTCGGTGCACAACTTTTCCACTTACGGCAACCTGTCGTTTCAGGCGGCGCACGGCAAGGAGGTGGAATCGTCGCAGTTCAACTTTTCCGCGGCAAATCTCGCCTACATTACCGATAACTACATCCACCTGGATCACGAGGGCCGGGTGGCCGCCTCGGGCGGGGTCTCCTACCTGTGGTTAGGGACGCGCTTCAGTGCCGACATGATCTTTGGTACCGGACTGCGTGACGATCTGACTCTGCCGGACGGAACGGTCGTCCCCAACGGTGATCACACACCGAGCTATACCACGATCAATCTGGGCGCGAGTCACGCGTTCCAACTCGCAGGATCCGGCCCGCTCACCGTGCGGTTCGATGTCATCAACCTGACCGACAAGGTCTACGAGATCCGCAGCGGTTCGGGCATCGGCGTCTTTGCGCCCCAGTTCGGACAGCGGCGTGGGTTTTACGGCGGCCTCGCCTGGCAGTTCTGAGCCGCTGACTTTGGGGGGGGTTCCGCGGCACGGCCACTCGCGCCGGTGCCGTGCCGAGGTGCTTCACCCTGGGACCGAATCCGAAGGCTGACCTGCCTCTCCCGGGCGAGGCAGCAACTTCGGCGCGGATATGGTTGATAATGAGACGCCGGTGGCTGGGAGCCTTACGGGTCAGGATATTTTGAAGCTCACCTCCGATTCCCTCGCGAGTCAGCTCGCGCAACGATTGCTGCCGGCGTACCTCATTTCCGGGGACGAACCGCTGCTGGCCGGGGAGGCGGCGGATGCCGTGCGCGCGCGCGCCCGCGCCGCCGGGTTCAGCGAGCGCGAGGTGCATTTCATCGAGCGCGCAGGCGACTGGGATGAGGTGCGCGGCGCGGCCGCGAGCCTGTCGCTGTTTGGCGCGCGGCGTGTGCTGGAGATCCGCCTGGCGAGCGGCAAGCCGGGCGTGAGCGGCAACAACACGCTCGTGGCGCTGCTCGAGGCGCGTGATCCTGACACACTCTTCCTCATCCTGACGCCACGCCTGGAACGCGACGCGCAGGGCGCCGACTGGGTGCGAGCGCTCGAGACGCACGGCGCCTGGGTACAGATCTGGCCGGTGGACGGCGCGCGGCTCATCCCCTGGCTGCGCACACGCGCGAAGAAACTTAACCTCGAGCTCAATGACGAGGCGCTCGAGCTTCTTGCACTGCGCACCGAGGGCAATTTGCTCGCCGCGCACCAGGAGCTCGGCAAGCTCACGCTCCTCGGCGGCGACGCCGGCGTGAACGCCGCCGCGCTCGCCGCGAGCGTGGCCGACAGCGCGCGCTTTGATGTCTATCAGCTCGGCGAGGCGGCGCTGGCGGGGGAGAGCACGCGCGCCCTGCGCATGCTCGCGGGCCTGCGTGCCGAGGGCACGGAGCCGACGCTTGCGCTGTGGGCGCTCACCAAGGCGGTGCGCGATGTCTGGAGTGCGCAGGCAGGCGGGGTTGCCAGGCCACCGGCCTGGCAGCGTCAGGCGGCGGCGCTCGCGCTCGCGCAGCGCCGCGCGCCGCGCCTGTCCTTCAAACGGCTCCTGCAGCGCGCCGCCCGCGCCGACCGCATGATCAAGGGACGATCAAGCGGGGATGCCTGGGACGAGATGGCACTCCTGGCGCTGGAACTGTGCGGTGAGCCCGCGCTGCCGCTGGCCGGCTGAAGCCTGATGCAACCCATCGGTATCTTCGGCGGCACCTTCGATCCGATCCACTGCGGGCATCTGCGCACGGCGTTCGAGCTGTGGCAGGAGCTGCACCTTGCCGAAGTGCGCCTGCTGCCGGCGGGTACCCCGCCGCACCGCGACCAGCTGTACGCGAGCGCCGAGATGCGCCTGAAGATGGTGCGCGCGGCGGTCGCCGATCAGCCGCGCTTCATCGTCGATGACCGCGAGGTGCGGCGCACTGGGCCGTCCTACTCGGTCGATACGCTCACCGAGCTGCGCGGGGAGTATCCGCAGCGCTCGCTGTGTCTGCTACTCGGCATGGACGCTTTTCTCGGGCTGCCCCAATGGCACCGCTGGCGCCATCTGCTGACGCTTGCGCACATCGTCGTCGCGCACCGTCCGGGCTGGCTCGCACCCACCAGCGGACCACTCGGCGAGGTGATGGTGGACCACGGCACCGGCAGCATCCGTGAGCTGCACCACAGGCTTGCCGGTTGCATCTACGTGCACGCCGGAACGCAGCTGGAGATCTCCTCGACCGAGCTGCGCGCGCTGCTCATCGCGGGCCGCGATCCGCGCTACCTCGTGACCGAGGAGGTGAGGCAGATCATTTTCGAGACGAGGTGCTATGCTCTTCCGCACCAGCCCGACGCCCGCTGATGAGGCTCCCCAGGAGAACCCGCTTAAACACATGACCACCCGCAAACGCCTGCGCCCCCCTGAGGAGCGCGCCTCGCCGCTGCAAGCAGCCGTCACGAGTGCGCTCGAGGATATGAAAGCCGTGAATGTCAGGGTGCTGGATGTGCGGGGCCTCACCGACATCGCCGACACGATGATCATCGCGTGCGGCAACTCCGACCGTCACGTGCGCTCGATTGCCGAGCGCGTCGCGCAGAAAGCCAAATCCGCCGGCTACCGGGCGCTCGGCACCGAGGGCGAGCGCGACGGCGAGTGGGTGCTGGTCGACCTGCAGGACATTCTCGTGCACGTGATGCTGCCGCGGGTGCGCGAGTTCTACGGACTCGAGCGGCTGTGGGAAGGTGGCCCTGACCTTATCGCCGCGGCGGCCCCCGCGGTGGCGCGCGCGCCCGTGCGCCGGCGACGCATTTCGCGGTAGTTCCGGGTGCGCGTGCGCGTGATCGCCGTGGGCACGCGCATGCCCGAGTGGGTCCGCAGCGCCTGCGAGGACTACCTCGCGCGCCTGCGAGCGCAGCTGCCCGTTTCGCTCCTGCAGATCGAGCCCGGGCCGCGGGCGAGCGGCGCCGGCGCCGCCCGCGCAGTGGCGGCCGAAGGGGCGCGGCTTCTGGCGGCGCTGCGCCCGGGCGAGCACGTGGCGGCGCTCGATGAGCGCGGCACACAGCTGTCCACGCGCGAGCTGGCGGCGTGGCTGCAGACACGGATGCAGGAGGGCGCGGACCTGGCGTTCCTGATCGGCGGACCCGACGGCCTGGCTGCCGACGTGCTCGGCCGCAGCCAGCTGCGCTGGTCGCTCTCGCGATTGACGCTACCGCACGCCCTGGTGCGGGTGCTGCTCACCGAGCAGCTGTACCGCGCACACAGCATTCTGAGCAATCACCCGTATCATCGCGACTGATGGAACCGAAGGATGCCCCCACCCTGTGCCTGGCCTCGATGTCGCCGCGACGTCGCGAGCTGCTGCAGCAGATCGGCGTGCACCCCCTCGTGAGCGCACCGAATATCGATGAAGCCGTGCTGCCCGCAGAGCCGGCCGCGGACTACGTGGTGCGCATGGCGCGCACCAAGGCGCTCAGCATCTACCAACACAGCGTCGGCCTGCCGGTGCTCGCCGCCGACACCGTCGTCGTCATCGACGAACTCATTCTCGGCAAGCCGGCGAGCGCGGCCGAGGGCGTTGCCATGCTCGAGCGGCTCGCGGGCCGCGCGCACAAAGTACTGACCGCCGTGGCGCTCGCGGCTAACGACGGACTCGCGTTTCGCCTGAGCGCGAGTGAAGTGCGCTTCCGCGCCCTGAGTCGTGCCGAGTGCCGCGCCTACTGGGACACCGGTGAGCCGCACGACAAGGCGGGGGGCTACGCGGTCCAGGGTCGCGGCGCGGTATTTATCGAGTCACTGAACGGCAGTTATTCGGGCGTCATGGGGCTGCCCCTGTATGAGACCGCCGAGCTCCTGCGGGCGGCGGGTGTGCCGTACTGGCTGGACGGCGCGCCCCGGGAAAGGCTGGCATGAGCACCGAGATCCTGGTGAACGTCGCCCCGCGCGAGACGCGCGCGGCGATGCTCGACAACGGTGTCGTGCAGGAGATCCATATCGAGCGCCCGAGCCGCCGCGGACTGGTCAGCAATCTCTACAAGGGCCGCGTTTCGCGCGTCCTGCCCGGCATGCAGGCGGCCTTCGTGGAGATCGGCCTCGAGCGCACCGCCTTCCTGCACGCCGCGGACATCGCCGGCACGCCCGACGATGACACGGTGCTCGGTGCGCCCGGCGCAACACTCGCGCCGGTCGAGGACATCCGCCGTCTGGTGAACGCCGGGGATGACATCCTGGTGCAGGTCATCAAGGATCCGATCGGCACCAAGGGCGCGCGGCTGACCACCTTCATCGCCCTACCGTCACGGTATCTGGTCTACATGCCGCGCGGGCATGCGATCGGGGTGTCGGCGCGCATCGAGGATGAGGGCGAGCGTACGCGCCTGAAGACGCTGCTCACGCAGCTTATCGAGGGCGCCACCGAAGGCGGCTACATCATCCGCACCGCCGCCCAGGGCGCCAGCGCCGATAACCTGCGCGAGGACATGAACTACCTCGCCAAGCTCTGGGAGCATGTGCGCGCGAGCAGCGCGGCGGCGCGCGCCGGCTCGGTCGTGCACGAGGATCTGCCGCTGAGCCTGCGGGTGCTGCGCGATGAACTCTCCGGCGGCGTGAGCCGCGTGTTGGTGGATTCGGCGCGCGACTTCCAGCTCATGCGCGAATTTGCCGCGACCTTCATGCCCGAGGCGGCCTCGGTCATCGAGCTGTACGGCGGCCCGCGTCCGATCTTCGACCTGAACGGCGTCGAGGAGGAGATCCGCAAGGCGCTCGATCGCAAGGTGCCGCTGAAATCCGGCGGCCACCTGATCATCGATCAGACCGAAGCGATGACCACCATCGATGTGAACACCGGCGCCTACGTCGGGCACCGCAATCTCGAGGAGACGATCTTCCGCACCAACCTCGAGGCGGCGGTGAGCATTGCGCGGCAGCTGCGGCTGCGCAATCTCGGCGGCATCATCATCATCGACTTCATCGACATGCGCGATGAGCCGCACCGGCGCGCGGTACTCACCGCCCTCGAGCGCGCGCTGTCCGGGGATCGCGCCCAGACGCATATCGTGAGCCTCTCACCTCTCGGGCTCGTGGAAATGACCCGTAAGCGCACGCGCGAGAGCCTGGAACATCTGCTGTGTGAACCGTGTCCTAGCTGTGAGGGACGCGGATTCATCCGCACGCCCGAAACGGTGTGCAACGAGATTTTTCGGGAAATTGTGCGACAGAGCCGACAGTTTGCCTCTCGCGAGCTGCTGATACTGGCTCATCAGGACGTCGTGGACCGCCTCCTCGACGAGGAGTCCGCCACGCTGGGCGAACTTGAGACGCAGGTCGGCCGTCCGATCCGCCTGCAGGTCGAGGCCCTCTACGGCGTTGATCAGTACGACGTCGTACTCGTCTGAGGATCAGTGTGGCTGAGACACTTGCCGAGCCTGCCACCGGGCCGCCCGCCGGCCCCGGCCGCGTGCGTCTCCTCGCCGCGGTCATCGGCGCCGTGCTCGCGCTCGCCGCCCTGCTCATCGTCGGCCGCGAGCTCATCGCGGCACGCGTGCCGCAGCATCGCGCCGCACTCGAAGAACTGATCCGGCACGAGACCGGACTTGAAGTCACCTTCAGCCGCCTGAGCGTGCGCTGGGGCTGGTATGGCCCCGAGGCGGTGTTTCACGCCGTCACGCTCGGTGAGCGCGAGGCGCCGGCATTCCTGCGCGCCACCGAGCTGGTCGTCGGCCTGGACGCCTGGCGCAGCGTGCGCAGCGGTCAGCTGGAAGCCGGCCGCATCACATTGATTGATCCTGACATCGACCTCGGCGCACGCGCAGGCGCGCGCCTCGGCACCGAGCGCGCCGGGCCTGGCGCGCCGGCTGAGATACTCGCCGACGCGCGGCGCGTGCTCGGGCGCTGGCGCGGCGGACGCATCGACATCCAGAGCGGCACGCTGCGCTGGCCTGTGCCGGCCGGCGCCGCGCCGCTGCTCGTCACCCTCAGGCGCGCTGACCTGCGCCGCCTCGGCGCCGACTGGAGCGCGGACGCGGATCTGTTGCTGCCGGACACTCTGGGGGGCGGCGCGCACCTGGGGTTGCGAGTCAGCGGAGAGCTCGCACGCCCGCAGGACCTCACCGGCACGCTCACGTTCAGCGCCGCACACCTCGCCTTCGCCGGCTGGCGTGAACTTAAGATCGCCGCGCTGCCGGCGCACTATCTGCCGCACGCCGGCAGCGGTGACCTTGAGCTGCGTGCGAGTTTCGGCCGCGCGGACCCGCTCAAGATCGCCGGCACCGTGCGGGCCGAATCCGTGGAGTGGCAAGCGCAGGGGGGAGCTGCGCTCGTGCTGCCCCGCCTGCGCGCCGACTGGCAGCTCAGCCGCGCAGGCCAGGAGTGGCGCCTCGGTGTCGGTGCACTGGATCTGGGCGCCGGGGCCCACGGCAGCGCAACCCTCGTGCTCGCAGGCGACGCGGCGCGCGGTAACCTGCACCAGATCCCGTTGACCTCCCTGGCCGCGCTGGCGCACTGGTACCTGCCGCAGTTGCCGCTCGCGGAGCTGACGCTCGCCGGTGAGGCGCGTGCGATCAACTTCGATTGGAACGCGCAGCGCCCCGTGGGCACGCGTTTCAGGGCGGGCGCGGATATCCAGGGGCTGACGCTTGCGAACGCGGCACAGGATGTGCTCCTGAGCGGACTCGGCGCCAGACTTGACGTCACCGACACGGGCCTGACGGCGCAGCTCGCCGCCACCGCGGCGCGGCTGAACGTTGTGCGCGCCGAACCCGTTACGCTCGAGGGCCTCGAGCTGCACGCCACGGTTGTCGCGCAGCTTGAGAACACACACTGGCGTGTGGGGAGCGATGATCTGCAGATCCGTCGCGGCGAGACGCACCTCACGGTGAGTGCCGTGCTCGCCGCGGACACCGCGCCCGCGCAGCCGCGCCTGGATGCGCACGTGCAGCTGAAGGAGGCGGACGCACTCCTGGTCGCGAATCTTCTCGGTCCCGCCGCCGAGACGGCCTTCGGCCCGGGCGCCGCGCGGCTGACGGCGGGGCGCATCGCCAGCACCGAGTTCGAGCTGCACGGTCCGCTCGCGACGGGCGGTGCCGCGGCCGCCGCGCGCGGTAGCCTTGAGCTGCGCGACGCGGCGTTGGCTCCCCTCGAGGCGTGGCCCGAGGTGCAGGAGCTCAGCGCCCACATCGAGTGGCAAGACGCGCGCGTGCGCGCAAGCGTCACCGGTGCGCGCAGCGGTGCGCTGCAACTCTCCGGTGCGCACGTGGAATGGGACGCGCGCGGCGAGCAGCCGGTGCGCGTGCGCGCCCGGCTCTCAGGCAGCGCGCGCGCCGCCCTCGAGTGGTTGCGTGCGCGGCCCGAGCTCGCCGCCGCCGCCCCCGGCGCCGCCTACCTCGACGTCGAAGGTGAAACGCTGCTCGATGTCGATCTGCTCGTGCCGGGCTCGGGGGCACATCAGCCGCCCGCGCGCACCCGCATCGTCGCGCTGCTCGATGGCGTACGCGTGCATGCGCTTGCGGGTCTGCCACCGCTCGAGGCGCTGCGGGGCACGCTCGCCTTCTCCGCCGGGCATCTGCAGCACTCCACGCTCACGGGCCAGTGGCTCGGGGGTCCGGTGAGCCTTGCGATCGGCGAGCGCCGCGACAGCGGCGCGACCCCGGTCACGATCAGCGCGCGCGGCTTCCTCGACGTGCACCAGGCGCTCGTGGCCGCCAGCGCCGAGGGGGCGGATGCCAACCTCACCGGCAACACCGAGTGGAGCGCGCTGCTCACGGTGCTGCCGCAGACCGATGCGCAGCCGCTGCAGTGGCGCGTGCGCGCGGATTCGAACCTGTTGGGTGTCGCAAGCGACCTGCCCGAGCCGCTCGCCAAGGCCGCGAACACACCCCTGCCGCTGCGCGTGGAAGTGCAGGGGCAGGACGCGGACGCGCAGCTGCACATCAGTCTGGGCGAGCGTCTGCAGGGACTCGCGGCGCTCGAGCGCAGCGGCGATAGCTGGCGCATCGGACGCGGCGCGCTGCGCCTCGCCGCCAACACACCGACGCTGCCGGCAACGGCGGTGCTCGCGCTCGAGGGTCGCGTGAGCCGGCTCGATCTGCCGGCCTACCTTGCCCTGTGGCAGCAGGCCGGACGCTCACCCATGCTGCCGGCGCTCGAAGCGCATCTGAGCGCCGCGGAGCTCAGCGCCGGCACGCACGTGTTTCATGAAGTGGCACTCGTGGCGCGTACCGCCGGCGGTGACGGGCAGCTGGACCTTCAGTCCCCGGATATCACCGCCACGCTGCGGTGGCCGGCGCAGGTTGATGGCGCACACCCGGTGCTCGTGCACCTGGTGAGCTTTGACGCCGCTCGCGCGGGCGATCTCGCGCTGCCCGCCGGGCTGACAGAGCTGCTCGGTCCTGTCGTGCAGCTCGCCGTGGATGACTTCTCCTGGCAGGGTCGCTCGCTCGGGCGCCTGAGCGCGGGCCTCAGCCGCCGCTCGGAGGCCCTGGTGCTGAGCGATCTGCGCCTGAGCGCCCCCCATCAGGAGCTGCACGCGGCCGGGCAGTGCGCGGCTGAGGCCCGCTGCAGCGCTCAGTTCTCCCTCAACAGCACCGACTTGGCGCACACGCTCGCCGCCTACGGCTTTCGCCCCGACGTGGCCGCGCAGCGCGCGCACCTGCAGGGTGAGCTTGAGTGGCTGCAGGGAGCCCCCGCGGCCCTTGCAACGGTAAGCGGACACCTCCATATGCAGCTCGAAGAGGGCACCACACGGGCGCAGGGACTGCCCGGCGAAGGGGTGCCCTTTGCGCTGCTGGTGGTGCCGGCCCTGATCAGTGGGCTTGAGCCTGAGCCGGCCGCTGCCGCGGCGCCGGATCTGCGCTTCGCGCAGCTCACCGCGGATTTCGAGCTGCGCGACGGCTGGGCGAGCACGGCGAACCTGCACCTCGACGGTGACGCCGAGATCCTGGTGCGCGGGCGCGTGGGGCTCCTGGGGCAGGACTACGACGCCGAGGCCTTCATCCTGCGCGGCGAGGAACGCCTGCCCTCTGCCGTGCGGCGCCTGGGACCGACCCCAAAGGTGGCCGCGCTGTGGCTGTCGTTGCGCGAATGGTTTGCGGGAACGGGGGCGGAAAACGCCCGCGCGGGGCTGCGTTTGCGGGGTACGTGGAACGACCCCATAGTGATGGCGGCGGAGTGACAGGAGCGATGAGGAGCGCATGAAAGCAGCGGCCGTGCAGATGACCTCCGGCCCCGAAGTGGCGCAGAACCTCGAGCAGGCACGCGTCCTGATCGAGGAGGCAGCCGCCCGCGGCGCGCGCCTGGTGGCGCTGCCGGAGAATTTCTCTTTCATGGGCCTCAAGGATGTGGACAAGCGCGCCGTGGCCGAGGTTGACGGCGCCGGCCCGGTGCAGGATTTTCTGGCCGCCACCGCGGCGCGCCTGAAGCTGTGGCTGGTCGGTGGCACCGTGCCGCTGCGCGCCGGCGCCGACGGACGCGTGGCCGCCGCCTCGCTCGTGTACGACGCGGACGGGCGCCGCGTGGCGCGCTACGACAAGATTCACCTGTTTGATGTGGACATTCCGGGGCGTAGCGAGAGCTATCGCGAATCCGCGCACGTCGCCCCCGGTTCGCGCGCGGTAGTCATCGACACGCCCGTCGGACGGCTCGGGCTCTCGGTGTGCTACGACGTGCGCTTCCCGGAGCTGTACCGGCACTTGAGCGCCGCGGGCGCGCAGCTGCTCGTGGTGCCCTCAGCCTTCACCAGTCCCACCGGGCGCGCGCACTGGGAGACGCTGCTGCGCGCCCGGGCGATCGAGAATCTCTGTTATGTTATTGCGCCGGCGCAGTCAGGTTTCCATCCCAGCGGACGGGAAACCTACGGCGACAGCATGATCGTCGATTTCTGGGGAAGGATCCTGCAGCGCGTGCCGCGCGGCACCGGCTGCGCCGTCGCCGAGCTTGATCTGCAGCGCCAGTCCGGGGTGCGCGAAACCTTCCCCGCGCTCGTCCACCGTGTCTTTGCCGAGGAAATACCCACCCATGAGTGAGACCGTCGTTGCTGACCCGCTGAGCCTGGCGCGGGATCTGATCCTGCGTCCGAGCGGCCTGGATGATCGGCGGCTCGACAAGGTGTTCGGCGAGGTACTGACCCACTCGGTCGACTTTGCCGATCTGTACTTTCAGCTCGCGCACCAGGAGTCCTGGTCGCTCGAGGACGGCATCGTCAAGGACGGCAGCGCCAGCATCGAGCAGGGCGTGGGCGTGCGCGCGCTCGCCGGCGAGAAGACCGGCTTTGCCTACTCGGATGAGATCGTGCTGCCGGCGCTCGAGGAGGCCTCTCGCGCCGCGCGGGCCATCGCGGTGCACGGCGGCGAGCGTCGCGTCAGTGCCTGGCGCGCGCAGGCGGGGCATCAGCTGTATCTGCCGGATGACCCGGCGGTAGCCCTCGCCACCCAGGAAAAAGTCGCCTGGCTTGAGCGCGTCGATCGGGAAGCACGCAGCGTCGATGCGCGCGTCGTGCACGTGACGGCAAGTCTCGTGGCCGTGCGCGAGGTCATCCTCATTGCCACCAGCGACGGGGAACTCGCCGCGGACGTGCGCCCGCTGGTGCGCTTCAACGTTTCGGTGCTGGTCGAGGAAAACGGGCGGCGCGAGCAAGGCTACGCCGGAGCCGGCGGGCGCTTCTCGCTGGCGGAACTGGTGGCCGGGGACCGGCCGCTCGCGCTCGCGCGCGAAGCCGCGCGCCAGGCGCTGGTGAATCTCGGCGCGCGCCCGGCACCGGCCGGCACCATGACGGTCGTGCTCGGCCCGGGCTGGCCGGGGATCCTGCTGCACGAGGCCATCGGCCACGGGCTCGAGGGGGATTTCAACCGCAAGGGTACGTCGGCGTTCGCCAACCGCATCGGCGAGCAGGTGGCAGCCCCCGAATGCACGGTGGTCGATGACGGCACGCTCGCGCGCCGCCGCGGCTCGCTCAACATCGACGATGAGGGCACGCCCACGCAATGCACCACACTCATCGAGAACGGTGTGCTGCGCGGCTACATGCAGGATCGCCTGAACGCGCGTCTCATGGGGGTGCGGCCCACCGGTAACGGGCGGCGCGAGTCGTTCGCGCACCTGACGCTGCCGCGCATGACCAACACCTACATGCGTCCGGGTCCGCACGCGCCCGAGGAGATCATCGCCTCCGTTGAGCGCGGCATCTACGCGGTCAACTTTGGCGGTGGCCAGGTGGACATCACTTCGGGCAAGTTCGTGTTCTCGGCGAGCGAAGCGTACGAGATCAGAAATGGCCGCATCGGTGCACCGCTCAAGGGCGCAACACTGATCGGCAACGGACCGGACGTGCTCACGCGCGTCGCGATGGTCGGGAACGATCTGAAACTCGATGACGGCATCGGTACCTGCGGCAAAGACGGGCAGAGCGTGCCGGTCGGCGTGGGCCAGCCCACGCTCAAGATCGAAGCACTCACTGTCGGCGGCACGGCCTGATTTAACTCAGCCCGCAGGAACTGTCGTCACATCCCGACGCGTTGTCGGCGGCGCGGCGGCGACATAATCTTCGCGCCTCAGCAAGTGTGATTCTCCACACGGCCGCGCACCGTGCGAGTCCGTAACGTGCACCTCAACAAGCTTTGAAATCACGGTGAAGGACCTTCGATGCTCTCCCAAGATTCGACGATTGAAGCCCCGCAGCTGAAACTGCCGGCGGAGTTGCTGAGCGAAGTCAGCCGGCGCAAGAAGCAGCAGACGGATTTCCGCGTCGATGGCTGGAAGCCGAGTCTGCTCGAGCGCCTCGCGAAGCTGTTCGGTCTGGGTTAGCCCGATGAGATGCTGCGGCGCACGCGCTGACTAACATTCCGGTTCCAACATCCGGGTCCGGCGAGTTAGGATGGCCGGATGCCGCAGTTCTCGCGCCCGGTCTACGAAGGTCTGCCCTGGTTATACATAATCTGTGGGCTGGCAACGCTCGGCGGTAGCTACCTTTTGGCCGCCCACGGGGTGCTGAGCCTGCTCGTCGGCATCGTGGGCCTGCTGCTCGTGCTGCTGGGCGCCGTGGTGCTCTTGCGGCGGCGTGACTACCGCGAGCTGCGCTCGCAGTACGCCAAGCCCGACTCCCTGGGCGTCAAAGAAAAGCCCTGAAGCCACCGGCTGCGCGCTACTTGAGCGGCGCGGGCTCGGCGTCGTCTTCGTCATCCGTCGCCGCGGCGGTGGCGGCAGTCTCGCGCAGCGTCTGCAGTCCCGGAATCGTGTCCGAGAGCTTGTCGCGCGCGCGCGCGACGCGTTCATCGACGTAGATCAGCTCGTGCTTGCCGACGAGCACCACGTCGCCGTCGTTCAGGTGATGGCGGCGCACGCGGTTGGATTTCACGAAGATGCCGTTGGTGCTGTTCAGATCCTCGATGACGCACGAGTGCTGCGTCGTGATGATCTGGCAGTGGTGGCGGCTGATGAAGCGGCTGTCGATGTGCAGGTCGTTGTCGGGCGTGCGGCCGACGATCACCCGGCCCTGACGCAACGGGATCTCCTGCACCGTGCGACCGTCGGTGGCGACCAAGAGCCGCGCGAGCGCGGGCCGGCCATCCGCCGAGGCCGCCGGCCGCGGCGGCAGGCGCTCGGCCTCCGCGGCGTGGTGGCGCGGACGGTGGGCGAAGTCGAGCCACTGCAGCTCCCGCACCGCGCTGATAATGTCGGCGTGCGTCACGGTGTCGCGATCACCGGTAAAAGCCGCCATCATCGCGGTGTCGCACAGTGTATTGATCAGACGCGGCACGCCGCCGCAATAGCGGAAAATCTCCGCATACGTGTCGGGGCTGAACAGCTCCCGATCGCCCGCGCCGGCCACTTCCAGGCGGTGCTGGATGTAGGCGCGCGATTCACTCTCCGAGAGCTGCTGCAGATGAAAGCGCAGGCGCACGCGCTGCGTGAGCTGCTCCAGTTCCGGGGCGTCCAGCTTGTCGTTGAGCTCGGGCTGACCGGCCAGGATGATGCGCAGCACCTTCTCCTTGGTGGTCTCGACCCCCGAGAGCATGCGGATCTCCTCCAGCACCCGCATGCTCAGGTTCTGGGCCTCATCCACGATCAGCAGCACCCGCCGCCCGGCCGCGTACTGCTCGATGAGAAAGTTATTGAGCGTCGTGATGAGCTCGGCCTTGCGCATCTTGAAGGGCGAGAAACCGAACTGCGCGAGCACCGCCTGCAGAAAGTCGATCGGCGTCACCTGCGTCTGGTTGATCTGCGCGACCACGACATCCGCGGGGACTTCCTTGAGGAAGGACTCGATCAGGGTGGTCTTGCCCGAGCCGATCTCGCCGGTGATGACGACGAAGCCATCCGTGAACCAGATGGTCGACTCCATGTAAGCCTTGGCGCGCGCATGCTGTTTCGACAGGTACAGGAATTGCGGGTCCGGGCTTAGTCGGAACGGCAATTCCTTGAGTTTGAATGGTTCCAGGTACATGCGTTGTTGGCTCGCAACCGATGTTACGGGATGCCAACGCCCACGGCCAAATCCTCGAGCAGCTGCAGGGCACGGGCGTCGCGGCGGGCGGCCGAGGGCTCAACCAGGGTGCAATGACCCACCTTGCGCCCCGGGCGGGGCTCCTTGCCGTAGTCGTGCAGATGCAGCCCCGGATGGGCGAGCAGCGGCGCCCGCGGCGGCATGCTGCCGATGAAATTGATCATGGCGCTGTGGCCCAGGGCGCGGGTGCTGCCCAGCGGCAGATCCAGTATGGCGCGCAGATGGTTCTCGAACTGGCTGCTCTGCGCCCCCTCGATGGTCCAGTGCCCCGAATTGTGCACGCGCGGGGCGATTTCGTTGGCGATCAGACGCCCGCGGCGCACAAAAAACTCGATGGTGAGCACCCCGGTGTAGCGGAAATGCTCGAGCACGCGCTTCAGGTATCCGGCGGCGCGCGCCTGCCACGGCGGCGGTCCGTAAGGTGCGCGGGTGAGGCGCAGGATCCCGCGGGCGTGCACGTTACCGCACAGCGGGTAGATGGCGATCTCGCCGCGCACGCTGCGCGCGCCGATGATGGAAACCTCGCAGTCAAAGGGCACGCATTCCTCGTACAGGAGCGGCGCGGGTGCGAGCTGTTGCCAGGCGCGCTCGGCCTCCGCCGGCGTGCGGATGAGCGCCTGGCCCTTGCCGTCGTAGCCGAGGCGGCGCGTCTTGAGCATGCCGGGGAGGCCTATGTGTTTGAGCGCGCGCGCAAGCTGCGCGCGCGAGCTCACGGCGCGCCAGCGCGTGGTTGGAATGCGCAGCTTCTCAAACAGGCGCTTCTCGGCCACCCGGTCCTGGGCGGTGGCGAGCGCTGCGATCGGCGGACAGATGCGCGCGTGGTGCTCGGCGGTGACGGCGCGCAGGCTCTGCACCGACACGTTCTCCCAGTCAAAGGTCACCACGTCGCAGCGGCGCGCGAGCTCGCGCAGCAGCTTCCGATCGGTGAACGCGCCGTGCAGCAGCGGCGCCACCTGCCCGGCAGGGGCATTGCGCGCCGGATCCAGGCACAGAAAATCCAGCCCCAGAGGGTAGCCGGCCAATGCGAGCATGCGGCCGAGCTGGCCGGCGCCCACGATCCCGACGGTCATGAGCGCGACGTCGCGCGCGGATCCGGATTGCCCAGAACGCCGGCGGTCTGGCGTTCGCGGAAACCCTCGAGCGCGGCGGCGATGGCGGGGTACTTGTTGGCGAGAATCGCCGCGGCACACAGCGCCGCGTTGGTGGCGCCGGCGGCGCCAATGGCAAACGTCGCGACCGGCACGCCGGCGGGCATCTGCACGATCGAGAGCAGCGAATCGATGCCGCCGAGCGCCTTGGAGGGCACCGGGACCCCGAGTACCGGCAGGCGCGTCTTGGCCGCGGTCATGCCGGGCAGATGCGCTGCACCCCCGGCCCCTGCGATCAGCACCTCGAGGCCACGCGCGCCGGCGCCGGCGGCGTACTCGAACAGAAGATCAGGCGTGCGGTGCGCGGACACGACGCGTACCTCGTACGCGATCGCAAGCTTGTCGAGCACTTCGGCAGCGCTCTGCATCGTCTCCCAGTCCGAGGAGGAGCCCATGATGATGCCGACGAGCGCTTGCATCAGGGCATTGTATCGAACAATGTGCGCAAAGCGCGAAACAACTCCCGCGAGGCCACGCCGCCCGCACCGCTGCGCGTGCGCTCGCTTTGGGCGGCACTCACACGGCGCGCCCACTCGGCCTGATCGATGTCCGGTCGCCAGCGCGTGAGCTCGGCGAGTGCGGGCGCGCCTTCGGCGAGCAGCCGCTCGCGCCAGGACTCGACCCGTTTGAAGCGCTCGGTCGCGCGCGCATCCTCGGCGCTGCGCGCGGCCAGGGCCGCCCGGATCGGTTGCGGGTCCACATCGCGCATGAGCTTGCCGATGTACTGGCGCTGGCGGGCGCCGGCGGCGCGACTCTTGATGCTGCGGGCCGCGCGCACCGCCTCCTTCAGGGCCTCCGGCAGCTCGAGCGCGGCGAGCTGCGCCTCGCGCAGCTGCACCAGTTGCTCGCCCAGATCCTGCGCGGCGTGCGCGGCGCGCTTGCGCGCGCTCTTGCTCGGGCGCTCCGCGAGCGCCTCCGCTGAGTCCTCATCCGGCGGTGCTGCGCGCCTCACGGGGGATCCTGCTGTATGGGCCGCGGTTGAAATTGCCGCGACTGGTACAATTTAAGCCCAACACAGCCTGCGAAGCACGCCCGATGCCCGAAGCCCACTCCACCGCCGCCACCGTGCCCCTCGAGGAGGTCGCGCGCCTCGCTCTGGAGGAGGCGCGCCGCCAGGGAGCCTCGCAAAGCGAGGCCGACGTCTCGGTGAGCCAGGGGCTCTCGGTGAACGTGCGCTTGCGCGAGGTCGACACCATCGAGTACCAGCGTGACCGGGGCCTGGCCGTCACGGTGTACTTCGGCAAGCGCAAGGGCTCGGCGAGTACCGCCGATCTGACCGCCGCCGCGGTGCGCGAAACCGTCGAGAAGGCCTGCGCGATCGCCCGCTACACGGCCGAGGATCCGTACGCGGGACTCATCGAGGCGCAGCTGCTGGCGCGTGCCATCCCGGATCTGGATCTGGATCATCCCTGGGACGTGACGCCGGAACGGGCGATCGAGCTGGCGCGCGAATGCGAAGCGGCCGGACTCGCCGTCGATGCGCGCATCAACAACTCCGAAGGTGCGGCCGTCAACACCCAGCGCCAAACGGGCGTCTACGGCAACTCGCTCGGGTTTCTCGCCGGCTATTCCTCCACCACTCACTCGGTGAGCTGCGCGCTGCTCGCGCAGCACGGCGATGACATGCAGCGCGATCACTGGTACACCCTCGCCCGCGATCCGGCGGACCTGGAGGAAGTCGCCGGCATCGGCCGCAAGGCCGGTGAGCGCGCGCTCGCGCGTCTGGGCGCGCAGCGCCTGACGACGCGCAAGGCGCCGGTGGGCTTTACGCCCGATCTCGCGCGCGGCCTGTTTCGTTCCTTCATCGGCGCGATCAGCGGTCCGAGCCAGTACCGCAAGGCCTCGTTTCTGCTCGATGCCGCAGGCGAAGAGGTGTTCCCGAAGTTCCTCACCATGCAGGAGCGGCCGCACATCCTCAAAGGCCTCGCCAGCAGCCCGTTCGATGCCGAGGGAGCCGCGACGCACGACCGTGACCTCGTGAGCGCAGGCGTGCTCGAGGGCTACGTGCTCGGCAGCTACTCGGCGCGGCGCCTCGGGCTCAAGAGCACCGGTAATGCAGGCGGGATCCACAACCTCATCGTCACGAGCACGCAAGCGCCGCTCGATGCCGAGGCCTTCCTCAAGCGCCTCGGCACGGGGCTTCTCGTGACCGAGCTTATGGGGCAGGGCGTGAACGGGGTGACGGGCGATTACTCGCGCGGCGCGAGCGGGTTCTGGGTGGAGAACGGCGCGCTCGCCTACCCGGTGCAGGAAATCACCATCGCCGGGAACCTGCGCCCCATGTACCGCGACATTGTCGCCCTCGGCAGTGACGTGGATCCGCGCGGCGGTATCCGCACCGGTTCGGTGCTGATCGGTGAGATGACCATCGCGGGCGAGTAGCGCCGCCTAGGAAACCTTGCCGCCGGCGACCAGCGTCGGCCGCGCAACCTCATCAACCAGATCACGCAGCGTCAGATCCCCGCAGCGATGGCGGCGGACATCCTCGAGGCCTGCGAGCAGGCGGTCGACCGGCGGTATGGGCACGTGGCGCGGTGCGAGGTGGCCGGTGGACTGGCGGCGGGCGATCTCGAGTATCTCGTAGACGCCGATGCGCCCGATGTCGCGCGCCGGCACGAGCTCATCCCACTCCGTGACGATCAGGAGGCCAGCGCGCTCGAGCGTGCTCGTCATCTGCGCCACGGCAATGCCTGGCAGCCCAAGCTCGGTGGCGAGCCGGTTCACCGTCCAGCGCCGCCCGCCTGCGACGTGCGTGCGGCCGACGAGGTACATGAGTCTCAGCGCCAGCTGCTCGAGTTCCACACTCGAGAGGCGCAGCTGCTGCAGCCCGAGGCGCAGGTACGTCGGGTTCTGCAGGTAGAAGGACAGCTGCGCGCCGGCGAGCAGAATCAGCCAGCCGAAATAGGTCCACAGGAGCGCGGCCACCACGAAGGCGAAGCCGGCGTACACCACGGTGAGGCGCGTCGAATACACCACGAGCGCGGTGAAGAGCCGCCCGATCGTGGCCCACAGCGCCCCCGCGACCACCGCGCCCGTGAGTGCGGCGCGCCAGTGCACGCGCGTGTTGGGGATGATCATGTAAAGCGCGGTGAAGAAGGCCGTCACCATCGCATAGGGGGCCACGGCGATGCTGGCGCCGCGCAGGCGCTGCAGCAGCGGCAGCTGCACCACCTCCTGTACCGGGGCGCTGGCAAAGGTCGCGTGCAGCAGGCCGACGAATCCGACCAGGATGACCGGGGCGGCGATGAGGAAGCCGGTGTACTCGGCCAGGCGGCGCGCGAAGCTGCGCGGCTGCTCCACGTGCCAGAGGTAATTGAAACTGTCCTCCACCTTCTTGATGGTGCCGATGAGCGTCCAGGCGAGCAGCGCGAGGCCGAGGGAGCCCACGACGCCGCTGCTGACACGACCGGCGAACTGCAGCACCCGCGTGGTCAGTTCCTGCGCCGCGGCGGTGCCGAGTGGGCGGAAGAACTCGAGCACCACCGGCTCAAGATCGCGCCGCGCACCGAAGATCTTCAGCACCGCGAAGCTGAAGGCGAGCAGCGGGATGAGCGACAGCAGCGTCGTGTAGACGAGGCTCATGGCGCGCAGGTTGATTTCCCCGCGCGACAGATCCCGCAGCACCGCGTAGGGGTAGCGCAGCACGCGCAGCAGGGCACCCAGCGGCCCCGCGCGCGCCGAGGCGGGGCCGAAGAAACACCAGTCGAGGAAGCCCCAGATGCGCAGCCACATGCCTTAAGGATACAGTGACCGTTCGGCCACCGCGGTGTTTCATGAGCCTGATTTCCAAATTCCCCGAGCGGATCGTGTGCCTGACGGAGGAGACCACCGAGACGCTGTATCTGCTCGGGGAGGACTGGCGCATCGTCGGTATCTCGGGCTTCACGGTACGCCCAGCACGGGCGCGCCGCGAGAAGCCGCGCGTGTCGGCCTTCACCAGCGCGCGCACCGAGCGCATCATCGCGCTCAAACCCGACCTGGTGCTCGGCTTCTCCGACCTGCAGGCCGACATCGCCGCGCAGCTGGTACGCGCCGGCCTTGAGGTGCATGTCTTCAATCACCGCAGCATCGCCGAGATCCTGCGCATGATCCGCACGCTCGGCGGCATGATTGGCTGCGAGGCGAAGGCGCGCTCGCTGACCGAGCAACTCGAGGCGGGACTCGCCGCCGTGCGCGATCGCGCCGCGCAATTCACGCGCCGCCCGCGCGTGTACTTCGAGGAGTGGGACGATCCGCTGATCAGCGGCATCCGCTGGGTGTCAGAACTCGTCACGCTCGCCGGTGGCGAGGAGTGCTTTCCCGAGCTCGCCGGCGAAGCACTCGGCAAGAACCGCATCATCGCCGATCCTGGCGAGGTGCCGCGGCGCGCACCGGACATCGTGCTCGGCTCCTGGTGCGGCAAGAAGTTTCGCCCCGCGAGCCTCGCCGCCCGCCCCGGGTGGGCGGCGATCCCGGCAGTGCGCTCAGGCTACGTGCGTGAGATCAAGTCATCGCTCATCCTGCAGCCAGGACCCGCGGCGCTCACCGACGGCGTGGCTGCGATTCAGGCGGTCATCGCGCAGTGGGAGGCCGGCCAGGCGTAGTCGGCGCGGCGCCTGGAACGGAAGCTTTCAGATACCGCGCCGCTCGCGCACCAGTTCCCAGGCTTCGATGATCTGCTGGGTACGCTGCTTGGCGTGCTCGATCATCGAGTCGGGCAGCCCATTGGCCTGGAGCTTGTCCGGATGATGCCGGTGCAGCTGGCGCCGATAGGCCTTGGCGATCTCTTCATCACTCGCGCCCGGTGTGCTCTCGAGGACGCGGTAGGCTTCCGCGAGCCGCGCTTCGCGGGCCGCGGCGGTGCTGCCGGCGCTCTCCTCGGGCCGGAAGGCGCCGCTTCGGATGCGCAGCGCCGCCTCAACATGGGCGAACTCGAACCGCGAGATGCCCAGGCCCGCGGCCAGCTGTTGCATCATCGGCCGTACCGGGCCAGCAAGATTGTTGCCGGCGAGCGCCGCGCGCACCTGGATCTCCAGAAAAATCCGCGTGAGGTCGGGGCGTCCGTAGCAGGCGCGCCGGAAAGCCGCGAGCTCCGCGGCAAAATCAAACCCGGGCTGCTTGCCGGCGGTGAAGCAGGCGATGGCCTCGCGCGTCTGATTCGCATCCAGGCGCAGCTCCGCCATCACCGCGCGCGCGGCGGAGATCTCCAGCTCCGACACGCGGCCGTCGGCCTTGGCGATATAACCCATAAGGTGAAAGGTCGCGCGGAAGAAGCGCTCGCCGATCGCCGCGAGCTGCTCGCCGGCGAGCGGCTGCGGTGCCGGGCCGCCGTCCTCATCGAACTGGTGCCCGAGCAGCACCCCGAACAGCGCGCCGAGCGGCCCCAGGGCGAGCGCTCCTAAGAGTCCGCCGGTGAGTTTGCCGATCCATTTCATCGCTTATCGCCGCGCAAATGCGTGCAGGTGTGAGCGCTCCAAAGGGCCGCTATAGTAGCAATTGATGGCCGCCCCCACGGTTTACCGCACGCAGCTCACCGGACTTACCCGTCTGCACGAGGGCAAGGTGCGCGACATCTACGCCGTCGATGAGGCGACCATGCTCATCATCACCACCGACCGGCTGTCGGCGTTTGATGTCGTACTGCCGGACCCGATTCCGGGTAAGGGCGCGGTACTGAACGGTATCTCCAACTTCTGGTTCGCACGCACCCGCGAGCTTGTGCCCAATCACCTCACCGCTCGCGATCCGGCGAGCGTGCTGAAGGATCCGGCCGAGCGTGCCCTGCTCGAAGGCCGCGCCGTCATCGTGCGCCGGCTCAAGGCGCTGCCGCTCGAGGCGGTCGTGCGCGGCTACCTGATCGGCTCGGGCTGGAAGGATTATCAGACGAGCGGCAAAGTGTGTGGCATCACTTTGCCGCCGGGCCTGAAGCAGGCGCAGCGCCTGCCACAGCCGCTGTTCACGCCGGCAAGCAAGGCCGCCGCCGGTGCCCACGACGAGAATATCTCCTTCGAGACGGTGAGCGGGCTCCTCGGGGCGCAGCTTGCCGCGCAGGTGCGTGACACGGCGCTGGCACTCTACGGCTTTGCCGCCGAGCACGCGCGCCGGCGCGGCATCATCATCGCCGACACCAAGTTCGAGTTCGGCGTCGATCCTGCCGGACGCCTGACGCTGATCGATGAGGTGCTCACCCCGGACTCCTCGCGCTTCTGGCCGGCGGACACGTATCGCGAGGGGATCAGCCCGCCGAGTTTCGACAAGCAGTACGTGCGCGACTATCTGGAGACGCTCGACTGGAACAAAAAGGCGCCCGGGCCGAAGCTGCCCGCGGAGATCATCGAGCGCACCAGTGAGAAGTACCGTGAGGCGCTCACGCGTCTGACGGGGCCGCCCGTGGCGATCGGTTAGACTTACCACCCATGGCGAATGCCTGGATTGCCCCGTCGATTCTCTCGGCCGACTTTGCCCGCCTGGGCGAGGAGGTCGATGCGGTGCTCGCCGCCGGTGCCGATCTTGTGCACTTCGACGTGATGGACAATCACTACGTGCCCAATCTCACCATCGGCCCGATGGTGTGCGAGGCGCTGCGCAAGTACGGGGTGCGCGCGCCCATCGACGTTCATCTGATGGTGCGGCCGGTCGATCGCATCGTGCCGGACTTTGCCGCCGCCGGCGCCACCTACATCAGCTTTCACCCCGAGGCGAGCGAGCACGTCGATCGCACCATCGCGCTCATCCGCGAGCACGGCTGCAAGCCCGGTCTGGTCTTCAATCCGGCCACTCCGCTGGATTACCTCGACTACACGCTCGAGGAGCTGGACCTGGTGCTCATCATGTCGGTGAACCCGGGCTTCGGCGGACAGAAGTTCATCCCGACCTCCCTGCGCAAGCTTACCGATGCGCGCCGGCGCATCGAGGCCACGGGTCGCGCGGTGCGCCTGGAAGTGGACGGGGGCATCAAGGTCGACAACATCCGCGCCGTGGCGCAGGCGGGCGCGGACACCTTCGTCGCAGGCTCGGCAATCTTCGGCAGTCCGGATTACGCGCGCACCATCACCGAGATGCGCCAACAGATCGGGCGGTGAGTCACGGCCGCACTTGAGCGCAACCGGTCAGTGGCTGAGGCGGGAGCGGTGGGGTTGACGCGCTGAGCTGCGCGTCGCGCGCGATGGGGTGATCGGTGAGGACTACTGTGCGCGCGGCGTGCTACTCGTCCTCATCCTCATCGTCCTCATCGTCATCGACCTGGGAGGAGGTCACCTTGGCAGGGGTCGCGCTCGGCTTCGCCGGCACGATCACCGGGCGGGTCTTCATCTTCGGGCGCGCGTTAAAGACGACGATGGTCTTGCCGGTGGCGCGCAGCAGGCCCTGCTCCTCGAGCACCTTGAGCACGCGCCCGGCCATCTCGCGCGAGCAGCCGACGAGGCGCGAGAGTTCCTGGCGGCTCACCTTGATCTGCATGCCTTCCGGGTGCGTCATGGCGTCCGGCTCGCCGCACAAGTCCATGATGGCGTGCGCTACGCGCCCGGTGACGTCCACGAAGGCGAGGTCGCCGAGCTTACGGTTGGTGCGATCCAGGCGTGTCGCCAGCTGCGTAGCGAGCTCAAACACCAGGCCCGGGCTTTCGGCGGCGATCTGGCGGAAGCGCGGATAGGTCATCTCCGCCAGTTCGCACTGGTTGCGGGTGCGTACCCAGGCGCTGCGCGTGGGCTGCTCGTAGAACAGGCCCATCTCCCCGAAGAACTGGCCGCGATTGAGGTAGGCGAGCACCATCTCGTTGCCTTCCTCGTCCTCGATCATCACTTCCACCGAGCCGCTGATGATGTAGTAAAGAACGTCCGGCAGATCCCCCGCGTGGATCACGACCGTCTTCGACGGTACCGCCCGGATCCGGCAATAGCTCAGGAACCGGTTGATTGCGGGAATCTCGCTCAACGGCTTGACGTTCTCTTCCATACCGGCTCCCCAGAAAGACCTAATGTACACGCACCCGCTTGAGTTGCGGGCTTATTCAGATCCAGTAAGCAGTCCCCGTCATGACGGCGGCGGTGCGGCGCATGAGCTCGCGTACCGCTGCGGGCAGCGGTACGCCCCCCGCTCGGGTGGCGGTCGCGCCGTGCGCGATCTCCTCCGCCCTCATGGTTTCAAGTATCGCACGGCTGCGGGTATCGCCCGTCGGGAGTCTGCCGAGGTGGGCATCGAGATGCCCCTCGACCTGGCGCTCGGTCTCGGCAACGAACCCGAGGCTCGCCCGATCCCCTGCGAGTGCGGCGAGCGCGCCGATCGCGAACGAGCCGGCATACCAGAGCGGATTGAGCAGACTCGGGCGCGCCGCGAGCTCCGTCAGGCGCGTTTCGCACCACGCCAGGTGATCCGATTCGGCACGCGCCGCCTCCATGAGCAACGCGCGCGTGCCCGCGGAGCGCGCCAGGAGCGCCTGCCCGTGATAGAGCGCCTGCGCGGCCAGTTCCCCCGTATGGTTCACCCGCATGAGGGCTGCGGCGCTGCGGCGCTCGGCATCCGAGAGGGGCGCACTGCGGATGGCAGGCTGCGGGGCGGGTCGGCTGGCACGGGCCGGCGCAAAGACGGATCGCAGTGCGCGATCGGCGGCGGCGATGGCAGTGTCGAGAGGGCGACCGGACTCCATATCTAAGGGGGCTATTATAGGCGTATAAAGCAGCCCAACCCCCACCTTCGGGGGCGCCGGGACCCCGAAAGGCCGCCCGTGGACCCTGCGGCTTTGCATTGGGGCACCCGCTTGAGTACACTTCCCCGCCTTTTTTTGGCCCCGGATGCCCAGAGGGATCCCCGCTGACGCCGGGCCACTGCCATGAGTGAATTATGAAGACCGTATTTGCCAAGCCCGGCACCGTCCGCGGCGATTGGTTCGTCGTCGACGCCGCTGACAAGACCCTCGGCCGGCTTGCCTCGCAGATCGCCCATCGCCTCAAGGGCAAGCACAAGGCGGACTACAGCCCGCATGTGGACATGGGTGATCACATCGTGGTCGTGAACGCGCAGAAGATCCGCGTCACCGGGCGCAAGCTCACCGACAAGATCTACTACCACCACACCGGCTACATCGGGGGCATCAAGTCGATCGCGCTCGAGAAGCTGCTCGCCGAGCACCCGGAGCGGGCGATCGAGTTTGCGGTGAAGGGTATGCTGCCGAAGAACCCCCTCGGCCGGCGCATGTTCAGGAAGCTGCACGTGTTCGCAGGCGGCGAGCATCCCCACCGGGCGCAGCAGCCCAAGCCGCTTCAGCTTCAATAGGACCGAACTTAAATGCCAGCGACCCAGAATCACTACGGTACCGGCCGCCGCAAGACTGCGACCGCGCGGGTGTACCTGAAGCCCGGCAGCGGGCGCATCACGGTCAACGAGCGCTCGCTCGATGAGTTCTTCGGTCGCGAGACCGGACGCATGATCGTGCGCCAGCCGCTCGAGGCGGTGAAGCTCATGGCCCGGTTCGACATCGCCGTCAGGGTGGATGGCGGTGGCATTACCGGCCAGGCCGGCGCCATCCGTCACGGCATCACCCGGGCACTCATCAAGTACGATGAGAGCTTGCGCAAGCCCTTGCGCGATGCGGGCTTCGTCACGCGCGATGCGCGCGAAGTGGAGCGCAAGAAGGTCGGACGCCGCAAGGCACGCCGCGGACCGCAGTACTCGAAACGTTGAGTTGGCGACGCCGCGCGCGCGGGGCGCGCGGCGTCGTACGATTCGATATCCCGCCACTTGGGGGATCGTCTAGTGGTAGGACAACGGACTCTGACTCCGTTTACCTAGGTTCGAATCCTAGTCCCCCAGCCAAACTAAAAAGGCCCGCTCGCACGAGCGGGCCTTTTTCATTGCGGCCTGCGCCTACAGCTTCCGGCGCGGCAAAGCGTGAGCATCTTTTTTACTGTCAGCAGGAGGTGAGGCTATGCCACGCGGCGACAAGTCCAAGTACACCCCGAAGCAGAAACGCAAGGCCGAGCACATCGAAGAAAGTTACGAGGCGCGCGGACTGGATCCGGGCGAGGCCGAGGCGCGCGCCTGGGCGACGGTGAACAAGCAAAGTGGCGGCGGCGAGCGCGCCGGCAGCGGTCGCGAGACCTCAGCGGCCCAGAAAGCCCGAGCCCGCAAGGACTCGGCGCGCCGCGCGGTGGCGGCCAAGCACGGTCATCCGGCCAATCACGGGCGCATGACGGCACGCCGTTCACGGCACACATCCGCCTGAGATTCGAGCGCGCACTTCACCCGCACGGGGCCCGCCCGCCGGCGGGCCCTGCCTTCGGCTGAGTTCTCAAGCGCGTGCGGCGCGCGCAGCCGTTCACTTCGCCAGTCGTGCGGTCGGGGTCGAGTTGACGCCGGAGCCCTCATTCAGCGCACTCAGCAGCGGGCTGTGCACGGCGCTGACCGCATCGCTCACCGAGGTGTGGAAACAGTCATTCCACACGAGCTGCTCCTCGAGGCGACGGCCCTCTTCGCCGCACACGAAGCGCGCGGCACCACGGATGCGGTTGTAGAGCTGCGTCGCGCCGGCGGCGGTGCTGATGTTCAGATCGCTGTACTTCACCGTCAGCGTGTGTACCTCAGGCGCCCCGGGCGCCTGCGCCTGCGCCGTGGCGGCGAACAACGTGGCCCCCGCGAGCGCGAGGCTGATGAGGGAAAGACGTCGAATCGGTGTGCATGTGTCCATTTGCGCTCCTCCAGGTTTCATCTACCGTAGGACCGCAGTCGCCGCTGGCCTCAATCATGAATCCAGCACGAGGAATCTGTGGTCCTGTGCATGATTGGATGCCGCGGAAGTGAAAAAGGACAAAGCCCGCGGGCAAAGCGGGCCGGTTGCCGGCCTGAGCGGGACAAATCCGCACCCGGGCGGGCACGGCCTCGGGAACGCGCAGCGCGTTTAGGGGAATTCGCGCGCACGACGCGGGCCGGCGCGCAGGCCGGCCGCGCGCGGCCGCCCGTGGCAAGCTCGCCGCTCAGGGCTTGTCGATGATGATGATCGGGTCGAGCATCAGTTTGCCAACGCGCACGGTGTATTTGTAAAAGGGCGCCTGTGCCTCCGGGGCCACCGCTTGCGTGTGGCTGTCGACGACCTCCTTGCCGTCCGCGCGACGCGAAGTGAACGGGCCCCAGGGTTGCTCGGTGCCGCCGAGCTGCGTGAACGTGAGCGTGAAGGGATACGCGCACTCCCAGTGCACCTTCGTCTTCTGCAGGGCGCGCAGGGCGCCGCCGTTCGGCGAACACCAGACCGTGCCCTCATCCACGTGAATGATGATGGGCGGAAGATCTGACTTCGGGTCCTGAGGTATCAATGACTGCTGTGAGTCTGCCATGGGCCTTCTCCGTTTAAGGTGTGAAGTGCTGTCCTCTGGATTCACGCCGTGGGTGATTTGTCGGCCGGGCCGACGAGCTTGCGGAAGCGGGCGTCGCTGCGCAGGCTTATGAAATCCGGTGCCGCGCGCACCAGCTGCGCGGGATAGCCCAGCTCCACGGCGCGGCTGAGAGAGGCGAGCGCGCCGGCCGTGTCGCCCATCTCGAGGGCGACGAGCGCGGCGTAGTAGTGCACGTATTCGTCCGCCCCATCAAGTTCGAGCGCGCGGCTGGCATAACGCGCCACGTGCTCGGTGTCCCCGGCGCGGGCGCTGTAGTAGGCGAGCTGCATCCAGGAGATGCCGTCGTTCGGGTTCACCTGCAGGCTCTTCTGGGCGAGGAGGATGGCGCGCCGGTAGTCGCCCTGAGCTTCGGCGCGACGGCTGTCGATCTGCCACAAGGCATCCGCGAGGTTGCCCCACACGCGATGATCCTCGGCGGCGAGTTCCGTCGCGCGCGAGAACATCTGCGCGGCATCCGCGTAGCGACCGAGGAAGTAGTACACCGTGCCGAGGTTCGAGTAAGCGCTGCGTGTCGGCTCGAGCGCCAGCGAGCGCTCGAACGCGGCGGCCGCGCCGCTGAAGTTGGCGGTCATCTCGAGCGCCGCGCCGAGGTTGTTGAAGGCGAGCGGGCTTGCCGGGATCAGCTCGGTCACGCGCTGGAAGATCGGTACGGCGGCGGCGGCGCGGCCGTGGCTGACGAGGAAACCGGCGAGCGCACTTTGTGCACCCCAGTAAGTGGGCTCGACCTGCACTGCCTGACGAAAGGCGCGCTCGGCATCGACTCTTTTCTGCGCGCCGTCGAGGGCTTCACCGAGTCCCATATAGCCATCCGCGTTGTCCGGGTCCGTGCGGATCGCCTCGCGGTACAGCGCCGCGGCCTGCTCGCTGCGGCCGGATACCAGATACAGGTGCGCGAGCGCAGCGGAGACCTCGCGCAGCGAGCCGTCGAGCTTGAGCGCTTCGCCGCAGGCGCTTTCTGCCTGCCCGACCAGCGTCGCATCGCGCGTATATTCATAGCCCATGACGTAGCGCTCGCACAGCCCGGCGTAGGCGAGCGCGAATTTCGGGTCCTTGCTGAGCGCCTGGCGGAAGCTCTCGCCCGCCTCCTCGAGCTGCGTCGCGCGACCGGGACCGTGCAGCTTCGCCAGTCCCACCAGGTACAGGTCGAAGGCATCCACGTGGGTCGTGGGCGGCTGCGAGGTGCGCTGCATGAGATCACTCGACAGCACCACCTTCAGGGTGCCGATGATGGAGCGCGCTACGTCGTCCTGGATCGCTACCAGGTCCTGCCAGGTGCGGTTGTAGGTCTGTGACCAGACGTTGTAGCCGCTTACCGCATCGATCAGCTGCGCGGTGACGCGCAGCTGGTTGCCCTCGCGCATCACGCTGCCCTCCAGCACATGGCGCACCCCGAGCGTCTGCGCGATCGTACGTACGTCGGTGTCGCGGCCGCGGAAAGAGAAGGCCGAGGTGCGCGAGGCCACCCGCAGCCCGTGGATGCGCGCCAGGCGCGCGGACAGTTCCTGCGCGAGTCCCTCACCCAGGTAGGTGTTGCCATCGCCCGGGCTGATATCCACCAGCGGCAGCACCGCGATCGTGTGAGGCGGCTGCACGATGACGCTCGCCGCCGTGGCCGGTGCTGCAGCGGGGGATGTGCGCAGGTAATGGGTCGCCGCCCAGGGCAGTGCGAGCAGCACGAGCACCGCGAACGCAGCCCCGATCCACCCGAGGACGCCCGGGCCCTGGGCCGGAGGCGCGGGCGCTTCCGTCGGCGGCACGGGCGGCGCGCCCGGTATCGGCGCGGCGGCGCGGGGCTCGCTCTCATCCATCCAGTACGGTGTGGCCGGTTCGCTGCGGCGCCGCTCGGTGAGCGGGCGCACGCTCGCCACCATGCGGTAACCGCGGCCGCGCACGCCGCCGATGTAGTGCGGCGCCTGTGGGTCATCTCCGAGTGCGGTGCGCACGAGCTTGACGCGCTGACTGATGGTTTCCGGGGTGATGACGAGTCCGGTCCAGACGCGCTCGGTCAGCTGATCGAAGGTGACGAGGTTAGGTGCGGCGCGTGCGAGCGTGACCAGCAGTTCGAAGGACAGATGCGGCAGCGGGATCTCGACTCCGGCCCGGGTCACGCGCTGCTGCCCAATGTCGATGAGCAGGTCATCGACCTGAAAGCGCGCCTGATCCGCGTCTGCCGCGGCTGGGGTGCTGGTGTCCATGCCCGGTGCTTCTTTTTCCGGGTTTGCCGCGTGGGACTCACTGCGGGGCCGTTTTCAGCCGATGTTACGCCCGAAGGTGTCATGGCGGTCAACTGTGCCGGTAGCGCGCACCCATCCGGGGTCCTCGGGACCCCGGATGGGCACACGCGCCAGGCTCACTTGGTCAGCATCGCCACCGAGCTGTCCAGCGGGCGGCCGGTGTGCACGGCCGTGAGCAGGGGGCTGTTCACCTTGGCGACGGCATCGGCAATCGCGCCGTGGTAGCAGCTGTTCCAGGCGGCCTGGTCGGTCAGGTTGCGCCCCTCGTACCCGCACACGGTGCGTGCGGCCGACTTGATACGCCCGTAGAGCGCCTTGGCGCCGATGACCGTGGACAGGTTGAGGTCGCTGTAGCCCACCTTGATGCTGGCCGGGTCTGTCGCGAGCGCCGGGGTGGCGCCCAGAAGACCCAGGATCAGCACCAGGGCGAGCGGGCGGACGGGTGAACGATGGATCGAGTTGATGAGGTTCATTTGCGGTTCTCCAGGTTGGGTTGTTCCAAGGACCGCAGGCAAGGTATGCGCCCGGTAGCGGGGGCGCATGAAGCGGGGGTGAAGCCTCGTGAAGGTTGCGTGATGATTTGCCCAAGACGCCGGGGGGCGGGTGAAGATCGGCGCCGGCGCCGCTCGCGCGTGCTGATCCGCCCCGCGCCGGGGGGCTGCGGCCCTTCACGCTTAGCGCGCTTGCACGCCCTGCGCGCCACCGAGCAGCAGCACATCCGCCGGACGTGCCGCGAACAACCCCACCGTCACGACCCCCGTAATCTGGTTCAGCTCACGCTCGAGGGCCACCGGATCCGCAATCGTAAGACCGTGCACGTCCAGGATGTGGTTGCCGTTATCCGTCACGCACCCCGCGCGCCACACCACCCGCCCGCCGAACGGATGCAGCTGCCGCGTGACGAGCGTACGTGCCATCGGGATGACCTCGAGGGGCAGCGGAAAGCGGCCGAGCCGCATCACGAGCTTGCTTTCATCGACGATGCACACGAAGCGCCGCGCCGCGGCGGCGATGATCTTTTCGCGGGTGAGGGCGGCGCCGCCGCCCTTGATCAGGTGCCGCTCGGCGGTCGCCTCGTCGGCACCGTCTATATAGAGGTGCAGGTCATCGACGTCATTGAGGTCGAGCACCGTAATGCCCGCGCTGCGCAGCCGTGCGCTGCTGGCTTCGGAGCTGGATACGGCCGTGCGCACCCGGCCGGGATTGCCCGCGAGTGCCTCGATGAACAGATTGACGGTGGAGCCGGTGCCGACGCCGAGCGTGGCGCCCTGCGGCACCAGTTGCAGCGCGGCTAATGCCGCGCTCCGCTTCTGGCCCTCAACGTCGATCGTCATTGCCGGCCCCGATGATGATTGAGAAGCCTGTCCCCAGAAACGACTGTGCCCGCGTCAGCGGCGGGCACAGTCGTCTTCGAATGCGAATCGGCGATCGCTTGCGCGATCGCCGAGTTAAGGCCTATTTCTTCTTCGCAGCTTTCTTCTTGGCCTTCTTCTTTGCCTTCGCCATGTTGGCTCTCCAATTAGAGACGGGTTAGTCCGGGGACCGAGTATATACACGCGAATCGAAATTACAAGCGAGCACACCTTCAAGTGTGCTAGGTGCGATGCGTGCGCGGGTGCGCATGCATACCTCCGCGCGCATCATTCGAGCGACAAGATGAACTGCCAGTGCGCCGCTTCCACCGGTGTGACCGACAAGCGATTGCCCCTGCGCAACAGCAGCATGCCCTGCAATTGCTTGCGCTCGTGCGTGCGCAGTTCCTCGAGTGTGATGGTGCGCGCCAGGGGCCGCTTGAGCTGCACGTCCACCATGAACCAGCGCGGATTCTTCGGATCGCTATCCGGGTCGTAGTGATGATGCTTGCGCTCGAAGGCGGTGGGATCCGGATAGGCCTCCTTCACGATCTGCATGATGGCGACGATGCCCGGTACCTCGGTGCTCGAGTGGTACAGAAACGCCTGATCGCCCTTGCGCATCTGCCGCAGGAGGTTGCGCGCCTGGTAGTTGCGCACCCCGTCCCAGGCGGTGGTGCGCCGCGGGGCGGCGGCCAGGTGTGCCAGCCCGAACGTGCTCGGCTCGGTCTTCATCAGCCAGTAGTGCATCGGATGAACCCCTCCTCGGTGATCACCGCGTCCATGCGCACGTCGTGTGCGGCGGCGGCGATGTGCGCGACTTGCTGAAAGGCGTAGGCGAGCCCGACGAGCCGTGGTGCGTGCCAGGCGTGGCGCCAGCGGCGAAAGGCGAAGGCGCGGTCGTAGAAGCCACCGCCGGTACCGAGCCGCACGCCGCTGCGGTCAAAGCCCACGAGCGGCAGGAACACCAGATCGAGCCAGCGCGCGCCGATGCTCCTGGCGTTATCCGGCTCATCGATCCCGAGGCGGTTGCGGCGCAGCGCCCCGCTCATCTCGAGGAAGCGCATGCCGCGGGCGGAACGCGGCCGGTCGATGCGCGGCAGATAGATGCGGCAGCCGCGCTGCTGCGCAAGCTCGATGAGTGCGGTGGTATCCAGCTCCGCGGGCAGTGCGGCATAGAGTGCGATGCGTGCGCCGCACTTCAGTGGCAGGGCACGGGCGACGTTGCGCGCCACGAGGCGCGCGGCGTGCGCGCGCGCCGCGCCCGGGACGGCGCGTCGGCGGGCCGCGAGGCTCGCCCGCAGAGCTCTGCGGGCGGCATCGGCTGAATCAGGTAGCGCCACCCGCAAGTGCCGGTGCGAACCGTTGCTCTCGAACCAGAGCAACAGGTGGGACGAGCTGCGGCAGGTAAGGCTTTCCGCTCCGAGGCGGACCTGCACAGTGCTGCGCGCAAGACCTAAGTCCCGAGGGTGTTTCCATTAGGGTCCGAGGTAACCCGGTCCACGTGTCGAACACCGCAGGCGACGCCAGCACCACTCTACACCAAGGATGTACGGCGTGCTTGTGGGGGAAGCACGACTTTTTCACAGTTCCAGCTGCTGACCCTTTTCCAGCGCGCTCTCCACGCGCTCGCGCAGCGCCCGCACTTTATGCCCGACGCCGCTGTCGAGCTTGCTCTCGCGGTCCTTGCCCTTGAGAAACTCATGGGCGAGATTCAGGGCCGCCATCACCGCGATGCGATCGTGACCCAGGACCTTGCCGCTGTCGCGGATCTCGCGCATGCGGCCGTTGAGGAACTCGGCGGCGTCCAAAAGCGCGGAGCGCTCTTCGTAGGGGCAGGCGACCATGTATTCCTTTTCCATGATCCGCACGCTCACGCGCGCCGGCTCGCCTTGACTCATGTACCGTGCTCCAGGGTCTTCAGGCGCCCGATCATGGCTTCCACTCGGGTGCGCACCTGCTCGTTCTTGTGCATGAGGGTCGCGCGCTCGCCGGCGAGGGACTCGTGCCGGGTACGCAGCGCACGGTTCTCATCTTTCAGGTGCTCGAGGATCGCAATGAGCTCCTCGATGCGCTTGGTGAGCCGCGTGAGTTCGAGCTCGAGTTGTGTTTTTGTAGGGTCGCTCATGCAAGAACTATAGAGCGGCGCTCTTCGTACGGTCAATTATATAATGAGCCGCTTTAACATGATTCAGCCCGACTACACCCGCATCGAGCGGCTGCTCGCACACGAGCATTCCCTCGCTGACGCCGCCGAGGCGCACGGCACGCTCGCCGGCTGCCTGTGCGGTGCATCCGGCTACCGCTTCGAGGACTGGCTGAAGGAAATTCTGCCCGAGGGGCGCGCCACGGCGGCGGTCGCGCAGCCGCTGCGCGCACTGTACGACGCGACCGCCGGCGCCCTCATCCAACCGGACATGGAATTTGAACTGCTGCTGCCCGAGGACGCCGAGCCGCTCGCGCAGCGCACCGCCGCCCTGGCGCAGTGGTGCCAGGGCTTTCTTTATGGCCTGGGCGCCGGCAGCATCCCCAATGCGAGCGAACTGCCCGGCGAGGTCGGTGAGATCGTGCGCGACTTCATCGAGATCACCCGCGCGGACGCGGACCCGGACGCGGATGATGAAGCCGATGAGAACGCCTACGCCGAGCTCGTCGAGTTCGTGCGCGTCGGCGTGCAGCTGTTGTTCGAAGAGCTGGCGGTCGCGCGCGCGCCGGCGGCCCCGACCGCCGCGCCGCTGCACTAGGGGCGACGCCGTGGCCCGAGATGAGTTCGCGCGCCGCCGCCGCCAGCTGATGCGCCTCATGGGGCGCGATTCGATCGCGGTCCTGCCCGCCGCCCCGGTGCGCCACCGCAACAACGATGTCGAATACGCCTATCGCCAGGACAGCGACTTTCACTACCTCACCGGCTTTGGCGAGCCCGAGGCGGTCGCGGTGCTGGTGCCGGGGCGCGCGCAGGCGGAGTACATCCTGTTCCTGCGCGAGCGCAACCCCGAGCGGGAGACCTGGGATGGGCGACGCGCGGGTCCGGCGGGCGCCAGGCGCGACTTCGGTGCCGATGACGCCTTTCCCATTTCCGACATGGACGAGATCCTGCCGGGCCTGCTCGAGAACCGCACGCGCGTCTTCTACACTATGGGCGCTTACGCGGATTTCGATCAGCGCGTGGTCGGCTGGGTCAACGGACTGCGCACCCAGGCGCGCAACGGCCGCCATCCGCCGCAGGAGTTCGTCGCGCTCGATCACGTGCTGCACGACATGCGCCTGTTCAAGTCCCGGCGCGAACTCGAGCTCATGCGCACCGCAGCGCACATCGCCGCGCGCGCACACCAGCGCGCCATGCGCTTCTGTCGTCCCGGGGCCACGGAGTTCCAGGTCATGGCGGAGCTGGTGCACGAGTTCCGGCGCCACAACGCCGATACCGCCTACCAGCCCATCGTCGGCGGCGGCGCCAACAGCTGCGTCCTGCACTACCGCGAGAACAACCAGCCGCTGCAGAGCGGAGAGCTGCTGCTCATCGATGCCGGGTGCGAGTTCGAGAGCTACGCTTCGGACATCACGCGCACTTTCCCCGTGAACGGGCGCTTCTCGGGTGCGCAGCGCGCGGTGTACGAGGTGGTGCTGGAAGCGAACCGCGCGGCGATCGCGAAGGTGCGCCCCGGCAACCACTGGAACGAGCCGCACGAGGCGGCGGTGCGCGTCATCACCCAGGGTCTGGTGAAGCTCGGCCTGCTCAAGGGGCGCGTGCCCGCGCTCATCAAGAGCGGCGCCTATCGGCGCTATTTCATGCACCGCACCGGCCACTGGCTGGGCCTGGACGTACACGACGTGGGCGACTACAAGGTGGGCGATGAGTGGCGCGTGTTCGAGCCCGGGATGGCGCTCACGGTCGAGCCGGGTATCTACCTGCCCGCCGGCGCCCGCGGGGTGCCCAAACGCTTTCGCAACATCGGCATCCGCATCGAGGACGACGTTATCGTGACCAAGAAGGGCGCCGAGGTGCTCAGCGCGCGCGCCCCCAAGGATGCCGATCAGATCGAAGCGTTGATGGCGCGCGGCTGAATCTCAGGCGCGCCATGTCCGCCCAGCCTGCCCCGAGCCCACGTGAGATCGACGTCGCCATCGTCGGCGGCGGCATGGTCGGGGCGAGCCTGGCCGCAGCCCTGATCGGCACCGGGGTGCAGGTGTTGCTCATCGAGAGCGTGCCCTTCGACAGCGCTGCGCAGCCGAGCTTCGATGCGCGCACGACGGCGCTTGGCAACGCCAGCCGGCGCATCTTCGGGGCGCTCGGCATCTGGGAGGCGGTCGCCGCCGAGGCGGCCGCCATACGCTCGATTCACATCTCCGACGCCGGTCGGTTCGGCTTCGCGCGCCTCGAGGCGCACGAGCAGGGGATCGACGCCTTCGGCTACGTCGTCGCCAACCGCGCCCTGGGCGCGGCCTTGTGGGGCAGACTCAGCGCCGCCCCCGAGCTCACGCTGCGCGTACCCGCGAGCCTCACGCGGCTTAACATCGGTGCCGGCGGCGCCGAGCTCAGCGTCGGCGGTGCTGCGGGCGCTGAGGAGCACTTCAGCGCCCGCCTCGTGGTCGCCGCCGACGGCGCCCACTCGCAGGTGCGTGCCGCCGCGGGCATCGACGCTGCGGTCGAGGACTACGGGCAGGTGGCCCTCGTTGCGAACGTCGCGAGCGATGAGCCGCACGCCGGACGCGCGTTCGAGCGTTTCACCCCGGCAGGACCGCTCGCCGTGCTGCCGCTGCACGAGGGCGCGCGGGCCGTGATCTGGGCCTGCACGCCCGAGCGCGCGCAGCACCTGCTGGGGCTGGATGAGGCGGGCTATCTGCGGGAACTGCAGGCGGCGTTCGGCTGGCGCGCGGGACGCTTCACCCGGGCCGGCCGGCGCGCTTCGTATCCCCTGCGGCTCACGCGCGCCGCCGCCCCGATCGCCGCGCGCGCCGTACTCATCGGTAACGCCGCGCAGGCGCTGCACCCGGTCGCCGGTCAGGGCTTCAACTTAGGTCTGCGTGATGCTGCGATGCTCGCCGAAGTGATCGCGGATACGCGCGGTGATGTCGGGGCCCCGGAGCGCCTGCAGCGCTTCGCCGCCTGGCGCGCGCGCGATCGCGGCGGGGTCGTGCACTTTACCGACACCCTGGTGAAGCTCTTCGGTGACACGCGCCCGGGCGCAGGAGTGCTGCGCAACCTCGGGCTGCTCATGTTCGATCTGGCACCCCCGGCCAAGAGCGCGCTCGCGCGCGTCAGCGCCGGCTTCGGCGGCCCAACGCCGCGCCTGGCCCGCGGCCTGCCGGTGCGCCATGCCTGACGTGGTGATCGTGGGGGGCGGCCCGGTCGGGGCGTGCGCCGCGGTGCTCCTGGCGCGCGGCGGACTGAAGGTCACGCTGTTCGAGCCGCAGCCGCCACCGCCGCTTGAGCCGCACGCGCCGCTCGAGGCACGCGTGGTGGCGTTGTCGCGCGCGAGCGAGCGCACGCTGCGCGCCGCGGGGGCGTGGGCGGGTGTGGAAGGTGCGCGCCTGGAGCCGTACGAGCGCATGCGTATCTGGCACGCGGGCGTTAGCCCCACGAGTGCGGCCGTGCTCGTGTTCGATGCGGCGGATGTCGGTGAGCCCAATCTCGGTTACATCCTCGAGAACCGCCTGCTGCAGGGCGCGCTGCTCGAGGCCTTCAGCGCCGCCGGCGGGCAGCTCGAGCGGGCCGCGGTCACGGCGGTCGAGGTGACAGCTGCGGGCGTGCTCCTGGGCACCGCGCACGGGAAGGTGAGCGCGCGCCTGGTGGTGGGCGCGGACGGTGCGCACTCCGCCGTGCGCGCCGCCGTGGGCCTGAGCGCTGCGAGCGCTGATTATCGGCAGATCGCGATCATCGGCAACGTGGCCACCGAGGAATCGCATGCCCACACCGCATGGCAGCGCTTCATGCGCGACGGCACCCTCGCGTTGCTGCCGCTCGCCGATGGCACAAGCTCCATCGTGTGGTCCGCCGATGAGGCGCGTGCGCAGGAGTTGCTCGCCGCCACACCCGAGGAGTTCGCGCACGCGCTCGATGCAGGCTCGGACCACGCGCTCGGCGCCACGCGCCTGGTGAGCGAGCGGCGCTCCTTCCCCCTGCAGCGCCTGAACGCGCCCCGCTATGTCACCGAGCGCGTGGCGCTCCTCGGGGATGCGGCGCACGTGGTGCACCCGCTCGCCGGGCAGGGGGTCAACCTCGGGATCCTGGACGCCGCGGCACTGGCGCAGCTGGTGCTCGAGGCGGTGGCGGCGGGCGAAGACCCGGGGGCACTGCGCGTGCTGCGCGCCTATGAGCGCTGGCGCAAGAGCGAGGTCGCGCTCATGAGCGCGGCCATCGACGCCTTCGACCGCCTCCTCGCCCATGGCACGGGTCCCGTGGCGCGCGCGGCGCAGGCCGGTCTTGGGATCGTGAACCGCAGTCAGGAACTGCGGCGCTTCTTCATCCAGCGCGCGCTCGGGCTTGAGGGGGAGCTGCCGCGCGTGGCGCGCGCGCTTTAGGCGAGCGGAATCAGGTCCACCTTCGCCGCACACACGAAGTCGTTCTCCGACAGCCCGCCCACGGCGTGCGTGGTGAAGCTGACGCGGCAGTAGTTGTAACCCACTTCCAGATCCGGGTGGTGATCCTCGATGTTGGCGATGTGCGCGAGTGCGTTCACGAAGCTCATGGTGCGATAGAAGTCCCGGAAGCGAAACTCACGCCGCAGCGCGTGGGCGCTCTCGCTGAGCGCCCAGGCGCTCGAGATCTGCGGCAGAAGTTCCGCCGCCTGCACGCGCGTCAGCGGCGGCGTGCCCCCTTCACAGGGTTTGCATTTGCGGCTGGCGAGGTCGCTCATGGGTTTACCAGCGGCGGGTAATGGCGCGCCACGTATTTCTCGACGATGTCCTGGAATTCCTCGGCGATGCGCTCGCCCTTGAGCGTCACGGTCTTCTGGCCATCCTCGTACACCGGTGCGACGGGCCGCTCACCGGTTCCGGGGAGGCTGATGCCGATGTTGGCGTGCTTGCTCTCGCCCGGACCGTTGACGACGCAACCCATGACGGCCACCGTCATCTCCTCGACCCCGGCGTATTCGCGCCGCCACTGCGGCATGCGCGTGCGGATGTGGCTCTGGATGCCCTGCGCGAGCTGCTGAAAGAAGGTGCTCGTGGTGCGTCCGCACCCCGGGCAGGCAATCACGAGCGGCGTGAAGGCGCGCAGGCCCATGGTCTGCAGGATCTCCTGCGCGACGATCACTTCCTGCGTGCGATCGCCGTTGGGCTCAGGCGTGAGCGATGCGCGGATGGTGTCGCCGATGCCCTCCTGCAGCAGCACCGCCATGCCGGCGGTGGAGGCGACGATGCCCTTGGAGCCCATGCCCGCTTCCGTCAGCCCCAGGTGCAGCGGGTAGTCACAGCGGCGCCCGAGGTCGCGGTAGATCGCGATCAGGTCCTGCACGCCGCTTACCTTGGCGGAGAGGATGATGCGCTCGTGCGAGAGGCCGAGCTCCTCGGCGCGCGCAGCACTCGTCAGCGCCGACTGCACCACCGCCTCGCGCATCACCTCCTGCGCATCCTGCGGCTCGGGCAGTTGCGAGTTCTCGTCCATGAGGCGCGTCAGCAGTTCCGGATCAAGACTGCCCCAGTTGACGCCGATACGCACCGGTTTTTTGTAGCGGCAGGCGGTCTCGATCATCTCGGCGAACTGCGGATCGCGCTTGCTGCCGCGCCCGACGTTGCCGGGATTGATGCGGTACTTGGCGAGCGCCGCGGCGCAGTCCGGGTGCTCGCGCAGCAGCTTGTGGCCGTTGAAGTGAAAGTCGCCGATCAGCGGCACGCGCACACCGGCACGCTCGAGCCGCTCGCGGATCGGGGCCACCGCTGCTGCCGCCTCGCTGGTGTTGACCGTGATGCGCACGAGCTCGGAGCCCGCGCGCGCCAGCGACAGCACCTGCTTCGCGGTGCCTTCGATATCCGCCGTGTCGGTATTGGTCATCGACTGCACGACGATGGGCGCGCCGCCGCCGACGCGGACCGCGTCCACGGTAACCATCACGGAAGTACGACGCTCGATGCGCATGAATCCTGCGGAACGGCCTGCGATCTTGTCAATTCTACCGTTTGTGAGGCTTGGGTAGCACGGAGACAGGCTGTTATCATGCCCGGGCCCGAAACAGTCTGTTCGGAGAGGGTCCGGCGCGTGGCCGGAACGCCGAAGGCGCAATTCCGCCCGGAAACGCTCAGGCCCATGAACGGCAGACGGCGGTCCTGATGACCGCGGGGCTTCTGGAGAGCGGCGGATCCCTCGGCGGAGCCGCCCACCGAAGGGGAGCGGCGCGGCGCGCCTGATCTCTCAGGTCACAGGACAGAAGGGCGGCAGGCGCTGTGCGTGCGGCAGCGGCCTGCCGTTTATTCGCCGTGGCCGCTGTTCGGAGTACCCCGTGGGAAGACAGACCCCGCTGTTCAGACTGCACCAGGAACTGGGCGCCCGCATCGTCGATTTCGGCGGCTGGGACATGCCGGTGCAGTACGGCTCGCAGATCGGCGAGCACCACGCGGTGCGTCGGGCCGCAGGTGTGTTCGACGTCTCGCACATGTGCGTGATCGACCTGACGGGCGAGCGCGTGCGCGCCTTTCTTCGGCACCTGCTCGCGAACGACGTCGCCAAGCTGACCCTTCCGGGCAAGGCGCTCTACAGCTGCCTCCTCAAGGAGGACGGCGGCATCCTCGATGATCTCATCGTCTATTACCTGCGCGAGGACTGGTTTCGCGTGGTGGTGAATGCCGGCACGCGCGACAAGGATCTCGCGTGGATCCGTCGCCACGCGCAGCCCTTCGGCGTGCAAGTGACCGAGCGGGCGGATCTGGCGATGCTCGCCGTGCAGGGCCCCGAGGCGCGCGCCAAGGCCGCGCAGCTGCTCGCCCCGGCCGAGGCCGCCGCCGTCCTGGCGCTGGACGTGTTCGTCGGTCAGGAAGTGGGCTCCTGGTTCGTGGCGCGCACCGGCTACACCGGCGAGGACGGCTTCGAGATCATGATGCCGGCGGCGGATGCGATACCGGCGTGGCGCAGCCTGAACTCCCTCGGGGTCGCCTCCTGCGGTCTGGGTGCGCGCGACACGCTGCGCCTGGAGGCCGGCATGAATCTTTACGGCAACGACATGGACGAGAGTACCCAGCCGTACGAATCCGCGCTTGCCTGGACGGTCGCGCTCAAGCCCCCCGAGCGCGCCTTCATCGGCCGGCCCGCTCTCGAGGCGATCGTCAGGGCCGGCTCGCCGCGCAAGCTCGTGGGACTGCTGCTCGAGGACCGCGGCGTGCTGCGCGGTCACCAGAAGGTCATCGTCGCCGGCGTCGGTGAGGGCGAGATCACGAGCGGCACGTTCTCCCCGACGCTCGAGCGCTCGATCGCCTTCGCGCGCGTGCCCGCCGGGAGCGGCGCCGCCGTGCAGGTGGATATCCGCGGCAAGCTTTTGAACGCGCGCGTGGTGAGGCCGCCGTTCGTGCGCTTCGGCCGATCCTTGATTACCTAGCGAAAGGCTCAAAGCATGAGTAATGTCCCGCAAGATCTTAAGTACACCAAGTCGCACGAGTGGGTGCGCGCACTGCCCGACGGCACGCTCGAGATTGGCATCACCGATCACGCGCAGCATGCGCTCGGGGATCTGGTATTCGTCGAAGTGCCGGAAGCGGGCCGCAAGCTCACCGCGGGCGAGCCGTGTGCCGTGGTCGAGTCGGTCAAGGCGGCCTCCGATGTCTATGCACCGCTTGCGGGGGTGGTCGCGGCCGGCAATCCGGATCTGGCTGCGCAGCCTGAGGCGGTCAACACGGACGCGTACGGGGCGGGCTGGCTCATGCGCCTGAAACCCGCCGCCGGCGCGCTCGCGGCCGCCGAGCTGCTGTCGGCGGCGGATTATCAGAAGGTGCTGGACGCGGAGGGCGGCTGATGGCCTTCATTCCCCATACGCCGGCGGACGTGACGGCGATGCTCGGCGCCATCGGCGCCGGCAGCATCGAGGAACTCTTTGACGAGATCCCCGCGGCGCTGCGCACCAAGGCGCTCGCCGGCATACCCGAGGCGCTCAACGAGATGCAGGTGGGCCGCCTGATGAGCGAGCGCGCCCACGCCGACGGCCACATGCTCAACTTCCTCGGCGCCGGCGCCTACGAGCATCACATCCCTGCGGCGGTGTGGGCCATCACCACCCGCGGGGAGTTCTACAGCGCCTACACGCCCTATCAGGCCGAGGCGAGCCAGGGAACGCTGCAGCTGATCTACGAGTTCCAGACCATGATCGCGCGGCTCACCGACATGGAAGTCGCCAACGCCTCGATGTACGACGGCGCTTCCGCCACCGCCGAGGCGGCGCTCATGGCGGTGCGCGCGAACCGCAAGTCGCACGCGGCGCGCATCCTCGTGCCGACGACGCTGCATCCGCACTACCGTCGCGTGGCGCTCGCGATGACGCACAACCAGGGCCTTAAGTTCGAGGAGCTGCCCTACAGCCCCACCGAGGGGACGACGCCGCTCAGCGCGCTCGCACCCTACGAGGGCGAGGACGTGACCGCGCTGCTCATCCAGCAGCCGAATTTCTTCGGCCGGCTCGAGGATGTGGACGCGCTCACCGACTGGGCGCACGCGCGCGGCATCCTCGTGATCGGTGTGGTGAATCCGACTTCGCTCGCGCTGCTGAAGCCGCCGGGCAAGTGGGGCACGCGCGGTGCGGACATCGCCGTCGGCGAGGGCCAGCCGCTGGGCGTGCCACTCTCGAGCGGTGGCCCGTACTTTGGCTTCATGAGCACGCGCATGGAATACGTGCGCCAGATGCCCGGGCGCATCGTCGGCGGCACGCTCGACGTCGCCGGCCATCGCGGCTTCACGCTCACGCTGCAGGCGCGCGAGCAGCACATCCGCCGCGCCAAGGCGACTTCAAACATCTGCACCAACCAGGGCCTGCTCGTGACGGCGGCGACCATCTACCTCTCGCTCATGGGTCCGCAGGGACTTGCGCGCACCGCCGCCGCCGCGCACGCGCGCGCGCGCGAGCTCGTGGCCGCGCTCACGCGCGTGCCCGGCGTGCGCCTGGGCTTTGCGGGTCCTTACTTTCACGAGGCGGTGCTGCAGCTGGATCGCCCGGTGGCCCCGGTGCTCAAGAGCCTGGCCACGCGCGGCGTCATCGGGGGACTGGATCTTGCCCCGTACTACCCGGAGCTCGGCCACGCGCTCCTCGTGTGTGCCACCGAGACCAAGACGGCGGCGGATATCGAGCGTTACCGCGCCGGTCTGAGCGAGGTGATGCAGGCGGCGCGCGCCGCCTGAGGCGCCCCCTGGCTTGAGGATGCAAACGCATGACAGCAACTGAGAAAGTGATCTTCGAGTACTCCACTCCGGGACGCGGGGCGAGCGATCAGTGGCCGGCGGAGGTGGGCACCGCGGCACTGGCTGACCTGCCGCTGAACCTCAGGCGCGCCACCGCGCCGCAGCTGCCCGAGGTGGGGGAACTGGAGGCGGTGCGCCACTTCACGCGTCTGTCGCAGCTGAACTTCTCCATCGACACGCACTTCTATCCGCTCGGCTCGTGCACGATGAAGTACAACCCCAAGGCGTGTAATCAGTACGCCATGCTGCCGCAGTTTCTCGCGCGTCATCCGCTCGCGCCCGAAGCGCACGGGCAGGGCTTCCTCGCCTGCATGTACGAACTGCAGGAGATGCTCAAAGAGGTGACGGGCATGCAGGGGGTGGCGCTGAGCCCCATGGCCGGTGCGCACGGAGAGTTCGCCGGCGTCGCCATGATCCGCGCCTACCACCGCGCGCGCGGGGATCTGAAGCGCAACGAGATCATCGTGCCCGAAGCGGCGCACGGCACGAATCCGGCGACCGCCACCATGTGCGGCTGCGTGGTGCGCGAGGTTCCGGTGGACGCACAGGGCGATGTGGATCTGCAGGCCCTGAAGGACGCCGTCAGCGCCAACACCGCCGGCATCATGCTCACCAACCCCTCGACCCTCGGGGTGTTCGAGCGGCACATCGGCGAGGTGGCGCGCATCGTGCACGAGGCCGGGGGGCTTCTGTACTACGACGGCGCGAATCTGAACGCGATCCTGGGCAAGGTGCGCCCCGGGGACATGGGCTTCGACGTCATCCACATGAACCTGCACAAGACCTTCTCCACGCCGCACGGCGGCGGCGGACCGGGAGCCGGGGCGGTCGGTGTGGGCGCACGCCTGCTGCCGTTCCTGCCGATCCCGATCGTGGGCAAGGAGGCCGAGCGCTACCGCTGGCTCGCTGAGAGCGACCTGCCGCAGTCGATCGGCCGCCTGTCCGCGTTCATGGGCAACGCCGGGGTGCTGCTGCGTGCCTACATCTACATGCGACTCCTCGGGCGCGAGGGCATGCAGCGGGTGGGCGAGTACGCCACCTTGAACGCCAACTACCTCGAGCAGCGGCTGAAGGATGCGGGCTTTGACGCCGCCTACCCGCAGCGACGCGCGAGCCATGAGTTCATCATCACGCTCAAGCGCCAGGCACGCGAGCTGAACGTGACGGCGATGGATTTCGCCAAGCGCCTGCTCGACTACGGCTTTCACGCCCCGACCACATACTTCCCGCTCCTGGTGCCCGAATGCCTGCTGATTGAGCCCACCGAGACTGAGAGCAAGGAGGTCCTGGACGCCTTTGTGACGGCCATGTCGCAGATTCAGAAGGAGGCCGAGCAGGAACCCGGGCGCGTGACCAGCGCACCGCATACCATGCCGGTGCGTCGCCTCGATGACGTTCGCGCCGCCCGACAACTGGATCTCACATGGAAGCCGACGGCGCCGCCGTAGACCGATACAAACCCCGCGGGATGACCCGCATCCTGCGCGCCCTCGCCTCGAGCCTGCGCGGCCTGAAGGGCGCGTACCGCGAGGAAGCGGCGTTTCGCCAGGAACTTGCCCTGGCGCTGATCGTCATACCGCTGGGGCTGTGGCTCGGACACGGCGCCACCGAGCGGGTACTGCTCACCGCCCCGGTTGTGCTGATCCTGATCGTGGAGCTGCTCAACAGCGCCATCGAAGCCACCGTCGACCGCATCGGCTTCGAGCGCCATGCGCTCGCCGGACTCGCCAAGGACATTGGCTCCGCTGCGGTGCTCATGTCCTTTGTGCTGCTCGTCATGGTGTGGCTGCTCGTGTTTCTCGGCCGCTAGGAATCAACTGCTGATGCGACGCTCGCGCCCCCTGGGCCTGTCTCTGCTACTGCTGTGCGGCGCCGCCGTGTGCGTGGCGCGCGGACCGCTGAGCGTGAACGCGGCCGCACCCTCGACCAGCGGCGCACCCGCAAGCCCGGCGGCACCTGCGACCAGCACCGCATCCCCCTCGACGGTCGTGCCGGTCACGGCCATGCCCGCAGCCCCGGCGCCGCCACCGCCGGCGAACACCACGCCCGGTCCGCCCCCGCCGGCCGGGGAGACCGGTCAGGAGAATCCGGCACAGGCGGCCGTCGCGGTCGAGGCCAACCCGGACTGGGCGGTGACGCTCGAGCACATCGCCCCGAGCGTCGTGTCCATCAACGTGGATCTGACACGCGCCTTCGATACGGAGTGGAACACCACCGCGCAGGCGACCGGCTTCGTAGTGGACGCCGAGCGCGGCCTGATCCTCACCAACCGCCACGTGGTCACCCCGGGGCCGGTGACCGCGGAGGCGACCTTCCTCAATCGCGAGGAAGTGCAGCTGTACCCGGTGTATCGCGACCCGGTGCATGACTTTGGGATCTACCGCTACGACCCGAAGAAACTGCGCTTCATCAAGCCCAAGGCGCTGCCGCTGTATCCGGAAGGCGCACAGGTGGGGCGCGAAATCCGCGTGGTCGGCAACAACGCCGGCGAGCAGCTCTCGATCCTCGCCGGCACGCTCGCGCGCCTGGATCGCGACGCGCCCGACTACGGCGTCACCAAGTACAACGACTTCAACACTTTTTACCTGCAGGCCGCCTCGGGCACCTCCGGCGGCTCTTCGGGCTCGCCGGTCATCGATATCCGCGGGCGCGTGGTGGCGCTCAACGCCGGCGGCGCGAACGGCGCCGCCTCGAGCTTCTACCTGCCGCTCGGGCGCGTGAAGCGCGCGCTCGAGCTGATCCAGCAGGGCAAGCAGGTGCCGCGGGGCACGCTCTATACCGTCCTCAACTACACCCCCTACGACGAGCTCGAGCGTCTGGGGCTCTCCGCCGGCACCGAGGCGGCGGTACGCCGCGACTTCCCGCGCAACACCGGCATGCTGGTGGTGACCGAGGTGCTGCCCGGGAGTCCCAGCGAGAGCGTGCTGCAACCCGGGGACATCCTGGTGCGCGTCAACGGGCACTACATGGCGCAGTTCGAGGCCCTCGAGGACATCCTGGATAACTCGGTGGGCGGGCAGGCGGAAGTGGAACTCGAGCGCGGTGGCAAGGCGATCTCCGCGAAGCTCCCGGTCGGGGACCTGCACGCCATCACCCCGAGCTCCTACGCCGAGTTTGGCGATGCGGTCGTGCACACACTCTCCTATCAGCAGGCGCGCCATTTCAACGTGCCGATCCGCGGGGTGTTCGTCGCCAACCCGGGCTACGTGTTCAGCGCCGCCGGCATTCCACGCGGCGCCGTGGTGCTCACGCTCAACGGCAAGAAGACCGATACGCTCAAGGACTTCGAGGCCGGCATTGCGCAGCTCGGCGACGGCGATCGCGCCACCGTGCGCTACCTCACCATCGATGACCCGAACGGCAGCAATCTGCGCCCGCTGCGCATGGACCGGCTGTGGTTCCCGGCGCATCACTGCGACCGCAACGACGCCAGCGGCGTGTGGGACTGCCATGACCTGCCGGCGGGACCGTTGCCGAAGCCCACGCCGGTGAGCGCCACGCAGTTCCCGAAGTATCCGGATGCGCGCATGACGGCGCTCGCGCCCTCGCTCGCCATGGTGACCTTCGACATGCCGTACGCGGTGTCGGGCATCACCGAGCGCAACTACCACGGCACCGGGCTCGTCGTGGACGCGCAGCGCGGCCTCGTGGTCGTGGACCGCAACACCGTGCCGGTCGCCCTCGGCGACGTCACCATCACCTTCGCCGGCACGGTGCAGGTGCCCGGCCGCGTGGTGTACGTGCACCCGCTGCATAACTTCGCCGTGGTCGCCTACGATCCGAAGCTCATCGGCACGACGCCGGTGAAGTCTGCGCACCTGGCAGCGCGCGAGATCCTCGCCGGTGAGCGGGTGTGGGTCGTGGGCCTCAGTGGTGACAACGAGCTGCGCGCGCGCAGCACCGAGATTGCGAGCATCGATCCTCTGGAGCTGCCGCTGTCGCGCACCATGCGCTTCCGTGACAGCAACCTCGAGACCGCGCAGCTGGTCAATCCGCCCGCCGATTTCGACGGCGTGCTCGCCGATCAGTCCGGTAACGTGCTCGGCACCTGGTCGAGCTTTGCCTACGAGAACGGACGGGAGATCGCCCAGGACAACCGCGGCGTGCCGATCGATGTCGTCGCCGACATGCTCGATCGGGTGCGCAGCGCCCGCGTGCTGCACTCGCTCGAAGCCGAGCTCGCACTCTTACCGCTCGCCAGTGCGCGCGAGATCGGACTGCCGCAGAGTTGGACGCAGCGCCTGACACAACACGCCCCGAGCCGCCGCCAGGCGCTCACCGTGGTGCGTCTGGTCGGCGGCTCCGACGCCGCGCAGCTGCTGCAGCCCGGGGATCTGGTGCTCGCGATCGATGACAAGGTGGTGACGCGCTTTCGCGAGGTCGAGAAAGCCGCCGCCGACAAGGAGCAGGTGCGGGTCACGATCTGGCGCGGCCAGGCGGAGGAGACACTGGAAGTCAAAACCGCAGCGCTCCCCGGCTCGGACGTGGAGCGTCTGGTGCTCTGGGCGGGCGCGACGCTGCAGGCGCCGTACCGCGCCATGAGCGCGCAGCACGGCACGCGGCCCACCGGCGTGTATGTCGCGTATTTCGCCTACGGCTCGCCGGCCACGCGTTACGGCTTATACCCCGGGCGACGCATCGTCGAGGTCGACGGCGTGCGCACGCCCGACCTGGATGCCCTTCTCAAGGTGGTGCTGGGGCGGCCGGACCGCTCCTCGGTGCGCCTGAAAACCATCACCTGGAACAATGCGCCGGAAGTCATCACGTTGAAGCTCGACAAGCACTACTGGCCCGCCTACGAACTTGACCACACCGCAGAGGCCGGCTGGGTGCGCCGCGACCTCGAATGAGCCGCCGCGCGCGGGCTTAAGTCAAAGCGCTCCTGCGCCGCGCGTCGCTGGCGCGCCGCGGCGGGCGCCGTGCCACGTGAAGGTTGGATGATCGCGGGGGAGGCGGTTTTTCACCGCAAGTGATGCTTTCGCACAACATGGCGCGAGTGCACCCCGGCGGCTTGATAGAATTGCTCTTACCCTATGGTGCGAACCGTCAGAGCGACTCAGGTCGAAATCGAAGCCGCCGTGCAGGCGCTGCGCGATGGGGAGCTCGTGGCTTTCCCGACCGAGACGGTCTACGGGCTCGGGGCGAACGCGCAGAACCCCGCCGCGGTGCGCAAGATCTTCGCCGCCAAGGGCCGCCCGCCCGATCACCCGGTGATCGTGCATCTGGACAGCCCGCGTTACCTGCACCGCTGGGTGCGCGAAGTGCCCGAGCTCGCCAACCGCCTGGCGGAGAGCTTCTGGCCCGGGCCCCTCACGCTCGTCATGCCCCGCGCGCCGCACGTGCACGAGCTGATCACCGGCGGCCAGGACACCATCGCGATCCGCGTCCCCGCACACCCGATGGCGCAGCAGCTGCTGACCGCCTTCGGCGGCGGCATCGCCGCGCCCTCGGCGAATCGCTACGGGCGCCTCTCGCCCACGCGCGCCGAGCACGTGCGTGAGGAACTCGGTGAATCGGTGCGCGTGATCCTCGATGGCGGGGAGTGTCACATCGGCCTGGAGTCGACCATCGTATCGTTCGAGGGCGAACGCGTGCGCCTCTTGCGCCCGGGCAGTGTCACCGCGGCGCAGTTGCGCGAGGTGGTGGGGGAGCTGTTCATCGGCCCGGGGGCGGACTCGCCGCGCGTTCCGGGCGGTACGGCCACGCATTACGCACCCGCCACAGCGCTCACCATCGTGCCCGCCGGCGAGATCGACGCGCAGGCGGATGCCGCCTCGAGCGGCGGCCGGCGCGTGGCGGTGCTGGCGCAGCGCCTGCCGCTGCGCTCGCATAAGTACGTGACCTGGATCAACGCCGGGCGCCGTCCCGAGAGCTACGCACGGGACCTGTACACGAACCTGCGCACGCTCGACAAGGCCGGCTGCCAGCGCATCCTCGTGCAGGACGTGCCCGACGCGGAGGGCTGGGCGGCGGTGCGCGACCGCCTGCTGCGGGCCGCGACCAACATCGCCGAAAGCGATGACGGCACCACCGGCACCATGGCCGTGCTGCCGTAACTACCGCTCGGTGCGCCGCCCGCGATTCATCGATCCCTTCCGCCCTGCGGAAATCCGCCGCCTGGTGGGCGAATTTGGCTCCCCGCTCCTCATCCTCGACTGCGAACGCGTGCGCCTGCAGTTCCGCAAGCTCAGCAAAGCGCTGCCGCACGTGCAGTTGCACTACGCGCTCAAACCCCTGCCGCACCCGGCGGTGGTGCAGACGGTGCTCGCCGAAGGCGGCTTCCTCGATCTGGCCACGACCGGGGAAGTGCAGTTGGTGCAGCGCCTGGGCGTCGCCCCCGAGCGCTGCATCCATACCCACCCCATCAAGCGCCCCGCGGACATCGCCAACGCGCTCGCGTACGGGGTGCGCACGTTCGTCGCCGACAACCCCGACGAGGTGCGCAAGTTCGCGCGCCTGAGCGGGGTGGCGGAGCTCTTGCTGCGCGTCTCGTTCCGCGCGCCCGGGGCGGTGTGCGACCTGTCGCGCAAGTTCGGCTGCGATCCGGAGCAGCTGCTCGAGCTGGCGCGCCTCGCGGCGGATCTGGGCATCAGCGTGCGCGGCCTGTCCTTTCATGTCGGCTCGCAGACCGTGGATGCCACCAAGCACGTTGAGGCGGTGAACGCCTGTGCGCAGCTGATGCGCGCGGCGCGCCGCGAGAAGCTCGGCGCCTTTGACCTGCTCGACATCGGCGGGGGCTTTCCCATCGATTACGCGCAGCCGGTGCAGGACATCGGCCGCTTCTGCGCGCCGCTGCGGGCGGCTCTTGCGCAGCTGGCGCGCCGCGTGCGCGTGATCGCCGAGCCCGGGCGTTACATCGTGGGACCGGCGGCCATCGGCGTCGCATCCGTCATGGGGCGCGCGCAGCGCGAGGGCCACTGGTGGTACTACCTCGATGACGGGCTGTACGGCTCCTACAGCGGGCAACTGTTCGACCATGCGCGCTATCCGGTGGAACCGCTGCGCGCGAGCGCCGAACAGCTGCCGGCGGTGCTCGCCGGACCCACCTGCGACAGCATCGACGTGATCGCCGAGAACCTGATGCTGCCGAAGCTGAAGGTGGGCGATCTGCTCGTCGGGCGCGCCATGGGCGCTTACACCTGGGCGAGCGCCACCGAGTTCAACTTCTTCCCCAGGGCCACGGTCGTGGCGGTCAACACCCACCCCGGGGACGCCGGCAGCGTCACCCCGCTCTAGTCTCATGGCGCAGGCCAACATCGAGGCGATCGTCTTCGACATCGGCCGGGTGTTGGTACGGCTGAACTACCGGCCGATCGTGCAGTTCCTCGCCGCGCACGGTGCGCCAACCCATGATCCGGCCGCCGTGCTCGGGCGCATCGGGCTCGTCGAGCACGAGTGCGGGCGGCTGCCCGGGCAGGAGCTGCTTGAGCAGCTGGCGGCGCTGACCACGACGCCGGTCGCCCCGAGTGAGGTGCGCGCCAAGTGGCTCGACATGTTCGAGATCGAGCCGCCGATGGTCGACCTGGCGCACCGCCTGAGTGAGCGCTATCGCGTGTACCTGCTCTCGAACATCGGCGATCTGCACTGGGCGCACGTGTCGCGCGAATACCGCCTGCACACGATCGGCCACGGCGCGCTGCCCTCGTATCTGGCGGGGGTCATGAAGCCGCACGAGGGGATCTACGCCGAGGCCGAAAGGCGCTTTGGGCTGACACCGGCGGCCACGGTGTTCATCGATGATCACGCGGACAACATCGCCGCCGCCCGCGCGCGCGGCTGGCACGGGATCGTGCACGCGCAGCTGGGCGGCACGCGCCGTGCACTGCGGGACCTTGGGGTGGAGTGTTAGGCGTTTGCGGGGGAGTTGCCGGTGAGTACTCTGGCCTATACCAGCCTGCTGTTGATCGGCTCGAACGTCTTCATGACGTTCGCCTGGTACGCGCACCTGAAGAACCTGGCCGGCAAGCCCTGGTACGTGGCGGCCATCCTCAGCTGGGGCATCGCCTTCTTCGAGTACCTGCTGCAGGTGCCCGCCAACCGCATCGGTTACACGCAGCTGTCGCTGCCGCAGCTGAAGATCCTGCAGGAGGTGATCACGCTCAGCGTGTTCGTGCCGTTCGCGATGTTCTACATGGGCAAGCCCTTCAAGCTCGATTACCTGTGGGCGGCGCTGTGTATCATGGGTGCGGTATATTTCGTGTTCCGTTCGCCAGGATCGTCATGAAGAACGAAGTCGCAGCGGAGCCGCTGACCGCCATCCATGCCCAGGTGATCGCTGCCCGTGAGGGGCGCGACCCGCGGGTCATCGCGCGCTTATTCAGCGGCTGGGCAGTGTTTGGCGAGCGCCAGATCGTGCGCGGCTACGCCCTGCTGCTGCCGGATCCGGTGGTGCCGAACCTGAACGCGCTCGGGGCGCGCGAGCGCATCGCCTTTCTCTCCGACATGTCGCGCCTCGGCGATGCGCTGCTCAAAGTGACCGGGGCTGCGCGCATCAACTACGCCATCTTCGGCAACCAGGACCCGGCGCTGCACGCCCACGTCATCCCGCGCTACCTGGATGAGCCCGAAGAGCTGCGCAGCAAGCACCCTTGGGCGTACGACTGGAGCGATGCCCCACTCTTTGAACGCGGCACCGCGCAGGAACTCGCCGACAGTCTGCTGCGCGAACTCACGCGCCTCGGGGTCACCAAACCCATGCGCTTCAATCCCGGCGCGAACGCCGAGAGCTGAAGGGACGCGCGGGCCATCACGGCCCGCGCGCGCGTTTACTTCCCCGGCGCGGGCGCGGGTGCGGGCTTGGGCGCCAGGGCGGCGGGCGGCGGGGCGGGCGGGGTAGCCTTGGCGCTCAGCAGCTCCACCTCGAAGACCAGCATCGCTCCGGGCGGAATGGGCGAACGCGGCGGCGGACGCAGGTCGTACGCCAGCTGCGGCGGCACGAACAACTCGTACTTCGCGCCCGGCTTCATGAGTCCCACGCCCTCGGACCAGCCGGGGATGACGCGATTCAGCGGGAACTTCGCCGGCTCGCCGCGCTTGTAGCTGCTGTCGAATTCCGTACCGTCCAGGAGCGAGCCCTTGTAGTTCACCGTCACCTCATCGGTCGGCTTGGGCGACTCGCCGCTGCCGGGCGTGAGGATCTTGTACTGCAGGCCGCTCGCGGTCGTAACCACGCCGGGCTTCTTGGCGTTCTCGGCCAGGAACTTGGCGGCCAGGCGGTGGTTGGCGTCGCCGGCGCCGTTGACGCCGGCGCTGATGATCTTGTTGATGTTCTGCACGTCCGCGTCGCCCAGCTGGGCCTTGCCCGTGAGTGCATCGTGCACGCCCTGCGCCAGGGCGGTGGTGTTGACCGCCTCGGGGCTGACGAAATTGCTCTTCAGCTGTTCGCCCATCGAGAGCCCGAGGCTGTAGCTCGGCGAGTGCGCAGCCGCTGCGGCCTTCGGCGCCGCGGCCTTCTTAGCCGGGGCGGTGGTGGCGTCGGCGGGCGGCGCGGCCTGCGCAGGTTGCGCGGGCGGTTGCTGGGCGAGCGCGAGTCCGCAGAGGAGCAGCACCGCGGTGGCGCAGGCAAAAGCGACGGATGTCCGGCCGCGGCGGCAGGACGCTGGCAATCTCATGTCTGACCTTTCTTTGGCTAGGCATGCGGGCCGTGCCGGGGGCACGGCTTGGGGAACCGCAGCGGGTCGCAAGTTTGGCCGATCAGGGGCCGGCGCGCTCTACTTTTTCGGCTCCCCCGGGCAGCCTAAACGGGCCGCCCGCCTGCAGGGCGCGCTGGTAGGCGGGGCGCCCGTGGATTCGCTCCAGAAAGCCGCGCAGCCGTTCCCCGAGTGGCACGCCGGCGCGCGCCGCGGCCACCTCCACCGGAAAGCTCATCTGGATATCCGCGGCGCTGAACTCCGCGCCCGCAAACCACGCCTGCTGCACAAGTTCGCTCTCCCAGAAAGCGATGTGGGTGGCGAGCTGCGGATCGATGTAACTGGACTGGGCGCCCCTGGCGATGGCACGCACGAGCGGACGCAACAGCGCCGGCACCGGCCCCTGGGGCAGGCGCTGGAACACCAGCTTCAAGAGCAGCGGCGGCATCGCCGAGCCTTCCGCGTAGTGCAACCAATAGGTGTAGCGCAGCCGCGCCTCGCTCCCGGCCTGCGGACGCAAGCGCCCGGCGCCGTAGGTATCGAGGAGGTACTCGAGGATCGCGCCCGACTCGGCGATCGTGTGCGCGCCGTCGCTGATGACGGGTGACTTGCCGAGCGGATGCACGCGCTTGAGCTGCGCGGGGGCGAGGAGCGTGTGCGGGTCGCGCTGGTATTTCACGATCTCGTACGGGCAGCCGAGCTCCTCGAGCAGCCACAGCACACGCTGCGAGCGGGAGTTGTTCAGGTGATGGACCGTGATCACTTCAGGCCTCCTCGGCGCCGGCGCCGGCGGCCAGAAACGCGCGTGCCTGCTGCAGCTCCTCGCTCGCTACGTACAGGCGCGAGGGGGCCGCCTGGCCGAGTACGCCGGCATCCGAGCGCACGCGCACCTGCATGCCCGCGCCGCTGAGCACCTCGGCGAGCGACTGGGCGCTCGGCAGGTCGGGCAGGGTGGTCAGCAGGCGCCATTGCGGTTCGGACATCGTCGCTAGAGTGCCCAAGGACAGATGTTTCTACAATGAGGGCACGCCAGTGATGCCCAGCGAGGATGACCGTGCTCAACATCCGGCAACTGTCCAAGAGCTTCCGCGAGGGTGAGCGCGTGCACCGCGTGCTCGCCGAAGCGCAGGCGAGCATCGCCGGCGGAGCCACCGTCGCCATCACCGGCCGCAGCGGCTCGGGCAAGTCGACGCTTTTGAATCTGATCAGCGGCATCGACCGCCCCGAGGGCGGCACGATCGAAATCGACGGCACCGAGGTGACCTCGCTCGCGGAGCCGGCGCGCACGCTGTACCGGCGAGCGCACGTTGGCTTCATCTACCAGTTCTTCAATCTCATCCCAACCCTCGACGTGCTCGAGAACGTGCGCCTGGTGCTCGAGCTCAATGGCGTGCGCGGCGCGCAGGCGCGCGCGCGCAGCCGCGCGGCGCTGGCGGAGGTCGGCCTCGCCGACCGGGCCACGAGCGCGGTGGATCAGCTCTCCGGCGGTGAGCAGCAGCGCGTGGCAATCGCACGCGCCGTGGTGCACCACCCGCGCCTGCTGCTGGCGGATGAGCCCACCGGCAATCTCGACGAAGTCACGGCGCGCGAGATCATGCCGGCACTGCTGTCGCTCGCGCACGCGCGCGGCACGACGCTCCTCATCGTGACGCACGACGCTGCGCTTGCGCGCCAGGCCGACCGCGTGCTCGAGTTGCGCTCCGGGCAACTGCACGAGGCGCCAGCGGATGGCACAGGCGCAACCGGGTGAGGACGCTGCACGCGGCGAGTATCCGGCATCTGCTGCGTCACCCGGCGCAACTGGCGCTCGCACTGATTGGCCTCACCCTCGGCGTGGGCACGATCGTCGCGGTCGACATCGCCACCGCCAGCTCGCGGCGCGCGTTCGAGCTGTCGCTGCAGGCGATCAATGGCGCCGCCACGCACCAGTTGACGGGCGGCCCGCAGGGAATCGACGAGACGCTCTACGAACGCCTGCGCACGCAGCCGCTGCTCGTTGGTGCGCCACAGCCGCCCTTCGCGCCACTCGTGTCCGGTTATGTGTTGGCGCAGGAGCGGCTGCTGCAGCTGATCGGCATCGACCCGTTCGCGAGCGCCGAGCTTGCGGCGGGGGAGTCCGGGGGCGCCCGCGCCGCGCTCATCGAGGGCACGGCGGACGCGCGCCGCTGGTTCGTGCAGCCGGGCAGTGTGCTCATGAGCGCGCGTACGGCTTCGGATCTTAGGCTTGCCGACGGCACACGCTTTGAGCTGGAAGTGGCCGGCGTGCAGCATAGCGCGCAGCTCATCGGCCGCATCGCCGATGCCGGTCCTGGCTTTGATGGGCTGCTGCTGACGGATATCGCCCAGGCGCAGGAGTGGCTCGGGGCGGCCGGTCGGCTCTCGCGCATCGACGTGCGCCTGCCCCCAGGCGCGGCGGGCGCAGCACTCCTGGCGGCGCTGCACACGCGGCTGCCACCGGATGTGGAGCTGCACGGCACGCGCGCGCAGGCGCGCGAGACCTTCGCCATGACGGACGCCTTCACCACTAACCTGCGTGCGATGAGCCTGCTCGCGCTCCTGGTCGGCACGTTCCTCATCTACGGGGCGGTCAGCTTCGCGGTACTGCAGCGGCGCACCACCATCGGCGTGCTGCGCGCGCTCGGCGCCACGCGCGCCGAGGTACTGCGCCTGATCCTCACCGAGGCCGCCGTGCTCGGACTCATCGGCGCCGTGCTCGGCATCTTGCTCGGTCTGCTGATCGGCCGCGGCCTGGTGGCGCTCGTCTCGCGCACCATCAATGATCTGTACTTTGTCGTGGCGGTGAATGAGCTCACACTGCCGGCCGCAACGCTGGTGAAGGCGCTGCTGGCAGCGCTCGGCACCGCACTCGTGGCCGCGCTGGTGCCGGCACTGGAAGTGGCCGCGAGTACACCGCAGCTCGGGCTCGCCCGCTCGGTGCTCGAGGCGCGCGCGCAGCGCCTCGCGCGCCGCCTGAGCCTGCTCGCGCTGCTGCTCGCCGCGCTCGCAGCGGTCACCGTCACGCTCTCGGCGCGCAGCCTGTTCGCCGGATTTCTCGCGCTCTTTCTGCTGTTGCTCGCGGTGGCGGCGCTGACGCCGGCGGCCCTCAAGGCGGGTGCAGAGCTGAGCGCGCGCCTGCTCGGGCGGGCAAGCCCCATCGCGCGGCTGGCGCTGCAGGAGGTGGCCGGCTCCTTGAGCCGCACCGGCGTGGCGATCGCGGCGCTGGGCATGGCGCTCACGGCGATGATCGGGGTCGCGGTGATGGTGGAGAGCTTCCGCACTTCGCTCGGGGAGTGGCTGCTGCAGACGCTGCGCGCGGATGTGTATGTCACCGCACCGGGACCCACGGATGAGCTGGCGCGACGGCTCGAGCCGCAGGTGGTGCAGGCGCTCCTCGCAGTCCCCGGCGTGCGCGCCCACAGCGAGGCGCGGCGCGTCGTGGTCGGCTCGGATCGCGGTGCGCTCGATCTGAATGCGCTGCGTCTGGGACCTCAGGGGGAGCGCGGATTTCGCCTGACGCAGGGGCAGGCGCCCACGGTGTGGCCGGCGTGGCGCTCGGGGGCGCTGCTCATCTCCGAGCCGCTCGCCTGGCGCCTTGGCTTACACTCCGGCGAGACGCTCACCCTCACCACCGCGAGCGGACCGCACGCCTTCCTGATCGCAGGGGTTTACCGCGAGTACGGCAACGATCGCGGCGAGGTGCTGATGGAGCTTGCGACCTACCGGCACTTCTGGGGCGATGAGGCGATCGGCGGCCTCGGGATCTATCTTGAGCCTCAGGTCAGCGCAGATCAGGCGGCGCAGGAGCTGCGCGCCGCCGCCCGCGGCCGCCAGGGGCTGTTCATCCGCTCCAATGCCGAGTTGCGTGCGCTGTCGATGCGCATCTTCGAACGCACCTTCGTCATCACGCGCGTGCTGTACTGGCTCGCCGCGGGCGTGGCGGCGATCGGACTGGTGAGCGCGCTGCTCGCCTGGCAGCTCGAGCGCGCGCGCGAGCTTGCGCTGCTGCGCAGCCTTGGCGTGACGCCCTGGGGGAGCGCGCGGCTGGTGATCGCGCAGACGCTGTTCATGGGGGCGGCGGCGTTCGTGGCCGCGATTCCGGCCGGACTTCTCACCGCACTCGTGCTGACCGAAGTCATCAACCGTCGCGCCTTCGGCTGGCAGATCGATCTGCATCTGAGTGCCGCGCAGTTCACCAACGCGCTCGTACTGGCGCTCCTCGCCGCGCTCGCCGCGGCGCTGTATCCGGCCTGGCGCAGCGCCACCGCGCCGCTCGCCGCGGGGCTGCGGGAGGAGTGATGGCACGTGCTGCAGTGGTGCTCCTCGCAGCCTGCGCGCTCGGACTTCCCGCCGCCGGCGCGCCGCCCGCCGACGTGGCGGGCCCCCTTGGGCGCGACGATGCGGCCGGTTTTGCCCAGGTGCTCGCGCCGCGCGCCTTCAGCTTCCCGGCCGATCACGGCCCGCATCGCGAGTTCCGCCAGGAGTGGTGGTACACCACCGGGCAGCTGGATGCCGCCGACGGGGAGCGCTTCGGCTTCGAGCTGACGTTCTTCCGTTATGCACTCGCGAGCGCTCAGGCGGCGCCGGCCGGCGCGTCCGCGTGGCGCGCCAATGAGATCTACATGGCGCACTTTGCGGTGACCGACGTCGCGCGCCAGCGTTTTCGCTTCGCGCAAAAGCTCTCGCGTGGCGCCCTCGGCCTTGCCGGCGCGAGCGCAGCGCCCTTGCGGGTCTGGGTCGATGACTGGCAGCTGCGCGCCGCGCCCGGGGCGCCGCAACACTGGCAGCTCTCGGCCGCCCAGGAGGGTTACGCGATCGAGCTCGAGTTGGATGCTTCGGGTCCGCCGGTGTTGAACGGCGTGGCGGGCTTTAGCGCCAAGTCGGCGCAGGCGGGCGATGCGAGTTACTACTACTCGCTGCCGCGCGTCGCCGTGCACGGGCGTCTGCTGCGCGCGGGTGAGCCGCTGGCAGTGCAGGGCCTCGCCTGGTTCGACCGCGAATGGGGCAGCGGTGGACTCGGGCCGCAAGAGGTGGGATGGGACTGGTTCGCGCTACAGCTGAATGACGGCGCGGCTCTCATGTTCTACGCGCTGCGCGATCGCGACGGTGCCCGCGATCCGCACAGCGCCGGTACGTGGATCGAGCCTTCCGGTGCTGCGCAGCGCCTCGGCGCGGGCGCGGTGAGGATCGAGGCCACCGCGGCGTGGCTGAGCCCCGCAGGCGTACGCTACCCGGCCGCCTGGCGCGTGCGCGTGCCTGAGCTTGCGCTTGACCTCACGGTGCACCCGGTGCTGGCGAATCAGGAGCTGACAGGCGCGCCGCGTTACTGGGAGGGTGCGGTGGATGTGAGTGGCCGCAGCGGGGCGCGCACGGTGGGCGGCCGCGGCTACGTGGAACTGGTCGGTTATGCTCAGGAACGCTGAAAGCCACGCGCCACTGGCGCTGTGACGCGCCTTGGCCGATCATGAGCGCCGGTTTTTTTGCACGTTACCTAACTTCAAGTACTGGAGATGATCATGCGACGCTTACTCGTTGCGGCTGCGACCACGGCCCTGATTACGCTGCCGGTGTACGCGGCGCTGCCCGACGGCGCCAAGGCACCTGACTTCACCACCGAGGCCTCGCTCGCCGGCAACGACTTCAAGTTCTCCCTCGCCGATGCGCTGAAGAAGGGACCGGTGGTGCTGTACTTCTACCCGGCCGCCTTTACACCCGGCTGCACGACCGAGGCGCACGACTTCGCTGAGGCCACCGCGAAGTTCAACGCCCTGGGGGCCACGGTTATCGGCGTGTCGCACGATCCGATCGCGAAGCTCAACAAGTTTTCGGTGAGCGAGTGTCGCAACAAGTTTGCGGTGGCCTCGGATGCCGACGGCAGCATCATGAAGGCTTACGACTCGGTGTTGCTCAGCCACCCCGAGTACGCGAACCGCACCTCCTACGTGATCGCCCCGACGGGCGTGATCATCTACTCCTACACCGCCATGGCCCCCGACCAGCACGTCGCCAACACCATGGCGGCCGTGCAGAAGTGGCAGGACGCGCACAAGAAGAGCTAACCCGCGCAACGCTGCGCGTGGCGGGCGCGTCCAAGCGTCCGCCCCGCGGCGGCGCGCACTTTCAGGCCAGATCGGCGAGCGCCGCGGGCACGTGGCGCCGCAGGAGCAGGTTGCGCGCTTCCCACTCATCCCCCGGCGCGAGCTCGGTGAGGAAGCTCACCTCCCCGCCGGCGAGCAGCGCGATCGGCACCCCGTCGCGATAGAGCACGCGGTTGCCGCTCAAGGACGGCAGGCGCGCGCCCGGGGTGAGGATGCCGACCAGATTCAGCGGATCGGCTCCGGAGAACGACAGCATGTGATTGTCGAGCTGCTTGCGGCGCGCATCGCGCAGCAGCGCGATGGCCTCGGGCGCGGCGTACTGCTCGCCGCTGAAGCCGGCGATGAAGCGTCCGCCGCGGATCTCGCCGCGCGCTTCCAGCCGCCGGCAGCACATGAGCAGGTCACGCCACGGCGGCAGCCAGTCCGCCTCGCGCGTCAGCAATCGCCAGAAGAGCACGCCCCAGCGGCGCAGGAGCGTACGCACGACCTGTTCGGTCGCTTCTTCGTCGAGCGCACGCTCGGGCGCCGCCGCGGCGCCGGGACGCGCGATCAGCGACCAGCGTCCGGCCGCGTCCATGCCAAAGAGCGCAAGACGTCGGCGACGTCGCCCGGCAGCCCCGCCCTGACGGCGATCGGCCGGCAGGAGCAGCGCCCGCAGGCCGGCAAAACTGTCCGAGTTGACGATGCCTAGCGCGACGAGTTCGCCCAGGGCCTCCTCGGCCTGCGTCGGCAGCAGCGCACTGCCAGCGGCGATCTCATCGAAGAAGGACGCGCCGTGGGTCGCGAGGTACTGCGCCACACGCTGCGCAGCGGCCGAGCGATGCTGCGCATCAGGTGCGCCGCTCAGGCTCGACCACAGGCGCAGGTTGCGCCGCGCGAGCAGCACGATCGGGGTGGCACGCACCGGGGCCGCGCCGCGCTGCGGATCCCCGCGCCGTGGCGCAAGCCGCGTCCACACGAAGCGCCCGGCGAGGCACTGCTCATCGAGCCATGCGGGCTCGTACTCACTGATGCGGTTCGGGAGGAGCTCGGTTTCCCAGGCGCTCGCGGCGGCCTCGAACCCTTCCAGCTGCGCAAGGATCGCGCCCACCGCGTCCGGGCCCTCCATGCGTCCGGCCGGCGTCACGCGCTGCCACTCGAAAAGGAAGCGCAGAAAGTCGCGTGCCTCGATCGGCTCGATCTCCGCGCGTAGCCGCTTGACGGTGTAGCGGTGGATGCGCGCGAGCAGGCGTCGCTCGCACCACTCCGCGGCCGCCGCGGCGTCGGCCGAGAAGGCGCCACGCATCGCAAAACCTTCCGCCTGCAAAACCGCGAGCGCGCCCTCGATGCGCGCAGCGGACAGCCCGAGCGAGGCGCCGATCGCCGCAGCGGTGGTGGGACCTAAGCCCTCCAGGCGCCCGCGCACGATCTCGGTGAGTGCCGCCTCGGCAGTGACGCCCTGGTCGTAGGGCGCCGGGGCGGTAACGGGCGGCGCATAGGTCGCCTCGGGAAAGAGCGCGGCGAACAGCGGTAGCCGCTCGGCCGTGATCCAAAGCGCCATCCCCTGGAAGGTGAGCTGCGTGACGCGCCGCTGCGCGCCAAGCTCCGCCAGCAGCGCCAACCAGCCAGGGCCGCTGTCCGCTTCCGCTGCCGTCAGGTACGTCAGCCACAGGAGCGCATCGTGCAGCTCATCGGCGCCGCCCGCATCGGGCCACGCTTCCGCGCGCACGCGCGCGATCGCCTCCGGATCGAGCTTGCCGATGTCCGCCGCGCTTTGCGGATCCATCCAGCGGCGGCTCATGACCGCCTGGGTGCGGCGCTCCTCGAGCGGCGCATCGTCCAGATACGCGTACGGCCGCGCCGAGAGCACCTCCAGTGCCAGCGGCGAAGGCTCGGTGAGATCGCGCGCAATCACCTGGATATGGCCCGCCTCCAGTGCCCGCAGGAGCCGCTCGAAGCCCCGGATGTCCATGGCCTCTTCGAGGCAGTCGCGGATCGCCTGGCGCACGAGCGGGTGCTCGGGGATCTCGAGCTCCCCGGGCAGGTTCTCCGCGCACGCGACCTGGTCGGGGAAGATCGCAGTCAGCAGATCCTCGGCCGCCATGCGCGCGAGCGGTGCCGGCACTTTCTTGCCGTTGCGAAAGCGCGGCAGGGCGAGCGCGATCGTCGCGCTCCAGCGCCAGCGCACCGGAAACATCGGGGCGGCACACAGCGCCTGCACCAGCAGCGGCCGCACGGTGTTGGAGTGCAGGTAGCGGGCAACCTCGGCGAGCTCGAAGCTGTGCGCGGTGGTGAGCGAGAGCACGATGGTGTCCTCGGTCGCGGCCGCCTGCAGCTCGAAGTTGAAGGAGCGACAGAAGCGTTTGCGCAGCGCGAGTCCCCAGGCCCGATTGATGCGGCTGCCGAAGGGGGAGTGGATGACGAGCTGCATGCCGCCCGCCTCATCGAAGAAGCGCTCGAAGATGAGGGTGCGCTGCGTCGGCAGCGCCCCGAGCGCGCCGCGGCCGGCGGCAAGGTAACTCACCAGCTGCACCGCGGCGGGCGCGGCCACGCCGGTGGCGCTGATCACCCAGGCGGTCGCTGACTCCAGTCCCGCCTCGAGCTGCGCCTCGAGCTCCTCGCGCAGGCGCGAGACGCTCAGCGACAGCTCGTCGCTGCGCCCGGGGGCCTCACCGAGCCAGAACGGAATCGAGGGCGGCTCCCCGTGCGCGTCCTCCACACGGATGCGCCCCTGCTCGACGCGCAGGATGCGGTAGGAGACGTTACCGAGCTGGAACACATCCCCCTGCAGGCTCTCGACCGCGAAGTCCTCATTCACCGTGCCCACAAACTGCGCCTGCGGCTCGAGGATCACCTGATAGTCGGCGCTGTCCGGAATGGTCCCGCCGGAGGTGATCGCGGTGAGGCGGGCGTTGCGCCGCCCTTTCACGAGCTGGTTCACCGCGTCGTGGTAGATGAGGGCGCCGTGGCGCCCGCGGCGCGTGCTGTAGCCTTCGGCGAGCATGCGCAGCACCTCATCAAACTCTGCCCGCGCAAGCTCGCGATAGCCGTAAGCCCCGCGCACCAGGGCGAACAGCTCCTCCTGCGGCCACTCGCGTGCCGCAACCTCGGCCACGATCTGCTGTGCGAGCACGTCGAGGGGCTTGCCCGGCATCACCAGCCGGTCGAGCTCGCCGCGGCGCACCGCGGCGATGAGCGCGGTGCATTCGACGAGGTCATCGCGCGAGAGCGGGAAGAGCCGCCCCTTCGGCGTCCCCCCCACCGAGTGGCCGGAGCGGCCGACGCGCTGCAGGAAGGCGGCGATCGAGCGCGGCGAGGCGAGCTGACACACGAGGTCCACCTCGCCGATGTCGATGCCGAGCTCGAGTGAGGCGGTGGCGACCAGTGCCCGCAGCTCACCGGCTTTGAGCCGTTGCTCGGCCTTAAGCCGCGACTCCTTCGCCATGCTGCCGTGGTGCGCGGTGACGTACGCTTCGCCCAGGCGCTCGGACAGATGGCGCGCGAGGCGCTCGGCCTGGCGGCGCGTGTTGACGAACACCAGCGTCGTGCGGTGCTCGCTCACCAGCTGCGCCAGCCGGTCGTAGATCTGCGTCCACACCTCCCCCGACATCACCGCTTCGAGCGGGGAGGCGGGGATCTCCAGCTGCAGGTTGCGTTCGCGCACGTGCCCGGCGTCAATGATGGCGCAGTCGGCACGCCCGTCGGGCAGCAGGTTACGCGTGCCGACGAGGAAGCGCGCCACGTCCTCGATCGGTTTTTGCGTCGCCGACAGCCCCACGCGTGTGAGCTTGCGAGCGGCGAGCGACTCGAGCCGCTCGAGGGTCAGCGCGAGGTGCACACCGCGTTTGCTGCCGGCCATGGCGTGGATCTCATCCACGATCACCGTGCGCGTGCTCGCGAGCATCTGCCGCCCGGACTGCGATCCCATGAGGATGTAGAGCGACTCGGGCGTGGTCACCACGATGTGCGGCGGCCGGCGACGCATGGCCGCACGCTCGTGCTGCGGCGTGTCGCCGGTGCGCACGAAGGTGCGGATGTCGAGCGGCGGCAGCGCCAGCGCCGCCAACTCCTCGCGGATACCGGCCAGGGGCGCCTCGAGGTTCTTGTGGATGTCGTTCGAGAGCGCCTTCAGCGGCGAGACGTACACGACGGTGGTCTCGTCGGCGAGTGCGCCGTTCGCTACGCCCTCGCGCACCAGGCTATCCAGCACGGCAAGAAACGCGGCGAGCGTTTTACCCGAGCCGGTGGGCGCGGCGATGAGCACGTGACGCTGCGCGGCGATCGCCGGCCACGCCGCTTGCTGGGCCGCGGTGGGCGCGGCAAACGTGCGGCTGAACCAGTTGGCCACGGCCGGGTGAAAGTCAGGCAGCATCGGGTAATTGAAGCACACCCGAGTGCCCAGGAGGAGCTTTGCCGCGCGGCGCGCGCTCCCGTACAGTGAGCGCAGCGCCGCTCCCCTGTATGACCGATTGTGCCGCGGCGGCGGCGGCGCGGAAGATGCCCCGCACACACCTGCGCTGCGGTAATGACCCGATGCCGACCGCCAAGAGCTTCTGCCGGTTCTGTCACGCCAACTGCGCGATCGAGGTGGACATCGAGGCCGGGCGCGCGTGCGCGGTGCGCGGTGATACATCCGATCCGCTCTTCGGTGGCTACACCTGCATGAAGGGCCGTGAACTTCCGGCGCAGACTTATCATCCGCAGCGCCTGCTGCATTCCCTCAGGCGCGACGCGGCCGGAGGGTTCGCGCCGATCGGCAGCGAGCAGGCACTGGACGAGATCGCCGCGCGCCTTGCGGATATTCGTGCGCGCCATGGCCCACGCGCGATCGCCACCTACTGCGGCACCTACGCGTTCATGAACTCCGCGGCGCTCGCGGTCGCGGCCGGTTTCCACCAGGGCCTCGGCAGCCCGAGCTTCTACACGAGCGTCACCATCGATCAGCCGGCCAAGGTGTACACCTGGTCACGCGTCGGCGCGTGGCTCGGCGGCCCGCAGGCCTTCTCGCAGTCGCACGTCACGATGATGATCGGCAACAATCCGCTCACCTCGCACTATGCGTGGCAGGGCAGCGTGCCGCCGTTCTCGCCCTCGCGCCGTCTGCGCGACGCCAAGGCGCGCGGCATGAAGCTGATTTGCGTCGATCCGCGGCGCACCATGGTCGCGCAGCTCGCCGACATCCATCTGCAGGTGCGTCCCGGTGAGGACGCGACGCTGCTCGCGGCGATGCTGCGCGTGATCCTGGACGAGGGGTTGCACGATCGCGACTTCTGCGCGCGCCACGTGGACGGGCTCGCGCTGCTGCACGCGGCGCTGGCGGACTTTACGCCCGCGTACGCCGCGCGCCGTGCCGACGTACCGCTCGTGGATCTGCTCAACGCCGCGCGCCTCTTCGCACGCGGCCCGCGCGGGGTGGCAACGACGGGCACCGGGGCGGAGATGTCCCCCAACGGCACGCTCACCGAGCATCTGGTGATTGCGCTGAACACGGTTTGTGGCCGCTTCTGCCGCGAAGGTGAGGTGGCGCCCTTCCCGCGCGTGCTAAGCGCCGCCAGCGCGCGCAAGGCGCAGGTGCTGCCGCCGAAGCCGCTGTGGGGGGAGGGGTTTGCACCGGCACGCGTGCGCAAGCTCACGCAGCTCGGCGCGGAGATGCCGGCCGCGGTGGCGGCGGATGAGATCCTCACGGCGGGCGAGGGACAGGTGCGCGCGCTGCTGTGCATCGGCGGCAACCCGCTCGTGGCCTGGCCCAACCAGCAGAAGGTCGAGCGCGCGCTGCGCAGTCTTGAGCTGCTGGTGTGCGTAGACATCAAGCTTGCGCAGACCGCGCAGCTGGCCCACTACGTGATCGCCCCGAAAGTGAGTCTCGAGCGCGACGACATCGCCACCGCCCCGGAGGTTTTTTACGAGGAGCCGTACGCGCGCTACGCCGAGGCACTGCTCGAGCCACCGGGCGACGTCATCGATGAATGGGAGTTCTTCTGGGGGCTGGCACGGCGGCTCGACATCGCGATCGCGACCGCAGGGGGTCCCCTGCCGCTCGAGCGCAAGCCCTCGAAGTTCGAGGTGCTGGAGAAGATCACCCACGGCTGCCGCGTGCCGCTCGCACGCGTGCGCGCCGAGACGCGCGCGGGCGGGCGCATCTTCCCGGAGGCGACCCTGACCGTGCAGCCGGCCGATGCCGGCGCCGACGGCCGGCTGCAACTGTCGCCCGCGGGCGTGGCCGGGGACCTGGCGCGCCTGCGGGCGCAGGCGCTGGATGAGGAGGGCCGCGCGTTTGATCCGAAGTGGCCGGCCACGCACTTGCTCATCTGCCGCCGCACGCGCCAGTTCTTCAATTCCACCGGCCAGGATCTGCAGCGCCTGCGCGCCAAGGGCAGCACCAATCACGCGCACATGCACCCGCAGGACCTCGCCGGCCTCGGGGCGCGCGAGGATGACCTGCTGGAAATCTCGACCCCGCACGCCCGCATTGTCGGCGTCGCCAAGGCGACCGCGGACTTGAAGCCCGGGGTGATCTCCATGGCGCATGCCTTCGGCGCGCGCGGCGATGACGCGGCGGCGGTGCGCGCCTACGGCGCCTCCACCAACCGCCTGGTGAATGACGAGCAGGACTACGATCCGATCACCGGCGCCTGCCGGCAAAGCGCCATCGCGGTGCGGGTGAGGCGCCTTAACAACACCTGACAATGTGTCTGATGCCCGCGTCCGTAAAAGGGGAGTAAAGTGTCAGGCCCTCCCCGTGAACGCTTGAGGGTGTGTGAGGATGTGGGAAGAGAGTCTGGAGGCTGCCGCCCGACGCAAGGTGGTGTGGCTGGTAGGCGCCGTGGTGGTGGTGGCTATCGCGGTCGGGGGCTGGTTCTGGTACCGCTCGCACGAGGCGGCACCGGCCGTGCCGGTGCAGGCAGCGGCCCCCGCGCCACCGCCCTCTAGCGAGGCGCAAATCTCGCACCCCATCGCGGCGGAGGCAGACGCTGCGGCGCTGCCCGCGCTCAACGACAGCGACCCGGTGGCGCACGATTCCCTCGCCGGCGTGATCGGCCGCGAGCCGGTCGAACAGTTTCTCGTACCGCAGAACATCGTGCGCCACATCGTGGTGACGGTGGACAACCTGCCGCGCAAGAAGCTCGCGGTGGAGCTGCGGCCGGTGAAGCCCACCCCCGGACAGACCGTCACCGCAACGCAGGGGGAGCTGACGAGCCTGAGTCCTGACAACTTCGCGCGCTACGCGCCCCTCATGCGCGTGCTCGAGAAGACCGACGTGAAGGCGCTTGCCGTGGTGTACCAGCGACTCTACCCGCTGTTCCAGCAGGCCTACGAAGATCTGGGCTATCCGGGCAAGTACTTCAACGACCGTCTGGTCGAGGTTATCGATCAGCTGCTGCAGACCCCGGAAGTGACGACACCGATCCAGCTCACGCAGCCGAAGGTGTTCTACGAATATGCGGACCCGGATCTGGAGAACCGCCCGGCCGGTCAGAAGCTCCTGATCCGCATGGGGCCGGCGAACGAGCGGCTCCTCAAGGCGAAGCTGCGCGACTTTCGGGCCGAGATCGTCAAGAAAAAATAAAGCCGCGCCGCTGCGGCCGGATCCAACATGAGCGACGCGACTGCGATCAACGAGGCTGATCTGGCGAAACCCCTGGCGCAGCTGCGCTCGGTGCTGATCGCGGGCGAGACGCTCGAAGCGTTCGCCGTCCAACGGCGCATCTTCGCCCTCACGCACCGCCGCCTGCTCATCGCGGCCACGAGCGGCCGGCTCGTGGTGCTCACGCGTAAGCTCCTCGGGGGCTTCGACGTGACCACGATCCGCTGGCAGGACCTGGAGGAAGTCACCCTGCACGTAGGCGTCTTCAGCGCCGATCTTGCGCTGCGCGCCGGCCGGGCGACCGATCTGGCCTCCCTCGGTACCCAGGGCGCCCAGGGGGCGACTTTTACCGGTCTGCGCAAGGATCAGGGCCAGGCGGTCTACCGCATCTGCCAGACCCAGGATCAGGCCTGGCGCGAGAAGCGCCGGGTGCGCGAGCTCGAGGAGCTGCGCGCACGCTCGGGCGGCATCCAGGTGACCTCAGGTGCGGTCATGGGCGCGAGCGGCACGGACGCGGATGCGGTGCGGCGCCTGCAGGAGGCCAAGCAGCTCCTGGACGCCAAGCTCATCACCGATGCGGAGTACGAGGCGATCAAGGCGAAAATCGTCTCCTGAAGCGCTCGTATCCACAGGTAATCCACAAGCGATCCACAGCCGAGCTGCGCTAGGCTTCATCCCATGGCCATCCGCTTTCGCCGCCGCCCGCCACCGGCAAACGAAGTGCTCGGCGTGTACACGTTTCCGAGTCGCACCGTGCAGGTGCTGAAGACGCAGGACGACCGCATTCTGTGGACCTGCGACTGCGAGAAGTTCCGGCGCCAGTCCGATCAGCGCGAACCGCTGTGGTGCAAGCACATCGCCAAGGCCGCCGCGCGGCGCTCGCTTGAGCGCATGACGCGCCGCGTCGCCGTTTCCGGCCGCGACCTCGGCTCCTAGTACCGGAGGCAGCGGGCGCGGGGGCGCCCTACGCGTCGATCAGTCCGTGGCGGATGGCGATGAGCGTCAGTTCGGACTGATTGCCGACGCCGAGCTTCTGCTTGATGTTGTACAGGTGCGTGCCGATGGTGGAGGCGGAGAGCTTCAGATCCTCGGCGATGCGCTGCACGGTGTGGCCGCTCGCCAGCCGCACGAACACTTCGAACTCGCGCTCCGAGAGCCGCTCGAGCGGGGACTTGCCCGTGCCGTCGGCCTCCGACAGGGCGAGCTTGCGCGCCAGTTCCGCGTCCAGATAGCGCTTGCCGGCGGCCACCGTGGTGATCGCCTCGAGCAGAGCCTCCGGGGCGCTGCGCTTGGAGAGAAAGCCGCGTGCGCCCTCGCGCAGCGCGCGCTGAGCATGCAGCGGGTCATCGTGCGCGGAGAGCGTAAGCACGCGAGCCTCGGGGTGGTGGGCACGGATACGGCGCAGCGCCTCCAGCCCCCCCATGCCCGGCATGGCGAGGTCCATGACCACAACGTCGGGGGCGAGTTCGTCGAAACGCTTGCAGGCGCTCTCGCCGCTGTCGGCTTCGCCGACCACGGTGGTTCCCGGGTGCGCCTGCAGCAGCAGCCGAAAGCCGGTGCGCACCACGGCGTGATCATCCACCAGCAGCACGCGAATCATGTGCCCCCCAGGGGGATCTCGGCCGTCAGGCACACCCCGTGTGGCTCATGATTGCGCACGCTCAAGGCTCCCCCCAGATGCTCGACGCGCTCGGTGAGGCCGCGCAGCCCGAAGTGTCCGGGCCGCGACCAGTGCTCGGGCAGTCCGACCCCGTCATCGGTCACCGCCACGCGCAGCCGCTCACCGCTCGCGCGCACATCGATGGTGACACGTGTCGCCTGGGCATGGCGCACGGCATTGACCAGCCCTTCCTGCACCACGCGGTACACCGCGAGCGTGACGCTCGCACCCAGATCCGCCGGCAACTGCTGCTCGAGCAGGAGCTGCGGGGTGGCGTGCCGGCGCTGCCAGTCGCGCACCAGGCTCGCCAGGGTCTGTTCAAGCCCGAGGGTGTCGAGCGAGAGCGGCGTGAGGCGCGGAATCAGCCCGTGCATGGCGTCGTACAGACGTGCGGCCTCCTCGGAGATCAGGCGCGCGGCATCGCGCTGCGTGCCGTCGGCTGACTGCGTGGCGATCGCGAGCGCGAGGCTGCGGATGGCGGTGACGGACTGACCGAACTCATCGTGCAGTTCGTGCGCGATCGCGCGGCGCTCCTCTTCGACGCTCTGCTCGACCAGGAGCGCAAGTTCGCGGCGCTCTTCCAGCCGTGTGCGCGCCTCGCGCGCCTCGCGCTCCGCGCGCACGTTGTCCTGGACCGCCTCGGCCATGCGGTTGAAGGCTCCGCCGATGGCGCGTGCTTCGGCACCGGCCAGGGGCGGCAGGCGGTAGGTCAGATCCCCGTGCTGCAGGCGCTGCAGGCCCTGCACGATCACCGGAAAGGGCGCAAGCGCGCGCTCCACCAGCCAGAACGCGAGCGCGCTCACCGCAACGAGCAGCAGGACTGCGATCGTGACGAGACGAGTGAGCTCGTCCCACGCATCCAGTATGGCGCGCGAGGGCTCCGCATCGATCGCCAGCTGCGCCCCATCGGGCAGCGCGAACAGCTGCCGCGCCGGGTGCGGCGCCAGCAGGCGGAAAAACCACTGCGGTGCCTCGCGCCCGGCTTTGTAGGAAGCCGGAGGCGAGTGGTAGAGCACGGCCCCGTTCGCGCCGCGCAGGGTGATGTCGTTCGCGCGCACGTGGCCGACCTGGGTGAGCAGATGCTCAACGGCCGGCGTACCGCCGCTCTCGGCATAGCTTTGGGCCAAGTTCCCAAGCATCTGGGCGGCCACGCGGTTCGCGGCCTCGATCTCCTCGCGGATGGAGGAGCGGGTGGCGCGCAGCTCATCCGCAGCCAAAACGATGATGAAGACCCCGGTAAGGCCGGTCAGGACCAGGTTGAGGCGAGTCCGCAGCTTCATCAAAGGCTTACGAGCGCGTGGCGGGCAGCCCCAGGGGCGCGGCCGTCCGGGGCGGAACTCAAGAAAATCATGAAACTACCTTCATGACGCTGCGCTGTACGTCCGGGACGGCGTCGCGGAGGATACACTGGCCTTGTCGAGATTGAGCAATGGGTAACAGGAGTACGAACCATGCGTTGGGAAACCCCACAGGCGATTGATTTCCGTTTCGGTATGGAAATCACGATGTACATCGCGAATCGGTAAAGACAGGTTCGGGCTGGGAGCCTGGTACTTCAGGCTCCGTAAGCCTTTTGATGGGCGCGTAACCCGGGTGGCGCCCGGTCCTCACAGTGAAAATTCGGGTACTGGGGTCTGCTGCCGGAGGTGGCTTTCCTCAGTGGAACTGCAACTGCCGTAACTGCTCTGGCGTACGCGCCGGTACCCTGCAGGCTCAGGCACGCACCCAATCCTCGATCGCAGTGTGCGGCCGTGACACGCACGCCTGGGCGCTCGTGAACGCATCCCCGGACATCCTCAGGCAGCTGCAGGCAAACCCCGTGCTGCAGCCGGCACGTGCGCCGCGCGACACCGCGATTACCGGCATCGTGCTGGTGGATGGCCAGATCGACCACACCACGGGTCTTTTCATGCTGCGCGAGTCGACGCGTCCGCTCGCCATCTGGTGCACCGACAACGCCTATGCGGATCTTACGCGCGGTAACCCGATCTTCGGGGTGCTCGGACATTACTGCGGCATCGAGCGGCGCGTGATGCGCGCCGACGGCAGCGCCTTTGAAGTGGCGCACATCGCAGGCGTCGAGTGGCGCGCGCTCGCGGTACCCTCCAAGCCCGCACCTTACTCCCCGCACCGTGAGCAGCCGCAAGCCGGCGACAACGTCGCGCTGGTGCTGCGCGATGCGGCGAGCGGCCGCTCGCTCGTGTACGCGCCCGGCTTAGGCTCGATGGAGGAGAGCGTGTGGAGCGCGATGTGCGCCGCCGATTGCGTGCTCGTCGATGGTACCTTCTGGAGCGACGAGGAGATGATCGGTCTGGGTATGTCGCGCAAGCGCGCGCGCGAGATCGGCCATCTGCCGCAAAGCGGACCCGGCGGCATGCTCGAGTGGCTTGCGCGGCTGCCCGAGCGCACGCGTCGCATTCTGATCCACGTGAACAATACCAACCCGATTCTCGACGAGAACTCCGCCGAGCGCGCGACGCTCACGGCGCAGCGCGTCGAGGTGGCCAGCGACGGCCTGGAGCTTGAGCTGTGAGCGAGACGCCCTGGACGCGCACCGAGTTCGAGCGGCAGCTGCGCGAGCGCGGTCGCGCCTATCACATCCACCATCCGTTCAACGTGATGCTCAACACCGGCAAGGCAACCCCGGTGCAGATCCGCGGCTGGGTGGCCAACCGCTACTACTACCAGATCAACATCCCGGTGAAGGACGCGGCCATCCTCGCCAACTGCGACGAGCGCGAGGTGCGGCGCAACTGGGTGCAGCGCATCCTCGATCACGACGGCCACGGCGATGATCCGGGCGGCATCGACTCCTGGCTGCGCCTGGCGGAGGCGGTCGGACTGCAGCGTGCGGAAGTTGAGAGCTTGGACGCGGTGCTGCCGGGCGTGCGCTTCGCGGTCGATGCCTACGTGAACTTCGCGCGCCGCGCGCCCTGGCCCGAAGCGGTGTGCGCCTCGCTCACCGAGCTCTTCGCCCCGGAGATCCACAAGCAGCGCCTGGCCACCTGGCCCGAGTACTATCCGTGGATCGAGCTCGCCGGGCTGAAATACTTCCAGAGCCGCGTGAGCCTCGCACGTCGCGACGTGGAGTTCGGCCTGGCCGTGACGCTCGAGCGCTTCCGCACCCGCGCGGAGCAGGAGCGCGCGCTGGAAGTGCTGCAGTTCAAGCTCGACGTGCTGTGGCAGATGAACGATGCCATGGGGCTGGCCTACGGGGTGAAGTCTTGAGCGACCTGCCCGGCACGAGCGTGCTTGCCATCGCCCACGGCATGCGCCTGCAGTGGGAGCCGGCGCAGGAAGCGCACGTGCTGCTGTACCCTGAGGGCATGGTGAAGTTAAACGGCAGCGCCGGGGCGATCATGAGCCGCTGCGACGGGCAGCGCACGCTCGCTGAGATCGTGACCGACCTCGAGCGCACCTTCGGCACGAGCGGGCTGAGCGCGGATGTGCAGGCCTTCGTCGCCTACGCGCTGCAGAAACGCTGGCTGCAGGTGCGCGAGTGAGCGCCGCAGCGCCGCTGACCGTGCAGGGCGCGCGGCTCCCCGGGCCGCCGCTGTGGCTGCTGCTCGAGCTCACCTATCGCTGCCCGCTGCACTGCGTGTTCTGCTACAACCCGACCGAGTTCGCCCAGACGGGCGCGGAACTTAACACCGCTGAGTGGCTGCGCGTGCTGCGCGAGGCGCGCGCGCTCGGGGCCGTGCAGCTCGGGCTCTCGGGCGGTGAGCCGCTGGTGCGCGAGGATCTTGAGCAGATCGTCACCGAGGCCCACGGGCTGGGTTTCTATACCAACCTCATCACCTCCGGCGTCGGCATGAGCGAGGCGCGCATCAGCGCGCTGAAGGCTGCGGGCCTCGATCACATCCAGTTGTCCTTCCAGGACAGCACGCGCGAGATGAACGATTTCCTGAGCAGCACGCGCACCTTTGATCTCAAGGCCAAGGTCGCCGCGCTCATTCGCTCGCACGACTACCCGATGGTGCTCAACGTCGTCCTGCACCGGCACAACATCGAGCACGTCGGGGAGATCCTGGCGATGGCCGAGGGCATGGGGGCGCAGTACGTGGAACTCGCCAACACGCAGTACTACGGCTGGGCGTGGCTGAATCGCGCGGAACTTTTGCCCAGCCGCGCGCAGCTTGAGCACGCCGAGGAGGTGACCGCGGCGTTCCGCGCGCGCCTCGGCAACAAGATGCAGATCTATTTCGTGGTGCCCGACTACTTCGAAACCCGGCCCAAGGCCTGCATGAGCGGCTTAGGATCGGTGTTTCTCGCCATCACCCCCGATGGCACGGCGCTGCCGTGCCACGCCGCGCGTATGCTGCCGGGGCTCGAGCTGCCGAACGTGCGCAGCAGCGGCGTGCGCGAGATATGGTACGACTCGCAGGCTTTCAACCGCTTCCGTGGCGAGCGCTGGATGAAGGAGCCGTGCGTGAGCTGCCCGGAGCGTAGCAAGGACTTCGGCGGCTGCCGCTGCCAGGCGTACCTGCTCACCGGGGATGCGGACAACGCCGACCCGGTGTGCGATCTGTCCCCGCACCATCATCTGGTCACCGAGGCCGTGGCGCGCGCGGAAGCTGCGGTGAACGCCCCGCGGCGCCCAGCCGAACAGGTGCTGAAGTTCCGCGATCACCGCAGCTCGATCCCCGTGACCCTCGAGCCGCCAGCGCGCCGCCAGGGGTGAGGACGGCGACGGGTGGCGGTGCTGCGTGTCTTGAAGATGGGCGACCCGCTGCTGCACGCAGTGGCGCAGCCGGTGACGCACTTCGATGCGCAGCTTGCCGCGCTCGTCGCCGACATGGACGACACCATGCGCCACCTGAGCGGCGCCGGCATCGCCGCACCACAGATCGGGGTGAGCGCGCGCGTGGTCATCTTCGAACTCAAGGACAACCCGCGCTATCCGCACATCGCCCCGGTGCCCTACACCGTGCTCGTCAATCCAACGCTCACGCTGCTCGGCGAGGAGCAAGCCGAGGGCTGGGAGGGATGCCTGTCGGTGCCGGGCATGCGCGGGCTGGTGCCGCGCTTCACACGCCTGCGTTATCAGGGCTTTGACGTGGTGGGTGCGCCGATCGACCGTACGGTGGAGGGCTTTCATGCGCGCGTCGTGCAGCACGAGGTGGATCATCTGGATGGCATACTGTTCCCCCAGCGGGTGCGCGACCTGCGCGACTTCGGCTTCGAGGACGCACTCGCCGGACAGATGACGCCCATGCCCGACTGAGGATCAAGCGAAGAGGAGTGTGCACCCCATGAGCCAGCGCGCCACCGGTTCCTTCGACGTGAAGGTGACCCCGCAGAAGCCCGACACGCAGATCGCGCGGGCCGCGAACCTGAGCCGCCTGACGATCGACAAGCGCTTCCACGGGGAGCTCGAGGGCATCAGCAAGGGCGAGATGCTCGCCCTGCAGACCGAGGTAAAGGGCTCGGCCGGCTACGTGGCGCTCGAGCGCGTCACGGGCAAACTCACCGGCCGCTCGGGCAGCTTCGTGTTGCAGCACAGCGGCACCATGCACCGCGGGGACCCGGATACCACCATCGTGGTCGTGCCCGATTCGGCTACCGGGGAGCTGCGCGGCCTCAGCGGCAAGATGAAGATCAGCGTCGCCGCGGACGGCGCGCACAACTACGAGTTCGACTTCAAGATCGACAGCAAGCCGGCGCCCTGAAGCCGAAGCGCGCGGGCGCTTCAGGAAGAGGCCTGGCGTGCGCCGGGCGCCTCGCGCCGCATGCGCACGTCGCGCGTGAGCCGAATGGCCGCCTCCTGGCCCTGGTAGTAACCGGGGACCTCACCGGTCTCCAGGTAGCCGAGCGCGGCGTAGAACGCACGCGCCACCGCGTTGCCGGCACGCAGCTCCAGTCCCACGGTAAAGGTGCCGGCGGTGAGCGCGCTCTCCTCCAGCCAGGTGAGCAGGCGCCGCGCCAGACCGCGGCGGCGGTGCGCCGGATGCACCGCGAGCAGGTTCAGGTGTGCGCTCTCATCCGCGTAGCGCATGATCGCAAAGCCGGCGATGGTGTGCGCGTAGCGCGCGGTGAGTACGACGCTGTCGGCATCGCGCACGTGCCAGTCGATGCGCACGGCACCCCAGGCGGGCCTGAGTCCGCTTTCCACGAACTGCTGCGACATCCGGGCGAGCCACGCGGCATCGTCGCGGCGCGCGGGCTCAATGCGGTAACCGTCCACGCACTTAAGGATAGCGCGGGCGGACGTTTTCAGGCGAGCGTGTGGAACACCTTCTGCACGTCATCGTCCTGCTCCAGGCGGTCGATGAGCGTGAGCACCTCGGTCGCCTGGGGCTCGGGCAACTCGGTGGGCACCGTGCAGATGTACTCGTGCTCGGCGGACAGGGGGGTGATGCCGCGCGCCTCGAGCGCCTCCTGCAGCCTGCCGAAGTCGGCGAACGCGCCGCGGATCACCAGCTGGGCTTCGCCCTTCTCCCCGGTGCTATCGCCCATCTCATCAAGACCGTGATCCATGAGGTACAGCTCAAGGTCCTCCTGGTCGAGGCCGGCGGGGGTCAGCCGAAAGACCCCCATCTTGCGGAACAGGAAGCTGACGCTGCCGCTGGTGGCAAGGTTGCCGCCGTTCTTGGTGATGATGTTGCGCACACCGGCGACCGTGCGCGTCGGGTTATCGGTCGCGGTCTCCACCAGCAGCGCCACGCCGTGGGGCGCATAGGCTTCGTAGAGCACTTCCTGGTAGTTCGCCGCGTCGCGCCCGGCGGCGCGCTTGATGGCCGCCTCGATCTTGTCCTTCGGCATGTTGACGGCGCGCGCGTTCTGGATGGTCCGCCGCAGCATCGGATTGGAGGCCGGGTCCGTGCCGCCCGCCTTGACGGCCATGGTGATGTCCTTCGCAATGCGCGCGAACTGCTTCGCCATGCGGTTCCACCGCGCGAACATCGTGTGTTTTCTGACTTCGAAGATGCGTCCCATGGCGCGCATGGTGCACGAAGCATAAGGAGCGTGCCAGCGCGCGGGCGGCGCGTGCGCTCGCGTGAACGATGCGGGAAGAGGGCGTGCGCGCGGCAGCGCACGGGTGTGGCGCGCTAGGCGAGCTCGGCGTGCAGCACGCGCAGGCGCCGGCGCTGCAGGTTCAGACGCAGCTCGATGTCGCGCAGCTTGCTTTGCAGGTCGACCTGCTCCCACTGCTCAAGCACGGCGCGCTTCCTCTCACCGAGCCACTCTTCCTTGACGCGCGCCCAGTCGGCCACGGCGGCGAGGAAGTTCTCGTACTCGTGCGCGAGGCGCGCGCGCAGCGGTTCCAGGCGCGAGCGCGCCTCTGCCGGGCAGTTCGCCAGGCGCGCCTGGGCGCGCGTGAACTGCATGGCGAGCAGTGCTTTCTGGATCTGGAAGACCGGCGTGCGCTTCAGACGCCGCGCCAGGCCCACGAGGCTCAGGGCCCCGATCATCCACTTGGTCGGATCCCACTGCCACCAGCGCACGCCGTTGCGGTAGTCGTGCGCGAACATGTGGTGGAAGTTGTGGTAGCCCTCCCCATAGGTCACGACGGCGAGCACCGGGTTGTCGCGCGCGCTGTTGTCCTCGGTGTAAGGCCGCTTGCCCCACATGTGGGCGAGGGAGTTGATGAAGAAGGTGACGTGGTGGCTCCACACCAGGCGCATGAAGCCGGCGAGGATCAGCATGCCCCAGACGTCCCCGACGATGACTCCGGCGAGCAGCGTCAGGCCAAAGTTGGCGAGCAACGCGAGCGGCACGTAGTAACGATGCTGGAACGCAAGCACCGGATCACGCTTGAGGTCCGGAATGTTGGTGAAGTCCTCGCGCCCGCTCGGGTACTCGCGCAGCATCCAGCCGATGTGCGAGAACCAGAAGCCGCGCCGCGCCGAATAAGGGTCCCGATCCTCATCATCAACCTGCAGGTGATGGGTGCGGTGCCCGCTCGCCCAGGCGAACACGCTGTTCTGCAGCGCCATCGTCCCGAACACGAGCAGGAACAGCCGCAGGCTCCAGTGCGCCTCATAGGTGCGGTGCGCCCAGAGGCGGTGGTAGCCGGCCGTAATCGCCATGCCGCTCGCCCCGGTGAAGAACAGCGCCACCGCCCAGGTGCTCAGCGTGAATCCATGGACGATGCCATACCAGGGCACGGCGACCAGGGCGATGGCAGCGGTCAAAAGGAACATCAGGGCGTTGACCCAGACGAGGGGCGGCTTGGGCTCGGGGCGCGTGGCTGCGTTCATGCCGGATTATGCCAGTGGGTATACGGAAAAAAGGGCAGCGTAACTTATCACGCCCGCACGCGGGGCGTGGGGGACTTGCGTCCCCCTTTGGGGCGTGCCGCCCAAGCTCAAGGGGCGCCCCTGGGCGGGGCCGGCGATTGAGGCAGCGGGATAGGGCGGCCGGGCGCCCGGCTCCGGGCCCGTGGGCGCCTGCGGGCTCGCGCATTCGGGCAGGGCTGCATGCTACCGTTGCGACCCCCGCGAAGGGCCTAAGGAGCAACCGTGATCGAAAGTCGAACACTCGCACGCCTCACCGTGCCCACGCTCGTGGCGCTGGCCGCGGTGTGCAGCGCGCAGCCCCCGCCGGGCGCCGCGGGGGAGTCCCCGATCGCGCCGCCGGCGGTCGAGAAAGCTGCGCACACCTATATCACCCAGGCGGCCCTCGCCGCGCCGATCCGCTTTCTGGCCTCCGACCTGCTCGAGGGCCGCGGACCTGCCACGCGCGCCGATGAGCTCACGCGGCTGTACCTGCAGACCCAGCTCGAGGGCATCGGCTATCAGCCCGCATTCGCCAATGGCGCCTGGCAGCAACCCTTTGACATCGTCGGCCTGAAAGCGCAGTTCCCCAAGACCTGGAGCTTCAGCGCTGCCGCAGCCAAGATCGACCTCACCTGGCGCGTGGACTACATCGCAGTCAGCGGCTTGCAGCAGGAACAGGTCAACCTCAGCAACGCGCAGCTGGTGTTCGTCGGCTACGGCATCCAGGCCCCCGAGTACCACTGGGATGACTTCAAGGGCGTGAATCTCACGGGGAAGATCCTCGTGATGATGAACAACGATCCGGACTGGGACCCGAATCTCTTCGCCGGCAAGCGGCGCCTGTACTACGGGCGCTGGGATTACAAGTACGAGAGCGCGGCGCGCCAGGGAGCGGCGGGCGCGATCATCATCCACACCACCGCCTCCGCAGGCTACCCCTGGCAGGTCGTGCAGAGCTCCTGGGGCGGCGAGCAGTTTGAGCTGCCTGCCGGCAAGGAGCCGCGCATGAGCTTAAAGGCCTGGACCACCGAGGACGCCGCGCGCCGCCTCGTCAAGGCGGGCGGCCAGGACCTGGATAAACTCATCCAGGCGGCGCACTCGCGCGACTTCAGGCCGGTGCCGCTGGGCGTCACGACCTCGATCGCGTTCACCAACACGCTCTCGCGCGTGAAGACCGCCAACGTCGGTGGCGTGCTGCCGGGCAATGATCCGAAGCTCGCTCCCGAGGTGGTGATCTACAGCGCGCACCACGATCACTTCGGCATCGGCGAGCCGGACAAGAGCGGCGATCGCGTCTATCACGGAGCGGTCGACAACGCCTCCGGCTGCGCCCAGGTGCTCGCCATCGCGCGCACCTTTGCCATGCTGCCGCAGCGCCCGCGCCGCTCGCTGATGGCGCTGTTCGTCGCCGGCGAGGAGCGCGGCCTGCTCGGCTCGCAGTACTACGCCGAGCATCCCTCGTTCGCCCCCGGGCGCATCGCCGCCGACATCAACATCGATGGCGGCAACATCTTCGGGCGCACGCGCGATGCGGTACTGGTGAGCCTGGGCAAGTCCTCGCTCGATCAGATCGCCGCCCGCGTGGCCCGATCCCAGGGCCGCACCCTCGTGGGCGATCAGTACCCGGATCGCGGCTATTACTACCGCTCTGACCAGTTCTCCTTTGCGAAGATCGGCGTGCCGGCGCTGTACTTCGCCGAGGGCACGGACGTCATCGGCCGCCCCGCCGGCTGGGGCAAGCAGCAGCATGATGAGTGGGAGCTGAAGAAGTACCATCAGCCGAGCGACAAGCTCGATGACAGCTGGAATTTCGACGGCATGATCCAGGATGCGCAGCTGGACATGCTCGCCGGCTGGCTCATCGCCGAGGCGCCGGCCATGCCGCTGTGGAAGGCGGGCGATGAGTTCGAGGCGGCGCGCAAGCGCGCGCTCGGCGAGCTTGGCACCCACCAGGACTAAAGGCAGGGCACGCATGTTCGAGGGCCTGGAACTCATCACCGCGGATACGATCCTCGGCCTGATGGCGGCGTTCCGCGCCGATCCGGATCCGCGCAAGATCGACCTCGGCGTCGGCGTCTACCGCGACGATCACGGCGACACGCCGGTGCTCGAAGCGGTGCGGCGCGCTGAAGGCGCGCTCCTCGCGCAGCAGACCACCAAGACCTACGTGGGACCGGCGGGCAACGTGGGCTTTAACGCCGAGATGGAGCGGCTGGTCTTCGGCGCCGCTCACCCGGCGCTCGAGGACGGGCGGCTGCGCAGCGTGCAGACCCCGGGCGGCTGCGGCGCGCTGCGCCTCGGGGCGGAGCTCATCCGCCTCGCCGCCCCGGATACGGTGGTGCACGTGAGCACGCCCACCTGGGCGAATCATCAGCCGCTGCTCGCCGGCAGCGGCCTGAAGCTCGAACACTATCCGTACTTCGATGCCGCCACCGGCGGGGTGCAGTTCGGCGCCATGATGGCGAGGCTCGAGCGGCTGCCGGCGCGCGCGGTGGTGCTGCTGCACGGTTCCTGTCACAACCCCACGGGGGCGGATCTGGCGCCGGATGAGTGGCGGGCGGTGCTCGAGCTCATCAAGCGCCGCCGGCTGCTGCCCTTCATTGATCAGGCCTACCAGGGCCTGGGCGAAGGCCTGGAGGCGGACAGCTTCGCCCTGCGACTGTTTGCCGCCGAGCTCCCCGAGTTAGTCTGCGCCGTGTCGTGCTCGAAGAACTTCGGGCTCTACCGCGAGCGCACCGGCGCGCTGCACGTCATCAACGACAGCGCCAAGTCCGCCGATGCGACCTTGAGCCAGCTGGTGAAGCGCGCGCGCGGGCTCTGGTCGATGCCGCCGGACCACGGCGCGGAGATCGTGCGGCGCATTCTCACCGAGGGCGCGCTGCGCGAGGCGTGGGAGCAGGAGGTCGGCGCCATGCGCAAGCGCATCCAGAATCTGCGCCGCGAGGTCGTCGCGCAGTTGCGCGCGCACTGCCCGCAGCGCGACTTCTCCTTCATCACCCGACAGCGCGGCATGTTCTCCTTCTTCGGCATCAGCCCCGAGCAGGTGCAGGCGCTGCGCACGCAGCACCACATCTACATGACCAGCGACAGCCGCATGAATATCGCCGGCCTGCGCAAGGAGAACCTCGAGTACTTCGCGCGAGCCACCGCGCAGGTGCTTAGCTCTTAAGCACTCTCCGGCACGATGATGCGGTGGGTCGACTTCACCTCCTCCATCACGAAGTAGGTGTGCGTCTGCTGCACGCCGCGTACCGAGGCGATGCGATCGCCGAGGAAGCGCCGGTAGCTCTCCATGTCGGTGACGCGCACCTTCAGGAGGTAATCGAAGCCCCCGGCCACCATGTGGCACTCCATGACCTCATCGTGCGCGAGCATCACCTGCTTGAAACGCTCGAAGGCATCGGGGGTTGTGCGATCGAGCGACACCTCGACGTAGGCGAGGAGCCCGAGACCGAGCTTGGCCGGGTTCAGCCGCGCGAAATACCCCTCGATGTAGCCGGAGGCCTCCAGGCGCCGCACGCGCTCGAGCGTCGGCGTCACCGTGAGATGCACCTCGCGCGCCAGCTGCGCGACCGCCGCGCGCCCGTCCGCCTGCAGCCGTACCAGGAGCTTGCGATCGATGCGGTCGAGGCCGCGCTCGTGCGCGGGAGCAGGGTCGGCGGGGGTTTTGGCGTTCATGGCAGTCGATTCAACTACTAAAATGGCAAAAACGGATAAATATTCTCTAGGATCGACATTATCATAAGGGTAATTAACTACCCAACCCGGGATTCACATGCCCCCACCCCACACCGCCCCCGCCGGCGCGGCCGATGCGCTGCTCGCGCTGCGCGAGCGGCTGCGCGCGGCGACGCTGCGCCCCGAGAGCGATGCCTCGGAGGAGATGCTCGAGGAGCTCGAGCCGACGCAGGCGCCGCTGAAGTTGGCGCAGGCGCGCGCGGCGCGCTGGGTCGAGGCGGCGCGTGCGGATGAGCGCGCCCGACCGCTCATCGAGCAGATGCTCGAGCAGTTTCCCCTGGACAGCGCCCAGGGCAAGGCGCTCATGGGACTCGCCGAGGCGCTGCTGCGTACCCCGGATCCGAAGCGCGCCGACCAGCTGATCGCCGAGCGTCTCGCCACGGTGCGTGCGGCGGGGGTGCCGGGCAACACCGCGCTGCTGCTGCGCACCGGCTTCGTACTGCTCGGCGCCGCCGGGCGGCTGCTGCCGGATGTCATGGCACAGCTGTCCGGGGAGTTCACCCCGGCCAGCCTCTCGGCGCCGCTCGTGGCGCCGATCGTGCGCGCGGCGATGCGCCAGTCGATGCAGATGATGGCGCGCGCCTTCATCGTCGGGGACTCGATCGAAGTGGCCGTCGCGCGCGGGCGCTCGGAGCCGGCACTGGCGCTGTGCTCGTTCGACATGCTCGGGGAGGGGGCGCGCACGGAGGCTGACGCGGAGCGCTACTTCGCCTCCTATGCGCACGCGATCGAGGTCCTGTCGCGCCAGGCGCCCGGCGCCACGCACGCGCGCTCGGGCATCTCGGTCAAACTCTCCGCGCTCGAACCGCGTTACTCGCTCATGCAGAGCGCGCGCGTCAACAGCGAGCTTGCCCCGCGCATGCTGCAGCTGGCGCGCATGGCGGCGCGGGCCGGCATCGGCTTCACCATCGATGCGGAAGAGGCCGACCGCCTCGACCTGTCGCTCGATATCGTCGAGACGCTCGCGCGCGACCCAACCACCCGCGACTGGGACGGACTCGGACTCGCCGTGCAGGCCTACGGGCGGCGCGCGCCGCGGCTGCTCGAATGGGTGGCGGCGCTCGCGCGCGCGAACGGGCGGCGCCTGAGCGTGCGCCTGGTGAAGGGTGCCTACTGGGACAGCGAGATCAAGCGCGCCCAGGAACGCGGACTTGCGAGCTTCCCCGTGTACACCTCCAAGGATGCGACCGATGCCAGTTACCTGCAGTGCGTGCAGGTGCTGTTCGCGGCGCGCGATGTGCTCTATCCGCAGTTCGCCACGCACAACGCCTACACCGTCGCGGCCGTGCTGGCGCTCGCCCCCGCAGGATCCGCCTTCGAGTTCCAGCGCCTGCACGGCATGGGTGAAGCACTCTACGCGGCCGCGCAGGCCGAGATCACCGACCTGCCCCCGGTGCGCGTCTATGCGCCGGTGGGCACGCACGAGGAGCTCTTGCCGTATCTGGTGCGTCGGCTGCTCGAGAACGGGGCCAACAGCTCCTTCGTCCACCAGTTCCTCAACCCCGATACACCGGTGGCGGAGGTCGTGCGCGACCCGCTCACTTCCTTGAGCGCGCCCCTCTCGTCCGCGCCGCGCATCCGCGAGCCCTACGCGCTCTACGGTGCCGAACGGGCCAACTCGGCGGGCGAAGACTTCGGCGATCCGGACGTGCTCACGGGCCTGCAGACGCAGGTCGGGGAGTACGCCGCGCACCCTTACCGCGGTGGCCCGATCCTCAGCGGCGAGTCGGTCAGCGGCGCGGATCAGCCGGTGAGCTCCCCGGCCGATACACGCGTGATTGTCGGCTACACGCGCGATGCCACCGCCGCGGAGATCCGCCATGCCCTGCAGGCGGCGGCGGACGCGCAGCCGGCCTGGGAGGCGACGCCGGCGAGTGAGCGGGCCGCGTGCCTCGAGCGGGCCGCGGATGCACTTGAGGCGCGGCGCGGGGAGTTTCTGAGCCTCCTCGTGCGCGAGGCGGGCAAGACGCTGCCGGATGCGGTCGCCGAGATCCGCGAGGCGGTCGACTTCTGCCGCTACTACGGCGCCCGCGGCCGGGAGCTTTTTGGTGCACCGCTGCAGCTGCCCGGACCGACCGGGGAGCGCAACACGCTCTCGCTGCACGGGCGCGGCGTGTTCGTATGCATCAGCCCCTGGAACTTCCCGCTCGCCATCTTCACCGGGCAGATCACCGCGGCGCTCGCCGCCGGCAACAGCGTGGTCGCCAAACCCGCACCGGCCACGCCCCTGGTCGCGCACGCCATGACGCGTCTGCTGCACGCGGCGGGCGTGCCCGCGGCGGCCCTGCAGCTGACACCCGCCGACGGTCCGCCCTTCGGCGAGGTCGCCCTCACGCACCCAGCGCTCGCCGGGGTCGCCTTCACCGGCTCCACGGCGACGGCGACCGCCATCAACCGCACCCTCGCCCAGCGCGACGGGGCGATCGTGCCGCTGATCGCCGAAACCGGTGGCGTGAACGCGATGGTGGTCGATGCCACCGCACTGCCCGAGCAGGTGGTGGACGATGTGATCACCTCGGCGTTCACGAGCGCCGGGCAGCGCTGCTCGGCGCTGCGCGTGCTGTACCTGCAGGAGGAAATCGCCGAGCGCACCATCGAGATGCTGATCGGCGCGATGCGCTGTCTTGTGATCGGCGATCCGGCGCACGTCGCGACCGACGTAGGTCCGGTCATCTCGGCCGCGGCACGCGCGCGCCTCGAGCGGCACGCCGCGCGCATGCGCGCCGAGGCGCAGCTCCTGTACGCCTGCGAGTTGCCAGCCGGGCTCGAGCACGGCTACTTCTTCGCACCGCAGCTGTTTGAACTCTCCCGCCTCGATCAGCTCGGGAGCGAGGAGTTCGGGCCGATCCTGCACGTGGCGCGCTACCCAAGCGGCGAGCTGTCGGCGGTGCTCGATGCCATCCGCCGCACGGGCTTCGGGCTCACACTCGGCGTGCACAGCCGTCTTGAGAGCGTGGCGCAACACGTGTTCCGTTCGGTCGCGGTCGGCAACACCTACGTCAACCGCAACATGATCGGCGCGGTCGTCGGCGTGCAGCCCTTTGGCGGCCAGGGACTTTCGGGCACCGGCCCTAAGGCGGGCGGTCCACACTACCTCTTGCGCTTCGCAACCGAGCGCACGCTCACGGTCAACACCGCCGCCATCGGCGGCAACGTGGAGCTGCTCGCCGAGTAGCGCCGCGGCCGCGGCCAAGGTGGCGAGTGTTTCGGGCTGGTTCATAATGTCGCCGCGCAGGCGATGCGCAGCGGCAAGAGGCTGGAGCGTGCTGGCACAGAGCGACAATGCGGTGGAGCAATGCGACGTCGTCGTCATCGGCGGTGGCCCGGGCGGCAGCACCGCCGCGGCGCTCCTGGCCAAACGCGGCTATCAGGTCATTGCGCTGGAGAAGCAGCACCACCCGCGCTTCCATATCGGCGAGTCGCTGCTGCCGATGAATCTGCCGGTATTCGAGCGCCTCGGCGTGCACGAGAAGGTGCGCGCCCTCGGGGTCTTTAAGGGCGGCGCGGACTTCGAGGCGCCCAACGAGCACGGCTTCCACACCTACGCCTTCGGGCATGCCCTCGGCGCAAGCCCGACGCACGCCTACCAGGTGTGGCGTCAGGACTTCGATCAGATGCTGTTCGCGCACGCCCGCGAATGCGGCGCCGATGCGCGCGAAGGTCACGAGGTGATCGGCAGTGAACAAAGCGACCCGCGCGCAAGCCTGCTGCAGGTGCGCACCGATGAGGGGCGTACGTACCACATTCAGGCGCGCTACGTCATCGATGCCAGCGGTCGCGACGCCTTTCTCGCCAGTAAGAAGAAACTGCGGCGCAAGAACCCCGAACACCAGAGCGCGGCCATCTTCGGCCACTTTCGCGGCGCGCAAGTGCGCGCCGGCGCAGACGCGGGCAACATCAGCATCTACCGCTTCGCGCACGGGTGGATGTGGATGATCCCGCTGCCGGCGGGCGTCATGAGTGTCGGCGCGGTCTGCTGGCCGGACTATCTGAAACAGCGCAAGGGCCGCACGGTCGAGTTCCTGCTCGAGACGCTGCAGCAAAATCCGGCCCTGTGGCAGCGCCTGAAGGACGCGCAACTGATCGGCAACGAGGTGCGCGTCACCGGCAACTATTCCTACGACGCGACGTGCATGGGCGGTCCGGGGTGGATTCTGGTGGGAGACGCGTTCGCGTTTCTCGATCCGGTGTTCTCCACCGGCGTGTATCTGGCGATGAGTGGCGCGGAGCAGGCGGCCGCGGTCGTCGACGGCGCGTTACGCGAGCCGGCGCGCGAGCGCCGGCTGCTGCGCCGCCTGGAGAAGCGCATGCGCGCCGGCATGGAGCGTTTCTCGTTCTTCATCTATCGCTTCAACGGTCCCATCATCACCGCGATGTTCCGCAGTCCGCGCAACGTTTTCCAGCTCGAGCAGGGCGTCATCTCGATGCTGGCGGGGGACCTGTTTGATACGCCCCGGGTGCTGTGGCGGCTGAAGCTGTTCAAGTTGTTTTATGCAGCGGTCGGCCTGGGCCAGTGGCGCATCTGGCGGGCCGCGCACAACTATCGGCTGGCGCAGGCGCGCGCGCAGTTCAGCGGCGGCACGACACCGCTCGATAAGGCCTAAATTCCGCCCCCGGGACCGCCGCCAGCCAGACAACACTCCCGACTGCTGCGCCCGCGGCCGCTCTACCTCGATGCGGCGGCGGGGAGTTATGCTCGTGTCTGCAGCATGGGGAGGAAATCCAATGAAAGCACCAGTCATGGCTCTGCTCCTGGGCGCGGCTCTGTCCCAAGGCGCGGCTTGGGCGGATCCGCCCAAGCCTCTGCGGGTGGTCGAGTCCGTCATCATCAAGGCCTCGCCCGCGAAGGTGTGGGCGACCATCAGGGACTTCGATGGCCTCAACAAATGGCACCCGGGATTCGCCAGCGATGAGCTCGTGTCCGGCGGCAATGCCCAGGTCGGGGCGGTGCGCAAACTCACCATCAAGGACGGCCCGTCGTTCACCGAAAAGCTGCTGGCGTACGATGACGCCGGCCGCTCCTATCGCTACCAGATCGTTCAGTCCCCACTACCCATCACCGACTACGTCAGCAAGATCACGGTGAGATCCGAAGGCGGGGGCATGACCAAGGTCATCTGGAGCGGCACCTTCAAGCGCAAGAACGCAGCGGACAATCCCCCCGAGGCGGAAAGCGACGCCGGCGCGATCAAGCTCGTCCAGGGCGTCTATCGCGGCGGCCTCGACAATCTGAAGAAGATGCTCGAGGGCTGAACGGGCGTCGCGGGCGCCGCCCCCGCCGGGCGGTGTGCTGCGCGTTGGTGTGTTCTTTAAGGCGATTCGCCGGCGCGCAGCTGCGTGAGCAGCGCCTCGAGCGACGTCAACGGTGCCGAACAGACGCTGCCGCGGCACACGTACGCGGTCGTGCCCGGGCCGGCCGCCTTGTCGGTGAGCGCGGCGGGCAGATCCGCCATCCCCTCGGGTATCGCCAGCACCAGCTCACGCGGCGCGTAGCGACGCGCGAGCGCCGCCTGCCATTCGCTGCAGGCATCCGCCGCCCCGCGGATGATCACGATCTGCGGCGGGTGCAGCAGTTCCTCGAGCGCGCTCAGGAGTGTCGCGTGTGACTGCGGATAGCGCCCGAGGTCCGCCCACGCCGCGCGCAGCGTGCCTTCGGCTGCGCTGAGGTAACGCGGCTCTCCCAGCAGGTGTCCGAGGCGCTGCAGCACGTAGGCTGCGATGCCGTTGCCTGAGGGGGTGGCGTCGTCGCTGAAGCTCTTGGGACGGTGGATGAGCTTCTCGTGATCGTCGGAGGTGAAGAAGAAGCCGCCGGCAGGGTCGCCGAAGTGCTGCAGCACCACCTCGATCAGGTCCTGCGCGAAGCGCAGCTCGTCGGCGCGCACCCGCACCTGCTGCAACTCCAGTATCGCCTCTGCCAGGAACACGTAATCATCCAGGTAGGCATTCAGGTGCGCGCGCCCATCCATGTAGGTCGCCAGCAGGCGTGCGTCGCGCCACAGCACGCGGCGGATGAAATCGAGCGCCTGTGTGGCCGCCGCGGCCAGATCCGGGCGCGCCAGCGCCCGCGCGCTGATCGCCAGACCGCGGATCATGAGAGCGTTCCAGGAGGTGAGGATCTTGTCATCGCGTGCCGGGGGTATGCGCTGCGCGCGGATCACGCGCAGCTTGGCGCGCGCCGCGCCGAGCAGCCCCGCCACCTCCTGGAGGCTCGCACCGATCGAGTCGGCGATCTCCTGCAGCGGGGTCGCCACGTACAGATGCCAGCTGCCCTCGAAGTTGGCGGGCTTGTCGAGTCCGAAGCAGGGCGCGAAGGCGGAGAATTCCCGCTCGCTCAGGGCGCCGCGAACCTCTTCGCGGCTCCAGACGTAGAACTTGCCCTCGTGTCCCTCGGAGTCCGCATCGAAGCTCGAGTAGAACCCGCCCTGCGGTGACTGCAGCGCCTGCAGGCACCAGGCGGCGGTCTCACCCGTCACCCGTGCAAAGCCCGGGTCGCCCGTGGCGAGGGTGGCCTGTGCGTACACGGCGAGCAGTGCCGCGTTATCGTAGAGCATCTTCTCAAAGTGTGGGATCAGCCAGAACTCATCCACCGCGTAGCGGTAGAAGCCGCCGCTGAGCTGATCGTTGAGGCCGCCGTCGGCCATGCGGCGCAGCGTCAGGGTCGTCATGTACAGCGCCTGCAGGTCAGGCTCCGAGGCGCTCGTGGTCGCGCGCCAATCGCGCAGCAGGCGCGTCAACATCTGCGGTGGCGGGAACTTCGGCGCGCCGCCAAAGCCACCGTTCTTGGTGTCGAACACGCGCGCGAGCTGGGCGCGGTCGGCGCGCAGTGGCGTGTCGTCGAGTTGCACCTCGCCGGCGGCTGGCGGGGAATTGATCTGGGCGAAGGCCGCCTTCAGCGCCTCGTTCTGCGTGCGCAGCTCCGCGGGGCGCTCGCGGTAGAACTGCGCCACGCGCACCAGCAGGTCCTTGAACGCGGGCAGCCCGTAGCGGGCCTCGCGCGGGAAGTAAGTGCCGCCAAAGAAGGGCTGCTGATCCTCGTGCGCAAGGAACATCGTGAGCGGCCAGCCACCGCCGCGCTGCGTGATCATTTGCTGCGCGATCTGGTAGATGCGATCGATGTCGGGCCGCTCCTCGCGGTCGACCTTGATGTTGACAAACAGCTCGTTCAGCACCGCCGCCGTGGCCTCGTCCTCGAAGCTCTCCTTTTCCAGCACGTGGCACCAGTGGCACGCCAGATAGCCCACGCTCAGGTGAATCGGCTTTTTTTCTGCGCGCGCTTTGGCGAGCGCCTCCTCGCCCCACGGGTACCAATCGACCGGGTTGTGCGCGTGCTGGCGCAGGTACGGACTCGTCTCGTTGGCGAGACGGTTGGTGTACTTGGCGCTACCGTCGGGGTTCAGATGGCCGTTCTGCATCATGGGTCTCCTGGCGGAATTGTATACTCGATCCCCGCCTCACTCCCTGGATCCGCCGTGCCCTCGACCTCAGTGCTTGCCGAACCCGCCACGGACGCACGCGTACTGCGGCTGAAGCGGGGCGAGGAACGACGCCTGAGCAGCGGACATCTGTGGGTGTTCAGCAACGAGATCGACACCGACAGCACACCCTTGAGCGCCTATGAGCCCGGCGCGCTGGCGCAGCTGCGCTCGCAGCGCGATGCGTTCCTCGGCTACGTCTGCGTCAATCCCCACGCGCTCATCTGCGCACGCATTCTGTCGCGCGACATCGAGCGCCCGGTGAACGCAGCGCTCCTCGAGCAGCGCCTGCGCACCGCGCTCAGCCTGCGCGCGCGTATGCGCGAGGAGCCCTACTACCGCTGGGTCTTCGGCGAATCGGATCTGCTGCCCGGTCTGGTGCTCGATCGCTACGGGGACGTCATCGTCGGGCAGATCGCGACCGCCGGTATGGAGGCGCTGCGCGATGAGGTCGCCGCCGCCGTGCGCCGCGTGCTGGCACCCGCGGCGCTTTACTGGAAGAACGACTCGGCCGCGCGCGAGCTGGAACAGCTGCCCAAGGTGGCACAGGCCGGATTCGGCAGCGTGCCCGCAGAGCTCACGGTGCACGAGTGCGGACTGTCATTCACCGTGCCGCTCGCCAGCGCGCAGAAGACCGGCTGGTTCTTCGATCAGACCGGCAACCGCGAACGCCTGCAGCGTTATGTTCCCTCCGCCTCCCGGGTGCTGGATGTGTGTTGCTATGCCGGCGCCTGGGGCCTCGCTACGCTCAAGTACGGCGCCGGCAGCGCGCTGGGCGTGGACTCCTCGCAGGCGGCGCTGGACTGCGCCCGCGCGAACGCGAGCCGCAACGGCCTGGCGTTGCAGCTGATGCGCGAGGATGCCTTCGACGCTCTGCGGCAGCTGGCCGAGCAGGGTGCGCGCTTTGAGCTCGTCATCCTTGACCCGCCGGCCTTCATCAAGCGCAAGAAGGACATCGCGCAAGGACAGGCGGCGTACCGCAAACTCAACCAGCTCGCGCTCGCCGTGCTCGCGGATGAGGGCCTGCTGGTCTCCTGTTCGTGCTCCTATCACCTCGCGCCCGAGGAACTCCTCAACGCCATTCAGGGCGCCGCACGCCACGGCCGGCGCTTCGTGCAGATCCTGGAAAGCGGTGGTCAGTCCCCGGACCATCCCGTGCACCCGGCCATACCCGAAACGAAGTACCTGAAGGCCTTCTTCTGCCGCGTGACACGCGAGGTCGGCTAAACTTCGCGCCTCATGCTGACCTACCCTGGCTTCAACCCCATCGCCTTCGAGATCGGCCCGGTCAAAGTGCACTGGTACGGGATCATGTACCTGTTGGGTTTTGGCGGCGCCTGGTGGCTGGCACGCCGGCGTGCCGCCAAACCCGGCTCGAGCTGGAAGGCCGACGACGTCGATGACTTGATCTTTTACACGATGCTCGGCGTCATCCTCGGCGGTCGCATCGGCTATGTGCTCTTCTACGGGCTGAAGTTCTGGGCCGCGGACCTGTGGTATCCGTTCAAGCTCTGGGAGGGCGGCATGTCCTTCCACGGGGGCCTGATCGGCGTCGTCGCCGCCATGACGCTGTTCGCCTGGCGCCGCCACCGCAATCCCGCCGACGTCTACGATTTCACCGCCCCGCTGCCGGCGCTCGGGCTGTTCTTCGGACGCATCGGGAACTTCATCAACAGCGAGTTGTGGGGCAAGGTCACGAATGTGCCGTGGGGCTTCAAGGTCAACGGCGAGGTGCGCCACGCCTCGCAACTGTACGAGGCGGGACTGGAAGGGCTGCTGCTGTTCAGCGTGCTGTGGTGGTACACCTCCAAGCCCCGGCCGCGCCTGGCACCCTCGGGGGTCTTCATGCTCGGGTACGGCCTGGCGCGCACCCTGGTCGAGTTCGTACGCGTGCCGGATGAGCACATCGGCTATCTTGCCGGCGGCTGGGTCACTGAAGGGCAGCTGTTGTCATTGCCGATGATCATCCTCGGGCTAGCGTTCCTCGCCTGGGCCTACCGCGCACGCGTGCCTTCCGGTAACTACCTTACGCGACAATGAAGCAGTACCTTGATCTGCTGCGGTGCGTCCGCTTTCAGGGTGTGCGCAAGAGCGACCGCACCGGCACGGGCACGCTGTCGGTGTTTGGTCAGCAGCTGCGGTTTGATCTGGCGCAAGGCTTTCCCCTGGTGACCACCAAGAAGATTCATCTGCGCTCGCTGATCTACGAGCTGCTGTGGTTCCTGCGTGGCGGGAGCAACATTGCGTGGTTGCACCAACACGGCATCACGATCTGGGACGAGTGGGCGGACGCCAACGGGGAGCTCGGTCCGGTGTACGGCAAACAATGGCGCGCCTGGCGCGCCGCCGACGGACACACCATCGATCAGATCTCCCAGGCGGTGCAGCTGCTCAAGAGCAATCCGGACTCGCGCCGCATCCTCGTGAGCGCCTGGAACGTCGGGGAGCTTGAGCAGATGGCGCTGATGCCCTGCCACGCCTTCTTTCAGCTGTATGTGGCGGGCGGGCGCTTGTCCTGTCAGATGTATCAGCGCAGCGCGGACGTGTTTCTGGGCGTGCCGTTCAATATCGCCAGCTACGCGCTGCTCACGCACATGTTCGCGCAGCAGTGCGATCTTGAGCCGGCGGAGTTCATCTGGACGGGGGGCGATTGCCACCTGTACCTCAATCACCTGGAGCAGGCCGACCTGCAGCTGGCACGTACTGCGCTGCCGCCGCCGCAGCTGCGCATCCTGCGCCGCCCGCCGAGCATCTTCGAGTATCAGTATGAGGATTTCGAGTTCGTGAACTACCAGCATCATGCGCCCATCCGCGCGGCGGTATCGGTATGAACGCGCGCGTGCGCGTGGCCGCTCCCGCCCTCGAGGTGCGCGACTCAGCGCTGCACGGCTTCGGGGTATTCGCCACGCGGCGCATCAGGAAAGGCACGCGCATCACCGAGTACCTGGGTGAGCGCATTTCGCATGCCGAGGCCGACCGCCGCTACGACCACAAGGACGCGAGCGACAACCACACGTTTCTCTTCATCGTCGATGCGCGCACCGTGATCGATGCCGGCGTGGGCGGTAACGAGGCGCGTTTCGTCAATCACGGCTGCGAGCCGAACTGCGAATCGGTGATCGAGAACCGGCGCGTATTCATCGAGGCGATCCGTGACATCGTCGCGGGCGAGGAGCTCACCTACGACTATCAGATCCAGCGTGAAGCGGGTGATCCGCCCGACATCGACCTGATCTTCGCCTGCCGCTGTGGTGCGCCGTCCTGTCGCGGCACGATGCTGTGGCCGCCGCCCGCGCCGCAGCGGGCGCGGCCGCCGCAACGCGCGCGCCGCCGCTGAAGCGACTCCTGCCGTGAACAGTCCCCGGCGTTTGAGTGTCTCGGCCGTGGTCGGTGCGACCGGCATCGTCTATGGCGACATCGGTACGAGTCCGCTGTACACGCTCGACACGGCGCTCAGCGCCGCGGGTACCTTCAACCGCGAGGCGGTGCTCGGCGTGCTGTCGCTGATCTTCTGGAGTCTCACCATCTCGGTGACGCTCAAATACCTCGTCATCATCATGCGCGCGGACAACCAGGGTGAGGGCGGCATCCTGGCGCTGTTCGCGCTCGCGCAGCGCCGCCTCATCAGCGGCAGCCGCTGGGCAAAAATTGCGGTGGGTCTGGCGCTCGCCGGCACGGCGTTCTTTTTCTGTGACGCGCTCATCACGCCGGCGATCTCGGTGCTGGGCGCGGTCGAGGGTCTGGAGGTTCTCAGCCCCGACTTCAAAGGCTACGTGATCCCGGTGACCATCGCCGTCATCATCGCGCTCTTTGCCTATCAGCACCGCGGCACGGCGCGCGTGGCGAGCCTGTTCGGACCGGTCATGGTCGTCTGGTTCATCGTGATCGCGGTGATCGGCGCCATTCCGCTCAGCCGCAACCCCCAGGTGCTCGCGGCACTCAATCCCTACGAGGGCCTGGCGCTGCTCTTTCACCGCCCGCAGGTCGCCCTTGCGATCATCGGCGCGGTATTCCTCGCCATCACGGGCGCCGAGGCGCTGTACGCGGACATGGGGCACTTTGGCAAACAGCCGGTGCGCGCGGCCTGGTTTGCGCTCGTGGGCCCCGCGCTCGTCATCAACTACTTCGGCCAGGGGGCGCTGCTGCTCGAGCTCGGTCACCCGGTCGATCACCCGCTTTACCACCTCGTCTCCGCAACGCTGCTGCCGTGGATGGTGGTGCTCGCGACCATGGCTGCGGTCATCGCCTCCCAGGCGACGATCTCCGGCGCCTTCTCCATGGCGCGTCAGGCCGTGCAGCTTGATCTGTTGCCGCGGCTGCGCGTGCTGCAGACCTCGGCGCTCGAGCAGGGTCAGATCTATGTTCCGGTCGTTAACTGGCTGGTGTTCCCCGCCGTCATACTGTTCGTGGTCGGTTTCGGTTCCGCGGATGCCCTCGGGGGCGCCTACGGTGCCGCGGTGGTTGGTACCATGGTCGTGACCACGATCCTCGGCGCGTTCGTCGCGGCCACGCAGTGGAACTGGCCGAGCTGGCAGGTCGCGGGCCTCTTCGGCCTGATGTTCATCACCGATTCGGCCTTCGTGGCCGGCAACCTCACCAAGGTGCCGCACGGCGGCTGGATCCCGCTCACGCTCGGCGCGCTGCTGTGCTTCGTGTTCACGACCTGGCGCAACGGGCGGCTTGAGCTGCGGGCGGCGCTGGCGAAGATGGCCGTGCCGCGCACCGAGCTCGGCAAGCTGGTCGCGGGCGTGCACCGCGTTCCGGGCACGGGCGTGTTCCTCGCGAGCAACGCGAGCCTCGTGCCCTCGGCACTCATCCGCAACATCCAGCACAACTGCGTCGTGCACCAGCGCGTCATCGTGCTCAACGTCGAGATTGCCGATACGCCGCGGCAGGACCCGGTGCGACGCCTGCAGATCGCGGAGCCGGCACCCGGGGTGCATTTCATCACCGCGCGCTTCGGCTTCATGGAAACGCCCGATGTGGGCGAGGCCTTGAAGGCGTGCCGCACGCGCGGCCTGCGCGTGTTTGCCGAGGACAGCTCCTTCTTTGTCGGCCAGCACGTGGTGCGTGCCCGGCCGCTGCCGGGTCTGCGCGGCCTGCAGCGGCGGCTGTTCGCGCGCATGCAGCAGCACAGTGCGCAGGCGGCGGAGTTCTTCCGCATGCCCTTCCGCGACGTGGTAGTGCTCAATACCGCGGTGGAGATCTGACCGATGCCCCCGCGCATCTCACTCATCGTCGCCATGGCTCAGAACGGCGTCATCGGCCGCGGTAACGCGCTGCCGTGGCATCTGCCGGAGGATCTGAAGCACTTCAAGGCCACCACCATGGGCAAGCCCATGCTCATGGGGCGTAGGACCTTCGAGTCGATCGGGCGCGCGCTGCCGGGCCGCCTCAATCTGGTGCTCACCCGTGACCCGGGCTGGTCCGCTCCCGGCGCGAGCGTCGTGCACTCGGTGGAGGAGGCGCTGGCACGGGCCGGTGAGAGCGAGGAACTGATGGTGATCGGCGGCGCGGAGATTTATCGGCTGGTCATGCCCTTCGCGCGGCGCATCTACCTCACCCACGTGCAGGCAGACGTGCCGGGCGACGCGTTCTTTCCGGCGTTCGATCCCACCCAATGGGTGGATGTACAGTGCGATGCGCAACCGGCGGATGAACGCAACGGCTACGCCATGACATTCGTGACGCTCGAACGGCGCAGCGCACCGGAAGTGCCGCGCCAGCACTGACTACGAGCCCGCACGACTTTGTTTCATGTCAGCGTGAGCTCCGTGCGCTGCGGCGTGGGCGTACCGCTTCTGGCCGGTCCAGATAAATTAAGACAACCGATGGCATCTATTGACGCCAACCGTAAAGTGATCTTCCTTGCACTTGCACTAATCTTCGCCGGCGCTTGCGTTTTTATTTTCTACGGCGTTTACGAGCAAGCCGAGAGCGCCGCGATCACGAAGCTGGATCAGCAAGAGATGATCTATGCCCGGCAGGCGGCGCGGGGCATCGAAGAGTACTTCGCAACTTGGACGGGAAACTTAAAAGCCTTGTCACAGATGAATGCGGTCGTCGTGGACGGCCCTGAAGGCGAAGCCGTACTGAAGCTGTTCTACGAGACCAACCAAGCGCGGATCATGGAGATCACCCGCGTGGATGCGAAAGGCGTGATCCGCGATGACTTCCCCGACAGTAACGCGGTTGGATTGGATATCTCGAATCGAAAACACATGGTTGCGCTGATACGCGAACACAAGCCCATGATCAGTGAGGTGTTCAGAACCATTGAGGGAATTGATGCGGTTGCCCTTCATGTACCCGTCTTGCAGGGCGACGAATTCAAAGGGTCGGTGGAAATCCTGGTCGACTTCCAGAGTCTTGCGAAGCGCTATCTTGATGTGGTCAAGGTCGGCCAAACGGGGTACGCCTGGGTGATCAGTCAGGACGGAATCGTTCTTTACACACCAGTACCTGGTTTCACTGGCAAATCCATATGGGAAACCAACAAGGACAACCCTTCGGCAGGTGCCCTGGTGAGCGCTATGCTCCAGGGTCGCGAGGGTACCGGGGAATACACCTCTGAAAATATCGGTGACTGGCGGGTGAGCCCGACCAGGAAATATGCGGTGTTTGTCCCTGTGCACTTAGGGAACACCTTTTGGTCAATTTGCGTGGCCTCGAGCGAACGGGATGTTTTTGCCGATCTGACGACGTTCCGCAATAAGCTGGCCGTGGGCACGAGCATTTTCTTCATCGTTGGGCTGGCATTGTCAACGCTCGGGGCAAGAGCATGGTTGATCGTCAAAGAACAGGAGAAGAACGCACGGGCAGAGCTGGAGATTGCGCAACAACGCAATCAGCTGGCCCATCTTTCTCGCGTAACTACGCTCGGCGAACTGTCAGGGTCGATCGTCCACGAAATAAGCCAGCCGCTCACCGCCAGCCTCAGCTACGCGCATTCGGCCCAACGGCTCCTCGGCAAATCCGAACCAGATCTAAAAGAAGTGCGCGAGATCCTCAGCTACCTCGTGGCTGACAATGAAAGAGCGGTAGAGGTCATTCGTCGTCTACGTCAGCTACTCAAGCGAGGCGTAGCGAAGTTCCAGCCCCTCAGTGCGAACGAACTGGTCGAGGAGGTGCTGAAGCTGCTGCGCAGCGAACTTATGGATCGAGGCGTCACCGTGCATTTAGAACTCACCCCAGGTTTGCCGGTTCTCCAGGCTGATCGAGTGGGACTGCAGCAGGTGCTGATCAACCTGGTCACGAACGCTTGCGACGCGATGGCCGACACGCCGCGCGAGGCTCGCGCTTTGACAGTTCGCACCGGACTGGACGGCAATGATTTCGTGTTGATCTCCGTTTGCGATGCCGGCCCCGGCATCGCCGAAGGGAAACTGGAACAGGTCTTTGAGCCCTTTTTCACCAGCAAGGCAAATGGCATGGGCTTAGGGCTGTCCGTCTGTCGCACGATCGTAACGGCCCACGGTGGAAAACTATGGGCTGAGCACAATTCGGATAGCGGTGCCACGTTTCGTCTATTGTTGCCGGTGAAACGGCGTAGAACTACACAGTTATGACTTTGGCCAAATTCGGGCGCGCTCAATATTCGGAAACTGCATGACGGATTGCCGAAGGTCGAGTGGAGACGCGCACGGCGCGATGTGCGCGGCATGGGGGAACGATCGGTGATGCGCTCGGGCGGGTACGCCGTCCCGCATGCGAGCGCTTGATTGCCGGGTCAACCACCCGGTCTTCCTTTATCGTGCAATGCGTGGCGCGGAGCGGTTTCCTGCCTTACGGCGAGACGTCCTGCACGATCCTCCCCGCGATCTGGCTGCGCTGAGTCCGCGAGTCCAGCTCGGTGTTCTGATATATCGCCTTGAGGAAGGCTTGATCCCATGCGGTCAGATGCCGGGGCCGAGCCTCCGGAGGCTCGGTAAACAGTCGCAGGATTGTCGGCGCATCCCCAAGGTCGGTGGCAGACTGGAGGTCCACCAAACCCACCATGGCGGCATAATCGGCGAGTTGTCCCAGCTTGGCACCATTCGTACGCGTGGTGTCGATCACGACGATCGCCAGTGACAAGCCGACCACCGACTGCATCGTCAGCCGCGAGTCGGTAAAGGTTTGCGTCGCAAACCCGACCTTCGGGTCCGGGGCAACCCCGGCGCCCGCGTTGGCTGACTGCACGGGCCCATCCCGGCCGTAGATGACGCCGTTGTGCCACACCCGTACGGCAGTGGGCGTCGATGGCGTCAGAAACCGGGCGACCTGCGGAGGGCTCGCGTTTGCATCAAACAGTACAGCATCGCGGCCGTGCCAATCCTTCACCAACTGGTCAGCGTCCGGGGTGAAGACGACGATGAAGTTAGAGGGTGAGCATCCCCGTGGAAGTATCTGCGCACCGGCAGCGCTGGCGATTTCCGGCACGCGCTTGAGCACGTATTGAGTCTCGGCACTCGGCATTCCCGCAACCGTCAGGCACAGCGGTTCGCGGAAGCGCGCGATTGAATCGTGGTGGAAGCGTGTGCTGTGAGTGAGCTTCTCAACGTAAGTGTGCACCGCCTGCTCGAGCTCCCGGCGGGCCTCAACCGTGACCCGCTGCGCCGGGTTATCCGCCTCGCTCGAGGCCGCCTGAGCCGGCTTCGCCGGAGGAGAGCTGCCAGAGCCCGCTGGGCCTTGCACGGACGGCGACGGCGGACCTGCGCTGACCGGCAACGCGAGGCTCGCCGCGCACACCAAAGCCGCGAAGGCTGCGGTTAGCGTCCCTTTCGGTCGCCTGCCGGTTCGGTCAACGAGTTCTTTGCTCAGTCTGGGGTTCATCGCGCAGCTCCCTCAAACGTTCATCAAGGGACCGTACCGTGCTGCCGGCAGTCAATATCTGGAAAGATTGCCCTGCGCCCGAGAGCGCCAGGGGCTCGACGGATCGCAGAAATAGACTCGTGCGTCCGTGGCGACAGTGAATTGTGAATGATTCGCAAGTCCGCTCCGCGGTCCCAGGTCAACCAACGACGCAAGGTCATGGGCAGTCACTCCCCTGGGGCTATCGCTGAATCCAGAATCGGTACATCGCGCTAAACATGTGCGGTTGGGCCGCCTCGAAGCATGCCCAGTTGCGCAGATTAGTGCAGAACGGGTCGTCGCTGTAGCGCGCGCGGTATTGATTCAGCACACGCAGATCCAACTCGAAGCCGATGAAACGGAGTTCCAGTTCGCTCAGGAACGACTCGATCTGCCCCAGCGTTACCTGCTGCTCCTGCACATGGAACGCCAGGTCGCGACAATTACTCAATGAGTAGAATGCGCCGCTCTTGCTCAGTAACTTGACCTCGGCGCCCGTGTCTCCGGCGATCACATCCTGGCGGAATCGACGAATGTCATCAGGTGTGCTTGCATAACCGCGCGCAGCAATGAATTCGCGCGCCTTGAGGATGGGCCTACGCGCAATCTGGCTGTAGAGGCCGAGACACATGAAGCCCCCCGGCCGCAGTCGAGACAGTAGGATTCGCCAACCCTTGAAGGGATCCGCCAGATGGTGCAGCACTCCGACCGAGTGGATGATGTCGAACGTGCCCGCGATGTCACCGAGCTCGAGAATATCGGCCTGCGCGTACTCGATATTTTGCAAGCGCAGCTCCTGCGTTTTTCGCATGGCATAGCTGATGCTGTCCAAGCTTAGATCTATCGCCAGCACCCGAGCACCGCGAAATCGCTGCGCCACGAAGATGGCATCTCTGCCCGTGCCGCACCCGGCGATCAGTACTTCGGGTGCACTGTCGTCGGACATTGGCGCAAACCGCGCGAACGGCAGGGCGCAACGCAGTTCGGCATTGAAGGGCATGGGCTGTTCACGCATTTGCATTTTTACCCAGCGCGGGTAAGGGTTGTGTTCGTATTGATCGCGCACCGCTTCAGAGACGCTGTCGGTGATCTTAGTCAAGCGTTTGATGCCTGTGCGCAACGCCTGCTCTTGATGCGGTTCGCGAATCTGTTGGCGCAGAAGCTCATCAACCGGGGCGGGCTGACTTGAAATGAGTAACCGGTCTGCGTCGGGCAGAAGGTGGAGCGGAAAATAGGCAGCTACGGCCAGCAACAGAATTGGCGGGACCGTTGCCTTGGCGTCCAGCAGCGCCAATAACCTACTGCGGCACCTGGCCGCCGCGTGCCGCTCCTCGGCAGCACAATCGAAGACGAACTCGTTGATGAAGCACTGCCGCGTGAGCGCGGCATAGAAACTCAGCGCGGCAACATCCGCCGAATCCGGCGTCTGGTCGCTCGATGCGATTTCGAGCAGGACATGACGTGCGCCGGTCAGGAAGCGCTCGAAGGGAATTGAGTTCACGGGCACTGCATCGAGCAATGCATGGAGCAAGAGATCCGCCATGAGCGCGCCAAGGGCGCCGGCATCGAACAGCGCCGCCCGCGGCAGCCTTGCCGGCCACGCGTCGTTCGCACGCCGAACGCAGCTTGCGATCCGCTCGTCGAGCATTATCAGGCTGAGCGCCGACTGACAAAGAGCGTCCGGCTGCGTCCATGCTTCACTGATGGCGGTTGTCAGTGCCGCGCGAACGCGGGAGTCGGTGGCCGTAAATCGCGCGTGCACAGCGCAGTTAGCGAAGGCTGCTTTGCTTGCCGAATGCGGCGCACGTTCCAGAGCGCGCACCAGCAGCAGCATTGCTTCAGGGTATTTGCTGCGGTACTGAAGAACCCTCGCCAGGTCGTTGAGAATTTCGGCAGATTCAGGTTCGATCGACCAGGCGCGGCGAAGACTTACCTCTGCGGCATCGAGATCCCCGAGGCTGCCTAACACGGCGCCCAGGCAGCGGTGTGCCGCCGCATGGTCAGGGCGAAGCCCGATTGCCCTGCGCAGGTTGATGGCGGCCTCGTGGGGCCGCCCCTGGGCCATGGCACGTACTCCGAGATTGAAGTGGGCTTCGGCGTGGTCCATCGGCTGACTAACTGAGGTAATCCGTTGGGTTCCGTCCGTATGGAGTTAACCGCTGGCGTGCTGTAGTTACGACGCAGGACTTCAGTTTCCAGGTGCCCGGCAAGGGGCTCCCATCCACCATGAACGGCAGCTTACTCGCAGGCATTTTCACGTGTCCAACGTCGCTTGATGACCCTTCTGAGACATGGGCGACCGACCGCTCTTGCGCCGTTCAATTAGCGCCACGCGCTGAATTAACAACGCCAGCGCAACAGCCGAAGGATTTCAAGCGGCGTCGCACCGCTCATGCGAGGCGAGCATCCCGGTGGGCGCCGCTCGGCTGGTCGGTGGTGAGCGTGACCGGCCGAACATCTCTGCGACTCTCTTACAGGATCGCTTCCCCCGAGCGGAGAGACGTCTCGAGCCCGTTGACGCAGACGGAGAAAGTCGCGGCAACGAAAGGAAAGCACGGGACGCTGCGCATTGAGTTCAGAGTAACAGACGAACGTCCGGAATCGGGAGCATCAGACTACGCGGGCGAGCGGCAGCTATTGGCCGAGCGCTGTGTGAAAAACTAACTTTGCTTGCCGGCAGTAGTAAGCAGCCGTCAGAGTCGCGGCGCCTGGATTTGCACAATGGTCCCGGGCTTCGTCCTTAGTGTAGGGCGGGCAGCCGCGCGCTGATCAGTGCTTCCGCGCGCTGATCATCCGGCCCGCGATCCTCGCCTGCATCGAGTTCCTCCAGCAGCCGCGCCTGGATCGCCCCGCGTCTGAGCGCCTCGGCGTAGGGGATCTCGGGGTGGAACATCACCATCGAATAGCGCGGTATGAAACGCTCCGGAAAGCGCCGCTCGAGCGCCAGCGCGAGCGCCCGGCGCCGCACGAAGCTCGCATCCCGCACGCTGTCGCGCATCTCGGTGTAGTTCTCGAGCGCCATCTGCGCGATGGCCTCGGTGTTGGGCCGGCGCGCGGCCTCGAAAGCCGCGAAGACTTCTTCCCAGTCCGGGTTCGGGCCGAGCAGCGAATCGAGCACCGCGCAGTCCTCGAACGCTGCGTTCATGCCCTGGCCGTGAAAGGGCACGATGGCGTGGGCCGCATCCCCGAGCAGCAGCACGCGCCCGTTAAGCTGCCAGGGCGCGACGTGCACCGTGCACAGCTGGCCCTGGGGGTTGCGCGCGAAGTCCTCGAGCAGCTGCGGCATGCGCGCCGCGGCGTCGGGAAACTCGCGCTGGAAGAAGCCCTCGACGGCGGCGGGCGTATCCAGGGCGGCAAAACTTGCCTCCCCGGTGCGTGCCAGGAACAGCGTCGCCGTAAAGCTGCCGTCGGTGTTCGGTAGCGCGATCAGCATGAAGCCGCCGCGCGGCCAGATGTGCAGTGCGTTGCGTTCCAGGGCGTGTCCGGCGGCCACCGCGGGAATCGTCAGCTCCTTGTAGTCGTGGTCGAGCCAGTCCTCGCGCACGCGCGTCACCCCGGCGCCCGCAAGGCTTGCGCGCACAGCCGAGCCCGCCCCGTCGGTGGCGATGGTGGGGGCGAGGGCGAGCTCGCGGACAGCGCCGCTCGTGGCGTCGCGCAGACGCAGGCTCTCGAGGCTTGCGTCCGTTCCGAGGCATACCTGGTTGAAATAAACGCGCACCCCGGCATGGCGCGCGGCGGCCGCGATCAGCACGCGGTTAAGATCGGCGCGCCCGACCGACCAGATGACTTCGTGCTCGCGCTGCCCGTACGGCTGCAGTGTCGGCTCCCCGGACAGTTCGTGCACCATGCGGCCACGCATCGCGATGAGCAGCGGCCGCACCTCATCCATGACTCCGGCCTGCTCGAGCGCGTGCAGGCCACGCGCGGCGAGCGCGAGGTTGATGGAGCGGCCGCGCTCGGGCTGCGTCTGCCTGGGATCGGGACGGCGCTCGTAGAGCGCCACCTTGAGTCCGCGGCGCGCCAGAAGCAGCGCCAAGAGTGCCCCGGCGAGGCCTGCGCCGACGATGTTGAGCGTGCGCGGCACGCCGCTCACGCGAGAACCTCGCGCAGTGCCTGTGCAAACAGCCACGCATCCGCGAAGCGGTTGTAGAGCGGCACGGGCGCCACACGGATGATGTCCGGCGCGCGCCAGTCGCACACCATGCCGCGCTTGCCGAGGGTTTCGAACACCTGACGGCCGCGCGCCGTGCCGCTCGCGATGCGCAGCGACAGCTGACAGCCGTGCTGCGCAGGATCGAGCGGCGTGATGATGTGCACGCGCGGTTCGAGCGGGCGCAGCAGCTGCGCGAGCCAGCCGGTGAGGGCGAGGGATTTCTCGCGCAGGGCGCCGATGCCGGCCTCCTCGAACAGGGCGAGCGAGGCGATGAGCGGGGCGGCGGCGAGGATCGAGGGGTTGCTCAGCTGCCAGGCGGCCGCCCCGCTGGCTGCCCGGAACTGCGGCTCCATGAGAAAGCGCGTCGGCTCCTCGTGTCCCCACCAGCCGGCGAGCCGTGCCCCGGGCAGCGCGCCACTGTGCCGCGTGCGCGGCTGCGCATCACTGTGGCGCTGGTGCACGAAACAGCCGCCGATCGCGCCCGGCCCGCCGTTCAGGTACTTGTAGCTGCACCACACGGCGAAATCTGCATCCGTCGCGTGCAGTGCGAGCGGCACGTTGCCGATGGAGTGGGCGAGGTCAAAGCCTGCGATGCAACCGTGCGCATGCGCCGCGCGCGTGATGCGCGCGAGGTCAAACACCTGACCGGTGCGAAACTGCACCCCGGGCCACAAGACGAGTGCGATCTCCTCGCCCTGCGCGCGTAGGCATTCCTCGATGAGCTCCTCGGGCACCGTGTCCTCACCGGCACGGGGGGCGAGCTCGAGGAGCGTGTCGTCCGGCTCAAGTCCGCGCCAGACGATCTGGGAGGCGACCGCGTGACGGTCGGAGGAGAAGGCACCGGCTTCGATCAGGATGCGCGTGCGCCGCCCCTGCGGGCGGTAGAAGCTCGCGAGCATCAGGTGCAGGTTCACGGTGAGGGAGTTCATCGCGACGACTTCGCCGGCACGCGCGCCGGTCAGCATCGCAAGGCCTGCGGTGAGGTTCTCGTGATACGGCACCCACGGGCGGCGGGCGTGCTCGTGACCCTCCACGCCAAGGTGCGCCCAGTCATCCAGCTCCTGGGCGATGACCGCGCGCGCGGCGAGCGGCAAGAGTCCGAGCGAGTGGCCGCACAGGTAGGTGAGCGCGGCACCGCGCTCATCCTGCGGCAGGGCAAAGCGCGCGCGCAACGCACGCAGCGGGTCGGCGGCATCGAGTGCCTGCGCCGATGCCAATGTCGGGGCGTCGCTCACGCTGGGCTCTCCAGCCGATACAGCAGCGGTCGGCTCGGCACCGCATCGCCGCCCAGCGCCGGCACCTGCAGCTCAAGCAGATGCGCGCCATCGGCCAGCGAGTCCGGCACGTAAGCGAGCTCGGTGATCGTGGCATCCGGCCGCGCCGCGGAAGCGAGCGCGGTGGAGCCCGGGGGCAGCCCGAAGAACACCCGATGCGCGGTCATATGGCCCTCATCGTGCGCGCGATCGATCGAGGGCAGGTCGACAATCAGATGCAGGATGCCGCGCTCCACCAACAGCTGCGCCGCCTCGCGCGACAGGTACGCCGCGGGGTGTCCCGAGTAGTCGCGTGTGCGCTTTTCGGGCGGATTGGGCAGCGTGCGGATGACGAGTGCGCGCGCCTCGAAAGGCGCGCGGCCCCAGCGATGCTCGAGTGCGCGCCGCGTGATCAGCCGATCGTGCGCCTGTGGGGCCGGCTCGCTGCCCTCGCGCGCCGCGCCGGCGGCCTCCGGCGTGACCGACACCAGCAGCGCAGGGATGAGACCGGCAGGCACCACGCGGAAGGCCGCCACCGCCTCGCGGGTGAGGTGGCCGACGCACTCGGTGTGCGTGCCGTTGCAATGCGGAATGAGCGTGATGACGTCACAGTTGCAGCTCGCGCCGCGGTTGACCGCGCCACTGAAGGCGCCCAACTCGAGCGGCTGGGCGCTCGCCCGCGGGGCGCCGAAGTGCCGCGGCTGCGGGCCGGCAAAATCCAGCGGTACCGCCAGGTCCACCGGCTGCGACAGGTCCACGCGCACCTCGCGGCCGCCAAGACTGATGCGCGCGTGCAACCTAGGTGCGCTCCATCACCGTCCCGCAGCGCCCGCAGGTACGCTTGGGCAGATTGCCAAAGAAGCGCTCGAACACCGGCGGGAACTGCTTCTCGATGTCGGTCAGCACGAAGAACTCTTCGTACAGCTGGTGCCCGCAATGCTCGCAGTACCACTGGAAACCATCCAGTTCCCCCGGCCGCCGCGCGCGCTCGATCACGAGCCCCACCGTGTTCGCCGGCCGCTGCGGCGAGTGCGGCAGGCCCGGCGGGATGAGCAGCACCTCACCGGCGCGGATCGGCACGTCCACCTGCCGCCCGTCCTGCATGGTCTTAAGCACCATGTCCCCCTCGAGCTGGTAGAAGAATTCCTGTCCGGGATCGACGTGGTAGTCCTTGCGGGAGTTTGGTCCCCCGACGACCATGATGATGAAGTCGCCGTCGCGGAACACGCGCTTGTTGCCGACTGGGGGCTTCAAGAGCGCGCGGTTGGCGTCGATCCATTGCCGGAAATTAAAAGCGTGCAGGGATTCCATGTCTCCTCCGTGCCTTTCGCGTATGTTACGCGCTGGCGCGGTAGGCGGCAGGAGGATGCTGATGCAGGCACGGTTTAACGGCTGCGCCGTAACGCGCGCACTCGCTGTCGCGATGGCGCTGATGCTGATCACGGGCTGCGCGCACCTGCACTGGCCCTGGCATCACGCGCCACCGCCGCCCCCCGCGCCGGTGCACGAGCTGGATATGAGCGGTGCGGGGGACGCAGGTTTCCCGCAGTACTGGAAGCGCAATACGCTGCTCGTGGACCTGCGCGGCGCCAGCGCCAGCGGCAGCGCCGTCATGAAGCCAGTCGCTGGTACCACCTGGCCGGTGCGGCTCGGGTTTCGCGTGACACCCGGGGCATTCTCCACGCTCGAGGTGCGCGGCGAGCAGCGGGTGCTGCTGCCGATCAGCGCCAGCGGCGCCGCGCCGATCGAGCTGGAACTTCCTCCCGGGGTCTATACGGCGAAAACGCCTGAGATCACCGTGAGCTGGGGGCCCGGCGGGGTGGCGAGCCCGTAAAGGGCCTCTTTTAGTCTGCGCCGACGCGCTGGTGTGCGGCGCACGGCACGCAGGCAGGCGGCTCCTCGCGGTCAAGATCGAGCGCGGTGAGTGTGCCGCCCCACACACAGCCGGTGTCCAGTCCAATGATGCCCGCGCGCTGCACCAGCCCAAGCGCCGACCAGTGCCCGAAGATGACGCGCGCGTCGCGGCTCTTGCGCTCGGGGTGCTCAAACCAGGGACGCAGCGCTGAGGGCGCAGGCGGGGGCACCCCCTTCATCGCAACATCGATGCGCCCCTCAGCCGTGCACAAGCGCATCCGTGTCAGCACGTTGATCGTGAAGCGCAGCCGCGGCATGCCCTCGAGGTGCGGGTCCCAGTGGTCCGGCTCGTCGCCGTACATGTGCTCAAATAGCGAGCGCGCATCGCGCTTGAGTGCGACGCTCACCTCGGTCGCGAGGCGCAGCGTTAGGGCGACGCTCCACTGCGGCACGACCCCGGCGTGCACCATGAGGTCGTGGCCTTCGGCATAGGCGAGCGGCCGGCTGATGAGCCATTCGAGCAGCGCCTCGCGGTCGGGCGCGGCGAGTACCTCATCCAAGGTGTCGGAGCGGCGGCGGCGGTGCGCGCCTTGGGCGAGCGCCAGCAGGTGCAGATCGTGGTTGCCGAGCACGACGATGGCGTTGTCGGCGAGGGAACGCACCAGGCGCAGCGTGGCGAGCGAGCGCGGTCCGCGATTCACCAGATCGCCCACGAACCACAAGCGGTCGCGATCGGCCGAGAAGCCGATCTTCTTCAAAAGCGCGCGCAGCTCCTTCTCACACCCTTGTACGTCGCCGATCGCATAGCGCGTCACTGCAGGATGCCCGGCATCGCGAGCCGGAAGGGTTCAATGGGGGCATCAAAGTGCGCGCCGTCGTCGCCGAGCATCTGGTAGCTGCCCTGCATGGAGCCGACCGGGGTTTCGATGACCGCGCCGCTGGAGTAGCGAAATCCCTGTCCGGGCTTCAGGTACGGCTGCTCCCCGACGACCCCGTCGCCGCGCACCTCTTCGACCTTGCCGTTGGCGTCCGTGATCACCCAGTGACGCGTCAGCAGCCGTGCCGGCACCTGGCCTTCGTTGCGGATGGTGATGGTGTAGGAGAAGACGTAGCGCCCCTCGCGCGGGTCGGATTGTTCATCGAGGTAGCTCGTCTCGACGTCGACCCGGATCTTGTGCTCGGAGGAGACCATGCGCGGATTCTACCGGAACCGCTCAGGCCTTCCCGGCGCGCATGGCAAGCACGTCGCAGGGCGCGGCATGTAACACGGTGTCCTCGGTGAGATTGACGAGGATTGACAACCCGTGACGTTCCCGGCTGCCGAGGATGATGAGGTCAGCGCGCCGTTCGCGGGCCACCCGCACGATCTCGCTCTTGACGTTGCCGCGCTCCACCCGACACGCCGCCCCGCCCAGGCCGAGTTCGGCGGCGAGCGCCACCAGGCGCTGCTCCGCGCGCTCGACCAGCTCATCCTCCATCTGCACCGCGGGCATGAGCGTCTCGCCCATCGGTTCCACGGGCACGAACTCCACCACGTGCAGCAGCTCCACGGTGGCACCCAGATTCTGGGCCAGCGCCTGCGCCTTGCGGCCGATGGCGAGACTGTCCTCCGTCAGGTCGACCACCAGCAGGATGTGACGGTAAGGAGCCATCACGTGTCTCCGAGGAACCTAAGTGTTGCTGAAGACTAACGTCATGCGGAGGCGCGGTCGAGGGCCTGCGCCAGGGTATTGAACGCCTCGGGCGTGAGCGTCTCCGGGCGTGCGCCCGGGTCCAGGCCGCAGGCGGCGATCTGCTCGCGCGTGAGGAAAGCGCCGAGCGCATTGCGCAGCGTCTTGCGGCGCTGGCTGAACGCGGCGGCTACCAGCGCGGCATAATGCGGGCTGACGGCAAACAGCGGCGCCGCCCGCACCGTCAGCCGCACGAGCGCCGACCACACCTTCGGCGGGGGTTGGAACGCGCCGGGGCCGACGTCGAACAGCCGCTCGATCTGAAACCAGGGGCTGAGCATCACGGTGAGGCGGCCGTAGCTCTTGTTGCCGGCGCAGGCCGCCAGGCGCGCCACGACTTCACGCTGCAGCATGATATGCAGGTCGAGCAGTGCCGGGGCCTGGGCCAGCAGATGGAACAGCAGCGGGGTGGAGATGTTGTAGGGGAGATTGCCGACGATGCGCAGCTGGCCACCGCGCGCGCGCGCCAGGGCGGCAAAATCAAACTCGAGCGCATCGCTCTCGTGCAGCTGACAATGCGGCACAGCGGCGCACGCGGGACGCAGGCGCGCCGCAAGATCGCGGTCGATCTCGATGGCATCCAGCGTCGTGCCCGCAGCGCTGAGCAGGTGACGTGTGAGCGCGCCGTGCCCCGGACCGATCTCCACCAGGTGATCGCCCGCGCGCGGCGCGAGTGCGCGCACGATGCGCTCGATCACGCCCGGGTCGTGCAGGAAATGCTGGCCAAATCGCTTGCGGCGCGGCGCGCGTGTCGCAGGCGCGCCGGGCGCCATCAGTGTCGCTGCGCGGCGAGGCGGCTCGCCAGGCGCACCGCGGCCGTGAGGCTGCCCGGGTCAGCCCGGCCGGTGCCGGCAAGATCCAGCGCCGTGCCGTGATCAGGCGAGGTGCGCAGGATCGGCAGGCCGAGCGTGACGTTGACCGCCTGTTCGAAGCCGGCGTGCTTCACCACCGGCAGCCCCTGGTCGTGGTACATGGCGAGCACGGCGTCAAAATTCTGCAGCACCCGCGGCACGAAGACCGTGTCGGCCGGCAGCGGCCCGCTCACGCGGATGCCGCGCGCGCGCAGGCGCTCGATCGCCGGCGTGATGATGCGGATTTCCTCATCGCCCAGGTGGCCGCCCTCGCCGGCGTGCGGATTTAAGCCACACACGGCGATGCGTGGCGCACTGATGCCCCACCAGCTCTCGAGCGCCTGCGCAAGCGTCGCTGCGGTGTGACACAGCGCCTCGACGCTGAGAGCCGCGCTCACCGCGCGCAACGGCAGATGCGTGGTCGCGAGCGCCACGCGCAGCTCCCCGGTGGTGAGCAGCATCACCGGCGGGCCGCCGCCTACGCGCGTTGCGAGGTACTCGGTGTGGCCGGTGAAGGCGATACCGGCATCGTTGAGCAGCCCCTTCTGCACCGGGGCCGTGACCAGTGCCGCGAACTCCCCGGTGAGCGCCCCATCGATGGCGAGGTCGAGCAGTGCGAGCACGTACGGGGCGTTGCGGATGTCGGGCCGGCCGGGGACGCTTGGGGTTGCGAGCGGCTGGTGCGCCACGCAGAGCGTGCCGGGGCGGTGGGGCAGCGGAGCGGCCCCCGCCTGATAAGCGCGCACCTCGATCTTCAGGTTCAGTTCTCGGGCGCGCTCGCTCAAGAGCGCGCCATCCCCGAGACACACGAGCTCACACGGCAGTTCCTGCGCTGCGAGCGCCAGACACAGTTCCGGTCCGATGCCGGCGGGCTCGCCGGAGGTGAGCGCGATGCGCGGAATCTTAGGACTTGTACTCGACGTAGGCTTCGTCTCGCATGCGGCGCAGCCACAACTCGGTTTCCTCGTCCGCCTTGCCGGCGCGGATGGCTTCCATCGCCTGGCGGCGCTTGAGGTCGTCGGTGTTGTCGAAGCGGCGGCGGCCGAGCAGCTGCACGATGTGCCAGCCATACTGCGTCTTGAACGGCTCGCTGATCTCGTTGTCCTTCAGCGAATCGACCACCTTTTCGAACTCCGGAACGTAGGCGCCGGGACCGGACCAGCCGAGGTCCCCGCCGTCGACCGCCGAGCCCGGATCCTGGGACAGGACCTGGGCGAGCGCGCCGAAGTCCTCACCCTTCAGGATGCGCTCGCGCAGCGCGGTCAGCTTCTGTTTTATGGTCGCATCGTCCGCAAGCTCGGTCGTCTTCATGAGGATATGGCGCAGGTGCACCTGATCCTCGACGGCCGCCGCGCTGCCGCCGCGTATCTCATTCAGGCGGATGATGTGGAATCCGGTCGGCGTGCGCAGCGGCTCACTCACCTCGCCAGGCTTGAGTTTCGCGATCACGTCCGTCAGGAAGGTCGGCAGCTCGCTGCCCTTGCGCCAGCCGAGCGCCCCGCCGTCAAAGGCGGTCTGGCTGTTGGAATAGGCGACGGCGAGCTTGGCGAAATCCTCACCGCCCTTGGCGCGCTCATAGACGTCGTTGGCGCGCTTGGCGGCGGCATCCAGCTGCGCCTGGGTCGCCTCCTGGCCCACCGCGATCAGGATGTGCGAGACGTTGTATTCATTTTGCGCCGAGGGGGTCTTGGCCTGCTTCTCGAGAAATTGGTCGATCTCGCGCGGCGTCACGCTGATGTGCTGCAGGACGTCGCGCTGACGCAGCATCTGCAGCATGATCTCGCGGCGGATCTCCTCGCGGTAGGTCGGGTAGTCGATGCCCTGTTTGGTGAGCGCATCGGGCAGCTGCGTGAGCGTCATGCCGTTGCGCTGGGCGATGTCCTCGAGCGCCTTGTTGACGTTCTCGTCCGACACCTTGACACCGGCCTTGTTGGCGCGCTGCACCTGAATCTCCTGCAGCACCAGCCGCTCGAGCACCTGCTGGCGCAGCACATTCTGCGCGGGCAGCTCGAGCTTCTGCTCGTGCAGCCGCTCGCTGACCGCCGCCACTTCCGCATCGAGGTCGCTGTTGAGCACGACCCCGTCGTTCACGATGGCGACCACACGATCCAGCAGCTGCCCCTGGGTCGCCAGTTCGCGGGTCTGGGACCAGGCCGCTGAGCCGGCGAGCGTGAGCAGCGCCAGGACCGCAGTGGAGGCCGAAGTTGCAAAAAAACGCCGCATTTGCCTTACATCCCTTACCAAACGTTCTTCAGGGGGCCCTGAATCTTCGGGTTTATCGCATCGGGGGCCCGGTAACCGCGGATTTCCTCGGTGAGGAAGGCGTCCGACGCCGATCCGACACTGGCCAGGCCCGTGAGTTCCAGCTGCAGCCAGATTCCGGTGCTCTGGCTGCCGTCGTGGTTGTTCACGAAGCGACGCGCCCCCAGGCGCACGCGCCAGCAGCAGGAGCGGTATTGTATGCCGACAAAGCGCTCCAGTTCCCCATGAGTTTCGACGGTTGGCCCGGTCGTCCCGGGGGCGGCTCCCGCGGGGGTGTAGTAGTCGCGCAGGGCGTAGACATCGCGCGCGAAGAGCTCCCAGTTGCGCCGGATCGGCCAGGCCCCGGAGAACTCCAGCTGGTCGAAGCCCTGCCAGTAGGAGGGCACGCCGGGCTGCTGGATGAACTGGAAGCGCTCGTAGCGATAGGCGAGGTTGATCACGGAATTGTTATCGGCCTTGTACTGCAGGTGCATCAGCGTGCGCTCGCTGCGCTGATGCTCCGGGTCCCACTGCACGTCGACGTCGGCACCCCAGTTCTGGAAGGCCGTGAGGGCGATCTGCGCGACGAAGTCCGAGCGGTTGCCCGTCGGCGGAGCCTCAAACGGCAGCGTCACACGCGGGGTGGTGAAGTAGTAGGACTGGCCGAAGGTGGCGGCGAGGAACTGACGGCCGTCGACGGCATCGAGCAGGCGGCTCGTGACCCCGACGCTCACCTGGTTGGCATCACTCACGCGATCGGCGCCCACGTAACGATTGGTACGAAAGAGCTCGATCGGATTCAGATCGGGCAGGGCGGTATCGAACACCGGCAGCTGCTCCTGCAAGCGGTAGGGCACGTACAGATACAGCACGCGCGGCTCGAGGGTGAGCTTGCGCTGATCGCGCGAACCGGTGAGCTTCTCGAACTGCAGTCCGGTATCGATGCTCGCGATCGGCAGCGAGCGTGACGGCGCGCGCTCAAACTGCCCGTTGCCGACCTCATCCAGCTCGTACTGCGTCCAGCGATAAGCGAACGCCGGGCGCAGGAAATAGCCCGGTCCGGTGAGATCGAGCGACACCTGCGGCCGCAGGTCGGTGCGCCAGCCGTTGGTGTCCGGACCTTCGATATTACGGTGAAAATCGACCACCTCGGATTCGAACCCATAGTGCAGCAGGACCGTGGAACCGACGCTGTAGTCGGAGTCCACGATCAGCTGCGGCAGGCGCGCGTAGGGGCGCTGCGTGGGCGCCACGTTCACGATGTCGATGGTCTGATACTCCTGCGTGACCGCATCGACGCGCCAGTGCTCGGATCGATAGCTCAGGTCGGCGCTGCGGTTCAAGAAGGCGGTGCTCGCGCCCTCCGGGCCCTGCGAGAAATCCTCGAAATATTCGGTGTCGCTGACGTTCTCGGCCGCGAGCGTCAGGCGCCAGTCCTCCGGCAGCTCCGCCACGTCATTCAATCGCAGGCGGCTGCGCTCCGCGCCGAACTCGCGATCGTAGGGCAGGAAGTTCCAGTCAAGTTCGCCGTGCTGATTCACGCTGAGCCAGCGCAGGTCCCCGCCCAGATCCGCGCCGCGCTTGGTGAATACGGTGGGCTCGAAGGTGAAGTCCGCGTTCGGGGCGATGTTCCAGTAATACGGCGCCGACAGCTGCAGGCCGCCGGTGGAGGTATTGCCGATGTTGGGGAACAGGAAACCGCTCTTGCGGTCGCTGCTGAGCGGGAAGGACAGCCACGGCAGATACAACAGCGGCACGCCCATGAAATCGACCTGTGTGTCGCGCCCCGTGCCGATCTTGCTGCGCGTGTCGAGCGTGATGTCCTTGGCGCGCAGCTGCCAGGAACTGTCATTCGCCGGGCAGGTGGTGAAGGTGACGCCCTGCAGGTCCAGCACGCCCTGGGGCGTGAGGGTCATCTCCTGCGCGGTGCCGCGGGCGCTGCGTTGCGTGAGGCTGAACTGCGCGGACTTGAACGAGGCGCCGGCTGCGGCCGAATAACTGCCGGCGGCCCCGGTCACGTGCACCAGCGGGTCCCGGTAATCGATGTGTTCGTCGGTCTGGATGGCACCGGTGGCGCGGTCGTACTGCATCTCGTTGGCGCGGATCTCCCGCTGGCCCTGATGCACATCGACGTTGCCCTTGAGCGTCGCCTTGCCGTCCACGCCGACCGTGGCCGCATCGCTGGAGATGTCCACGGTGTTGTCCTGGGCGGCGCCCGGGGCGACCTTGGCAGGCGGTGCTGCCGCCGGGGCGCTCAGGTTGATTTGCGACGGACAGGGAGGATCGGCGGCATGTGCCGCCGGCATGCTGCCGCCGAACCAGAGGAGCGCGAGTAGGAATGGGCTCGGACGCGGCATGAAGGCCGGCATTATAATGGCGCGCCACCGCAACGCGGGCCGAAAACCTCGCCGCTTCACATGCATGAAACCGACGCGCGACTCGCGCTGATTACGGATTGGTTGACGAGTACGCTGCGCCTGCCGGTGCGCGCCCTGCGCTCGGCTTCCAGCGACGCGAGCTTCCGGCGCTACTTCCGCGTCTTCCTCGAGCGCTCGACCTACATCGTCATGGACGCGCCGGCGGACAAGGAGGACGTGCGTCCCTACCTCAAAGTCAGTGGCCTGCTCGAAGGTATCGGCGTGCACGTGCCGCACGTGTACGAAAGCGACGTGGCGCGCGGACTGCTGCTGCTTGAGGACCTCGGCAGCACCCAGTACCTGGCGCGGCTGAACGCGGGTGATGACCCGGAGCCCCTGTACCGCGACGCCCTGGCGGCCCTTGCGCAGATCCAGGTGCGCGGCCTGACCGCGAGCGCCGAGCTGGCACCCTACGGGCGCGGCGAACTCATGCGCGAACTGTCGCTCATGCCGCAGTGGTTCCTCGGACGGCATCTGGCACTCGCACTGTCTGCGGAGGAGGCGCAGCGGCTCGCGGCAACGTTCGAGTTTCTCATCCGCGAGGCGCTCGCACAGCCGGCGGTGTTCGTGCACCGTGACTACCACGCGCGCAATCTCATGCTGCTGGACGAACGCAATCCCGGGATCATCGATTTCCAGGACGCGCTGCGCGGACCGATCGGTTACGACCTCGTGTCGCTGTTGAAGGACTGCTACATCGCCTGGCCGCGCGCGCGCGTCACGCACTGGGTCGAGCGCTATCGCGCGCAGCTGCTGGCCGCCGGCGGCGCCGCCGGCGCCGACGAAGCGCAGTTTCTGCGCTGGTTCGATCTGATCGGCGTGCAGCGACATGTGAAGGTGCTCGGGATCTTCTGTCGTCTGTGGTATCGCGACGGCAAGGGCGGCTACCTGCCCGATCTGCCGCGCACGCTCGATTACGTGCGTGAGACCTGCACCCTGTATCCGGAGCTGCACGCATTCGGCCACTGGCTCGAGGCGCGGGTCGTGCCGCAGCTGCCTGCCGCCAACGCGGCGGCTCTGGGCGCGGCGGCCCCGCAGGCGCGTCCATGAAGGCGATGGTACTGGCGGCCGGTCGCGGCGAGCGCATGCGCCCGATCACCGACACCGTGCCGAAGCCCCTGGTGCGCGTCGGCGGGCGCCCCCTGATCGCCTGGCACCTCGCGGCGCTCGCGCGTGCCGGTGTGCGCGAGGTCGTGATCAACCTCTCGTGGCTCGGCGAGCAACTGCGCACCGCGCTCGGCGCGGGAGCCGACTTCGGCCTGCGCATCACCTACAGCGAGGAGGGACCGGTAGCGCTGGAGACCGGCGGCGGGATATTCCGCGCGCTGCCGCTCCTGGGTCCGGAGCCCTTCCTGGTCCTCAGCGGCGATATCTGGACCGACATCGACTTGGGCAGCGTGCAGCTGGAGCCTGAGGCACAGGCGCACCTGGTGCTCATTCCAAACCCTCCCCACCACCCGCGCGGGGACTTTGGCCTCGAGGGGAACGTCGTGGTCCAGCGCGACAGCGAGCGCCTCACGTACGCGAACGTCGGCATCTACCGCCCCGAGTTCTTCGCCGGCTGCGCCGCCGGACGCTTCCCGCTGCTTGAGCCCCTGAATCGCGCCATCGGCGCGCGTCTCGTGCGCGGGGAGGTGCACCGCGGCGCGTGGAGCGATGTCGGCACGCCCGAGCGGCTCGCGCAGCTGGAGGCACGGCTGTCTGCGGTAGAATGAGGCGCATGTCGACGCTCAAAGGCATCCCCGTCGTATCGCAGGCTGGCGCGGCGCGCAGCGGCGAGAAATACGTTACGGCTCAAGGCTTTACGGCCGTCCGCGACGGCATCAAGGCCCGCGGCGCGTCCGGCGCTGCGAGCCCGCTGCGCAAACCCCCGTGGCTCAAGGCGCGCGCCCCGAGTGGCCCCGGATTCAACACCGTGCGCACCCTCGTCAAGGAGCACCGCCTGGCGACGGTGTGCGAGGAAGCCAAGTGCCCGAACATCGGCGAATGCTGGAACGCGGGCACGGCGACTGTGATGCTGATGGGGGCGGTATGCACGCGTGCGTGCCGCTTCTGTGCGGTGGACACCGGTAACCCGCACGGCTCGCTCGACGCCGAGGAGCCCGAGAACGCGGCCCGCACGGTCGAGCTCATGAAGCTCAAGTACGTCGTGCTCACCTCGGTCGACCGCGACGACCTGCCCGACGGGGGCGCCGCACACTATGCCGCCTGCGTACGCGCCATCAAACGCCGCAACCCGGCGACCGCGGTGGAGGCGCTCACACCGGATTTCGCCGGCGATCTGGCGGCAGTGGCGACGGTGGTCGATGCGGGCATCGAGGTGTTCGCGCAGAACATCGAGACGGTGCGGCGCCTCACCCACGCGGTGCGTGACCCGCGCGCCGGCTACGAGCAGACCCTGCAGGTGCTCGCGGCAGCCAAGCGACACCGTGCGACGGTTCTGACCAAGAGCAGTCTCATGCTCGGACTGGGCGAGACCGAGGCGGAGATCGCCGCGACGCTCGCCGATCTGCGTGCCGTCGGGGTCGATCTTGTGACCCTCGGTCAGTACCTGCGCCCCACTGTCAATCACCTGCCGGTCGAGCGCTTTGTGACGCCGGCGGAGTTCGACCGTTACCGCGCGCAGGCCCTGGCGCTCGGCTTTCTCGAATGCGTCTCCGGTCCTTTGGTGCGCTCGAGCTACCGCGCCGAGCAGGCGCTGCTGCGCAACAACGCCGGACTCGACAACGCGGCGCTCGCGCCATGAGTGCGCAGGCCGCAGCGGCGCGCGCCGAGGCGCCTGCCCCGAGTGCGCCGCCCGCGCTGCCGCGCGAGCTGCCGCTTCCCCTCGTGCGCCACCTCGGTCTGGTGCCGTACGAGCCGACCTGGCGGGCGATGCAGCACTTCACGCAAGCGCGCACGGCGCTCAGCGCCGATGAGATCTGGTTTCTCGAGCACCCGCCGGTCTTCACCCTCGGCATGAACGCGAGCCGCGCGCACCTGCTCGCCCCGGGGGACATTCCGGTCGTGCAGAGCGACCGTGGCGGCCAGGTGACTTATCACGGCCCCGGCCAACTCGTCGTCTATCCGCTCATCGACCTGAAGCGTGCGGGCCTGGGCATTCGCGATTTCGTTACCGCGCTCGAGCGCGCGGTCATTGCACTGGCCGCGCAGTACGGTATCCGCGCCGAGTGCCGCCGTGCGGCTCCCGGGGTGTACGTTGCGGGGGAAAAGCTCGCGAGCGTGGGCGTGCGCGTGCGCCGCAACGGCAGCTATCACGGCCTGGCATTGAACGTGGCGCTCGACCTGGCGCCGTTCGGCCGCATCAATCCGTGCGGCTATCAGGGCCTGAGGATGACGCAGCTGTCGCAGCTGGGCGGCCCGGCATCGGTCGCCCAGGCGGCTGAGGCGCTCGAACCGCACCTGCGGCGCGCGCTCGGCTTCGCCGTAACCGCGCCGTAACCGGCCCTCGACTGACAGCGCGCCTGAGCGTCGCTAGCATCGCGCGATGAAACCCTGGCCGCTCGCCCGCTCCGCGCTGTGCGCTACAGCCGTGCTCGCTGCCTGCCTGCTCGGGGCCTGCCAGGAGCGCGGCGACTCGGCCACGCGCGTGACGCTGCTGAACGCCTCCTACGACCCCACCCGCGAGCTATACGTCGACTTCAACGCCGCCTTCGCCCGCTATTGGAAGACCAAGAGCGGCCAGGACGTGCGCATCGATCAGTCGCACGGGGGCTCGGGCAGCCAGGCGCGCTCGGTGGTCGGGGGTCTGCAGGCGGACGTCGTGACGCTCGCGCTGGCCTCGGACATCGACACCATTGCGACGTCTGCGAAGTTGCTACCGCTTAACTGGGAGAGCCTGCTCCCCGACAACAGCTCCCCCTACACCTCCACCGTCGTGCTCCTGGTGCGCGCCGGCAATCCTAAAGGCATCCACGACTGGGGCGATCTCGCGCGTCCCGGGGTGGCGGTCATTACGCCCAACCCGAAAACCTCCGGCGGCGCCCGCTGGAATTACCTCGCCGCCTGGTCCTGGGCGCTCGCGCAGCCGGGGGGCAGCGATACGAGCGCGCGCGAGTTCGTGCGACGGCTGTTTAAAAACGTACCGGTGCTGGACACCGGGGCGCGCGGCTCGACCATCACCTTCGTGCAGCGCGGCCTCGGGGACGTGCTCGTCGCCTGGGAGAACGAGGCATTGCTGGCGCGGCGCGAACTCGGCGCCGACAAGTTCGAGATCATCATGCCCTCGGTGAGCATCCTCGCCGAGCCACCCGTGGCGGTGGTTGACGCCGTGGCGCTGCGCCGCGGTACGCGCGAGGTGGCGCAGGCGTATCTGGGCTACCTCTACAGCAAGGAAGGGCAGGAGATCATTGCGCGCCACTTCTACCGGCCGCGCGATGCGGAAGTGGCGGCGCGCTACGCGCAGCAGTTCCCGCAGCTGAAGCTTGCAACGATTGCCGACTTCGGCGGCTGGCCGAAGGCGCAGAGCACGCACTTCAAGGAGGGCGGCGTGTTCGATCAGATCAGCACGCCGTAACCAAAGGCGCAGCGCAGCGCCGGTGGCCGCGCTGTCAGTCGACGATGAGCTTGTAGCCCGCCGCCGCGGTGAGCAGCAGCGTCGGGGCGGCAGGGTTCGCTTCGATCTTCTGGCGCAACCGATGCACCAGCTGCTTGAGCAGCTGGCGGTCACCGCCGCTGCGGTGGCCCCACACCTGCACCAGCAGGCGATCGGAGTTCACGGTGTGGCCGGCGTTCGCGAGCAGCATCTGCAGCAGTCGCAGCTCCAGTTTCGTGAGTCGCACCGGTGCGCCGCTGCCGATGCGGGCGGTGTACTCCTCCAGATCGAGCGCCACCCGGCCGGCCGCGAGCGGGGCGCTGCTCTCCATGCCGGCACGGCGCAGCAGTGCCTTGACGCGCGCGAGCAGGGTGCGCGGGCTGAAGGGTTTGTTCAGGTAGTCATCGGCGCCGAGGTCTAAGGCGCGCACCAGGTCCTCTTCCTCGCCGCGCACGGTGAGCATCATCACGGGCGCGCGCGAGCGCTGACGGATCGCCTCGCACACCTGAAAGCCGCTCAGTCCCGGCATGTTGATGTCGAGCACGATGAGGTCCGGGGACTCCTCTGCGAAGCGCTTCAGCGCCGCCGGACCATCGCCGGCCTTGATGACGAGGTAGCCCGCCTGGCTCAGGGTGAACCCGATCAGATCGCGCAAATCCGCGTCATCGTCGGCAACCAGGACCTTCATCGTTCGGCGGTCTCCACCGGCAGTGTCAGGGTGAACCGGGTGCGCCCTGCGGGCGTGCGCTCGAAGGTTACGCTGCCGGAGTGTCGCTCGATGATCGACTTTACGAGCCACAGCCCCAGTCCGAGGCCTGCGGGCTCAGGCTCGGTGCCGCCGCGGCGGAAGCGGGCGAAGAGCGCAGCGCTCTCGCCCGCGGCCGGGCCGGGTCCCTCGTCCTCGACCCAGGCTACGAGTTGCCCGTCGCGCGCCGCGGCGCCGACGTGTACGGTGCTGCTCTCGGGCGCGAACTTGTTGGCGTTGGCCAGCAGGTTTACGAACACCTGCGTCAGGCGCGTCTTGTCGCCGGCGACGAGCGGCAGGTCCTCGGGCAGCTGCACGGACAACTGCTGCCCGCGCTGTGCGAGCAGCGAACCGACCAGCGCTTCGGCGTCCGCTACGACCTCGGCGAGCGCGACGCTCTGGCGGCGGATCGCGAGCTGCCCGGACTCAATGCGCACGCTCTCGAGCAGGTTGTCGATCAGCTGGGTGAGGCGCAGCGTGCCGCGCTCGAGTGAGGCGACGAGTTGCCGCTGTTCGGCCGCCGGCATGCTGTCGAGCCCGGCGAGCAACAGCTCGATGGAGGCCAGCTGTGCGGCGAGCGGCGTACGGAACTCGTGCGAGATGTTGGCCAGCACCGAATCGCGCGCGCGGCGCACGGCCTCGAGCTCGGTCTCGTCGCGGATCACCTGCACCTGCAACCCATCCACCTGCGCGGCACTGGTGATGACGGTGGTGCGCGCCCCGGCGGGGTTGTTGGCGCGCAGCTGCTCGATCTCCTTGGCACTGCCGGCGGCGCGCGCCGCAACGATCGGACAGCGGAACTCGCACGGCCGCCGACCGTCCTCCTCACGCGGCTGCAGCACATCGCCGCAGAAGCGCCCGACCGCCTGCTCGGGGCTCACGCCCAGCAGTCGCGCGGCCTGTGGATTGAGGTAACGGATGATGCGGTTCTTATCCACCGCGTACACCCCCTCGACGATGCCGGCGAGCACCGCCTGGGCTTCCGCCTCGCGCCGCCGCAAGGTGTTGGTGAGTTCGATGAGGTTGCGGCGCATGTCCTCCATGGTGCGCGCCAGCGCGGCGACTTCCGCGGCGCCGCCCGGAGGGATCGAGGCGGAGAAATCCCCCGCCCCCAGGCGCGTCGCGGCGCTCGTCAGGGCGCGCACCGGGCCGGCCACGAGCTCCGCGAGGATCACGCCTGCGAGGACGGCGAGGGCGCCGAGAATCAGCGCAGCGGTGAGGAGCTTGCGCACCAGCTGGCGCGCCGGTGCATCCACCGCGTTGGTCGGCAGCAACGCCTCGATGAGCGCGATAGCCTCCCCGCTGGCGGCGAACACCGGCACGCTCGCGGCATAGACCTCCTGGGAATCGATGCGCCGTACGGCGGAGTGCCCGTCGGCGAGCGCGGCGGCGTAGAGCGCGGTGAAGGCATTCACCGGCGCACTCGTATAGGTGCGGTAGTCGATGAGGCGTATCTCGGCGCCCACCTGCGCGCTTAAGGCGGCCGCGAGCTTCTCGTCCAGGCGGCGCACGACGTACACGGTGAGCCCGCCGTCGCTCAAGGCGGCGTGCGCTCCGAGCAGCGGCACCCGCTCGGTCGCCGGCAGCGCCATGAAAGTGCCGCCCTGCTCGGCGCCGGCCGTGACGATCTGCTGCCAGTCAAGCGCCGGCCCGGATACGGCGACCACGGTCTTGCCCGAGAGCACCGCGCAGGCATCCACGCCGCCCGCCTCGCACCAGTGGCGCAGGAAAGGCGGCAGCGCCTCGTGCTGTCCCTCGGCCAGCAGCCGCTGCAGGGTGGGGCGGTCGGCGAGCGCGCGCGCGGTCGCGTGCGCATCCTCGCCCATGCGGCGCAGGTCCTCGCGCGCCGTGGTCGCCGCGAGCTGTACGCGTGCCTTGCCCTGCTGGTCCGCCAGGTCATGCAGCATGCCGCTCGCGTACCAGGAGAGGCCGCCTCCGACCAGGAGCACGAGCGCGAGCTGGATCGCGGTCAGCCACCAGCCGAGGCCGGCGCGCGCCGGATCCGGCAGATGCGCGCGCGCCCAGCGTGCGAGTGTCTCGAACATAGCTTCAGCGCCCGCGATATCCGGTACGCTCGACCAGGGTCTTGACCACGAGCGTCAGCACGGCGAGCAGGGTGAGGAGGGAGGCGACGGCGAAGGCACCGACGAAGTTGTATTCGTTGTAGAGGATCTCGATGTGCAGCGGCATCGTGTTGGTGAGGCCGCGGATGTGACCCGACACCACCGACACCGCGCCGAACTCGCCCATGGCGCGCGCATTGCACAGCACCATGCCGTACACCAAGCCCCAGCGCACCTTCGGCAGCGTGACGCGAAAGAACGTCATCCAGCCGCCCGCGCCGAGGGTGATGGCTGCCTCCTCCTCGTCGTTGCCGAGCTGCTGCATGAGCGGGATCAGCTCGCGTGCCACGTAGGGGAAAGTGACAAACATGGTGGCGAGCATGATGCCGGGCAGCGCGAAGATGATGCTCACGTTGTGCGCCTGCAGCCACACACCGAACCAGCCGTCGAGTCCAAACAAGAGCACGAAGACCATGCCGGAGATCACCGGCGAGATCGCCAGCGGCAGATCGATGAGCGTGATGAGGACGCTCTTGCCGTGGAACTCGAACTTGGCGATGGCCCAGCCGGCCGCCAGCCCGAAGACGGTGTTGATGGGCACCACTACCGCCGCGGTGATGAGCGTGAGGCGGATCGCGGCCGTCGTATCCGGGTCGGAGAAGCTGTGCAGGTAAGCGGCGATCCCCCGCGAGAGCGCCATGACGAACACCGTGGCGAGCGGGGCGAGCAGCACCGCGGCGAGGAAGGTGAGGGAGACCGCGATACACAGCCAGCGCACGAGCGCGTGTAACCAGGTGTGCTGGCCCGGACGGCTCAGGTCATCGGCGAGGCTGGCGGGTGCGGCGGCGGCCATCAGCGTGATGCCCGCACGTGGCTGCGCCGGCCCCAGGCCTGCAGCAGGTTGATGGTGAGCAGCACCAGGAAGGAGATGGCGAGCATCACGACGCCCAGGGCCGCAGCGCCGCGGTAGTCGAACTGCTCCAGGTGAATGACGATGAGGAGCGGGGTGATCTCGGTCTTCATGGGCAGATTGCCGGAGATGAAGATCACCGAGCCGTATTCCCCGACGGCGCGTGCGAAGGAGAGCGTGAAGCCGGTGAGCAGGGCCGGCAGGATGATCGGCAGGATGATGCGCCGGAACACATAGAAGCGGCCGGCGCCGAGCGTCTCGGCCGCTTCCTCCAGCTCCCGCTGCACCTCGAGCAGCGCCGGCTGCACGGCGCGCACGGCGAAGGGCATGCTGATGAGGGTGAGCGCCAGGGTGACACCGATCCAGGTGTACGCCACCTTGATGCCTAAGGGCTCCAGGTAGCGCCCGATCCAGCCGTTCTGCGCAAACACCGTCGTCAGCGCGATACCCGAGACCGCGGTCGGCAGCGCGAAGGGCATATCGATCAGGGCATCGATCAGCTTGCGGCCCGGAAACTCGTACCGCACCAGGGTCCAGGCGATGATGAAGCCGAAGACGAGATTGATCGAGGCGGCCAGCAAGGAGGCGCCGAAGGAGAGGCGGTAGGATCCGAGCGCGCGCGGGCTCAGGACGGTGCTGAGAAAATCGCTCCAGTGCATGGAGGCGGCCGCGAGCACCAAGGCGGCGAGCGGCAGCAGCACGATGGTGCTCAAGAAGAACGTGGTGAAGCCGAAGGTGAGCCCGAAGCCCGGCAGGATGCTCGGCTGGCGCAGGCTCACGCGGCACCCCGGTGCACGATCAGCACGGGCCAGCGGCCGCCGTCGAGCAGCGGGCGGAAGCGCTCGGTGAAGCCGCTCAGCTCGCTCACCCCCACGATCAGCATCTGCCCGGGACTTTCGGCGAGGCGGCGCGCGAGTTCCTGCTCCGCGTTGCCGAAGTGCAGCTCGGTGCGCATCTCCAGTCCGTGCGCCATCTGCGCCTCCGAGCGCGCATCGAGCAGCTCGCGCATGCCCTGCGGGGAGGCGGCCCCCTCGGTCCCTCCGGGGAAGATGCCGACGTACACCGCTTCGGCCGGCACGTGGCGCAGGAGGCTCGCGGAGACGGCGAGCGTGGCGCTGCGCGCGGCTTCGCCGATCCAGTGGATGAGTACCCGCTGCGGTGCGCGCGCCTCATCCGGCAGCACCAGCAGGTCGCGGGCGCCGCAGCGCAGGAGCCACGCGGCGCGCAGCGCGCTCTCCGGCAGGGCGGCGATCACCGTCGTGCCGACGAACGTGCCGGCGCCCTGGCAGAGCGTCTCGGCAACGCCGAGCTGCGGCTCGGCGCGCGTGGCAATGCGGGTCTTCATGCGCGCGGCGAGCTCGGTCAGCAGCGGCTGGCGGCTGAGCCGCTGGGCGAGCTCCGCACTGCGGGCGCAGGCGGTGAAGCTCGAGAGCGGGGTCGGCAGTACGTGCACGCGTCGCACGCCGACGGCGACCGACTGGCCCGGGCGCACTTCGAAGCCGCGCTGCTCGTGCTGCGTGCGCGTGACGATGAGCGCCGCCTCGGCATCGCCGTCGCCGAAGGCCAGAAGCGGCGCCTGCGCGCCCTCCTCGAGGCGCAGGCGCAGCCGCTCGAGCGCGCCGGTGAAGAGCACTTCATCCACGACGCCACCCGCGAGGTACCCGGAGCTCAACTCATCGCGCGAGGCGGCAACCTCGATCTCCTCGGGCCGCACCACGGCAACGACTTCGTTCTCGCGCTCCCCGGCGGCGCGCTCGGCGGGCGCCACCGTGGTGGCGCCCACCTGGATGCCATCGGGGGTGCGGCGCGCCAGAAACAAGTTGGCGGCGCCGAGAAAGGTGGCGACGAAGCGTGTCGCCGGGCGCGAGTACAGCTCGTGCGGTGCGCCCATCTCGAGCAGCCGCCCGAGGTTCATGATGCCGATGCGGTCGGCCATCGCGAACGCTTCCTCCTGGTCGTGCGTGACGAGCACGGTGGTGATGCCCAGTTCGCGCTGCACCTGGCGGATCGTGCGCCGCAGCTCCTCGCGGATCTTGGCATCCAGTGCCCCGAAGGGCTCATCCAGCAGCAGCACTTCGGGCTTGTGGGCGAGCGCGCGCGCCACGGCTACGCGCTGCTGCTGGCCGCCGGAGAGCTGCGCCGGCAGGCGTTCATCCAGCCCCTCGAGCGCCACCAGGCGCAGCAGCTCCTGGCGGCGCTTGCGGCGGGCGCGGGCGCGCATGTGCCGCACGCGCAGCGCGAACTCGATGTTCTCGGCCACCGTCATGTGGCGAAAGAGCGCGTAGTTCTGGAACACCAGACCCACGCCGCGCTTGCGCGCCGCGACGTGCGTGACGTCGCGCCCGTGCAGCGCGATGCGCCCGTGATCGATCCCGGAAAGACCTGCGATCGCGCGCAGCAAGGTGCTCTTGCCGCTGCCGCTGGGCCCGAGCAGCACGAAGAACTCCCCGTCGCCGATGTCAAGCGAGACATCGTTCACGACCGGTGCGCCGGCGTAGTGCTTGGTGACCTGGTCTAGGGTAATGGACATTCCGGCGATGCTACCGGGGCGCAGTCTTGAGCGTCAGTGTCTACCCGGTTGCCGGTCGGTGACAAACCGGTTACGCCGCGGAGTCCCTAGAGGAGCATCACAACGCCTTCGCAGGCCTGCAGCTCCCGCACCAGCGCTTCGACCTGCGCGCGGCTCTCGGCCCGCAGCAGGTAGGAAAGCGACACGAAGTTGCCGTTGGCGCTCAAGCGCTCGCTCACCCGAGCGGGCTTGAGGTCGGGGACGTGGCGCAGCACGATCGCGTGCACGCGCGCGCGCCATTCATTCGCGGGGCGGCCGACGACCTTGAGCGGGTAGTCGGTGGGAAACTCGAGCGTCCCCGCCGCGCTCACCAGGGCGTACCGGCGAGCTCGCGCTTGTAGCGCTGCAGTTCGTCGTACACCCGGCGCCAGACCGGGCCGGGCCGGCCCGTGCCCACGATGTGCCCGTCGATCGCGGTCACCGGCTGCAGCTCGCGCGTGGCGGCCGAGAGCCACACCTCATCGGCCGCGCGCAGCTGTGCTTCGCTCACCGGGACGATGCGGCAGGTGACGCCGGCCCGCGCGGCCATCTCCTCGACCGCCGAGCGCGTGGTGCCCGGCAGGATGCGGCGCGAGTTCGGTGGCATGAGCACTTCACCGCCGAGGACGACGTGCACCGCGGCGGAGGAGGCTTCCATCAGCTCCCCGTCGCGCAGCAGTATGGTTTCGGCGGCCGCGGCATCTACCGCCAACTGCCGCAGCAGCACGTTGGCGAGCAGCGCGGTGGACTTGAGGTCGCAGCGCGCCCAGCGCGTATCCGCGGCGGTGATGCAGGCGACACCCCTTTCCAGCACGCTCGCCGAATTCACCGGCAGCGGCGCACAGAAGGCGAACACCGTGCGCTCGATGCGCGGCAGCGGCGCATGGTTGCGGCCGTATTCTGCGCCGCGCGTCACCTGCCAGTACACGTACTGATCGGCACCGCCATTGCCCTCGATCAGGCCGCCGAGGATCGTGCGCCACTCCGCGCGCGTGTGCGGATCCTCCATGCTGATGCCTGCAAGACTGCGCCCGAGCCGCTCCAGGTGCGCGGCGAAACGAAACGGGCGCCCCTCGTAAACGGGCATCACCTCGTAGACCCCGTCGGCGTACAGGAAGCCGCGGTCGAGGGGCGAGATGCGCGCCTCGCGCAGCGGCAGGTACGCGCCGTTCAGGTAACACAGGGGCAGCGGCTCGGCCATGGTTGCTTCGCGGGGTCAGTGGAACCAGAGCGCAATGCTGTCGAGGGTGCGCGTCCACAGGCCGCCGAGCGGTACCGCGGCAAAGGGCACCAGTGGGGCGCGTGCCACGATGGCACCGGTGGCATCCGTGACGGTGAATTCCCCCACCGCGCCGCCGGCGGCGAGGGGTGCGATGAGCGGCTCACTCGAGAGGTGCGTGGCGGTCTTCAGGCTCGCGCCCTGGCCGCGGCCGACGGTGGCGTAGACGTCGAAGGGCACGCCCAGGTCGACAAACTCCGCGCCCGACTTGTAGACGCGCGGCTTGAGGATCGTCTCCTTAGCCGTCTTCACGCGCAGCGTCTCGAAGAACGTGTAGCCGTAACTGAGCAGCGCCGCGCTCGCATCTTCGCGCGCCTTGACGCTCGGGGCTCCCATCACGACGGAGATGAGGCGCATGCCGTTGCGGTTGGCGGAGCTTGCCAGACAGAAGCCCGCGCTGTCGGTGTGCCCGGTCTTCAGGCCGTCCACCGTGGGATCCTTGTCGAGCAGCCCGTTGCGGTTGTCCTGGCGGATGTTGTTCCACATGAACTGCCTGAGACTGAACAGCGGGTAGTACTGCGGAAAATCGCGGATGAGCGCCGCGGCGAGCGTCGCCACGTCGCGCGCGGTGGTGTAATGATTGGGCGCCGGCAGCCCGTCGCTGTTCTGGAAGTTGCTGCCCCTCATGCCCAGGCGGCGCGCGTACTCGTTCATCATCTGCGCGAAGGCCGCCTCGGTGCCCCCGACGCGCTCGGCGAGCGCGATGGTCGCATCGTTGCCCGATTGCACGATCATGCCCTTGATGAGGACGTCCGCCGGGATCTGCGTACCGACCTGCACGAAGGTGCGCGAGCCCTCCGCGCGCCACGCATGCTCGCTGATCGTGACCATGTCGGTGACCTTCAGGCGATTCTCCGCGAGCGCCTTGAACACCACGTAGGCGGTCATGAGCTTGGTGAGACTGGCAGGTTCGGCGCGGTCATCCGCGTGCGACTGCGCGAGCACGCGTGCGCTTTGGTAGTCGACCAGGATGTAGGCGCGCGCATCGAGCGCCGGCGGCGTTGGAATCGGCGCCGCGCTCGCCGGCGCACTCGCAGCGGCGGGTGCGGGGACGGGGACGGGCGCTGCTGCCGCGGCAGCGCAGGTGAGGAGCAAGCACGCACTGAGCAATGAACGAAGCACGGGTGAGGGTTCCTTCGAGTGACGGGCCGAAAACAGCATATTTTAGCGCAAGCGCGCGGCGCGCCCCTGGGGCACTCAGTCCCCTGCCAGGCGGGCGTCGGCGATGCCGAGGGACTGCAGGCGCGCCGCGAGTTGATCGAACTCGGCGACGCTCGTCACCGGACCCAGGCGCACGCGGTAGAGGTGCGACTTGTTGATGAGTGGGGAAACGACGAACGCGCTCGCCAGTCCTGCGGCGTGCAGCCGCTCGAGCAGGCGCTGTGCGTTCTGCTCGTCGGCGAAGGCGCCGGCCTGCACGTACAGTTCCGCGGGCGGCACGGCGCTGCTGCGGGTGAGGGTATCAGGCACACCCGGGGTGAGCGCGCGCACCTCCACGAGCGTCGTGCCCTCGCGCAGCATGTCGAGCCTGGCGGCGGCGGTGTACGACAGATCGATCAGGCGGTTGGCGACGAACGGACCGCGGTCGTTGATGCGCACCACCACGCTCTTGCCGTTGCGCAGATTGGTCACCCGCGCGTACGTGGGCAGCGGCAGCGTCTTGTGCGCGGCGGTCATGCCGTACATGTCATAGAGTTCGCCGCTGGAGGTGTTGCCACCGTGAAAGGTCGGTCCGTACCAGGAAGCGACACCGCGCTCGCTGTAACCCTCCGCGCCCGCCAGCACGAAATAGCGCTGCCCGAGCACGTCGTAGAACGGTGGATTGCCGTGGAGGCTGCGCGCTTCGGCGCGCGGCACGGCATCCGGGATGGCCTCGAGGTTCGCCGGCGGCGCCGGCGCCGCAGCGGCCGGCGCTGCGGCGGCGCTCGGGCCGGTCGCCTTGGGCGCCGGGCGCTTGGGGCCCAGAGAACAGGCGGCGAGGGCGAGTGCGCAGCAGGCGAGCAGTGCGGCGCGCACCGGCGTGGGCATCACGGGGGGCTCGCCCCCTGCATACGCCGCACGATGGCCTGCCCGAGATCGTTCACGGCCATGACGTAGCGGGCGCTGGCGTTGTAGCGGCTGAGCACGTAGAAATTATGAAAGCCGACCCGATAGGCCGGCCCGTCACGTTGCTCTGCGGAGATGAGCACCACCGGGGTGTCCGGGGGCAGCTGCAGATCCACCTTGATGCCGCGGCTGCCGAGGCTGGCGAGGGTCTCGTTGAGTTCAAGATTGCGCGGCTCGATCTGGAACGTCGGATCCGGCTCGAGGGTGGCGTCGGTGAGCACCGCGCCGCCGGGCGTCCAGCCGTGTTCGCGCAGGTAGTTCGCCACGCTCGCCAGAATGTCATCCCAATCATTCCACAGGTCGCGCCGCTTGTCGGTGTCCGCATCCACCGCGTAGCGCCGGTACTGCGAAGGCATGAATTGCGGCACGCCCAGGGCGCCGGCGTACGAGCCCGTGACCGTCCGGGGGTCGAGCTTGTTTTCCCGCGCAAGCACCAGGAATTCCTCGAGCTCACTGCGGAAGAATTTCTCACGCGGCGGATAGTCGAACGCGAGCGTGGCCAGGGCGTCGAGTGCGCGGTAGTGGCCGGTGTTGCGGCCGTAGTGCGTTTCGATGCCGAGAATCGCGACGATGTACTCCGGCGGCACCTGGTACTGGGCGGCGATGCGCTCGAGCGACTCCTTGTGCGCGGCCCAGAACTGCACGCCGTCGCTGATGCGCTCGGGCGTCACGAAGCGGTCGCGGTACTCCCACCACGGCGCCACCTTCTCGATCGGCCGATTCATCGCTTCGATGATCTTCGCCTGCGGCTGCGCGGCGCGCAGCAGCTCGCGCACCTGCCTGCGGCTCATGCCGTCGCGGCTCGCGACCTCGTTCACGAAGCTCACGATCTCCGGGCGCTTCAGATCAAAGGCGGCGGCGGTGACCGGCTGGGCGAGCGCCGGAGCGCAGGCGAGTGCCGCAAGGAGCGTGAGGCGGGTTGCGTTCAACTAGGATCCGATGAGTTTGCGCCGTGAATACAGCGCCATGAGAATACCGAACCCGGCGAGGAGCGTCACGACCGAACTGCCGCCATAGCTCACCAGCGGCAGCGGCACGCCGACGACCGGCAGCAGCCCCGTCACCATGCCGGCATTGATGAACACGTAGACGAAGAAGGTGAGCGCAAGACTGCCCGCCAGGAGGCGCGCGAACGTGTCCTGCGTCTGCGTGGCGAGGTACACCGCGCGGCTGACGACGAACACGTACAGTACCAGCAGCACCAGCAGGCCGAGCAGCCCAAACTCCTCGCCGATGACCGCGAAGATGAAGTCCGTGGAGCGCTCGGGCAGGAACTCGAGCTGCGCCTGGCTGCCGTTCATCCAGCCCTTGCCGAACACGCCGCCCGAGCCGATCGCGATCTGTGACTGGATGATGTGGTAGCCGGCGCCGAGCGGGTCGGTCTGCGGGTTGAGGAACGTGAGCACGCGCTTGCGCTGGTAGTCATGCATGAAGCTCCAGCCGAACCAGGCGCCGACCGCCGCGAGCGCGAGCAGCGCTGCCATCACGCGCAGGCGCAGGCCGGCGAGGATGATGACCAGCGCACCGGCGATCGCGATGAGCGCGGCGGTGCCGAGGTCCGGCTGCACCACCACCAGAGCCACCGGCACGAGGATGAGAACGCTGAGCACTGTGAGTGAGCCCCAGCTCGGGGGCAGCGCCCGCTCGTGCAGGTACCAGGCGCACATCATCGGCACGGCGAGCTTCATGAGCTCGGAGGGCTGGAAGCGGAACAGTCCGAGGTCGAGCCAGCGCTGCGCGCCCATGCCGATGTGGCCGATGGCGGCGACGATCACGAGCAGGAAGCAGCCGGCGGCGTACAGCCACGGCGTCGAGCGGCGCAGGAAGTTCGGATTGATCTGCGCGAGCAGCAGCATCGCCACGGTGCCGATGCCCAGACGCGCGGCGGTGCGCGCGATCGTCGGCATACTCTGCCCGGAGGCGCTGTAAAGCACCACGAGCCCGTAGGCGGCGATCAGCGCAAGTCCCACGACCAGCGGGCCGTCGATCTTCAGTGCGAACAGCACGCGCGCCGCGCCGGTGAGCGTACGCCGCGTGCGCGAACCGGAGGTGACCTCCTCGTAGATCATGTCGCCGGTTTCACCTTGCCGTCGGCACCGAGAAGGTACGAGTCGAGCACCTTGCGCGCAATCGGCGCCGCGGCCGTCGCCCCCGGGCCGCCGTTCTCCTGCAGCACGGCGACCGCGATGCGCGGCTCATCCGCCGGCGCGAAAGCGATGAACCAGGAGTGATCGCGCAGTCGTTCGTCGAGCGTTTTGGCGTTGTACTTCTCGTTCTGCGCGACCGTGAACACCTGCGCCGTGCCGGTCTTGCCGGCGAAGGTGTAGGGTGCGTGCGCACCGATTGCTGCCGCGGTGCCGTGCTGGGTGACACCGATCATGCCGTGCACGACGCGCTGCCAGTCCTCGGCCGAGATGCCCGGAACCTCCCCTTCGGACTCCGGCGGTACCGGATGCAGTCGCCCGTTCGCGTCGCGGTAGGCGGCGACCAGGCGCGGCTTCCAGATCTTGCCGCGCGTGGCGAGGATGCTCGCGTAGTGCGCGAGCTGCAGCGGCGTCACGTTCAGGTAGCCCTGCCCGACGCCCAGGTTCACCGTCTCGCCGGGGAACCACATCTGATCGGCGGGCTTGGCGAACGCCTTGGCCTTCCACTCGCGCGAGGGCAGGATGCCGGGCTTCTCACCGCTGATGTCGATGCCGGTGAGCTTGCCGAAGCCGAACGGGGCGAGGAAGGCGGCGATGCGATCCACGCCGAGCACGTCGGCGAGACCGAAGAAGTAGATGTCGCACGAGCGCGCGATGGCGTCATCGAGGTCGACGTAGCCGTGCTTCTCATTGTGGAACTCGTGGAATATGCGCGCGCTGCCGGGCAGGTGGAACTCGCCGGCACAGTACTTGCGCGCCTGCGGATCCACCACGTGGTAGGTAAGGCCGGCGAGCGCGATGCCCGGCTTGATCGTCGAGCCGGGCGGGTAGGTGCCGCGCAGCGCGCGGTTAATCAGCGGCTTGTCGATGTCGTTCTGCAGCGCGCCGTACTCGGCGGCCGTGATGCCGCGGCCAAAGTAGGTCGGGTCAAAGCCCGGCAGGCTCGCGAGTGCGATGACATCGCCGTTGTTCGGATCGAGGGCCACCACCGCACCGCGGTGCCCGGCGAGGGCGGCTTCGGCGACGCGCTGCACCTTCAGATCGATCGACAGCACCAGATCCGCGCCGGGGGTCGGCGCCTTGGTGCGCAGGTCCTGCGTGAAGGGGCCCTGGCGCTCCACCGAGCGCCCCTGGGCGTTCACCAGCACTTCACGAAAGCCGTTGTTGCCGTGCAGTTTCTGCTCGAAGGCGCTTTCGACCCCGAGCTTGCCGATGAGGGAGGTGCCGGCATAGGTGGCGCGATCGATATGCTTCAGATCCTGTTCGCTGATCGCGCCCACGTAGCCGAGGGCGTGCACCGCGAGGTTGCCGTTCGGGTACCAGCGGGTCTGGCGCGTCTTGATGTCCAGCCCCGGGAACTCGAAGCGCCGCACGGCAAAGCGCGCGACATCCTCGTCCGACATGCGCAGGCGAATCGGCACGCTGTCGAAGCCGCGGCTGGAGTCGATGGTGCGTTCGAGCTCATCGACGTCCTCGGCCCGAATCAGGCCGATCTGCACCAGGCTCGCGAGCGTCTGCGCCACGTCCGGTACTTCCTCGGGCACCAGTTCCAGCTGGTACGCCGGCTGACTGCCCGCCATGATCTCCCCGGAGCGATCCAGAATCAGCCCGCGGGCCGCCGGGATCGGCTCGGTACGTACGCGGTTGCCCTGGGAGAGCTCCGCGTAGTAGTCGTGGCGGTTCACCTGCAGCACGAACAGGCGCGCGAGCAGCCCCAGGGTGGCCAGCGCCATGAGCACAGCGCAGATCAGCGAGCGCTGATCGAAGAGGCGCTGCTCGCGCCAGTGATCCTTGATGCGCACGGCGGGCATGGTTCAATCCGTCAGAGTCAGGCGGCGCACAATAGTGCCCCTCACGCGCGCCGACCCGCGCCGTAGGCGAGGATAGCCGCCGCCGGCGGCCAGATCAGGGCACCGGTCACGGTGTGAATCCAGCGCAGCGGGCTCGTGACCGGGTGGCCGGTCCAGCCGTCGATCGCAAACAGCACGACCTCGTACACCACAAGCGCCGCGAACACGATCAGGGCCTGCTGGAAGGCGGGCTTGGAGCGGATGCGCTGGTGCTCGCGCACGCCGATATAGGCAATGAGGGCCAGGGCGAGCGCGTGCTCCCCGAGCACCGGCCCCTGAAACACGTCCAGCGTCAGCCCGGCGAAGAAACCAAAGCCGATGCCCCCGGTACGCGGCGCGTTCACCGACCAGTAAAGCACCGTCAGGACCAGGAACTGCGGACGCACCATATCCGCCCACGGCGGCAGCGGCAGCACCGTGAGCACGAGGGCCACGAGCGCGCTCAGGAGCAGCCGGATGCGTGACTCGGAGCTCACGGTTGCCCCTGCGAGGCGGCCGGCTGCGGCGCCGGTAGCGGTGCGGCCTGCGCCGGCGGGGGGCTCGGGGCGGCGCTGGCGTGCGTTGCGGCCCGCGGCTGCATCGAGGGGTCTCCGCTTTTGAGCTCTCCCACCGAGTGCGACTTGGCATCCGTCACGGGCGTTGCGGGTGCGGCCGGGTGATCGGCGCGGAACCAGACCAGCATCAGCTCGCTGTCGGTATCGATGTGGGCGAGCGGGGCGGCGCGCACCTGGGCGAGCGGCTGCACCGCGTCGCGATGCACCTCGGTGACGCGCGCCACCGGGTAGCCCTCGGGGAACACGCCGCCGAGGCCGGAGGTCACGAGCAGGTCGCCGCTTTTGATGTCGGCGTTGGCGGGCAGGTAGGGCAGCGCGAGTGAGGTGGTATCGCCCGCCCCCACGGCGATGGTGCGCAGCCCGGTGCGTTCGATGCGCACCGGCACCGCGTGCTCCGGGTCGGTAATCAGGATCACCTCGGCGCTCCAGGGGCCCACGTGCGTGGTCTGGCCGATGAGACCCTTGTCATCGAGCACCGCCTGGCCCTTGAAGACGCCGTTGGCCGCCCCGCGGTTCAGGAGCAGCCGCTGCCGCAGCCCGTTCACCTGCACGGTGACGATCTCGGCCGCAAGCCAGCGATCGGCGACCGGCGGCAGCGCGGCCTGCAGGCCGCGCAGCTCGCCGTTCTCGCGCGCGAGCGCCTCGTAACGCATGGCGCGCAACTCCAGGTCACGCTGTTGGGTGCGCAGGCGTTCGTTTTCAGCCTGCAGCGTGGCGCGGCTCTGGGAGCTCTCCTTCAGCCAGCGCCAGGCGGCGGGCGGGGAACTCACGGCCAGCTGGATCGGGTAAGCGGCCGCCTGCAGCACGTAGCGCACCTGCTCGAGGTAATGCCCGCGCTGGTCGAAGTACATGGCGAGCACCGCGAGCAGCGCGTAAAGAGTAAAGCGAAAACCGGAGCCGCCCCGGCCCTGCAGCGGTCTGCCGGCTGTTCCGAAGGCGGCCACTCAGCTTTACGCGCTCCTCGCGCTATTCAAGCCCGAAATGTCCCGGGCCCAGTTCGTCCATCAGCTCGAGAATGCGGCCGCCGCCGCGCGCGACGCAGGTGAGCGGGTCATCCGAGACGACCACCGGCAGGCCGGTCTCCTCGGTGAGAAGCTTATCGATGTCGCGCAGCAGAGCGCCGCCGCCGGTGAGTACGATGCCGCGCTCGGCGACGTCGGCGCCGAGTTCCGGCGGAGTCTGTTCGAGTGCCTGCTTGACCGCGCTCACGATGCTCTGCAGTGGCTCCTGCAGCGCCTCGAGAATCTCGTTGCTGTTCAGCGTGAAGCTGCGCGGCACGCCCTCGGAGAGGTTACGGCCCTTGACCGACAGTTCCCGCACCTGCTGCCCCGGGTAGGCCGAGCCAATCTCGATCTTGATGCGCTCGGCGGTCGCTTCGCCGATGAGGATGCCGTAGTTGCGGCGCACGTAGTTCATGATCGCCTCATCGAAGCGATCGCCGCCGATGCGCGCGGAGTTCGCGTACACGACGCCGTTTAGCGACAGTACCGCGACCTCGGAGGTGCCGCCGCCGATGTCGAGCACCATCGAGCCTCGCGCCTCGTGCACGGGCAGCCCGGCGCCGACCGCCGCCGCCATCGGCTCGCTTACGATCGCGACGTTGCGCGCTCCGGCGCCCTCGGCGGACTCACGGATGGCGCGCCGCTCCACCTGCGTGGAGCCGAACGGCACGCACACCAGCACGCGCGGGGAGGGCTTGAGCATGCGGTTGCCGTGCACCTTATTAATGAAGAACTGCAGCATCTTCTCGGTGTAGGTGAAGTCTGCGATCACGCCGTCCTTCATGGGGCGCACCGCGGTGATGTGTCCCGGGGTGCGTCCGAGCATGGCCTTGGCCTCGGTGCCGACGGCGACGATCACCTTGCTGCCCCGGCCGGGCTCGTCCTGTACCGCCACCACCGAGGGTTCATTGAGCACAATGCCCTTCTCACGCACGTAGATGAGCGTGTTGGCAGTGCCCAGATCGATCGACAGATCGCTGGAGAAATATCCGCGCAGGCGTTTGAGCATGAAGCGACCGGAAAGTGTGCGGCGGGGGACCCCAGAAAGTGGCGCGTAATCTAGCAACCGACAGGACATTCAGCAAGGCAACATGTATGATTTTGCGCTGGTTTTCTCAGTTCTACACGCGTACCGCGAATTTCCTATGGCCCTTACCCGCGAGCAGATCGCGAGCATCGCCGCCCTGGCGCGCCTTGATCTGAGCTCAACCGAGATCCCGGTCTACCAGACGAGCCTCTCGAGCATCCTCGATTTCATCGGGGCTCTTGACGCGGTGGACACCGCGAACGTCACGCCGATGGCGCATCCTCTGCCGGGGCTCTCGCAGCGCCTGCGCCCGGATGTGGTGACCGAGACCGATCGGCACGAGGAGTATCAGGCCAACGCGCCGCGGGTCGCCGCGGGCCTCTACCTGGTGCCCAAGGTCATCGAATGAGGCGCGGGTGAGCGACTTTCACCGCAACTCGTTGACCGAGCTTGCCGCAGGGCTGCGCGCGCGCCGCTTCTCGAGCGTCGAGCTGGTGCGTGCCTGCCTGGAACGCATCGACAAGCATCAGGGCACGCTCAACGCGTTCATCAGCGTCACGCGCGAGCAGGCGCTGCGCGATGCACAGGCCGCGGATCGCACGCTCGGCGCGGGCGGCGGCGGGGCTCTGACCGGCGTGCCGATCGCGCACAAGGATATCTTCTGCACGCAAGGCGTACGCACCACCTGCGGCTCGCGCATGCTTGACACCTTCGTCTCCCCGTACGACGCCACCGTGGTCGCACGGCTTAAGGCGGCCGGTGCGGTCATGCTCGGCAAGACGAACATGGATGAGTTCGCGATGGGCTCATCGAACGAGACGAGCTACTACGGCGCGGTGCGCAATCCCTGGAACCCGGCGCTGGTGCCGGGCGGCTCCTCGGGCGGATCCGCCGCGGCCGTGGCCGCGCGCCTGGTGCCGGGCGCGACCGCGACCGACACCGGCGGCTCGATCCGCCAGCCGGCGGCGCTGTGCGGCGTTACCGGCTTCAAGCCCACCTATGGACGCGTCTCACGCTACGGCATGATCGCGTTCGCTTCGAGCCTCGATCAGGGCGGCGTACTCACCGCGAGCGCGGCGGATGCGGCCCTGATGATGCGCGAGATGGCAGGTTTCGATGCCAACGACTCCACCAGCGTCGACACACCGGTGCCGGACTACGTGGCGGGACTCGAGCAGCCGCTCGCGGGCCTCAAGGTCGGACTGCTCCAGGAGTTCTTCGATAAGGGACTGGATGCGCAGAACGAGAAGCGCGTGCGCGAGGCGCTCGCGGTCTACGAGAGCCTCGGCGCCAAGCTCACCGAGGTGAGCCTGCCGCACCTGCCGCTGTCGGTGCCGGTGTACTACGTGGTCGCGCCCGCTGAGTGCTCCTCGAATCTTGCGCGCTTTGATGGCGTGCGCTTCGGGCATCGCTGCGAGAATCCGAAGGACCTGCAGGACTTGTACCGGCGCTCGCGCGGCGAGGGCTTTGGCGCCGAGGTGAAGCGGCGCATCATGACCGGCACTTACGTACTCTCGGCCGGCTACTACGATGCGTACTACCTCAAGGCGCAGCGCGTGCGGCAGCTGATCAACGCGGACTTCATCCGCGCCTTCCACAGCGTGGATGTGCTCATCGGGCCGACCACCCCGACCCCGGCCTTCGCCATCGGCGCCAAGACCGCCGATCCGATCACGATGTACCTGAACGACATTTACACCATCGGCGCGAATCTGGCCGGCCTGCCGGCCGTGTCCGTGCCGTGCGGGTTCGTGAACGATCTGCCGGTGGGGCTGCAGGTCGTGGGTCCGCACTTCAGCGAGGCGCGGGTGCTGCAGGTGGCGCATGCGTTCCAGCGCGTGACCGACTGGCACACGCGCGTGCCGCGGGGCTACGCATGAGCGGCTGGGAGACCGTGATCGGGCTGGAGATCCACGCGCAGCTCGCCACGCAGTCGAAGATCTTCTCCGGTTCCGCGACCCGCTACGGCGCGCCACCGAACACGCAGGCGAATCTGGTCGATCTTGGCTACCCGGGCGTGCTGCCGGTGCTGAACGGCGAAGCGGTGCGCATGGCGGTGAAGCTCGGACTGGCGCTCAACGCGCGCATCGCGGCGCATTCGGTGTTCGCCCGCAAGAACTACTTCTACCCGGACCTGCCGAAGGGTTATCAGATCAGCCAGTACGAGCTGCCGATCGTCGCCGCGGGCGCGCTCGACATCGTGCTCGAGGACGGCACCGTCAAGCGCATCGGCGTGACGCGCGCGCATCTGGAGGAGGATGCCGGCAAATCCCTGCACGAAGGCCTGCCGGGCGTCACGGGCATCGACCTCAACCGCGCCGGCACGCCGCTGGTGGAGATCGTGTCCGAGCCGCACCTGCGCTCCGCGAAGGAGGCGGTGGCGTACATGAAGAAGGTGCACACGCTGGTACGCTATCTGGAGATCTGCGACGGCAACATGCAGGAGGGCTCGTTCCGCTGCGACGCCAATGTCTCGGTGCGCCGCGCCGGCACGGAGAAGTTCGGCACGCGTGCGGAGATCAAGAACCTCAACTCGTTTCGCTTCGTCGAGCGGGCGATCAACTACGAGGTCGCGCGCCAGATCGAGCTGCTCGAGTCGGGCGGCAAGGTGATCCAGGAGACGCGGCTCTACGATCCGGACAAGGGCGAGACGCGCTCGATGCGCTCCAAGGAAGAGGCCAACGACTACCGCTACTTTCCTGACCCTGACCTGCTGCCCGTAGAGCTTGAGGCCGCATTCATCGAATCCGTGCGCGCCACGCTGCCGGAGCTGCCCGACCAGAAGGCGGCGCGCTTCGTCGCACAGTACGGCCTCTCCGTCTACGACGCGGGCGTGCTCACCGCGAGCCGCGAACTCGCCGCTTACTACGAGGAGGTGGTGCAGGCCGTGCCCCAGGAACCCAAGCTCGCCGCCAACTGGGTGATGGGCGAGCTCGCCGCGGCGCTCAACAAGGACAACGTGGATGTCGGCTCCGGCAAGCTGCCGGCGGGGCAGCTGGCTGGATTGCTCGCGCGCATCAGCGACCAGACCATCTCGGGCAAGATCGCCAAGGAAGTCTTCGAGACCATGTGGGCCGATGGCTCGAGCGCGGACGCGGTGATCGAAGGCAAGGGCCTGCGTCAGATCACCGACAGCGGCGCCATCGAGCGCGTGATCGATGAGGTGTTCGCGAAGAATCCGGGCCAGCTGACCGAATACCGTTCCGGCAAGGACAAGTTGTTCGGATTTTTTGTCGGCCAGGTTATGAAGGCGACCGGCGGCAAGGCCAATCCTGCGCAGCTGAACGAGCTCCTGAAGAAAAAGCTGAGCGGCTGAGCCGCGGCGCGGCGGCGGCCGCGCGGGGGTTGAGTTGCCCGACGCGGACCCCATTGAGCTCCCCCATGCAAAGCGAAACCACTCTGGGGAGCGACCACGTGCGTCGCTTTATTTTTGAGGAGCGCCCGGTGCGCGGGCACTGGGTGCACGTTGAGGGCGCCTGGCGCGCACTGCGCGCCCATACGCACTATCCGGCGGCCGTCAACGAGCTCCTCGGCGAGGCGGTGGCCGCGGCGGTGTTGCTCGCCGCCACGCTGAAGTTTCGCGGCACGCTCACGTTCCAATTGCAGGGCAACGGCGCGGTGAGCCTGCTGGTGGCTCAGTGCACGCACGATTTTCGCCTGCGCGCGGTGGCGCGCTGCGACGAGGAGGCGCTCGCGACACTCACCCCGTCCGCGCCGCACGGCGCGCTCTTTCGCCAGCTCGCCGGCACCGAGGGACGCATCACGGTGACGGTCGAGGCGGATGACCGCAGCACGCGTTACCAGGGTGTGGTCCCGCTCGCCGGAGACTGCCTGGCGCAGTCCCTGGAAGCCTACTTTGCCACCTCCGAGCAGCTGCCCACGCGGGTGCGGCTCGCGGCGGATGAGGAGCGGGCGGCCGGTGTACTGGTGCAGAGGCTGCCCGGTTCGAGCACTGAAGCGGAAGAGGCGAGCGCCGCCTGGCAGGACGCCGAGGCAGGCATGGAGCGCGTGGATCCGAAGATGCTGCTCATCGTGCCCCCGGAGGACGTACTCGCGGGCGCCTTCCCCGGGCGTGATCTGCGGCTCTTTCGCGGCGCGGCGGTGCGCTTCGAGTGCCGCTGCAGCGCTGCACGGGTCGCGGGGGTCCTGCGGGCGCTCGGGGCGGGGGAGATCCGCGACCTGCTGCGCGAGCAGGGCGCAGTGACCGTGACGTGCGAGTTCTGTCATCGCCCGTATCGGTTCGATTCGATCGATATCGAGGCGCTTTTTGCGGATGGCCCGGATCCCGGAGCGTTCCCCGCACTCCATTGACGGCTCATTTGTCTCTCTAATGAGATAGTATGAGCCAATAACGAGGCTATTAGTTCCATAAGAAGTGGTTCCTCGGGTGCTTTGAGGTATCAGTTAAAGATTTGTACAATAGTTGAATGAATGCGGCCACGCCCTCGGGGATGATTCGCTGGCTGCGCGCCTCAGGTGAACCGAGCCGGCTGCGCCTGCTGGCGCTGTGCGCCGAGGGCGAGCTGAGCGTGGCGGATCTCGCGCAGGCCCTCGCTCAGAGTGAGCCGCGCATTTCCCGGCACCTGAAGATTCTGTGCGAGGCGGGCCTCCTCGAGCGTCAGCGGGCCGGGCAGTGGGTTCAGTACCGGGTCGCACGGGCCGCGGACGCGGCCAGTTTCGTGGGCGGCCTGCTCGCACAGCTGGATCGCCGCGATGAGCAACTGCTGCGCGATCGCTCTGCCGCGCGCCGCGCGCGCGCGCCGGCGGCGCAAGTGCTCGGGGAGTCGCGACTCGGGCGGGCGCTGGCCGGTTTCATCGTGGCCGCATCGCTCCCGAGCGCCCGGGGCCCCGCGCTCGTCGTGGGCGTGCGCCATCCGGAGCTGCTGCAGGGTGCGGTGACCGCCGCCCAGTCGTGCGTCGCCATCGCGCACTCGCGCCGCGCCGCCCAGGCGGCCAGGACCTACATCGAGCGGTGCGCATTGCCCGGTCGGGTCATCGAGGGCGGCGGCACGGCCGCGCTGCGCGAGTCCGACATCGCCCGCGCGGGGGGTCCCTTCGCCGTCGTCATTCTGGATCACCCGGCGGCGGAGGAAGAGACGCTGACGCGCACGCTCGCGCTGGCCCGGCGCGCGCTCGCAACGGACGGTCAGCTGTGGATCTTCGAGGGTTACGACGCGCTCGAGACATCGCGACAGCGCGTCGTCGAACATCCCCTCGCGCGCTTGCGGCGCCTGCTGAGCGAGGCTGGACTGCGCTGCGAGCGCTTAAGTCCCCTTGAGGCCGACGGCGAGCACGTGTTGGCCGCGCTGGCGCGCGGCACCTCCGCGACGGCGCGTCTCGGCGGCGCGGGGGCCGCATGAATCCAGCCGCACCGATCCGCGTCTCCTTCGAGTTCTTCCCGCCCGCGGATGAGCAGATGGAGGCAACACTGTGGAGTTCCGTCGAACGCCTCGCGCCACTCGCGCCCAGTTTCGTTTCAGTCACCTATGGGGCCGACGGCTCCACGCGCGAGCGCACCCATCGGGTCGTGACGCGCATCCAGCAGGAGACCACGCTCACCGGTGCGCCACACCTCACCTGCATCGGTGCCGCGCGCGGGGAAATTCTCGACATCGCGCGCGGCTATTGGGATGAGGGGGTGCGACACCTCGTCGCCCTGCGCGGTGATCCGCCCCAGGGTGAGGGCGGCTACCGCGCCCACGCCGACGGCTTCGCCTTCGCCGCCGATCTCGTGGCCGCGCTCGCGCGCGTCGCAGCGTTCGATATTTCCGTGGCGGCCTACCCGGAGGTGCACCCGGAGGCGCACTCCGCGCAGGCAGATCTGGAGAACCTCAAGCGCAAGATCGACGCCGGCGCGAGCCGCGCCATCACGCAGTTCTTCTACGACACGGGCACTTTCCTGCGCTTTCGTGATCGTTGCGTAGCAGCCGGCATCCTCGCGCCCATCGTTCCTGGAATCCTGCCCATCACGCGCTTTGCGCAGGTGCGGCGCTTCGCCGAACGCTGCGGCGCGAGCATTCCCGCGTGGCTGCAGGAGCGCTTCGAGGGGCTTGAGGAGGATCCGGATACGCGCCGTCTGATTGCCGCCAACGTGGCGATCGAGCAGGTGCAGGAGCTCAAGGGCCATGGGGTGACGGAGTTTCACTTCTACACGCTCAATCGCGCCGAGCTCACGTACGCCATCTGCCACGCGCTGGGACTGCGTGCGCCCGCCCGCCCGCCCGCTTGCCCGCAGAAGGCGACGAGCGCGTGAGCGCCTGCCGACACGCCGCGCACGCGCCGCGGCGCGCCGATCGGGAGCGCGAGCGCGGCGAGCCTGCGGCCGCGCCCGCGATGGCCGCGCCGTTTGCGATCGAGCCGGTCGATGAGCGCGAGCGGCGCACGCGCATCGAGCGCCTGAAGAGACTGCTGCAGGAGCGCATCGTGCTGCTCGATGGCGCCATGGGCACGATGATCCAGCAACGCAAGCTGGATGAAGCCGGTTTTCGCGGTGAGCGGCTGCGCGGGCACGGACGCGACCTGCGCGGCAACAACGACATTCTCACGCTGACACGACCGCAGGTGGTCGCGGATGTGCATCGCGCCTATCTGGCAGCGGGCGCGGACATCATCGAAACCAACACCTTCAATTCGAATGTGATTTCCCAGGCGGACTACGGCACCACCGCCCTGGTTCCCGAGTTGAATTACCGCGCAGCGCGCCTCGCACGCGCCGCCGCCGACGAGTTTGCGCAGCGCACCGGCGCGCCGCGCTTCGTGGCCGGCGCGCTCGGACCCACCAGTCGCATGAGTTCCATGTCGCCCGACGTGAACGACCCGGGCTTCCGTGCCGTGAACTTTGATGAGCTGATGGCGGGCTACCTCGAGGCGGCCCGCGGTTTGGTGCTCGGCGGCGCGGACTTTCTTCTCATCGAGACCGTGATCGACACGCTCAACGCGAAGGCCGCGATCTACGCGGTGCTGTCGCTGTTCGATGAGATCGGTATCACTTTGCCGCTCGCGGTCTCGGGCACGATTACCGACGCCTCCGGGCGCGTGCTCTCCGGGCAGACCACCGAGGCATTCTGGAACTCGATCCGACACGCGCAGCCGCTGTTTGTCGGACTCAACTGCGCCCTCGGTGGCAAGCTGCTGCGGCCGTACGTCGAAGAGCTGGCGAGCCTCGCCGATACCTACGTGTGTGCCTATCCCAACGCCGGCCTGCCCAACGCCTTCGGCGAATACGACGAGAGTCCGCCGGAGACCGCGGAGATTTTGTGTGAGTTCGCTGAGTCAGGACTGGTGAACATCGTCGGCGGCTGCTGCGGCACCACGCCCGAGCACATTCGCCTGGTGGGCGAGGGACTCAGGGGTCGTGTGCCCCGCAAGATTCCCGCGACGCTACCGAAGTGCCGCCTCGCCGGGCTGGAGCCGCTCAACATCGACGCCGACAGTCTCTTCGTCAACGTGGGCGAGCGCACCAACGTTACCGGCTCGGCGAAGTTCCGCAAACTGATCGAAGCCGGCGATTTCACTGCGGCTCTTGAGGTCGCGCGCCAGCAGGTCACGAGCGGCGCACAGATGATCGACATCAACATGGACGAGGGCATGCTCGACTCGCAGGCAGTCATGGTGCGCTTCCTGCACCTGGTAGCCGCCGAGCCCGACATCGCCCGTGTACCGGTGATGCTCGATTCGTCCAAGTGGTCGGTGATCGAGGCGGGCCTCAAGTGCGTGCAGGGCAAGGCGGTCGTCAATTCGATCAGCATGAAGGAGGGCGAGGAGATCTTTATCGAACACGCCCGCAAGCTGCGGCGCTACGGGGCAGCGGCCGTGATCATGGCGTTCGACGAACAGGGCCAGGCGGACACGGTCGAGCGGCGCGTGGCGATCTGCACGCGCGCCTACCGCATCCTCACCGAACGCGTCGGCTTCCCGGCCGAGGACATCATTTTCGATCCCAACATCTTTGCCATCGCCACCGGCATCGAGGAGCACAGTGGCTACGGCGTAGCCTTCATCGAGGCGACCCGGCGCATCAAGGCGCAGCTGCCACACGCGCTGGTGAGCGGCGGCGTCAGTAACGTCTCGTTCTCGTTCCGCGGCAACGATCCGGTACGCGAAGCGATGCACTCCGTGTTCCTCTACCACGCGATCGCCGCCGGCATGGACATGGGCATCGTCAACGCCGGGCAGCTGGCGATTTACGAGCAGATCCGGCCGGAGCTGCGCGAGGTGTGCGAAGACGTGATTCTCAACCGGCGCGCGGATGCCACCGAGCGGCTGCTGGAAATCGCCGCGCGTTTCAAGGGCGACGGCGGCGGCCGACGCACCGAAGACCTCTCGTGGCGCAGCCTGCCGGTCGCCAAGCGCCTCGAGCACTCCCTCGTCAAGGGCATCGACGACTACATCATCGAGGACACCGAGGCCGCGCGCGCCTCGTTCGAGTGGCCGTTGCAGGTCATCGAGGGTCCGTTGATGGACGGCATGAACGTCGTCGGCGACCTGTTCGGCGCCGGCAAGATGTTCCTGCCGCAGGTCGTCAAGAGTGCGCGCGTCATGAAGCGTGCGGTGGCGTATCTCATTCCGTTCATCGAGGCGAGCAAGGGAGGTGGCACGCAGCGCACCAACGGTCGCATCGTCGTGGCCACCGTGAAGGGCGACGTGCACGATATCGGCAAGAACATCGTGGGCGTGGTCCTGCAATGCAATAACTTCGAGGTCGTCGACCTCGGTGTCATGGTGCCGTGCGAGAAGATTCTCGAGACCGCGCGCCGCGAGCAGGCCGACTACATCGGTCTGTCGGGGCTCATCACCCCTTCGCTCGATGAGATGGTGCACGTGGCGAAGGAGATGCAGCGGCAGGGCTTCGCGGTGCCACTGCTGATCGGCGGCGCGACCACCTCTCCGGCGCATACTTCGGTGAAGATCGCCCAGCAGTACCCGCCCGGTGTCATTTACGTGAAGGATGCGTCGCGCGCGGTCGGCGTCCTGCAGACGCTGTCGCAGCCGGAGCAGCGCAGCGCCTACATCGCCAAGGTGGGCGTCGAGCACGAACGGCGCCGCGAACAGCACGCCGCGAAGAAGGTGAAGGTGCCCGAGCTGTCGCTCGCGGCCGCGCGCGCCAACCGCCGCGCCATCGACTGGAGCGCCTTCACGGCGGTGGCGCCGCGCGTGCCCGGCGTACAGCACTTTGAGGACTACCCGCTGAGCGAACTGCTCGGCTACATCGACTGGATGCCGTTCTTCAACGCGTGGGAGTTTGCCGGCAAGTTTCCCGACATCCTGACGGATTCGGTGGTCGGTGAGGCAGCGAGTAACCTGTATGCGGATGCGCGGCGCATGCTGAAGACGCTCATCGCCGAGCGTTGGCTGCGGGTACGGGCGGTGCTCGGCATCTTTCCGGCGAACGCGGTCGGCGACGATGTCGAGTTGTACGCGGATGAGGCGCGTACGCGCGTGCTCGACACGCTCAGCTTCCTGCGCCAGCAGAAGGGTAAGCCCGCTGGCCAACCGCACGAGTGTCTGGCGGATTACGTGGCGCCGAAGCTCAGCGGCGTGCCCGACTACCTCGGTGCCTTTGCGGTGGCGGCCGGGTTCGGGATTGAAGAGCATCTGGAGCGCTTCAAGCGCAGCCACGATGATTACTCGGCGATCATGCTCAAGGCGCTCGCCGATCGCCTCGCCGAGGCCGCTGCCGAGCACTTTCACGAGCGCGTGCGTCGCGAGCTGTGGGGCTACGCCGCCGCCGAGGCGCTGACCAACGAGCAACTCGTGCGCGAGGAATACCGCGGTATCCGCCCGGCGCCCGGCTATCCCGCCTGTCCGGATCACACCGAGAAGCGCAAGCTCTGGGAGCTGCTCGAGGTCGAGCGCAACGCCGGCATCCGTCTTACCGAATCGTATGCCATGTACCCGACCGCGGCCGTGAGCGGCTGGTATCTCGCGCATCCGGAGGCACGCTATTTCGCGGTCGGCAAGATCGATCGTGAGCAGGTCGAGGATTACGCACGCCGCAAGGGCTGGAGTCACGAGGAAGCGCAGCGCTGGCTCGCGCCCAACCTCGGTTACGACGCGTAGCGCGCAGCGGCTATTTCAGCGCGCCGCGCCGCTCGTTCTCGAGCGCCTTGAGGTAGGCATCACCTCCCAGGCCGCGCATCTGCCCGAGAATCCAATCGCGGCGCAGCAGCAGGTAGTGCGACGGACGATCGGCATGCAGCCGCAGCGGATTGGGCAGCACCGCGGCCAGCGTTGCCGCCTCCGCCGAGCTCAGATGCAGCGCTGGCTCGTGCCAGAAGCGGTGTGCGGCGGCCTGCACGCCGTAAATGCCATCGCCGAACTGGGCGATGTTCAGATACACCTCGAGGATTCGCTCCTTGGGCCAGAGTGCTTCGATGAGCACCGTGAAGTAGGCCTCCAGTCCCTTGCGCACGAAGCTGTGCCCGGACCACAGAAACAGATTCTTCGCCACCTGCTGGGAGATGGTGCTCGCGCCACGCAGCCGCTTGCCGCGTTCGCTCGCGCGTACCGCCTCGCGGATGGAGTTGAAATCAAACCCGGCATGAAACGGGAACAGCTGATCCTCGGAGGCGATGACCGCGATGGCGGCGTGCGGGGAGATCTGTTCCAGACTCGCCCACTGGAAATCGGTGTGGTAGTCATGCTCCTGCGCCGCCCAGGCCTGCAGACGCGCCTCGAGCATCATCGCGCTGGTCAGGGGGTTGAACCAGCGCAGCAGCAGCACCGCGACCAAGCTGAGCGCGAGACACGCCAGCAGCGCCGCGCCGAGCCACTTAAGCAGCCGTGCCGCAACGCCGCCCCGCCGCCCGGCGCGCGCGCCAGCCCGGCGAGGCTGCGGATGCCGAAGCTGCGCCGGCTGCCCCAAGGTGTCGGTGCGCGCCTTACTTTGCCGGCAGACGGCGCGCGGAAGTGATCACCACCTCCTCGAGCGGTGCGTCCGTGTACCCTTTGCGACGCCCGGTGCTGACACGCGCAATCTTGTCGATCACGTCCATGCCGTCCGTGACCCGCCCGAACACGGCGTAGCCGTAATCGCGCGGCCCGTGATCGAGGAAGGCGTTATCCACCAGGTTCACGAAGAACTGCGAAGTGGCGCTGTTGATGTCGGTGGTGCGCGCCATGGAAAGATAGCCGCGGCCGTTCTTCAGTCCGTTCTTGGCCTCGTTGCTGATCGGCGCGCGCGTCGTCTTGTTACTGAAGTCAGCGGTCAGCCCGCCGCCCTGGATAACGAATCCGGGCACGATGCGATGGAAGATCGTGCCATCGAAGAAGCCCTCATCCACATAACGCAGGAAATTCTCCACCGTGACGGGGGCTTCCTTGGGAAACAGTTCGACCGTGAAAGGCCCGTGTGAGGTCTCAAATCTGATCATCGTTGTCCTTCCGTCAGGCGCTCGTGTCGGGCAAGATCGCGGTGCGAGCGTACGTGACGGAAGCCAGCAAGGACAAGCGCTGCGCGCAGCTCGGCCGCCTGAGTCGCGCCATGTTCCAGCAGCAGCCAGCCACCTTCAGCCAGATGCTGCGGTGCGCCCAGCACCAGTGCGCGCAGCGCCGCGAACGCATCCTCCCCGGGGGTCAGCGCCAATCGCGGCTCGTGGCGCAACTCGTGTAGCGCCGGATCGTCGGCGGCGACGTAGGGCGGATTGCTCAGCAGCAGCTCGAAGCGCTCGCCGGCCAGCGGCCGGTACCAGTCGCCGGCGCGAAATTCGACCAGTGTGCATCCCAGCGCAGCGGCATTGGCGCGCGCCACCGCGAGCGCCGCCGGCGACACGTCCGTAGCGATCAGCTGCCACTGCGGCCGCTCGCGGGCGAGCGCGAGCGCGATCGCCCCGGAACCGGTGCCCAGATCCGCGACGCGCGCCCTCGGCGCAGGGCCGAGCGCCAGCGCCCGCTCCACCAGCAGCTCCGTTTCGGGCCGCGGCACCAGCACCGCGGGGTTGACGGCGAGTTCCAATGACCAGAACTCGCGCCGGCCGGTGAGATAGGCGAGCGGCTCTCCGGCGGCGCGGCGCACTAGCAAACTGCGGTAGCTCTCGGCCGGTGCGGCAGCGACCTGAGCTTCAGGATGGGAACTGAGCCGCGCGCGCGGCACCGCAAGTACGTGCGCGAGCAGCACCGAAGCTTCGAGGCGCGCGGCCGCGCCCGTGTCGCCCGTGGCCACGGCGGACAGCCGTCGGACGCCTTCCGCAAGCAGCGTGTCTACGTTGGCTGTGATGGTCATATCCGTGTGTACGCCGCAGCGCTAAGATGTTGGCATGGCAAACATACCTTATCCGCCTCCGCGACCGCTTTCCGTCGGCGAGGTCCTGGATCTGACCTTCCGCATCTATCGTGCCAGCGTTGTCAGCTGCCTGATCTTCGCGGCCCTGGGTGTGATCGCCAACCAGTTGCCCAACCTATACAGCGTGAGCCGGGGTGCGACCCTGCTGCAGGCACTCATCACGCCGAAGAACAGCCTCATGCTGGGGTCACTGATGCTCGCGGGCGCGTTGCTCGGTCTGGTTTTTACGGGAGCCGTGGTGCTGCGCCAGTACGCCATCGCGACTGGTCATCCGGTAGGTGGCGAGCTGCCGCGCAGCCTCGGACGGTTGCCGGGGCTGGTGCTGCTGATGGTGCTCTTCGGGGCGACGTTTGCGGTCGGTGCGATGTTCATCGGGGCGGCATTTATCTTCAGCGGCATCGCCCGGGTGTTGCTCGCGCTGCTGCTTTGCCTGCCAATCCTGTACGCCCTCGTGGCGGTGTCCTGCAGTCTCACCGCCATGTACGTGACGCCCATGGGCGCGGCAGCGGCTTACGTTCGCAGCGTGCGCCTCACCAGCGGCAGTTTCTGGCGACTGAGCGTGATCTATACGATCGGCGTGATCGTGCTGTTCGTGCTCTATATTCTGACGTCCGGGGTAATTGGGATGCTCATGGGAATTCTTGGCCGCGGCGATGTCGCATTGATTACCGCGACGCTCGGCGTCGTTTCGGTAGCGATCGGCGCGTTGGCGACTCCCTTTTATACCGCCCTTGGCCTGGCGGTCTTCGGTGACCTCACCGTCCGCAAGGAAGGGGCCGACCTCGCGCAGCGGATCTCCGCCAGCTGAATTGTGAAGCGCTGGGTTCTGGCGCTGCTAGTGGTGGTCGCCGGAGTGCCGGCCGTCCAGGCACGTGATGCGCTCGGGGCGCTGGACGCGTGCATCGGCGCCCTCGACCGGGGACTCGATATCGGTTACGGGCGCATCTCCGCGCGTTGTCCGGATCTGACGCCGAGTCTGCTCGCCAGTGCCTGGGCGGCATGGCTGCCCGCCGACTGGAACAATCCCGATAACCAGCTCTCAGCGCAGGGCCTGTCTGAGTTGCGCGATCTTTTGGCGCGGGAGTCGGCGCCCGCGCCCACCGGGCGCGCACTACACATCGAGCGCGTCGGTGCCGTGCTGGCCAAGATCTACGAGGCGCCGGCGCCGGCCGGCTGGTGGTCGCGCTTCAAGCAGTGGTTGCGCGAACTTTTCAGACCGCGCCCGCCGCAAGAGCGCGACTGGTGGCGCTGGCTGTTCGGTGACGTACACCTGGCGCAAGGCGTCATGAAGGCAATTGTCTGGGGTTCGCTCGCACTCGTCATCGCGCTTGCCGTTGCGGTGGTATTCAATGAGTTGCGGCTCGCAGGGCTGCTGCGTGCGCGGCAACGCGGGGCGCGCACCGCGCGCACCACGGATGCGGGGCATGGCGGCCTCACGCTCGCCGAAATTGACCGCGCCAGCCCGGGTGCGCAGCCCGCGCTGCTGCTTGATTTCATCGCCACGCGGCTCGCCGAGCAGGATCGTTTGCCTCCCGCTTGCGCTTTCACTGCGCGCGAAGTCGCCCGCCGTGCGCGCCTGCCGGATGAAGCGGACCGTGTGCGGCTTGCGGAACTGGCCGCGGTCTGTGAGCGGGTGCGCTTCTCCGGCCGTGATGTGGCGCCACAGGCCGTGGCCGCCGCGGTAGCGCGGGGACGCGAGCTGCTCAGCAGGCTCGCGACTGCAGCGGTGTCTGCGCCAGGGATGGCGTAACGGGTGGGTGAACGAGTTACTACGCTCGGGTTGTCGCTCGCGGCGCTACTGCTGTTCCTCACGCTGTTCGTTCGTGGTGGTGGATTCGATAGCCGAACCGTCTCCGCGCCCACCAGCATCGAACGGGGCGATAACGGACTCCTGGGCGCCCTGAGCTGGTTGCGTGAGGAGGGCGTGCACACGGTGTCCCTGCGCGAGCGCTTTGGTTCGCTGGCCAAACGGCACGACCTGCCTCCCGGCGGCAACCTCTTGATCGTGACGCTGCCGGCAGTCACCAGTTTCCGCAACGATGAGGCCGTGGCACTGGATCAGTGGATCCGCAACGGCAACACCGTCCTGGTGCTGGCGGCGATCAGCGACCGGCCCGCGTGGGCGCGCGAGCGCGGCGTTCTGGAGAAGGACCTGCAGCTGCTGACGGGTGTCGAACTCGAGCTCGTGCGCACGGGTGATCATGCCCGGGTTAAGGCAGCGCAGCAGCCACCGACCTCCGTTGCGGGCAAGGACAATGCCGCGCCGGCGCCCGGGCACGACAGCGAGAGTGCCAGTGAGCGCATCGCCGAGGTAGCGCAGGTGCTGGCGAAACCGCAGCGCAGTACGCTGCTGCCTAACCGCCCGCAGCGCTTTCTCGACAATGTCCAGGCCGCGTACGCCTTTTCCGATTACCCGCCGCGTACCTGGAACGTGAAGGTGCCGCGCGATGGTTTCCTGCTGTCCCTGGCTCACGTGAGTGAGAGCGGCGAGGGCGTTCTGTGGATTCTGCCCGATGGTCCGGGAACCGTGATCATCAGCGGGTTCGGTTCCATATTCAGTAACCGCGCGCTGGGCCACGCCGACAATGCGCGCCTGCTGGCCAATATCGTCAGCGCGACCGTGACGCCTGCGGGCGCGGTGCTGATCGACGACGAGCACCAGGGGCTGAGCGCCAGCTACGATCCGGCCAAGTTCTACCGGGATCGGCGTCTGTACGCCACACTCGGTTGTCTTGCGCTGGTATGGCTCGTATGGGTGCTCGGTAGCACGAAGCTGCGCATGCCGCCGCCGCGCGCTGCCGCACCGCGCGAGGAGGACCTGGTGCGCACCACGGGTACGTTCCTGGCGCGCGTGTTGCAGCCGGCGGCCGCTGCCCGGCGTATGTTCGAGTTCTTTTTCCTGCGCCTGGCCGCCAGCCGACGCACGGCGCCGGACCCACAATCGCCGTGGGAGTGGCTGGAGCATCACCCGCGAGTGGCGCGCAGCGACATCACGCAGCTCAGGAAATGGTATGCGGACGCGTACTCGGATCGACGCGTGCCGCTGACACGCCTGCACAATCTGATCGTCAAAACCGAAAGGCAACTTGCCGCATGAGCACCTCGATACAGCAGCTTGAGGAAGTTCTGACGCAGGAGCTCGGCCGCGTCGTCATCGGTGCTCAGGCGTCCGTGCACGCGCTGGTGATCGCCCTGCTTTCGCGCGGGCACGTGCTGGTGCAGGGCGTACCCGGGCTCGGCAAGACGCTGCTCGCCAAGACCCTCGCACGGGTGCTTGGCGGGGAGTTCAAGCGCATCCAGGGAACCGCTGACCTGATGCCGAGCGACATCATCGGCGTGCACGTGTTCGATGAGGCGACCCGCAACTTCGTGTTTCGCCCAGGACCGCTGTTTGCCGACGTGGTGCTCGTCGATGAAATCAACCGCGCAGGCCCCAAGACCCAGTCCGCGCTGCTGGAGGCGATGCAGGAGCGGCAGGTGAGCGTCGAACGCGTGGTGCTGCAGTTGCCGGCGGAGTTTCTGGTGCTGGCCACGCAGAACCCGCGTGAGTTCGAGGGGACTTATCCGCTGCCTGAGTCGCAGCTCGACCGCTTCATGCTGCGCATCGACATCGACTACCCCACGCGCGCGGCCGAGGCGCAGGTGCTGGCCCGTTACGGCGACGTGCCGGCGGCAGCCGCGGACACCCTTGCTGAGGTCAACGTGCTTGAGCGCTCACTGCTCAGCGCTGCACGCAGCGAAGCGCAGCGCATTCATGTCGCCGACGCCCTCAGCGCGTACGTTCTGGACCTCGCCGGCGCGTCGCGCGAGCACAGCCGCCTCACCCTCGGCCTCTCCACACGCGGCGCGCTCGCCTTGCTGAAAGCCGCACGCGTGAGCGCAGGCCTGCGCGGCGGGGATTTTGTGACACCCGATGATGTGAAAGAGGTGGCAGCGACGGTGATGGCGCACCGCCTCGTGCTCACCCCCGAAGCCGCACTGGAAGGTGTCACGGACCTGGATGTCGTGCGTGCGCTGCTCGCCGAGACGCCGGTTCCGCGCTAGCCCATGCATCTCGCCCGACGTGCCTATGTGCTGGTACTGCTGAGCGCGGTGCTCGCGATCATGGGCATCTGGTCGAACGAGGGCGAGTATGCCGGGTTGTGGCGGATCCCGGCCGCGCTGCTGCTCCTCGGGCTAGCCGTGGAGAAATTCCTCGTGAGCCGCCGGCCGGTTGACGTGCGGGTAGCTACGGCGTCACGCGCTTTTCTCGGCCGGCCGCAGCCGGCGGCTTTTACCTTCATCAATCCCAGCACGCGCCCGCTGACACTCGAATACGCACCGGCGACTCCGGTCGGTTTCGCACCCCTGCCGGCAATACGCCGCGTCGCCGCGGCGGCGCGCAGCAGCGTAGCTGATGCCGTGACACTCCTGCCCGTGCGTCTCGGGCCACAAGGTTGGCCGGCCTTCCCGGCACGCATGTTGGGCGCGTTCGCGCTCGCGTGGTGGACGATCCCCCTGCGTCCGCAGCAGCAGCTGGTCGTGGCGCCGGATACTCTGCGCGCGCCGGTGCAGCCGCGCGGCATGACAGGCGGCGCGCGCGCCCGCCGCATTGCAGGTGCCGGTGCGGAACTGCATCAGCTGCGCCGCTACGCGCAGGGGGATCCGCTCACCCGCATCGACTGGAAGGCCACCGCCCGCACCGGCGCCCTGGTCACGCGCGAGTACAGCGAGGATCAGCACCTGGATGTGCTCGTGGCGATCGATGCCGGACGACTCAGCCGGCTGCGCTGTGGCGACCTTGACCGCTTCGGTCTATACGGCAACGTGGCGGCGCGCTTTGCCGAGATCGTCACGCACCACGACGATCGCATCGGACTCATCGTGTACGCCGATCGCGTGCTCGCGGCCTGCCCGCCGGCGCGCGGCCTGGCCGCTGTCAGCCGCTTGCGGCACACGCTGGAAGCGCTCGCCGTGCAGCCGGCAGAATCGGATCCGACCGCCGCGGCCGTGAGCATCCGCAGTCTGCTCAAGCACCGGGCGCTGGTCCTGCTGCTCACCGATCTGGACGATGCCAACGTCGCCCATCAGCTGGTGCGCGCGGTGCGCCTGCTCTCGCCGCCACACCTGGTGATGGTAGGCGGGGTTCAAAGTGGCGAGATCGCAGCGCTGGCGCAGAGCGAAGCGCGGCAGTGGCAGGACCCGTGGGTGGCACTCGCTGCCGCCGAGCACGCCAGTCGCGCGGCAGGACAGCGCGCGCTCCTGCAGCGCCTCGGGGCCCCGGTCGTAGCCGCACCGGCGCAGCGTCTGGAGCAGGAACTTTTTGAGCGTTATGAGGTGCTACGCCGTTTGCGGCGTATTTAGGGCGGTGGTCGCGGTCGGCGGCCGCGGGCCCCAGAGTCGACCCGACAGCAGCGCGAGCATGAACAGCCAGTAGCTCACGCCGATCGCGATGCGCGCGGGCAGCGTAAAGCTCGCATTCGGCGATACGTAACCCTCGATGAATCCGGCGCCCACGAGCAGCACAGCACAGGCGATAAGAACCTGGCCTGAGCGCAGCGCCGCGCTGCGGAAGGAAGCGATGCGCCCGAGTTCCCCGGGGCGCACCAGCGCTTCGCCGACCGCCGCACCCGCGGCACCGGAGAGGCACATGACGGACAGCTCCACGCAGCCATGGGCGACTATGAAGCTGAACAGGTCCCCACCGAGGCTGTGCTCGTTCACGAATGCGAATACCGCTCCGAGCATCAGACCGTTCAGACCGAGTATGTAGAGCGTTCCGAGTCCGAACAGGAAACCCGCACAGTACGCGAACAGGCTGACCACGATATTGTTAGCGAGGATCTGCACCGAGAGCACGGAGGAGGGCACGACATTCAGCAGACCTTCGGTCCAGAGCTTGCCGTGCTCGACGCTCGCGATCAGGTCCGGCGAGGCAAAGAGCGCGATGAGTTCCGGGAAGCGGTGCACGAGGGCGTAGCCACCCAGGGCGGCGAGCACGAAAATGACCGTGGTCCACAGCAGATACGGGCCGAGCCACACGATGGCCGCCGGGATGTCATCGCGAAACAGCTGGCGCAGCGTGCTCCCCAGCCGCCAGGCGCCGTGATTGAGTGTGGCATGGGTGCGCGCATAGACGCTCTCCAGGTACTCGCGCGTGCGCGAGCGGGGCATGAGGGCGCGCGCGCGTGCGAGATCGTGCGCCAGCAGGCGGTAGTCATCCGCCAGGCGCACCGCGTCCGCCGCATCCTCGGTGCGGCCGCGCGCGAGCCGCTCGGTGCGCGCCTCGGCCTGCTGCCACAAGGGCACGCGTCGCAGCAGCGCGGTGCTCAGGGCGTGCTGACGTGCACTCGTGCTCAAGTCGGCACGCTTTCGGGCTGAGCGAGCCGCTCGAGTCGGGCGCGCAGCGCACTGTCTTCGACCCCGCTCAGCTCGGCGCCGACCGCGCCGTAGCGAGTCAGCAGCTGGCGCGCGAGCGCCGCGCGCGCCTCGGCCGTGAGCGTCGGCCAGCGCTGCAGCAGCTCGGCCACGAGCTCAGCCCCGCTCGCATCGAGTGTGCCGACCCGCCTCGATGCCTGCTGCGTCGTGAGAGCGAGATCCGAGGCGGCGTGTGAGTACACCAGAAGCGTGCCGGCAGCCATGTCCCCGCAGCGCACGTTTTCCCGTGTCAGCACCACGAGCGTGAGCCCCAGGCCGTAGAACAGCGGCAGGCTGTCCACGAGGCGGAACACGTTGCGCACCAGCAGTGCCCCGATGCCCGGCGCGCCACCATCACGGCTGACCACGCGCACGCCCGCGGTGCGCTTGCCCGGGGTGTCGCCGCGCAACAGGACCTCGAGCACCGGGTGGTAGAGGAAGTAGATCGCCAGCGCCGGCGCGACGACCGCGCCGAACCAACGCGCCTCGTTGGTCAGGGGCGGTGTGAGCGAGAGTCGCCCGTTATAAAGGAGTGCCGCACTGGTGTACCAGGCGAGCGCGAGGAGCAACCGGATGTGCCAGTCAACGACGAACGCGTAGGAGCGGGCGCCCGCTCCGGCCAGGGGCAGCGATACGTCGATCCCGGTGGCACTGTCCACGCTCAGACCGGGCGCGGCCTCGTTCATGCCTCCTCCGAGAGCTGCTCTGCCTGATACTCCTGCTGCAGAGCCTCGATCAGCTCGTCGAGCTGGCCATCCATGATCTGCTGCAGCTTGTAGAGCGTGAGATTGATGCGGTGATCGGTGACGCGCCCCTGGGGAAAATTATAGGTGCGGATACGCTCGGAGCGATCCCCGCTGCCCACCTGCAGGCGCCGCGTCTGCGCCTGCTCGCTTTGCTGCTTCTGCTGCTCGGCGGCGAGCAGGCGCGCCTTCAGCAGCGCCATGGCGCGCGAGCGGTTCTTGTGTTGGGAGCGCTCATCCTGGCATTCCACCACGATGCCACTCGGCAGGTGCGTGATGCGTACCGCCGAATCGGTCTTGTTCACGTGCTGGCCGCCGGCGCCCGAGGAGCGGTAGGTGTCGATGCGCAGCTCGGCCGGATTGATGGCGATCTGCTCGACTTCATCGAGCTCCGGCAGAATGGCTACCGTGACCGCCGAGGTGTGGATACGGCCCTGCGCTTCGGTGGCCGGCACGCGCTGCACCCGATGCGTGCCCGATTCGAACTTGAGCCGCGAGAATGCGCCCTTGCCGACGATGCGGCTGATGATTTCCTTGTAGCCGCCGTGCTCGCCCGGGCTCTCGTTCAACACCTCAGCGAGCAGTCCCCTGGACTCGGCGTAGCGTGCGTACATGCGATAAAGCTCGCCCGCGAAGATCGCCGCTTCGTCACCGCCGGTACCGGCGCGCACCTCGAGGAAAATATTCTGGTCGTCGCGCGGATCCTTGGGCAGAAGCAACTTGCGCAGCTCCCCCTCTTCAGCATCGATCTGGTGTTGCAGGCGCGCGACCTCCTCCTCTCCGAGCGCGCGCATGCCCGCGTCGCCGTCTGCCTGCAGATCATGGGCTGCGGCGAGGTCACGTTCTAGCCTATGGTAGCTGCCATAACGTTCCGCCAGCGGCTGCAGACGGGCATATTCCACCGACAGTTCACGGAACTGCCGCGAGCCGCCGGCGACCTCGTCGGTGCTCAAGAGCCGGCAGACCTCCTCAAAACGATCGGACAGCTTCTGTAAACGTTGTCGGATGGATTCCTTCATGAGTCACTGCGGGCGCGCATTCTGCGGGTGTCGGTACTTTGTGACAAGTTGCGCAATGCGCGCCCCCGGTCCACGGTCTATAGTGACCGAGAGTATGATCACGCGTGTGCGTAACTTAATCATCCCGCTCCTGTGCACCAGCATGCTGGCAGCCTGTGCGGCGACCCACCCGGCCGACAAGAAACCGGCGGCGGCAGCGCCGCCCGCGAGCAACGTCACGGGCCTGACCGTGGCGGCCGAAGCGGCGCTCAAGCGCGGGGATTGCCGCGAGGCCTCCGAATCGTACGCGAAGGCCGCGGCGACCGGTGACGCGCAGCTCGCGCGCCGTGCCACCCAGGTCGCGATGGCGTGCGAACACCTGCCGGCCGCTTGGCAGTCCGCTACCCGCTGGCGCTCGCTCGCGCCGACGGACCGCGAGGCAAACGCGCTGTACGCAGCCATCGCGCTCAAGCTCTATCGCACCGCCGATGCGCGCGGGGCCATCCACGAGTTCTGGCGCGTGGAAGAACAGATGAATGCGACAGCGGCGGCGTCCAAGGGAGCGGGCGACAACGCCACGCCGGTCACGCCGCACAAATCCGAGGAGCGCACGGCGCGCAGCATGACCGAGCTTACAGCACTGCTGCTGGAGGAATCGGACGCCTCAGCGGTGCTGATCGCGATGAGCGGCGCGCTCGAGCCGAACGCGAATTCCACTGACACCCTTACGCTTCTCGGGGAGCTGGCACTGGCCGCTTACGACGGTGACCGCGCCGCGCGCTACGCCCAGCAGGCGCTGCAGCACGATCCGCAGGATCTTTCGGCGCTGCGCATTCTGGCGCGCGCCTACGTCATGCAAGGGGATGCCTCGCAGGCACTGGCAACCGCGCGCAAGGCGAAAACCGACGATGCGCAGCGCGGTGGCCTGGAGCTCGCCGAGATCCTCGCCTCTCTTGACCGCAGCGAGGAAGCGCATCAGGAGCTCGAGCGGCTGCGCGCTAGCGGCGCGCCGCACGCGGAGATCGACCGGCGGCTGGCGCTCCTCGCCTTCAATTCCGGTGACTACAAGGAAGCCAAGCAGCGCTTCAGCGATCTGCTCTCGAGCGGCGAGGGCAACGATGGCGCGCAGCTGTACCTGGCAGACATTGCGCTGCGCGACGGAGACCCGGACGCCGCATTGGCCGCCTATCGAAGACTGTATGACTCCTCCGTCGCCCTGTCGGCGCGCTCGCGCGCCGCCTCACTGCTGCTCGACCGGCATTCACGGACCGAGGCGCTGGCGCTGCTGGATGACTATGCCGCCGATCACCCCGAGGATGAACTGGACCTGACGCTCGCCAAGGCGCGTCTGCTGGCCGACCATGGCGAAGCGGACACCGGACTTGCGATACTGAGCGCGGAGCTCGAGCGGCATCCGCAGCATCCGTCCATCGAGTACGACCGCGCGGTCATTCTCGAGCAGGCCGGGCACGTGCATGAGTCGGTCGAAGCCCTGGAGCACATGCTGGAGCAACGTCCCGACGACCCAACACTCCTGAACGCACTCGGCTATACGCTCGCGGATCATTCGCTCGAACTGCCCCACGCTGAGACCCTGATTCGGCGCGCGCTCACGGTGATGCCCGACAGCCCCGCGGCGCTCGACAGCCTGGGCTGGGTGCGCTTCCGCGCCGGCGATATGAAGAGCGCAACGAGTACGCTCGAGCGCGCCTACTCGCTCGGCCACGACGCGGAGATCGCGGCCCATTGGGGCGAGGCGCTGTGGGTAAGCGGCAATAAGAGCGAGGCGCGCCGCGTATGGGCCGCGGCATTGGCGCGTGACCCGGAGTCGAAACCGCTGAAGGCTACGATCGAACGGTTCCTGCCCGATGCGCACTAGGTCGCTGTGGGTCGGCGCGCTGCTGGCCCTCGCGACACTCGCCGGCTGCCGCACCCTCCCGCCGCCGCCGCTGGCGGCCTCCGCCCCCTGGCAGGAGCGGCGCCCGCAGTTGCAGGCGCTGCAGCACTTCCAGCTCAAGGGTCGTGTCGCCCTCTCCGCGGGCACCAACGGCTTCAACGCGAATCTGCGCTGGTTCCAGGACGGCCCCCGCTCGCAGCTCGCGCTGGAGGGTCCGCTCGGCGTGGGCGGCATGCAGATCAGCGCCAACGGCGACGATCTGGACATCATCAACGCGCACGGCGAGCACATTACGAGCGCCGCCGCGCATGCAGAGCTGAGCGCCCGGCTGGGCTTCGACATTCCGCTGCCCAGCCTGCGTTACTGGGTGCTCGGCGTGCCCGATCCGGCCCAGCCCGCGCAGGAGTCACTGGACCCCGCGCAACAGCGTCTGGCGAGTCTCACCCAGGATGGCTGGCACATCGCCTACGGCGAATACGTCGCCACGGCCGGGGAGACGCTGCCGGCACGGCTGACGCTCGAGCGCGATGCGGTACGCGTGCGACTCCTGGTGGAGGACTGGCAGCTGTGAAGAGTGCTTCCAGTGCCTCGCGCCCATCCGCGGCGCCGATGCACTGGCCTGCCCCAGCGAAACTCAATCTCTTCCTGCACGTGACCGGGCGGCGCGCCGATGGCTACCATGAGCTACAGACCCTCTTTCAGCTGATCGACCTGTGCGACGACCTCGTCCTCAGCGTGCGCGCTGATGGAGTCATCGAGCGCACGGCCGGACCTGAAGGCGTTGAGCCTGAGACGGATTTGGCCGTGCGGGCGGCGCGCGCGCTCAAGGCGGCCACCGGAACGGCGCTCGGCGCGAGCATCCAGGTGCGCAAACGTATCCCCGTGGGTGGGGGGCTCGGGGGCGGCAGCTCCGACGCAGCCACGGTGCTGCTGGCACTCAATGAGCTGTGGGAGTGCCGCCTGCCGCCCGGGGAGCTCACGGCACTCGGCTTGTCACTCGGCGCGGATGTCCCTGTATTCATTGGAGGTTCTTCCGCCTGGGGCGAAGGGGTCGGAGAGCGGCTGACCCCCGTCGCACTGCCTCAGGCGTGGTATGTCATCGTGCATCCCGGGGTCACGGTGAGCACGGCCGGCGTGTTCCAGAGCCCTGAATTGACACGAAATTCCCCTCTCATCACAATACGCGCCTTTTTCGAGGCGGGGGGCCGTAACGACTGCGAGCCGGTGGTGCGCTCGCGCTTCCCTGAGGTGGCGGAGGCGATGCAGTGGCTCGGGCGCCACGCGCCCGCGCGCCTCAGCGGTACCGGCTCCTGCGTTTTCGCCGCGTGTGCGAGCGCCATCGAGGCGGAACGCCTCGCGGCGCAGGTGCCGGATCACTGGCCCAGCTACGTCGCGCGCGGCCTGAATACCTCGCCTCTGCAGGAGCGTCTCAAGCACGGGCGGCGAGACTGAGGCGGCTGTAAGATGCGCGCCCGCACGCTTTTCTGCGCGGGATGCACAGATGCTGGGGTGTCGCCAAGTGGTAAGGCAGCGGGTTTTGATCCCGCCATTCGGAGGTTCGAATCCTTCCACCCCAGCCAGTTCCTGGGGCCGGCGCGCGAGCGCCGGCGAGGCGGATGAGGGCCGGCGGAAGGCGCGCGCATAAAGAGTATGAGTACGAGCGATACACTGGCTGTGTTTGCGGGCAATGCGAATCCGGCCCTGGCGCTGGACATCGCCAAGCACCTGCAGCAACCGCTCGGACGGGCCTACGTCGGGCGCTTCAGCGACGGTGAGGTCAACGTCGAGCTGATGGAGAACGTGCGCGGACGCGACGTCTTCATCCTGCAGTCGACGTGTCCGCCGGCGAACGACAGCCTGATGGAGCTTTTGGTGATGGTGGACGCGTGCCGGCGTGCGTCCGCGGCGCGCATCACTGCGGTGGTGCCGTACTTCGGCTACTCGCGCCAGGATCGTCGCCCGCGCGCCACGCGCTCGGCGATCACCGCCAAGCTCGTCGCCAACATGGTATCGAGCGCGGGGGTGAACCGGCTGCTGACGGTCGACCTGCACTCGGATCAGATTCAGGGTTTTTTCGATATCCCGGTGGACAACGTGTACGCCTCACCGGTGCTGCTCGGCGAGGCCTGGAAGCAGGCATACAAGGACGTGATCGTCGTGTCGCCGGACGTCGGCGGCGTGGCGCGTGCGCGCGCCTTCGCCAAACGCCTCGACGATGCAGAGCTGGCGATCATCGACAAGCGCCGCCCGCGGCCGAACGAGTCGAAAGTGATGAATATCATCGGCGAGGTCGAGGGCCGCACCTGCATGCTGGTGGATGACATGGTCGACACGGCCGGCACGCTGTGCCAGGCGGCGCAGGCGCTCAAGGACGAAGGCGCAGCCAAGGTGGTGGCCTACATCACCCACCCGGTGCTGTCCGGCGGGGCGGTGGAGAGGATTTCACAGTCGGCGCTCGATGAGCTGGTCGTGACGGACACGATCCCGTTGAGTGCGGCGGCGACGAGCGCGGTGCGTATCCGGCAGTTGTCGGTGGCGGCGTTGCTCGCGGAGACCATACGGCGCATCCGCGATGAAGAGTCGGTGAGCTCGCTGTACGTTGACTGAGAAAAGTTTTGTGGACGTGTTGGTTTGGTCGCGAACCGGCACTTGTTGGAAGTAACTACTGGAGATCCTAGTAATGCGTATTTCATTCACCTTCGGCGCGGATGCCCGCGGGACGCAAGGCAAGGGTGCGAGCCGCCGCCTGCGTCACACGGGTAAAGTCCCCGCCATCCTGTACGGCGCCCATCAGGACGCCCAGGCATTGGTTCTTGATCAGCAAAACCTGCTCACCATGATTGCTGACGAGCGTTTTTACTCCTCGATCGTGCGCTTGAAGATCGGCGAGAGCACGCAGGAAGCGATCATCAAGGACGTGCAGATGCATCCGGCGAAGAATCTCGTCGTGCACGTCGACCTGCAGCGCGTGGTCGAGAACGAGAAGATCCGCATCCGGCTGCCGATCCACTTCAAGGGCGAGAGCATCTCCCCGGGTGTCAAGACCGAGGGCGGTGTCGTGTCGCACATGCGCGCGGATGTCGAAGTGAGCTGCCTGCCGAAGGATCTGCCGGAGTTCCTGGAACTTGACCTGTCGGGCATGCACCTGAACGAGACCAAGTTCCTCGCCGACGTGCCGGTCCCTGCCGGAGTCACGATCCCGGAGCTCTCCCAGCGCAATGCGCCGGTGGTTTCGATCCACGCGCCGCGCGCCGAGGAGCCCGAGCCGGTGGCTGCCGAGGCCGTTGCCGCTGTGCCCGTCGAGGGTGCTGCACCTGCCGCCCCGGGCGCTCCCGGAGCGGCGCCGCCCGCTGGCGCTGCCGGAGCCCCCGCCGCTGCCGGAGATGCCAAGAAGGGCGAGGAGAAGAAGGAAGCGGCTCCCGCCAAGAAGGAAGGCGGCAAGAAGTAGCCGCCCGAGGAGCTACGGCCAGATCGCCCTCGGCCGCTCGCGGAAGTGTGGCTTCCGCGAGCGGCCGAGAGCGTTTCCGGTGTGAGTCAACGCTATGGCAGGTGAGCCGCTCAGGCTGATCGTCGGGCTCGGAAACCCGGGTACCGAGTACGCGCGCACGCGCCACAACGCGGGCTTTCAGTTCGCGGACGAGCTGGCGCGCCGTCACGGCGCCATCTTCAGGAGCGAGCCACGCCACCGTGCCGAGCTTGCGCGCGCGCGGGTGGAGGATGCTGATCTGTGGTTGCTGAAGCCGATGAGTTACATGAACCACAGCGGTGATCCGGTGCGCAGCGTCGCGAGCTTCTACAAGATCCCGGTGCAGTCGATCCTGGTGGCTTACGACGAGCTGGATTTTCCGGCCGGCGTCGTACGCCTGAAGCAAGGCGGCGGCGCGGCCGGTCACAATGGCGTACGCGACGTGATCGGGCAGATGGGCGATGGCTTCTGGCGGCTGCGCCTTGGCATCGGGCACCCGAGCGATCGCGCGCTGGTGCTGGACTATGTGCTCGGCCGCCCCACTGCAAGCGAGGCGCCGCTCATCCACGATGCCCTGACGGCGGCCGCGGACGCTGTGCCGGTGCTCTTGAACGAAGGCGCGCAGATCGCAATGAACCGCTTGCACGCACGTGATCCGGCAGGCGTGCCCACGCCACCCGCCAACTAGCGAAAGAACCTCTCTCCATGCCAATCCGCTGCGGCATCGTAGGTCTGCCCAACGTCGGCAAGTCGACCCTGTTCAACGCGCTGACGCGCGCCCAGATCGCCGCCGAGAACTACCCCTTCTGCACCATCGATCCGAACGTCGGAGTCGTGCCGGTGCCGGATCCGCGTCTTGCGCAACTGGCGGCAATTGCGCATCCGGAAAAGATCATCCCCACGACAGTGGAGTTCGTGGATATCGCAGGGCTGGTCGCCGGTGCTTCGCAGGGCGAAGGACTCGGCAACCAGTTTCTCTCCCACATCCGCGAGGTGGACGCGATTGCGCACGTGGTGCGCTGCTTTGAGAGCAGCGACGTGATCCACGTCTCCGGCCGGGTCGACCCGCTGTCTGATGTCGAGATCATCGATACGGAGCTTGCGCTGGCTGACCTTGCGACTTTAGAGAAGGGCCTGGACCGGGCCGCAAAGGCTGCGAAGAGCGGCGACAAGGATGCGATCCGCAGGCGCACGCTCTTTGAGCGGGTCAAGGTGCAGCTGGATGCCGCCAAACCTGTGCGCGCGCTGCAACTCACCGCGGAGGAGCGACGCGACGTGCGCGAACTGCAGCTGCTCACGGCGAAGCCCGTGATGTACGTCGCCAACGTGGCAGAGCACGGCTTCGAGAACAACCCGTTGCTCTCGGTAATCGAACAGCGCGCGGCGGCTGACGGTGCTGAGGTGGTGCCGGTGTGTGCGGCGATCGAGGCGGAGATCGCGCAGCTGGATGAGGCAGAACGCAGCGAGTTCCTCGCGGAGCTGGGTCTCAAGGAGCCAGGGCTAAATCGCGTGATTCGCGCCGCCTATCGCCTGCTCGGCTTGCAGACCTTCTTCACCGCGGGTCCGAAGGAAGTGCGCGCCTGGACCGTGCGCGTGGGCGCCTCGGCGCCCCAGGCGGCGGGCGCCATTCATACCGACTTTGAGCGCGGGTTCATCCGCGCCGAAGTCATCGCCTTCCAGGACTACCTTGCGGGTAAGGGTGAAGCAGGCGCCAAGGATGCCGGCAAGCTGCGCCTCGAGGGTAAGGACTATGTCGTGCAGGAAGGCGATGTCATGCACTTCAGGTTCAACGTCTAGGGACGCAGCGCCTTGGTTTTGCGGTCCCGGATGGGAGGCGCGTTTGGGGTGCGTTTGACACCCCGGGGCTGCGCTGAGGACAATGCGCGCCCCTCATGGAAAGGTAGCTCAGCTGGTTAGAGCACGGCACTCATAATGCCGGGGTCGAGGGTTCGAGTCCCTCCCTTTCCACCAATAAACAATAAGTTACGGCGATTTGTGCACCAGATGCGAATTGGCATGCCCTGACAAGTCCATAGCAAATCCACAAGGGATCGGAACTGGATCGCAAGCGGCGCCATTCGCGAAAGCGCCACTCACCCTGGGCGGCAGTGCATAGGGTAATTGCTCTGCAATGTTTCTGTCGCGGTGCAGCAGCCGCCAGCCCTGCATCATTCTCTTAGAGCCGGCCCTTCCGGCGGTGAATCTCCGTTGGGGTATGCTGCCGCGTGTGCCTGTGCGCGTGGTTACCGTGCCGCGCCTCGACTTCGATCTCGTCGGATCGGCGGCGGCGGCGGTGATCGTTGGCGCTCTAGGGCGCACGAAGGGTCACGGATAGCAAACCAACTTTCTGTTCATTTCACGGTAATTGTTTCAGAACGCGAATGTAGCGAGTGTTTAATACCAAACCCTGGGAAGCTACTACTATGTCCAGAAAGAAAGTGTGGATCGCCGGCGGATTGATTCTGGCGATCGGTGTGCTCGGCTACCTGAGCTACCACCAAGCGCCGGCCATGAAGGACGCTGCCGGCACCCTCGTCGCGGCTCCTTCTGTCCATCGCGCCGATATGCGCAACTGGCTGGCTGACGGCGAGCGCGGCCTGTGGATTCAGGGGGGCAACGCGGAGTGGTTCTACGCTCGTTTTTCCCCTGCCTGCCACGGCCTGAATTCCACCAACTCGCTCGTGTTTGACACCGGATCGTCGGGCAACATCGACCGAACGAGCTCGGTCGTCTTGCCGGGAGGCGGACGGTGCCCGATGCACACCTTTGCGCCCAGCGCCGGGCCGTCGAAGAATCGCAACGACAACGTGGTGCAGGAGCCGCAGGCGCAATAAGGCGGCCAGATGCGGGATGACGCTATAGCGTAGTTCGGACGGTGCCAGGGTTCGGCTAAGCCGCTTGTACCTGGCGCAGCCAACGACCGCGCTGCTAATGCCGGGTTAGGGCCGGTCCCGAAACTCCCGACTCGCCGTAAGCGCGGGGTAAGCGCAGAAAGTCAACGTTCTTTCGTTCTCGATCAGCAAATCCGAGCGTTTTCGATTGACGCCCTGACCGAAAGCGGCAAGCCGTGGTGATCCACAATTGCCATAGGTTCTAGTCGCGACACGTACGCGAGCGACAGTGCGCGATCACAACTCCGTCGGGTGCAGCGCGGCGACCTACGGAAAACCGGGACGTGGTGGTCATTAGGCTGTCACGTGCGCAATCTGCGTGAGCACCGTTCCCAATGCGTCGTATGCTTGCTCGAGTTCGGGCAGCGGAAGATGCGCGAACCCCAGCCGGAAGACGCGTGCTTCTTCGCCGAACCACGTGCCGTTTGAGAGCAAAATGTCCGCATCGCGCAAACGCTGATAAAACTGCTCGACGGCAGTGTCATCGAAGCGGTCCGGGCGTAAGCGAACGCAACAGATCGCGCCGGCATCCGGTCGAATCCATTCGATCAGCTCGCCGTACTTATGCACGAAGGCCTGTGTTGCTGCGACGCACTGCGCGAGGATGATGCGTCGCTCGCGCAGAATGCGTTCGCGCTGCTCCAGGATGCGTAGCGCCAGGAACTCATCGAGTGCGGAATTGCAGATCGCCGTGTTGAACTTTCCGAGGACGAGTTGCTCGCGCAAATGCGTGTCGCGGACGATCGCCCAGCCGATGCGAACACCCGGCGCGCCGTGGCACTTCGAGAGCGACGCAACCGTAATCACCTGCGAAGCGAGCCCGAGCGCGCTCGGCGCAACCGGGTCGTCGCCAAACGCCGCCTCGCGATATACGTCGTCGACGATCAAGAACGCCCGGGGGCAGCGTTGCTGCATGAGCGCGGCGATCTCACGGAACGTATTGTATGGGACCGCAACCCCCGAGGGATTCTGCGGCGACGCCAGGCTCACCAACTTCGTCTTCGCCGAGAGCAGCGGAGCGAGCTCGTGGACATCGAGACGATAGCCACGGTCGAACGAGAGGTGCAACGGCCGAATACTCGCGCCGACGGCCTCGAACGCGGCGCGCGTTGGCGGAAATGCCGGCGTCGCCAGCACAACCTCGTCGCCCCGGTCGCAGAGAACGAACGCGAGTAAGAACAACGCCTGCAAACTTCCGGCAGTGATCACAACGTCGCTGGCGGCGACACCGAGCGGTTCTGCAATCGTGGCGCGCAAGTGTATATCGCCCGCGGCCGAGCCATACCCAAGCGCAGTCTTCTCAAGGCGCGCAAGCGTCGTTGCGTCAAGCAGCTCTCCGAGCAACAAGTTGGGTCCGTAGCTCCCGCCCAGGTTGAAGCGCGGGTGTTCGTCGACGAGCGCGATGATTCCGTTAGGCGCGAAGCGTGACATCGATTCTTCCCCTAGCAATGTGCCGAGCGTTGCCGTCGCCATCGATTACGGTACTTCCGTTCACGTGCACGCACACTCGCTGTCCTCGTGCTCGCTCGGTGCCCTGACACGCGGCTTCTCGGGACGCGGCGCCTTAACTATGACTTCGAATCGTTGGGCGGCTTGTGTTTACAGGCTCTCAGTCAAGAACGCCGCTGGAACCTCGATCTCACCTTCTGCCACATAGCTAGTTGCACCACCGACGCTCACCGAGGTCAAGACGCCGCTCATCTTCTTGGCAACTGCCCTGATGTAACTGGGGCGGCCCATGGCAACCCCCTGTTTGATGGATAGAGCAAAGACGGAGCCCTGCACTTGCGAGTTTGCGGCCAGTGTCCCTACCAGCGCCGCAGAGGCACTGCCGGTCGCAGGGTCTTCCGCGACACCGAGAGCCGGAGCGCACATGCGCGCGTACAGCTCACCTCCATCTGTGATGTCACCCGAAAAGAAAAAGACATTCGGCGCCCAGGTGTTCGCTAGGCGCGCCCGCCAGGCGCCGCTGTCGATGGCAGCACGGTCGACGGTCTGCGGAGAAGTCAGCTGAACGAAACAGAAGGGGATTCCGACGCTCGCGCAGAAGACGCGTCGCACATCACTCGAAGCGAGGCTCAAGACCTCGGCGAGTTCGACCGTCGAAGGCGTCTCGGTCGGCTGCTCGAGCTTGCAAGCGAGCGTTAGTAAGCCGTTCCATACACCTCCGCGCTTTTCAACGGCGACTCCGACCGGCCCGACACCTTCTTCCAGAATCAGGTTGTGAGTGTCGCCGTCACCTGTGTAGCCGCCCATTGCGAGTGCGCAGGCAGTGCCGATCGTTGGGTGACCCGCGAAAGGCACCTCAGACCGGGGCGTAAAAATGCGGACCTCGAACGTATTGCGAGCATCATCCTTCGAAAGCACAAAAGCGGTCTCGGCAAGATTGAACTCCTGTGCGATCTTCTGCATACCCTCTGGTGAGAGGCGCCGTGCTTCGGGGAGCACCGCCAACTGGTTACCGCCAAACGGTGAAGGGCTGAACACATCGAGCAGATAGTACCTATAGTTCACGATCGCACGCGCCTTGGGGCTGCGAGACTTAGCCCGCAGCGACGAGATCGATCTCGACGCGCGCACCCAGTGGCAGGGCCGCAACGGCGATCGTCGTTCGCGCGGGGTACGGCTGAATGAACTGCTTCTCGTAGACAGCATTCATGGCGGAGAAGTCACCTATATCGGTAAGGAAGACTCCGGCCCGCACGACATCGGTGAAGGTCTTGCCGGCGCCTTCGAGAACGGCGGCAAGATTTCTCAGTACCTGTTCGGTCTCGGCGCGGATGCCCCCCGGCACGAGCTTTCCGGTTGCCGGATCCAGCCCGACTTGACCGCTGAGGAAGAGCAGACCGTTTATACGGATGCCCTGGGAGAATGGTCCAACCGGCGGCACGAGGTTTTTGGGGACGATCGCGGTCTTGCTCATGGTGATGGCCTGCGGCGTTGATGCGGTGATGATGTGTGGAGTTCACGTAGTCAGGATGGTTGACCCAGTAGTGCTGCGTGTTTCGAGGGCTACGTGAGCGGCGGCGGGAGTGGTTGCGGGTAGAAGCCGATGCGGTGGTAAATATCGCTGTAATTGACGCCGGCGGCCCCCTGGCGCAGCCGCACCTGTCCGGGATCAGGATCGCCGACGCTGATCTTTTCGCGTGACAGCACCTCAGGACCGCCGGTCCGACGAATGCAAATCGCGTAAGGCATCGTATTCACCGACCGCTCTCGGGCAGCTCCACGACTTCGAGGGTCACGTTACGCCTAGTCAAGGCGTGACACTAGTGCATTATATGCAGCGTAATTTTGCTGAAAACGCAATATAAATTCGGAGTTCAGAGAACATGCTCGAAGACATTCACGCCCTGGTGCAGTTTGCAGAAACCGGATCGGTGGTCCGCGCCGCCGAGCGACTGCATCGCACTCCATCGGCCGTCACCCGCCAGGTTCAGCGGCTCGAAGCTGTCCTGGGCACAGCGCTACTCGATCGGTCCGTCAAGCCGCCACGGTTGACGCCTCTTGGCGTCCGCGTTCTTGAGCACAGTCGCGAGCTGCTCAGGCGCGTCGCGGAGCTCAAGGCCATCGCCGCGCCGGACAGCGAACCCGCTGGGCTGCTCCGGATCGGTGTTTCACACGCCTTGGCGGACGGTGCGCTCGTAGATCCGGTGCGTGCGCTGACTCGACGCTTTCCAAAGGTTCGCCTGCGGCTTGTGAGCGAACTGACAGGTGATTTATTCGCCAAGCTTCAGAGCGGAGAGCTGGATATGGCGGCCGTGTTGTTGCCGGAAGGTCGTCGGGCCCTCGCGCCATTGACGACGGAGATTGTGGCGACAGACCGTATGTTAATCGTCGCGAGCTCAAGCCACCGACAGAAGTCTAAGGTGGCGTGGAGAGACCTTTCGAGCACACCGTGGGTGTTGAACCCTCCAGGGTGTCTTCTGCGGGCGGCCTTGCTCGGTGCCATGGCGACCGCGGGCGTCTCGGCAACGGTCGCTGCAGAGATTCACAACATGCATCTGCAGCTCGCCTTTGTCCAGGCGGGATACGGACTCGGACTGCTTCCTGAACGCTTCGTGCGCAACTACTCAGGCGAGGCGACGCTCAGTGTTATCAAACCAGCCGGTTTCAATCTGAAAATGACCATTGCAATTGCTCGATCCGGACCACTTGGATCCCTGGAAGCCGCGGCGAATTGCTTCAGGGATGCCATATCTGAGTTGTCGCGCCCGCCTTCCGGGGCGGCGTTCATTCGCGATAGGGGACGAGCGGGGAAGACTAAGGACAGTCCGCACCCCTCGCAAGGGCGCCCCGGCAGTCGAAATCGGCCGCCTTAAAGAGGCTAGCTGGGAGAGGACACACCTTACGCACGGCGGAGCCGAGAGTCTCATCGGTCACCGGCAAGTCTTGCGACGGCTTCGCGCCGCTGATCCGGCGCAAGATGCGCATAGCGCAAAGACATGCCGACGGAGCTGTGACGCGAGCTTGAACAGTCCCACATTCCCCCAATTCCAGCCGCGCGCTTTTTTCACTCACCTGACGGCCGATCTCTGACCAACTCTGGTATCCGTTCATCATGCAGCGAATCGCCGGCCCGATGCAGTAAGCGGTCTAGGTTGGTGTCCTCGTGCTACCTACACTGAGGTCGGAGATTTCCGGCAACTGTTGCCGTGACCGGAGGCAGGTAACATGAAGGATCACATTCTCACGCAGCGCTTTGCGGCATGGGTGCTGGCCGCGGCTCTTTTCTCATCGCTTAGCCCTGGCATCTCGATGGCGGCACCCGCAAAGGCTGGCGACACGCCGGCTTCCGACCCGCGCCTCGACATGGTTACGGCACTCGAGGCTCCGGGCCCGCATCCCTCGCTGGGTGATCAGGCGAAGGTCTTTGGCCGCCTGGTCGGAACCTGGGATGTCGAATACACTGACTTTTCCAAGGACGGGAAAGTAATTCACCGCTCGGGTGAGTTGATCGTTGGCTGGGTCATGGACGGGCGCGTCATACAGGACCTCTGGATCGTCGATCCGTCGGGGACGCGTAAGGAACGGGAGGTCTACACCGACGTGCGCTATTTCGACCCGAAATCGCGAACATGGCCCGCGATCTTTATTGACCCGGAGCATGCTTCATTCGCAAGATTCACAGGCGGTGCGGTGGGAGACGATCGGATCGTGCTCGACACTCTAGATTTCGCTGACAAGGAGACTCGATGGTCGGTCAACGAGATACGACCCAATTCCTTCGTCTGGCGCGAGGAGGAGTCGAGCGACGGCGGCAAGACCTGGGGGTTACTAGCGCAACATCAAATGAAGCGGCGGGGCGCAGCTCCACCTTGATCCGCGAAAGATCCTGACGAAGCAATTACGGCGCCTGCGCGGCCGACTCGGTACCGGAGAGATCGCAGTTGCGGTGTCTGCCAAATACCCCAGGTCTCTTTGTCGCTGTGCGTGGGGGACTGGCTCCGTCAATGATGGGGTTCGGCCGCGGCGTTCGGTCCTGCAGCCGGGGCAATCAGCATCGTCGGCGCGATGCGCAGCTTCGGGTCGGCATGGGCGACCGCGCGGGCGGATGGCAACTGTACACGGTGCAAGAGGCTAGCCAGTGTGGAAGATTGGCCAACCAATCTCGGTACGCCACGCCGTCTCGTCGGCAGTGTCTTGAGGCCCACACAGGTAGTACTCGCGAATCGGACCCTGCATAGGCAGCGCATGCCGGGCCACATAAGTCGCTAGAGCTCCGTAGGTCATGTCGACATTCGAATAAGATCCCTCGTGCACCAGAGCGGCGATCTCGGTCTGCGGAATGAGGCAGCCGGACACGCGGGCCGCAGAGCGCACGTTCCCCCTGCACGGGATGAACAGAGTCGCCTCACCACGTCCGTGCGCAAATAATGAATTGGCGAATATTCCGCCGAGCACACCGGTCGGAGCCAGACTCTGAGCTTTGACGGTTGCATGCAACTCAGCCATTGCGCCCAGGAGCCATGACAGCGCGTCCTTCGCCCGCACGGTCTCGCGGATCGCTGCGGCAGGGGTGGATTCGATGCGACGGCGCTCGATCCTGGGATCCTTCGCGGAATGCTCCAGGATGTCTCGCAGCGACGCCACCGCGTCCTGGGTCCGGGACAACTCGGCCTCGAGGCGGCGCAAATGGGCGGCGATCACCTCATTGCGCGTTGCTGGATCGGGGCTCGCCAGGACGGCATGTATCTCGGTGACCGGCATATCGAGGCTGCGAAACCGCCGGATAATCTGCGCCAGAGAGATCTGCTCCGCTGTATAGCGACGGTAGCCAGTACGCGGATCCACGGACGCGGGCACCAGGAGGGCCGCCTCGTGATAGTGCCGCAAGGTCTTCACGGTGAGATGGGTCGCGCGCGAGAACTCTCCGATGCTGAACGAGGGGGACATCACCCGAGGATCTACTCTCCGGTTGCGGGAGAGTCAATTCCTGAGGGGCATGTTGACTCTCCCCTTGTGGGAGGTCGGAGGCTTGCAGTTAGCCAGACCGCAACAGGAGCCCATCATGAGTGAGCCCATTCCCGCCGTCATCGCCGAGCACATCCGCGCCATCAACGCGTTCGATACCGACGCGATCATGCGAACGTTCGCACCCGACGCCATCGTAAATGACAACCGGCGCGAGATCGCCGGTCCGGACGCGATCCGTCGTTGGGTCGAAAAGGAGATCGTCGGCGACAAGGTGACGATGGAGATTCGAGAAGTCATGGAACGTCGAGACGGCACGATCGTTCGTGCTCGCTATGACGGTCTCTACGACAAGACCAACCTGGCCCCCGAGCTGATCCTCTCGAACTACTTCACGGTTCGCGACGGGCGCATCACGACTCTGATCATTATCTTCAACCAGTCATCGCCCTATTGAGGAGACCCCGATGGCGACGGCCTCGTCGGGGTTCTCTTCCGCGTAGTGAAGAGTCAGGCGGCCGACCGCGAGATCGACGACTTCATGCCCGTCCCACGCTCGCGCCCGGGGTGAGGAGAAGTTCGTCCAGTTGCTCGAACGCCTCGCTAAACCCACTTGTGCCTCCAGAGGCGATTGCACCGTCAAGCGCTTCCTTCGAGGGATAGCGGTCATGCATGACAACCAGGGTCTCGGCACCTCGTTCTTCGAAGGTCACCGTCGTGACAGCCCCGCCTTCGCCACCTTCGTCATTCGTCCAGACGAGGCGGGAGTGCGGCGTCACCTCGATGTACCTACCGAAGAACTCCATAGGCTGCTCTGAGGCAGGGTGGCCGAACACAAAACGGTAGGTGCCCCCCGCACGAACATCGGCCTCGCAGGAAATGAAGGATATCCCAAACGACTTTGGTGCCCACCACCGCTTGAGCAGGTCGGGCTTGATCCAGGCTTCGAATACGATGCGCGCAGGGGCATTGAAGGTTCGCGTAACGACTAGCTCTCGCTCGGACTTCCGTTCCACCGTCGTGCGGGCCTTCATGGGGGTCGACTCAGTTTCTCTTCTTGCGTCCATCGACCTTCTCCTTCCGTTTCAGTTCCTCGACAACCGTGTCCAGCTCGCCGAAGCGTGCGTCCCAGAGCTGGCGGTACCTCTCGATCCATGCCGCCTCTTCCTCCAGTCGGCGCAGGCCGAGCTTGCAGGTTCGCACGCGCCCGACCTTCTCCGTGGTGACGAGCCCCGCCTGCTCCAGGACGCCGACATGCTTCTTCATGCCCGTGAGGGTCATGTGGAACTTCTCGGCAAGGTCCGTGATCGAGGCGTCTGCACGCCCGAGCTGCTCCAGAACGCCGCGTCGGGTGGCATCCGAGAGCGCGGCGAACGAGGCGTCGAAGCGGGTCCGGATATACTGAACCATATGGTTCAGTAAGTACCATACAGATAGGCGGCATGCAAGGGGAGGCCGAGCGCGCGCTGCGTTGCCGGCGGCCTTCACTTCCAAGTCGACCTCATTTCGATGCAGATTCGATCGACTCGGCGATCCCCAGGCCGGGACCGGCGGCTTGACTGTGGGTTACGGGATCCTGATCCGTCTGGGCGAGTTCGATTTACGGCTTCTGTCCCACGAACGTCCCATGTGCATCAGGTGCAAGTCGCAGGCGGACTTGAAGCTTTCCTCGCCCGTTATCTCAAGCCGATCGCCGACTTCACAACAACGCGCCCTACGAGCCAGGATGCCGAAGCGCACGAACTGACCGCCTGCCCAACACCCGAGCCGCAGTGAACGATCCGTCTGGAACTCGAAACTACGCTCGCGCACCAAACCGTGCGGCAGATCTAGCGCGCGCTCGAGCTGCTTCCACCTCGCGGTCACGAGGCTCGGCGGCGGTTACTAGGGCATCGACAAGAACCCGCGCTGTGGCCGCAAAATCCTCGACCGCGCGCTCAAAGGCTGCCTTGTTGGCTTTGGACGGAGTGTTAAACCCGCTGAGTTTTCTCACGAACTGGAGTGACGCAGCGCGAATCTCTTCGTCTGAGGCGGGCGGCTGGAAATTAAATAGCGTCTTGATGTTTCTGCACATCTCCTGGTCACCTCCGGTTGGACTCCGTCACTACCCTCGACATGATAATGGACTTTGCTCCGGATGCGTTTGAGTCAATGCCTATCAGCAGTCGCGCAATCCCTGCGCACCCGAAACGCCGCTCCCGTATCCACTTTCCCACCCCAATTAAATCGATATGGGTAGTGGTAGTGATCGACTCCCTGGATCACTGCTCCGGCCTTACGGGCTTAGTTCGACAGGAAATTCACGATCAACGCGGTCGTGGCTTTCGGGTTTTCGTCCATGATCCAGTGCCCGGAGGCCGGGACGATGCCCATGGTCACGTTGGTCGCCACGAAGCGCAGGGTATCCGCCTGTGCGGTGCCGAGGGATTTTTCCCCGCCCAGGGCAAGCACCGGCATCACAAGCTTGCCGCCCTTGGCGAGGAGCGCTTTGTTATCGACTGAGTCCTGATTGAACGCCCCGAACTGCTCAAAGGCGTCGTGCATGGCATGTGGCCGCGCGTAAAGGGCCGCATAGTGCTGGCGCGTCGCCTCGTCAATTTTTTTTGCATCGGCGGACAGTTCATCATAAAAGCGGTCGAGATAGATGCGCTCGCGACCCGCAACCAGTCTTTCTTCGTCCGGCCCACGGAAATTAAAGTGCCAAAGAAGCGGACTTTGCTTGATCTCTTCCCAGTTGCCAATTCCAGGCAGCGGCGCGTCGATCACGACCCATTTTGTGATGCGCGTCGGATACTGCGCCGCCAACGCATAACCCACCATGTTGCCGATGTCGTGCGTTACCAGGTCGGCGCTCGCGATTTTCAGCGCATCCATTACGCCTGCAATATCTGCGGCCTGGTTCTTCTTGGTGTAGCCCTGATCGGGGTGCGCCGAGAGGCCCATGCCGCGCAGGTCAGGCACCACAACCGTATGAGTTTTCACCAGTGCCGCCGCGGCCGGTGCCCACATGTCACCCGTGTCGCCAAAGCCATGCAGCATGACAACCGCCGGACCCTGACCGCCGATTCGCACATGCAGGGTCGTGCCGTTGGTCTTGATTTCCTGGGTATGAAAACTTGATGGAAACGACTCCAGCGCAAAGGCAGGCGCAGCGATCAGAAGTGCAACCAGCAAGTTGATGGAATAGCGCAGCATAAAACCTCCCAATGAGGTTCTGGATGCTGGCCCCGAGCCTCCGTTCTGTCTAGACTGCAATCAGAGGAACGAGCGTCCGGAAAAGCCGAACGATGTTGAAGCTGGACTCACTGCTTACCTTCGTCACGACTGCGGAAGCCGGTTCAATTAGCGAGGCGGCGCGGCGCCTGCAGATTTCGAAATCGGTCGCCAGCGAGCGCTTGGCCGAACTCGAGCGCAATGTCGGCGCGACGCTGGTACATCGTTCTACGCGTAAGCTGGTGCTGACTGAAGACGGCAGCGCCTTCTTGGAACGTGCAAAACGCATCCTCCGCGAAGTATCCGAGGCGACCGCGGAGGTTTCTGAACGGCGCGGTGAGCTCGTCGGGCCGTTGAGAATCTCCGCACCGGTCAGTTTTGGCATCCTGCATTTGGCCGCGGCGCTGAGTTCGTTTCTCACCGAGAATCCGCGCATCGAACTATCTGTCGAAGTGGACGATCGTTTCGTCGGCGCGGTGGACGGCTTTGACGCCATCATTCGTCACGGTCCGCTGCCTGAGAACGGATGGATCGCGAAGCGGATCGCGCCGAGCAGGCGCATGCTGGTCGCCTCGCCCGATTATCTAAAGGTGCACGGGACACCTCGGACCATCGGCGACTTGGAACTGCACCGTGGAATTATATATTCCAATCGCGGTGCATCGGATTGGCGCTTCCGGCAGTCGGGCCGCTGGTCGGTAGTGCGCCCCGGTGCGATCATGCGGGTCAACAACGGCATCATCATGCGCGACGCGGCGGTAGAAGGTCTGGGCGTCGCTTTGCTCGCGACGTTCGTTTTCCACGATTCACTGACTTCCGGGAAACTGCGCCTGGTGGATGTCGGCGCAGAAGCCGAGCCCGCAACCGTCTTCATCGCCTATCCCAACGCCCGGCGCGTCTCCGCCAAGGTTCTGGCGCTGATTGCGCATTTACGCGTCGCGTTTGGGACACCACCCTATTGGGAGCGATAGCTCATTGGCCGGTGCGCGCCAGGGTGCAAGACGATAGGCCCAGCGAGACGGTCCAATCGCGGTGCGGGAGATTTGCGGCGGACTTTTGCCGCGTCTTCCGATCCACCGCAGTCGGGCGCGTCGCCACTGGCAACCGTCTTCGGGCGGATGAGAGCCGCCGTGAGGGGAACGGTTATTCGGGCGCCATGCCCTTCTCAGTCAATTCGTCTCTTGCGCTTTGGTTCTTCTCCAGATGCGTGAGGCCCATGCCACGCAGGACATTGGGGGCCTTGGTGAACTGGATATTCGAGTAGTCAACGATCTCTACGCGGTTGCCTCACGGGTCCCGGAAATCGAGGAAGGGGCCATCAAGCAAGCGAACACCTGCTGCCTGGAGCGCCTTGCGGGCCGCGACCTTGTCGTCGACGACAAGACCGAAATGGCGGCCATCGTCCGCTGGTTGTTTGCGACCCTTCTGGAGCGCGATGAATTGGTCGCCCAAATCGATGAAGGCCATGGTGTCGCTCTTGCTGCGCAGCTCGAAGGTAAAGAGGCGGCCGTAGAACGCGAGCGCCTCTTCAATGTCGGCAACCTCGAGCGCGACGTGGTTGAAACCCACCAGGCGCGGTTTCCCAAATTGAGTCATCGGTTCCTCCAATCGGCGATTCATCTCCTCGGCCCTGTGTACATGTGCAATGTCATGCGACAAGATTCTACTGAACTGGTTCTCGGGGCGCCGGCTGGATCAGCCATGGCTCGTCGAACTCAAGATGGTTGACGTGAGGCGCCACCGGATGACTGACCATCCGAGTCTGAGGATAGGTCCCCAGCAGCCGACTCGCCTCGGCTACGCTTGACCGGAGCCAAGTATCGTAATCTTCGCGCCGCAGGATCGCCGGCATCTGTCCCGTCGTGCTGTTGTCGATCTCGGCCAGCAACGAATTGGCCGGCACGGTCATGAGCGCGCAGCTCTCGACGACATCGTCATCGTCGGTCACCGAGCGGTCCCAAAGTACCGCAACTCCAAACACCAGACGGTTGACTAGACGCACGTAATGCGGCTGGCGGTATCCGGCCTGAGTGCGCTGCCAAACGTAGAAGCCCGCGAGTGGCACGATGCCGCGCTGTCCATGAAGCCAAGCGGTGCGGGAGTCTTCCGAGCTCAGCAGGACGTCGGCTCGCACAGAAGCGCACCCGTGCCGCCGCGCGACGTCGACTTTTGCGGACGAGGGCACGAGACCCCATCGCATCATCACGCCCTCCGATTCGCGCTCGTGCATTCGAACCACCGGAACGCTCTGGGACACCGCAACGTTGAAACGTACAGAGAACTGCCACCAGGGATGAGCCACGGAAAGCTCGTTTTCCGCGTCCGCCCGGTCAGGAATCACCAATCGCTCGCTCATCGAGTGCGAGCGTACGACTGATCAGCTAATAGCGGGAAGTGTCCGCGTCTCGCGACATTCCTACGCACGGATCTGCGCTTTGCACGCCGCCGGTGCCCGCCCCGGGAGCATCGATGATGGTGATTCCGGAGCTCCTGTTCCGTGCGGCGAGGCGCACCGGGAATCGCCGGCACACCGAATAAGACTTCCGTTGTCAAGAATGTCAACGTTTCCGAATTTCATGATGCCTTCTAGGTTTCCGCTAATCTGTGGGGATGTCGCACAGGTTTCGCTTTATCCGATTTGGTTCAATCGCTGCGGTGGCATTGCTGTGCGCCGTCAGCGCGCACGGCGCGCGGGCTGATGCGTCCTATGCAGACGCGCGCAAAGCCTTTCAGGACGCCTATGCGCGGGTCACCGCCAATTTACCGGATGAGTCCGCCGCGGACAGTGAGGCGCTGAAGAGTTATCCACTATATCCGTATCTGGAAGCCGCACGCATCCGGCAGGCACTGAATGGCAGCCCCGACTCACTGGCGCGGGTGGACCAGGCAGCCGCGGATTTCATTGCAGCCCACGAGCAGGCACCGGTCTCGCGGGGACTGCGCCGCGCATGGCTGGACAGCCTGGCCAAGCGGGAGAAATGGGACCTCTTCATCGAGGCTTACCGCGATGCCGGCGCGACGGATGCGGCGCGCTGTCAGAGTTTCACCGCACGCATCGAGCTCGGGAAGACCGACGGCCTCGCCCGCGGCATCGCCAAGCAATGGCTCACTCCACGCAGCTTGCCGGAGTGCGCGCGACCCTTCGCCTGGCTCAACGCCAATGCCCTGCTCACGCCGGATCTGATCGAGAAGCGCATCCGCTTGGCCTTGGAAAGCGACAACGTGCTATTGGCCCGCCAGATCATGCAGCAGCTTCCCAAAGACCGGGTCGGACCCTACTTGCAGTGGGCCTCGCTGCTCGAGCACTCGCAACCTAGCCTGGATGCCTTGATCGCCTCGCCAGAGGTAGCCGTGGACCCGACGGCTCTGCTAGCTGGATGGACGCAGCTTGCCCGAACCAATCCGTCAGCGGCCATGGAGCGCTACCAAGGCTTAATGAGCGCGCGCGGCCTGACTCGCGAAACCGGGAGCCCTTATGCCTTGGCACTGGCATTGTCGCTGGCCTGGAATCACGATCCTGCGGCGCTGGGGTATTTCGATCTCGTTGCTTCTCGCGATTTCGATGATTCAGCCCTGGAGTGGCGGGCGCGTGCTGCAATTCTGGCCGGGGACTGGAAGCTGGCGTCGAAATCGATCGTTGCGATGTCCGAGACCAACCGGCAGACGGCTCGGTGGCGTTATTGGGCTGCGCGCGCGGCGGCACAACTGCACGACCTCGGCCAAGCGCGGCGACTGTACGAGTCACTGCTAAGCGATGACAACTACTACGCGGGAATGGCGGCTGCACGCCTAGATCGAGCGGTAGTCCCTCTGCTCCAGACCCTGCCGGTCGACCAGCAGCTGCTCGCATCCATCGAGCGCGTCCCGGCGATGGAACGCGCCCGTGAGCTGTTCCTCTGTGGCATGCGCCAGGAGGCTCTAGCCGAGTGGCAGCTCGGCTATGGTTCGTTGTCCGAGACGGGGCGGTTGCAGTCCATCCGTCTGGCGGCGGGCTGGCGATGGTATGACCAGGCGATCGCGGTCGCTAGCGCACAGCAAATATTCAACGACTACGTTCTCCTGTATCCCCGTCCGTTCGATACACAAGTGGAACAAGCAGCACGCCTGGCGCAGTTGGCCCCGGAACTCATCTATGGTGTTCTCCGCCAGGAAAGTCTATATCGCGTCGATGCCGTGTCGAGTGCGGATGCCCGAGGTCTGATGCAATTGCAGTTGGATACAGCCCGCCGCACAGCGCGTCATTGGAAGCGGCCGCAGCCTGACCTCTCCGATCTCTTCGATCCAGCGACTAGCATACTGCTTGGAGCCGCTCGATTGCGCACACTGCTGGATCAGTTCGATGGCCAGATTGCCGCCGCGTTGGCGGCCTACGACGCCGGGGCGAACGCGGTGATCCGGTGGTTACCGAGTAAGTCTATCGATTCTGATGTTTGGATCGAGAATATTCCGTATGGCGAAACGCGAGTTTACGTCCAGAGGGTTCTATGGCACGTGTTGACTTTCACGTGGCTACAGACGAAGGAAGCTCAACAAACGAGTTCTTGGCTTACCCTCATTGGGGCGATGCAGCGGACGAATTCGGACCAAGGACCTTACCCAAGGTTAGAGATACAGTCCGGCTCGAACTGCGGATTGTGTGGTCGTGCGGCACGGTTTGCTCAGGCTCAGCGACAGATGGCGCCGTACGCCCCTGAGACGTACGCAGCACAGTGAAGCTGAGATCCTAGCTGTCGTGCGGAACGGGCTCGCATTCGCGCGGCGGAAGCGGTGTGACGTCAAGCGGCACTTAGTTTGTTTCGTGACGCCACGACAACCTTGGTTCGCAGCAGTATTCGAAACACCAAGCCATGAGTTATGAGAAGAAGAGGCACGTAGGCAGCCAAGATAAAATAGCAGGCGCCTAGCAAGCCTGGGGCAGCTGGGAGTGATATGCGGCTCCCCTGGTAAAATCCGAAGAGCAGGTCCGCCGTTCCGAAGGTATTGAAAACCCAGATCGCCACTGTCCCACTACGAGTTCGCAGGGTAGCCAGGGCGAACAAAGCCAGAATGGCGGTCATGAGATCACCGTAAGCTACCGGCTGAGCAAATGCGGCAGGTAACTCTGAAGACACAACACCCGGCACCACAAATGCGAGTCCGAGGAACCTGAACGCATGCAGCAGTAAGATGGGCTTCAGATCTTCGGGGCTAGGGCGTTCTCTTAGCGCTGGCCAGATGAAGTGCCACGCCACTGCTCCCCAAGCAGCCAAACCGAACGCTATAGTGATTCCGAACAAGACTCGAGATGGCATGATCGATCCTTGAGCTGCATTTCGGTTATTGCCGGGCCCGGTCATCGCCAATCAGGCTGGCCAGCGGGAGGAGGGGACCAACGGGAATGTATTCCTGGTCCATCAGGTTCTCTTTCGACAACGGCAGCGTGTCTATGATGGCGTGGGCTTCGTTAACGCTCTTCACGCCAAGAACAAAAATCACGCCTCGACCGTCACCTCTTGAGTACCACTGGTGAATCTCGCCGTCGAGATAGAGCTTCACGGTAGCCCGGATCTCGGCCGGCATGACCCTTATGAACTGCTGACGGTCCACTCCCTGTTTGGCAGTCAGGATGACCATCACCTCAGTGGTCTCAGGCGACGGCCCAGAAGGCGGCTGGGACGCCGGTAACTGGGACTGGGCCAAAGATGCGGCTGGTAGCAGCGACATAAGAAGAGGGAACAACAGTTTCATGATTTACCTCGATTCGAACTGGTTTCTCATCAAATGAGATGTGACGAGCAGGATGTAGTCGTTGCCGTCCGTGCGAAGAGTGCTGGCGGGGAAGCTCTCGCGAGCGCCACACAGGGTGACAGCAAACGTTGTTTGCGCGACCGACATCAGGAGAGCGGCTGCACCACTAAACATGTGAGCGTTTGGCTTTCACTAGCATTGCCCTTGACGGTCCATGGACCAAAATCGTAGCGTCCCGAGGTCTTCTCGAAAATGACCGTCCGTTCACGTGGGGGTGTTCATGAATGAACAGGTTGCCGGCAGGATGGCAATGGGACGATATCCGCTTCTTTCTTGCCGTAGCGCGTGCGGGCAGTCTCTCCGGCGCCGCGCGTTTGCTCGGCGTCGGTCATGTGACCGTTGGACGGCGCGTTGCCGTACTCGAGAGGCGCCTGGGCGTGAAGCTGCTGAATCGAACACCCGAGGGCTTCTCGACTACCCCGGCCGGTCAGGCGATCCTCGGTCAGTGCGCCGCGATGGAAGGTGCCGCGATGGACCTCGAGCGAATCGTGGCTGGGCGCGACTCGCTTACCGCCGGAACCGTGCGGCTCACTACGACAGAGGCGCTCGCGCATCACGTCGTTGCGCCGGCGATTGCAACGCTGCGCAAGTCGCACCCTGCCCTGCAAGTAGATTTGATGGTCGGAGTGCGCACACTGGATATCGCACGGCGCGACGCCGACCTGGCCGTGCGGTTCGCACGACCTACTGCGCCCGAGCTGGTCTGTCGAAAACTGGGAGAAGTTGGTTATTCGCTCTACGCCTCACGCCGCTATCTCGCCAGGTGCGGAGCGCCGAAGCGAGGAGCGGGTCTTGCCGGATACGATCTCATCACCTTCAGTGGAGCGCCGGCGGCGACGAGCCCGTTCTTTATGGGCGAGGCGCTCGAAGGTGCACGGGTCGCGCTGCGATGCGACAACCCGCTCGTTCAGCTGCAAGCCGCGGCCCAGGATATCGGGATCGCCGAGTTGGCCTGCTTTCTCGGTGACGAGCGCGCCGATCTCGCGCGTATCTGGCCTGATGAACCGCCAGCGCTTCGTACCGCGTGGTTGGTCGTCCATCAGGATCTGCGGCGCTCGGCCCGGATTCGAGTTGTGACCTCGGCTATCGTCGCGGCCTTCCACCGACAAAGCGGCGCTCTCCGAGGCGGAGTGACCGGGCGCAAAGCCAGGTGAAGACATCCTTTTCAGCATCTGACCTGGCGCGCCGGATCGCATCTGCAACGTAACATTGCGAACGATGGGGAGCGTGGCATCAAAGCCGGCGGCAGCGCCGTACTCACGCGAGCACCTGGAGCAGTTGTTCGACGACCGCCCCGGTGCGCGACGACACCCTCTAGGCGTATCGATGGCGTTCTGTGCCTTGTGGAAGCTGCTGACCGGGGAAGGATCGCTCGTGCTCTGGCGTGTCGCTGAGCGTCATCACGTCAACGATGCCGCGTATTCGTCGTGGCGGCGTGGCCACCCGGGATAGCCTGCCTCGTCGCGGCCCTCCGGTGTGAGGTCCAGGTAATGATGCGTGCCTAGCAGCATGTCCAGCCCGCGGGCATATGTGGAATATGTGAGCAACACGTTGCCGTCTTCATCCTTCAAGAAGACGCTCAGGCCTGGAAGTTCCTCGCTTAGATAGCGACCGTCGGTCGTGATCGTTCCGAAGTTATAGTCGATCCGGCGCTGGTCGATCTGCTCCTTCGTGAACGAGACATGGAAGTCGTAGTTGAAATCGCTGCCACAGGACGACACCCATTCGAAGTGCCAGCCCATGCGCTTCTTGTAGGCGAGTATCTTGGGGAGCGGAGCGCGGGAGACCGCTACGATTGTCACGTTGTGATGGGGGAGGTGCCGAGCTGGTCCGTCGATGTGCTCGGCCTGAAAGGAGCAACCAGGACAGCCGGCACTCCACTCGGGCCTGTACATCAGATGATGGACGACGAGCTGGCTGCGGCCGTTGAATAGGTCTGCGAGCGTCTTGCGGCCCTGCTCGGTTTCGAAAGTGTAGCTCTTCTCGATCTTCAGCCAGGGAAGCCCTCGCCTCTCGGCGGCGAGCTTGTCCCCCTCGCGCATGTGCGCCTTTTCCTTCTCGAGCAGTGTCTTCCGTACTGTGAGCCATTCCTCTCGCGATACAATCTTGTTCGGTTTCATGGCGCCCTCCTCACATCTACAAATATCACGATGGTTGCCGCGCGCGCGCCGCTTTCGTCCTAACAAATTCTTGCGGGCGCCGGATCTCGGCCCCACGATAACCGTGGCAGCAGCACTGAGCTGCTCCAGACTACGCAGACAGCCAGAGCAGTGACCCGCGCGGCCCTCAAAACGAAATACGTCGATGCAGGGTAACTCGACCATGCTGGCTTAGGCAGCAACTCGCGTCACTTCGACGGTGACATGAGACAGAGACTTGAACCGGCTGAGCGTCGCGCGGTAGAAGGCCGCATCACGGGGCTTACCCGTCACGATCGACACGACGGCTCCCAGGTGGCCCGGACCGAGGCGCCAGAGGTGCAAGTCGATCAGTCGGTCACCGTCGCTTTCGACGGTTTTGCGCAGCTTCTCAGCCAGGGTCGGGTCCGGGCTCATATCGAGCAGGATGCCACCCGTATCGCGTAGCAATCCGTAGGACCAATTAGCGATGACCAACGCGCCGACGATGCCGGCCAGCGGATCCATCCAAAGCCAGCCGAAAGTGCGAGCGAGCACGAGGCCCGTGATAGCCAGAATCGACACCACGGCATCGGCCATGACGTGGATATAGGCGGAGCGGATGCTGTTATCACGTAGCGCGGCACTGGCCGGACCTGGCTCTTCGGGGTGATCGTGAGTATGTTCCGCGAACACCACTTCGTGTTCACCGTCGGCCAGCCTGACCAGGGCTTTGAACGCGTGTGGTTCCGGAATTTCCTCCCTTGACTCCCAATAGTCGCCGCGATTCTCGAAGCTAAACACCTGGCGCTGCCCGTCCGGCCGGAGGGTCACGAGGCTCAACACGCGCGCGGATCCCGGCTCGCTGAATCTCAACCGGAAACGCGGGGGTACGCCGTCTTCGAATATCGACAGATCGGCGGAGCCGGCTGCCGTGATCAAGCGCTGAACTTCGTCCTCATGGTCGTGCCCCGCATCGCGCGTGTTGTTGTGCGCGTGGCCATGCCCATGTCCGTGGCCGTGATGGTCCCCGCCGCTCAGCAGCCAGGCGCTGACGATGTTGACGAACAGGCCGACCACGGCGATCGGGATGGCCTCCCTGAAATGGATGGGCACTGGCGACAGGAAGCGCGACACGGCCTCATAACCGATCAGCAGCGCGACCATTGCCAGCACGATGGCGCTGCTGAAGCCAGCCAGGTCGCCCAGCTTGCCGGTACCGAATACGAACCGGCTGTCGGTGGCGTGGCGGCGCGCATAGGTGTAGGCCAGAGCCGCTATCAGCATGGCTCCCGCATGCGTTGACATGTGCAGGCCGTCGGCCACCAGCGCCAACGAGCCGAAGAGGGTGCCCCCGACGATCTCAACCACCATCATTACGCCGCACAGGGCAATTACGCCCCAGGTCTTGCGCTCGTTCTTTTCGTGGCCCGTGCCGAGGAATATGTGACTGTGCCCATGCAGGATCGGGGCGTCGCTAACGGCTTTCATGACGGACCTTTTATTTGAAGTAGGTGTGAACAACGTCCAGCAGCTGTTCGCTGGCCTCGACATTGGCGGGTGTGCTGGAGAAGTGGGTCCGCACATGATCCTCTAGGACTTCGCCCAATAGGCCATTGATCGCCCCGCGACAGCTGGTAATCCGCTGCAATACATCGGCGCAGCCGACTTCCGCTTCCAGCGCCCGTTCAATAGCTTCTACCTGCCCTCGAATACGGCGTATCCGGTTCAGCAGCCTGGTTTTCTCGCGGATCGTATGGCTCATGAGGGTTTCTCGAGTTTAGGTCAATATAATATACCCCCCTATACGATACGGAGACAGTCGCTGGCGCGTAGTTGAGGTGGCGCGCCGGCCACACCGGACAACAAAAAGGTAACTTCGAGGACATTCAATGCCAGAAGTACGGGCACCACGCTTGCAGAGAGTCTTGCGGTTTGCGCCGATGGGTGTTCGATGAGTGGTTGACAGTCTGGTCGTAACGATTGGATCGTACGTTCGCGCCGCTGCGTCGATCCGACGCGGCGCGCGATCCTCACTCAGCTCGAACGCAAGAGCGGCGACGATACGAACTGACCGGTAAGTTCAGTGCGTCTCCATGACCGCGGGCGTTCCGTCAGACCATTTGGTCACCGGAACCATGAACGTCGTGACGGGTTCCGGATCGCCCTGCGCGGAGAATACTGGGGAGCCGGCGAGATTTGCGCCCCAGGCGGCGTCGTCGGTGCGGGCAAGAAAGAACATGAGATGCGGATGCCAGTGGCCGCCGGCATCGGAGAGGTATCCCTGCTTGGACATCATGTAGCACATCGCGCCAGGCTCGGGCGCCAGCAAGGTGTTTGCCTCAAGCGCGGCCTTGGTGCGAGCCATCATTGCGGACCTTGAGACACCGGCCAGAACCCACTCGGTTCGTTCCAGGTAACCAGGAAGGACCGAGCGTGCGGCGGCCGCGTTGAAGCATATCGGCGAGCGCACCTTGGGATTCCAAAACTGCGCATCGTCGAAGCCGGCGCCCCATGACCGCTCGACCACGCACACGAACCCGTTCTTGCCCTTCACCGCGGTTTCATAACCGTGGCTGGCGAGCGTCATAACGTCGGCATCGCCTGAGATTGACATTGGCGCGGCGCTCCGCGCCAGAGCGACCTCCTCGGACTGGGGCGCCACACGGTATTGCGCGATGGGCGCCATGATCGGATAGGAGGGCTTTACGTCTTCGCCCGCAGCCGAACCGATCGCGCAGAAAAGGAGAGGCAGTCCGCATGGCAGCCCGATCGCCCAACCACTGGTCCGCATGATATTTTCTTGCACTACTTCACTATACGGTGAAGTATTTGATACGCGCGACGCTGTGTCAAGCTGCTCGGTCCGTGTGCCGCCCAACAGAACTGTTAGCGAAGCAAGAGCATGCGGAATGGGTCGGCTCGTCCTTGGGCGATTTTTCACGGAAGACCCGGAGTAGCGACGAAGCATCACGCCGAGTGTTGCGTCGAAAGTGCATTGGTATGCGCAAGAAGAGGCGTCTCCTAGAGCTTGGCGACGGCCTCCCGCCATAATTGTGGTTCCGCGCGCACCCAAGGAGGAACTCGCGCTCTCTGAGACACTATGCTGACCTCTGCCAGACTGAATCCCGCCACACTTGTCACTCCCACCGTTCGACGTCTCGCGGCAAAATTGACTCATGACCACCAGCAAGCGATCGGCAGTGAACGGTATGGCGATCCAGCCCGCAGACACGAGAGATCGCTCTAATTCGGAGGTTGCGATGAACACGATTACACCACCTGAGACGGGCCGGAAAGAGGGACAACATGCCATGAAGACGCCACCGATTGTGTCGCCGCAACAGTGGGAGGCGGCGCGCGAGCAGCTTCTCGTCAAGGAGAAGGCCCTCACCCGCGCCCGTGACGCGTTGGCCGCCGAACGACGGCGGATGCCGTGGGTTGCCGTGGAAAAGGTATATACCTTCGACGGACCCGACGGCAAAGCGAGCCTGCTCGACCTGTTTGAGGGCCGCCGTCAGCTGATCATCTACCGCGCCTTCTTCGAGCGCGGCGTGCACGGCTGGCCGGAGCATGCCTGCATTGGCTGTTCACTCGGGGCCGACCAGGTCGCCCACCTCGCCCACCTGAACGCGCGCGCCACGACCCTCGTGTACGCCTCGCGCGCACCGCAGGCCGACATCGCGCGCCTGAAGGCGCGAATGGGCTGGGAGATCCCCTGGTACACCATCACCGACAGCTTCGACGCCGACTTCGGGGTGGATCAATGGCACGGCCACAACGCGTTCATCCGCGACGGCGAGCGTGTGTTTCGCACCTACTTCATCAACAGCCGCGGCGACGAGGCGATGGGCAGCACCTGGAGTTACCTCGATATGACGGCGCTCGGTCGTCAGGAGACGTGGGAGGACTCGCCGGAGGGCTACCCCCAGAGCCGACCGTACAAGTGGTGGAACTGGCACGAGAGTTACGTACCCGAGGCTGCGCCCGACCCGAAGTGGGTCGCGGTGTCGGACGCCGGAGAGGCCGCCTTCCGGAAACGCGACGCCTAGTCCGTGACTGGCCGATGGATATTCGGACGACCTGCGAACCGGCGCGCCTACCAGTTCGGGCTGAGCCAAGTCATGACAGTCATCGAACCAACCCGGATAGGCGAGAGCTCAGCAGCTTCCCAGTACGCCTTTTTGGGCGTCTCGACGTTGGTCCTCGCCGCCAGCGCGGCGGGGACGATCGGCTGGTGCGCGTCAATGTCGGCGATGGACAAGATGTCGATGCCCGGCGGTTGGACCATGTCCATGGTATGGATGCGGATGCCCGGACAGACCTGGGCCGCCGCGGGGGCCTCCTTCGTGGGTATGTGGGTTGTCATGATGGTGGCGATGATGCTGCCGTGCCTGGTCCCAATGCTGTGGCGATACCGGCAGGCTCTCGCCGACACAGGCAAGAGGCGCCTCGGGCCACTGACCGCGCTGGTGGGTGTGGGGTACTTCTTCGTGTGGACCGTGTTGGGAATGATCGCCTATCCGACGGGCGTCGCACTTGCGGCCGTAGAGATGCAGCAGGCGGCCCTGGCGAATGCCGTACCGATCGCTGCCGGCGTGGTCGTCCTGATCGCAGGCGGGCTGCAGTTCACCGCGTGGAAGGCACGTCAGCTCGCGTGCTGTCGGGCCGCACCGGGGCGCGGCTGTCCGTTGCCGGCTGATGCGGGCACGGCCTGGCGCTGCGGTCTGCGCCTTGGTCTGCACTGCAGCTCTTGCTGTGCCACCCTGACGGCGATCCTCCTCGTCGTCGGCGTCATGGACCTGCGGGTGATGGCTTTCGTGACGGCGGCTGCCACCTTCGAACGTCTCGCACCCGCCGGTGAGCGCGTCGCGCGAGCCATCGGAGCCCTCGTCGTCGCATCGGGGATGTGGCTAATTGCGCAGGGTGCGGGGCTGCTGTGACCAATCCAGTCTTCGGCGTGCAAGGTTAGCTTGAGGCAAGAACCGCGCTCATAATGCCGGGGTCGAAGGTTCGAGTCCCTCCTTTGCCCCAATCAATTCCGATATGGCAGCGATCAACAGCCTGATTACTATCGACCCCCCGCGATGGCACATGGCCCTTCGCACGCTGGTGGTCGGTTTCGCAGCTGTGCTGACTCTTGTGTCCCCGGGATATGCACAGGAGACCACCCAGGCAGTGGACCCAAGGATTGCCGCTGCACTGAAAGACGTCTCGCCCGTGCGCATTCAGGCCAACATCGAAAGGCTCGTGAGCTTCGGCACGCGCGCCACGCTCTCGGCGCAGGATCCGGCGTCCATCGCCGCCGGGCGTGGCATCGGGGCTGCGCGCGAATGGATCAAGTCGCAGTTCGTGCGCTATTCGAAGGAATGTGGCGGTTGCCTGGAAGTGAAGACGGACGCCTTCACACAGGTGCCTGCCGAGCGCATTCCCCAGCCAACCGAAATCACCAACGTGTATGCGCTGATGAAGGGAACAGACCCGCAGGCCGCTAAGCGCATTGTGCTGGTCACAGGCCATTACGATTCACGCGTCACGGACGTTCTCGACTTCAAGAGCGCGGCGCCGGGTGCCAATGATGACGGCAGCGGGACGGCGGTGAGTCTTGAGTGTGCGCGAGTCTTGAGCAAGCTGAAATTTCCCTCGACCATCATCTTTCTGACTGTCGCAGGCGAAGAGCAGGGTCTGAACGGCAGCAGGCACTTCGCGCAAATGGCGAAGGCGCAGGGATGGGATATCGTGGCCGCTCTGAACAACGATATCGTCGGTGGTGACAAGGGTATGGGACAGGATCCGCGCGTGGTGCGCGTGTTTTCCGAGGGGGTGCCTGTCAGCGCCGGTGATAAGGAACTCAAGCAGATCCGCTCTCTCGGCGGCGAGAGCGATTCGCCGTCGCGGGAACTGGCGCGCTACATCGCAGAGATTGGCGCCGCCTATGATCCGGGCGTAAGCGCGCTCCTCGTCTTTCGGCTTGATCGGTACCTGCGCGGCGGCGATCATTTCGCCTTCAACCAGCAGGGATACACCGCGGTGCGCTTCACCGAGTACCGCGAAGACTTCAATCACCAGCATCAGACGCTACGCACCGAAAACGGCATCGAGTACGGTGATCTGACGAAGTTCGTGGACTTCGAGTACGTGGCGAAAGTGGCGCGTCTGAATGCACTGACGTTGGCCACGCTCGCTTCGGCGCCGGAATCACCGAGCAACGTCAGACTCGTGACCAGTAACCTCGATAATGATTCCACCCTGAAATGGGAGCCCTCCGGCGACGCCAGTGGGTATGAGGTCATCTGGCGGGCCACGAGCAGTCCTGTTTGGGAGCACGCTCAGAACGTCGGCAACGTCACGACCACCACGCTTAAGCTCTCCAAAGACAACGTGATTTTCGCAGTTCGGGCAGTCGACCGCGAAGGGCATCGCAGCCTGCCGGTCGTGCCGTTGCCCGAGCGCTGAAGAGCGCAAGGGGACCATGGGCGCGCAGGCTTGCGGCCGGAGCTCCGGCTACACCGCTGCGGATGTAGCCGGAGGCTCCTGACTGGTCCCACTCGGCGCAGGCCGCCGCACCAGATGCTCAGAACTTTTGTCCGAACCTCAGCATGACGGTTCGCGGCTGCGTTGGAATGACGTACGGCTGCGTGCAGGTCGTCGTCGCACACTCGACGAAGCGTGTGAGCTGGGCACGCTTGTCGAACACGTTGCTCAGCGTCAGCTCAAGCGACAGGCGGTTGCGCGTCATGCCACTCGACAGATCAAGGAGGCCGTAGGAGGGCAGTTTGCCGAGATTGATCTGGTCGACCAGGCGCAAGAGCGGCTCGCTGCTCGTCTGATACACGTAGCCGGCCTGTACATGGGCGTCCCCATTGGCGAGCGGGAACGTGTAGCGCGCGACCAGATTGGCCTTGAACTTCGGCGCGACCGGCAGCTGGGTACCGGATGGCGCCTCGGGGCCGGACGGCGCGACGATGCTCGGCTGCGAGAAGCCGCTTGCAGAGGTGAAGCGGTAGTCGTTGACCTGGTTAGGACAGACAGTCGACAGGACCGGCTGTCCGTTGATGATCTCGGTCGCGTTCGGCCCGCAGTAGTTCGAAGTGGTCACGGCATGCAGATACGTCGCTCCGCCGGATAGCAGCAGGTTGTTGGTTGCCGCCCATTCGAGCTCGGTTTCAACACCCCTGATCTGCGCGGACGCTGCATTTTGCACGACCGTCACACTGTTGGGTCCGAGGTACAGAAACTGAAAGTTGTCCCAGTTCTCGAGGAACAACGCGCCGTTCCAACGCAGCTTGTGTTCGTACCACTGCGTCTTCCAGCCTAACTCCCAGTTTGTGAGAAAGTCCGCCTTGTAAGGCGGGAAGATCGATTTGATCGCTGGGTCATAGACGCGGTTGACGCCGCCCGGCCGGAAGCCGGTGGAGTACGTGAAGTACGCCAGCTTGTCAGCGTTGAACTTATAGGTCAGGGTTGCCCGATAGGTCTTGCCATTGTCCGAGACCGTCTGGTTGAGATCCGTACACGGGGCGCCGTGGAACGGAGCGCGGTCACCGGGGATGCAGATGTTCTGGCCCGGATAGAAGCCGGTCAGATCCTGGTAGGCGCCCGAGTAACCGTAGAACCCTTCCAGCGAGTTCTTGTACTCGTAGAAACGGATGCCGCCGATCAGCTGCCAGCTGGAGCTGATGTCCCAGGTTACCTGCCCGAACGCGGCCTGATCACGATCGACGCGTTCCTGGTCGGTGAGCCAGACCGTGTTGCCCTGGACGCCGGGGATGATCAGGCTGGATGCGAGGCCCTGGGGATTGGTCGTGTACGGGTTCCCCCCCGCGCCGGGTATCGTGTACTGCTCCCAGATCTCGTGCACCTGACGCTGGGCAAACAAACCCAAGAGCGCCCGGACCGGTAGCTGCTGCGGCGTGCTGACACGCAGCTCGTTGGCCCACTTGGTGTAGTGGCCGTTGGTGATTACGTACTCCTGCGGTTCCGTGAAGGAACTTGCCGCCGGATACGGGGTGCCACCGCCGCAGGCTGCATGCGCGCCCGGGTGACTCTGCAGATACTCATAGCCGGACTGCGTGACCCAGTTGCAGCCGGAGGCAAAGTACTTGTCATAGAAATAGGTGTAGTCGCTGTAGTCGGACAAGGTGTGCTCGTTGCGCACGAACCAACCGCCGGCGTAGGTGATGTCGAAGTCACTGACCTTGCCGGCGACCGTCAGCGCCGTCTCGGTGAAGGAATCCCGATCGCTCTCGGGTGCACCGAAGCGCATCACGTTGAGATCGCCGGCGACGGGGTCGTAACCGAAAAAGCCCTTCGAATCCAGTATCTGCCCCATGAACAGCGGACTGATGGTCCAGTTATCGCCGAGGTTCACCAATCCGGCAACGCGACCCCCACGTGTCTCGGCGGTGTTGTATTGGCTGTTGGTCTCGCCGACATTGCTGATCTCCGTGCCGGGCACCGGGGGGAAGCCGGTGTTCACTGTGCACGGACAGCCGGTGCCCACGGGAAAGGTGCGTACGCCGTCGACGATACCGGCACTGACATTAGTGCCCGCGATGTTGTGAATGTAGCCGGCATCGTGTTCATCCCAGGCGACGAGACGAACTGCCGCGATCGGCGACAATGGCAGATTCACATAGCCTTCGAGAACCGACCCTAGTCCGCCGTGGTCAACCGAGTTGCCGCTGATGTCGTAGGAAGCTGAGAATTTGGTGGGATCCGGCTTATTGGTAATGATGCGGATGGTGCCGGCTTCGGAGCTTGCGCCGTAGAGAGTGCCCTGGGGACCCTCCAGCACCTCGATGCGCGCGATGTCGTAGATATGGATGTCGACCGTACCGTCGATCGTCGTCACCGGCTGCTCATCGAGATACGTACCGACGCTCGGCTGGGAGCCGGAATGGTTACCGTCCTGCCCGCTGACCACGCCGCGCATGTACATGTGCGTCGTACCGATGCCGGTGCCGCCCTGCCCGAGTCCCTTGACCGTCGTGACGCCCGAGAGGTATTTCACGTAGTCGTCGATGTTGACGATGCTCAACTGTTCGAGCTTCTCGGTGTTGAGCGCCTGGATGCTGATCGGCACGTCCTGCAGGTTCTCGCTGCGCTTCTGCGCCGTGACCACCACCTCTTCCAGACCCCCGGCAGCCGCCCCGCCACCCCCGGCGGGCTGCTCCTGCGCATAGGCCGCTGGTATAGAGGCCAGCAGGACAGAAGCAAGCGGAATGCCTGTGCGAACGATCGCGTGGCGCTTGACCGCCTCGCGCACCAGTTTTCTTCGTCGGCTACGCGTCATGGCTCTCCCCCTTTGCTGATCATCGAACCCCCGAATTCGCACTCTGGGCATGCGAATCCCTTGTATGCGCAACCCCCCGATCGGTAGGCAGGACGGGACCCAACGCGGCTTTGAGCGGCTCGAGCCAGCGCTCGTAGTGCCGCCAGTGGTCCACGGCCTCGCGGAAGATGGGTTGACGAACCTGTTCGGAGCTCGCGGTACGCACCGCCCGCTCGTTTTCGTAGAACTTAAGACAGCCTTCCTCGAACGGCAGCCCGCAGTGTGCGAGCAGCCGTCGCACCTCCGCTTCGGTGTCCGCGACCATCACTTCGTAGGAGATGCGGTGCACGCGCCCGGGGAGCACTGCATCGAAATGGGCCATGAGCTCGACGTAGTCGCGGTAGTAACGACCCAGGTCCTCGAGCCCGTAGGTAAAGTTCTGCCCACGCGCAAAATGCTGCTTGAAGCACGAGAAACAGCAGGCGAGGGCGTGGCGGCGGGCATCGATGATCCTGGCGTTCGGTAGGATGAGATGAATGAGACCGACGTACAGACAGTTGTTCGGCATCTTGTCGATGAAGAACGGAGCGGCGCTCTTGCGCAGAACCCGGGTGCCATCCAGATAGCGCTCACCCAGCGTGCGCAGCTCCGCGCTCGTCAGGGCAGCCACGGCCTGGAAGAACGTACCCTCGTCACCCCGGCCGTTGCCAGCGGCGAGCTCGCGTGCGATCTGGGGTATATCCGGCAACTCCATCGTTCCTTCCACCAGGGAGTGGCTGGCGAGAATCTGCTCGAGCAGCGTCGAGCCGGAGCGCGGCAGGCCGAGGATGAAGATCGGATCGCCCGCTTGGGCGCCGCAGCCGGCGCGCTCTGCAAAGAACTCCCGGGTGAAGAGCGCCTGCGAGCGGCGCACGAAACTCGAGTTCTCATCGGCGCTGTAAGGGTGGGATTTGCGCCGGATGCCGTTGCCCTTCGCGTAGTGGGTAAACGATTCCTCGTAAGAGGCTTCATCCTCGAGCGCCTTGCCGAGGGAGAATTCGAAGTGCAGACGATCCTCATCGGTCAGATCGTTGCGCGTGAGTGCGTTACGCATGGCGAGCACGTCGGCTGCCGAAAAGCGGTACGTCTTGAGGTTAGCCAGGCTCCAATAGGCCTCGCCGAGGTTCGGCCCCATTTCGATGGCGCGGCGGTAGGCCTCGACGGCCTCGGCCACGCGACCGCTGGTCTTCAGGGAATGACCGTAGCTCATCCACACTTTCGGCTGCTGCGGAAACTCCTGCAGCACTCCGGCGTAGACTGCGGCCGACCCGGCGTAGTCGCCGAGATTGGCGAGGACCGCGGCCTTGAGATTGCGGTAGCCGGGATTGCGGGGCTCCCTGGCGAGCAACTGCTCGACGTGCGGCAGCGCCGCTGCCGCCTTGCCCTGTCGGTTTAGCACGGTCGCGTAGTTATGACGGGCCGCTTCGAAGCCCGGGGCGAGCTCGAGGCAGCGCTCGAGCAGCGCCTGTGCGTCCGGATAGCGCCGAAGACGCGCGGCAACCTCAGCGAGCATGCGCAGTGCAGCGACGTCGGTCGCGCAGCGTTTCAGGTGCTCGCGCAGCAGTGCCTCCGCCTCTGGAATCCGATTCTCGACGAGTGCCGCCGCAGGGGCGAGGAGGCGCGGATCCTTGGTGGCGGACCTGATGTGGCGGGCGTACGCCGCGTCGGCCCCTTCCGTGTCGCCGACTGCGGTGAGGTGGTCGGCCAGGGCGAGCCAGGCATCGGGCATGTCCGGTTTGAGGGCGACAGCGCGATGCAGCGCTGCCATCGCGGCGTCCCCTTGCCCGAGACTCCCGAGTGTCGTGCCGAGTTCGTATTGCGCCGCGGCCCAGCGCGGCTGCTTGCGGCAAAGCTCCTGCAGGCGCTCCAACGCTCGATTCGGATCGCCGCAGGCGCGATGCGCGACGGCCAAGAGCAGCGTGGCCACGGGATGATCGGGCGCCACCTTGAGGATCTCGACTGCCTGTTCGGCAGCCAGCACGGGCTGCGTCGCCAGGAGCCGAGCGGCATGGCTCAGCGCGACTTCAAGCGAGCCCAGGGATTGTGAATAGCCACTCAAACGGACAGCACCTCCCGATGCTCGCCACGTTTCGCGTGTGCCCCCTCACATCGAGGCACTTAAAATAACTCACGGGGGGGCGAGATGCCACGCAGGAGCAACACAGTATGATCCGCACGACGTGCGGGGCTGAATCACTGCGACATCCTTCAGCGAGCTGCAGGGGGCTCGTGAGGTGGCCGCGAAGGGCAGGTGCCCAGGCGCAAGCGGGCGAGGCGTGTGGGGCGCTTACTGGCGCGCGCTGACCCGGCGGCGCGCTTTGAGCAGCACGTCCACCGGCTCCGGACGATCATCCCAGTAATCCAGCCTGACCCTCCCGTCCGGCAGTTGACTCACGGTGCCCGGAGCGGCGCTGAACGTGCAGTACCAGCCGAAGGGTAACACCACGGCATTGCGCGCTCGCCCCAGGCTGCGATCGAATACCAGGTCGTCCCCCTCGAGTCGGTAACTCACCGGGGCCGTGTAGGTTTCCTCGATGCGCAACCGCAGGGTCTGCCCCGTCTGCAAGGGCGCAAAGGGAATTACGACCACCCGGGCGGTCGGCGCCACCGTCTCACCCACATTTATCTTTGACGTCGCCAGCTCCACGCCGCTCATCTCCTGCGTCTGCAACTGTTCTCCCGTGTCGAGGTCGATGGCGGAAGGATGAGTGGCAACGCTACCTTCGCGAACCACATTCGCATAGCCGCTTACGCCCGCGCGGGCTTCCGTGTAGTCGTGATACAGCCTGAAGGCATGCGTCTCGGGCTGCTGCAGGAAGTAGACGATGTCGCGGTCCTGATGGGCACGCTCCGACAGCCGCTGCTGCTCGGTCTCCCCTTCGAAAGGAGACTCCCAGCTGCGTTGCGTCGTCAAAGGCGCCGGTAGTGACGCTGCTCCGGTCTGTGCATCCTTGTTTGCGCGCACCACGAGCGGAGCCTCGCCCGCGCCTGGATGCAAAAAGCTGATCGCAATGCGGCCATCCTGCTGCGTCAGAATCTGCGACGGAACCGTCAATCCAACCACCTCATATCCAGGCGGGAGCACCACTTTGTTTCGCCTGACACCCAGGGGTCGATTGAAGACCAGTGTCGTGCCATCCAGGTAATAGCTCTTTGTGTCTTTGTAGGTCTTAACGATGAGCAGGCGCGCCGCACCATTGCCAGGAACAGGCCGCGCCAGGGTTACTCGGATGTAGTGGGTCGCCGGGTCCGCGTCACGCATCAACGCGTCCTTGCGCGCCTGCGTTCCGCTCACCATCTCAAAGTGCAGCGGCGTCCCGAGCATCGCGTCGTAGACGCTCTCATCGCTGGCAATGCTGCCTTTGCGAATCGGGTTGTAGTAGAACTTCGCGCCTGCGGTCGTGGCCGTGACCTCATAGTAAATCCTGAAACTGGCTGTCTCAGGGTCCAGCAACTCATAGCGCGTGTATTCGTCGGCCTCCGTCTGCGCGGTAGTGGCGGCCGGAAAGTACACCGAATCCTGCGCCGCCTCGGCAGGACTCTGAGCATTTACAACCGTTGAAATCGGAAGTGCGACACAGATCGCGACTACACGAACGAGCTCTTTCATCAACCTGCCCCCCACAGACGTACGCTAATCGAGACGGCAACATGGATGGCGTGACAGCTTTGGGCAGTCCCGTGCCCATACGGATCATGCTCGATACCGGCTCACCCCACAACGCGCTGTGGGCCAACAGCGATCGGCGATTTGTTTATAATTCCTGCGCGACGGGTCGCTAATCTAGTCTATCGGCCCCGCAAGCTAAGAATCCCAGCCGCAGGCTCCATGCGACTCACGATCAGCAGTGGTGAACACGCCCTCATCGGCACGTGCGCCGCTTTGGCTCGAAGGGGTGCGCGTGCGGCTGCCTGACGAGCTGCGGTCAGGCAGGCGCGAGCGCCCGGCGTTCGTCTGGTTGATCACCGTGATCTGTATTGCGGGTGCTGCCGTTCCGTGGCTGACGTACCTGCTCGTTAGCTCCGGTGTGCTTCCGCTGACGGCTGCCGCACGAGCCTACTTCGCGCGCTCGGCGACGTCTTATTACGAGTTTTCTGCGATCCATTCCGCGGTCACTGTCACCGCGGCAGTCTGTCTTTTCGCGCTCAAGAGATCTGCCCTCTACTTGTTCGTGCTCACTCTGGCGCTGTACCTGCTGAGCATCTGGCTGTTTCAGAGACCGGAGGTCGAGGCGGGCCTCGGCAGCTACGCGAACGCGCAGGAGTTCACCAAGTTCGCTTTCCAGGTCGCGGTCATTTGCTACTGTGGCTGGCTGCTAAGGCGCGGGGTTCTCGCCTGAGAGCGCCTGGCTCATCTGCCGGCGCCGCTCGTTGCCGGATAAGCAAGTCGACGCACCGGCCCTGCAACACAGATAGGAGGCAGCGGGGGGCGCGGGACTTTCGAGCGCACGCAATAACGGCGCAACGTCATCAGGGCGTGTATCGAGGGGGATTGCCGCCGGGACGGCGGATCAGAATTTGCGTGCCACGTAGAGCGTCACCATGGAGATATCGTAGTACGCATCAGGCCGATAGCCACCCTGCGGATCGCTCGGCAGACTGCGTATGCGATCGACCTTGTCGGCGTAGCGATAGTCAATGCCCAGGTCCCAATGCGGCAGAATGTTGCGCCACTGAAGTCCGCCGCCGAAATAAAAGCCGGTGGCGGGCGTGGCGGTCGCATAGCGCGCAGCTCCTGCAAAAATGTTTAAGGCGAGCGGGCCGTTAAACCGATAGCGATAGTCGAAGATACGCGCGCTTATCAGGGACAGACCCTGAATGTCGTCCGCTTCCACGGCCACCCCCAGATCTGAATGTTCCGAGACCGCGCGCCGCGCGCCCAGAGCCACGTGCGGTCCGTAGGCAGTGCCTGAGTCAATGCGCGGGGTATTGCTCGTGATGTCCGCGGTCACACGGTTGGCCACGGCGCCGGCCTCCAGGAAGATCTCGGCATGCTCGGGACGGGAACCGTAGGTAGCTTCATCCGAGGAGTCCGAATCGGAGTGCAGCGCGTCACCGTAGCGCAGGAAACCGGCAAAGCGTGTGTAGGTGGCACCATAGACGTCGCGTCCATAGTCGATCTCGGTTCCCAGCACGTAATCCTTCCACGGGTGGGAGTAGACGAGGGAGCTGGTAAGGGCGTGCTTATAGGCCACGGCGGAGTAGTACGAGTCGTTCGTGAGCGAGCGCACCTGTGCCTCGAAACGACCGCCGAATTGAGGCTCCCAGCCCACACGCAGCATGTTGCTTTGGCCGCCGACGGCGTCACCGAATTGCCGTTGATCGCCAAACCAGTGGCCAGTGCTGAGTAGGTAGTTCGTTATGCCGTCGCCGTAACCGGTCTGCACCGCAGTAGCGGCCTTTACGTACCAGCTCGGCTGCCACTCGGAAATCTCATACGTGATGTCGAACGGCCCGACACGCGGGAACTCGATGCCCCCTGAAAGAGCGGTCCTGGACAACAGCAGGCGATCCACACCCCCGGGGTCGTTTCCGGCAAGTTCGAAATAAACGGAGAACGGCACCCGGCTCGGGAAGATAAAGCGGCTGGTGATCGAGCCCTCCTGCTTCCCGAGGACGGGCACGGCGCCGGAGCTCGTGGTCTGGCTCTGGGTGGGATTGAAGAATGCCTTGAGGAGCTCACTGAGGGACTGTCCACCGGCGGCGCCACCGCCGAACATGAGGATGCGGTTGGCGGAGAGCGACCAGCCGGAATTTTCCGGCGTGATGCCCAGCCGCAGGCCGGCAAATTTGGGATGGCCCGCCGTGAGTTCCCCACTCGGCAGCTCGATCTTGTTCGTGTACGAGGTGTGGGCGAGAAATGCTTCGTACTGCACGCCCAGGCGCGTAAACGGGTCATAGTTCGAAAGCGTGACCGAGGGCATGGTCGGCGCTTCGGTGCTGATCAGCACGGAGCTGTCGGTCATGGGCGACCACCAGTGATCACGGTAGCCCAGATCCAGCTGTGCCCAGTCAAATCCCATGCTGAGATACGAGCCGGTCGCCGTCGCCCGGGACTGATCGGCGTAACCGCCCACATTGACGAGGACGTAGTCGCTCGGCTGCAGGTATGCCGCGCCCGCCACCTGAAAGGGACTCTGCGCGGTTTCGCCGTGCTCGTTCGGTTGCACCATCTTTGAAGAGCCGCTCGTGAGAGCTCCCTCAACACTGGCAAACTCAACGGCGCTGTCCTGCATGTAGCGCTTGAGCCCGCGGCGGACGCGATTGCACAGCACCACATCGACCTCGCAGGCTCTCGGCAATGCATCCAGTACCAGGGCCGCAGGGATCGGCCGGGTCATGAAGGGCTTGTCACCCAGAATGAGAACGCGCTCGACCTCGCGCTCGAACTCAGGATCCAGATTAACCGGCAGATAGGGCGTTACGCCCCGTGCATACGCGTGCGATTGCAGTACAGTTAACAGCGCAAGAAACAGGAATCTTCGTCGTGTCGTCATGGGCGAGGTTGGGTTCTTCCGAGGCCGCCGCGGGGCTTGCGCGCCCGCAAGGCATGGCTGCGTAAAGGATTGCTACATTGGCCACGGCTACGGGGACTTGCCCCTCCTCGGCGCGTCATGGGCTACGTTCGAGGCCGCCGGGTGATCTTGCTGATTCAGGCCGCACTGGCTTTATTATAAGGGACAAAAATATGCTGATGTGCGCGAAACACCTGTATCCCTCCAGCGACGCAGAAATTCATTGAAAACCTCCACCACGCCCCTGAGGCCGACGGTATTTTTCTTCTGCCGTCTAGGCGACATGGTCATGCTGACCTCGCTTCTGAATCTGCTCCACAAGCGCTATGGGCTGCCCTGCCAGGTGGTGGGCACCGGTTCTTGGACCTCATCAATTTACGCGGGTAATCCGGACGTCGCCGGGGTCTGGTCTTTTCACCGCCATCTGCCGTTCCTGTTGGACCCGCCCTGGCGCAGCGTGCGCCGCGCGCTGCGCGACAGCGCTCCGGGTCCGATCTACGTGTGCGAGCGTCACTATCGGCAGCTGCCCAGGATCCGGCGCATGCTGCGCTTGAGCGGCGTCGACCCGGGTCGCTGCGTGTTTCTCGTCGATGAAACGCAGACCGGACCCCAACACCTGTACGATCGCCTCGTGAACCTCGGCGCGCGCACTCCGGCGGCTCTGGCGGCGACGGACTACCCGGTGCCGGCGGCGACTGCGATCGACGGCCCGCGCTTGTATGTGCTCGCCGCCGAGCGGGCTGAGCGTGACGCCTGGCTGCAGGCCAGGGGCTGGTTGGGGCGTGAGCTCATCGTGATACAGCCGGGCAATCATCGCAGCATGGGACCGCGGCGGGCACGCTGGCGACGCTTAAATACCGATGACAAGTGGTGGCCGCTCGAGCGCTGGGCGCAGCTGTTTCACATGATTCATGAGTGCCGCAAGGATGCGCTGCTGGTGCTGCGCGGCTCCCCCGAGGAGGTGCCGATGCTCGAGGAGATCCGCGCCGCGGCAGGCCTGGCGAATGTGGTGGTGGTCGGCCACGGGTTGCGCGAGCTCTTCGCCCTGTGCGCGGCGGCGCACAGCATGATCTCGGTCGACACCGGGCCGGCGCACGCGGCTGCCGCTTTGAGCGTGCCGCTCGTTGTGCTCTATGGGGCCGAGACCGCACGCTACTGGCTGCCGCGCAGCCCGTCCGGCTCCCCGGTCGTCGGCGTCGGCGGGCCACCGTTTGCGACGCGCGCCGATCAGGTTTCCGTGGACACGGTATTCGAGGCATGGCGCTCGTTGGAGCCGCGTGTGCAACCCGCTCGAGTAGCCGAGTAGCGCGCACGCGTATCGACCGGGCTTAACGCACTGTCGGCTCGCCTTCGTATCATGGAGCCGCGCATAAGAAATCCGTTCCGGGAGTGCGATATGAGAATAGCGATCAGAAGTCTTGCAACCCTGGCATCGATCCTCGCTCTGCCAGCTTCGGGCTACACGCACCAGGGCAGTGGCGGTGAAACCGACGCGCCTGCGGCCGCCGCAGCGAAGCACTATTTTCTGCCCGCGACGCCGCAGAACGTCCAGTGGGGCTGGTATGACCCCCAGGAGAAGCCCAGGCTTACCATCAACTCTGGCGATACGGTTTCCATCGAAACGATCTCGCACTCGCTCGGGCAGATAAAGCCGGGCGTAGAGATGGAGGAAATCGTGAAGCTGCGCAAGGAGAACGACGGCGGCGGCCCGCACTCGATCACTGGTCCCATTTACGTCTCCGGGGCGGAGCCGGGCGATACGCTGGAAGTGCGCATTCTCAGGATCGTTCCCAAGACGGACGCTTTCAACTTCAGCCTGCCCGGCAAGGATTTTCCGACCGTGGGTCTGCTCGCGCCCGAATTCCCGGAGGGATTCGTGCGCTACTACAAGCTGGACCTGGTCAAAATGCAGACGCCGTTTAAGCCCGGAATCATGATCGACCTGCAGCCGTTTCCGGGGACGTTTGCCGTCGGCGTCGATCCGAACGAACCGGACGCCAAGGCCGGTCCACCGATTCATGATGCCAAGGGGCGTACCAGCACGCTGCGGCCCTGGAAGAACGGCTCGAACATGGATCTCAACGAGCTGCAAGCGGGCTCGACGCTGTATCTACCGGTGTTTCTGAAAGGCGGTCTGATCTGGACGGGCGACTCGCACTGCCGGCAAGGAAACGGCGAAGTGAATCTCACGGCGCTCGAGTGCGCCTACCGGGAGATCGAGATCCAGCCCATCGTGCGCAAGGATCTGAAGACGGAATGGCCGTGGGCGGAAACGAAGACCGATTGGATCTTCATGGGTTACGACGAGGATCTGAATCAGGCCATGAAGATCGCCGTGCAGCAGACCGTCGCTTGGCTCGCCAGTCAGAAGATCGTGCCGATGAGTCGCGAGGAAGCGTACGCGCTCACCTCAATCGTGGGGGACTGTCGCGTGACTCAGGTCGTGGATATCCGCAAGGGCGTGCATTGCATGATTCCCAAGCGCGTTTTTGTCGGGTACCGGCAAGTCACGCACACGGGCAGCTAAGCTACTGCGCCTGTCGGCAGGAGCTTTGCCGTAAGGCGGGCGTGCGCGGGCTGTCCGCTTACCACTGGCGAGCGCAGGCGCGCGTGGCCTGAGAAACCGGCCACGCGCTCCTAAGCCGCGTCAACTCTTGCAGAACTTCCCGAAAAGATTGCCTCCGTCGAGACAGCCGTCACTGCCGATGTCGAACACCATCTGCTGACCGTTGGCGTTGAGCAGCAGCTGCTTGCCGTCAATCGTGTAGGTGACGCGGACTCTCTGCTCCATCATGGTGAGGGTCACGTTGTTGCCTGAGCTGAACTCGAGCTTCTGCATGACGAGACCGTTGCCCATACCGCCGCCCTTGGGTAGATAGGTGCCGCTGAGGCTCGAGCGGCCGCAACCGGCCAGGGCGAGGCAGGTCAGCGCCGCCGCAACACATACAATCGGTAACCGTCGTGACGGATTGGTTCGTGCCATATTCTTCTCCTTCGCTGCGATGCGCCCTTGAGCGCTTTATTGTTCTGGGCAGACCGGCTGTAGTTTGCGCCTTCGGCATGCGCTTCGTCCAAGGCTTGACCTCCCGGCAGGCCGACCGTGGATTCGGTGCGTGCGGCACTGCGTTCCTCATAGAAAGGGGCGACAGACAACGGCGCGAGCGTCACGGCGAGCGCAGCGCCGATGCGCGTGGCAATCTGCGGAAACGGCATGCCACGGCGTCAGTCTGACGCCGATTGCAAACACCAGCGGATAGCTTGCAGGGCATGACTGCGCTGCTTCTGCCGGGCACGCAGACGAATTCGGACTTAGGTTGCGCCCTAGCGAGCCTTACGAGCCGCTTCGGCGCTCGAGAGCAGCGCCGCTCTACTCGCTCGGGCTGAGCGGCGCGGCGGCCTTCTGGGTGGCCCGCGTCGCGTAAGTACGCCGGGCCTGCTGCTCTTCCAGCACCTCGGCCAGCGTCAGTCCGGTGTCGGCCGCGATCACATCGAGGATGGCGTGGCTCGCATCGGAGGGCAGGCGCAAGCCGTGCACCTTTTCCCATGCCCGAATGCGCACGTTGGGCGGATTGAGGTGCGAGCGCTGTTCATCGAGATCGAGTCGCCTGCGCTGTGCGCGCTCCTCTTCCTCGAGCGCCAGGCGCGCGCGGTAATCGTTAATGAGATCGGTCGCGTTGCGACGCGGGGCGGAATCCTTCGCAAAGGGCCAAGTTGAATCCACGAATTTCTCCTGTTGGCCTGCGTCCCTTGCTCCGCGGAATGCTGAGCAGCGCCGTGCTTTAAACAGCGCAGCGAGTCTGCGCTTACTGCCTGAACATTGACAGTGAAATCTGTTTTCGAGGGCGCCCGAGCAGCGCGCGGCGCGCATCACAGGTGTGACTGTGTTCACAGATGCGCGCGAGCACAGTGCGCGGTGTGCAGCCGGGCGTTTACAGCGCCGTCAGAAATGCAATCTCCTGCCACAGGCTGCCGGCTGCCAGGGTGCGTCCGCGAGCATCATGAACACCGAGACAGTTGTCGTGCGTGAAGATGGCGCCTTCGGCCGCTTTGATGAAGTCATACGGTCCGATGCCTTCGCGCAGGCCGTCGGCGCGCATCAGCCGCAGATAAACCGGGCCTTCGCACTCAAATGCACGATGGCGTCGTTGGGCGAGTTGCCAGAAGCCATCGGCGTAGGTTGCCGCGATCGCGTTGTCCGGGCCACGCAGCGCCCCGTCAGCGCAGATACGGAAGTACGCGCCGCGTATCAGCACCGGCGATTCGCCATGTACGGGACGAAAGGTGAGTCTGATCAATTCCGAGTCAGTGTGGTGAGATGAGGCTCGCCCGGGCAATCTGCGCGCCTGCAGATAAGTACCCTCATGAGAAGGTGTACCCCGGTGAAATGGCCACTCGGACAGAAGGCCATGGAACTCCTTAGTCGCACGGGCTCAACCAAGGCAAACCGCTTCCGGACGTGAGGCACGTCCGGAAGCGGTGTCGATCAAAGGCGCGAATCAGTAGCGGCGCGGGCCTCCGCGGCCACCACCACCCGAGCGCTCCTTATCCTGAGCTTCATTGACCTTCAACGCGCGACCGTCGAAGTCCGTGCCATTCAGCGCCTGCATGGCGCGGGATGCGTCGGCATTTGACATCTCCACGAAGCCGAAGCCGCGCGGGCGACCGGTGTCGCGATCGGTGATCAGCGAGACTTTCTCGACTGTCCCGTGCTGGGAGAAAAGGGTGCGCACGGCCTCATCGGTCGCGGTGAAGGGGAGATTTCCGACATATAGTTTGGTCACTGCAGAGTACTCACGAAAAAAAATAGAAAAATCAGCAGGGAGACCCTGCCTCCTGGTTCGTCAAGCTTTGCGAGGTGAGAGATTGGCCGAGGAAAGCACCGGAAGGGCGCATGGGGCCAAGACAGACAAACCGAAAGGTTACGAGCCGGAAAACAGGGTACAGGTTTTGGCGCACCCCTGCCCATGTTTCGCGTTCTGGCCTCGTTTTTGGCGCTTGCGTGCGTTTTCCGGGGCGGATTGACGGGGGGTTCCGCGCTCCGGCTCTGGTCTTGCGCTCGGTGGCGCGAAGGTGCAGGGTGAATCGAGCGCTCGATGTCCTGCCACCGCTACCGCGCGCGCAAGGAGCAGCGATGAACACGCTTGAGACCACCCTTGTCATCCGCACCCGGCTGCGGGAGCACGTTCTGCCGCGCGGCGGGTTGTGGCGCCAGCTCGGCGAATACACCGGCGGTGGCGTGTGCGGCGGGTGCGGCGAGCGCATCACCTCGGCGCACGCATCATGGGCGGTGGACTTCACCCCCGGTGTTGCGCCGGCCACCGTCAGATTCCATCGCGCGTGCTTCGAGATCTGGCAATGCGAATGCCAGAGTGCACTGCCGTCCTAGATTTCCCTAGGCACGCTCTTGCGCGCGCCGCTCAGGATTCGGTCTGATAGGTCGCCGTGACCGTGTACAGCAGGCGCAGCTGACACGGTTGCCTGGAAGCGTGGTCGCGCACGCGCTGTCCGGCGCATTCCAACACCCCGACCGCCTGGTGCTTCGGCGCGGCGATAGCCGACTTGACCGCGCCGCTGAGATCGAATTGCCCGTCACAGTCGGCATAAGGACACGGAAACTCGAAGAACGCCCGAGCCGGCGGGTGCAACACGTGCGCCTGCAGGGTCGGGGTGCTCGAAGTTGAACTCTCGAACTTCAGCTCGAGCCGCAGAAACTGCACTCCGGGGTAGGCAACCCGCAGCGCCTGTGCGGCGGCGCGGTCGCGCCGCAGCCGATCCATACGCTCCTGGCGTGCGGCGGCGCTGAAACGCGCCGTGTTCACGTGCCACTCCCGGGAACCGGACCGCCCGCCCCGGAGGGGTCCGCGGGACCGGCCGTGGGGTTCTCATCGGTGGCGTTCGGGCGCGTCGAGCGACGCTGCTGTTTCTCCTGCTGGCGCGCCTTGCGGGCCAATTCCTTCTGCTTCCTGGCGTGATGGTAGTTCGGCTTGGCCACTAGGGTCTCCTGTGTCGCTGAAACGTAAGCCCGCGAGCAGGCTCGACCAAGGCGGACGGCATGGCAGGCGCGCGAATGGGTCGTGAGCGGTGTTTTCGCTCAGCCGCACTCCCCATAGAGAGTCGGCAGGCCGCCCAATACCCTAGCGATCATACGCCCCAAGGGTATGCGCCGGCTTCCTTTTGCGTCCCGCAGGCGGTTTTGAGGCTCCCAGGGCCATTGGCACCCCATCCTGGCATCGCGCGAGGGAGATTTCCGACCCTGCGCCGTCCGAGTTGCCTCGGTGACGCTTGGCGTCCGGGGTGCGGCGATTCTACCTGTGCCGCAAAGAAGCTCACCTCGCTTGGCGGGTCGCCGATTCCGCACTAGTCTTTGTTGACATGAACCGACAGTTCCTCTTCGGCACCCTGATACGGCTCGACGCGTCCGCTCAGGCAGGAACAGTGCGGTGCGTCACGCGGGTGCTTGCGGATGCGACCATGTGCCTGCTCGTAATGTCTGCGAGCCGCGCAGACTGCCCTTAGCCTCGGCGCGCAGGAGACGTAGGTGGAGTTAACGCGAGTGCCGGGTGACGGGCACGCAGAATCCGGCCAGCCGCAGGCGGCTGCTGCGACGCTCAGTCGACCCCTGCAACCCATCGTCATCCGCTTCGGACGGCTTGGGGATATGGTCATACTGACTGCGCTGCTGCATCTGCTGCACCATCGATTCGGCAGCCCCTGCGTGGTCATGGCAGCCGGTCCCTGGAATGCGGGGCTTTATCGTGGGCAGCCGGACGTGGCACGCCTGTACTCACTCGCGCGGCACTTCCCGATGCCGCTGGACCCGACCTGGTGGCGCGCCTTGTGGGCACTGCGCCGCAGTGATCCGAGTCCGATTTACGTATGTGAATATCAGCCCCGACAGCTGCGGCGCATACGTCGGCTGCTCACCCTGAGCGGGGTCGATCCGGGGCGTTGCGTATTCATCACCCAAGATCCGCGCGACGAGGAGGAGCAGTGGGTCGAGCGTTTGCTGCGTTTTGGCCAGCGCATACCAGCGGCGCTCAGCGCCGCGGAGTACCCGTTGCCGGTGATGCAATGCAAGCCAGCACCGCGCCTGCGCGTCTTCGATTCGGAGCGGGCGGAACTTGATGCGTGGTTGCAGGCGCACGGATGGGCGGGGCGCACGCTCGTTCTGATCCAGCCGGGCAACTTTCGTACGATGAGCAAGCGCCGCGATGAGTGGCGGCAGCGCGGGGATGACAAGGCGTGGCCGCTGGCCAATTGGGTCGCCCTGGTGCAAAAGGTCCACGCCGCCATGCCGGAGGCTGTGATCGTGCTTTGCGGCGCGCCGCAGGAAGGGCCAATGCTGGAGGAGATCCAGCGGGCCGCGACACTGGCGCAGCTGGTGGTGGCGGAGTTGCCGCTGCGGCGCCTGCTCGCCCTGTGCGCCTGTGCGCACAGCATGATCTCGATTGATACCGGACCTGCGCATGCCGCCGCTGCCATGGGGCTGCCTCTGGTGGTCATGTACGGCGCCGAGGCGCCACGGCGCTGGCTGCCGCGCAGTCCGACAGGCTCGCCCGTGGTCGCGGTCGGCGGGCCGCCGCGCGCGACGCGTGTCGACCAGATTGCCGTCGATGAGGTGTTCAACAGCTGGCAATCGATGCTGACCAGCCTGCGCTCGCCGGTCGCACCGGCGCAGCAATGCGCGTTGGCTTAGCCGGCCGCCGCTGCGCGCACGCTAGCGGTACCGATCAGTGCGCAGCAGGTAGTTGCGCACGTAATCCTCGGTCCCGGCTTCGAGTGTCGTGAAGGCTTGGCGGTAGCCCGCCTGGCGCAGGCGCGTGACGCGCGCCTGCGTGAAGTACTGATACTTGTCCAGCAGCTGCGCGGGCATGTCGATGAACTCGATGAGCGGCGGCTGTTCGCTCGCGCTAAACAACGCGTGCGCCAGGTCCAGCCAGCTGCGCGCAGCTCCGGAGCCGACGTTGAACAGCCCGCTGACGTGGGGATTGTCCAGCAGCCACAGGATCACATCGACACAATCCCTGACATAGATGAAATCGCGCAACTGGCCGCCGTCGGCGTAGTCGCTGCGGTGACTGCGGAACAGGCGCAGGGGTTCGCCGCGTCGCACGGCCGCGAAATTGCGGGCGATGACGCTTTGCATGGCGCCCTTGTGGTACTCGTTGGGACCGTAGACGTTGAAGAACTTAAGTCCGGTACACTGCACCGGCAGCCCGCCGCCTTGCTGCACCAGGCGCGCGATGCGTCGATCGACGACGTGTTTGCTCCAGCCATACGCATTCAGCGGCCGCAGCCTGGCGAGCGCTTCGGGACCCGGATCATCATCGAAGCCGGCGCTGCCATCCCCGTAGGTGGCCGCCGAGGATGCGTAGATGAAGCGCTTGCCTGAGCGCGTGCACCACTGCAGAAGATCCAGCGTGGCGCGCGCATTCTGGCGGAACACCAGCTCTACGTCGGTCTCGGTTGTTGAGCTGTTGGCGCCCATATGCACGATCGCGGTGACCGCCTGGGCATTGCGCTCCAACCATGCGGACAGCGCTTCGGGTGTGATGACATCGACGATCTCGTGCTTTGCCAGGTTGCGCCAGCGATCATCGGCGCGCAGCCAATCGACCACCACGACCTCATCGCCGCGCTGCGCGAGCTGCGCCACCAGGTTTGAGCCAATGAAGCCGGCACCGCCGGTTACCACGTACATGCCGGGCTACGCCTGCGCGGTGTCGCGCCCCGAAGGTGCCGCGCTGCGTCCGAGTTTTTCGATGATCGCGGCCGCCTCGCGCAGGTCGTGCACGACGTAATCCGGTGCTGGCCCCTGGCCGTCGCTGGCGCGGCCGGTTGCGGACACCAGCATCGTGAGCGCCTGCAGACGCCGTCCGAGTTCGACGTCGCTGCCCTTGTCGCCAATGACCACCGAGCGCGCCGGCACAAAACCCAGCGCGGCGGCCGCATCGAGCACCAGCTGGGTGCCGGGCTTGCGGCAGGCGCAGTTATCCTCGGGCCGATGCGGACAGAAGTACAGCCCGTCGATTTTCGCGCCCGCCTCTTCAACCATGTGCAGGAAGCGCTGGTTGATCTCCTGCAGACGCGCGAGCGAGAACAGCCCCCGGCCGACACCGGACTGGTTACTCACCACGATGAGCGGGTGACCGCGCTCGTGCAGCCGTCGCAGACCTTCGGCCGCTCCCGGCAGGAACTGCAGCCGCGCCGGCTTATCCAGATAGTCACCGTCCACCACGATGGTGCCGTCGCGATCCAGAATGATGGCGCGCGCGCTGGCCGTCGCGATCACGCTTTTGCGCTCGCCGCGATGCGGCGGATGGTATCTGTCGTGCTGTACGCCGGTACGAGCTCGGCCAATACGATCTTGCCGCCGCGCTTGAGAACCAGGTCCGCACCCACGACTGTCTCCATCGTGTAGTCGGCACCCTTCACCAGCACGTCCGGTTCCAGCGCCGTGATCAGCCCGAGCGGGGTGTCCTCGTCGAAAATGACGACCGCGTCGACCGCCTTGAGCGAACTCAAGACCATGGCGCGCGCCCCCGCATTCTGCACCGGTCGGCCAGCGCCCTTCAGCCGGCGCACCGACTTGTCCGAGTTCAGGCCGACGACCAGACGATCGGCGGCGCGCTTGGCCTGGTTGAGTAAGGAGACGTGACCGGGATGCAGCATGTCGAAGCAGCCGTTGGTAAAGGCCACGCGCGCGCCGAGCCTGCGCCAGCGCGCCACGAGCAGCTGGGTGCGCTCCAGCGTGAAGCTGCTCTCGGAGGTGCCGGAGTCCTCCGCGCTGCGCAGTCGCGCGAGGATCTCATCCGGACTGGCCGTCGCCGTTCCGTATTTACCGACCACGATGCCGGCGGCGATATTCGCCAGCCGCGCGACGTTGCTGATGTCGGCGCCGCCGGCCAAGCCGACCGCCATCGCGGCGACGGCGGTGTCGCCGGCGCCGGTGACATCGTAGACCTCGCTCGCCACGGTGCGGATGTGCAAGGCGATGGCGCCGGGCTGCACGATCGACATGCCCTCCTTGCCGCGGGTGGCGACGACAATGCTGCAGATGCTCTGCGCGAGGATCTGCCGCGCGGCGGCTTCCACCTGCTCGTCGCTCGAGCAATCGTGCCCGCAGGCGCTCTGCAGTTCATGTTTATTGGGCGTGAGCACGGTCGCCCCTTTGTATTTCAGGAAGGAACGACTCTTCGGATCCACGAGCACGCGCTTGCCGGCCGCGTTTGCAGCGGCGATCGCGCGGGCGGTCACGCTGTCGCTGAGCGCGCCTTTGCCGTAGTCCGAGAGAACGACGATGTCGGCCTCGCGCAGGGCCGCCGTGAACTGCGCCAGCAACGACGCAGCGACCGCCTCCGCAACCGGTGCTGCGAGCTCCACGTCGGTGCGCAGAATCTGCTGTCGATCGGCCACGTAACGGGTCTTGGTGGTCGTCGGCCGTGAGGGATCGACGATCAGCTGGGTTTGTAGCGGCACTAACGATAAATCGCGACGCAATTCATCGGCGGCTTCGTCCGCGCCGACGACCCCGATGAGCACCGCATGACTACCGAGGGCGGCGACGTTGCGCGCGACGTTGGCGGCACCGCCCGGCATGTTCGACGTGCGCTCGAGGGCCATTACCGGCACCGGGGCTTCGGGGGAAGTGCGTTCGACCGAGCCATAGACAAAGCGATCCAGCATCACATCGCCGCACACCAGCACGCGCGCGCGGTGAAACGACGCCAGGATGTCGAGCAGCGCTTCGTCGTTCATCGCCCGGTCCACTGCGTCAGCCCGAGACTGGCTTCCAGCGCTTTGCACAGCAGGTGCGTGACCAGTAGGTGCATCTCCTGGATACGCGCGGTGACTTTCGAAGGCACGATGATGGCTGCATCGCACAGTTCGCGCATCGCACCCCCGTCGCCGCCGATGAGGCCCGTCGTGTGCAGGCCGCGGCCGCGCGCCTCGCGCAGGGCGGCCAGCACGTTCGGGCTGCGTCCGGAGGTGGAAAGCCCCACAGCGACATCCCCGCGGCACCCGAGTGCGGCGATCTGGCGACTGAAAACCGCCTCAAACCCCAGATCGTTGGCCGCCGCCGTCACGAGCAGCGAATCCGCCGTGAGCGCGAGAGCCGCGATGGGCGCACGGTCGGTCTCGTAGCGCACCGCCAGTTCCGTCGCGATGTGTTGGGCGTTGCCGGCGCTGCCGCCATTGCCGAATACCAGCAGCTTTCCGCCCTGACGGATCGAGGAATGCCAGACGTGCAGCATCTGCGCAAAGGGCTCGCGCAGGCCCTGCACGAAAGATTCGAACGCGACCCGATGCTCGTTGGCCTCGCGTTGCAGGAACGCATCGAGCTGCGTGCTCTGGGGGGAATCCTTGGCGGCGTTTCTCAACACATCTCCTGCTTCGGGCCCTGTTGCCCGCGCGACGGGCCGCGCTCGGCAGCGGCAACCAAGTTCAACTGATCGCGTCGCGAGACGCAATCGGCCCTTGAGGAGTCGCAGCGCGATGCTCTTGTGAATCAGGTGCTTATGTCAACGGTCCGAACGCCCACGGGCAAAATTCAGCTCCGACGGCCGGCGTTTACCCGCCCGACCTACGGGCCGCGGCGGCTACGCCGCCGCGCCTTGAGGCGGTGGACGCTCTGGAGGCCTCGACGATGCTGCGCAGCGCCGGTGCATGCGGCAAGATTCGAGGGTGAAGACCGACCCTGCGGCTGCCGTGCTTGCCGATCCCAACGACTGGCTCGACGCGAGCGTACAGCGGCACCCGCGGCGGCCGTTTCTGCGCACGCCCGGCGGGCGCGAGATCACCTATGCGGCCTTGTTCGAGCAGTCCGCGCAATTCGCCGCTGCCCTCATCGGCTGCGGCGTACAGCCGGGTGACCGCGTCGCCGTGCGCGTCGAGAAATCCGTGGAGGCCATCCTGCTCTACGTCGCCTGCCTGCGTCTTGGGGCGGTGTTCGTGCCCTCTAACGTCGCCGCCACGCCGAACGAGTTTGATCATGTGCTGCGTGATGCGCAGCCGCGCATCGCCGTGGTGCCGCCCGCCGAGTACACAGCGCTGCAGCCCCTGGCCGCGCGCGCCGGGGTAGCGCAGGTTGAAACGCTCGGCGCAGACGGGGAGGGCTCCCTCGCACGGCACGCACGGGCCGGGCCGTTCATTCCGAGCCTGGAGCGAAGCGGCGACGCGCAGGCTCTTGCGGCGATCGTCTATACCTCCGGCACGACCGGCCGGCCCAAGGGCGCGATGCTGACGCGTGCCAATCTGGCCTCCAATGCGGCGGTACTTGCGCGGGGGTGGCACTTTGGTGCCGATGATGTCGTGCTGCATGCGCTGCCACTCTTTCATGTACACGGACTGTTCGTCGCCATCAACACCACCTTGGCCGCTGGCGCAGGATTGCTGTTGCTGCCGAAATTCGACGCGGCGAGTGTCGTGCGTCACCTGCCGCAGGTCACGGTCTTCATGGGCGTCCCGACGCACTACATCCGGCTTCTGCAGGAGCCGGGCCTGAATCGCGAGTCGACCGCGCGCATGCGCCTTTTTGTCTCCGGATCCGCGCCGCTCGCGGCCTCGACGCATGCGGAGTTCTTGCGGCGCACGGGGCACGTGATCCTCGAGCGCTACGGCATGACCGAGACCCTCATGAATACCTCGAACCCCTATGACGGACCGCGCGTGCCCGGTTCGGTCGGTACGCCGCTGCAGGGGATCGCGGTGCGCGTCACTCACCGCGAGAGCGGTGCGCCGGAGCCCCGCGGCGCCGTTGGCACCCTCGAGGTCTGCGGTCCCAACATATTTGCCGGCTATTGGGGCGATGCGGACAAGACGCGCGCTGAGTTCACGGCAGACGGCTGGTTCAAGACCGGCGACCTCGGGCGCATCGATGACAACGGCTACGTGTGGATCGTCGGGCGCGCCAAGGACCTCATCATCAGCGGCGGCTACAACGTGTACCCGAAGGAGGTCGAAGCGGAGCTGGACGCGGTGCCCGGCGTCGCGGAGAGCGCCGTATTCGGTGTCCCGCACCCCGACTTTGGCGAAGCAGTCACGGCGGTGGTCGTGCTCAAGCCGGGCACGGCGCTCACAGAAGCGCAGCTCATCGAGTCGGTGCGCGCGCGCCTCTCAGGCTACAAGGTGCCCAAGCGCGTGCTGCTGGTCGTGGCGCTGCCGCGCAATCCGATGGGCAAGGTGCGCAAGGAGGCCTTACGTGCGGCCCATGGGCAACTTTTCCGCGTACCCGACTGAGTGCAGCCGGGCGGCGGCATGCGTCAGTGCGCGGCGTACATTTTCATCACGTCGCCGCGCATCGCAGCCTGGCTGCTGGTGCGGCTGTAGAACATATGGCCGCCGGGGTACTCCTTGACCTGCACGCGCTGCGCGTTACCCATGAGCGGCATCTGATCGACGATGAGCACCGATGCCATGAACGGGCAGGACAGATCATCCCAGCCGTGCACGATCAGCACATTGAGCTTCGGATCGATTGCCACCGCCTTGCGCAGCTCCTGAACTGAGCCACGCTCAAGATCGCTTTCGCCCCGATCGGCGTCCTCGCCGTTTGACCACAACCTGTTCACTTCGTAGCTCAGCGCATTGTAGCGCCCGCTGTATTTCCAACCCACGGTGTGGGTGATGAAGTCCACCATGGCAGTCGTGGTGGGCGCGATGATGCTGTCGAGAATCGGATCGTTCGTGCGTTGTGTGGGCGCGAAGGGGAAGGGGTCCCAGCTCGTGACGTTCGAATCGTAGCGGCTGCCGAGTTTCCCCTCGGCACGATAGACCTCGCGCAGATACGCCTGGGTCTCCAGGCGCCCGCCGGAACGGCGCACGAAGGTCGGGTCGAGGCCTGACAGCTCGGTGACGCGGCTCACGATGCGCTCGATGGCCTGGCTGTCCGAGCGGCCACGCAGAAGGTCGGCGACGTAGTCGGTGCGTGTGTAGGTGACGATCTGCCCCATCGCGGCGTCGGTGAGCTTCCCCTGACGCTCGAGGTTCGCGGCCGCGATGCTCGGCAGCGTCAGCATCCAGGGCAGCGGCGAAAGGTCACCGTTTAGCGAGGCGCCCGGATCCAGGTACGGGGATACCAGCACCACCCCGTTCATCGCCACGCCGAGCTGCGTCTGCAGGAAATACGTGATGCGCGGACCGCGGAAGCCACCGTAACTCTCCCCGACCAGGTACTTGCGCGAGGTGAGGCGCTCGTTCTTCACCAGCCAGTCGAAGATCACCCGCGACAGATACTCGACGTCCGCCTTGGGATTGTAGAAATGCTTCTTGGCCTCGCTCTCGGGCACCTGCGCGTAGCTGAAGCCGGTGCCGACCGGGTCGATGAAGACGAGGTCGGTGAATGCAAGCCAGGTGCCGGGGTTATCCCGCGGGACAGCCGGGTCGGAAGGACTGTCGCCTTCGGCGCCAAACTGCACGCGCTTCGGACCGATGGCGCCCAGATTCAGGTAGACCGAGGCGGCCCCCGGTCCCCCGTTCAGGGCGAAGGTGACGGGGCGGTTGGCACCGGCAACGGTGTAGGCGGTGAACATTATGCTGGCGATGGTCTTGCCCTTCTCGTCCAGCACGGGCAGCGAGCCGACGGTGACCTCGTATTTCAGGACGCGCCCATCGAGGGTCACGGTTTGCGGGACGCTCTTGTCGGCGGGGAAGGGCGGCAGCTTGATGTCCTCCTCCTTACCACCCTTCTCGGTGTCCTTGCTGTCGTCCTTGCTCGGCTTGGCGGCCGCTGCCGGCTCTTTGTCCTTGGCAACGGCCGTGACCAGACTGAGCGACGCGCAGGCGAGGATCAGAAGTGTCACTAATGGTTTGTGCATGAGCGCTCTTGAAATTACGCTGCCGCGGTAGCGCAGCCCTTGTTATGTCCGCAGTCTTGGAAAAATGGTTGCATATCATCCGGCGCGAGTCGAGCCGCACCGCGGCGCACGAGTCGATTCGCAGCGCCGACATACCCCGCGCCGATGAACGCACCGGAGCTTAAGAAGCCTCAAGCCGGCTCTGCGCTGGAAGTCCTGCGGGCATTCCTCAGGCTGGGCGTCACTTCCTTCGGCGGTCCGGTCGCGCACCTCGGCTACTTCCGCAGCGAGTTTGTGCTGCGCCGGCAATGGCTGAGCGAGGGCGCCTACGCCGATCTGGTCGCGCTGTGTCAGTTCCTGCCCGGACCGGCCAGCAGCCAGGTGGGCTTCGCCCTCGGTCTGGGGCGCGCGGGCTACGCCGGCGCATTCGCCGCCTGGGGCGGCTTTACGCTGCCGTCGGCGGCGCTCCTGACCGGATTTGCGTACGCCGCGGGTGATCTGAGCGGGCGCGCCGGCGAGGGGCTGCTGCACGGCCTGAAGCTGGTCGCCGTCGCCATCGTGGCACAGGCGGTGCTCGGCATGGCACGCACGCTATGCCCGGATCGCGCCCGCGCCTTCATTGGGATTTGCGCCTTAGCGCTCGCCCTGTGGCTGCGCTCACCGGCAGCCCAGATCGCAGTGATCGCGGCCGGCGCGCTTCTCGGGCTGGCGCTGTGCCGCGGCGTGCCGGCGGCAGCGGGCGAGGCGGCGCCGCACTCGCCGGTCTCCCGCCGCGCAGGGCTTGTGGCACTCACGCTGTTCGTGCTGCTGCTCGGCGGCCTGCCGCTGATGCAGCGCCTCGTGCCCGCGCAGGGTGTGGCGCTCTTTACCGCCTTCTACCGCTGCGGCGCCCTCGTGTTCGGCGGCGGTCACGTCGTGTTGCCGCTGCTGCGCGCGGCGTTCGTGCCCCCCGGCTGGGTGAGTGATGGGGAGTTTCTCGCCGGCTACGGCGCGGCGCAGGCCGTGCCCGGGCCGCTCTTTACCTTCGGCGCGTACCTGGGAGCCGTCGCCCGCGGCTCCCCCGCCGGGCTCGCCGGCGCGCTGCTCGGACTCATCGGTCTGTTTCTTCCCGGCATGCTCATTCTCGTGGCGGCGCTGCCGTTTTGGGCGACGCTGCGCCGGCGTACCGGGGCGCGCGCCGCGATACTCGGCGTCAATGCCGCCGTCGTGGGGCTGCTGGCGGCGGCGCTGTACAACCCGGTCTGGAGCACATCGGTGCGCTCGCCGGCGGACATCGCACTCGCCCTCGGCGGCTTGGTACTGCTCACGCTCGGCCGCGTCGCGCCCTGGCTGGTAGTCATCCTGACGGCGCTCGGCAGCGTCGCGTTCAGCCGGGCCTAAGTCCGCCCGCGGCTTCGCACCGCTTAGGGGGCGTGCAGGAACAGGCCGATGGTGAGGGCGATGCCGATTGCGACCACGAGCAGCCGCAGCGCCCGTTCGTTGACCCGCCGCAGCATCAGGCCGCCGGCGATGCCACCGAGTAAGGCGCCCGCGGCTGCGATCGCGGCGGCAAACCAGCGCACCTGCGGAGAGAAGACAAAGATCGCGACGGCGGAGGCGTTGATGACACCGGCTAGCACGTTCTTCGTGGCGCCGGCGTTACGCATCGCCAGACCCGCGGCGGTAAGGGCGGCGAGCATCATGAAGCCGATGCCGCCGCCGAAATAACCGCCGTACACGGAGATGGCGGATTGAGCGGCCGCGGCGCCGAAGCGATTGAGTTTTGGCTCGCTGTGGCGGTGCGGTCCGAAACTTCCCCAGGCGAACACGGCCGTAGCAAACAACACCAGCCAGGGGATGAGGCGCGCGAAGAAGGCCGCGGGTGTGAAGAGCAGCAGCAGTGCGCCGAGCGCCCCGCCCACGAGGCTGATGATGAAGAGGGCGCGGAAGGAGAGCGCACCGGCGGCCGCGACATGCTCGCGCCCGGTCCAGCCCGTAGCGACCTGCGCCGGGAACAGCGCCAGGGTGCAGGAGATGTTCGCGGCGCGCGCATCCATGCCGGTCAGCATCAGCGTGGGCAGCAGGATGAATGCCCCGCCACCGGCGAACGCGTTCTGTACGCCCGCCCACAGGGCGGCGAGAAAGAGCAGGACGAAAGTCACGGGGAGGCGCGCGGCACCCGGGCGTTGAGGCGGGAGCTTCTCATCCGCCGCCGTGGCTCTGATGCCAGGCGCGCAGTGTGTCGGCTTCCTTCTTTGGATCCAGCCCGGCACGCAGTTTCGCCTGCCGCTCGGGGGGCAAGGTCTTAAACCACACGAGCGTGTCGTGCACCGTCGCCGCGAGCGGCCGGCAGCGCAACCCGCTCCGGCTGGCGGCATCCGTCGCAGTGAGCGCTGCTCCGGCAAATTCACCCTTGCCGGGGGCCCACGGCGGCAGGTCGAGCTCTTCGGCCTTCCAGCGTGCGGCGAGAAAATCCTCCGGTACCCAGCTGACCGTCGTGTGCGCCTCGGGCGAGACAGCCTGGCAGGCGTTGATGAGCCCGCCCATGGTGAAGGCGTGTGGCGGGGAAACGGCGTTGAAGTAGCCGTTGGTGCGCGCTTCCACGAGGTGCATCATCCACGCGGCGAGGTCGCGCACGTCGATGATCTGGATCGGATCCTCGGGTGTGCCCGGGGCGAGCATCTCCCCGCCGCGCGAGGCACGCACCGGCCAGTAAGTGAAGCGGTCGGTGTGATCGAGCGGACCGACGATATAACCGGGCCGCACGATGCTCACGCGCCCCTTGAAGGCTGCGGCCGTGTATTGCTCACACAGCGCCTTCATCGGACCGTAAGTGTCGCCGGTGACTTCCTCCGTGTTGGGGTTGCCGAGTTTGGCGGTCGGCGAGTGTTCATCGTTCGGTTTGGCGAAGCTTGCATAGGCGGAGATGCTCGAGATGAACAGGCAATAACCCACCGCCGGGGCGAGCAGTTCTGCGGACATCCTGACGAACTTCGGCACGTAGCCGGTATCATCGATCATCGCGTCCCACTTGCGCCCCCGCAGCGCGTCGAGCTGCCCCTTGCGATCCCCGATGAGCGTCTCGACGTTGGGCACGCCGTTGGCAGCGGTCTTGCCGCGATTGAAATGCGTCACCTGCCAGCCACGCTCCAGGGCCTCCTGCGTCAGGTTCGGGCCGATGAAACCGGTGCCACCGAGGATCAGCAGCGTCCTGGGGCGTGCCTCGGCGCGGCGCGCCGGCAGCACCGCGCTGGCGGTCGCGCCGGTGGCGATCTTCAGCAGGTCACGTCGGGTCTGCATCTGGTTTCCTTGCCGCGGTGGCCCGGGGGCACCCGCGTTCGATCGTAGCGCGTCTGGCGCAGCGGCGCGCTGGCGCACCCGCGGCGCGCGACAGGCGCCGCCTCGCGGCTTCAGGCAATCTGCGCGCCGCTTTTACCGCGGCTAAACGCGCGCGCCGCCGGCGATCGGGCCGGAGCAGCCTCTCACGGCCGCGGCGGGCCGATGACCTCGGCCAGGGGCGCTGCGGCTGCCGGGACCGCCTGGCGGTAGTCCTGACCCAGGAGCGCGGCGAGGGTTGCGGCAATCTGAGCCTGGTGTACTTCCGCGGTGTGGCTGCGTTCCCCGAGCGGTGCGGTGTCCGGGCCGATGACCGCGATCCAGACATTTTCCGAGCCCTTTTCTTCCACACCGTGCTCCTTCCACTCGGTGAGACCGCTGCCGCGACCATGATCGGTCGTGATGATGAAAGTCGTCTGATCCTTGTACTCAGGCCGCCCCTGCAGGGTGTTCCACAGTTCCGCCACGAACTGGTCGAAGGCGTGGGCGCTGTGCAGGACCAGGTCGTAGCGGCCCTGATGCGCCCAGTTATCGGTCTCACCGTAGCCCACGAACAGCACGCGCGGCTGATTCTTAGCGAAGGATTCGAGCAGCTGCACCTGCAGGAAGGCGTTGAAGACATCCTCGTCGTCGAACCGCGTGGTCGTGGCATACAGCCGGTTGAGGAGCGCCTGAGGGGGGGTGAGCTCCCCCTGGTAGGGCGGATCCCATCCGACCACCAGCGGCAGCTTGCTGCGCGCCACGTTGAAGATGTCCTTGAACGTGTTCCAGGTGGCATACACGGCGACGCGGCCGTGCAGGTCCGGCAGCCCGTTCAGCCACTCGAACACCGAGATGTTCGGGTTGGGGCCGAATTCGTTCGAGTTGATGCGGGCATCCGGATGACCGGTCGTCATCTCGTTGTAGCCCGGATAGGAGAAGGCGAGGCCGTTGGTCACGCGGGCGATGCTGCCCTTGGTCTGGTTGCCGTAGATCTGCCCGCGTGTGGCCACCGTCGTCCACAGGAAGGGAAACAGGGCCTTGCGGCGCTCGTTCGGGTCGGCGCGCCAGAACTCGCGCTTGAGGTCGTCTGCTTTATCCCAGATGCCGCCGTACTTTTCATTCAGCAGCGTGCGATCCGCGCCGGTGAAGATCTCCTGCCAGCGCAGCCCGTCACTTACGATGAGCACGACGTTGCGGGTCTTGAGCGGTGCCGCGCTCTGGGCCTGCGCGACGCCGAGGAGCGCTGCCGCCAGCAGCAGCAGCGCGCACCGGCGCCCGCACCGCGCCATTCGCATCGTAGTAGTCATCTTTGAGCTCCAGCGCCGGTCAGATCGAAACCGTGTCAACACGGATCGTGTGTATCAGGCGGGCAAGAGTAGCGCGCCTCGCGGGCGAGCGCATGGCCTTGCGCGCGGTGCGTGTGCTTGAAGCGACGAACGCCGGCATAATATGCGCGTCCAACAAGCGTGCGGTGCCGCGGCGGTTTTCGGCGCACGCAATTTTTCCGAAAATCGAGCGGGCGTGCCCGAAACGCGTGTCGGGTTGCTGCTGCAGCGTGGGGTCCTTAAACTTATGACGCTTCTTGCTTACCGCCCACCGGTGTTCCTGGGCCTGCTGCTGGGAGCGGCGGCGCTGGCGACGGCCGACACCCACAGACCCGCACCTTCCGCGACGGAGAGCGTGATCGTTGGGCAGCTGACGCTGCACCACTGCGACACCGCGGCGCCCTGGTGCGGGCTTCTGGCCCGGCCGCTGGATCCCAAAGGGGTCGGCACCGTGGCGGTCTATTTCGAGTACTACCCGCACGCGGCACCGGGGGCGGCGGCCGGCACGCTGGTGGCGACCGAGGGGGGGCCAGGATTCCCCGCCACGGAGTCGCGCGAGGAGTATCTCGCGCTGCTGGAACCGCTGCGTAACAGCTTCGACGTCCTCATCATGGATAACCGCGGTACCGGCCGTTCCGGCGCGGTTGACTGCCCGCAACTGCAGGAAGGCGCGCTGAGCGAAGCCAACATCGGCGCCTGCGGACGCTCGCTCGGCGCGCGGGTGTCGTTGTACAGCACCGCGCTCGCGGCCGACGATCTGGCGGCGCTGCTGGAGGCGCTCGCCATCAGCGGGGTGAACCTGTACGGGGACTCGTACGGCACCTATTTCTCGCAGGTCTTCGCGCTGCGCCATCCGGACAAGCTGCGCTCCCTGGTGCTCGACGGCGCCTATCCGCTGGACGGTCCCGACTACCCCTGGTATCCGCACTACGCGCCCGCCATGCGCGACAAATTCAACCGCGCCTGCGAGCGCTCGCCCGCGTGCAGCGCGATCCCGGGAAGTTCGCTCGAGCACATCGCGCCGGCACTGCGGCTGCTGCGTGCGCAGCCCTTCCACGCGCGCGTGCGCTCCGGCAGCGCACGCGTGACGAGTTTTACGGCCAACGCGACGCAGCTCGCCATCGTGATGTTCGGCAGCTCGCCTGCGTACGCGTCGGTGCGCGACCTGGATGCCGCCGCGCGCGCCTTCAGTGCCGGCGACCGGTTGCCGCTGTTGCGTCTGATGGCGGAGACTCTCACCAGCGTCGACTCGCGTGATCCGACACACAACGTGCGCCTGTTCAGCGCCGGTCTTGCCGCCGCGGTCACGTGCGGGGATGAGCCACAGATCTTCGACATGAGCCTGCCGCCGGCCGAACGCGCGGCGGCGCGCGATCTGATCATCGCGAAACGTCAGGCGGATGCGCCCGATACCTATGCGCCGTTCACGATCGATGAATACCGCCGCATGCCGCTCGACTATGCCTTCATCGATGAGTGCGTGCAGTGGCCGGCACGTACGGCAGCGTGGCCCTCGGCGACGCTCGTGCCGGATGCGCCCTATCCGGATGTCCCCGTGCTGGTGGTGTCGGGCGAGCTGGATAACATGACCAGCGCGGCGGATGGCGCGGCTGCCGCCGCGCGCTTCCCCGCCGCCCATCACGTCATCATCGCCAACAGCTTCCACGTCAACGCCCTGCCGCACGCGCGCAGCGAATGTGCCGCCACCCTGGTGCGACGTTTCCTCGCGGATCTCTCCACGGAAGATGACAGCTGCGCGCTCGAGGTGCCCCCGGTGCGCCTGGTGCCGCGCTTCGCGCGTCATGCGGGCGAGCTGTCCCCCGCGCAGCCGCTCGCGGGCAACCAGGCGCCGGAGGAGGAGTTGCGCCTCGTGAGCGCGGCGCTGCTGACCTGCGAGGATGCCATCGCGCGCGCCCAGGCGAACGGCGCCGGCACGGGCGTGGGTTTGCGCGGCGGCTCGGTCACGGTCGCGAGCCGCGCACTCGGCTACCATCTTTCGCTGCACGACGTGCACTGGACCGAGGACGTGGCGGTGTCCGGCGACATCGACTGGCCGGGCCGCAGCGGCGTGGTGCACGCCACCGTCGATTTGCAGGCAGCGCACGGCTTAACTGGCAAGCTCGAGCTGCAATGGCCCGAGGGCGTTGCCAGCGCGCGCGCCACGGTGAGCGGGACACTCGGCGCGCACACGGTGGCGGCCGAGGCACCTGCGCCTTAGTAGGCCGCCTGCGGCAGCGCCGCGTCCCCGGAGCGGCGCGCGGGATCCACCCACAGCCACGTCGCGGCACTGAGCAGCGCGGAGCCCGTGCCGATGAGAAAGGCGGCCGTCCACGCATTGTGGCCGGAGAGGTATCCGACGATCGGTGTCGCGATGATGCCGCCGAGGTTGCCGCCGGTGTTGAGAATGCCCGACGCGGCCATCGTGTCGGCGCCACCGACGTGCATGATTGCGGCCCAGTAAGGTCCTTCGTTCAGCTCGACGAAGAAGAAGCACAGTGCCAGCGCGGTAACGGCGAGGTAGGCGTGCACGGCATCCACCGCGACGAACTGAAGCACACCTGCGGCCGGCAACGACAGCAGCGGGATGATGCACAAGCCCCTGCGAACGCCGTAACGTACCCCGAACACGCTCGCGAGGTGTCCGCCTACGCCGGCGCCGATTGCCGCCGCGAGCGGCGGCGCACTCGCAAGCCAGCCGCTCTCGAGCACCGTGAAGTGCCGCTCCTGCACCAGGTACAGGAAGCACCAGTTCGCCAGCAGGTAATACACGTAGTTCATGCACACGTAGGAGCCGGTGAGCAGCAGCACGTTGCGGTTCCTGAGGAGTGCCCGTACCCGGGTCCAGCTCACACGGTGATCGACCGTCGCGCCGGCGTATGCGCCGAGCTCCGCGAGCTCGGTGACGCTGACACCGGGGTGTTCGACAGGAGAGTTGCGCGCGTAAAAGCCCCACCAGATGATCAGGACGAGCCCCGGCAGGGTCGTCCACAACAGCGCGCGCTGCCAGTCGAATGCCGACATGAGCTGCGCGATCAGGGGTGGCGCCAACGCCGCGCCGAGTCCGAGCGCCATGCTCTGCACGCCCTGAACGAACGGCCACTTGTCCGGGGTAAACCAGACCTCAAAGACCCCGGCGGAGACGGGAAAGATGGGACCCTGAGCAGCGCCGAGCACGAACTGCGCGACATGCAGGCCGGCCACCAGCGCCGCGCCCGCGAGCAGCCACGGCAGCAGCGGGGTCGCCAGTGCCGCGGCGAACGCGACGAGGCCGATGAGCACGAAGGTGAGGCGCGCCCCCAGCCGCTGACCGAGCAGGCCCCCGGGGAATTGCATCGCCGTGTAGCCGATGAGAAAGGCCGTCTCGAGCCCGCCGAGCTGCATCTGTGTGAGGCCGAGCTGCGACATCATCTGTACGCCCGCCACGGGGATACTGCGGGCCTGCAGGTAGGCGATCAGTCCGAAGCCGAACAGGAAGAGGTAGATGCGCCAGCGCACACGGGGGCGCGTGAGAGGCGGGCGCTGGGTTGGCAGGAGTGTCGCGCCCGTCACGCGGCTCCGACGGCGTCGCCGATCCGTTCCAGGACGTAGCGACGGATGTCGAGATTGAAGTCTTCCATGGGCGCATAGTAGCCGCGCTCGTGCACGCGCGCGCTGATGCCCTGCTGCACCGATTCGCAGATCGCCCAGTCCTGCCGGTTCACGAGATCCCAGAATTCGCTGGCGTCGCTCGCGTCGAAGTGAGGCTGGGCGAGCTCGTACGGCTCGAACAGAAAATGGCACACGATCTGCGTGCGCACGGCGCTCCTGGGCTCGAGGATGAAGACCGCCGCGTGGTCGCAGGCGAGACTCAGGAAGAGATTCGGGTAGATGAGCTCCCCCTTGTGACGCACCCGCTCATCCTCGTTCAGGCTCGGGAACGCGCGCCGCCGGGTCGTCCCCGAGCTCGTGAAGGTATACGCACCCGGACGATGTGGGATGCCACGCAGCCAGTCGAGGTGCGCGCCGCCGCGGTCCTTGAATGCCGGTACGACGGCGCACAGCTCCGGGTGCACACCGGCGCAGTGGTAGCACTCGTTGTAGTTCTCGCAGATCACCTTCCAGTTCGCGGCGACCTCGTAACGAATCGTGTGGCCAATGCGCAGCTCCTCAAGCGGATAGCGACCGATACGCTCCGGGATCGCGCCGAGCTGCGCGGCGAGCGGCGCCGCCTTCGCCGGCGTCAGGTTGAGGAACACGAAACCGCCCCAGCACTCGAGCGCGACCGGGTAGAGGCTGAACAATGTCTTGTCGAAACCCGGCTCAGTGGTGAGATAGGGCGCGCCGATGAGTCGCCCGTCAAGATCGTACGTCCACTGGTGATACGGACAGGTGATGCGACCGGCACCGATACCGCCGCCGAGCAGCGCCGGCCCGCCGCCGTCCGCGGCGGCGCTCTCGCGGCACAGGCGCGAGCCGCGGTGGCGGCAGACGTTGTAGAAGGCACGTAGCTGGCGCTCGCGGTTGCGCACCAGCAGGATGCTCTCACCGAGCAGGTCGAGCACGCGATAGGCGCCGGGCTCGCAGAGTTCCTCCGCGCGCGCGACGCACAGCCACTCGCGGCAGAAGATGCGCTCCTTCTCGAGCGCGAAGATGGCCTCCGAGCGGTACCAACTCGAGGGCAGCGTCGGTTCGAGCCCCGCAACCGGTGGCGGCAGATGCACGCTCACGTCACGCCCTCGAGGTCCGCGGCCAGCGAGTGTGCGGCCGCATCCCCCTGGCGGTTGAGCGGCGCATCGCGCCGGTAGCCGAGGGTGTGCGGGTCGGCGTCGAGTTCGCGCGCGTAGCGGTGGGCGCTGTATATCGCATGCACGAGGGCGCCCGGCGCGGCCGCATCACCCACACGCGTGACCGAGGCAATACCGGCACGCTTTAAATCCTCGGCGCGCGCTGTGAGCGCACCGTGCAGAAAATCGTTGGCGAAACGCGTGCCGACGATGACGAGGGACTGGCAGGGGAAGCGACTTGCCGCGTTGGTAAACTGGTTGGCGAGCGTAAGCTCCCCGCCCTCGAAGCCGACGACGCGCGCGAGCGTGTGCAGCGCGACGCCGGCGGCGAACAGCGCGCGGTGAATCTGCGGCTGCTCGTTGCTCATGATCGCCCAGGCCGAGGCGTGTCCGGCGGGCGTCACGTAGCGCACCTCCAGCCCGCTCTTGGCCAGATGCTCCGCGAGCGCGCTGCCCATGTAGTAGTTGTCAAAGTCGTAAACCGCCACCGGGCCTTCGATCTTGACTCCTTCGGCGATGTCATCGGGCGTGTAGACGTTGGGTTGCTCGAGGCGCCCCACCGGAATCTCGAGCGGCGAGTACAGCAGGCGTGCCCAGCGCGCGCCCGTGGCAATGACGACGTGCGTATTACCGAGTTCGAGAATGTCATCCGCGGATAGGCGGTTGCCGCGGTAGACATTGACGTTGCTTAAGCGCTCGAGCTGGCCGCGGCGCCAGTCGAGCACGCGTCCCCAGCCGGCAAGGCCCGGCAGACGGGTTTCGAAGCGCAGCCGCCCGCCGACCTCATCCGCAGCTTCCGCCACGGTGACTTCGTAGCCGCGCCTACCGAGTGTGAGTGCGCACTCAAGTCCGGCCGGTCCGGCCCCGACGATGAGCAACGAGGCCGCGCTGCCCGCCAGCGGGATGCGTTCCGGGTGCCAGTTACGGCGCCACTCCTCGCCGATCGTCGGGTTCTGCGTACAGCGCACCGGCACGCTGTCATGCCAGCTGGAAATGCAGATGTTGCAGCCAATGCATTCGCGGATGTCCTGCTCACGTCCCTCGTCGATCTTCTTCGGCAGAAACGGGTCGGCGATCGAGGGGCGCGCGGCACCGATCAGATCGAGGACGCCACGGCGCACCTGGCCGACCATGGTGTCGGGGGAGGTGAAACGGCCGACGCCCACCACCGGCTTACCGGTCAGTTGCTTAACGAACTCGATCGTCGGCTCGTGACTGCCTTCGGCGGCGAAGCGCGAGGGGGCGCAGTCGGTCGGGGAGGAATCGAGCTTCACGTCCCACAGATCCGGCAGGTCGGCGAGGTGCGTGACGACCTCGTGCGCCTCGGAGGCCGCCACCGCGCTCGGTCGCGCGCGCAGTTCCTCGAGACTGATGCGCAGCGCCACTGCGCACTTGCCCTGCACCGCCTCGTGCGTCACCTCGAGCAGTTCACGCACGATGCGCACGCGGTTGGCGAGGCTGCCCCCATAGGCATCCGTGCGCTGGTTCCACTCCGGCAGCAGGAATTCGTACGGCAGGTATCCCATACCGGCGTACACGTAGACGATGTCGAAGCCGGCGCGGCGCGCCTTGCGCGCCGCCTCGGCCTGCCAGCTCAGCAGCTGGCGGATGTCCTGCGCTTCCATGACGCGCGGACGCTGGTTGCCCATGAAATTCACGTGCGTCGCCATCCATCCGGTGCCCGAGGGCGACATGGGCGGGATGCGGCTGGCGCGGTTCATGACCGAGCCGCCACCGTGCCACAGTTCGATGCCTGCAAGCGCACCCTCCTTGTGGATAGCCTCCGTCGTGAGCGCGTGCGAGCGCACGTCGTCCTCATCCCAGAGGGTGGCATAGGGCAGCGGGGCGTCATCCGAACTCGGATCAATCGACACGTAGCCGGTGCACACGACGCCCCAGCCGCCTTCGGCCTTCGTGCCGCGAAACGCAGCGCGCATGTGCGGCATGGCGTTGGTCATGCCGGCCGCGTGCGGTACCGCGTAGAAGCGATTGCGTGCGGTCACCGGTCCGATCTTCACCGGTTCAAAGAGAATGTCGTAACGCGGGTTGCGTGCCATACGCAGTCCAAATGGGGCGGGCACACGAGCGCGTGCGCGCCGGGCCCTACTTCAAGCGAGTCTGCCCGTAGTTGAGCGGATGTTCAATAAGTCTCAGCGAGCCGCTATGCTGCGGCCTTGCTCAGTCCGCCGTGGCCGTAGGGAAGTAGGGCGCATGCTCAAACCACTCCTTCTATTGACCGTGCTCGCGCTGCTGCCGCACTTTGCGCGCGCGCAAGCCCCCGACCCGGATACGCCCGAGCCGGGTGCGAGCGAGGAGATCGCGCGCGCCACGACCGAGACGCGTTACCTCTCACCCTGGGTGGCCTACCTGCCGGCCTCCGCCGGTGTCGTTTCGCCGCGCGCCTTTTTGCACCGCATACCCGGGGCGCCCGGCGAGCTGGTGAATTCTGCCACCGCGTACGCGTATTGCCGCGCGCTCGCGGCTTCCTCGCCGCGGGTGCGGCTGTTCACGATCGGACGCTCCGAAGAAGGCCGGGAGATCGTGCTGCTCGCGATCACGGACGAAAACGGCATCCGCGACCTGGAGCGCCTGAAGGCGGCCACGGCCGCACTCGCCGACCCGCGCAAGACCAATCCGGCGGCCGCCGACGCGATCATCGCCACGGCGCGCCCCATTTACTACTTCAACGCCGGTCTGCACTCGGATGAGACCGGTTCCACCGAGTCGGTGCTCGAGCTCGCCTACCGTCTCGCCGTGTCCGAGCAGCCGATGATCCGCCGCATCCGCGAGAACGTCGTGGTGCTCATCAACCCGGTGGCCAATCCGGATGGCCGTGACAAGCAGGTGGAGTGGTTCTACCGCTACCTCAAGGGCAAGACCGAGCAGGCGCGCCTGCCGCGGCAGGCGCCGCCCTACTGGTCAAAGTATGCGTTCGTCGACATCAATCGCGACGCGCACCAGCAGGTGCACGAGACCACGCGGGCGGTGTTCCGCATGTTCTACGCGTGGCACCCGCAGGTCATCCACGACCTGCACGAGAGCGTGGCGCTGCTACTGACCTGGAACGGCACCAACCCCCTGAACGAACACGTCGATCCGCTCACCTACGCCGAGCGGCTCGAAATGAGCTTTCACGAAGTGCAGACGCTCACCGGCTTTGGTATGCCCGGGGTGTGGACCTGGAACTTCGGCGACGACTGGGCGCACCTGTACCTCGACTCCATTGCCACCAACCACAACGCCGACGGGCGTGGCTACGAGACCTGGGGCAACGGCAGTGCCGAGACGATGCGCACCGAGCAAACCGACCCGGATCAGACCACCCACCAGCAGTGGTACCGGCCCTCGCCCGCGCCGCCGCAGCCGCTGCTCTGGTCCGCACGCGACAACGTCAACTACAACGAAACCGCCATGCTGGCGGCGCTCGATGACACGGCACAGCAGGCGAAGACCCTGCTGCGCAACTACTACCTGAAGGGGCTGCACTCCTACGGCCGGGGACTCGACGGGGCGCCGTACGGATTCGTGATTCCGGACGGGCAGGGCGATCCTGCGCGCGTGGCACAGCTCGTCGCGCGTCTTCTCTCCCTCGGTATCGAAGTGCAGCGGGCGGACGCGGTGCTCACGCTGAAGGAGGGCACTTATCCTGCGGGCAGCTATGTCGTGCGGCTCGACCAGCCGTACCGCGACTACGCGGTGGATCTTCTGACGGATCAGTTCTACCCGAAGGACGGCCCCGAGGCGTACGACGATGTCTCCTGGTCCTTTCCCGCGCACTACCACCTGAGGGTGATAGCGACGGCGGATCCGCAGGTGCGCGCCGCGCAGCTCTCCTTGCTCACGCAGGCGCCGCACGTCGCCGGCGTGGTCTCCGGCGCGGGCCCGACATTTCTCCTCAAGGACACCGGCCAGGAAGGCCTGCTCGAGGCGCGCTATGCGCTCGAGCGCTTCCGCGTAGCGATCGCCGAGCACGCCTTCACCGTCAATGGCAGCGAGTATCCGCCGGGCTCCTGGATTCTGGCAGCGCAACCGGGTCTGGCCGCGGCCGTGCACGAGGCGGCGGCGAAGCTCGGACTGGATTTTGTCAGCACGAGTGCGGTGCCCGAGGTGGCCCGACACGAAACCCCGGTGCCGCGTCTGGGTTTATGGGTGCCGTGGGCAGACACCGACACCGCCGGCTGGGCGCGCTACACCCTCGATCAGCGCCACATTCCATACCATTACGTGCGCGATGAGGACATCCGCGCCGGCAAACTCAAGGACCAGTACGACGTGCTGCTCTACCCGCACGTTGACCTTGAGCTCGCCGAGCAGATCGAGGGGCTGAACAAGGCCTGGGGCCCGATGCCCTTCAAGAAGACCAGCACCACGCCGAGCTTGGGCACGCCGGCTTCCTCCGAGGACATCACCGGCGGGATTGGTTACGGCGGCTTGGCCGAGCTGCAGAGGTTCATCGACTCCGGAGGTCTGCTGATCACGCTCGGTAACGGCACCATGCTGCCACTCGAGAGCGGCCTGGTGCGCGGTGTGCGCCGCGAGGCGGGCGGCGCGCCGCGCAGCACGCAGGGCGGGGGCCTTGCGGCGGCCGCGGCGGCGCAGAACGCCGAGACGCGCACCCCGGGAGCCCACGTGCGGGTCTCCTTCGCACGAGCCGAGCACCCGATCGCCTACGGATATGCGCCGCGCACCTGGGTGTTCCGCCAGAACTTCGCCCTCTACTCCGTTCCGCGGCGCTGGCTGCGCATGGCGTACTGCACGGTGTGCCTTGACGGACCGATCGACCGCAGCAGCATCGTGCTCGAGTGGGGTGACCGCGACGGCGCTCCGTTCGTGGTGAGCGGTCAGGCGTGGGGTGAGGAGAACCTCATCGGCCGCGCGGCGATCATGGATCTGCCCGCGGGCAAGGGCCACGTGATCACGTTCAACTTCAACCCTCTGCACCGGGATCTGAATCGCGGTGACCAGCGGCTGCTGTGGAACGCGATCATCAACTGGCGGGCGATCATCAGCGCGCCGTAGCGCAAGGCGGTCAGCTCGGGCGTGGCGTGTTCAGCGACGTGCCCAGATAGCAGCCGAACTCCTTCACGAAGTTGACCGAGACGCGCGCATGCACGCGTCCCTGGCGATCGAGGAACTCGGCCTCATCGGCATGCGGCACGACCGCACCGTGCCACACGTTCGGATGCAGGTACAGGCCGCGGCGCCCGTCACACCAGAAGCTCACGAAAGACTCGGGCGTGACGTCATCGCCGGGCAGCGCCAGCGGTATGACGAAGCTCTTGCCGTGCAGCGGATAGAACAGCTGGCCGCCGTCGGGGTGATAGTTGGCACGCCAGATGAGCGCCCGCTCGCGCGCCTTGCCGATGCCTTCGGCCGCCGCCTCTTCCGGCCAGTTACTCCAGCCAAAAAGATAGCTGTCCCCGACCGCGTGGTTGCGCGCGTAGAGTGTCTCGCCCTTCCAGGCAAACTCGAACAAGCCCTCGGTGACTCCGCCCTGGTCGCCGCTGTTCTCATCGATCGGCCGCCAGCCCTGGGCGGGCCAGCGCACGATCTCGATCGGGCAGGCCTTGGGGTCATCCACGAGTCGGCCGTAACCGGCAAGCGTGGCCTCAGTTGCCGCGACGAGCGGCGTGTCGTGCACGCGCCGCACGCCTGTCGAGGGCGTGTAGGCAATGGCACCGGGGTTGATATCCATAGGCGGCCTTGTCGTTAAGGTTTTGCGCGCGCCGCATTATGCACCGGCGCACGGGCAGCGTGAATTTGACCCCGGGTCCTTTGGAGCCGCTTTGTGAGAGCTGCGCCGGCGCTTTAGGCGACGGCGGGCGCGCTGCCAGGCGCGGGGTACAGTCCGCTGGTGCGCGCGCGCGCCTGGATGAGCGTCAACACGGCATCGATCAGCGGCGTCGGCACGCCGGTAAGCTGCCCGAGCTCCGTCACGACCGTCACCAGCGCATCGATCTCGAGCGAGCGCCCGCGCTCCAGATCCTGCAGCATCGACATCTTGTGGCCGACCACGGAACCGGCAGCATCAAGCCGTCGGCTGATCATCTCCGCCGGGATGTGAACTCCGAGCGCTTCATGCACCGCACGGGTCTCTGCGATCATCCGCTCGCACAGGGCGCGCAGCGCCGGCTCGCCCGTGATCCGGTCCAGCGTCGCACCGGTGAGCGCGCTGATGGGATTGAAGCACACGTTGCCCCAGAGCTTCAGCCAGATGTTCCAGCGGATGTTCTCGCGGATGGGCGCATCAAATCCGGCCGCAGCCAGCGCCTGGCTCAGGGCAAGGACGCGACTCGACTGAGTACCGTCGGGTTCGCCCAAGGTGAACCGATTGAATTTCTCGTGCACGATCAGCCCCGGCTCGAGGATTTCGCACGCCGGATCAATTACGCAGCCGACGGCGCGCTCGGGTTGGATGTGCTTCCATTGGCGCGCGCCCGGATCGACCGACTCAAGATGACGCCCCTCGAAGCGGCCACCGCTCTTATAGAAGTACCACCAGGGAATGCCGTTCATCGCCGTGAGCACGGCGGTCGCAGGCCCGAGAAGCGGTGCGACACTTGCCGCGGACTCGTACGCCTGGTGCGCCTTGAGGGCGCAGATCACCCAGTCCTGAATCCCGAAGGCCCGCGGATCATCCGCGGCCGCCACGCGCGCCAGCCGTTCGCTCCCGCGAATGCGCAGTCGCAGACCGCGCTCGCGTATCGCCTGCAGGTGGGCGCCGCGCGCGATCACGCATACCTCGTGACCTGCCAGGGCGAGCTCAACCGCGAGGTAGCCGCCGATCGCCCCCGCGCCGTAGACACAGATTTTCATTCGCGCGCGCTCCTCGCCCCGGCCTGCATTGTTGCCCAAATCTGCGCCGCCGTTTAGATTGAAATGAACCGCGCCCACAGGAGAGACCTATTCCACCGCTGCCGCTTGAGATGCCGGTAGTTGAGATCGCAGCCGCCGGCGGCCCGGAGCAACTGAGGAGCGCCGTGCGAGCGGTTCCGCATCCCGCGGAGGGTGAGGTGCTCATCCGCGTGGCCGCCGCCGGCGTCAATCGCCCGGATGTGATGCAGCGGCAGGGTCTGTACCCACCGCCCCCGGGCGCATCCGATCTGCCCGGCATGGAGGTGGCTGGCGAGATCGTGGCTCTCGGCGCGAACGTTTCTTCCTGCTCGGTCGGGGATCACGTTACGGCGCTGCTCGCCGGGGGCGGCTACGCCGCCTATGCGATCGCCGCCGCGGCGCTGTGCCTGCCGATACCCGCCGGCTTGAGCCTGGTGGAAGCCGCGGCGCTCCCGGAAACGTTCTTCACCGTGTGGAGCAATCTGTTCGAGCGCGGCGGCTGCCGCGCCGGCGACAGTGTCCTCATTCATGGCGGCACGAGCGGCATCGGTACGACGGCGATCCAGCTCGCCGCGGCCCGGGGCGCGCGGGTGTTTGCCACCGCCGGCACGCCGGAAAAGGCGCGCGTCTGCGAGAAACTCGGCGCCGCGCGCGGCATCGACTATCGCAGCGAGGACTTCGTCGAGGTGGTCAAGCGCGAGACCGGCGGCCAGGGCGTCAACGTGATCCTCGACATGGTGGCAGGCAGTTACGTGTCGCGAAACCTCGAGGCCGCAGCGCCCGACGGACGCATCGTCGTCATTGCGCTGCTGGGTGGTGCGCGCGCCGACGTCAAGATGCATCTGATCCTGACCAAGCGGCTGACGTTGACCGGCTCCACGCTGCGTGCGCGCCCGCTCGCGCAGAAGGCGGCCTTGGCCGCGGCCGTGCACGAGAACGTGTGGCCGTTGCTCTCCGCCGGGCGCGTGCGTCCGGTCATCTGCAAAACGTTTCCGCTCGCCGAAGCGAGTGCGGCACACCGCCTGATGGAGAGCTCGCAGCACGTCGGCAAGATCGTGCTGACTCTTTAGGGAGTTAAGCGCCGGCCAAGGCGCCGACGTGCGCCGCGACACTGCGGCCGAGGGCCTGCAGGTTGTAGCCGCCCTCGAGCATCGAGACGATCCGCTTCTGCGCATGACGGTCCGCGAGCGCCATCAGTTCACGCGTCAGCCAGGCGTAGTCGGCTTCCACCAGCGCCAGGCCTCCGAGCAAGTCGTCGCGGTGCGCGTCAAACCCGGCGGAGATGAAGATCATTTGCGGCTTGAACTGCTCGAGCGCCGGCAGCCAGCTCGCAGCGTACAGCTTGCGCACCGCGGCGCCATCGCTGCCGGCGGCGAGCGGCACGTTGATCATATTGGGCGCGGGTCCCTCCGTGCCGCTGTAGGGATAGAAGGGATGCTGGAAGAAGCTCGCCATCAACACCGCATCCTGCCACTGCGGCGCACTGAAGATGAGCTCCGTACCATTGCCGTGATGCACATCGAAGTCGATGATCGCGACGCGCTCGAGGCCCTTGTGCTTGAGCGCATAGGCGGCGGCCACGGCCACATTGTTGAACAGACAAAACCCCATGGAGCGATTCGGGGTCGCGTGATGGCCACAGGGCCGTACGGCGCAAAACGCGTTGACGGCGCGTGCCTCCAGCAGCTCATCGACCGCCAGCACGCCAGCGCCCGCGGCCCGCCGCGCCGCCGCCAGCGTGTACTGATTCATCGCCGTATCCGGATCCAGCTGCAGATAGCCTTCCCGCGGCGCATTCTCGAAGATCAGGTCGACGTAGGAGGCGCGGTGCACGCGCTTGAGCTCGGTGTCGGCGGCGAGCGGTGCCGGCAGGCAGTGCAAGCCCTCGAGCAGGCCGCTGACGCCGAGTTCCTCCTGGATGGCGAGCAAGCGCTCCGGGCATTCCGGATGTCCCGCGCCCATCTCGTGGCGCAGGCAATCGGGGTGAGTGATGTACGCGGTAGTCATGGTGTGTACACAGTGCCTAGGGCGCCCCGAGAACCGTGCCGACCGTCAGACCGATCTCGGCACACAATTGCGGCGCCGGCAGCTTCTTCCCCGCCTCGTAGCGCACCTTGAACACCTCGATCTCACCCCCCTGCGCGGCGATCGACAGACTCTGCGCGCCGATTGCCGTCACCGCGCCGATCGCGCCGCGCACCTGCGCGAAACGCTGGAACACGTGCCTGCGCGAGTCGAGCAGCTGCAAGCGCTTGCCGCCGAACGTCGTCCACGCCCCCGGGGCAGGATTACAGCCGCGGATGAGGTTGTAGATCAGATCGACGTGGTTGTGCCAGTTGATGTGCGCCTCCGCTGCCCGACACCAGCCTTCGTAGCTCGCCTGGGACTCATCTTGAACGGTGAGCTCGGCGCGCCCGCTGACCACGAGATCGGCGGCCTGCAGCAACGCCTCGATGCCCATCGGGTAGAGCCGCTCGAAGTAAACGCTCCCGAGGGTGTCATCCGCCCCGATCGGGGTCTCACGCTGCAGGATGAGCGGGCCTTCGTCCAGGCCATCCGTCGGACGGAAAATGCTCAGCCCGGTGCGCGTCTCCCCGCGGATGATCGGCCAGTTGATGGAGCTCGGCCCGCGATACCGCGGCAGAAGCGAGGGGTGATATTGAATCGTCCCGTGGCGCGGAATGCTCGCAAACTCCTGCGGCACGAACTGCAGTACGTAGGCCATGACGCCCAGATCCACGGCGAGGCTCCTGAGGGCCGCGTGCGCTTCGGGCGTCTTGAGGGAGGCAAACTGGTATGTGCGAATGCCGGCCTGCTCCGCCGCAACTCGCAAGGCATCGGCAGGGGCACCGGGCTTTTCGGGCGCGCAAAAAACGCCCGCGACCGTATCGCCGCGCTGGACGAACGCCTCGAGGACCGCCTGGCCGAAGGCCTGCTGCCCGACGATGGCAATGTGCACTCAGCCGACTCCTGTGGGCCGGCGATGCCGACCGCAAGCTGCAGCGTGACTTGAAGGTCCTCGGGCCTTCCGGGCCGCCATGCGCCGCTCAGCGGCGCTGTGCATTCGGATCATGATCTTCGACCTCGCCGGCTGCCCGGGGACGTGTCGCGTCATTATATGTACCCTGTCTCATATCTCATATATGTTGGGCGCAACACCAGGGCGCAACCCTGGGCTCAGGCGGCAGCCTCTGGACGTGCGAAGGAGCTTCACATGGCGGGTCGTAACTTTCTCTTTGTTCCCGGGCCCACGAACGTGCCCGACCGGATATTGCGCGCGATGCACGTTGCGATGGAGGACCATCGTTCGCCGGTATTCCCCGAACTGACCCGCAGCTGCCTCGAGGGGCTCAAGCCGATCTTCAAGACCGCCAGCGGCACTCCTATTCTCTTCCCGTCTTCGGGCACCGGCTGCTGGGAGGCGGCACTCACGAACTGCCTCGACCCGGGCGCGAAGGTCCTGATCGCCCGCTTCGGCCAGTTCAGCCACCTGTGGGTGGATATGTGTCAGCGGCTCGGCTACGAGGTCGAGGTGCTCGAGACGGCCTGGGGTGAGGGCGCCCCGGTCGAGCGCTATCTCGCTTCACTCAGTGCCGACAAGCAGCACCGCATTAAGGCCGTGCTGGTGTGTCAGAACGAGACCGCCACGGGGGTCACGAGCGATGTGGCGGCCGTGCGGCGCGCGATGGATAGCATCGCCCATCCGGCGCTGCTGTTCGTGGACGCGGTGAGTGCGCTGTGCAGCATCGATTTTCAGATGGACGCGTGGCGCGTGGACGTGTGCATCAGCGGCTCGCAGAAGGGCCTGATGCTGCCGGCGGGCCTGGGCGTGACGTGCGTCAGCCAAAAGGCGCTCGAGGTGGCCAAGAGCGCGACCTCGCCGCGCTGTTACTTCGACTATGGCGACATGGTGCGGGCCAATGCGTCGGGCTTTTTCCCCTACACCCCATCGGTGCCGATGCTGCACGGCCTGCGCGAGGCACTCGCCATGCTCGCCGAGGAGGGACTGGAGAATGTCCTGCGGCGGCACAGTTACCTCGCCGGCGGCGTACGCGCCGCGGTATTTGAGGGCTGGAAACTCAAGCTGTGCGCGGTCGCACCCAAGTGGTACTCGGACACCGTGTCCGCGGTCATGCTGCCGCCGGGCGTTGACGGCGCGGCGCTCATTGAGCACGCCTTCATGCGCTACAACCTCGCCCTCGGTGCGGGTCTCGCGCAGGTGGCCGGCAAGCTTTTCCGCATCGGGCATCTCGGGGATCTGAACGAGCTCATGGTGCTCGGCGCGCTCGGCGGGGCGGAAATGGCCATGATCGACAGCGGCGTAAAGATCGAGCCGGGGAGCGGTGCGGCTGCGGCGCAGAAATACTGGAGAAGCCACGCCGCCAGTGCCAAGGCCGCCGCGGCATGACACGGGTCGTCTTCCTGGATCGGGCTTCCCTCAAGGCGCAGGTGCGCACGCCCGCCTGCGCCACCGAATACGTCGAGTATGAGAAGACCGCCCCCGAGCAGATCGTGCCGCGCCTGCAGGGGGCCACGGTTGCCATCATCAACAAGCTGCCACTGCGCTCGGAGAGCCTCGAGCGCCTGCCGCAGCTGAAGATGATCGCCGTGGCGGCGACCGGCTACGACGTGGTGGATGTCGCCTATTGCAAGGCGCACGGGATCGCCGTCGCCAATATCCGCAACTACGCGGTCCACACGGTGCCTGAACACGCCTTCGCGCTGATTCTCGCCTTGCGCCGCAACCTGCTCGCCTATCGCGCGGACGTGGAGCGGGGCGTGTGGAATAAGTCCGAGCAGTTCTGCTTCTTCACCTACCCCATCGGTGACTTGTACGGCTCGACGCTCGGCATCATCGGCGAAGGGGCGATCGGGCAGGCCACCGCGGCTGTCGGACGTGCGTTTGGCATGCGGGTGCTGTTCGCCGATCATCCGCCGCCCAAGGCAGACGGCGTGACCTTCACGCCACACGAGGAGGTGCTGGCGCAGGCGGACGTGCTCTCGCTGCATTGCCCGCTGACGCCCGAGACGCGCAACCTCATCGATCTGGCGGCGCTGCGCAAGATGAAGCGCAGCGCGCTGCTGATCAATACCGCCCGCGGTGGCCTGGTCGATGAGGCGGCGCTCATTCAGGCGCTGGACGAGGGACTGATCGCGGGTGCAGGTTTTGACGTCCTGACCGTGGAGCCCCCGCGCAACGGACATCCGTTACTTGACGTACGGCGTCACAATTTCATCCTCACCCCGCACATCGCCTGGGCCTCCGACGGCGCCATGCAGTTCCTCGCCGATCAGCTCATCGACAACATCGAGTTGTGGTGCGCCGGGACGCCCCAGCACCTGGTGACCTGACCCTGCCCGTCGCCGGGCGACCCTCTCAGTGCTGCCTGGCTTCTGCCACGCTCCGGGCCAGGAGCTTCGTGAGTGCGTGAACGGCATCCAGGTGTGGCGTCGCGGTATGCGTCAATCGCGCAAGCTCAACCACCGCGCCCAGCAGGGCGTCGATCTCGAGCGCCCGCCCGGCCTCCAGATCCTGCAGCATCGAGGTCTTGTGGTCACCCACCTTCTCGGCACCGGCGATGCGCTTTTCCAGCGGAACGCGGAACGCGATGCCGAGCTTGTGAGCGACGCTCTGAGCCTCGCCCATCATCGCGGCGGCGAGGGCGCGGCTCGGAGGGTACTGACAGATCCCGGCCAGCGTCGCGCGCGCGAGCGCGCTGATGGGATTGAAAGTCATGTTGCCCCAGAGCTTCAGCCAGATCTCCGCGCGGATGTCTTCGAGTATCGGTGACTTGAGTCCTGCGCGCGTAAAGCACTCGGCGACGCGTTTGACCCGCGCACTCGCCGTGCCGTTTGGTTCCCCGACGGGGAAGCGGTTGCCTTCCACGTGCTTGATGAGCCCGTGTGACAGCAGCTCCGTGGCGGGATACACGACGCAGCCAATGACCCGCGCCGCAGGAATGTGGGCGCCAATCTCCCCGGTTGGATCCACGCTCTGCACCCGCGTGCCCGCGAGCGCACCGCCATGCTGGTAGAAGTACCAGTAGGGAATGCCGTTCTGCATCGGGATGACCACGGTCTCGGGTGAGAAGAGTTTCGGCACATCCGGCGCGACCGCGGCCACCTGATGGGCCTTCAGCGCGAGAATGACCAGGTCCTGCGGGCCGGCAGCCGCGTAGTCGGCCGTGGCGCGGACGTGCGGGGCTGCCTCCTCGGTTCCGTCCGCCAACTGCAGACGCAGGCCTTGCGTCTGCAGGGCCTTGAGGTTCGCCCCACGCGCGATCAGCGTCACGTCCTCGCGCGCCAGCGCCAGCCGGATCCCGACGTAACCGCCGATGGCGCCGACACCGATGATCGCGATCTTCATGAGCGTACGTTAGATGACGCGGGGGTTCTTGCGCGCGCTCGCGCGTCCTACACCGATGGGAAACGCGTTAAGCCCTCAGCGCGTCACTTGCGAGTTGTCGATCCCGTTGCGCTGCAGCTCGAGGTCATTCACGACCCGAGCGACGCCCTCGACCTGCTCGGCAATGCTCTGCGCCTCGTTCAGATCCGGCGGATCCCACACGTAGCCGCTCAGGCGTACCACGCCGTTGTCGGCGCGCACCCTGATGTGCTTGGCGTAGAGCAGGTTGTCGGCATCCAAGGCGGCCTGCACGCGCTCGGCGGTTTCCTTGTCGGCCTGGCGCTGCGCGTCAGTCTTGTGAGGACCGGTGGCACAGGCGACCACGCTGCACAGCAGCGCCACCGCGACGGCCGTGCGGCGCACGCGATTCATGACTGAAGCCAAGATCGTTCCCTCCTCGTCGCGCGTTAGCGACGATGTATATCACACCGAAAAAAGCCGCACCTGACTCATCCGTACACCCTCAGTCGTGATCGGCACCGAGTGGGATCAGCTCCATCTCGTTCACGACGTGCCGCCGGCCCGCGATGCGGCGCGCCAGCGCCAAAGCCTGATGCAGATCATTCACGTCGAGCGCGATTCCCTGCAGCCGCACGATGCCATTCTCGGTCACGACGCTCATGTGATTGGCAAAGATGTACGGATCATCGTGCAGCGCCTGCTCCACCTTCGCCGTGAGCACGGCGTCCGATAGGCGGCTCGCGCTCACGGTGACTTCCTGGCGCGGCACCTCGCCCGGGGGCGTCTGTGCGAGTGCCGTCGTCCAGGCCCACAGAGCGACCTCTCCCAGCGCCGTCGCTAGGAAGAGGCCGCTCGGATTGTGCCTGGCCGCTGCCACGCCGGCCCCAAACGGGCTTGGCCCACCCGTTGCCCTCTTAGAACTTGAAGTTGATACCGGTCGAAACGCCAAGCGGATGGCAGCCGCCCCAGGTGGTCGGACCCGCACTGCTGTAGTCCACGAACTGGTTGTGCGTAGCATCGTGGCAGTCGGTCTTAATCCCGTGGCCACCGGCACCGATGTCATAGTGCGCATTACCATCGTTGGCGGTCTCAGCGAAATTCAAATACGCCGTCAGCTGCTTGTCGAGCTTGTGCCACCAGCCGAAGGTGTACATGTTGGCCTGATTGCCAAACCAGTACGGGTTGTAGTTGTGCTGTCCACCCGGATCGCCGACGCTGGCACCGGCATGTGCCCAGCCAAGGGCGACGCGATCGGCACCACCATTGAAGACGTACTCGGCTGCCACCCAATCACCGGTGCGCTGACGCTCGTTCTGAAACTCCATGGCCGGCCCGAGCGAGCGATGCAGGTCCTCATAGATGTAGGAGATCGTCAGTCCGAAGTCAAAGTGGTACTGCCCACCGAACTTCATCGCCCACTCATTGGCCACGTCGTAGAGGGTGTTATAGGCGGGGGAACCGGCGGCGGCCGCTCCGGGATATTCAGCGGCAAAGGCCGCATAGTCCGCCCAGTCGAGCAATGGGCTGCAGGTCGGCGCGTTGTAATTCGGGCCCGGGCAGTTTGCCAGCAAGACGCCGGTGTAATACGGGTTGTTCGCGCCCACCCCGTCGCTGCTGCGGTTGACTCCGCTGTGCAACTCGTAGGCGGCGGTGAGATACAGGCCGCCCGTCTCGAACTTCAGATCCCCGCTGTACGCGTAGTTGAAGCCGCCGTCGTCGCAGTTCAGGAACAGGTTGCCGCTACCCGGATTGTTGCCTCCTGAGCAGTCCGGTGACCCTTCCGAGGTGAGATCGTTGTTCGGGTCCACGTTCTGACCCAGCGAGTAGGCCGCATCGAAGCTGAAGCCTGACCAGGTCGGCGAGTTGTACATGATCACGTGATCCATGCGGGTCCCGAACTCCACACGGTTGTCGCCGCCGGTGTTGCCCATGATCACCGCGTAATCACCGAGCGTTCCTGAGAACGGATTCAGCCGGTCGGTGGAGGTCTTGTACGGCATGTACAGTTCGCCGAATTTCAACTTGCCCCACTCGTGGTTCTGAAAGCCCACGTAGGTATCACCGAGCCCGATGGCTCCCTGGACGGTATTCGAGGACTTGGTCCAGGTGTCCTGCAGTCCCGGTGCGGCCGCCATGTTGAGCGAGGTCGACACCTGATAGATGAAGTCCACGCGCGAGTTGCCGATCTCATGCTCGCCGCGGTAGCCGATGTTCGAGCCGTTGCTGGACATGGCCGCCAGCCAGCCAACGCGCCCGTACGGCCCGGCCCCGCCGCCCTTGGCGGGTCCGGAGACAACGAACGGACCGGTGGGGCTCGTGACGCCCGGCGCCAGTGCGTACGGATAAGCGACAAAACCGCTCATGCCCTTGGTCGTGTAATCGATGGACACGTCGAAGGTGCCGAAGAAGCCCTTCATGAACGTGTCGAAAGCCTTGCCGGTAGCGCTGGCCGTCTTGGCCGTTTTCGCCGATTCTGCGGTTACCTTCTGCTGGTCGGCGGCGATCTTCTGTTGGTCGGCAGCGATCTTCTGCTGATCGGCTGCGGCTTTCGCCTGCTGGTCTTTCAAACTCTGCAGCTGCTTTTGCAGCTCATCGAGCTGCTGCTGCAGGCTGCGCATACGAGCCTGCGTATCCGCGTCCGTGGACTGCGCAACGGTTGGGCCTGAATAGCTGAAAACGATCAGTACCGCTGCGAGCAACGCGACCAGCGATCTGAGCATCCTAGTGCCAAACATAAAGATCCCCCTTCCGAGCTGTGAATAAACCGAGAGCGCTTACCTCAAGAAAACTGTGTCTTTGTGCACGCGGCGCGCCTGTGTTCAGACGGCAGGGATGAGCCCGGCGCCGCGCGCCCAGCGATACTTCGCACCGAGCACCGCGACCGGAATCTCGGTCGAGTACGCGTAGGCAGGGATGCCGTGCTGGTAGAGATATTCGGAGGCTTCCTCCACCTCGACGTCACCGGCGAGCGAGGCGACCACCGGCTTCACGAAGCCCTTGGCACGCATCTCATCCACCACCTCGACCATGAGTCGAGCGAAGACCATGGGCGGGGTGATGATGGTGTGCCAGTAGCCGAGGATCAGCGCATGAATGCGCGGATCCTCCAGACCCAGGCGCACGGTTTTCTGATAGGTGGCCGGTGGCTCCCCGCCGGTGATGTCGACCGGATTGCCGGCCGCACCGAAGGGCGGAATGAACTTGCGAAAGGCGGCATCCAGGTCCGGTGGCATCGCCATCAGGGTCAGATCGTTGTCCACGCATGCGTCCGAGAGCAGCACCCCGGAGCCGCCGGCCCCGGTGATGATCACGACGTTGTTACCCTTGGGCGTCGGCAGCACCGGGATGCCGCGGGCAAACTCGAGCAGGTCACGCAGCGAGCGCGCGCGGATGACGCCCGATTGCCGCAACACGTCCTCGTAGATCTTGTCGTTGCCCGCCAGCGCTCCGGTGTGCGAGCTCGCCGCGCGCGCGCCCATGCTGGTGCGCCCGGCCTTCAGCACTACCACCGGCTTCTTCTTCGAGACGCGCTTGGCGACCTCGGCGAACGCGCGCCCGTCCTTCAGATCCTCGCAGTGCTGGGCAATGATCTGGGTGTTGTCGTCCTGCTCGAAGAACAGCAGCAGATCATCCTCATCGATGTCCGACTTGTTGCCGAGCCCGACGATCGCCGAGACGCCCATGCGCGCCGAGCGCGAGAAGCCGATGATCGCCATGCCGATGCCCCCGGACTGCGAGGACAGCGCGGCCTTGCCCTTGACGTCGTAGGCGGTGCAGAACGTGGCGCACAGGTTCTTGGGCGTGTAGTAGAAGCCGTAGATGTTCGGTCCCATGAGGCGTACGTTGTACTTGCGCCCGATCTCCACCAGCTCGGTCTGGCCTGCGACATTGCCGGTCTCGGCGAAACCGGATGGGATCAGCACCGCACCGGGGATCTTCTTCTCGCCCACTTCCGTCAGAGCCTGGGCGACAAACTTCGCCGGAATGGCGAACACGGCCAGGTCGATCTCGCCGGGGACGTCCTTGACGCTCTTGTAGGCCTTGCGGCCGAGGATGGATTCCGCGCTCGGGTGGATGGGATAAATCGCACCCTGATAGCCGCCGTTGATCAGGTTCTTCATCACCGAATTGCCGATCTTGCCGTTCTCGGCCGAGGCCCCGATGACGGCGACGGCGTCGGGCTTCATGATGCGGTTCATCCGCGCCACGACCGTCGCTTCACTCGGCCGGTAGCGCGCCGGCGCGGGCTTGAAATCGAGCACGATGCGCACGTCGGCGGCGGTCGCGCCGCGTTCGGAGGCGAACACCGGGTTCAGGTCCATCTCGGAGATTTCCGGGAAGTCCGCCACCAGCGCCGACACCCGCTCGATCATGGCGGCGAGGGATTCGCGATCCACCGCCTTGCCGCCGCGCACGCCGCGCAGAATCTGCGCCGCGGCGATGCTGTCGAGCATCGAGGTCGCCTCCTGCGCCGAGGTGGGGGCGAGTCGGAAGGTGATGTCCTTCAATACTTCCACCAGCACGCCGCCCAGGCCGAAGGCGACGAGCTTGCCGAAGGCCGGGTCCGTGACCGCGCCGATGATCACTTCCTGGCCACCACTGAGCATCTGCTGCACCTGCACGCCCAGTATCTCGGCCTTCGGATCGTACTTGCGGGCATTCTCGAGCAGCGTGGCATAGGCCTGCGATGCCTGTTCAGCCGCCGCGACGCCCACGAGCACACCGCCCGCCTCGGTCTTGTGCAGGATCTGCGGTGAGATGATTTTCATCACCACCGGGAAGCCGATGTCGGAGGCCAGGCGCGCCGCTTCGGCGGCGCTGCGGGCCACGCCTTCCTTCGGCACCGCGATGCCGTAGGCCTCGCACACTCCCCGCGCTTCCGGCGCGGTCAGCGACGTGCGGCCGGCGGCGCGGGCCTCGTCCAGCAGTTTGCGGACCTTGTTCTTGTCGTGTGCCATGCGTTCCCTGCTAGATCACGTTTTCGGACTTGAGAGCTGCGATCTCCGCGCTGCCGAGGCCGAGTTCCTGCAGCACTTCCTGGGTGTGCTCGCCCAGCAGCGGTGAACGCTTGACCTCGGTGATGCTGTCGGAGAGCTTGATCGGGTTACCGACGCTTAAGTACTTGCCGCGCTTCGGGTGATCCACCTCAACGATCGTGCCGCTCGTGCGCAGCGACGGCTCGGCGGCCAGCTCCTCCATCGACAGGATCGGACCGCACGGGATGTCGTGCTGGTTGAACTGCGCCATGGCCTCGAATTTGGTCTTGGTCATCGTCCAGGCTTCCACCGCGGCGAATACCTTCTTCAGACGCGGCAGGCGCGCATTCGGCGTGGCGTAATCCGGGTCCGTGATCCACTCTTCCTTGCCGATCACCTTGCAGATCTCTTTCCACACGGGCGCCTGAGTGATGAAGTACAGATACGCGTTCGGATCGGTCTCCCAACCCTTGCACTTGATGATCCAGCCCGGCTGGCCGCCGCCGGAGGCGTTACCGGCACGCGGCACCGCGGTGCCGAACTTGCCCTCCGGGTACTGCGGGTATTCCTTCATGACGCCGGTGCGCGCGAGGCGCTGCTGGTCACGCAGCTTCACGCGGCACAGGTTGAGCACCCCGTCCTGCATGGCGGCGAGCACTCTTTGGCCGCGGCCGGTGGTTTTGCGCTGATACAGTGCGCACACGATGCCGAGCGCCAGATGCAGCCCCGTACCGCTGTCGCCGATCTGCGCGCCGGTGACCAACGGCGGGCCGTCGTCGAAGCCGGTGGTCGAGGCGGCGCCCCCGGCGCACTGCGCCACGTTCTCGTAGACCTTGCAGTCCTCGTACGGTCCGGGACCGAAGCCCTTGATCGAGGCGACAATCATCTTCGGGTTAAGCTGCTGAATGCGCTCCCAGGTGAAGCCCATGCGATCGAGCGCGCCGGGAGCGAAGTTCTCGACCAGCACGTCGCAGTGTTTGATCAGCCGCTCGAGCACCGCCTTGCCGCGCGCGTGCTTGGTGTCAAGCGTGATGGAGCGTTTGTTGTGGTTCAGCATGGTGAAATACAAGCTGTCCACGTCCGGGATATCCTGCAACTGCTCGCGCGTGATGTCCCCGGCGCCCGCGCGCTCGACCTTGATCACATCCGCGCCGAACCAGGCCAGCAACTGCGTGCACGTCGGACCGGACTGCACGTGCGTGAAGTCAAGGATGCGAACGCCATCTAACGCCTTGCTCATACAACGCTCCTCACGCCCGCTCTCACTTGTACATGGTCTGATTCTTGGTGCCGGGGGCGTACTCGCGCGGATCAACCCAGATGTTGATAACCGCTGACTTGCGCAGGCGCTGCACCGACTCGCGCGCCCGCTTCAGCGCCGGTGCGATCTGGGCCGGGTCGCGGACTTCCTCGCCGTAACCGCCCAGCATTTCGGCGAACTTGCCGAAGGGCACATCGCCGAGCAGATTGCCGACGTTGCCGCGCTGTTCGCCGTACTTGGCCAGCTGGCCGTAGCGGATCTGATTCATCGCGGAGTTATTGCCGATGACTGCGATGTAGGGCACGCCGAAGCGATTGGCGGTCTCCATGTCGAACCCCGTCATGCCGAAGGAGCCGTCGCCGTAGTAGCAGAGCACCTCCTTGTCCGGGTTGGCGAGGCCCGCGGCGATCGCAAACCCGGTGCCGACGCCGAGCGAGCCGAGCGCGCCCGGATCCATCCACTGTCCCGGGCGGCGCGGACGGACCGCTTGCGCTGAGATCGTAACGACATCCCCGCCGTCACCGATGTAGATGGTGTTGTCGGCGAGAAACTCATTGAGCTCGTACGCCACCCGGTAGGGGTGGATCGGGGTGTTGTTCGATTTGAACAGCGGCAGCAGCTTCTCACCGGCGGCCGCTTCGGCGGCGGTCAGCTTCTTCATCCACTCGCGCCGCGCCTCGCGCTTGTCCGACTTCAGGCGCCCGGTGGCCGCTTGCAGCACCGCCCCGAGGATGGCGCCCGGATGTCCGACCAGCCCGAGGTCGATATCGCGGTTCTTGCCGACGGTGCGGTAGTCCATGTCGATCTGCACGAGCGTGGCCTTGGTGCTGATGCGCCGTCCGTAGCCCATGCGGAAATCAAACGGCGTGCCGACGATCACGATGACGTCGGCATCGGCGAACGCGTTGCCACGGGTGCGATCAAAGTGATGCGGATCGCCCGGGGGCAGCAGCCCGCGGCTGCCGCCGTTGAAGTAGCCGGGAATATCCAGGCCGCGCAGCAGGGCCACCGCCTCGGCTTGGCCGCGCGCGGTCCACACCTGCTGGCCGTAGAGGATCGCCGGCCGCTCGGAGTTGACCAGGATGTCGGCGAGCTTCTCGATGTCGCGCGGGTCACCGAGCGAGCGCGTCGAGGCGCGGTAGTGTCCGGGCTTGGGAACTATCGCCTTGGTCGCGTCCACTTCCCGATCGAGCACGTCGCGCGGGATCTCCAGATACACCGGCCCCGGGGCGCCGTTGAAGGCCTCGCGCGCCGCCATCGAGATCATGTCGGCGACGCGTTCGGTACTCGGTACCGTCGCGGCAAACTTGGTGATCGGCGACATCATGTCAACGTGCGGCAGATCCTGCAGCGAGCCCATCTTGTGCTGCGTGAGTGCGCCCTGGCCGCCGATATGCAGCACCGGGCTCTCGGAACGAAAAGCGGTGGCGATGCCGGTGACGGCGTTGGTGCAACCGGGCCCGGCGGTGGTTACGACACAACCGAGCTTGCCGGTCTGGCGCGCGTAGCCATCGGCGGCGTGCGCGGCGACCTGTTCGTGGCGCACGTCGATGATGCGAATGCCCTCATCCACGCAGCCGTCGTAGATGTCGATGATGTGTCCGCCACAGAGGGTGAAGATCGTATCGACGCCTTCGTTCTTCAGTGCCTTGGCGACCAGATGCCCGCCGGAGACCACGCCCGCTTCGCGGCTTTTGCGTTGCAGGGTGTCTTCGGCTGTCGTCGCCTTGGGCGGTGTGGGAACTGGGTTTGGACTTGCCATCTCGCCTCCGACTCGAAATTCGATCGCGGTGCGCCGGCTGCGAGCCAACGCACCGCGGATCTTCAGGTGATGCCGCTTCTGTGCTCTAGGTGGTTCGTGTGCCCGCGGCGGTGCCGACACTGGCTGCCGCCGGTCCGCCCGCCGCAAAGTGCCGCACGCGCATGGGCTTGAGGACCACGAGCGCGAGGAATGCTGCGATGAGGTTGAACGTCATGGCGATCGTGAATACCGAGCCCCAGCCGCGGGACTTCGCGATGACCGCCGCTACCGGCACGAGCAATGCGCCGGCACCCTTGGCGGTATACAGCAACCCGGCGTTGGCCGCGGCGAACTTCGCTCCGAAGGTATCGCCCTGCGTGGCCGGGAAAAGACTGAATATCTCGCCGTAAACACCGAAGTACATCGCCGTGATCAGCACGAAGATGACCGGGTTGCTGCCTGAGCGGCTGAGCGTAAAGAGCGCTACGGCTCCGAGCGTGAACGCGATGGCCATCGTGTTCTCGCGTCCGATCTGATCGGATAGCCAGCCGAAGAAGGGGCGGCCCACGCCATCAAAAATGCGGTTCAGCGACAGCGCGAATACGAGCGCCGGCATGACGAAGCCGAAGAGGGCGACCGGAGTCTTTTCGATGCCGAGATCCTTCGCGATCGGCGCCATCGAGGCGGCCATCGTCAGACCACCCGATGCGATCAGCACGAACATCAGGTACATCACGTAGAACACCGGGCTGCGCAGCACCTGCGCGGGGGTGTAACCGATGGCGGTCTGGTTCGCCTTCACCTTCGCCGTCAGCAACTGCGTCGGCGCGACCAACATGCCCCACGCCATGACGAAGACGATGGCGCCCTGCAATAGGCCGAAGAACAGGAAGGCGTGCTCGTACCCCTGGGCGTTGATCATCTTCGAGATCGGAGCGATCGTGATCGCTGCGCCGGCGCCGAAGCCGGCAGCGGTGATTCCGGCCGCGAGCCCGCGTCGACCCGGGAACCACTTCAGTGCGTTACCGACGCAGGTGCCGTAGACCGCACCGGTACCAATACCGCCGATGGCGGCGGCCACGTACAGCGTCGTCAGGGTATCGGCACTCGAGTTCATGACCCACGCGATGGCCACCAGGATGCCGCCGCCCAGCACCACCCAGCGCGGCCCGAAGCGATCGACCAGATAGCCTTCCACCGGCACCAGCCAGGTTTCGATGAGCACAAAGAGCGTGAACGCGACCTGGATCGCCGCTCGTCCCCAGTGGTACTTGGCATCGATCGGGTTGACGAACAAGGTCCAGCCGTATTGCAGGTTGGCAACGGCGGCCATACAGATGACCCCGATGGCCAACTGGATCCACGGGTTGGCCAGCGGCGATTTTGTAGTTGTTACGGAAGCCGGATTCGCACTCATGATCTTTCCCCCTAGATTTTTAACGGGTGGCTCAGACTTGCCTGGGCGATGCGGAAAGGCGTGCTATCGGGTGTGCGCAGTTCGCCGCTCGCACCTGCGAGCCGCGCGGCACCTGATCGGTCGAAAGCAGTCGGTGCATGACGCAACGCGGCGCCCGTTCGCCGTGAGCGCAGGATGTGGCGTGAGGTCCGAGGTGGCGGCGTAAAGCCCTGACGTGCACGCGCGGCACAGGCCCGCGCGGCCGCCTCGGGACGAATCGTCGCGCACGAAGTGCGGAGGCACGAAGACTGAGTCACCCGTCACACCCCCTCGACGCGTTGCAAAATCACAACTTTGACCCGCACGCGGACCTCATCATCGGCCGCGTGCAGCGCTGGTATACCATATATTTGCACGTTTCATTTCGTCAAGGTGCCCGTGTTCATAGGCATTGATGCTCAGGCCAACCTTGAGTTACGCCCCGCAGCGAGGGATGCGCCGTGCCCGGAATTTAGTGTAGCGCCCGCGAGACGGTTCTCGGCCGTCCGGAGCGGCACCCGCGCGCTTCGCCGGCTGCACAATTTGTAACTTTAGCCTTGTTCTAATGTTCACGGAGCCGGTGTAGGATTTGATATATCTAATGCATGTGTTCCTCAGGGGGTCATTGGGCATGGCACTTGCCGTCTCGTTACTCGCGATGCCGCTCTTCATGGGGTTCTCTGCCCTGCTGTACGGCCGGCTCTCCTGGGCACTCATGGACTGTGCCCAGCGGCACGGGCGATTCGGCGCCATCGAGCCGGGCGGGCGATCCGGGCGCGGCCGTCCCGTGCGCGGCAGCCCACTGCGCGCGCACCTGGCCCCGGTGCAAGCGTGTGCCACGTGAGGCGGCGTCCGTGCGTACCCGCGCGGCGGCGGAGCCCGCAATGAGCGTCGCGGCGAAGAAAGTGCACCGCGCGCCGCGTGCCGCGCCGCTGTCGCTCGCGCCGCTGAACACGAGCAGTCTGCGCAACCAGGTGTACGTTCACCTGAAGGCCGCGATCGCCGATATGGACATCTACAACGCGCAGCAGCAACTGCGGCTGGATGAGCGGGAGCTGATCACCGCGCTCGGGGTGAGTCGTACTCCCATTCGCGAGGCGTTGTCGCTGCTGGAGCAGGAAGGCTTCATCCGCACGCTGCCGCGCCGCGGCATCTACATCATCCGCAAGTCCAAGCGTCAGATCATCGAGATGATCCAGATGTGGGCGGCACTCGAATCGATGGCGGCGCGGCTGGCAACCCTGCACGCGCCTGATGCGGAGATTGCGAAACTGCGGCACCTGTTTGACGAGTTCCAGAACTCCCCGCCCTCTGAGCACCTGCACGAGTATTCCGACGCCAACATCGCCTTCCACACCGAGGTGATCCGCCTCGGGGGCTCGCAAGCGATCATCGATGCCACCCGCAACCTGCTCTTGCACGTGCGCGCCATTCGCCGCGCCACGATCGGGCAAAGCGACCGCGCGGCCCGCTCCATCGTCGAGCACCTGAAGATCATCGAAGCGCTCGAGCGGCGCGACACGGAACTGGCGGAACGCCTGGCGCGCCAGCACACGCTCGACCTCGCTACGCACGTCGACCGTAACTGCGATTTTCTCGGCTAGTCTTTAGCAGTCTCTGGCGGCGCGCCGCCTGCCCCCTTGCGGGGACAACTCGCTAGCGCGCTGTTCCCCACTGCCCCAGTGTGGCCGAACCTTGCACGATGGCCCCGAGGTGCACCGGGCCATCCGCAGTGGGCACGGCAGCCTCAAACGCGCCCGGCGCCACCGCGCGCAGCACGGCACGCGTGCCGGGGTCCGCGACGGCTTCCTGCAGTGCGGCGCGATCGACCAGTAGGGGCGCGCCCGCCGCGATACGCAGATAAACGCGTCCGGTCGTCTGGGAGGCGAAGTTGACCTCGCGGAAGCGCTCGATGCAGCGCTTGAGGAACCCGACGTTGAGATCGGGTGCAAGCAAGGGGCGGTCGGCATAGAGCGCCGCGGGCGTGCGCGCGTCGACGTTGATGCGCTTGAAGCGCTCGATGTCCAGCAGGCCATTGACGTCCAACAGGTTGAACGTGTGGTTGCTGCCGAAGGCGATGACACGCGGCAGCTCGCCGAACTGCACACTGTTGTCCAGGAACTCAAAGTGGACCGACTTGTCGGTGCGCTGCACCCAGGTAAAGAAGACATCCGACATCCCGGTGTACGCCTCGACGCTGTGCGCGAGCGTGTCGTCGACGGCCTTGTAGCGGCCCACCTCCAGACCGCGTTTCCATGCGCGCTCGACCAGCAGTTCCGGCGGAGTAATCATGAAGAACAGATAGACCGTGTGGCCAAAGCGCGTCAGCAGATTACTGCCCGCCTCGTCTGAATGGGGCGCGAAGCTGTCGAAGCGGAAGCGGTCGATCATCAGGTGCGACATCTCACCGTGGGCGCGTTTGCGGGCCATGTAACCGTCGAGCTTGTGATCGATGATCTGCAGCTCCTCGGAGGTAAAGGCGCCGGCGTACTTGTACGCCGTGCCGAGTGCGCCGTAGTCAAGCAGCTGCTTGCGCCAGATGTCCGGGCTGATGAGCGCGAAATCACTCCAGCGCACGCCGATGTTGCCGGCGAGACGCCGTTGCAGGGGACGCAGGGTGCTCTTACCGGAGGCCGAGGGTCCCTTGGTATTGATGACCACCGGCTCCTCCTGCTGCGGCAGCAGCTTGAAACCCTCGCGCCGCGCCGCATCGCGCAGGATCGGATCCACGAGGTCCCCGAGGGCGGTGCTGCCGTAGGTATTGCAGGCGAGGTCCGTCGCGAGTGACTCGATCAGCTCGCGCCTGCCCCACGCGCCGCCGTGCGTGGCAAACAGCGCCGACAACACCTGCGCGAGGCAGCGATGGGCGGCCGCTTGCAACGCATCGTCTGTGGCGCTCGCACGGCGCGCACATGCGGCAATCTGCGCGAGCCCCCAGCCGCCGGCAGGCTCCGCCGGGGGCTGCGACGGGGCGCGGCGACGGGACCAGAGCCGCAACAGGGGCGGGCGGCGTGCGGGCGCGTGCGCCGGCGCCGGACCCAGGTTTGCAAAGGCGCTGTGAATCGCCTCGGCAAGGCTGCGCCGCGTCTGCGCGAAGGCGGCGGTGATGGCTGGCATCTGCGGATCGAGGTAGCGGCTGATCAGCAGACTCGTGATCTGGCGGAAGTTGATGCCCAGGTCCTCGATGCGCGAGCCGTCCGGTACTGAGAATTCGGCCATAACCCGGATCAGCACTTCGTGCAGGACGAGTCTTTGCGGTCGAAAGGCGACCAGCTCGGCGGCCGGCAAGCCGGTGAGCAGCTGCCACTCGGTGGCCGCGGACAGGCTGGTGGAGACATTCTCGGGTCGAAAGACCGTGCACAGATGGCGCAGCGGCGCGGGCACCTGTGAGAGGATGCCCGGGTTCCAGGGACCGAACTCTGCCACCGACGTCTCGGCCGTCCTGCTCACAGATTCGGAAGATCCCGGCGCCACGTGTTTAGCCTCGAATCCCATGCGCACGCCCGTTAAGCATAGCCCACACGGGGACTCTCAAGCGGACCGCTCCTGGCACGGCCGCACGGCGACGGCAGCGGCGGCGCCGCTGCAAACCGCTGGTTGCGAGCGCGTGACGGACAGGTGCTTAATGGAGCGCAGCACTCTTGCCACCGGGAATCGTATGCAATTCACCAGGCTCGACACGGCCGAGCGCACGCGGTTCCTGCGCGCGCTGGCGACGATGCCCGCTTACCTGTACGAGCAGTTCCATGAACTCGACGCCGACCGGGCACGGCTGCCCGGAGCGGGCGGAGCGTTTTCGCCGGTCGAACAGGTGTGGCACCTCGCCGATCTCGAGCGTGAGGGATTTGCGGTGCGCATCCGCCGCCTGCGCGAGGAGGAGAACCCAACGCTGGCCGACTTTGACGGCACGCAGGTGGCGCGCGAGCGCCATTACCGCTCGCGCTCGCTGCGCGAGGGGCTCGAAGCATTCAGGCATGCCCGCGAGGCGAATCTTAAGGTACTGGGTTCCCTCGGCGAGGACAGCTGGACGCGCGCGGGCGTTCAGGAGGGCGTCGGTGTCGTCATGCTGTGCGACATGCCCGCCTTTCTGCTGCAGCACGATGAGGCGCACCGGCTCGAGATCGAGGAGTGGAAACGCTCCGTCGGTGCGGCGAGCGCTTAGGTCGCGGCTCGGATTCGCAGCACACCACACCGTGTGTCGCGGCGGTGGCATTTGCCGCAGGGTGGCTCGCCGATAAGCGCCGGGGGAAGCCCGAGAAATTCGCGGCACCGTCCGGAATCTTCATCGTTCCAGATGGTCTACCACTCATCTATGAGACCTGCCGGGGAGTTGCCCATGAAGGTATCCCAGCACAGCCGTGCCGCGGTCCCGCTACTCGCATCGCTCGCCCTCATCGGCGCCTGTGCTACGTCTCCGCCGAAGTCTGCCGCGCAGGCGCAGCAGGATGAGGCGGCTGCGCAACAGGCATATGCAGCGTTGAACGCGGACCCGACCTATTTTTTCCGCCACGTGGACGTACGTGTCGATGACGGTGTCGCCCGGCTCGGGGGTTACATCTGGAGTGCCGATGCCATCTACAGGGCCAAGGAAATCGTTGCCGGAGTTCCCGGCGTCACGCAAGTGGTGAATGCGATGGAACTCGAGCGCGAGGGCTCACAAGGGGGCGCCAGTCACTCGGGCGGCGGCTAGCGGCACCCTCGCCATCCCGGCGCGCGTGTTATCTCAGCCGCTTCGCAGAGCCGCTATGCTGTCAATCAGGGTAGCGTAATCGGCAAGGCCCGGGGTCTTCAGTCCCGCAACCTTTCCCTGATCGTCCCAGCGGCGCACGCGTAGTGCTTGACGGTGATAGGGTTCCTGTTCGAAGCGCGCGACCTCGGCCGCCGACATCGCGCCGCCCTGCAGCTGCAGTGTGTGCACCGAGGCGGAACTTAAGCGGCCAAAGTAGTCTGAGTCGGTGGCGCACAGGTAGCGCTTCGCCGGCACGTGCAGCCGTACCGGTTCGGACACTTGTGCACTGAAACGCTGCGCCAGCCAGCGCGCGCCGACTTCCTCGTGATGCGCATCGTTCGTCCACTCCTCGATTGCCTCCGGGACGGCCTCGAGCAAATGGCCCACGTCGTGCAGCAGTGCGGCCACGATGAGCGTCGGCTCGGCGCCTTGCACCTGCGCGAAGTACGCGGCCTGCAGGCCATGCTCGGTCATCGAAACCTGCTCACCGAAGTACGCACCCGAGCCGCGCGCGCCGTAGATTGCGAGCACTTCCTGCGCCACGCTCATGACGGTGCCTGCGTGTCGGCGAGCCGGCGGCGCAGCAGCGCCGTTTCAGAATAGACACTGTCGCGGGTGAGATAACAGCCGCGCAGGTGCCGCGGGTGCCGCGCCGATGAGAACGCCGTGCGGCCGTGAAGGATGCGCTGATTGTCGAACACCACCACAGTCTCCGCACCCAGCCGGGTGCGCAGCTGCCAGCGCGCTTCGCGCAGCAGCGCGGCGAAGCGGCGGTAGGCCGCGTAGAAGTGTGGCGTTTGCGCAGCGCTCAGGGCCAGTGGGGCGATCGAGCGGCTGTTGTAGTGCACCGCCGCGATGGCACCGCTCGTGGCGAGCTGAATCAGGGGCCGCTCCGCATAGAGCTCGGCATCCCCAGAACGGTAGAGAAACGGCACCGCAGTCGTGGTGAGCAGTGTGAAGGCCTCCGGCGCCGTGTCACGCAGATGAGCCGCGAGCGCAAAGCCGTCGGCAAAGATGCTCTCGCCGCCTTCGTTGGACGGAATGAGTGCCTGCAGGGCCTGGAACCCCGGGACCGGATCGCGATACGGGTTGTCCGTATGCAGCCCGAGGCCCAGATCCGAGTATGCAAGGTTCTCCGGCTGCGGCACCGAACGCACGTCGAAGGTGCGCCCGTAGTTGGTCTCGAGCACGCGCCCGACGAGCGGCATCGCCCCGAGCAGCGCGTCGGCCTGCGCCGGCACCTCCTCAAGGAACGCCAGACCCTGCTGCAGCAGCCGCGTGAGCCAGGCGAGCCGCACCCCGGGGGTGTGAAGCGCGGTGAGGCTCGCCCAGGCAAAGTCATGGCGCGCCTCAAGCGTGCCGCCTTCCAGCCACGGCTGCAGAAGAAGCTCCGGCCGGCGTGGCGCGCGGCCGGTGGCGTGCGCGGCGAGCCAGGCGAAGCTGAAGGACGCAGGCTGCGCCTCCTCTTCCCAGTGGATGCGCACGCCGTCCTCTTCGCGTACGGCGTTGCGGATGCGCGGTCGCTCCGGCACGTCGGCGATGTCGATGAGCCGTTGCCCACTGTGCGCGTCCCGATCCTCGGCCAGATTGTCGCGCAGCCACACGCTCGAGTACTCGCTCACGTTGCCATCGGCCCATTCGATGCTGAGAAGCTCCGGCGCGCCGATGATGCGCTTGATGCCCTGGGTTTCACGCATGCACAGATCTCACCGCGCGGCTGTTCAGCAGATGAAGAGTGGCGGCGCATGCGGCAGCGACCGCGCTGATGACGGCCAGCGCCACGAAGACGCCCTCCCAGCCGAAGGCGCGCGCCACCCGCGCCACGGTATCGCCCGCGAGCACGCCGCCGAGGTAGCCGATCCCGTCAATGATCCCCGAGGATGCCGCGCTCGCCTGCTTGCCGCCGAAGTCGAGCGCGAAGGCACCGCCGAGGTAGGAGTAGGGCCCGAGCAGGCAGAAGGCCACGACGCCAATCGTGATCACCGGAAAAACCGCGTCTGGCGATTTGGGATGCACGCCGGTGAGAACGAGAAGCGCGGCAGCAGTGCCAGTGAGGCCGAGCAGCATCAGTAAAGGGCGCCCGTTCAGTCCGAGCCGGTCGCTCAGCCACCCGCAGGCGAGTACTGACACGACCCCGACCGCGGGAAAAATGGCGCTGGTGGTAGCGGAGCGGCTCATGCTGAAACCGAGCTGGTCGCGCAGGAATTCCGGCGTCCAGGTGTTGAAGGTCTCGCGGATTATCGTGCAGCCGAATGACAGCAGGCAAACCAGCAGGAAGGCGCGACTGCGCACCAGCGGTGCGAGCAGCGCCGCAACCCCTGCGGGCGGGGCCTCGGAGGCGGCGAAAAGGTTCAGCGGGTTGGGCGTGGCCTGCGGATGACCTTCGGCGAGGCGTGACTCGCGCAGAAAGAAGAAACTGGCCAGGAAGGCCGCCCCCGCGACCAATGCTGCGAACAGGAAGAGGGCGCGCCAGCCGTAGCCATGCGCGATCAGCTGGCCCATCTGTTCCCGTGCCAGCGCATCCCCCACCAGGTAGCTGATGCTGAGGATGCCGATGATCGATCCGTAGGAGGTGTAGTTAAACCACTTGGAGGATACCTTGATGAGTCCCGCCCACCCGATCGACTGTGTGAGTCGGTTGCCGACCCAGGCGAGCGTGAACAGGGGCAGTGTTCCTGACACAGCAAACATGACGGTGAACACCGTGGCGCCGCCCACGCCGATGAGGAAGTTGCGCCGACCGCCCCAGTAATCGCCGAGTCCGGTCAGGAACAGCTTGCCGAGCGCGTACGCCAGCACGCCAAAGGAGCTGATCGAGCCGAGGCGCACGAGTGCCTCGCCGTGTTGCACGCCGCGCCGGCCGAGTTCCTCCACCAGCAGCGGTGTAGCCACCGACAAGTCCGCGCGGCAGTAATAGCAGGCGGCATAGCCTGCGAACAGCAGCGCGATCGTGCGCATCTGCCCGAAGCGAAGTGACCCTGCGGACTGAGGTTTCCTCACGGTGTGTGCGGTGCCGTGGTGGCGGGCGCGACCCAGATCGGATCGGTGTACGCCTTGCGCCCGGCCTCATCCTCGACCACGAGCGCATACCAGCCCGGCTGCTCTGCAGTCACGCTGAAGTCGGCGCGCGCCTTGAGCGGCGCGCCGGGGAAGGTGCGGCGCTGCGTGGCGCCCTCGCCGATCAGTTCGGCTTTCGTGAGCCCCGCGACGGATCCGAGAGCGAAGCGCAGCGGGAACGGCTTGCCGCGCATCACGTGCAACTCGGTGCCGAACATCACCGCGGGGAAGACGAGCGGCCCATAGGTCACGTAGGCGTGACCGGCCTTAAGTGCCGCAGCGAAACTCTGGGCGCTCACCGCGCCGTCGATGTGCGCAAAGGTACGCACGCGACCGGACTGCTCGTTCCACACATCGTGGGTGTCACTGCCCGCGGTGAGGTAGTAGTGCTTGCCTTGATTCCAGAAGTTCCCCAGCTTTGCCAGCACTTTCGCATCATCGTTGGGCACCGAGGAGTTGATCTCGATCAGATCGAAGTCGCCGTCGAACCCGCCGGGGGCGACGCCTGCGGCCAGGCTGGAAAAATAGCCGAACGGGATGAAGGGATGATTAACCTGCACGATCATCGCGCCCTCGCGCCGCGCTTCCTGCAGTACCTCGGCCACCGAGGCGGTGCTGGTGTCGATGGCGAGCCGGGCGCCCGGGGTGAGCGGGTAGGCGTTGAAATGACCCCAGGAGGGGGAAAGTTCGATGCCGGGGATGAAGGGCACCCCGCGCGCGGCGGCGATCTGGAGAAGCGCCGCATGATTTGCGTTCGAGTCGTGATCGCTCACGAACAGCAGGTTCAGGCCCGCCGCGAGCTGCGAGCGCGCCAGGTCCGCAGGCGGCGTTACCGCCTCGGCCTGATCCGCATGATGGTGCAGATCGGCCGCATACCAGCCGCGCGCCGGGGGATCAAACAGCGGTGTAATGGCGACCGCGCAGTGCGTCGTCTGTCCGGGTGTGACGCGCACCGCTACGTCGGCATCATGAGCCAGTACGCCCGCACCGGATGACACCGTGAAGCGATAGCTGCCCGGTGCGATCGGCACGCTCACCTGACCCTTGGGGGTGAGTTCCGTGAAGAAAGTCGTGCGTCCCAGGAACTGAACCAGCGGCTTCTCGCCCGAGCTGATCACGATGCGTGCATCCAGGGGCCGCCCGCGCGCCGGATCAGCGACCGAGAAGTCGATGCGGCCAGGCTCCTCGAGGTCGGTGAAATCGCGCGTCTGCGTGCTCGCGGGCGCGACGTTCACTGCCAGCACCTCGCTGCGCGAGTAGTTGCGGCCAGTGGCGTAGAGGGAGTAGTCACCGGCCGGGAGGCGGATGTCATAGGCACCGTCGCGCCCGAGAACCCACGCGTACGGTTTGCCGCTCTTCTCCACGACCACCACCGGCTGCGCCAGCGGCTTGCCGGCGCCGGTGCGCACGCTGCCGTGCACGCCACCCGCCGGAAGCTGCTTCTGTTCGATCTCAGCGGCGACCACGGGGGCAAGATCGCCGCTTGCACCGACCTGGAGCCAGCCGCTGAACGTGCGGCTTTCTTTGGGCTTGAGCGTGTGCAGCAGGAACATGTCGCGCGAGCCTGAGCCCACGTGATCCATGTAGGGCGCGTGCAGCGTGACGCTCCAGTCGGCGTCGTAGCCGCTCACGCGTTTGGCGAGCGCACCCTCGGCTGTGCCTTCGGTGACACCGGCAAGGCCTGGGACCGCGAAGAGAAAGCCACTGCTTGGCCAGAGGGTCAGTCCCGACAGCAGGTCCGTCAGCGCCACCTCGCCCTCATTGGTCATGGTGGTGCTGATCACGACACGATCGGAGTTCTCGCGCAGCGTGTAGAGCGTCTCGATGCGTACCTTGCCCCAGTCGCGCACCGCGCGGATGCGCACCTGCTGCGGACCCTGTTCCAGGATGTCGACGTGCTGGTAGGTGTTAGGCCACGCCGACCAGTTGTTGGGGATGAAATCCGCGAACACCACGCGATCACGACCGATGCTGCCGGCCGTCACGGGCGCGATGTCCACGAGCGCCCCGCGCGGCACGCCATACGGCGCCGGCGATTGCACCGCGAGTGCAAACGCCAGGTGCTCGTTCACAACCGTGAGATCGCCGGCGGCACGGGCGTTGCCTTCGGGAATCGGCGTCGGCCCGCGGATGAGGCGCACGTCGGCGCGCACGCCCGTCAGCGGAGCCAGCAGCGCGAGCGCCGCGAGCAGCGTCAGCCTGAGGCTCATGAAATAGCAGCCCTCGCTTTGCGTCGCGCATCACGGCACGCACCCCCCAGACGGGGTGAAGCGCGGGCGACATTTTTTGAAGTGGCAGCGATACTAGCCGACGCCCCGCCGCGAATCACGCGCGGCCGGGCGCACTCAGGCGGGGAGGGTTGGGGCGGACGCGGGCGGCGAAGGCGGGGGAGGGCGCGACGCGCCCCCGCGTGCGGGCGGGGACGCGTCGTGTCAGACCGAGGACATTACCAGCGGTGGTAGACCACCACCGGCGCCGGAGCGACGACACCCACTCCGACATAGGCCCGCGGGGGCCCGACCGGGGCGACCACGCAACCGGTGAGCGCCGCGCCGAAAGCCAGCGCAATCAGCAATTTGACAATGGCACGCATGGGTACAGTCCTTTCGCATTTACCTGAGGGTAAGAACGCACCGGCCGCTGCGGCGCTGACACCGCGTACGCTACCGCCGCCCAAGCCCGGTGTTTCAGGTTCGGTTCAGGAGCGCCGCACGGCGACGTTTGAAGTCCTGACCAAACTTGCCGAACTGCAGACGGGGTGGGCGGATAACCGGACAGGCCTCGGCCGGGATGACGAGACCGCGGTCAATCGCATCGATGACGCCATCGGCAAACTGCGCGAAGCAGCACTCGTCACACTCATGTCACTGCGCTAAGGCGCGGCTGCGCCCTCATACACGAACAGGCGCGACTCGCCCCCGTCGGGCGTGAAGTGCACCATGCCCGCAAACCGCAGTCCCAGGCGCTCGAGGATGCGGATCGAGTCGGCGTTGTCGGGGGCTGTGATAGCGATGATGCGCGTCAGCCCGAGCCCCTGCACACCCAGCTGCAGCGTCGCGGCCGCAGCTTCGAGCGCGTAACCGCAGCGTCGTGCCTGTGGCAGAAGCGCAAAACCGATCTCGACATCCGGATGCGAATCGCGCCGCAGCAATCCGCACAGGCCGAGCGCGACGCGCGTGTCTTTGAGCTCCACAAGATACAGCCCGAAACCGAAGCGTTCGTAGCTGAGCACCGGACCCTCGGCGATGTAGCGCTGCGCGTCCTGAAGGCTGTGAACGCCGCGATCGCCGACGTTGGCGAGGAAATCCGGATCGTTGAGCAACTCGAGGATGAAAGCAGCGTCGGCGCTGCTCAGGTGGCGCAGACGCAGCCGCGCGGTTTCCGGGACGCTCACGCGTGCGCTCTGAGTGTCATACAGGAGTACGCCGCATCCCGCACTGTATGTATCCGGAGCGATCGCGACATCAGCCGATTATTGCGTAGTATTAGCGTACTGCCCACTGCCGCGGAGTGCGCCATGATCACGTTGTATCACCGGCCGAGAACCCGCTCGTCGCGTTTCCTGTTCCTGCTCGAGGAACTCGAGGCCCCGTACCGCGTTCAGATCGTGAGCGTGCGCGGCCGTGACGCCAGCGGCGTCATCGATCCGGCCAATCCGCATCCGCACGGCAAGGTGCCCGCGATCTCCGACGATGGTGTCGTGGTGTTCGAGTCCGCGGCGATCGCTCTCTACCTCACCGACAAGTTCCCGAAGAATCGCATCGGGCCGCTCATCGGTGATGCGCAACGCGGTGCGTATCTGTCCTGGCTCGCCTACTACACCGGGGTGCTCGAGCCTGCGGTGCTCTCCAGGGTTATGAAGGTCGAAGTGCCGCGCGGCACCGCAGGCTGGGTCGAGCTGGAGGAAGTGATGGCGGTGATTCTCGCCCGACTCGCCGCGGGGCCCTATCTGCTCGGGGAGAACTTCACCGCGGTGGATGTGCTGTTCGGCACCTCGTTTGCGCTCTTCGCGCAGGCCGAATTCATGCCCAAGTCGCCGTTGATCGGCGCCTATGTGCAGCGCATCGTTACACGGCCGGCGTTTGCCCGCGCCATGGCGCGCGATGCTGGGTGAGCGAGCGGGATCCGGCCAGGGCGCAGCGCGCCTTGTGGGCAAGCTCGATATCGCCACCCTCAAAAACGCGCACGCCCGGGAATCCCAGCGCGCCGCCGGCATTGCGTTCACCGGGTCCGAAAACGGCTACTTTCATGAGGCCGCGGCGGGTATGGTGCGGGCATGGAGACGATTTCGGGGTTGGATGCAGAGGCGCTGGAGCGGGCGCGCGTCAGCCGTGATCCGCGCTTCGACGGCAAGTTCTTTATCGCGGTGACTTCCACCGGAATCTACTGCCGCCCGATCTGTCCTTCACGCTACGCCAAGCGCGCGCACGTGCGTTTTTTTGGCACGCCCGCGGCCGCGGAGGCGGCCGGCTTCCGGCCCTGTCTGCGCTGCCGTCCGGAGGCTGCGCCCGGCACGCCCGCGTGGATCGGCACCGCGGCGGTGGTGCGTCGCGCACTGCGTCTGATTAACGAGGGCGCGCTCGATGAAGGCTCAGTGGAGGAACTCGCCGCGCGGCTGGGAATCGGTGCGCGTCACTTGCTGCGTCTCTTTGGGCGCCACGTGGGTGCCTCCCCGACGGCGGTCGCACAGACGCGGCGCCTGCACTTCGCCGTGTGCCTGCTGGAGGACACGAATCTGCCGATCACGCAGATTGCGCTGGCGGCCGGCTTCGGCAGCAGCCGTCGCTTCAACGACGCGTTCCGCAACACGTATCAGCGCTCACCGCGCGACCTGCGTCGCGCGCGGCGCCGCGGGGGCGCAGAGGAGCGATCCGAGGAGGTCGTGCTGCGGCTCGCCTACCGGCCACCGTACGACTGGAACCACATGCGCGAGTTTCTGGCCGCGCGGGCGGTGGCGGGCGTGGAGCGGGTCGATGCGCGCGGCTATGCGCGCACGGTCGCGTGTGAGGGCGGCCATGCCTTGATCTGCGTCGCGACGCTGCCTGGCGAAGATGCGCTGCAGTTGCGCGTGACCGGGGCACCGCCCGCGGCGCTGCTGCAATTATCCTCGGTCGCCCGTCGCGTCTTTGACCTGGCGGCCGATCCGGCGCGCATCGGCAGTGAGCTGTCGAAGGATCAGCTGGTCGGCCCGCTGGTGCGCGCGCGGCCTGGACTGAGAATTCCCGGCGCCTGGGACGCGTTCGAGTGCGCCGTGCGCGCCATACTTGGACAACAGGTGAGCGTTGCCGCGGGACGCACGTTTGCCTCGCGCCTCGTCGAGCGCGCCGGACGCGCCGTGCGCGGCGGCGGCGAGGGGCTGACACACCTCTTCCCGAGCGCGGCCGATATTGCACGCGCCGATCTCGCCGGGCTCGGCCTTACGCGCTCGCGCGCTGCGGCCCTGTACGCGCTCGCACGCGCCGTGCTCGAGCGGCGCGTGAATTTCAGCGCGGCGCCCGCGCAGCTCGGCGATGCCCTGGCCGCTCTGCCGGGGATCGGTCCGTGGACGGCGCAGTACGTGTTGCTGCGCGCGCTCGGCGAACCGGACGCGCTGCCGAGCGCGGACCTCGTGCTGCGCCGCATGGCCGCGCCGCCGCACAAGATGCTGAGCGGAAAGCAGCTCGATGAGCGCGCCAAGGAGTGGCAGCCGTGGCGCAGTTATGCCGTGATGCATCTGTGGCGCGCGGCCGCTGGCGCGGTGCCCCCGCGCGTTGCGGGGGTGAGCTTGTGAACGCGACGCAGGCGCCCATCTACTGGTGCGAGATCGAATCGCCCGTCGGCAGGCTGCTCTTGGCCGGCAGTGCGCGCGCCCTCACGCAGGTGCACTTTCAGGCCGGTCCGCACGCGCTTCAGCCGTGCGCCGCGTGGCGACGCGCTGCGACGCCCTTTGCCGAGGTCACCGCGCAGCTCGCCGAGTACTTCGCCGGGACGCGCCAGGTGTTCAGGCTGCCGCTTGCACCGCAGGGCACGCCGTTTCAGCTCTCGGTATGGCAAGCGCTGCGACAGATACCGTACGGGGAGACGGTGTCCTACGGGGAGCTCGCGCGCCGGCTCGGCAGCCACAGCGGCGCGCGCGCCGTGGGCTTGGCGAACGGTGCCAACCCGCTGCCGCTGATTGTGCCCTGTCACCGCGTCATCGGCGCCGACGGCTCCCTGACGGGTTTCGGCGGCGGCCTGTATATCAAGCGCGCGCTGCTCGCACTCGAGGGGGCGGCGTGCGTGCGGGATCTGTTCAGTGCCGCCGACATGGCAATCGGCGACGCGGCGCGGGCGGTGCGGGCGAGTGGTTCCTGATTTCGGACGCTCGAGCGGTTCTTGATCCAGCGACGGCGGCCGTAGCGGGCAACCGGTCCTCGATCTCATCTTTCAGCCACACCCCACCTAGCGGGCCGTCCCCTCGGGCGCCACACGCGTCCAGATCAGATCGACGCCTTCGCGGCGGTCGGCAAATCCGCTCACCTGTCCGTCGCTTGCGCGCGTGAAGATCCGTCGCGAGCGCGGATGCCCAGGTGTGAAGAAGACATCACCCGTTTCCGGCAGCAGCACTTGCGCCGGGCGGCCGGCGCGTTCAGCGACCAAGTGGTCGCCCTCGCGACGAATGGTCTGCGCGGTCACGGCACTCAGGCGGTACAGCCCTTCGTAGTCCGCCAGCGGCGCGTACGGCACCGTGCCCCGCGGCGGATCCTGGGGTATCGCAAATACCTGCGAGGCTACGAGCCGCCACCCTGCGGACGTCAGACGCCAGGTATCGCTGCTGCGGTAGTGGGCGTGCAATTCGTGACCTTCGACCGTCTCATGCTCGTCGATCAGATAGGTGGTGACGGCGAAACGTCCGAAGTCGTGGCACAGGAACTCTGCGACCGTGATCCAGCCGCTGTATCCGGGCGGCAGCGGCGTGAGATCCGCGAGCACCTGGGTACGCGTTTTCACCTCGTTGTCTTCGGTGACGTACAGGAACTGCGGATCGGTGTAGTGCGCCCACACCACGCGGTTTCCGGGGGCGGTAGCGTCCATGAGCGCCTGGGTGGACCGCTGCAGCGCCGCGGCGGTCGGCTCGGACGCCGCCACCGTGGCGGCGCAGGCGAGTGCCAGGCACGCCGCGCACAGAGGAGGGAATGGGGACACGGCGGGGCGCTCCTGCAGGGTCGCCGGGCTGGCGGCGCCCCGAGCGTAGGCGGTTTGCAGCGGTATCCTCAAGATCCGAGCGGCGGTGGAGGCTACTCGGGCACTTGCCTCAAGCAGATCCGCTGATGCGCGGCGGCGTTTGCATCCAAGGGGACTGCGTGGCGCATCTCTTCTGGCATCGGACAACGGAGTACGAAGGTCATGAAGACTCAAGCCGGTCCCTTGCTGCTGGTGCTCCTCACGCTGGTCCTGGGATTGCCGCTGGCGCAGGGTGCGGCGGGCGAGGGCGCGGAGCGCAGCTACTTCCTCGACCCTGTCCTTGCAGGAGCGATGCCCGGGCCTTTCAGCGCTGCCATTCGCACCGGCAACACGCTGTATCTGGGTGGCCGCCTCGGGATCGATCCGCACACCGGCCGCGCGCCGCCGGATGGCGCCGTGGAAGCGCGGCTGCTCATGGATGGCATGCAGCGCACGCTGCAGGCCGCAGGCCTTAAGATGGACGACTTGGTATATGTGACGATAATTTCAACCGACCTCAGCCGTAACGAGACCTTCGATGCCATCTACCGAACCTACTTTCACGGGCACTATCCGGCGCGCGGACTTCTCGGGGCGAGCGCACTGCAGCAGGGAGCGCATTTCGAGGTGCTCGGCGTTGCCGTCAAGCCGGCGCGCCTGCAGCTGTAGCGCCCCGCGGGGGCGCGCATGAATCGGCGCGAATTCTCCGGCGCGCTCGCGGCCGCGGCACTGCTTACCCCATCGCTGCGCGCCAGGAGCGCGCCACAGACTCCCGTGAGTGCGCGGGCGCGCGCGCTCTACCGCCGCGCGCTTGTGCTCGACTGCAACTCCGCGCCACCGGAGCCCGATACGCTGCCCCTGTCGCAAGAGGATCTGGACCTCGTACGCGGCAGCGGCATCAACGCCCTCAAATGGTCCCTGGGCGGCATCAACAGCGACTTTGCCGCCACGGTCGCCGAGATCGGGCGGGTGCAGCGGCTCATCGAGGTGCACCCGCAGTATTTCACCGCGATCCGCGTGCCGGCGGATTTTGAGCAGGCCAAAGGCGCGAACAAGCTCGGCATCATCTGCTCCTTCGAGAGCGCCGACATGCTCGGCAACAAGCTCGACGCTTTCGCGGTGTTCCGCGATCTGGGCGTGCGCGTCATGCAGTTGTCCTACAACCGCCGCTCGCCGTTCGCCGCTGGCGTCATGGAACCTGACGGCGGCGGTCTTACGCCGCTCGGGCGCGACGCGGTCAAGCAGATGAACCGGCTCGGGATCGCCATCGACCTCAGTCATGCCAACGCCGCCACCACCACCGACGTCCTTGCTCTGTCCGCGCAGCCGCCGATCATGACGCACACCGGCTGTGCCGCCGTGCACGCGCACCCGCGTACCAAGAGCGACGCACAGCTGCGGGCCCTGGCGGCGCGCGGCGGCGTCATCGGGATCTTCGACCTGCCGTATCTCACCCCCTCGCCGCACCAGCCCACCGTGGCCGATTACATGCAGCACCTCGAGCACGCGCTCAAGGTGGCGGGCGAGGATCATGTCGGCATTGGCAGCGATGTCGGTATCGAGCCCTTCGACACCAGCGCCAAGGGCATGGCGGAGTTTCAGAAGGCGGTCGACGTGCGGCAAAAAGCGGGGCTGTCGGCGCCGGAGGAGGACCGGCCGACCTACGTCGAGGGCATGAATACCCCGCGCCGGCTGGAGATCGTCACGGACGAGCTCTTAAAGCGCGGCTACTCTGACGCCGTCGTGCAGAAGGTGCTGGGCGGTAATTTTGCCCGCGTCTTTGGCCAGATCTGGACGACCTGACGGCCGCTGCGGCGCGCGCTTCTCAGGCGCCGGGATCGCTCTGCACTCGCGTGTCGGTCGCGATCCAGTTCACCTCCCAGGTCTTGCCGCCATCGGCCGAGAACGCCTGCTCGAAGCGACACGAGTCGGCGCTGATGTCCTTGATCACGAAACGCACCAGTATCGCGCGCTCGCCGAATGACTCCTGGTCGTAGAACTCGCCGCGACCGTTCTTGAACTCGCCGATCGTCGGTGGCCCCAGGGTGCCGCTCGCGCTGTTGGAGAAGTTAAGACTCCACTGGTGGGAGACCGGGTTGTACAGCCGCAGCGACAGCCCTTCGATGTGACCTGCGGGTCCGGCCACCTGCAGTTCCACAAGATTGGCACGACCACCCCAGATCTTGCGCACCACGGAAGTGCCCTCGTATTCCACCCAGCTGCTCGAGCCGCTCAGCGGGTGCTGCAGACGCTTGATGTGGGTTTTCCAGGTGCCGATCTCGAAATCGAAATCGTGTTCGCCACCGCGCGCGTCGGTGGCCGAGGCCTGCGGCTGCGCCCGGGCGGGCAGCTGCACGCCGAGCGCGAGTACCGCGCAGGCGCCCCAGCCCGCAAGGCGCGACGTCGAGCATTTCATCGGGGCGTCCTTGAGGGTGCTACTCGCGCGATCACGCGAGGCCACCGTGCGCATCCTCACAGGAACGCCGCCCAGACCGTGACCGCCGCGGCTCCGATCACGAGCACCCAGACGCGCTTCAAGGCTAAGACTCCTGTGCCCAGACCGCCGGCGATGGTGCCCGCGACTGAGTAGCAGCTGCGCACGTCGAGGCGCCAGCGACGCGCGGCGGCGATGCGTGCCGTCACCGCAGCAACAAACGGCTCAGCGGCCAGGGGTTGCTCGGCGGAGGCGAAGCTGCGCAGCAGGCGTGCATCCAGATCATCCGGCATGGGCGTGCTCCTGAACGGAATGGTAGGCACTCAGCAGCGCGCGCAGCCGTTCGCTGCCGCGCCGCACGTGCGATTTCACGGTACCTAGCGGCAGCGCGGTGGCGCTGCTGATCTCGCCGTGGCTCATGCCCTCGCTGTAGGCGAGCACCACACACAGGCGCTCCTGCGGCGCCAGCTGTGCGAGCGCGCGGTCAAGATCCAGTTGCGTATCCGGGGAGGTGGCGCTGCCGGGCGCCGCCCCGAGTTCCTCGGGGTCCAGCGCCACCGCCGGCGGGGGCGCCGCGCGCACGTGCTCGAGCCAGGTGTTGACGGCGAGCCGCCGCAGCCAGGCGCCGAAGGCGGCCACGGAGCGCAGCTGCGGCAGCGCGCGCCACGCCTTGAGGAAGGTCTGCTGGGCCAGATCGTCCGCGAGCGCAGCGTCGCGGCTCAGGCGGCGTAACAGATTGCGCAGCCCCGACTGCCGGCGCCGCACGAGCTCGCAGAAGGCCGCCGCATCGCCGTTCATGGCGAGCGCGACGACGGTCGCCTCAGCGACCTGGCCGAGCGCGAGCACGGGGAGAGCTGCCGTCACACCGGCCCGCGAGTTCCTTTGTATTTCTGCACGATGCGCGCCGCGACCACGAGGCCCGTGCCGACGCACAGTGTCACGACGCCCCCGCCCAGGACGGGCCAGAAGGCTTCCGGCGCCACCCGCTCGAGGATGAAGGCGAGCAAGCCCACGCCGACGCCGGCGGAGATGGCGATAACGCCGCTTACCCACAGCGTGAGTGGGTTGATGCCCGCCGGCTGCGCCGGGGCCATGAGCCGCTCGACGATGCTCGGGTCCAGCTGCTGGCCCTTCTCGATCGCGGCGCGCAGGGGCTCGAGGGTGAGCTGGCGTTTCTTGTAGTCGGCGACGATACCGGCGACGGTCGCGATCGCCACGAAGGTCCAGAAGGCGATCGCAACGGCAAAAGGTCCAAAATCCATGGTCTGCTCCTCAAAGAGCCGGGTAGGGCTGGCGTAAAGATGCGCCGGCGGGTGGTTTTGGATGCAGTGGCCCCGCCTGCGCCCCTAAGGCGCGTCTGCCGCGAGTGCCGCGAGCAGGGTGCGGGCGAATTCGGGGCCCTTGCCCGCCTCTTCGTGCTTGAAATAGATGAACACGTCGCGACAGTGACCCGCCCGGGCCTGGATCACCGTCGCCCAGCGTGCCAGATCCTGCGCCGTATAGCCCTCGTCGCGCAGGCGGAAGTAAGCGTAATCGGCCGTGATCTCAACCGGGGTTGAGAACTTCTCGCTGTCGGCGATGCACAGGGCAACGTTACGCGCCTTCAGCCGGGCGAAGACCTCCGCGTCCATCCAGGAGGCGTGCCGGAATTCGAACGCCGCGCACGTCTGCGCGGGCAGCTGCTCTAGAAAGTCCTCGAGCACACCGAGGTCCTTGCGCAGGTAGGGCGGCAGCTGAAAGAGCAGGGCGCCGAGCTTGGGTCCGAGCGTGGCGGCGGTCTTCAGGAAGTAGGCAGTGAGCTCGGCACAGTCGGTGAGCTTGGCGATGTGGGTGATGCGTTTGGGAGCCTTCAGGGTCAGGCGAAATCCCGGCGGCGTCTCGCGGTCCCAGCCGGCGAGGATCTTGGCGTTGGGAACGCGGTAGAAGGTGTAGTTGATCTCCACCGTGCTGAAGCGCTCGGCGTAGTACGGCAGCATCTTGGCCGCCGGCATCTTCAGCGGGTAGAAGCTGCCCTTCCACTCAGGATAGTTGTAGCCGGAGGTGCCGACCCAGAGCCTCATGGGTGTCGCTGTGCGCTCAGCGGCTCTCGTTGCTCACCAGACGCCGGTACTGCCCGAGGTGCCGGATCGCGTGCTGCGCCTTTCCCAGCGATTCGTACAGGCGCGCGAGATTGTAGTGACAGTCGGCGAAATCCGGATCCTCCTCGAGCGCGCTCTGGTACGCGCGCACTGCAGCCCCCGCATCCCCGAGATCCTCCAGCAGCACACCCTGGTTGTAGAGCAGCAACGAGTCGGCACCGGCGCGCTCGAGCGCGCGCTGGTAGACATCGGCAGCTTCCTGCGTACGGCCGGCCTCGTGCAGCAGGCGCCCCCAGTTGCTCCAGGCCGCAACGTTCTGCGGCTCCGCCTCGACCGCACGGGCATAGGCGCTCAGTGCCGCCGGCGCGTCGCTGCTCTCGAGTGCCAGTGCCTGGCCGAACCAGTCGGGCGACTCGCTCGCGGCAGCCGGGGCGCTCTCGGTGTGCTCCACCACGTGCAGCACGCCGTTCTGCAGGCTTACGTCCAGTCCGAGCACGTACTGCCCCCCTTCCGCCTGCCAGCGCGCCGCGCCGTCACGGACCACGACGTGATCGCCGACGGCGCTGATCGCCAATCCGGACAGCGGCATGGATTCAGGCAGTTCGCGACGCAGCGACTCGAGGGAGCGGCGGATGCGCTTGGCGGGGATCTTGGCCGCGAGCAACGCCCGGGCGGTGCGCAGCACGATCAGGTCCTGGAAGGAGAAGCGGTACTCGCGGCGCGGGCCGCGCGCCGGAGTGACGAACCCGGCACGGATCAGACTGCGCGTGGTAGCGGGCGAGAGCTGCAGGACCCGCTCGACGTCCCGCACACTATAAGAAGGCACCTGACCTCTCGAAGGCGCTAGCGCACTCTAGGCGTTGCGCTTGCTCGCCTTACGCGCAACTTTGGTGGGCTCCTCGGCACGCTTGGGACCCTTGCGCGGCCCGAGGCGCGTGACCTGGGAGCGCGCGCTCTCGGTTTTCTCCAGACTGGCGCGCAGCGCCTCCATCAGATCGATCACCTTGCCCGTGCCCGCCGGTGCCACCTCGGCGACCGAGATCTCGTGCCCCTCGACTTTCTTCTGGATCGCCGCCTCGACGCGCGCGCGCACGTCGTCCTTGTACGCCTGCGGGTCAAACTTCGGCGCCGTTTGCTGATCGATGAGCTGCTGGGCGAGTTTCAGCTCCTGCGGCTTCACTTCCGGCTTGGGCACCTCGACCTCGGTGGCGCTCTTCACGTCGGCCGCGTAGTGCAGCTGCTGCATGGCGAGTACATCGCCGATGGGGCGCAGAATGACGATGTAGGCCTTGCCGCGGGCGGCCCAATGACCGACGCCGCAGCGCCCGGACTGCTTGAGCGCCTCGACCAGCAGGCCGTACGGCTTGGCCGCGCCCTTGTCCGGCGCGAGGTAGTAGGTCTTGTCAAAATACACCGGGTCGATCGACTCGATGGGCACAAACTCCGAGATGTCCACCGAGTGCGTTCCGACCTCCTCGAGCGCCTTGATCTCCTCGGGCGTGAAGCGCACGTACTGGTCCTTGGCGAATTCGTAGCCCTTCACCATCTCCTCGCGCTCCACGGGCACGCCTTCCTTCTGGCAGATGTACTGCTGGCGCAGTCGCGAGCCGCAGGTCTTGTGCAGCAGGTTGAAGGAGATGGCGTTGGAGGCTTGCGTGGCGGTGTACAACTTCACCGGGATGGCGACCAACCCGAAGGACACCGTCAGGGACCCAATCGAACGTGCGGCCATGAATGCACCTACCGTGGCGGATCATTTCTCACGAACGGCAGCGAAAGCCTTCGTAAGACTCTGTTTTAACTCAAGTACATCATGCCACCGGTCGCCGGTCTTTTCCAAGCGCGCTGGTACGTCCTTGATTGTAAAGTCCATCGGCTCCGCCGCTTCGAGCTCCTCCCAGGTCAAGGGCATGGAAACAGGAGCTCCCGGAACCCCCCTGGGGGAGTAGGCAACGTTGAGGGTCTTGCCGCGCACGTTCATGTTGTAGTCGATGAAGATCTTGCCGGTGCGCTTCTCGACCGCCCACTCCATGGTGATCTCCTTGGGGTGCTCACGCATGACGTGCCGCCCGACGGTCTCGCAGATGTGCCGCGCCTGATCAAAGGTGACGGTGCGCTCGATGGGCACGAACACGTGCAGGCCGGTCTTGCCGGAGGTCTTGACGATCGCCTCCAGCGACATCTCCCGCAGCAGGGCATGCAGCCAGAAAGCGACGCGCTTGCCGACCGCAAAGCCGCGCTTATTGAGTTCCGGTTCCGCGCCCTTGGCCTCCTTGCCGGAGTAGATGTACGGGTCGATGTCAAATACCAGGTAGTCCGGGTAGTTCAGGATCGAGGACTCGAGCGCCGCGAGCGAGCTTGCGTAGTCGGTCTTCGCGCCGGCGGCCTCCGGCAGCGGCTGGGCGCGTGAGTGCCACACGTGGAACTCGAGTGTGCCGACCTGACCGAGCCACAGCAGTGTCGGCAGGTTGTTGGCGAGCAGGTAGCGGTGGCGCTCGTCCTTGGTTTCGGAGAACACGGTGACCGATTCGACGAAGTCCGGCAGCGTCTGCGACCAGTGCTTCTGGAAGAAGCGCTCGCCGTGGATGCCCTCGGGCATGCGGATCATGGTGAGCGGCCGGTCCGCGAGGTGCGGCAGCATGAAGCGCGCCACGCTCGCCAGATAGGCGATCAGATCACGCTTGGTGATTGCGCTGTGGCGCAGCTTCGCATCGGCCGGCCAATAGATCCGATCAAGGTTGGTGAGTTTGATGCGCGCGCCGCCGACGGCGAGCTCGAGCGCTTTGGCGGGATTTTTCAGCTGCTCGAGCACCGCGGCCGCTTCCTGTGCGGCGCCGCCGCCCGCATCCGCCGCCGGCGCGACCCGCTGCGGCCGCTCGCCGCGCACCGTGGCCGGATCGGCGCGGCCGCCTGGCTTCTTGCGCACGCTGCGCGCCTCGATGTCATCGCGCAGGCGCAGGAATACCGGTGCGCGCAGCGATCCGGTCGGGGTCCATTCGCTGTAGCTGACCTCGGCCACGAGCTGCGGCTTCAGCCACGTGGTCGGCCGATGCAGCGGCGGGGGCTCGGCGAACGGCGAGCTCGGGCGTTCAAGCTTCGCGGCACGCTTGAGCAGCGCTGCGATGCTCTCATCCTCCAGGCCCGAGCCGACGTGTCCCGCGTAGCGCAGCAGCTTGCCCTCGTAGTACCCGAGCAGGAGTGCGCCCAGAGGATCGCGGGCTCCCTTGCCGCGCGTGTAGCCGCCGATGACGAACTCGGCCGACTGCGCGGCCTTGACTTTGAGCCAGGCGCGCGAGCGCTGCCCGCTGTGATAGGAACTGTCGAGTTTCTTGGCCATGATGCCCTCGAATCCAAGCCCGAGCGCCGCGTCGTACAGCTGCGCGGCGTCCGCGGAAGAATGCACCAGTTGCAGGTGCGCGCTCGGAGCGAGGCACTGCGCAAGGTAGCGGTGCCGGTCGGCGTAGGCTGCCGCGCGCAGATTCACACCCGCAAAGTGCAGCAGGTCGAAGCACACCAGCACCACGGGCGTGTCGCGCTGTGCGGCCGCAATCTCGGCCGCGCTTTTCAGCTGCGCCCGATTCTGCAGGGCGTTGAAGGAGGGGCGCCCCGTGGGATCCAGGGCGACGATCTCCCCATCGAGCACCAGCTGACCGCCCGGCTGTGCGGCGAGCTCCGCGGCCAGTTCCGGAAAGAAGGGCGTCAGATCCAGGCCGCGGCGTGACTGCAGCCGCGCCGCAGCGCCGCCGACGAAGGCAATGACGCGGTAGCCGTCGAGCTTCGGCTCGTAGCGCCACTGCGGATCCGAGGCCGGTAATTCCCCGCTTTCCGCGAGCATCGGTTTCAGTTGCTTGGGCAGTGCCTCGGCGGGGCCGGCCGGTGCCAGGCGCGCCGCCGGCAGGCGCTGTGTCACCTTAAGCGGCGCCACCTCTTCGAGGCTGGCACCGGAGAGCACCGAGCGATGACGCGCCAGCAGGTCGTTCGCGTGCGCGAAGCGATCCTTGTGCTTGATCAGCAGCCACTGGCTGCTTTGCGCGGTGCGCACCAGTGTGTACGAGCCCTTCAGTTTCTCTCCACACAGAAAGAAGCTGAGCTTGCCGGCTGCCAGTTCTGCGCGAACGCGCTCCTGCGCCAGCGCGCGGTCGTTGAAAGCGTACTGCTGTCCCTCGTCCGGAGAGTACACACCGCAGTCCCACACGATCACGCTGCCGGCGCCGTATTGCTTCGCCGGGATCTCGCCCTCGAAGGAGCCGTAGTCGAACGGATGATCCTCGACCTGAACGGCCATGCGCTTGTCGAGCGGATCGGAGGAGGGACCCTTGGGCACCGCCCAGGATTTGAGGACGCCGTCGAGCTCGAGCCGGAAGTCGTAGTGCAGGCGTCGTGCCGCGTGCTTTTGCACGACGAACAGCAGCGGGCCCTCGCGTGCCGCGGCCGCCGCCGGCTTGGGCTCCGGCGTGCGGCTGAAGGTGCGCTTGGCGGCATAGCGCTCGAGCGGTGCCTTGCTCATGAGTGCTGCGCCATCCAGGTCGCCGCGGCGGCAAGCAGCGCTGCCCGCACGGGTGCATCCCGCATGCCGCTGCGCGCGGGCACGTGGAAGGAATGATCGGCCGCTGCGACCCACTGCACGCTCGCCCGCGCGCCGAGGCGCACCAGTACCGCCTCGAGCAGTGTGCGTTCGGCGAGCGCATCCTGCGTGCCCTGCACGAACAGCATCGGGATCTGCACCTGTAACAGATGCTCGGCCCGCTCCTGTGCCGGTTGGCCGGCCGGATGCAGTGGGAAACCCAGAAACACGAGCCCGCGCACCGCAGGCAGCGGCGCGAGTGCCTGCGCCTGCGAGGTCATGCGGCCGCCAAAGGAGCGGCCGCCCGCAAAGAGCGGCAACTCGGGCGCCAGCCGCTGCGCTGCGGCCACCGCGGCGCGCACCGTCGCATGACACAGGCGCGGCGGATCCGGTCGCCTGGAACCGCGTTCCGCATAGGGAAACTGGAAGCGCAGGGTGGCGATGCCGAGCGCGGCAAGCTCGGTCGCCGCGGCGCGCAGGAACGGCTGCTCCATGCCGGCCCCGGCGCCGTGCGCGAGCACGTAACTGGCACGTGCCGCGGGCGGCAGCAGCCAGCGAGCAGAGACCTGCGTGCTGGCATCGATTGCGATGCTCAGCCGCTCGCCGCTCGCCGCATCCTCGCGCGCCACGACGGCCGCCACCTACTCGACCGCCGCCACCCAGGCCGCATACGGGGGCAGCGTGATGTGTGTACCCCCGGCTGACACGGCGATCTCCGCGGGGCTTGAGAGCAACGTGCGGTAGCGCTGACCGGCAAACCCGGCGGCGGCACCGTTGATCGTGACGGTCTCGGTCTTCCCCGACATGTTCAGCGAAACGATAATGCCCGAGCCCTCGGGCGTCACGCGCGCGTACGTCAGCACGTGCGCATTCGCGTTATCAAGCAGCACCATGCGTCCGCTGCGCAGCGCCGGATCCCCGCGCCGCAGGGCGATGAGCTGCCTGTGCCAGTTGAGCAGGGAATTCGCGTCGGCGAGCTCGGTCTGCACGTTCACCTTCTCGAAATTCGGCGCCACCGGCAGCCAGGGGTGGCGGCTGCTTGTGAACCCGGCCTGCGCATTGGAGGTATCCCACTGCATGGGCGTGCGTTCCCCGTCGCGACCCTTCTCCTTCGGCCAGCCGGTGATGCCGATCGGATCGCGTACGTCCTCGACCCGCGCAGGCGTGGCGGTTGACTGTCCGATCTCTTCGCCCTGGTAGATAAGCGCCGTGCAGCGTGACGTCAGCAGCAGCGTCGCGAGGATCTTGGCGATCTCGAGGTTGTGGACACCGTCGCCATAGCGGTCCCAGCTGCGCACCTGGTCGTGGTTGTCGAGGACGAACAGCGGCTGCGAGCCCTGCAGTTGCGTTGCTGCCTCACTCAGGCGCTGGCGGAACTCACGCGCGTCGAGGCGGCTGCCGAGTCCGAACACGGTGTCCATCGGCAGCTGTAGTTCATCGTGTCGCGCGCCGCCGTACCAGGGGCTCAGTTGCGCGGTCGTCTTCACGTAGGTCTCACCCATCAGCACGCGTTCGCCCGGGTAGTGATCTACCAGGGCGCGCATGCGACGCAGCACCGCGTGTACCTCGGGGAGGTTGTCGGTGTAGACATCGCTGAGGATCGGGTCCCCCTGGGCGTTGCGCCCGCCGCGCACGGGAGCGTTGCGCAGCTGCGCGTCTTCGAAGAGGCTCGTGATGGCGTCGAGCCGAAATCCCGCCACGCCGCGATCCAGCCAGAAGCGCATGACGTCGAACATGGCGCGCTCGACGTGCGGGTTGCGCCAGTTGAGGTCCGGCTGCTGGCGGTAGAAGCGGTGGTAGTAGAACTGATCGATGCCCGGCACGTATTCCCAGGCGGAGCCGCCGAAGAGGCTCACCCAGTTATTGGGCGGCGTGCGCTTGCCGACGTCCGCTTTGCCATTGCTCCAGACATAAAAGTCGTGCGCCGCGGAGTGACGCGAGCGCATCGCCTCGAGGAACCAGGGATGCTGATCGGAGGTGTGATTGAGCACCAGGTCAACCAGCACGCGGATATGGCGCTTCTCGGCCTGCGCCAGCAGGCGATCGAAGTCCGCCAGCGTGCCGAACTGCGGATCGACGTTCGCGTAGTCGGTGATGTCGTAGCCGAAGTCGACCTGCGGAGAGGGGAAGAACGGGGCGATCCAGATCGCATCGACACCGAGCGCCTCAAGGTAATCCAGCCGCTGCGTGATGCCGTTCAGATCGCCCACGCCGTCGCCGTTGGAATCCTGGAAGCTGCGCGGATAGATCTCGTAGATGACCGCCTGCTGCCACCACGCCTCGCTTCGCGCCGGCGCGGCCTCAGCCGCGCTCGACAGCGCCAGCCACACGCCCAGACTCAGCAGCACGCGGCGCGGCAAGCGCGGCGCAGAGGTCGGCCGGCACAAAGCTGGAGGCATATGTTGCGCCACTCGATTCCCGGGTTCGGCTGCCGCATAGTACGCGGAAATGCCCTCCGGTCAGCGCCCGATCCGCCCGCCTTGCGGCGCCTGAGACCCCAGTGGCGCAAGATGTCCGGAAACCGGCGGAGACCCAGATGAGCCTGGAGCAGCACAACAAGCAGCTCGTGCGCGACTTCTTCGCCAGTATGGGCCGCGGCGACGTGGCGGCAATCGTCGCAGCCTATGCCGAGGACGGCTGCCTGATGACGATGGGACGTACGCTGATCTCGGGCACGTTCACGCGTGCCCAGATCCAAGCGGCGGCTGCACAGATCTACCAGGTCTTCCCGCAGGGAATCAGCTTCACGATCGATGCCATGACCGCCGAGGGGGAGCGCGTCGCGGTCGAGGCGCACTCGCAAGGGCAGCACCTCTCAGGTGCGCTCTACAGCAACGAGTACCATTTTCTGTTCGTGTTCCGCGACGGCAAGCTCATGCTGCTCAAGGAATACATGGACACCGAGCGCGTGACCGATATCCTCTGCGGCGGCCAGCGTCCCGCGGGGGGCGGGCGAGCATGAGCGCCACGGCTGCCGCGATCGGGCTGACCTTCCCGCGCGGCGGCGCGCTCGTCGCCGGCAGCGGCAACATCGGCGGCGCGGTGGCGGCGCGGCTGGCACAGGCGGGCGTGCCGGTGGTGTTCACCTACCACACGAATGCCCAGCGCGCCGCGGCACTCGCGCGCGATCTGAACGCCCGCGGGGCTCAGGCCCAGGCACAGCAGCTTGATTTTGCGGATGGGGCGGCGGTGCGCGAGCTCATCACCGCCACCGCCAAGCGCTTCGGCAGATTGCACACGGTTGTCTATTGTTCCGGTCCTGCGATCCCGTTTCTCAGGGTGCGCGAGATGCCACCCGAGACGCTGGCGGCGCATCTGCAGGCCGATACCCTCGGCTGCTTTCGCTTGTTCCACCATGCGATCCCCGTGCTGGCCGCCGGGGGCGGCGGCTCCCTCACCGCCTGCGTCACCATGGCCAATCACCGCACCCTCGACACCGACGGCCTGTCGGCCATCCCGAAGGCGGCGGTCGAGTCGCTCATGCGTCAGATCGCCTCCGAGGAGGCCGGCAGCGGGATTCGCGCCAACGCCCTGGCCATCGGCTGGATCGGAGGCTTCGCGGACAGCTTTGAGCAAGCCCGTGCCTACACGGCGGCCATGACCGGAGAGCAGGCGCACGCCACGCGTGCGCTCATGGAGCGCCTCATGTCCTCGATCCGCATGGGCCGACCGGGACGCGGCGAAGAGGCGGCCAACATCGTGGCCTTCCTCGCCTCCGAGCAGGCCTCGTACGTGACCGGTTGCGTCATTGCGGCCGACGGCGGAGCGATTCTGTGAGTGACGTACCGAAGCGCGCGGCGAGCACGGTGGTGCTCGACCCCTACGACCACAAGTTTCACTGGGATCCTTACCCCTACTACCGTGCGGCGCGCGAGCACGACCCGGTCTATTACTACGAACCGGGTGGCTTCTGGCTGCTCACCAAGTGGGATGACGTGCACCGCGCTTTTCGTGACCACAAGACCTTCATCAACAGCGGCGCGGTCGCGCTCGAGCGGGACGCCAACGAGAAGCTGCCCTACCCGCTCTTCATCGGCAGCGATCCGCCCGAACACACGCGTCAGCGCGCGGTGCTTGCGCCGCTCATGATGCCCGGCGCACTCGCCCGGCTCGAAGGTGTCATCCGCACGCGCACGCTCGAGTTGTTGACTGCGCACCTGCCCCACGGTCGACTGGATTTCGTCGCCGACCTGGCCTGTTACCTGCCGATGGATGTGATCTCGCTCCTGATCGACGTGCCGGTCGCCGACCGCGACCGGGTGCGCGGCTGGGCGGACGATCTCATTGCGCGTGAGGACAAGCAGACCGACCTGGCCGAGCGCAACGTGGCCGGCTACATGAATCTTGCGCAGTACTTCGAACAGCACACGGCGCGGCACGCCGCGGCGGCGCAGGGCGAGGATCTTCTGGGCGCCATGCTCAGGGCGCAGGCCCAGGGCCTGATGAGTCATGCCGAGGTGGTCGGCAACCTCATCCTGCTCGCCATCGCCGGCAACGAGACCACTACCAAGCTCATCGGCAATATGGCATTTCGACTCTGGGAGCACCCCGAGCAGCGCCGCTGGGTGATCGAAGATCCTGCGCGCATTTCCAAGGCGATCGAGGAGACGCTGCGATTTGACGGCTCCTCGCAGATTCTGGTGCGGCGCGTGGGCGAGGACGTCACGCTGCGCGGCAAGCTGCTCAGGAAAGGCGAGCGCGTCGGCCTGTGCGTCATCTCGGCCAACCGCGACGCCGACAAGTTCGAAAACCCGGAGAGTTTCGACGTGCGCCGCGGCTCACGTGACCATCTCGCCTTCGGTTACGGCGTGCACGCCTGTCTTGGCGCGGCCCTCGCGCGCCTGGAGACACGCGTCGTGTTCGAGGAGGTCCTGCGTCTTATGCCGAACTACGAGATCGAGGCCACAGGTTTGCGACGCGCGCACAATCCCAACGTCCGCGGCTTCACCCACGTGCCGTCGCATTTCACCCCGGTGCGGCCGTGAGCGCCGTGGCGAGCCCCTCCGGGCACACCCTCAGGGGTGAGGCCCGGCTGCTGATCGATGGGCAACTGACCGAGGCGCGCTCCGGTCAGCGCTACGCGAATATCAATCCGGCGACCGAAGAGACGCTGGGCACGGTCGCCGACGCGGGCGCGGACGATGTCGCCGCCGCGGTTGCCGCCGCGCGGCGTGCCTTCGATGAGTCCGGCTGGGGGAGCGACCGCGCACTGCGGCACCGCTGTCTCACCCAACTGCGCGATGGACTGCGCGCCGAAGCCCAAGAACTGCACGCGCAGATCGTCGCCGAGGTGGGGGCCACCCTGGCGATTACCGCCAACGGTCCGCAGGGCGATGGACCGCTGGCGATCCTCGACTACTACCTCGAGCTCATGCAGCACTACGCCTGGGAGGCGGAGCTGCCGGTGACCCGCCACATGGGTGTGCCGAGCAAACGGCTGCTGTGGCGGGAAGCTGCCGGCGTGGTGGCGGCGATCACGCCCTGGAACTTTCCCTTGCAGATCAACATCGCCAAGGTGGCACCGGCGCTTGCCGCCGGCTGCAGCGTGATCCTCAAGGCGGCTCCCGAGACCCCGTGGACCGCGACTTTCATCGGGCGCATCGCCGCCGAACGCACCGACATGCCGCCCGGGGTGCTGAACGTGCTCACCTCGAGTGACCGTGCCGGCCCCGGTGAGCTGCTTGCGGCGCATCCGCAGGTGGACGTGCTGTCCTTCACCGGCTCAACGGCGACCGGGCGGCGCGTGATGGCGAGCGCTGCGGCGAGCGTGAAGCGCGTGTTCCTCGAGCTCGGTGGCAAGTCGGCCACGATCGTGCTCGATGATGCGGATTTCAGCTCCGCGTTGCTGGCGGGGTTTGGCGTGTGTTACCACGCAGGCCAGGGATGCGCGATTCCGACGCGACTGCTGCTGCCGCGGCCGCGCTATGCCGAGGGTGTTGAATTTCTCAAGGCCGCGTTCGCACAGCACCGCTACGGTGACCCGTTCGGCCCGGGACAGATCATGGGGCCGCTGATCAGCGCGGCGCAGCTCACGCGCGTGCTGGAGTACGTGGAGATCGGCAAGCGCGAGGGCGCGCGGCTGGTGTGCGGCGGTAAGCGACCGGCGCACCTCAAGCGTGGGTACTACCTTGAGCCGACGATCTTCGCCGATGTCACCAACGACATGCGCATCGCCCAGGAGGAGATCTTCGGTCCGGTGCTGGTCGTCATCGCCTACGACGATGACGAGGACGCGGTGCGCATTGCCAATGACTCCATTTACGGCCTCTCCGGCGCCATCATCGGCAGCCCGCAGCGCGCGCTGGCGATGGCACGCCGCATCCGCGCGGGCACCATGAACGTCAACGGGGCGAACTTCTTTGCACCCGATTCCCCCTTTGGCGGCTACAAGCAAAGCGGCATCGGGCGCGAGATGGGCGTCGCCGGCCTGGAGGAATACCTGCAGCTGAAGACCGTCGCGGTGCCCGGCTGAACGGCCAACGCGCACCCGCGGATCACCGGTAATGCCCAGTCGCTCTTATCTTGAGAACCAGGTGATTGCCGTGACCGGTGCTTCCAAGGGCATCGGGCTCGCCACGGCGCGTAGTCTGCTCGAGCGCGGCGCCCGCGTGGCGCTCATTGCCCGCAACCGCGCACCCCTGGAAGCTGCCGTCGCAGCATTGAATTCACAGCATGCCCTCGCGGTGAGCGCGGATGCGTGCGATCGAGCGGGGATCGGTGCTGCGCTCGAGACGGTGGCGCGCAGCTTCGGGCGCCTCGATGGGCTGGTGAACAACGTCGGTTTCCAGTTTGCGCGCCGCATCGAAATCATGCCCGAGGCGGAAGTGCGGCGGCTGATCGATCTGAACTTCGTCAGCGCGATATTCGCCACGCAGGCGGCGATTCCGCATCTGCGCGCCAGCGGCGGTGGGCGCATCGTGAACGTCTCTTCGTCCACCGTGCGGCACGAGAACGAGTTCTCGCACGTGGGCCTGTACTCGGCGAGCAAGGCGGCGCTCGAGCACTTCTCACGCGAGCTGCGCCACGAACTGAAGCCCGACAAGATCCTGGTGACGGTGTTCAGCTCCGGTGCGGCGGCCACCGGCAGTGTTGCGAACTTCGATCCCCAGGCCCTGCAGGAGGCGATGCAGGACTGGCTCAGCAAAGGAGCGATGTTCGACGGCGCCCTGCAGCCGCATACGATCGGCGAGGCGATCGCGGCATGCTTCGAGTTTCCGCCCGGGGTCGCGCCCGAGTTCGTGGAGGTTCGCCCCAGCATGCCGACCCCGAAGATGCTTGAGTCCGACTGGCAGCAGAAACCCTAAGCTCTGGCGCACATGAGCATCGGCTTCATCGGACTCGGCAACATTGGTAAGCCCATGGCGCGCCAGCTCCTGAAGCTCGACGAGGAGGTGTGGGTGTACGACCTGGCCGCGGCACCGCTCGCCGAGCTGACGGCGCTGGGTGCCCACGCCGCGCGCGACGCCGGCGAACTTGCCGGGCGTTGCCGCATGATCGGACTGTGCGTAAGGGACGCGGCCGAGGTCGATGCGCTGCTGCACGGTGGCGGAGTGCTCGCCGCTATGGCGCCGGATTCCATCATCGCCGTGCACAGCACCGTGGCGCAGGCGGCGGTGCTCGAGTGGGTCGCGCAGGCGCGCGCACGCGGCATTCACTTGCTCGACGCGCCGATAACCGGGGGCGCTGCGGCCGCCGAGTCCGCGACCCTCACCTACATGGTCGGCGGGGATGCCGCGATCGTCGAGCGCTGCCGGCCGGTGTTCATGAGCTCGGGCGTCAAGCTCATCCACGCGGGGCCCGCGGGCAGCGGAATACTGCTGAAGCTGTGCAACAACCTCATGACCTATGCGGCCTTTGCCGCGATTCACGAGGCGGATCGCCTGGCGCGCGCCGGCGGCCTCGACCCGGCGCTGCTCGCGGAGGTCGGCCGCAGCAACGGGGTGGTGACGGCGCAGATGGAAGCTTTCATCACGAACCGCGGCAAGCTCGCCCAAATCGGACCGCAGGCCCTGAAAAGCATGTTCGCGCCGTTCGCAGCTCTTGCCGGCAAGGACCTGGAGGCAGCCCTCGCGAGTGCGCGCGAACTTAAGTTGCAGCTGCCGGCGACCGAGCGCGTGGCCGTAATCATCGACAAAGTATTTCTAAACCAGGACAACTGACGGGCGCTGTCATGAACCAATACGATCGCAGCAAGGGCGAGGCCAAGTTCGATGAGGTCTACTGCGGAGACCTTGGCGCTTTGCCCGCACCGGGTGCTTCCCCGTTCATCGACTACATGCTCGAAACGCTCTTCGGAGTTCTGTGGCAGGACGCGACGCTTTCGATTCGCGAACGTCGACTGCTGCTGCTGGGCGTGCTCGCTGCGCAGGGCGAGGACGCGGCACTTGCCATCCATCTGCGCGCCGCGGTCAAGCGCGGCGAGCTCACCGCCGCGCAACTGCAGGCGATGGCCACCTTCCTGACCCAGTACGTGGGCTACCCGCGCGGCTCGCGCTTGTTTCGTATCGTCGGGGAAGTCTGCGCCACCGCGCCGACATAACCACCGTCCCACGTACGCGCTGGCGCGCCTGCCCTGACGCAAGCCGGGCGCCTCGCCATCGATACATGAGTAATTGCCACAACGCGCCTGTCGTGAGACACCGCCCCCGGGAACCCGCCGGTCGGACTAGGGCGGCGCCGGCCCCTGGCTGACGCGCACCAGGTCCTGTGGTCGCAGCCATTTGCGGAACGCCGCCTGCACGCTGGCACTGTCGAGGATTATGAAGCGCTCGGCGGCGCGCGTCGGTTCATCAAGCGGTAGCCCAAGATCGCTTCTGCTGAGCATGCCACGAGCGATTTCCGTGATACCCGCTTCGCGTAACGGGAGCTGGCGCACCAGGCACGCCTTGGCACGCATGAGTTCATCGGCACCGACCGGCACCTCCTGCATCGCGCGGATCTCGCGTGCGACCAGGTCTGCCGCCTTGACCACGTTCTGCGGATCACTCGCGTAGTCGATGAGGTAAACGCTGCGGGTGCGCCCGGCCTGCAGCACCGAGTCGACCGAGTACACGAGTCCGGCGTTCTTGCGCAGGTCGATGCTCAGGCGCGTCGCGTAAAAGCTGCCACCCAGTACCGCGTTGCCAAGCTGCAGCGGGTAGTAGTCCGCGTCGGCACGCGTGAGCGTCAGGTTCTGGGCGAGCACCACGCGATCCTGCACGCGGCTCGCATCCGGCACCGCGATCGCGCTTGTCGCGTTATTCGGCACGGCGGGCAGGTCGGTCGGCGGCACGGGACCGGCCACGGCCCACGGGCCGAAGTACTTCTCGATGGTGGCGCGCGCGGCCTGGGGGGTGACCTTACCGATGATCACCACGGTGGCAAGATCGGGTCGGAAGACGCTCTGGAAGTAGGCGCGCACTTGCGCCGGGGTGAGGGCGCGCACCGTCGCGGGCGTGGCCATGCGCAGACTCGGATCGTCGGCGGGGAAGAGCGCGGCACGGAGCGAGCGCTGGGTGAGAAATCCGGGACTCGCGTTGCGCGAGGCGACGCCGAGCGCCATCTGGTTGCGGATCACCTCGAGGGCTGCATCCGGCAGTGCCGGGTGCAGTTCGTTATCGGCGAGCAGTTCCGCGGCGCGATCGAAATTCTCACTGAGCACCTCGGCGGAGAAATCGGTCCCCGCCTGCTCGCGTGCCCCGATGGCATCGAGCGCCTGCTCAAAAGCCACGCGATCAAGGTGCTCGCTGCCGTAGGTCAGCAGCCGCTCGAGGAGTGGGGCGACCCCCTCCTGTCCCTTGGGCTCCTGCACCTCTGGGCGGTTGCGGATGTGGCCGAAGATACTCACCGTGTCGCTGACGTCCTCGGTCTGCACGATGAGCGTCAGCCCGTTGGGCAGCTTGCTCACTAACGGGTGCAGCGTCGAGGCGGGCACCTCGACCCGCGTGAGCGCCTTTTGTGCCCACGGCGGCAACGCCGTCGGATGTGCTTCGCCGAGGGAAATCGACTCCTGTCCGCCAAAGCCGCCGTGCGTGGCGACCGGCTGGCCTGAGCCGCGCGGCAACATCACCCCGGTAATGGTGTGCTCGAGGTCGAGGTACTTGCGCGCCACGCGGTTCACGTCCGCCACCGTCACCTGCTCGATGCGCGCGAGATCCTCGTCGGGCGAACTGAGCCCGTAGAGCGCTATCGCGTCCGACCACACGGAAGCCAGTTCCGGAATCGAGTTGCGCAGAAACTGCGCAGCGGCGCGTTCCTGCAGCTTGGCCGCCTCGACCAGATCTGCGGGCACACCTTCACGCGCCACGCGGGCGAGAATGGCGCGCACGTCGGCCTCGAGCACCTTCGGGTCATCCCCGGTGGTGAAGGAGGCGACCGCGTAGGCGAGTCCCGCCTCCGGCAGCGGATCGAGCGCGAATTCGGTGCCGGTGGCTTTACCCTGCGGCACGAGGCCGTAGAGATCGAAGCGCCGGCTGTTCAACACGTCCGCCAGTACCTCGAGCGCCGGGAAATCCGCATCACGCGGCCCGGGTGTGCGGGTCGCGATCATCAGCGTCCCTGAGGGCTGGTCGGTGTCGACCGTGAAGGATGCCGGCTGTACGGTGCGCAGGTGCACCTGGGGCTTCGCCGGCAGTTTCTTGGCAGGAATATCGCCGAACAGCTGCTTCACCTCGCTCAAGGTGGTATCCGGGTCGACGTTGCCTGCGATCACCAGGATCGCGTTGTTCGGCGCGTACCAGGTGTCGTGAAAGTTCCTCAACACCGCCGCGGTGGTCTTCTCGAATGAGGGCCGCGTGCCCAGGGCGTCGTGGGCATAGGGCGTGCCGGCGAACATACGCGCCCGCAGCTTCTCAAAGAGCAGATAGCTCGGCTCGGACAGATCCTGAGCGACCTCCTGCTCGATGGCGCCGCGCTCGTGCTGCCATTCCTTGGCGGAGTCCAGCACGGCGCGCATGCGCAGCGCCTCGATGTGCAGCGCGATGTCCAGATCCTCGGCCGGTACGGTGAACAGATACTGCGTCAGGCCTTCACGCGTGTTGGCGTTGAAATCCCCACCGAGGATGCTGCCGATGTCGGCGAGCTGCTCGGCGGTGAGCCCGGGGCTGCCGCGGAACATCATGTGCTCCTCGGCGTGCGCGGTGCCGGGAAAGCCTGCCGGCGCCTCATCGGAACCCACGAGGTAGTTCACCGACGTCGACACGACCGGCGCGAGGGAGTTGCGCACGATGACCACGCGCAGCCCGTTGCCGAGCGTCGCGCGCAGGACCCCGGATTCAGCGGCGGCGGCGTGTGCTGCGGGCGCGAGCAGATTCAGCAGCGCAAGGCTGGTGAGCAGCGCGACCGGCAGGCGGTGAGCGTAGCGGGCGTAAGACATGGCGGATCCCGATATACGGCGACACGGCCAGTATATGCGATGGCCCCCAACTGCCATGTTCTGCCACAAAAGATCCGCGCAATGACCCTTTTGCATCACGAGCGCCGCCTGTGCCGGCGTTGAACTGGAGCCGAACCGAAAGCGGAGGGTTCCGTTTCCGCCAACCGACAATGCAAGAGGAGTCATGCGATGAACACGATGCGATTAAGTCTCCGCGCCCGCACGCTCGGGGTGACACTCGTGGCCTGCGGGTTCGTAGTGCCGGCCTATGCCGACCAGGGCACAGGCGTTCCGAGCGAGGCCTCCAAACAGTCCGACATCGGAGCGCTGACCGGATTCGCGGTGGGCGCGGTCGTCGCCGGCCCCGTGGGGGCGGTCGTCGGGGCAGCCGCGGGCGCGGTGCTCGGTGATCGCTACCATCGGCAGCAGAAATCCGCCGCGGCGCTTAGCGCGGATCTGCACCAAAGCGAGGCCGAGCGCGCGCGCCTGGCGCAAAACGTGGCCGAACTTGACACATCGCTCGCCGCCACACGTGCGCACGAGACCCGGCTCGGGGAAACCCTGCAGCACACCGACGAGATCGGGCTCGACGTGGGCTTTCGCACCGACGAGGATGGCATTCCGGAAGCGACGCTGGCGCCGCTGCTGAAACTCGGTGCACTGGCAGCGTCGCTGCCGGATTCCATGGTGCGCATCGCCGGTTACGCGGACCCGCGTGGCGCGGACGCTTACAACGACGCGCTGTCACTGCGGCGCGCGCAGGCGGTGGCAGCCGCGCTGACCAGCGCGGGGGTGCCGGCCGGACGGATCATCCTCGAAGCGCACGGCAAGAGCGAGTCGCAGAGCGAGCCGGGCGACCTCGATGGCTATGCGTTCGATCGTCGCGTCACCGTACGGCTGGAGCAGCCCGCTGCTGCCGAGGTGGCGCGCCGTGACTAGGCTGCGAGCGGGAGCCCAGATGCCGGTGCCGCGGGTGAGGTCCGCGGCGACCGTTCGCGCTAGAATTTCCTGGCGTGACTACCTATGCGGCACAGCCATGAGCAATACCTCGATCGTGCGTCTCGACGGACCGGCGGATTTGGACGTATCCGAACCACCGGCCGAGCGCCTGCTCGCCGGCACGCCAGAACTCGAGGTTCGCAATTTCTTTGCCGATCCGAGCCAGCAGTTCTTCGCCGGCCGTTGGTCGGCGACGCGCGGCAAATGGCGCGTGCGCTACACCGAGAACGAGTTGTGCGTGATGACCGCCGGGCGCGTAGTGCTCGAGAGCAGCTCCGGCGAGCGCAGCACCTTCGGTCCAGGGGACGCCTTCGTCGTCCCGGCGGGGTTTGTTGGGACCTGGGAGGTGCTCGAGGACTGCTCGAAGATTTACGCGATCTTCGAGGCGCGCGGCTGATCGCCGGGGCTTTTGCCTTACATAACCTGCCGGCGCCTTGACGGGGGTCGCAGATCCGCGACCGCCTGCTTCACCGGGCGGCAGCGCGGTGTGAACGTAGCCTTCTTCGGTCGCAGGTCCGCGGCCCGGGAGGTGTGTCGTGGAAACAATCACTGTGTCCGCTGTGCGTGGCAGCAGCGGCCTGTTCAGTCTGTCGGAAATGGAACTGCTGGTGGGTAGCGCGATCGTGATCGCTGCGCTCGCCTGGGCGGTGCTCAGTCGCGTGCGCCGCGATCGTCACGATCCCCCGCACGCGTAAGACAGCCATCCCCTGTACACCCGGGGCGCGCCCGCGCTGTGCCCCGCGCCTTCTTGTTGCCTCTGGCGCCGCGCGCGCCACCTGCCTCTACTGCCCGCGCAGCACCTCACTCAACGTGCTGAAGATCTGGTCGATCTGCGAGGGCTGCACGATCAGCGGCGGCGATAAGGCAATGATGTCCCCGCTCTGGCGAATCAGCACGCCGCGCTCAAAGCACCTTAAGTAGGCCTCGAAGGCCCGGTTACCGGGCTTGCCCGCGAGCGGCTCAAGTTCCAGACCGAGAATTAAGCCGTAGTTGCGCACATCGATCACGTGCGGCAGCCCGCGCAGCGCGTGTGCAGCCTCTTCCCACTGCGGCGCGAGCCTCTTGGCGCGTGTCAGCAGGCCCTCGCGCTCGTAGACGTCGAGCGTCGCCAGGCCCGCCGCGCAGGCGGCCGGATGCGCCGAGTAGGTGTAGCCGTGAAAGAGCTCGATGCCCTCGGGCCCCTGCATGAAGGCCTCGTAGATCGCCTTGCTCACCAGCACTGCGCCCATCGGGATGCAGCCGTTGGTGAGTCCCTTGGCGAGGGTAATGATGTCCGGCATCACATCGAATTCCTGCGCGGCGAACGGGGCGCCGGTACGACCGAATCCGGTGATCACCTCGTCAAATATCAGCAGAATCCCGTGCCGGCTGCAGATCTCGCGCAGGCGCTTGAGGTAGCCGCGCGGCGGGATGAGCACACCGGTGGAACCGGCGATCGGCTCCACGATCACCGCGGCAATGTTGGAAGCGTCGTGCAGTGCCACGAGCCGCTCGAGCTCGTCCGCCAGGTGCGCACCGTGCTCCGGCGCACCGCGCGAGAACGCGTTGCGCGCCAGATCATGCGTGTGCGAGAGATGATCGACCCCGGGCAGCAGGCTCGCCGACCAGGTCTTGCGGTTCGGCGTGATGCCCCCGACCGAGATGCCGCCGAAGCCGACGCCGTGATAGGCGCGCTCGCGCCCGATGAGGCGCGTGCGCGTGCCTTCGCCGCGCACGCGATGCCAGGCGAGGGCGATCTTCAGCGCCGTATCGACGGACTCGGAGCCGGAGTTGGTGAAGAACACATGGTCGAGCCCCGCGGGCGCGATCTTCACCAGCGCGTTGGCGAGTGCGAACGCCGGCGGGTGCCCGAGCTGAAAGGGCGGCGCGTAGTCGAGCGTCTCGAGCTGCTGCGCGACCGCCTGCGTGATCTCCGCGCGCCCGTGTCCGGCGTTGACGCACCAAAGCCCCGCCACCGCATCCAGGATCTGCCGTCCCTCGGGCGTCCAGTAGTACATGCCCTTGGCCTTCGCAAGCAGCCGGGGCTTTGACTTGAACTGACGGTTGGGCGTGAACGGAAGCCAGAACGCCTCCAGATCGGCGCGGCTTAGGGGAACGGTGGCGTTCGACATGGGGCGGGCCTGGATGAGAGGGGAGGTCGCGAATGATAAATAAAGTGGACAAATGAGGCCACTGGAGAGATATTTTCGTCGATCTCGTCTAATATATTAAACGCCATGAGCATCGACGTTGGCGCACGTCTGCGCAGTGTCCGCACCACCTTTGGCCTCTCTCAGCGTGAACTCGCGCGCCGCGCGGGTGTCACCAATGGGTTGATTTCACTCATCGAGCAGAACCGGGTCAGCCCCTCGGTGAGTTCGCTGAAGAAGGTGCTCGACGGCGTGCCCATGTCGCTCGCGGAATTCTTCACCTTGGACTTGAGTGCTGCTCCGCAGGCGTTTTTCGGGGCGCAGGAGCTGGTGGAACTCGGAAACGAGCAAGTATCGCTGCGGCTCATCGCCGCGCAGCGTCCCGGGCGGCAGCTGACGCTGCTGCACGAGCGCTACGCCGCCGGTGCGGCGACCGGGGAAGAGATGCTGTCGCACGCGGGGGAGGAGGGCGGCGTTGTCATCAAAGGACGTATCGAGCTCACCGTCGGTGGCGCGACGCGCGTACTCGCAGCGGGCGAGGCTTATTATTTCGCCAGTCAGCTCCCGCACCGCTTCCGCAACGTCGGACGCGAGACGTGTGAGATCATCAGTGCCTGCACTCCACCGACTTTCTGAGGGCCCTTGGCAGATATGAACGCAAAACCTGAAACGATTTCCTGGCACGAGCGGGCCCGTTCGCTCAACTTCCGCACCCAGGCTTTCATCGACGGGCGTTATCTGGACGCCGCCTCCGGCGTCACCTTCGATTCCATCAACCCGGCCACGGGGAAGCTGCTGGCGCGGGTCGCCTCCGGTGACGTCGAAGACATCAATCGGGCGGTGAGTGCCGCGCGTGCCGTTTTTCGTAAGGGCAGCTGGGCGAATCTTGCGCCGGTGAAGCGCAAGAAGGCGCTGTTCCGCTTCGCGGAGCTCATCAGCAAGCACACCGAGGAACTCGCGCTGCTGGAAACGCTCGACATGGGCAAGCCGATTTCCGACAGTCTCAAGGTAGATATCCCGGGCGCGGCGCGCTGCGTACAGTGGTACGCCGAGGCGATCGACAAGATCTACGACGAGGTCGCGCCCACCGGGCCTGCGGCTCTGGCGACGATCACGCGCGAGCCACTCGGCGTCGTCGGCGCGATCGTGCCCTGGAATTTCCCCCTGCTGATGGCCGCCTGGAAGATCGCGCCCATTCTCGCGGCGGGTAATTCGCTGGTGCTCAAGCCTTCCGAAAAATCACCCCTGACCGCGCTCAAGGTGGCGGAGCTCGCGGTCGAGGCCGGCATACCGCCCGGGGTTCTCAACGTCGTCCCGGGATTCGGGCAAACCGCCGGCAAGGCGCTCGCGCTGCACATGGACGTCGACTGCATCGCATTCACCGGTTCCACCGCCACCGGCAAGACGATCATGCAGTACGCCGGGCAGTCGAACCTCAAGCGCGTATCGCTCGAGTGCGGTGGTAAGTCGCCGAATATCGTGATGGCTGACTATCCGGATCTGGAGAAAGCGGCGACCGCTGCCGCGTATGCGATCTTCTACAACCAGGGCGAGGTCTGTTCCGCCGGCTCCCGCCTGCTGCTGCAGGAGGGCATCAAGGATGCGGTGCTGGAGAAAGTGCAGGCGATCGGACGCAGTATGCAGCCCGGTGACCCACTCGACCCGGCCACGCGCCTCGGCGCGATCGTGGATGAGACTCAGATGAAGCGGGTGCTCGGCTACATCGATGCCGGCCGCCGCGACGGCGCACACCTGCGCTTCGGCGGACGGCGCGTGCGCGAGGACAGCGGCGGTTACTTTGTCGAGCCGACGGTGTTCGAGGACGTGCGACCGGCGATGTCGATCGCGCGCGAAGAGATCTTCGGACCCGTGCTGTCGGCGATCACCTTCAAGACCGTGGAGGAGGCAATTGAGATCGCGAACGACGTGGTCTACGGCCTCGCGGCTGCGGTGTGGACGCGAGATGTAACCACTGCGCACCGCGTGGCGCGCGCCATTCGTGCGGGCACGGTGTACATCAACTGCTACGATGCGGACGATCTGACGGTACCGTTCGGCGGTTTCAAGCAGTCGGGTATGGGACGCGACAAGTCGCTGCACGCTCTGGAGAAGTACACGGAGCTCAAGACGACCTGGCTCGACCTCTCGTGAGGGCGCCGCCGCAGCACTCGGCCGCGTGAGCGCGGCGGCACTGAGGTTTCTCGCGAGCGCGCCCCGCGGCTTCGCCGATCTGTTGGTGCGCGAGCTTGAGGCCTGTGGCGCTGCGGAAGTGCGCGAACGTGCCGGCGGTGTGGCCTTCGTCGGCAACCTCGAATGTGCCTACCGCGCCTGTCTGTGGTCGCGCATCGCGAATCGCGTATTCCTCGAGGTGGCGCAGTTTGAGGCGTGCGATGCCGAGGAGTTTTACGCCGCCATCGCGCGCATCGACTGGACGGCACACCTGAGTCCTGCGGCCACGCTCGCGTGCGAATTCAGCGGCCGCCACCCGCTGATCACGCACACGCACTTCGGTACGCTGAAGCTCAAGGACGGCATCGTGGATGCGTTGCGCGCTGCCACCGGCGTACGTCCGCACGTGGCGCTCGAGCGCCCGGATGTACGCGTGCACGCGCACGCGCACGGCACACACGTCACGGTCTCGATCGACCTCGCCGGTGAGAGCCTGCACCGCCGCGGTTATCGCGGCGATGCCGGAGAAGCGCCGCTCAAGGAGAACGTCGCCGCGGGCGTGCTGATGCGTTCGCAGTGGCCGCAGCTCGCCGCGCGCAGCGCCGAATTCCTCGATCCGCTGTGCGGCTCGGGCACCTTCTGTATAGAGGCAGCCCTGCTCGCTGCCGACCGCGCTCCCGGACTGACGCGGCCGTATTTCGGGTTTCTCGGCTGGCGCGGCCACGACGCGCCACTGTGGGCGCGCTTGCGTGAGGAGGCTGAGGCGCGCGCGCATGCGGGCACGGCGACCACGACCGTCATCGTGCGCGGACAGGACCGCGATGCACTTGCGATCCGCAGCGCGCGCGAAAATGCCGTGCGTGCGGGCGTGGATGAGTTGATCCGCTTCGTCACCGGCGCGCTGGCCGATGCGGCACCGCTGCCGGGCCGGGAAGCCGCGCTGCCGGGTCTGTTGTGCACCAATCCGCCCTATGGTGTGCGTCTGGAGGACCACGAGCGCGCGCGCCTGGTGCACCGTGAGCTCGGCAGCGTGCTGCGCGAGCGCTTCCATGGCTGGGATGCCGCGGTGCTCACCGGCGCGCCGGAACTGGGTAAGGAACTTGGGCTGCGCGCCTATCGGACGCACACCGTCTGGAACGGCGGCATCGAGTGCCGGTTGTTGCGCATCCAGGTGCAACCGGACAGTACGCGTGAAGTCGGCATGCTCGGCAAAGGCATCGCGCATCTAAAGGACAGCGCCGGTGCGCGCATGTTCGCGAATCGTCTGGCGAAGAACCTGAAAAGACTGCGCAGCTGGACGCAGCGCGAAGAGGTCTCCTGCTACCGCGCGTACGACGCGGACATGCCCGAGTACGCCTTTGCGATCGACGTCTATCGCACCCTTGAGCCTGAGCAGCAGTGGCTCTACGTGCAGGAGTATGCGGCACCGGCGGAGATCGAGCTGGAAGCCGTGCGCAGACGGCGCGGCGAGGTGCTCGCGGTGCTGCCGGAAGTGACCGCGGTGCCCTCGGAGCGCATCCAGATGCGCACGCGCCGTCGCACCAAGCGCGGTGAGCAGTATGAGAAGCTCGACGAGCAGGCGCACTTTCATGTGGTGCGCGAAGGCGGACTGAAGTTTCGCGTCAATTTTGAGGACTACCTCGACACGGGGCTCTTCCTTGATCATCGTCTGACGCGCGCGCGCTTGCGCGATGCGGCGCGCGGGCGGCGCTTTCTAAACCTGTTCGCCTACACCGGAACTGCCACGGTCTACGCCGCGGCCGGCGGCGCCGCCAGCACGACCACCGTTGACATGTCGCGCACCTACCTGGAGTGGGCGCAGCGCAATCTGTCACTTAACGGCTTCGGTGGCGCGGCGCACGTATTCGTGCAGGCTGACTGCCGCGCATGGCTCGAGGCGAGCGCGCGCACGGATGAGCGCTTCGATCTTATTTTCCTGGACCCGCCCACGTTCTCGAATTCCAAACGCATGGCCGGTGTGCTGGACATCGAGCGCGATCATGGGGAGCTCATCGCGGCGAGCGCACGGCTGCTGACAAGTACCGGTCTTGTGGTGTTTTCAACCAATGCGCAGCGCTTTCACCTGGACGCGACGCTCGCGCAGCGCTTCGCCGTACGGGATATTTCCGGCGCGACGCTGCCGAAAGATTTCGAACGCAATCCGCGGATTCACCGCTGCTACGAGGTGCGCGCGCTCGGAGAATCGCCCTAGTAGGCCGTCAGCGGCATCGAGGTCGCAGGCGTGATCGGCACGCCGCCGATGCCGGCAAACTCGATGGGGATGGACACATCGGCTACGCCGCTGTTGCGCCACACGGCGAAATGCAGGTGCGGTCCGGTGGTGAATCCCGTGTTGCCGGAGTTGGCGATGTATTCTCCGAGCCGGATCCGCTGCCCGATGCGCACCCGGATCGAATCCCAGTGCAGGTGAGCATAGACGGCGATCGTGCCATCGTCGTGCAGAATCTCGATGACATTGGCCTGATCGAGCAGCGCCGGCAATGCGGCGCCTCGAAAGGAGTCGTGACGCACGTTGATCACCGTGCCCGCGCGCGCCGCGTACACCGGAGTGCCGTCCGGTAAGGCGATATCGACCGCGTACTGACTGTCGGGCGTGACGTGGGTGATACGCGTCGGGTACGCCTGCGAGACGATAAAAGTGGCACCGACGGCGAAGGGCGCACGATAGGGGCGCGGCGGACTGTGAACCGCCTGTGGCGATCCGAGAGCCGCCTTCCAGACGAACTGCAGCTCGGCTTTCGCGCCGCTCGTGCGCGGCGCCTCGACCAGAGTCTGCCGGGCTCCCGGCTCGAGCGTGGCGTGATAGCTCGCTCCCTTGGGCAGCTCCGGGAAGTCCGATTGCACGATCGACACCCGCAGCGTGACGACGCAGCCGCAGTTATTCACACCGATCAGCTGCATCGAGCTGGCGGTGTCGCTGCGCTCGACGGCAATGTGCAGCGCTTCCGGCTCGCGCACGCGGCTGATGGTATCGCCAGCGGCAGCGGCAGAGCTGACCGCCCGGTCGGTGAAGACCCACTGGCCGTTGGCGTCGCGATACTTGTAGGCCTCCTGGGCGAGGAGCGTCGCGCCCGGCAGCATGAGCGACGCCACTGCGCACAGCCGTAAGGCGTACTGGAGCCGGTGGCGGCGCACGGTCATTTCCGCAAGCGACGGCAGAACCTGTCGCTTCAGCTGCCGCAGGCCGAGGTCATCGCCCGTCTGGCCTGTTCGCGCATCGCGTCGGCGTCGGCGTCGGCGTAGTAGACTTTGTTGCCATCGGCGTCGTGTTGATAGAGGCGACCGGCGTCCTTGAGGCGAAAATAATAGTTGCGCGCGTTCTGACACGCGCTCTGCTTGCGCTGGTCGGCGAGCGCCTTGTTCTTGGCATCGAGCGCCTCTTGTTTCTGGCGCTGCAGGTCCTCTGCCTTGAGGAGTTCCTGCTCCTTGGCGAGGCGGGCGACCTCGGCGTGCTCGGGTTCATCGACGTGCACGGCGGTCTTCGGCGCCGTTTTCGTGCCGCCGCGGTCGGAGTACACCACGTGCCCCTCGGCGTCCACGGACTTGTACACTTCCTGCGCCTGCAGCGGGACGATCGAGCAGGCGAGGGCGAGCAACGCCCCGGCAATGGCGCCGCGCCAGAAAGAGTCAAACGTGCGTAAGTGCTGCACCAGCGCCTCCGTCCCGGATAAGGATACGTTCGCCGGCGCGTCGCACCCGGTGAAACCGGTCACAGAAACCGGTCCTCACGGACTTGAGCCGTGACCTGTGTCGCTCCGCGCGACGCCTTAGGCTGCGGGCCGACACGCCCCGTCAGCGCGACTCAGCCTTCCACCAGGGTTTTCAGCCTTCCCAGGGCCTCATCCCAGTGTTCCGACACCCGGGTCAGATATTGCTTCAGCTCATTCACAGGCCCCGGATCAAACTCGTAGCGGCTCTCGCGGCCCGAGCGCGCGCTGCGCACGACGCCGGCGTTCTCCAGCACCCGCAGATGCTTGGTGATCGCCTGTCGCGTCAGGCGTGAGCCGCCCGTGAGCTGCGCGATGGAGCGTGATTCGCCGCCCGAGAGGGCGCTGACCAGCGACAGGCGCGTTTCATCGCCGAGGGCGGCGAAGACGGCGGCATGGTGCCGTCGTCGCGCCGCGCTGGCATCAGCCGCGACGCGAGACATGACTCTCAATATTCTTCATCTGCGCCGCCCAGCCACTGTCGTTCATGCGGAACGCCTCCGCGCGCCGCTCGGCCGGCACCTTGTCGAAACCGCTCTCGGTGAGCACCAGCAGCGTGCCCGCAGCGGTTTTCTCCAGCCGGAATTCGACGAGTGTCGGAGTCTCCTCAGAATAGTCGACCTTAGAATCGATGGCATACGGATGCCAGGTGAAGCTGAAGAGCCTCTCCGGTTCGATCTTCTGGATGAGCACTTTCCAGCGCACGTGCTCGTATCCCGGGTGGGTGATCTGTCCCTCAGCCTTGCGGCCGGCGATGAACGGACCCTCGATGTTGACCCTGAACCACGTGCCGAACTCGCGCGAGTCCGTGATGGCGCGCCATACCCGTGAGAGCGGCGCCTTCAGCTCGATGCGTTTTTCTATGCGGTCATTCATATTGCAACCTCCTAGTTGCATATTAACCGGTCGCTGGCAAGATTAGCAACCATTTTGTTGCATATGGCCGCGTGTCACTTCAGGCTCAACCGAGATGAGGATCACTCCCGCGTCCGGGCTCGCGCGCCGCTTGCTTTACAGTCGCATGCCGCTCCGGTAGCGTCCTCTCAGCCATGTCAGCGGTCTTGAGTACCCACGCCATTACGCCGAAGAAGCCCGTGCAGGCGGGCCTCGAGGATCCTGCGCGCTGAAGCGAGCGATGCAGCCGCCGAAGATCTAAGAGGCCCCGCCGGAAACGACGGGGCCTCCTCGTTTGCACCCGCAGGAGAGGAGAAACATGTCCGCGCGTCCTTCCCCGTCACGGCCGGTCGTCGCAATCGTCGGAGCTACCGGCGCGGTGGGGGTCGAGCTGATCCGCTGTCTTGAGCTGCGGCGCTTCCCCCTGGCGGAGCTGCGGCTATTTGCCTCGGCGCGCTCGGCGGGTAAGACGCTGCCGTTTTGCGGGGCTCCACTCACCGTGCGCGAGCTCACGGACGCAAGCTTCGCGGGCGTTGACATCGCGCTCTTCTCTGCCGGCGGCAGTACCTCGAAGCGCTTTGCGCCGCTTGCTGTGCGCGCCGGTGCGACCGTGGTCGATAACTCCTCGGCCTTCCGCATGGACGCGAGCGTCCCCCTGGTGGTACCGGAGATTAACCCTGAGGCAATGCGCGGCCACGGCGGCATCATCGCCAATCCCAACTGCTGCGCGATCATCGCCATCACACCCCTGTGGCCGATCCACAAGGTCAACCGCATGCAACGGCTGCAGATGGCGACCTACCAGGCCGCCTCCGGCGCCGGCGCGGCGGCGATGGAGGAGCTGCGCGAGTCCACGCGCGCCTACCTGGACGGACGCAGCTACGCGCCCAAGGTTTTGCCGCATCCCTACGCCTTCAACCTCTTCAGTCACAACACGCGCGTCGATGTGGCCACGGGCTATAACGAGGAGGAAATCAAGGTCATTCAGGAGACGCGCAAGATCTTCGACGACGCGCAGATTCGCGTATCAGTGACTTGCATACGGGTACCGGTTCTGCGCGCACACGCGATGGCGATCACCTTCGAATGCGAGCGTCCCATCACGCCCGCGCAGGTGCGCGAGCTGCTGCAGAGCGCACCGGGCGTGAAGCTCGTGGATGACCCTGAGCGTAACTACTTTCCCATGCCGCAGGATGCCTCCGGCCAGGATCCGATTCTTGTCGGGCGCATTCGGCAGGACCTGAGCGATCCGCACGGCCACTCCATTTCCCTCTTCGTGGCCGGCGATCAACTGCTCAAGGGCGCTGCGCTCAACGCGGTGCAGATCGCCGAGCTTTTGTGAATGGCAGCAGCGCCGGGACCTCGGCGCGGTAGCGCGCATACTCGGCCGGAAATGTCGCGCGCATGAGCGTCTCCTCGATGCCTAGCTTGCGCACGAAGGCGAACAGTATGATCGCAACACCGAGCAGCGCACGCGGTTCACCGCAGGCGATGGCGCTGCCGAGGAATGCCACGAGGAGGCCCGTGTAGATCGGGTGCCGCACTCGGGCGTACGGACCGGAGCGGATCAGTTCGTGAGCGTGCTTGAGCGTCACCGCAGCGCTCCAGTTGCGGCCGAGATGCACGCGAGCCCACACCGAGAAGCCGAACCCGGACGCCACGAGCACCAGTGCGAGCAGGTAGCGCGCCGGCGTCTCGGGCAGTAGCGGTGTCGACAACCACCCCCAAGGCAGCCGCGGCGCGAAGATCAGCCACGCGCCCACGAGCAGCGGCAGGATGTGCGAGAGGCGCGAGGTGAGTGACTCGCGACGCTGCGTTGTCTTGGCATTCAAAGCCGCCCACGCCCAGTAGAGAAGCCACACCACCCACAGCGCAAGGATGAGCTCGCGAAAGACGGACACCTGCATGACGGACCGAACTCCTGCTCCGTGCCCCGAAAGCGCCGCGCGGTCGGGCTACAACAGATCCTTGAGGCGAAGGTAGAGCATGGCGAGCACCAGGGCCGGACGTCGCAGCGCCTGCCCACCGGGGAAATTGGCGTGCGGGATGCGGGCGAACACATCAAAGCGCTCGGCCATGCCGCCGATCGCCTCCGCTGCGAGTTTGCCGGCAATTCCCGTGAGCGCGATCCCGTGACCGGAGAAGCCCTGCAGAAAGTAGATGTTGGGAGCGAGACGCCCGAAGTGCGGCGCCCGATTCAGCGTGATGTCGACTTCGCCGCCCCAGGAATACTCGATGCGCACGTCCGCAAGCTGCGGAAACACCCTGAGCATGCGCGCGCGCGTGGCGCTGGGTGCATCGAAGGATTTGAATCCTGAGTAGTTGACCCGCCCGCCGAACAGCAGCCGCTCGTCCGCCGAGCGTCGGAAATAGTCGAGTACCCAGTTCATGTCGCTCACGGCGGCGTTGTTGGCGATCAGCTGTCGGGCGCGCTCGCTGCCGAGTGGCTCGGTGGCGACGATGTACGTCGCGACGGCCATGATCTTGGAGGCGAGCGTCGGGGCCGTGGCGCCCAGATAGACGTTGCCACACAGCACCAGGAAGCGTGCGCGCACCTGCCCCTGGGGGGTGCTGATGAGCACCTTTGAACCGGCAGCGTCGCTGAAGGACAGCGCGCGCGTTCCCTCGAACACCTGCGCGCCGAGAGATTCGGCGGCCTTCACCAGTCCGAGCGTGTAATTGAGCGGATGCAGATGGCCGCTGTTGCTGTCGTGGAGGGCCCCGAGATAGCGCTCGGTGGCGAGGATGGCGCGCAGCTCCTCGCGCGGCACGTAGCGCACGCTCGGGTAACCGTAGCCGTCACGCAGCTCGGCGAGCTCCGCGCGCAACTCCCCCACGTGGCGCTCCTTGACCGCGGTGAGCATGGAGCCATCGACCCAGTCGCACTCGATCGAGAAGCGTCGGATGAGCTGGCGCATGAGCGCGAGCCCCTCGACGGACACCTCCCATACGCTGCGCGCCGCGGCCGGACCGATCAGCCGGTCCAGTTTCGCCTGGCCGGCGGCGACGCCCTGGATGGCCTGTCCGCCGCTGCGTCCCGAGGCGCCCCAGCCGATGCGCTGCTGCTCAAGCAGAATGACTTTGAGTCCGCGCTCCGCCAGATGCAGCGCGGCCGAGCACCCGGCGATCCCCCCGCCCACCACACACACGTCGGCGTCGAGCGCGCCTTGCAGCGGCGGGCGCTGCCCGGCCGCATGCGCCGAGGCGGCGTAGTACGAGGGAATGAAGCTGAGCGCTTCCATCGGGCCTCTTTCAAGTACTCCCAAGTGTTTAAGATATTCTGACGCCCAGTCGGCGCGGGGAGGGGAGGATAGCGAGCCGGATGGGCCCAGGGCAAATGTCCGCGGCGCCTCCGCGGCGCCCCTCGGGGGCCTTGGTTTGGCCTTTAGCGCACTTATGTCGCCTGGCGCAAGCTGAGGCTTCCGCCCGTGAGCTGTGCTCTAATAGGCACATACTTCGGAGATTCTTCGGGGCGGTTTGTTTAAGATATTAAACAGCTGCTCCGGTAGCAAGCCGCCATGGCACCCGGCCGTCCGCTCATTGGTATTCCCGCCGACCGGCGCATGGTCGGTGACCACGCCTTTCACATGGTGGGGGAAAAATACGCCCGCGCGGTGATGGACGCAGCCGGCGCCGTGCCGCTTTTGATCCCGTCGCTGGCCGAGGAGCTCGGCTTTGACGAGCTGCTCGAGCGGCTCGACGGGTTAGTCTTCACCGGCAGCCCCTCGAACGTCGAGCCGCACCGGTACCAGGGGCCCCCGAGCGAGCCGGGCACGCTGCACGACCCGGCGCGCGATGCCACGACCTTGCCGCTGATTCGCAAGGCGGTGGGTGCCGGGGTGCCGGTGCTGGGGATCTGTCGTGGCTTTCAGGAAATGAACGTCGCCTTTGGTGGCACGTTGCATCAGAAGCTGCACGAGCTGCCCGGGCATCTTGATCATCGGGATGATGAGGGGCAACCGCTCGACGTTCAGTACGGCCCGGCGCATGAGGTGAGGCTCGAAGCAGGTGGCCTGCTGCGCTCGCTCACCAGCGCCGATCGCATCGAGGTGAACTCCCTGCACAGCCAGGGGATCGATCGGCTCGGTGCGGAGTTGGCGGTGGAGGCGCGCGCGCCGGATGGGGTGATTGAGGCGTTCCGGGTGCGCGATGCGCGGCGCTTCGCGCTGGCGGTGCAGTGGCATCCGGAGTGGAAGGCGATGGCAAATCCGTTTTCGCGTGCGTTGTTTGCCGCCTTCGGGCAGGCGAGCCGCGAGCGCGCGCAGAGTAAGTGAAAGGCGTGACCTATGGTGAGTGAGATCCGGCAGTTTCTGCGCGATCACGGTATATCCGAGGTAGAGGCCATCATCCCGGATATGGCCGGTATCGCCCGCGGCAAGATCATGCCGGCGGAAAAGTTTGCCGAAGACGGCGGCATGCGCCTGCCGGAGAGCGTGTTTCTGCAGACCGTGACCGGTGACTATCCACCGGACACCGGCTCCGCCATGAGTCCGGCGGAAATCGACATCATTCTCAAAGCGGACCAGAAGACCGTGCGCCGCGTCCCGTGGGCCGCCGAACCCACCGCGCAGGTGATCCATGACTGCTTCTATTCCGACGGCCGGCGCGTGACCATGGCGCCGCGGCACGTGCTGCGCAACATCGTCGAGCTGTATGCGCAGCGCGGCTGGGAGCCGGTGGTCGCACCGGAGCTGGAGTTCTATCTGGTCGAGCAGAACAAGGACGCCGACTATCCGTTGAAACCCCCGGTGGGTCGCTCGGGACGCTCCGAGCCCGGACGCCAGTCCTACAGCATCGCCGCGGTCAACGAATTCGATCCGCTGTTCGACGACATCTACCAGTTCTGTGAGGATCAGGATATCGAGATCGATACCCTCATTCACGAGGACGGGCCGGCGCAGATGGAGATCAACCTGATCCACGGCCAGCCGATGGATCTCGCCGACCAGGTGTTTTTGTTCAAGCGCACCGCGCGCGAGGCGGCACTGCGCCACAAGATGTACGCCACCTTCATGGCGAAGCCGCATGCCAAGGAACCCGGCAGCGCCATGCACATCCACCAGAGCGTGGTGGACGTGAAGACACGCAAGAACATTTTCAGCAATCCCGACGGTACGCCCTCGGCGCTGTTCTTCTCGCACATCGGCGGCCTGCAGAAGTACATGCCGGCGGCGATGGCACTGTTCTGTGCCAACGTGAACTCGTATCGGCGTCTGACCCGCTACCTCTCCTCGCCCATCAATGTGCACTGGGGCTACGACAACCGCACGGCCGGCCTGCGGGTGCCCATGTCCGATGCACAGGCGCGCCGCGTCGAGAACCGCGTAGGCGGCGCCGACGCTAATCCCTATATCGCCCTGGCGGCCTCGCTCGCCTGCGGCTACCTCGGCATGATGGAGGGCGTGCAGCCGAGCGACCCGATCGTCGGCAGCGCGCACGATTTGCCCTTCGGGCTGCCGCGCTCGCTTGATGGGGCGCTGCGTGAACTGCGGGCCTGCGAGCCGCTGGTGAAGCTTCTGGGCGAGCCGTTCGTCGAAGCATTCACCCTGGTGAAGGAAGCTGAGTACGAGGTTTTCCTGCAGGTGATCAGCTCCTGGGAGCGTGAGCATCTGCTGCTGAACGTCTAGCGCGGCGGCGCAGGACCAGGAGGCTGCCTTCTCAGGGCCAGCTTGCTGTTATATAAGAAGAGGCGACGTGATCAGCGCCCCCCGATGCTTCTGCCTAAGCGCCGCCCTGGGGGCGCTGCTTACCCTTGGCACAGCCTGCTCGCGCCCGGCGGCGCAGGTGCCGGCCGCGCCGTCCTCAGAGAAGGTGCTCAATGTCTACAACTGGTCCGACTATGTCCAGCCCGCGGTCATCAAGGACTTTGAGAAGGAAACCGGCATCCACGTCAATTACGACGTTTTCGACTCGAACGAGATCCTCGAGACCAAGCTGCTCACCGGCCATACCAACTACGATATCGTCGTGCCCTCTGCCGCCTTCCTGGAGCGTCAGCTGCAGGCGGACATCTACCAGAAGCTCGACAAGTCGCTGCTGCCGAATCTGAAGAACCTGGATGCCGGCATTGAGCGCGCGCTCGCCATCTACGATCCGGGCAACCAATTCGCCGTCGACTACATGTGGATCACCTCCGGGGTTGGCTACAATGCCGTGGCCCTCAAGGCGCGCATGCCCGATGCACCCGTCGACAGCTGGCGCATGATCTTCGACCCGGCCGTGGTCTCCAAGTTTGCCGACTGCGGCGTGTCGATTCTCGATGCACCTTCCGAGGTCGTGGCGACCGCGCTGCTGTATATCGGCAGAAATCCGAACAGCAACTCGCCCGAGGACCTGAAGGCGGCGGAGTACGTGTTGAAGATGATCCGGCCGTACGTGCGCTTCGTCGACTCATCGCGCTACATCGACAATCTCGCCAACGGCGACGTGTGCCTCGCGATGGGCTGGTCCGGAGACATCAAACAGGCCCACGATCGCGCCAAGGAGGCCAACAATGGGGTCGATCTGGTGTACTCAATTCCGCGCGAGGGCGCGATCGTCAACCTTGACGTTTTAGCCATCCCGGCGGATGCACCGCACGCGAGGAACGCGCACCTGTTCATCGACTATCTGCTGCGCCCGGACGTTGCGGCACAGAACTCCAACCTCATCAAGTATGCGAATTCGGTGGATCCGGACCTGCAGCCGCTGCTCGACGCGGAGGTGCGCAACGATACCGGAGTGTTCCCGCCGCCGGAGGTGCGGGCGCGGCTGACGCCCGAGCGGCCGCGGCCGCCGGAGTACCAGCGGCTGCTGACGCGCGCCTGGACGCGCTTCAAGACCGGAAAATGACTTCCCGACCGTCGACCTAAACCTTTAACTCACGCAGGTCCGCTAAGTTGAGCACACCCGTTATGACCCTCGCCGCCGATCCTGCGGCCTACGTTCGCATTGCGAACCTCAGCAAGAAGTTCGGTGACTTTGTCGCCGTCGACAACGTGTCGCTCGACATCCGGCGTGGGGAGATCTTCTGCCTTCTCGGCGGCTCCGGCTCGGGTAAGACCACGTTGCTGCGCATGCTGGCCGGCTTCGAGACACCCAGCTCCGGCAGCATCCAGATCGAGGGCGCGGACATGAGCACGATTCCGCCGTACGAGCGCCCGGTGAACATGATGTTCCAGTCCTATGCGCTCTTTCCGCACATGAGTGTGGAGAAAAACGTCGCCTTCGGGCTGGAGCAGGAGGGCCGCAGCCGCGCGGAGATCAGCCGCCAGGTGGGTGAGATACTCGAAATCGTCAAAATGGCCGGCTTCGGAGGCCGCAAGCCCCACCAGCTCTCGGGCGGTCAGCGCCAGCGCGTCGCGCTGGCGCGTGCGCTGGTGAAGCGACCGAAGTTGCTGCTCCTGGATGAGCCGCTCGCCGCGCTCGACAAGAAACTGCGCGAGCACACGCAGTTCGAACTCATCAACATCCAGCAGCGCCTCGGGGTGACCTTCGTCGTCGTGACGCACGATCAGGAGGAGGCGATGACACTCGGTACCCGGCTCGGGGTCATGAATCAGGGTCGCATCGTGCAGGTGGGCAGTCCCTCGGACATCTACGAATCGCCGGCGAATCGCTTCGTGGCCGACTTCATCGGCTCCGTCAACATGTTCGAGGGGCAGGTGACGCAGGAAGGGCCGGACGGCGTGCACGTCACCTGCACGGAAATGGGCGGTACCGTGCGCGCCGAGCGCGCGGTCACCTGCGCGCGCGGCGCCACCGTCTGGACCGCCATCCGTCCGGAAAAGATCAGCATCAGCCGTAGCGCGCCCGCCGGCGAGGCGGACAACGTGGTGCGCGGCACGGTGCGTGAGATCGCCTATATGGGCGACCTGTCGATCTACCTGGTGCAGATCGATTCGGGCAAGATGCTGCGCGTGACGCTGCCCAATACCAGGCGCGGCGGGGAGCGTCCGCTCGCCCGCGAAGAAAGCGTGTGGCTCTCCTGGCACGGCTCAAGTCCGGTCGTGTTGACCGAGTAGGAGGCCGCCCAAGTGCGCTTGTCCCGGGCAGGAGGAAGGCGGCTGGTCGCCGGCGTGCCCACGCTGTGGTTGCTGCTGCTGTTCCTCGTCCCGTTTCTGATCGTCTTCCGCATTTCCTTCTCCGAAGTGCGCCTGGCAATACCGCCGTACACGCCCCTCATCAGCTGGCACCACGGCTCACCCTCGCTCGATCTGCACTGGTCGGCGTACCGCTTCCTCTTCACCGACTCGCTCTACGTCAGCTCCTACCTGTATTCGCTGAAAGTGGCCGCGGTCTCGACGCTGTGCTGCCTGCTCATCGGCTACCCGATGGCCTATGCCATCGCGCGCTCCGCACCCTCGACACGCTCGGTGCTCCTGATGCTGATCGTGTTGCCGTTCTGGACCAGCTTCCTGTTGCGCGTGTACGCCTGGATCGGCCTGCTCAACAACAACGGCGTCATCAACAATGTGCTGCTGTATCTGGGCCTGATCAAGCACCCGCTGGTACTCATGCAGACCGACTTTGCCGTATACATCGGCATCGTGTATTCGTACCTGCCATTCATGATCTTGCCGCTGTATGCGAATCTGGAAAAGCACGACCTGGCGCTGCTCGAGGCGGCCGCGGATCTCGGTGCCCGTCCGCTGCGCGCCTTCGTGCGCATCACCTTGCCGCAGTCCCTGCCCGGTATTCTCGCTGGCTCACTGCTGGTATTTATCCCGGCGGTTGGTGAGTACGTCATCCCCACGCTGCTCGGGCGCACCGATCAGTTGATGATCGGACGTGTGCTGTCGGATGAATTCTTCGAGAACCGCGACTGGCCGGTGGCGAGCGCGGTGGCGATTCTCATTCTCTTGTTGCTGGTGATCCCCATCATGCTGTTCCAGCGCGCCCAGCGGCGCGAACTGGAGGCCGCTAAATGAAGTCCCGCGGGCTGTTCACGCGCGTGGCGCTGGTGGTGGGGCTGATCTTCCTGTACGTGCCGATCATTTCGATGGTCGTGTTTTCCTTCAACAACTCGCGGCTCGTCACGGTGTGGGATGCGGCCCACTCCCCGACGTTCAAATGGTATGGGGTGCTGGTGCACAACGGGCAGATCCTGAATGCCGCATGGCTGTCCTTGCGCATCGCGCTGATCGCCGCGAGCGGTGCGGTGATTCTCGGCACGATGGCCGGGATGGCGCTGGCACGCTTCGCATCCTTCCGCGGCCGCACCCTGCTCGCCGGCATGACCACCGCCCCCATCGTCATGCCGGAAGTGATTACCGGGTTATCCCTGCTGCTGCTGTTCGTCGCCCTCGCGCAGCTCATCGGCTGGCCCAAGGGTGTCGGGGCGGTGACTATCACGCTGGCGCACATCACCTTCTGCATGGCCTATGTCACGGTCGTGGTGCAGTCACGGCTGGTGGGGTTCGATGAGTCCCTGGAGGAGGCGGCGATGGATCTCGGCGCCCGGCCGCTCAAGGTATTCTTTCGCATCACGCTGCCCCTCATCCTGCCGGCCATTGCCTCCGGATGGTTGCTCGCCTTCACCCTCTCCTGGGATGATCTGGTCATCACGCAATTCGTGGCCGGCCCGGGCTCGAGCACGCTGCCCATGGTGATCTTTTCCAAAGTGCGCTTTGGCGTGACACCCGACGTCAATGCGCTCGCCACGATCATGGTGCTGCTGGTGGCGACCGGAATCGCGATCTCGACGGTGTGGATGCGTTACCGCGAGAAACGCCGCGTACGCGACCTGCAGCTCGCGGCCGCGGCCAACCTGTGAGTGAAGCATGGCGCGCGCAGTGCTCGGCATCGATGTAGGCGGATCGTCAGTCAAGGCCGGACGGGTCGACGTTGCTGCCGGCCGCCTGAGTGGGGAGCTGATGGCGTTGCGCACGCCGCAGCCGGCGACGCCGGCCGCGCTTTTGGGGGTAATCAGGGAGCTGGCGAGCCGCCTGCCCGGGACGCAGCCGCGCGTCGGCATTGCCTTTCCGAGCGTCGTTCAGAACGGCATCACGCACACCGCGGCCAACATCGATAAGGCGTGGATCGGTGCCGCAGCGGCGGCGCTGGCGGCGCGGGAACTCGCCCGACCCGTGCTGTTTCTCAACGACGCCGACGCGGCCGGTCTCGCGGAGATGCGCTGGGGTGCGGGTCGCGACTGCACCGGGACCGTGATCATGTTGACCTTCGGCACCGGCATTGGCACCGCATTGTTTACCGGTGGCCAGCTCTTTCCCAATACCGAGCTCGGTCACCTGGAGCTGCACGGTGTGGATGCTGAGAAGCGCGCCTCGGCGCAGGCGCGCACGCTCGGGCAGCTGGACTTTCCGGCCTGGGCCGAGCGCGTCAACGAGTATCTGGCGGCGATGCATCGGCTTTTCTGGCCGGATGTATTCATCCTCGGGGGCGCGGTGAGCGAGCGCTTTGCCGAGTTTGCTCCCCTGCTGCGTTCGCAGGCCGAACTGCGGGCCGCGCACTTTGCCAACCAGGCCGGTGTGATCGGCGCGGCACTGGCGGCGGCTGATGAGCGCTTCTGACGGCCGCGGTCGGCCCGGTAAGCTGCCGGAGGTGGGCACGACCATCTTCACGATCATGTCGCGGCGTGCGCGTGAACTGGATGCCCTGAACCTCGGGCAGGGCTTCCCGGACTACGACATTGACCCGCGCCTGAGTGAACTCGTGGCTGCGGCGATGCGCGCCGGCCACAACCAGTACGCGCCGATGGAAGGCTTACCGCTGCTACGGGCGCGAATCGCCGAGAAACTGCAGCGCTACTACGGCGTCAACACCGATCCGGAGAGCGAGATCACCGTCACGCTCGGTGCCACTGAGGCGATTTTTTCCGCCATCCAGGCCGCCGTCGGTGCGGGCGACGAGGTAATCGCATTCGACCCGGCTTACGACTCGTATGAGCCGGCCGTGCGGCTCGCCGGCGGCCGCTGTCTGCGCGTGCCGCTCACACAGCCGGGTTTTCGCTACGACTGGGAGCGGGTGCGCAGCCTCATGAGTGCGCGCACGCGGCTCGTGCTCTTCAACAGCCCGCACAATCCGGCCTGCACCACCGCCAGCGCCGCAGATCTGGACGCGTTGGCGGCACTGATCCATGACCACGACGCACTCGTGCTTTCCGACGAGGTGTATGAACACGTGGTCTTCGATGGAGCACAGCATCACTCGGTGCTCACTCACCCGCAGCTCGCCGCGCGCAGCTTCGCCGTGTTTTCCTTCGGTAAGACCCTGCACGCCACCGGTCTGCGCGTTGGCTACTGTGTTGCGCCTCCGGCGCTGACGCGCGAGTTGCGCAAGGTGCACCAGTTCAACACCTTCAGCATCTCGCACCCGCTGCAGCACGCCATCGCCACCTATCTCACCGAGCATCCCGATGGCGGGCGCGGGTTGGCGACGTTCTTCCAGGACAAGCGCGATCGGCTGCGCACGGCGTTGACCGGCTCCGGATTCGTGCTGCCGCCCGCGCAGGGGACCTATTTCCAGTTGCTGGACTTCAGCGCCTTTGCAGCCCCCGACGATACCGCCTTCGCCGAGCGTCTGCTCAGCGAGGCGCGCGTGGCGAGCATTCCGCTGTCGCCGTTCTACGAGAAGCCGCAGCCGCTGTCCTTCGTCCGCCTGTGTATCGCCAAGCAGGACGCAACGCTCGATGAGGCGGCGCGGCGGCTCAACGCGTTCGCCGCGCGCCTGCGCGGGAGTACCTGACCATGAAGAAACCGACTCGTGTCAATCATCCGCCGGAGGTCGAGTTGCCGCCCGGCAACCGCTCGCTGGTGGCGCCGATTTACCAGTCCGTCAAATTCGAGTTCGACACGCTCGAGGAGACCGAACGCTACCTGCGCGGCGAGCGGCCGGGATTTTTCTATACGCGCACCTCCAACCCCACCACCCGCCAGCTCGAACTGCTGCTTGCCGAACTGCAGGGGCGCCCCGACTGCCTGGTCACGGCGACGGGCGTTGGCGCCATTGCTCAGACGCTGCTCGCGCTTACCAAGCAGGGCGATCACATCCTGTGCTTCGTGGAAACCTACAACCCGACGCGCTATCTCATCCGGCGTCTGCTCGGACGCTTTGGCGTTACGCACACTATGCTGTCCATCGAGGATCTCGCCGGCGTCGAGCGCGCGCTCGCGGCCCAGGCGACGCGCCTCGTGTTTTTTGAAAGCCCTACCAATCCGGTGACCAAGATCGCCGATGTCGCCGCGCTGACGCGGCTGGCACGTGCGGCCGGCGCGCTCAGTGTCATGGATAACACTTTTGCCGGCTTTCATCAGCACGGCGGTTATGAGGTGGACGTGTTCATCCACAGTCTCACCAAGTACGCCTCGGGCACCGGGGATGTGATGGGCGGTGCGGTGATCGGCCCGACGGAGCTCATACGTGCCTTACGCACGGACTTTGGTGCGCTCGGCGGCGCTCTCGATCCGCACGCCGCGTATCTGATCCTGCGGGGCCTGAAGACCTACTTCACGCGCTACCAGGCGCAATGCGCGAGCGCCGGGCGCATCGCGCACTACCTGTCCCAGCATGCGGCGGTGGCGCGCGTGCACTACCCGGGGCTGCCGACGCACCCGCAACACGCACTCGCGGCGCAGCAGATGCAGGACTTCGGCACCATCGTCACGTTCGACCTCAAGGGCGGTGCGGCGGCGGCGCGACACCTTGCCGATCACCTTGAGCTGTTTGCGCTCGCGGTCAGCCTCGGCTCCACCGAGTCACTGCTGGTCACGGCGCAGATGATGGCGAGCCGCGAGCTGAGCGCGGAGCAGCAAAGGATTTCTGCGATCACCCCCGGCACCGTACGGCTGTCCATTGGCCTTGAGGATGTCGATGATCTGCTGCTGGATCTCGCCCAGGCACTGCAGGGTGCGCCGGCCTGAGGTTTTGACGCCACGCGCCGCGCCCGTGCGCGAGCCCTGTCATCACTTCGTAGCAAATCTCGCGCCTGCAGCAGCGCGCGCAAGATCTGTCAAGAACTCTGCTGCGATGGAACCGCGGCACGGGTGTTCGGTCCCACTCCTACCTGATTCGAATCTGCCGGAAGGATGCCGCATGAACATCGAGTCGCCCGCGATGCCGTACAACTTTTCGGACCTCGAGCCCGCCATGTCGCGGGACTCGCTCGTTTTTCACTTTCTGCGCCACCAGCGCGTGTGCTACGACCGGCTGCGGCTGCTGATCCGCGATACGGCGCTTGCGGATCTGTCGCTGGAGGAGCTCATCCGCGCCACCGAGGGCAATCCCGCCCAGCACGCGGTGTTTCGCTGGGCCGCTGAGGTGTGGAATCACAATCTGTATTGGCGCTCGATGCGTTCCCGCGGCGGCGGCAGCGCCCACGGTCCCGTCGCCGAACAGATTCGCATACGCTTTGGCTCCTTCGAGCGCTTCGCACAGGAGTTCAGGGAAACCGCGCACGAGCATTTCGGCAGCGGCTGGATCTGGCTGGTGTGGCGTGAGGAAACGCTGCAGATTGTATCGACCGCTAATGCCGCCACACCCCTGGTGCGCGGTGATGTGGCGCTCCTCGCGCTCGATCTGTGGGAACACGCTTACTATCTTGATTTTCAGAACCGGCGCGCGGCATACGTGAACGCGTTCCTCGAGGATCTGGTGGATTGGGACTGTGCTAACCAGACCCTGATCAAGCTGGCCGCGCGCTCGCCGACGCGAGCGGCAACGCTGCCGGGGATCCCCCGCGAGCATGCTGCGCCTTGAGCGGCTGAGCGCTCAGAGACTGCCGGCAACGCGTACCCGGTGCGGGTGGTACGGCAGGACCTCGACCACCTCGCCCTCGCGCAAGCGCTGCTGCACCCCGCGCCAGAACGCCGCGGTGAGAATCTCCCCATGCATACGCAGCAGGGCGGCACGCTGCTCGTCAGTGAAAGAAAGGAAGCGAATGAAGGTCTCGGGGAACACATCGTTCTCGCCCACGTAGAACCAGGCTTCGCCGCGCATCTCATCTTCCGGGTTGGTGGCCTGCGGCACGTCGCGAAAGACGCAGTCGGTCACCTGGCACAGCTCGTCGTAGTCGTAAAAGATCACGCGCCCGTGGCGGGTGACGCCGAAATTCTTCAGCAGCAGGTCGCCGGGAAAGATGTTGGTGTAGGCGAGATCGCGTATGCACTGCCCGTAATCGAGCACCACCTGCTCGGCCGCCTCGGGTGCGGCACTGCGCAGGTAGAGGTTAAGCGGTGTCATGCGCCGTTCGATGTACATATGGTCGAACACCAGGTCCGTGCCATCGTCATGCACGCTGTGGGCGGCCGCGCGCTGCAGCTCAGCGAGCAGCTCCGGGGCGAAGCGCGCGCGTGGAAAGCGCAGCCGCCGGAATTCCTGCGCGTCGACCAGCCGGCCGGCACGGTCGTGGATGAAGACCAGCCGGTACTTCGCCGTCACCTCATCGCGTAAGACCGTCTTCGGATACGCAAAGCGCTCGCGGATCACCTTGAAGACCACGTCCAAGGAGGGCAGCGTGAAGCACACCATCACCAGGCCGCGCTCGCCCGGCGCATGCGTGAAGAGGTCGTCCGTGTGCTCCAGGTGCTGCATGAGTTCCCGATAGCGCTCGGTCTTGCCCTGTCTGGCACGGCCGAGCACCGTGAACAGCTCGCTCACCGGCTTGCGCGGCATGATCCCCTTGAGAAACACCACCGCCTCGGCGACCCGTTCGAGATCGACGTGGAAGTACGAGCGCGTAAAGCTGAAGACGATGCTGATGTCGTCTTCCGCAAGCATGACTGCGTCGACCAACACCCCGCCGTCGGTGTTTTTGAGCGCGATTACGAGCGGTAGTGCGAAGCGCCGGCCGACGATCCTCCCGACGATGTAGGCGCGCGAGATCTGATAGAAGATCGGGCGGATCACCTCCACCTTATCCACTTCGCGGCGCTCGCCGTGTGCGCTGAGTGCGGCCCTTACTTCGGCGGCGACGTACTCGATGCTCTTGTCCAGATCGCGCCAGGGGGAGCGGAAGCGTACATCGCCGAGCAGGTCTTCAAAGAGCAGCGCCAGCGAGCCGTGATTTACGTACGTGTTGCTGCCGACCGCTGTGCGAACATTGGCGAGCGGGTCAAGATCGGTGGCGACGAACTCGATCTCCGGTGCGACGCCGACGGTGCCGAACAGGCGGCGGCTGATCGAGCTGAAGAAGGTTTTGGTGAACTCCGGATCGGGTAGAGCGCCGATCTGGGCGGCGAATTCGTTATGGATCCGCTGCCAAAGGTCGCGGTTCTGCGCCTCCTCGCCCAAAGCCTGTTTCAGCTCCGTGACGGTCTGATTGACGAAGCGGTCGTACAGCTCGATGCGTTCCACCGCGTCCTGGTGGCTGGCGCGCGCATCACGGTTGTCGAAGCGCAGCGGCGCGCGCCGCGTGATGGCGCGAAACTCAGCATTATAGCGCGCGAAGGCGTGCACGATCTGCTGCGCGCATTCGCGCGCGCTCAGACTCTGGGGGTCGGCCGTCCCGGACATGCAGGCGGATTCGCGTCAGTCGAAATCGGTGGGAAGAGTGCGATCGAGCTGGTGCTGGTACAGCCGCTGGATCTGGGACTCGAGGATGCGACCGGTGGAAAGCTCCGGCAGCGCTGTCAGGGCGAAGAAGGCCACGGCATCGGTCTCCGTGCCGGTGGCGGGTTGCCCGCCAAGTAGCTCGCACAGAAACAGGAGCTTGTAGATGTGGTGCACACCGGGCGGATGGGCGTGGCGGTTCTTATCCACCAGCGCAGCCAGTTTCACCGCGCGGGCTTGGTAGCCGGATTCCTCCAGGATCTCGCGCGCCACCGCCTGCGAGGGCGCGTCGTTGACATCGACCCAGCCACCCGGAAGCGTCCAGCGGCCGTCGCTGCGCTCGCGCACGAGCAGCACCCGCTCGGCTTCGAACACCGCGCCGCGCACGTCGACCTTGGGGGTCGCATAGCCGTGCTCGCCCTCCCACAACGCGCGCGCGCGCTCGAGCGGCACATCCAGCTCGGTGTGCAGCGCGCTCTCGGCGAGTTCCTGCAGCTGCAGATAGCGCTCGCGATCAAAGGGATCGGAAGTGAAGGCGAGCCCGTTCTGCGCAATGGCCTGCACCTTGCGGATCCACTCGATGAGGGTGGCGGCGTGTGCCGGCATGCTCACTTGCCCCGCGCGGCGCGTTTCGCGCGCGGCACGCCGCGCGCGTCGGCCGCAGGCCGGGCGGCCTTGCGGATCACGAGCTTCAGCCCCGACCACACCTCGTCCACGGCGCACACCTTGATGTCGACCAGCGTCATGGGCAGCGCAACCTCGCGGATCACGTCCTCCGTGATATCGGTCGCGACCTTGGAGGATCTTTTCGGCCAGCTGACCCAGACGGCGGCATCAGGGCGCATGGCCCGAAGCGCGCTGCGCAGTGCCGCGGTAAGTGCCGCGCGCCGCACGGCAAACACATGAATGACATCGGTGGACTCATCCAGGCGCGCCACGAGACGCGCGCCGGCCGGCAGGGGCGCGAGCAGGGCGGCATAGTTCGCGGGCGCGGCGCGCGCGAACAGCCGGCTGCCGGCGCGCAGGCCGAGCTTCTTCGCCAGGGGCGTGCCGGAATATCCGCTCATCGGGCCGGTGTGGGCGGGCGGCGCATGCTTTGCTGCCGCTGCACGGCGCTAGATGTTGCGGATGAGGGCGTCGGCGAAACCACTGGTGGAGACTTCCTGCGCACCCTCCATCAGACGAGCAAAATCATAGGTCACGATCTTCTGTCCTATGGTCTTGTCCATGGCACTGATGATGGCGTCGGCCGCTTCGAGCCAGCCCATGTAGCGGAACATCATCTCCCCGGAGAGGATCACTGAGCCGGGGTTCACCTTGTCGAGGTTGGCGTACTTCGGCGCGGTGCCGTGCGTGGCCTCAAACACCGCGTGCCCGGTGAGGTAGTTGATGTTGCCGCCCGGGGCGATGCCGATGCCGCCGACCTGCGCGGCGAGCGCGTCTGACAGGTAGTCGCCGTTCAGGTTAAGCGTCGCGATGATGTCGAACTCGTCCGGGCGCGTGAGTACCTGCTGCAGCGTGATGTCGGCGATCGCATCCTTGACGATGACGCGGCCGGCCTGCCTGGCAGCCGCCATTTCCGCATTCGCCGCCTGCTCGCCCTTGACGGACTTGGTGCGCTCCCACTGCTCCCACGTATACACCTGGGCGGCGAACTCACGCTCGGCGAGCTGGTAGCCCCAGTTGCGGAACGCGCCTTCGGTGAATTTCTGAATGTTGCCCTTGTGGACCAGCGTCAGGCTCTTGCGCCGGTTGGCCACGGCGTACTCGATCGCCGCGCGGATGAGCCGTTCGGAGCCGTCCTTGGAAACGGGCTTGATGCCGATGCCGGAACTCTCCGGGAAGCGGATCTTGGCATAGGCCTTGGGGAAAGCCTGGCGGAACAGTTCGAGGAACTTCTGGTTCTCGGGCGTGCCGGCCTCGAACTCGATGCCGGCGTAGATGTCCTCGGTGTTCTCGCGAAAGATCACCATGTCGACCTTCTCGGGATGCTTGACCGGGGAGGGCACGCCCTTGAACCAGCGCACCGGGCGCAGGCACACGTACAGGTCCAGCATTTGCCGCAGCGCGACGTTAAGCGAGCGGATGCCACCGCCCACCGGGGTCGTGAGCGGACCCTTGATGGACACGAGGTACTCGCGACAGGCCGCCACCGTTTCCTCCGGCAGCCAGGTGTTAAACAGCTTGTTCGCCTTCTCCCCGGCATACACCTCCATCCAGTGGACGCGGCGCTTGCCTCCGTAGGCCTTGGCGACCGCGGCATCCATGACGCGCACGGAGGCGCGCCAGATATCCGGCCCGGTGCCATCACCCTCGATGAACGGCACGATCGGGTTCTCCGGCACGCTCAGCTTGCCGTTTCTGATGGTGATCTTCGCGCCCGCGGCGGGCGGCGTCACCGTGGGGCTCGTGGCCGTGCTCATGGGAAGTTCTCCTCGAGGATCACCGGCATAGGGGCCTCGCCGGGCGCGCAATGCTAGCACACGAGCCGCACCGGACGCGGCGCGTACCAAAGCCGGACGCGCCTGTGCGACACTCGTACGCGCAGCACGCCGGGGGCTGCCCAGAAACGAAAGAGCGAGTGTCAAACGCTATGCATGGGAGTGCTCCCGCGGCCGGGAAACCCTCGATCCTCAGACAGATGTGCGCCATCCGGCCGGTCGATCCGACCGAGGTGCTGGGCGAGAATCGCCTGAAGAAGGTGCTCGGACCTTGGGGCCTGACTGCGATCGGGTTGGGCGCCACTATCGGCACCGGAATTTTTGTGCTGACCGGTCAGGTCGCCGCAACGCAGACGGGCCCGGCGATCACGCTGTCGCTGCTGATCGCCGCGTTCGGCAGCATGCTCGCGGCGCTGTGCTACTCCGAGTTTGCCGCGTTTCTGCCGGTGCCCGGGAGCGCTTACCGCTATACCTACGCGACTCTCGGTGAAGCGCTCGCCTGGTTCATTGGCTGGAATCTACTGCTCGAGTACGCGATTTCGGCCTCGACCGTGGCGGTGAGCTGGTCCGCCTATGTGGTCAACCTGCTGGGCGATGCTCATATCCAGCTACCCACGTCCCTCGTCAATGCACCTCTCGGTCTGGATGCGCAGGAGCACCTCATGCGCACGGGTGCGATCATCAATCTGCCCGCCGTGCTGATTGTGCTGGCGATGACGGTCGTGCTTTACGTGGGCGTGCGCGAGTCCGCCGGTGCCAACACGCTCATGGTGACCCTGAAGGTCGCAATCATCGTGATCGTCGTGATCGCGGGCCTTAAGTTTGTGGACCCCGCAAACTTCCGGCCATACGTGCCTGCCAATACGGGAACCTTTGGGCATTTCGGATTGAGCGGCGTGCTGCAGGGGGCCGGCATCATCTTCTTTTCCTATGTCGGCTTCGATACGGCCTCGACCATGGGACTTGAAAGTCGTAATCCACAGCGTGATCTGCCGTTGGGCATTCTCGGGGCGCTCGTAATATCCGCGGTGCTGTACGTGGCCATGTCCAGCGTCCTCATCGGAATGGTGCCCTACCAGAAACTCAATGTCGCCGCGCCCGTCGCGGTGGCACTGGACGCTCACCCGCAGCTTGCGTGGCTTTCCTGGCCGGTCAAGCTCGGCGTCATCGCCGGCATGACTTCCGTCATCCTTACCTCGCTCCTGGGACAGCCGCGCATCCTGCTGTCGATGGCGGATGACGGCCTGCTGCCGCCGTCCATGAGCCGTTGTCACCCACGCTTTAAGACTCCGCACGTCTCGACCGTGATCACCGGTATCGGCGCGGCGCTGATCGCCGGCGCTTTCCCGCTCGACGTGCTCGCGGATCTCGTTTCCATCGGCATCCTGCTGGCGTTCGGAGTGGTGTGCCTCGGGGTGCTGGTGTTGCGCCACACGCGCCCGGATGTCCCCCGGCCGTTCCGGGTTCCGTGGGCGCCCTTCACCTGCATACTCGGCTTTCTCGTGTGTTGTGGCCTCACTCTCACCCTTTCCCACGGCACCTGGATTCGTTTGCTGATCTGGACCGTCATCGGCATGTCGATCTACGCCGCCTACGGGTTCCGCAACAGTCGCTTGCGCAAGCATGTCCCAGACCCTTGAGAGCACTCCGGTCGCGGACGGCTTTCACATGCCGGGGGAATTCGAAGCGCACACCGGCTGCTGGATGCTCTGGCCCGAGCGACCCGATAACTGGCGCGAGGCTGCGCGTCCGGCGCAGCAGGCGTTTGCACAGGTGGCGGCAGCCATTTCCCAGTTCGAGCCCGTCACCGTCGGGGTATCGCCCGCGAACTTCACCGCCGCGCGCGTGCTGCTGGCCGAGCGCGTGCGCGTGGTGGAGATGACCCACGACGACTGCTGGATGCGCGACGTCGGTCCCACCTGCGTGATCAATCGGCGCGGCAGCGTGCGCGGCGTCGACTGGCACTTCAACGCCTGGGGGGGCTTGAACGGCGGACTGTATTTTCCCTGGGACCAGGATGATCTGGTGGCACGCAAGGTGCTTGAAATCGAGCGCTGCGCGCGCTATCGCGCGCCGCTCGTGAACGAGGGTGGCGCCATTCACGTGGACGGGGAAGGCACGGCGCTTGTGACCGAGGAGTGTCTGCTCAACGCCAACCGCAACCCCGGGCTGTCGCGTCAGGATATCGAGCGCGCCTTGCGCGAGTACCTGGGTGTACGGCAGCTCATCTGGCTCGGTCGCGGAGTGGTCAATGACGAGACCGGCGGCCACGTCGATAATCTCGCCTGCTTCGTGCGCCCCGGGGAGGTGTGCCTGACCTGGACCGAGCGCCGGCGCGATCCGCAGTACGCGATCTCACTCGACGCCTGGGAGCGGCTGCGTGCGGCGCGCGATGCGCGCGGACGGCGCCTCAAGGTGAGCCGCCTGCCGATGCCCGGGCCGCTGAAGCTTGCCGCCCGGGAGGCCGCCGGGCTCGTACCGCGCGAGGGCACCAAGGCACGTGTCGCCGGGGAGCGGCTGGCCGCAAGTTACGTCAACTTCTATATCGCCAACGGGGGCATCGTGATGCCGCTGCTCGATCCGCACACCGACCGCCTGGCGGCGCAGCGCCTGAAGCGCTTATTCCCCGCACGGCGCATCGTGGGCGTTGCGGCGCGCGAGATCCTGCTCGGCGGCGGTAACATCCATTGCATCACGCAGCAGATTCCTCGCGGAACGCGAACCCCATCACCGTCTGCGCGGTGAGGCAGGGCTCCCCTGCGCGCCTTGCGGTATCGTCACCGCTCATGCGCATCCCTCGCTTTCGCGCCCGCCGCTGCGGCGCGCTGTTGCTGACTGTGTTCATCTCCTGCGGCGCAGCGGCGCAGCCGCTGGCTGCGGACGCGAGCGCGGCGGTGCCGGCGCAGCGCTTTATCGTCAAGTGGCGCACAAATGCCGCGGCCCCGGCTGACTTAAGCGCCCTCGCCACGCGTGCGGGACTGCGCGTGCTCGAAGCCCGTCACATCACCGCCGGCATCCATCTGCTGCGGGTGCAAAGCGGTGCACCCCCCGCCCAGACTCTGGCGCTGCTGCGCGCCAGCCCCGAGGTGCAGTACGCCGAGCCGGACGCGCGCCGCTACGCACAGGCGGTTCCGGACGATCCACTCTTTGCCGGCCAGTGGTACCTGCAGGACCTGCAGCCCTCGGCCGTGGATGCGCTCGACGCCTGGGATCTGACGACCGGCAGCAACGGCGTGGTGATCGCCGAACTTGATACCGGTGTGCGGTTCGATCATCCGGATCTGCGCAGCACCACCGCCAATCGCCTGCTGGCCGGGTACGACATGATCAGCTCCGTGGCGACGGGAAACACGGGCGAGGGACGCAACCCCGATGCCTCGGATCCCGGGGACTGGATATCCAGCGCCGACCTGAAGAACCCGCTGTTTGCCGGCTGCCCGATCTCCGACAGTTCTTGGCACGGCACGCGCGTCGCCGGGATTCTCGGGGCTATCAGCAACAACGGCGTGGGCATCGCCGGCATGACCTGGAGCGGTTGGATTCTGCCGGTGCGGGTGCTCGGCAAGTGCGGCGGTTATGACTCGGACATCCTCGCGGGCATGGCCTGGGCGGCCGGTAACCACATCGAAGGGGTGCCCGATAACCCCTATCCCGCGCAAATCCTTAACATGAGCCTCGGGGCCGCCGGCAGCTGCCCGCAGAGCTACCAGGACGTCGTCGATACGCTCGTGACCGAGGGTGTGCTCGTGGTGGTCTCGGCCGGCAATGAGGGCGGTCCGGTGGATGCGCCGGCCAACTGTCCCGGCGTGGCCGGGATCGCCGGGTTGCGCCAGGTGGGCACCAAGGTCGGATTCAGCAGCCTCGGTCCTGAGATCGCCCTGAGCGCCCCGGGCGGCAACTGCGTCAATTCCGGTGCCGGTGAGCCGTGCCTGTTTTCCATCGAGACCACGATCAACAGCGGCACCACGACGCCGGCGACCAATACCTACACCGACGAATTCCATTTCAACGTCGGCACCAGCTTCTCCGCGCCGATCGTGGCCGGTATCGCCGGCCTCATGCTCGCGGTCAACGGCAACCTCAACTCGACACAGCTCATCGCGCGCCTGCAGCTGGGTGCCACGGCACCCTTTCCGACGCCGGCCGGGTTGCCGGTTTGCCACCTGCCCTCAGGTCCACAGGATCTGCAGACGAGCGAATGCGCCTGCACGACGGCTGTGTGTGGTGCGGGCATGGCGAACGCCAAGGGCGCGGTGCAGCAGGCGCTGCGGCCGATCGCCGCATTCGCCCCGCCGGCGCGGGTCACGGCGGGCGTCGCGTTCGTGCTGGACGGCAGCGGCAGCGCCGCAGCCTGCGGCGCAAAGATCGCGAGCTACCAGTGGACGTTCGTAGAACCCGTGAACGGCCCGACCATTCAGAATGGCAACAGCGCGCGCGCCACCGTGGTTGCGCCCAGCGGGTCGACCGTCTACGAGCTGTTGCTGAGGGTCACGGATACCGAGGGTCGCACCGACAGTGCGCCGGTCCTCGTCACCGCCTTCTCGGCCAACTCGGCGGCGCCCGCGAACGCGGGGCAGAACGCCTGCCTCACCCCGGTGAGTTACAGCGTGACGGTGGCCCCGACCGAGACGGCCTCCAGCAGCGGCAGCACCTCCGGTGGCGGCGGTGGGGCGCTCGATCTGCTCACGCTGGCCGCCCTTGGGTCCCTGGGCGCCCGTGCAGCGCGGCGTCACACCAGGCGCTCGGCCGCCTCCAGCCATTCGCGCTGCGCGCGTCGGTAGTGCCCGGGCGCGATGCGCGCCTGCTGCAGCAACTCACGCGCGACCTTCTGCGCCTCCTCTTTGTGACCCTGCGCCTGCAGTAACTGCGCGTAGCGCACGGCGGCCTCGGCGCCGGCAAACGAGCCGGCCACCACGCGATACTCTTCGAGCGCCTTGGGCATGTTCCCTTCCGCCTCAAGCGCGCGCGCATACAGCAGATGGCCTGCCGGGGAGCGGAAATCAGGGTTCAGGCGGATGAGCTCATCGAGCGTCGCGCGCGCGCCGCTTGCGTCGCCTTTGCCAAACTGCGCCTGCGCCAGCCCGAGCATCAGGTTCGGGTCATGCTCGTACAGTCCGGTGAGCGCCTGACGGTACTGGGCGATCGCCTCCTCATAGCGCTCGTGGCGTACCAGTTCCTCCGCGTAGCGCTGGCGGCTGGCGACGTTGCCGCCCACGCGTACTTCGGTCTCGTAGCGACGCAGCTCGCGACCCGGATCCACGGCCTTGCGCAAGCCGCGCGCGGTGCGCTGCGCGGTGCGACCGCGCAAGAGACCCGGAATGATTTCAATCGCAATGTAGGCGAGGATACCCGGCAGTGCGATCACCGGAATGATCAGCACCCAGATCCACAGCTGGTTGCGTCCGGTCTTGATGACGTGAACAATGAACGCAGCCTGTATGAGAAGCGAAACAATCCCGAACCACATCGCATTTGTCTCCGCGCAATCTAGTGTATCGGCGCCGCGGGTCGCGGCAGCGCAAAAGCCATGACGTAGTCGCCCGGCGGGGTTCCCAGCGGTCCGTGGCCCCCGGCGCTAATAACAACGTACTGACGCTGATCGGGCCCCGCGCGGTAGGTCATGGGCGTCGCCTGACCGCCGGCGGGGAGTTTGTACTTCCACAGTTCGCGTCCGGTCTCGATGTCGAACGCGCGCAGGTAACTGTCCATGGCTGCACCGACAAAGACCAGATCCCCTGCGGTCGCAATCGGACCGCCCATGTTCGGCATGCCGAAGTCACGCGTCGGCACGAACCACGGCGTCAGTCCCTCGGTCGAGCCGAGCGGTACCTGCCAGACGATGCGGCTGCGTCGCAGATCGACGCTCACAAGGGTACCCCAGGGCGGGGGCGTGCAGGGAAGTCCGAACGGTGACAGCAGGGGCTCGCGCCGCATGGCGTAGGGCGCGCCGGCCTGCCGGCCGAACTCCGAGTGCGGGTAATCCTGCGAGCGCAGCTGCGCTTCCAGCTGCGCTGCGGAGAGCAGGGTGACGACCATGGGCAAGTGATTGACGGCGGCGATGAGGCGCTGGCGCTGTTCGTCGAACACGAGGCCGCCCCAGTTCACCCCGCCGATGTAGCCGGGGGTGAGCAGGGTACCGTGCACGTCCGGCGGCGTGAAGATGCCCTCGTTGCGCAACGAGCGGATGAGGTCGCGGCACTTTCCGCGGTCCCAGAAGCTGAGGCCCCAGGCGTCCTCCGGGCGCACCGGCGCCTGCGAGACCAGCGCCGGCAACTGCGAGAAGGGCTGCGTGCGGGACGCCTGCTCTCCGGGCACGAGACTCGGCGGCACCGGCTTTTCGCTGATGCCAAAAAGCGCCCGTCCGCGCGTGCGCTCGAACACGTACAGCATGCCCGTCTTGGTTGCCTGAATGACCGCCGCCACCGGGGCCCCGAACACCTCCACGTCGCCGAGCACCGGCTGGGCGGCGACGTCGTAATCCCACAGGTCGTGATGCACCAGCTGCTGCTGCCAGGCGAGTTTGCCCGTGCCTGCCTCGAGCACGAGCAGCGAATCGGCAAAGCGATTGGAGCCCACGCGCAGGCCGCCATAAAAGTCCGGACTCGCCGAACCGGTCGGGATCAGCACCAGCCCATGCTCCTCGTCGACCGTCATGACGCCCCAGGCGTTACCGGCGCCGGTGTTCTGCGCCTGCGTCGCATCCCACTCACCGGCCCCCGGGTGGTTGGGCGAGTCGGGAATCGGGTCGAAAGCCCATACCTGCGCGCCGCTGCGTGCATCAAAGGCGCGGATGACGCCGCGTTCCACGCTGACGGCACGGTTGTCGCCGATGCCGGAGCCTACGATCACGAGGTTGCCGTAGATCGCCGGCGGGGAGGTAACCACATAGGCGCCCACATCGCGGATACGGATGCCCTGGGTCAGGTCGAGTTGGCCGCCACGACCGAAGCTCTCGCAGGGGCGTCCGGTGTCAGCGTCCAGCGCCAGCAGGCGCGCATCGAGCGTGCCGGTGAACACACGTCGGCGGCACGCAACCGCCACCTGACGCAGTTCGCTGTCCTCCCACAGGCTCACGCCGCGCGCGCTCGCTTCTGTATAGCGGCGTGCGCGGTCGATGTGCGGGTCAAAGCGCCAGCGTTCCTTGCCCGACTGCGCGTCGAGGGCAATGACGATGTTAGTGGCCGTCTCCAGATACAGGGCGCCATAGGCCAGCACCGGGGTTGCCTCAAACGTCATCTTGCCCGCGCGGGTGAAGCCTGCGCCACGTTCGCCGGTGCGATACAGCCACGCAAGCTCAAGGTGCGCGACGTTGCCGCGGTTGATCTGCTCCAGACTCGAGAAACGACGGCCGAAGGCATCGCCGCCGTAGAAACCCCAGTCGCTCGCGCCGCGCGACTGCGCGCGTGCGTGCGGCGTGAGCAGAGTGCACGCCGCCAGTGCGAGCGCGCAGGCGCGCGACGGGCAGGCGCGCGCGCGCCGGGGTGGCACGGTTCGGATCATGGCAACATTATCCTTGATCGCAACGCTCACTCGCGAGTCCAGCGCTTCCGCGCCCGCATGCTGCTATTCTTCAGCCCGTGAGTTCTATACGGGCGGTTACGCCCCGTCTCGGGGTACTGAGTTTTTTCCTCACAGTTTTGTGGCTCGCATCTTCGCCAGCCGGCTACGCACAAACCTCCGCCGAATCCTCCCCCGCAACTGCCGCACCACCGCCGCACCGGCTGCGCGTCGGCCTGGTGCTCTCCGGCGGCGGCGCACGCGGCGCGGCCCACGTGGGAGTGCTTAAGGTGCTCGAAGACCTGCGCGTGCCCGTCGATGTGATCGCCGGCACCAGCATGGGAGCGGTGGTCGGCGGGCTGTACGCCAGCGGTCTGGATGCGCGGCAGATCGAGAAGCTGATGACCTCGCTCAACTGGCGTGACGCTTTCCGCGATCGGCCGGCCCGCGAGGACCTGGATCTCAGGCGCAAGCAGGAGGATGAGGAGTTTCTCGTCAAGTTTCCGCTCGGCTTGCGCGACGGACGGGTCGTCTTACCCCGCGGCCTGATCCAGGGGCAGCGCCTGACCGAGACACTGCGGCGCCTGACGCTGCCGGTCGCGCGCCTCAGCAACTTCGATGATCTGCCCACGCCGTTTCGCGCGGTCGCCACCGATCTGGAAACCGGGGAGGCCGTGATCATGGGCTCGGGGGACCTGACGACGGCGATGCGAGCGAGTCTGTCGGCGCCGGGGGTGTTCGCGCCCGTGGAACGCGACGGGCGGCTGCTGGTGGACGGGGGTATTGCTGACAACGTGCCGGTCGACATCGCACGCGCCATGGGTGTCGACATCGTCATCGTGGTGGATGTGGGCTTTCCGCTGCTGCCGCGCGAGCAACTCACCAGCATCCCCGTGATCTCCAACCAGATGCTGGCGATACTGATCCGCCGCAATGCGCAGGCACAGCTCGCCACCTTGCGGCCGCAGGACATCCTCATCCAGCCGCAACTCGGCAACACCTCTTCGTTTGACTTCGGAGTCGTCGCTCGGGTGATCAGCGCCGGGGAGCTGGCAGCGCGCGGCAAGAGCGCGCAGCTCGCCAGCCTCGGCGTGAGCGCGCCGCAGATGCAAAGCTACTTTGCGCGCCGTGAGGCGCCGCGTGCGCCACCCCCGGTGATCGATTTCGTGCAGGTCGATTCCGGCTCCGTGCACTACGTGCCTTCCGCCAACAGTCTGTTCAAGGGTCTGATCGGCAAGCCGCTTGACCCGGACGCCGTGGCGCAGCGCATCACCGCAGTCTATGGTCGCGGCGGCCTTGACACGCTCGACTATCACGTCGTAGGTGACGGTGACCGCTACGGACTGGCGATCGATGCACGTCCGAATTCGCAAGGTCCGAGCTACATGCGCTTTGGCCTGAGCTTGCAGGATGACTTCGAGGGCAATTCGACCTACAACGCCGCGGTCCGTTTCGTCGTGCCGGACATCACACCCAATGCGGGCGAGTGGGCCACGGACCTGCAGGTCGGCAACATCTCACAGGTGTCAACGGAACTGTTCCTGCCGCTGGCGCAGTTCTCCGGGTGGTTCGTCATGCCGCACGTGCAGACACTGTCGCGCGATGTCGACCTGCTGCAGAACCAGGACATCATCGCCGAGTACCGCATACACATCTTCGACTACGGTACGGACTTCGGACGCCAGTTCAGCAACTGGGGCGAGATCCGCGCCGGCGTGTTCCGCGAGACCGGGCATGTGCGCCTGAAGATCGGAGATCCGGCGGATCCGAATCTTCCGGACATCACCAATGAACCGTGGGACACGACCGATTATTTCCTGCGTTTCACCTACGACCGCCTCGATGACATCAATTTCCCGCACTACGGGCAGCAGGGGGTGCTGCAGTGGACCGGGGTGCGCAACGTATCGGCGACCCAACAGCCCTCCGACCAGGTGACGCTCAATTACATCGGTGCCTATTCGTTTGGTCGGGATACGTTCCAGTTATCCGCATCCGGCGGCATGACGCTGCAGTCGCAGGTCACGGACGTCAACCAGCTGTATTCGCTCGGTGGCTTCCTGAATCTCTCGGGCTTGCGCGCCAACTCACTCCTGGGTCCGAACTTCGGCATCATGCGGGCGCTCTACTACCGGCAGATCGGCCGCGGCGGCCCCGGCTATCTCGACGTGCCGACCTATATTGGCATGTCGCTCGAAGCCGGCAACGTCTGGCAGACGCGCAGTGAGGCGAGTTTCAGCAACACGCAGAAGGATGCGAGCATCTTTCTCGGGCTCGACACGTTCCTTGGGCCGTTGTATCTGGCCACCGGCTTTGACGAGCACGGTAACCAGGCCTGGTATCTGGTGCTCGGGCATGTGTTCTAGCACTGCCGCGCCGTGCTAAGCGTCTCCGGTCGGCACGATCGCGCGTGTCTCCGCCATGAGGATGATCGCGCGCTCCGGGGCGCGTGTGCGGTGCACGATCCCCTTGGGCACCACAAAGCCCTCAAGCGGCTTGAGCTCGACGGAACGCCCCTCCAGATCGATGAAGAAGCGACCCTCGAGCACAAAGAAGAACTCGTCGTCGTGCTCGTGCTTGTGCCAGTGGTATTCCCCTTGCAGCACGCCCAGCCGGATGACCGAGTCGTTCACCTGGCACAGCGTCTGGTTGTACCAGCGGTCCTTGCACTGCGCGACGAGCTCGGGCACGTCGATGATCTCGAGTGGCGCGAACTTCACGTCCAGGTGCGTGGCGTAGGGAAAATTCTCAGCGATGGTCACGGGCGTCCTCCTTTCGCCATGGCGGCGGGCCGGCACGCGCCGGCGGCAGCGCCATGGGCCGCTATAGCCCGCGGCTCTCGGCGAGCTTTTCGATCTTCTGGAACACCAGCGCGGGCCTGTCGCCCGAGCGCGAGTACATGTCGCCGGAGCGCGAGTACTCGTGCCGCCGGCTCATCTCCGTGATGGCCGCATCCCGCTCCTCGGGCGTCGGGTACCAGTGCAGGCGTTGCCACTCCGTCCCCAGGAGCTTGCGGAAAGGATCCCCCGGCGGGAGGCTTACGCGGATCCCGTAAGGCCGTAGCTTCTCGATCGGTGGGGTACGAAGGTTCTGCGGTTGACTGATGCCCATGCGAGGCAAAGCTTACGGTGCGCCCGCGCGGGACGGCAAGCGCGGCGGATTGACCGTCCCGGCCGCCGAAGGCGGCCGCGAGGCTTGAGTCAGGGCGCATGGGTCCCCACACTTACCGCCTCGTGCAGGAGAACCGTCGACCCGGAGGTCGTTATGGCGCTGTTTCGCAAGAAAGCTGTGATGCCCGTGCCCGAAGAGGCTCTCCCGGGACGCAGCACGCCCCTCAAGGTAGCCGCCACGCACTTCGTGAACGGTCACAGGATTGTGCCTCCGTTCCCGGCCGGGATGCGTGAGGCGCTCTTCGGGCTCGGCTGCTTCTGGGGCGCGGAGCGGCTGTTCTGGCAGCTCCCCGGGGTTTATTCGACGGCGGTCGGGTATGCGGGGGGCTTTACTCCTCATCCAACCTACGAGGAGGTCTGCAGCGGCCAGACCGGCCAGGCAGAAGTGGTGCGCGTGATCTACGATCCGGAAAAAATCGACTACCAGGACTTGTTGAAAGTGTTCTGGGAGTCACACGACCCGACCCAAGGCATGCGACAGGGAAACGACGTCGGCACGCAATACCGTTCGGCCATCTATGTCACAGACCCGGAGCAACGTGCGGCGGCGCAGGAGTCCAAGCAGGCGTACCAGGCACGCCTTACGGCCGCGGGCCGCGGCACAATTACCACGGAGATCCGCGAGGCACCCGAGTTCTTCTACGCCGAGGACTATCATCAGCAGTACCTTGCGAAGAATCCCGATGGGTATTGCGGGATCGGGGGATGTGGGGTGCCCTTCAAAGTCGCGGAGTTACAGGTGGGTGAGAAGGCGTAAGAGCCGGATTCATCCTGTTTTCCCGCGTTACGAGTCGTCTGATTCAAGACCCTGCGTATTTCTGGGGTAGAGCGGCGCGAGTCCACGGGCAGTTCGCTGCTGCTCGCGACCGTGATCAGGAGGTCGCAGGTGACGCAGCCATACCACGAGATCGAAAGGATTCGACGGACGAGGACCAAGAGCGGACCCACGTCGTAACGTAGCAGTCAGGAACCCACACTGACGTCGCCGCCGGTTGCGACGCCACGGAAACGCCATATGCCGGCTGTGCGGAAGCTGCTAGCGGTTCCAAACGTATCCTCCAGGAACTGCACGTAGCTGATCCTGTCACCCGTCATCTTCGCAAGCAGTGCAAAGGGAGAGGTAATCTCCTTCCCAAGCGTGCGCGTTCGGTACGTAAAGCTTCCGAACATCGCGACGCTATGTTCGTTGGCGATCACGTCTCTGACCTCGAACGCCTTCGTCTCCCAAACCCGCCCGATGCCGTTGAACACGTCAACGATGCTCTGTGGCCCCCGGTTTGTGCCTGCCCAGGGGAGCACCTTGTGCAGCTCGGGATTCTCGAAGCTCAGGGATACGTAGGTGACGTCCTCGGTAGTGAGGCCGCGCACATGCTCGATGTTTGTCGGGTTCGAAAGGAGCGCTTGTACCAATTCAAGCGGGGTTTTCATCTGGGCCTCCTATGTTTCTTAGTTAGGGCGTCAAGGTCTCGACGGACTTAAGCTCCATCTACAGTAGCAGCCGCGGCAGCGGCCGGGCTCGGCACTGCCTGGCTTCCAGGCTCTCTCATTAAGGACTATCTGGCTTCCCGCGCGCCAGGCCCCGTGATGACACGCTTTCCGCCTCCCGAAGCAGGCATATTTGTCGTCCGGCCTCCGGGGCAACACCCCGCGCGAACGATTCGGGTCCTCACCGAACTACTGATCGAGCATTTCGCATAGCTGCCGGGAACGGGCGCGTCCGTGCAGTTGCTGCGGCCACGAAGCTCCACGATGCCGTTGATTAGGTCCGTCTAATCACCTGACGCCGGACTTCGAGACACCGAGCCCTCAAGCGGCCGGGCCCGAGCCAGTGCTGCTGCCAGGGCAATGAAGGTCTACGAAAGCGCCGACAACACAGCGAAGTTCATTAAGATAATCCTTTTCTTTAAGGAAGCTGAACTCCAGCGAATGCAGAAGATTCTTCGCGATCTTGGGCTCGAACGGCGTAGAGAGGTCGTGCTGTTATCGCTTCAGCGCCGACTGTCACCAGCCGTACCTTGCGAACAATCCGGAGGGGTACTGCGGGATGGGGGGCTGCGGGGTTCCATTCAAAATTGCTGATTTTGCGATGGGAGAGAAGGCGTGATCGAAGGTTCGACGTGGGTCCGGGACCCGCGCACCCAACAAAAAGGGCGGGTTACCCCGCCCTTTTTTGTTCGCCCAATGCTCAGGCTGGTATCCGCCCGGCCTCCCGTTCAAAACGTCGGACACGGATTGAACGGTAGAATCTGGCGAAAGTCCTCATAGATGTATTGGGTGCCATTCGGCGAGGGATAGGAGAGCGCCAGAAGCTCCCCGTACTCCGCCCTGGAGTTGCCACCGAAATCGAACAGCGTGCCGGGAATGAACGGGCCGCCCTCCTGCCACCGACACCCATCGAAGTCGAACCGGGTGCTGTAGATCGGGTAGAACGCGGCTCCCACCGGCGGATTGACGCAGCCGGAGCCCGGGCTCGGATCAGAAGGGTTGGACAGATGCCGCTGGCACGGCGGGGTGGTCTCGAACTCGATGCGCGGCATATCCGTCTCGAAGGCAACGCGACTGAAGTTCTCCTGGTGACCCCGCCGGTCGGTGAACACCGGGCTGGAGAAGATGATCGGCTGCGCATGATATCGCGCATCGAGGAACGGATTCCTGAAAGACCCGGGCCAGGTGTTGTTACGGTACGGGACACCGTCGAAGTCCTCATCCGCATCGACGCAGCCCCCGATCTGAACGAATCCCGGGGGAACGAGCGAGGGATCGATGCAATCTAGATCATCGATTCCCGGCGGATCGCTCGCAGAGTCCGAGGCGCACGGCCCGACTCCTGCAGGAACCGAGCTGCAATACTCAAAATGCCCGATCTCATCCGAGAACACAATGTTGTACGAGTGCGCTGCCCCCGGGACGCGGGTGCGCTCGCTGGAGGTCGCGTATGTGGGGTGAAAATCATGCGGCACGTTGTGAGTTGCGAAACTGCACTCCGTTCCGCTGGGATCCCACTTTACCGCCGCGAACCCGTTCGCGGCGCTCGCCACCATAAAGCCGGTCTGGCCGGTGGTGACATCCTTGACGGTGATCTTCAGCCCATGTTCGGTATCGGCGAGTGTCACGATCAGCTCATCACCCCCATTCATGAAGAGTGTATTGGCATTGGTCGACACGAACGGCCCAAGGGGGCTCGGTGAGCCGGCCGGAAACGGGGTGCCGTCGGTCTGGATGTACGCAAAGTTGACATACTCGGTGCTGACCGCCGCGACGCAGGCCGGGTTGTTGTTCTGCCCGGTGTTCGCGTTATCGTCAAACGTGTCGATGTTCAGCGCCGCTGCCCATTGCGTGGCGCTGGTGCTGGTGACCCAGCCCGGCGGGTAGAACTGCATCTCCATGAAGGCCGTGCCTGGGTGCCGGCCGATGTAATCCGGTGCGTGCGGGTTCGGGTTGTTGAAGATGTTGCTGTCAGAATCGGGCGTGCACGGTATGTTCGGACCGGCGTTGGGAGACCCGCCCGGATTGGGATCGCCCTGATCGTCGCACACTGCCATCCCGAACCAGAAAGCCGGATGCAACTGAAAGTTCCACGTTCCTCCGGTGCCGTCCTGTTTGGGTTGCAGGGGCGGATCCTTCGGCAGCCGCAGCCTGTAGACCTGGTTGTAACCCGAGCCCGGCTCGTTGGAATAAAAGAGCACCGCCGGCTCGTCATGGCCCACGTAAGACCAGCTGCCGCCGGGATTCTCGCGCGCCTCCGCGCACAGGATTCCACTCACCTCATTGCACTTAAACAAGTCGGGGTGCGGGGGCGACGCCTGGGCTAAGGCGCTGCCGAGCAACAGGAGCCCTGCACCGAGCACGGCTCGGTACGACCATCTCTGGTTCTGCATGACGGAACCTCCCTTTGGAACGTCGACGTTGTTGAAAGTCTCCCGCGGGACCTGAGATCCCGGCCGCTGCTTTCGTTTTTACTGCTTGGTTCGCCGGCACCGGCGTGTGAATTTTGTGCGCGCATGAATTGCCGTTGCAAGCCGGTGCGTTCCGCCGGGAACGCCCGTCATGACCAAGCCATAACGGAAATGGCCGGTTATGTAAGACGGTTGGTGGAAGTCTGCGGGGGCGAACGGCGGGCCGACCGCGCAGCGGCTCGGACTCGACCGCGGCGACGACGGGACGCACACGCTGCGGTGCACCAAGTCGACGCCGACCGACGGTCGAAAGAAGCATCTCGCGGCGTCAAACTTGCCGCTCGTTGTCTTGCGATGCGAACGCGGGCAACTGCGATTAGTTTCGCTCAGCGTATTCGGCGACTAGCACCGCATATTGCGCCATCGGAGGGAAGGTTTCGTAGCTGTGTACTGCGGGGGTGGTCGCCCACGGAAGCTTTTCTTTCGTACATGTCTCAATGAAGGGCACGAACCAGGACGCGTCGTCCAGCATCGTCGCGCGAAGATTGACGAATTGGTCCATGCCGTGCGGCCTGGTAAACATCCAACTTTTGCAGTGGGGCAGAAATAGTGCCGGTGTACTCCGTGGAGTCCGCCAGGCACGGGCGCACCTTTGATCACCGAGAATCCTTCAGTAGGAATCGCGGCGCTCAGTGAGAACGCACTCGCACTCATTCGCTGGCAGCCAGTGCAGTGGCAGGCCATGGTCAGAAGTGGCGGCGCGGTGACCCTGAGACGCAACTGCCCGCACCGGCATCCGCCTTCCCACGGGAGGTTCCAGTTATGACTCATGCTCGGAAAACTCGCTGGTTGAGCAAATTAGGATATAGGATCTTTTTTGCTGAGCAAGGAATGGCTACTCTTGTCTCGGGCTTGCCCACTTGAATGAGGATCTCGACCGACCACGGCCGAGTGAAGCACAAACTGATCGCTGCGGCAGATTTGCGCGCCGCTCACGGTAGCTGCAGCCAGTGCCGGCTTCGGCGGCCCGGATGAGAGAAAAAACGAGGGAGTTGTTCAGTTCCTGTCCTCAGGAGGCTAGCTGGCGTTCAAAACGATACCGCTTTCTAGGACAGGTCATTTCGAATATCTACTTCAGCGAGCCGTATCAGTGTCTGACCGGTGCATGAAATCGACGTTGCCATGAGTGCCGCTCCCAAGCTCGTTTGGACTTGCATCTAGAACGCTTACCCGATGCGAGCTCTCAAAACCCACGGATCAGCTGCGGCCTCAATCGAGGTCCGCTCCATCGACTATGTGCCCGATGACGAGCGGCATGGCGGGCTCCTGAGTCAATTTAGCTTGTGGCTTGCGGCCAACCTGCAGATCACCGCGATCGTAACTGGGGCGCTCGCTGTGGTATTCGGCGGCGACGTGTTCTGGTCGCTGATCGGCCTGTTCGCGGGCCAGCTGATTGGCGGTGCGGTCATGGCGCTGCACGCTGCGCAGGGTCCGCAGCTCGGTCTGCCGCAGATGATCTCTTGCCGGGTCCAGTTCGGAGTCTACGGCGCGATCATCCCGATGGTGGCGGTGTGCCTGATGTACATCGGCTTTTCTGCCAGTGGATGCGTATTGGCCGGCCAGGCGCTAAGTCAGCTGCTCGGTGTTGGTGATGGTGTCGCCATCTGCCTCTTCAGTGTCTGCATCGTAGTGGTGACACTGTTCGGCTATCGCTTCATTCACTTTGTCGGGCGGCTGTCGAGCGTCGTAGGCATCGCCGGATTTTCCTATATGTTCTACCGGCTGTTTGCGGGCCACGATATCTCGACCCTGCTGGGCGAGCGGCATTTCTCGCTGAGCAAGTTTCTGCTGGCGATGTCCCTGTCGGCGTCCTGGCAGATTGCCTTTGGTCCGTATGTGGCCGACTACTCCCGCTACCTGCCGCGCGACACGCCCCCGTCAGGGGTATTCGCTGCGGTGGGACTGGGATCAGTCATTGGTTCGCAGATAGCGATGAGCTTCGGGGTTCTGGCTGCCGCCCTGGCCGGTAAGCAGTTCGAGCACCATGAGGTTGCCTATATCGTCGGTCTCGGGGCCAGCGGCGCGGCCGCGAGTCTGTTGTACTTCAGCATCGTTTTCGGCAAGGTCACGGTGACCTCGCTGAATGCCTACGGCAGTTTCATGTCGATGGCGACCATAGTGAGCGGCTTCAGACGCGGCCTGCGCATATCGGTGTGGCATCGTTTCTTCTACGTGCTCGCGATGGTCGGCATTTCGGTGGGGCTCGCGCTGACCGGCCGTCACTCCTTCCTGAAGGAGTTCGAGTCCTTCATCCTGTGCCTGCTCGCCGTGTTTACGCCGTGGAGCGCGATCAATCTGATCGACTACTATTGCTTCACGCGTGCGCGCTACGACGTGCCGGCCTTGTCCGACCCCGATGGGCGCTACGGCAGGTGGAACGCAACCGGTATCACAATTTACCTGGCGGGCATCCTCGTTCAGATCCCGTTTCTCTCGACCTCGTTCTACACCGGGCCGCTGGTGGCGCCGCTCGGCGGCGTAGACATCTCGTGGGTTCTCGGTTTGCTCGTGCCGGGCACTCTGTACTATGTAGCGGGACGGGGCTCGCGCCGACGCGCCCCCGCGCAGCTGATCCTACCGGCCTGAGCCACGGCGCGCGCGTGGGGGCAGGAGAGTACCCGCCTTAAGAGGAAGGGAATCCGGCGGGCCGATGGTCGATAATTCCACGATGACACCGGGAGTTGGGTAATGAACGACTCGTCCGTCTACACGCCGCCGCAAGTCTGGCAATGGGACAAGGAAGTCGGTGGCCGCTTCGCGAAGATCAATCGCCCGCTCGCCGGAGCGACCCACGAAAAGGAGCTGCCGGTGGGCCGCCATCCGCTGCAGCTTTACTCACTCGCCACGCCTAACGGCGTGAAGATCACGGTAATGCTGGAGGAGCTGCTGGCGCTTGGCCACAGCGGCGCGGAGTACGACGCTTGGCTGATCCGCATCACTGAAGGGGAGCAATTCGGCAGCGGCTTCGTGGCCATCAACCCGAACTCCAAGATTCCGGCGCTCATGGACCGGAGCGGGCCGACGCCGATCCGCGTATTCGAGTCAGGAGCGATTTTGCTCTATCTTGCGGAGAAGTTCCGGGCGTTCCTGCCGACCGACACGGCCACGCGCGCTGAATGCATTTCGTGGCTCTTCTGGCAGATGGGCAGTGCACCGTACCTCGGAGGCGGGTTTGGTCACTTCTACGCCTATGCACCTGCCAAGATCGAGTATGCGATCGATCGCTACGCGATGGAAGCGAAGCGCCAGCTCGATGTTCTTGATCGGCGCCTGGCGCAGGTTGAGTATCTGGCCGGCTCGAACTACACGATCGCCGACATGGCGGTCTGGCCCTGGTATGGCGCTCTGGCGAAGGGCGCTCTGTACGACGCGGGCGTATTCCTGCAGGTGCAGGAATACGCGCACCTCCAGCGCTGGACCGACGCGATCGCCGCGCGCCCCGCCGTACAGCGCGGGCGCAAGGTCAACTGCACCTGGGGCGAGCTCTCCGGTCAGTTGCACGAACGGCACGACGCCAGAGACTTCGAGACCAAGACGCAAGACAAGATCGCAGTTAATCAGACCACGACCGGCGGATGATTCGGGAGCGTTGCCGCTAGCCTTTTGGCAGCACGATCGGTCGCTCCCGCAGCAACAGCACCCAGTCCCCGTTCTCCATGAGCGCCTCGCGTCCCAACTCGCCGATCAGCGCGCGCTCACTTTGCAGGCGGCCTACGGTGTCGGGAGCTGCCTCCATGCGTGCGATGGCCGCCTCGGCCCGGGCGAAGATGGCCGCAAAACGGCTGTATTGATGCGCCTGGGTGCGCATGCCGAAGCGCTCACCGTACGTCTCCCCGAGGGCCGCAGCGATGGGCGCGAAACCCATGATGAGCACCAGCCAGTGACGCCAGTGTCCCAGCGGCTCGAGGTAGTTCCAGAAAACGACCAGCGCCATCGTCGACAGCAGGCCGCCCGCCAGACAAGCGCCCGACAGACGCTCGATGCGGTGGATGCGCGCCATCAGCGACTTGGCCCGGCCGCGGTAGTACTGCGCCTGACCGCGTACCCATTGGCGCTGTACCAGATCCGCGCGCGGCTGCGACGCCGGTGGCAGTGCGTTGGCACCACGTAACGCGTCGCGGATCCAGCGCAGTTCATCCAGCTGCTTGCGCAGGTAACTTGCCGCGGCACTGTCGGCAAGGCCCGCCAGGCGCCAGTAGAACTGTACGCGCAGGGCCTCGGCGAGGGCCCGGTAGTCGAGGTAGCGGCCCTGGGCGTCCGCGCGCTTTTGCCACAGGTAGAGTGCAACGATCGCGGAGAAGATCAGCAGGTAGATGATCGGCAATGCGCGGCGCGGCATGATCTCGGCGTAAATCTCGAAGGTCAGCGCGAGCGCCACGGCGAGCGCTACGATCAGGCGCAACACCAAATGCGTCATGCGTTGGTAGCGACGCGCGAGCGTATCGGCGCACGCGAACGTCTGTGCCAGGAGCCGATCGCCAGCAGGTCGCTCCTGCAGCTCCGGCAGGAGCCCCGCGGCGTCCGGCGCGAGCGCCCCTGGCACCGGGAATTCCAGGGAATCGCTGTTGAAGCGGTCGATGCGCTTGCTCACCGTGCGCAACAGTTCTGCGCTCGATTCGCGCGGGAACAGCCATTCGGGAGGCACATCCGCGCTCCCGCCGCTGCCGGCCCGAGGTGCGTGGATGCGGTACACCGGCCCGCAATCGTCCGCATCAAGTGCCCGGTGATCGGAATGTATCTGCCCCTCGAGCTTGAAGCGCACCACCTCCGCCGTGCCGGCGACCGCGGTGTTGCGTACGCCGTCCCACAGTGCCAGGAGCAGATGGCACTGCGTCGCGACGAACACGCCCACTTCGCGATACTGGGCATCGCGCAGTTCAGCGTGCGTGGCCGTCGGACTCATGGCGGCCGCCTCGGGGAGCACGAAGACATTGGCCGTGGGTATGCGCGCCAGCAGGTCGCGGAATTCATGGGCGGTATCGGGAAAGTCCCGCGCGTACTCCTCCGCTGCCATCGGCAGTGGCACGATCAATTCACAGCCCTCGGCCAGCGCAACCTCGGCGACCAGTCGGTCAGCGCCCTCGGCGAGCGCGGATATCACGCGCAGAGGCGTGGATGGATAGCGCGTGCGCAGGTAGGCGAAGAGCCCCGTGACGCGGGCGTGATAGAGCGGATAGTCGTGCGGTTCCAGGTGCCGGTGTCCGACCACACCGATCACGAGAGGCAAGGGTCCCTCCGCCGCACGCACCGAGCTCTGCGGAAGCGGGGCGCTCAAGGTTTCGGCCGCGACAGCATCCGACAGGCCTGGATGAACCGCTGCCGCGCTGCGTCCGAGTCGATCTCACCGGAGAGTCGCCCGATGAGCCGCTCCCAGTCCGGCGCCTGTGCAGCCGCGCGCTTCACCAAATGTTGCGCCAAGGGGCCGATGTGATCCGCGAGCTGCCGTTCCAGCGACTGCAGTTGCTGCGCGCTGAAGGTAGCTGCGGGGACGGCAGCCATCGCGGCCGGCGTGGGCGGCGACGCCGCTGCGAGCGGCGGGCTCGCGGCCGAGTTCACGCGCGCGGCGACGAGGGCGCACAGCCGCTCGTAGTGCGGCTCGCGCGGTGGCGGAAAGCCGTCCAGCCAATGCTGGGAACTCAGGAAATACTCCAGACTCTTCGAGGGGACGACGTCCTCGAGACGAAACGGCAATACCGGCAGCTGCTTGTGCACGGCGCGTTCGACCTCACGCCGCACCTGCGGCGAGGCATTGCTGTGGGCGGAGAACACCAGCACCATGAGGCGCGCGGAGGAGATCGCATCGATGATTTCCTCGGCCCATTCGGCAGCCGGGGAAATGTCGCGCGGCGCGATCCACACGCTCAGCCCGCGTGCTTCCAGACGCGTGACCAGTTCGAACGCGCAGTCGCGATCCGGGACGGAGTAGCTGACGAACACATCGCGCGCCATGGCTTCAGGAATCCAGAAGCTTCAGGGCCTTCGCGAGGCTCGTGCGCATGCGATTGAAGGAGCGGGCGAGGTCAACCAGTTCCGTGCTGCCGCCGGCGGGGAACTCGCCCGCCGAGACGTTGCCGAGACTCACCTCGTCCGCGACGCGCGCCATGCGCCGTACCGGGCGGACGACGGCGAAGTACAGCACCGCGTTGACGATCACGAGAGCGGCCGCAAGAATCGCCACGATCGCGGACATGACACGGTGGAAGATCCGCTCAGCGTTGGCGGTGGCCATGGCGAGCGGCACCGACACGACCTGCGCGCCGATCACCTCGTGCGGCTGCCAGCCGAAGCCATTGTTGCCGCCGTAGCGCGCCAGCAGGGACGCCGGGGCGGCCGCCGGGGTGCTGTGACATACGAGACACGTGGGCTCCGCCGTTATGGGTCGGGCGAGATACAGCGACCTTCCCATGGGCGTGTCGCGCTCGCCCACGACCTCCCCTGTGTGCGCGTCGTTGCGAAACTGCTGCACGATATCCGTTTCCCAATCCACCGCGCGATCGCGCAGATTGGTGGGGTTCAAGGTCGCCTCGCGGTAGGCATACTCCGGGTGGTGGTCGCGCAGCTTCAAAAAATTCTGCGTCGCCGCGTACGAGGGCACGCTCTGCGGCAGGAATTCCTTCGACAGCTGCGCATTCAGCAGCGGCACGATCTCTTCGGACGTGTACGCGCGCATCGAGAGGGCACTGTCCATCATCAGTCCCGCTTCGCGCAGGGATTCGCGCTTGGCGTTAGCCTGCAGCATGGACGAGCAGGCCCAGCCGACCGCCAGAGCCGCCAACGCGAACGCCAGGGCGAGAGCCAGATTGATCCGGACCAGCAGATTCATTGAGTTGCGTGCAGGTCCGATACTCCTTCACTGCAGTGTGCCAGAGATTCCGCGCGGCTCGCAATGCGCCTGGCAGCGCGCGCGCGGCATACACCTACGCCAATTCTGGTCAAGAACAGCAGCCCGCCGTCGCCGGCTGGTGTGTCCGTGGTGCCGATCTTGCCCTTCGGGCCGGGCAGCAGCAGAACAACGCCTGCTCGGCGCCGGCATCGACTCCCAGGGGAGGCGGCCGGGGCGGCTCTGTCAGTAGCGGCACGCAGCAGGCCCTTGTGCACGCGCGGGCGGGAGTGGCTCGGTGGAAGGGAGACCTGTCTGAGCTCGGCACTGTGGGTCTGCAAGCAGGCGTGCGTTGAGTGCCTGCGCCATCGCACCCGCAGGCGGGAGGCGTTCACCCATCGTGCTTGGATTCTAGGGCGGCTTTGTCGCGCTCTCGGACGGAGTGCGCCGTTCGAGGTTGCGGAGAATCTCCTGCGCACGCGATTCGTGCCGCTCAGCGCGCGCCAGGTATTCGAAAGTGCTGACGACCCGGCGTTGGTTGCGCAGGTCGTCCGTGTACGCCCGCAGTGCGAGTTGCCAGTTGTTGATTGCCGCCATGAGGTGATCGTCAGCGGTTTCTTGCAGCGAACCGGGCGCCGCGTTTGCCCGTCGCAGCTTGGTCTCGAGGTCATCCCACTGGGGCAGAAGCCACTGCTGCAGTTCCTCTGCGAATTTCTCCTGACTGACCTTGCCGTCCATCAGTGCATCAAAGGCTGCGGCGAACTCGGTCGTCAAAGCTTCAATACGCTCACCGTATTTCGTCAGATCCTCACGGGCCAGGGAGGCATCCTGCGCAGAAAGTGCCCCCTCGGGAAGGCGACTGCCCTTTGCCACCGCCGGTGCCACCGGTGCAGGTTGCGGCGCCGGTACGCTGCCTCGTCGCGCGGAGGGCCCAGCCGCGAACCACGCCAGAGAAGCGAGCACGCTGACGGCGAACAGCGCGACAAGCCAGGCGCCACGGGCACTGCGTGCGCTCGGGCTCCGCACTTCTTGCAGCGTGCCTTCGAACTCGATCGTATGCCGCGTTGGTAGGCGCGCCACGATCTGCGCGGCACTGGTGGGGTCTTCTGCCCAGAAGCGGAAGTATGGGCTGCGCGAACCGCGCAGCTGCACCAGCACTTCACTGCCTTCCCGGTAGACCTCGCGGATCTCCGCCGGCGGGATGAAGCGCTGCGTCGGACGCAGTCCCAGCATCGTTAAACTCTTGGCCGTGACGAGGATCCCTTGCTCATCGAAGCGCAGCGTACCGGGTCCGCGCCAGCGAAAGCTGTTGAGCGGCTTGCGAAGCGACGCTACTAAGCCGGAGGTCGAGGTGAAGCGCACCGCGATTTCCTCCCGGGTCAACGTGGAGGCGGGGTCCGGGACTACCCGCAGGTGTCGCTTGGCGGGGTTCATACGCAGCCAATCTAACTCACGGTGCCTGCCACGGGAAGTGAGGGCCTTATGTTGGATGAATTGCGACACCACCGCGAACCGCGGACCTTCCGGCCGCCTCCTGCGAGTTAGAGCGTTGAATGAAAGGCGCGTCGCACGCCGGCACAGGGCCCGTAGGCACAGGGCAGCTGCCGAGCGAGCCTCTTGCTTTTGCGGGGTACCCCACCCCGGCCCCAGTGTAGACTTGCTCGCGAGCGTGGCCCGATGGGTACGCGATCGCCCTGAAAGCAGAAGATGAATAGCGGCGAACAGGGTTTCCTGAAAATCATCGAGCGCGAGCGCGGTCTGCAGCGCCGTCTGAGTGCTGCGCGCCTCTCGATGATCGCCATCGGCGGGGCCATCGGTACGGGGCTTTTTCTGGGCAGCGGGTTCGCGATCGGGCTGGCCGGACCGGCGGTGCTGCTGAGCTACGCCGTGGGGGCACTCATCGCGCTGCTGCTCATGGGCTGTCTTGCGGAAATGACCATCGCGCATCCGATCACCGGATCCTTCGGCGCCTATGCGGAGTACTACATCGGGCCCCTGGCCGGATTTCTGGTGCGCTATGCCTACTGGACCTGCATCGTGCTCGCCGTCGGTACCGAAGTGACTGCGGTGGCGCTCTACATGCACTACTGGTTTGCGGCCACGCCCGGCTGGGTGTGGATCTTGGCGTTCTCGGCGCTGCTCATCGCGATCAACGCCCGCAGCGTCAACGTCTTTGGCGCCGTCGAGTACGGGCTCTCGGCAATCAAGGTGGCCGCGATCGTGATCTTCATTGTGCTCGCGGGGTACCTGCTATGGAGTGCACCGTCGAGGCTTTCCGCAACGGGCGCTGGAGCAAGCATAGGCCTGAGGAATTACACCGCCTACGGCGGCTTCTTTCCGCATGGCATCTGGGGCGCCTGGGTCGCGGTAATCATGGCGGTGTTCAGTTACCTCAGTATCGAGATGATCGCCGTGGCAGCCGGCGAAGCGCAGCAGCCGCAGGTCGCCGTGCGGCGCGCATTCCGCTCGACCGTGCTGCGTCTGATTCTTTTCTATCTGCTGACGCTTGCGCTGATACTCGCGATCGTGCCGTGGACGGCGGCCGGGATCGACGAGAGTCCGTTCGTGAAGGTGATGCGCGCCCTCGCGATACCGGGCGCTGCAGCCATATTCAACTTCGTCATCCTGATTGCCGCCCTCTCGGCGATGAACAGTCAGCTGTACATCACGACCCGCATGATGTTCAGTCTCGCGCGTGCCGGTTTTGCGCCGCGGCGTTTCGGCGCGTTGAGCGAGCGCGGCGTGCCCGTGCAGGCGCTGCTGCTGTCGAGTATCGGCATCGCAATTGCCGCCGTGCTGAGCGTGCTGGCACCGAAGTCTGCGTTCATCCTGATGGTATCGATTTCCGCCTTTGGCGCGATGTTTACCTGGATGATGATCTTCGTAACCCACTACTATTTTCGGCGCGCGCGCGCCGCGCAGCCGCCATCGAGTTTCCGCATGATCGGCTTTCCGCTGACGACGCTTCTTGGTGCCGCGCTCATGGCGGCGGTGCTGCTGACGACTGCCTTCACCGACACGTTTCGCCTGACGCTTGCATTCGGGTTGCCGTTCATGGCCGCGCTATGTGCGCTGTACTGGTATCGTCAAGCTCGCGATTCATCCAGTGCTTCTGTCGCCTGAGTGCTGGGTAACCGCGGCATGTTCTTACGCGCTATTAACGCGTTGGGAAGGCCGGAGTAAGCTCTAGCGCTCATCAGCGCAGGAGAGACAGCATGGCCGTGAAATCTGTCCCGGATGGATACCACACCGTCACCCCCTACCTCATCATCAATGGTGCGGCACAGGCGCTCGAGTTCTACAAGCGCGCCTTCGGCGCCGCCGAGACCGTGCGCATGCCCGACCCGAAAGGCAGGATCGCGCACGCTGAGATCAAGATCGGCGACTCCATGATCATGTTGGCGGACGAGCACCCCGAGATGGGCCATCGCGGCCCACGCACACTTGGTGGCACGAGCGTGAGCATTCTGCTGTATGTCCCGGACGTCGACACCGTGTTTGATCGTGCCATCAAGGCCGGCGCGAAATCGCAGCGTCCCGTCGCGGACCAGTTCTATGGCGATCGCATGGGCACCCTCGAGGACCCGTTCGGACACGTCTGGACGATCGGCACGCACATCGAGGACGTCTCCGCGGAAGAAATGAAGCGCCGCATGGCGGCCATGCACGCCTAGCCCGCCGCGGGAAGCGTGCGCGCGCGCTCGGGCCGCATCGTTGCGCCGCGATAGCTGATGGAGGGCATTGCCTTCGCCTGCCTTCCCGTTAGATCATGAGGAAAAGCCCGCACACGGGCGTTCAACGGGGGAGAGGGGCCGCAGATCCGCTGCAGCAGCGGGTCATGGCTGTGCATGGTCTTCAATTCGCTCACGTTCATCGTGTTCTTCGCTTGCGTGCTCGCGCTGCACTCGCTGCCGCTGCCGTGGACCGCGAAGAAGGTCAATCTCCTGCTGGCCAGCTACCTCTTCTACTCGGCGTGGAACCCGCCGTTCGTGATACTGCTGTGGGTTTCCACCGTCATCGACTGGTACGCGGCACAAGGGCTCGTGAAGGCGCGCCGCGCCGCGTCCCGGCACGCCTGGATGCTGCTCTCGGTGATCGCCAATCTCGGCATGCTCGGCTACTTCAAGTACGGCCAGTTCCTGCTCGACAATTTCAGTGCGCTCATGAGCTCGGTGGGCATCCCCTACCACCCCGCGCATTACGACATCGTCCTGCCGGTCGGAATTTCTTTCTATACCTTCGCGACCATGTCGTACACGCTCGACGTGTACCTGCGGCGGGCGCCACCGGCGAGGAACTTGCTCGATTACGCCCTGTTCGTGACCTTCTTCCCGCACCTCGTGGCCGGACCCATCATGCGCCCGACCGAGCTCGTGCCGCAGTTCGCGCAGCCACGCCGCGCCAGCGCGCAGCAGCTGCGCTTTGGCCTGGCGCTCATGACGCTCGGACTGTTCAACAAGGTGGTGCTGGCCGACAGTTTTCTGTCAGGTGCGGCGGAGCGCGTCTTCGACCGCGATGCGATCCCGGGCGCGCTCGATGCGTGGATGGGAACGCTCGCCTTCAGCGGACAGATCTTTTGCGACTTCGCCGGCTACTCGACCACGGCGATCGGGGCGGCGCTGTGTCTGGGTTTTGCGATGCCTGACAACTTCCGCTTCCCCTATGCGGCGGTTGGCTTCTCGGACTTCTGGCGTCGCTGGCACATCACCCTTTCCTCCTGGCTGCGCGACTACCTCTACATTCCGCTCGGCGGCAACCGCCATGGTGCCCGCCGCACCTATGTCGCGCTCATGACCACGATGCTGCTCGGGGGCTTGTGGCACGGGGCAAACTGGACCTTCGTGGCCTGGGGCGGACTGCACGGCGTGTATTTGTCGGTGGAACGGCTGCTGCGCGCCCGGTTTGCGAACTACCGTCCCGGGCCGCTCGCCTTCGTGGCGCTCGGAATTCTCACCTACACGCTCGTCAACGTGACCTGGGTGTTCTTTCGCGCTAAGACCTTCGGTAAGGCGTGGCTCGTGTTGCGCGGCATGGTGGGTCAGAACGCCGCCGCCCGCCCGATCCTGCCGACCTTCACGCTGCTGTCGGTTGCGGCGATCGTCGGCGGAATTCTTCTCACGCACTGGCTGATGCGCTCGCGCACGCTCGAGGCGGTGGTGGCACGCGCACCGGCATCATTGGTGGGGGTGGTGTGGGCGCTGATGGCTTTCGCGATCATCATTGCGCAAGGCGATGGAAATGCATTCATCTACTTCCAATTCTGATCCCGTGCACGATCCGTACGCGCGCGCGACCGCCGCCGACCGTCCCGGCGTGGCGCAGCCCGTGCCGCTGCGACCGGTGCCCGCGCAACCCTGGGGCTGGATCCTGGTCGGGGCTTTGCTGCTCCTGGTGTTGCTGGTGACCGGCTGGGAAGCCTACTGGCGCGCCTACGGCGTCACGCCGGGCATCCGCAATACGTTCGGGTTGTGGGCCATCCAGCGCCGCCGCATCGATGCGGGCGAGGGTGATGCGACGGTGCTGCTCGGTTCATCGCGCACCTACTTTGATATCCAGCTGCCGGTATGGGAGCGACTCGCGGGGCGCGCTCCGATACAGCTCTCCTTCGAAGGCACCTCCCCGCTGACAGCGGTCGAGGATCTGGCGGCCGATCCGAAGTTCACCGGTCGGCTTTTTATCGGAGTATCGCCGGAACTGTTCTTCAGTGGCGGGGGGTTTGCCGTCGGGGTCGCGAAATATGCCCACAAGCAGTCGCCCGCGCAGCGCGTCGGTCAGTGGCTGTCGATGAACTTCATCGAGCCGTACCTCGCCTTTGACGATGCCGACTTTGCCCTGCGTGCCGTGCTGGCGCGACAGCCCTGGCCGCAGCGCCCGGGCAGACATTGGTTTACCGATGTGCGCAAGCTGTCCATGCACGAGGCCGACCGTGACGCCTATCTGTGGAGCAAGGTCGAACTGGATCCCAAGTACCGCGCGCTCGCGCGCAGCATCTGGGAGGAGGGGTTCGTCAGCTACCCGGGCGATCCGTCGCCGCAAGAGATGCTCAAGACGGAGAAAGAGCAGATTGAGCGCGCCGTCAAGGCGCTCGCGCAGCTGCGCGCGCATGGCGTGCGCGTGCTGTTCGTGCGGCTGCCGAGTGATGGCCCGTACCTGGCGTACGAGGAGCGTTTCTATCCGCGCACGCGTGCCTGGAATGGATTGCTGGCCGCGACCCATGCGCCCGGACTTTATTTTGCGGATTACCCTGAGCTGCGCGGCTACTACCTGCCGGAGTGGTCGCACCTGACGCGCGTGGAGGCCGAGCGCTTCACGGCCTCTATCTACCGGATCATTCAGCGCGATTTCTGGGACCCGGACGCGCCTGCCACAGCCGAGAAGCCGCCGCTAACGCACTGATCGTGGGCACGGGCCGCGTCCTCAGGAGGGGTTCTTGCTCCAGCCGCGCGGCTTGCGGTTGAAGCCGAGCTGCACGTCGACGGATTTTTTCCCGCAGCGGCAGCGGAATCTCCGCACGACGCTCGCCATCGGTTCATCCCAACCGCCCCGGCAATGACGGGCGAGAAACGCCGGGGTCACTTCGCGCGAGTGCTTGCAGGCGCGGCAGGTCACCACGATGACATAGTCGCCGAAGTGATCGCGCAGCTTCTCGATCGCAGTCCACGGCAGCATGGCGCGAGTTTGGGCAGGCGAGCTCGCCTGCGTCCACACAGTGCTAAAGTGCTCGCCATACTGTCTGCGGGCTAAGTGCATGTGTGGCAAGTACATCCTGGCACAGGCCGCCAAGGCTGAGCGCGCGATGGGCATTCGGCGCGGGCGCTGGGAGTACCCGCTCAGTTACCGGGTGTTGCCGACGGATCAGGTGCCCGTGGTGGTCGCAGGCGAGTCCGCCGAGCCCGAGGCTGCCATGATGCGCTGGGGGCTGATTCCATATTGGTCAAACGGCGTGCCGCTCAAGGCCTCCACCATCAACGCCACGGTGGAGCGTATCGAGAGCGCGCCGAGCTACCGCGATCCCTGGAAGCGCGGCCAGCGCTGCATCCTCGTGATGGGCGGCTTCTATGAGCCCCATCTCAACGCGGACGGCTCGAAAGATCCGTTTTTTGTGCGCCTGAACGAGCGCGAAGTGTTCGGCGTCGCGGGGCTGTGGGATCGCTCGCGGCGCGGCGACGGTTCGCACGTCTTGTCCTGCACTCTTATCACGCTGCCCGCGAATCGACTGCTCGCGCAGGTGCACAACGAGAAACAGCGCATGCCGGCGGTCCTGGCACAGACAGATTACGCCGCGTGGCTGACCGGCAGCGCGCCGGAGGCACTCGCGACGCTTAAGCCGTATCCGGATGAGCTCATGCTCGCCTACAAAGTCAGTCGACGCGTCAACAGCGCGAAACTACCGAACGATGCGAGCCTCATCGAGCCGCTCTAGTGCGACCTTCGTCACAGTTCGTGGCGCCCGCTGCTGCTGCTGATTTATTTCATGGGCCTGCTTGAGCATAGTGCGCGCTGTGTGTGAATGTGAGGAGCACTCATGAAAAGGATCCCTATCGCGTTACTGGCCGCAATGAGTTGCGCACTGCTAGCGCCGCTGGTTCGCGCCCAGAGCATCAGCGTCAATGCCACGATCAGCGGTCAAATCGTCCCGGGTGTTTATGGCCAGGTGACGCTCGGTGGTCGTCCGCCGCCGCCCGTCGTATACGCGCAGCCGGTCATCGTGCAGCCCGCGCCCGTGGTTGTCGGCGCGGCTCCGGTGGAACCGATCTACCTGCACGTGCCTCCGGGACACGCGAAACACTGGAAAGAGCATTGTCACGAGTATCACGCCTGTAACCGGCCGGTTTATTTCGTCAAGTCAGCCGAGTACGAGCCGGGCTACAAAGAACACGGGCATCACGACGACTGATGCAACGGCGGCTCGGGCGGTCTTTGTATGAGCTGAAGACCGCCCGAGCAAGCCTTCAGGATCCTCCGTCCAACTGACTGCGGGCGGCCTGCGCCGCGCCCTTGGTCATGTTACGTCTGGCGCTCAACCTCGCCCATGCGCTTCGCTACCGTAAAGCTCCAGATGGTGGCATTGGTAGCGATGAACTAGCATAGTCCGCAGAATAAGAGCGGAAGCGGGATATGGGGCGCTACCGACGCTATCTCATCGCACTCGCCGTCATCCTCGGGCTGGTCGGCGTCTATGCTGTGGCCGGTTTCTGGGGGGTGCCGCATTTTGCGCGCTCGAGTGCCCAAAGCTTCGTCAGGACGCACTATGGCCGTACGCTGAGTATCGGCGACATCCGCTTCAACCCGTTCACGCTCAAGCTCGATATCAGCGATGTCTCGTTGCCGGATGCGGACGGCAAGACGCTCCTGAGCTTCGCTCACCTGCACGTTGACCTGCAGCTGGCTTCGCTGTGGCGCCTGGGGCCCAGTTTCCATGAGATTCTGCTGGACAAGCCGTACGTGCGCGCGCTCATCCGCCATGACGGTGAGCTGAATCTTGCCGATCTGGGCAAGGGCTTCCCCGCGCAACCGCAGAAGCCGCCGCCGCAACCCTCTAAACCGCTGCGGCTCTTTATCGGGCGTCTGGCGGTGAGCGGCGGCAGCAGTACCTTCGAGGATCTCACGCGGGCTACGCCGTTCAAGGCGGATTTCAACCCGATCAGGTTCGAACTACGTAACTTCAGCACCGTCGCTGCGCAGGACAAGGGCAACTCGTACGCGCTTAACGCGGTGTCCGAGGATGGCGAGCGTCTCAACTGGAGCGGAACGCTGCAGCTGGCACCGCTGGTCTCGCAGGGCGAGTTTGAGATCGCTGACCTCAAGGCGCGCACCATCTGGGACTACGTGCGCGCGATGGTGCCCTTCGAGTTGGATTCCGGTGTCATCGGCATCAAGGGCAACTACCAGCTGACGAGCGGCGCCGGTCCGCTCGCCATTGAGCTCGTAGTGCACAACACCACCGTGACCGGCCTGGGAATCAAACCCAAGGCCGCGACGCAGGATTACGTGAAGCTCGCCAAGATCGAGGTCCAAGAGACCCGCATCGATCTGTCCAAGCACTCCGTCGACGTCGGCAAGGTGAAACTCAGCGGCGGCAACCTGCAGGTGTGGATGGACGAGCAGGGACATCTCAATCTTCTGGAGCTTGCCCCAAGTGCCCCTGCCGCCGCACCGTCCTCGGCGTCCGCCGAGCCGTCGCCGCCGCTGCACGCACAAGGCAGCGGTGGCGCCGGTACCCCATGGACGGTGGCAGCGCCGGACATCGCCATCGAGGGCCTCAAGGTTGCCGTCGAGGATCGCGGGGTGAAGCCGGCGCTCGCGCTGACGATCGACCCGCTGAATGTGCACGTCGCCGGTTTCAACACGCGGCCTGATGATGTGCTTGACGTGACGATCGACTCGACCCTCAACGGCAGCGGCAAGCTCAGCGCGAAGGCCAAGGTGACTCCCAAGAGCGGCGATGTGACCGCGCACGTTGAGGCGAGCGCACTCGCACTGCCGTTCGTGCAGCCGTACCTGTCCCGCTATACCTCGATGACGCTCGTGAACGGTACGCTCGGCGCACGTCTTGACCTGCAGCACCGCAGCGACGGCTACCTCGAGGTCAAAGGCAATACGCAGGTGATGGGCCTGAAGACGGTCGATAACTCGCAAAAACGCGACTTCGTCACCTGGAAGGACTTCAAGGTTGCAGACCTGGCCTACACCTCGAAACCTGCCAGTCTGCGCATCAAGAACATCACGGCGACCGAGCTCTACGCGCGCATGATCATTCGCCCGGATCGCAGCATCAATATCAAAGAGGTGCTCACGCCCGCGGGTACGAAACCCCCGCCCGCCGCCGCCGAGACTGCCGCGGCACAGGAAGAGAGCGCGAGCGCACCCGCGGCGCCCGCAAATCCTGCGGCCCCGACACGCAAGCCGAAGGCCGCCTTGCCGCCGACGGCCACCAAGACGAGCGCCGTCGCACCCAGCTCCGGCGCACCGTTTCCGATCTCGATCGGCACCGTGCGCTTCATCAACGCCACGCTCGACTACACGGACCTGTGGATCAAGCCGAGCTTCTCGGTCGGCATCCAGACTCTCAACGGCGCCGTGACCGGGCTGTCTTCGGATCCCAAGTCGCGCGCCAAAATCGAATTGAACGGCAAGGTCGACCGCTATTCGCCCGCGCACATTGGCGGTGAGGCCAACTTGCTGTCGGCGGCGCTCTATACCGACCTCACGATGAGCTTCAAGGACATCGACCTGACCATCGTGAACCCGTATTCCGGGCACTTCGTCGGCTACAAGATCGACAAGGGTAAGCTGTCGGTCGATGTTTCCTACAAGATCCAGGAGCGCAAGCTCGAGGCGAAACAGCACTTCGTCGTCGATCAGCTCGAACTGGGCGACCGCGTGGACAGTCCGGACGCCATCCATGCACCGGTGAAGCTGGCGGTCGCCCTGCTTAAGGACCGCAACGGGGTGATCGACATCGATCTGCCCATGTCCGGCTCCATCGACGATCCGAAGTTTCGCATTGGACCCATCATCTGGAAGGCGTTCGTCAATCTCATCATCAAGGCGGCGACCGCGCCGTTCGCGCTGCTCGGTCACCTGTTCGGCGGCAGCGAGCACATGAACGAGGTGCAGTTCTCACCGGGCAGCGCCGAACTCGACAAGCCCTCCCAGGAACAAGTGACTGCGCTCGTGAAGGCGCTCAAGGAGCGCCCGCAGTTGAAACTGGATGTGCCGATCGTGTACTCGAAGGAGCTTGATCGCCCGCAGCTGGCCGCCGCGCGGCTGCGCGATGAGCTCGTGGCGCGCGTGGCGGGCACGCGTGCGGGCAAAAAACACCCGGAAACTGCCAGTGAGGAGGCGCTGGGGGATCCGGAAAAGCACTACAAGCTGCTCCTTGAGCAGTACCGCGAGAGTCTCGGCAAGGAGGCGCCGTTACCCGAGTCGGTACAGGCGGTGCAGGCTGCGAAGGGCAAAGAAACCCCGCCGTACGAGCCGGCCATCAACGATCTGGACGCCGCGCTCATCAGCCACATCGACGTCCCGGACACCGACCTCGTGACGCTTGGCAAGGATCGGGCCCGCGCCATCCAGGACGCGCTGCTCGCCGACGGTCAGATCGAGCCTGCACGTGTGTTCATCGTCGATGCGCCGCAGAAGCCGGCGAGCGGTAGCAAGGTAAAAGTGGAAATGTCGGTAAAATAGGGCGTCTCGCTGGCGCCGCTGTCAACATGTGGCCAAGTAACCCAAGCACAAAAATGTCGGCGGCTCGTGACGTGGACCATGACGGTGGCGCGTCGCACCGCATATCGAGGGAGAAACAATGTTCACGCAAGTCCTGAACCCGCTCAACAACCTCACGCTCACCTGTCTTGTGGCGCTGGTTCCTGTGGTGTTCCTGTTGGTCATGCTCGCCGTGTTCCGCTGGCCTGCGTGGTTGGCGACGTTACTGGGCTCGCTGATTACTTTGCTGCTCGCGCTATGGATCTGGAAGATGCCGCTCGACCCGGGCGTGCACGCTTACGTCTATGGGGCGGCGACGGGTGTCTGGAACGTCGATTGGATAACGCTGTGGGGCATGGTGCTCTTTAACACCCTGGGCGTGAGCGGCATATTCGAGAACTTCCGCCGTTGGCTGATCGCCCAGGGCAGCACGGACGTGCGCGTGCAGACCATTCTGTTCGCATGGGCGTTCGGGGCGTTGCTCGAAGGCCTGGTGGGCTTTGGTTACCCGTGGGCGGTGGTCGCGCCCATCCTCATCTCGCTCGGCATCTCCGACCTCAACGCCATCCGCGTGGCGGCGATCGCTAATAACGCGCCGGTTTCTTTCGGTGCGCTCGGCGCGCCGATCATTGCACTCGCGGCCGTCACCGGTTACCCGCTGATGGCGTTGTCGGGCTCAGTCGGCACCATCGTCGCGGTGCTCGCGCTGCTGCCGCCCTGGGTGCTGCTGTACCTGGTGTCCGGCAAGGAGGGAATGAAGGGGGGCTGGCCGCTCGCCGTAGTCGGCTCGCTCGGCTACATCGCCGGCCAGTACCCGGTGGCCGTGCATCTGGGACCGTATTTACCGGATGTTACCGGCGCCATCGTTTGCTTCATCGCGTTGCTCGTGCTGCTTAAGTTCTGGCAGCCCAAAACCGTACTCGGCTACGGCGGCGTGCCGGTGGATGCCGCCACGGCACGCCAGACGCAGTCACATGGGCTGAACCTGGGCCAGGTGATGCAGGCCTGGATGCCGTTCGCCGTGCTGCTGATCGTGGTCGCCGCATGGACGGGCCCCTGGTCGCCACTGCCGAAGATCAGCTGGTTCAAGGCGCAGGCGGTCGCCTGCTCGGCGCTCGCGGCGAGCTGCCCGGAGAAGGGCAATGTGACCGCGGTATTTAACTTCGCGCCCTTTGTCGGCGGCAGCGCGATCCTGGCGGCGTGGGTGCTGGTCGCGGTGTTGCTGCTGGCTTTGGGCAGACTTAAGTCCGCTCAGCTGGGGGAGATTTTCCGCCGCACGTACCACCAGATGTGGGGTGCGTGTCTGGTCGGCGTCTTCATCTTCGGTCTCGCGTACGTCTTTAACTACTCCGGCATGGCAGCCTCGCTCGCCAAAGGCTTCGCCAGTATCGGCACGGCCTTCGTGGTGGTGGCCCCGATACTCGGTTTCATCGGCGTCGCTCTGTCGGGTTCCAATACCTCTACTAACGCCATGTTCGGCAAATTCCAGGCGCTGGTGGGTGTGCAGCTGGGACTACCACCGTTGCTGCTGCCGACGTTGAACTCGGTGGGCGCCGAGATCGGCAAGCCCGTGGCGCCGCAGACCGCGAGCGTCGGGGTATCTACCAGCCGCTTTGTGCGTAAGGAAGGGGATGTCATCCGCCACAACATGGGGTGGACGTTCATTTTGCTCGCTTATCTCATTCTCATCGCCATCGGGTGTTACTTCGTGCGGCCGGCGGCGATGATGACCGGGTAGTCGCTTTAGGCATCGCGACCCGCAGGCGCGACGGGGGAGTGTCCCGCCGCGCTTGCGTCAGCGTGCGCGCTCCTGCGGCAGCGGCGGTAACCCGTGCACTGCGGCTTTGCCGTGACGCGCAGCAGCGCCCGGCACACCCCTCGCATCCTGCGCCCGCCAGGGCGAATCGAACGCGACGAAGTAGCGCATCTGGCCCCCGGCGGGCGATTGTGACACAGTCGGCCGCGCCCGCCGGCGCCGCCAAAGCCGCGCTAAACGAAGAGGATTTCCCGATGCCCAGCCAAAACGAGAAGGCGCTGCGTTTTCGCGCGCTGCACGATGCGCCCGGTGCATTCGTCATTCCCAACGTCTGGGACGGCGGCTCGGCCGGCCTCATGGCCGCACTCGGTTTTGGCTCGCTGGCGACCTCGAGCTCCGCGGCCGCGGCGACGCTCGGCAAACTCGACGGCGGGCTCACGCGCGCGGAGGCGCTCGCGCATGCGGCGCTGATCGCCTCCCTCACTGCGCTGCCGGTCGCTGCTGATCTGGAGAACGGTTTCGGTCACGCGCCCGAGGCGGCGGCCGAGACGATTCGCCTCGCGGCGGCGAGCGGACTCGTCGGCGCCTCGATCGAGGACGCGAGCGGCGATGCACGGACACCCCTGTATGAGTTCGACCACGCGGTCGAGCGGATCACCGCGGCCGTGCAGGCGGCACGCGCTGCGCCGTTTCCATTCACCCTCACCGCGCGCGCGGAAAACTTCCTGCATGAGCGCCCGGATCTGGCCGACACCATCCGGCGCCTGCAGGCGTTTGAGCGCGCGGGCGCGGACGTGCTCTTTGCCCCGGGTCTGCCGGATCTTGAGGCGGTGCGACGCGTGTGCGCAGCACTCAAGAAGCCGGTGAATTTCATGGTGGGTATGCGCGGCCAGTGCTTTTCGCTGGCCGAACTCGCCGCGGCCGGCGTGAAGCGCGTCAGCCTCTCCACGACGCTCTATCGCGCGGCCATGACGGGCGTGCTCGCCGCCGGCACGGAAGCACGTGCGGGGGGGTTCGGCTACGTCGAGAGCCTCATGAGCGGCGCGGATCTTGGCAGGTACTTGCGACAGCAAGCCCAGGCGATCAGCCCCGAGCGCTAGTCCAAGCGTGCCCTCGAGCTAAGCGGGCGGCAGATCTCCGGGGCGCGCACGACGCAACCACGCAAGAAAGGCCGGCACCGCCGCCGTGCCCTCGGCCGGCGCCCAGGTGGCGAACTCCGCGGCGGTGGCCGGATCGTACGGACCTTCCTTGACCTCGAGGAACGCGCCCCCCTCAGTGCCCGGCACGAGGGTATGCCATGTGCCCTGCGGGGTCTCATAGGCCATGCTTGGGGTGCCATCGCCCACCGCATAGCGCGCCAGCACGCGCCCGCCGGCATCGAAGGTGATGACATCGAAGCGGCCGCGCACCACGAGCGCAAGCTCCGAACGCACGGCGTGCCGGTGCGGGCGGAAGTAGGAGTCGGGCAGGGCGGCGACGATGAAGCGCTGCACCCGGTCTTCGGCGCTCGTGTGAATGGGGTGATGCGCACGCGCGCGCGGACTTGCCGCCGCCCGGGCGGTGAGTTCATCCAGCAATGAGCGCGCGAGGATCCTCACCGCTGCAGCATATCAATGGGCAGGGCGCACCTGGTACTTGTGCACGTCCGGCAGGAAGCCTGCGAGCAGCCCGATCAGGGGCAGGAATGCACACAGCTGGTAGACGAGCGTGATGCCGATGTGATCCGCGAGCGCCCCGAGGGCGGCGGCGCCGACGCTGCCCATGCCGAACGCGAAGCCGAAGAACAGGCCGGCGACCGTACCGGTACGGCCCGGCAGCAGATCCTGCGCGTACACCACGATCGCCGGGAAGGCGGACGAGAGGATGAGCCCGATCGGTATGGTGAGCAGCGCGGTCCAGAAGAGATTCGCGTGCGGCAGCAGGAGCGTAAAGGGCACGACTCCGAGGATGGAGGCCCAGATGATGTACTTCGCTCCCAGCCGGTCCCCCAACGGTCCGCCCACCATGCCGCCCAATGCGGCCGCGGCCAGGAATACAAAGAGCAACAGCTGCGCGTTGCGTACCGACACGTGGAAGTGCTCGATGAGATAGAAGGTGTAGTAGCTGGTCAGGCTCGCAAGGTAGAAGTACTTCGAGAATATGAGCGCGAGCAGCACGGTGATGGCGATGGCGACATGACGGCGCGGGGCCGCGGCCCGCTCGTTCGTGGCTCGCTTGAGGCGCGCGATGCCGTGGGTCTTGTACCAGTGCCCGACGTTGAACAGCACGAACATTCCGAGCAGTGCCACCCCTGAGAACCAGGCGACGCTGGTCTGCCCGTGCGGCAACACGACGAAGGCCGCAAGCAGCGGACCTGCGGCCGAGCCGAAACTTCCGCCGACCTGAAACACCGACTGCGCGAGCCCGTGCCGGCCGCCGGAGGCCATGCGCGCCACGCGGGAGGATTCCGGATGAAACACCGAGGAGCCCGTGCCGATCAGCGCCGCACCGCACAGCAGTCCCGTGTAGTTGTGCGCGTACGCCAGCAGCAGCAGCCCCGCCAGGGTGAACGCCATGCCGCAGGCCAAGGAATAGGGCCGCGGACGCTTGTCGGCGTATGCCCCGATCAGCGGCTGCAGCAGCGATGCGGTGAACTGAAAGGTGAAGGTGAGTAAGCCGATCTGACCGAAGGTGAGCTGATAGGAGCCCTTGAGCATCGGATACATCGCCGGCAGCAGCGACTGCATCATGTCGTTCAACATGTGGCAGAAGCTGATGGCGGCGAGAATTCCGACGGCCGTGCGGCCGGCGGCCGCCGCGCCCACGGCAGTGGCGGACTGGTTCAAAAGAGCGCTCCCGGATCGGCCGCGCGCTTACCGTCGCGGCGCACCTGGGGATAATGTGCCGCAATCCGCCGCTAAAGCCTATCTCTCTTCCTGGGGGCGCCGGATGGCGCCCCCCAGGCCAGAACCTGATGTCTTACGTTCCCGGGCGAGCTTGGGGCTCAGGACGGGCGAAGCTTTAGAACCTCATCGAGAATTTCAATCCGATCGTGCGCGGCTGCGCCGGGAGAACGTAGACCTGATTGTCGTTGACCGGGTTGGATTCCGTGAAGCGCGATAGTTGTGCCCGCTTGTCGGTCGCGTTAAAGACGAACGCTTCGATCTGCATTTCGTTGTGCGTTACACCGGCGGTCAGGTCGAGCAGCCCGTACGCGGGCTGCTCGCCGTAAACCGCCACTTCGTTCTGCAGCAGCACCGGAGCGGTCTGGGTCTGATAGACGAAAGCCGCCTGACCGTACGGCGTCCAGTCCGCCATCTGGGTGAAGGTGTAACGGGCAACGATGTTGCCCTTGAACTTCGGGGCCACCGGCAGGTTTGTGCCGCGCGGTGCGAGCGGGCCGATCCACGTGCCGTTTAACGACGACGCAGTCTGCAGATTCGGGCAATTGGTCACGCCGATGATGCCGCAATAGTTCTGCGTGAGATAGGGATTGAGGAAGGTGAAGTTGGTGCTGAGCGTGAGATTGTTGGTCGCCACCCACTGCAGCTCGTTCTCCACACCCAGGATGCGCGCGTTGCCGCCGTTCGCGATCGCCGTGATGCTCGGTGGCACGAGGAAGGAGAACTGGAAGTTCTTCCAGTCTTCCCGGAAGAAGGCACCGTTCCAGCGCAGGCGGCGGTTGAACCACTGCGTTTTCCAACCGATTTCGTAGTTGTTCAGATAGTCGGCCCCATAGGGGATCGGAGGACCCCCGCCGGTACTTACGCGATTAACGCCGCCCGGCCGGAAGCCTTTCGAAAACGTCGCGTACATCATGACGTCGGGCGTGTACTTATAGGTCAGGTTGATCCGGGGCACCCAGCCGTTGGCGCTCGTGTAAGCATTCAGGTTGGTGCAGGGCGCGTACGCGGTCGAGGCCGGCGCGAAGCATTGCGATTGCCCGGTATGGCTCGAGTAGTTGGCGGAGTAACCGAAGAAGCCCTGCAGGGAATTTTCGTAGTTGTAGCGCCGTATGCCACCGGTCAGGGCCAGTTGCGAGGTCATGTCCCAGGTCACCTGCGCGAAGGCCGCCTTGTCGCGGTCGACGCGTTGCTCGTCGGTGAACCAGATCGCATTCTCGAAGCCGGGAATGGACAAAGCGTTGGCGAAGCCATCCGGATTTGGGGTGGGCTGGTTGTACTGACCGCCGAATACGCTCGTGTAGCCGTAGCCGGGCATGGTGTAGAGCTGCGAGATGTTATGCAACTGGCGCTGGATAAAGAGACCGACGGTCGCCCTGACCGGCTTGTCCGCCGGGGTGCTCAGGCGAATCTCGTGACTCCACTTCTCGAAGTAGCCACCGCCGATGACGAACTCCTCCGGCATGATCGGCTTGCCGTTGTTGCCTACCCAGTAGGCACCCGAACCGAACACGCGATCGTAGAAGACCGAGTAGTCGCTGTATTCCGCGACCGTGTGCGAGGTGCGCTTCATGTAGCCGCCGGAATACACGAGGTCGAAGTCGCTGAATTTGCCTTCGACCGTCATGGCGGCCTGATACCAGGAGTCGGACGTGCTTTCCGGACCGAAGTGCACGATCTGCAGGTCCCCCACCGCGGGGTCATAGCCGAAGAAGCCCTCGGTGGTGAGATCCTGGGCCATGATGCTCGGCGTCACCGTCCAGTCCCCCAGGTCGAACTTTAAGGCACCGCGGCCACCCTTGGTGTCGACGGGGTTGTAGTTGTTCCTCACTGAGGTGGCATTGCTGATTGCGCCGGCGCCGACCACGCCGGGTGCCGGGCACGGCGTTACCGCGGGAAAAAGGGAAGGCTGGCCGTCCCAAGTCGGGAAGGTGCGGATACCGTTGACGATACACGCGCTCGCGTTGGTGCCGGCGACGTTGCTGATGTAGCCGCCATCGTGCTCGTCCCAGCCGACGAGGCGCACGGCGGCAATTGAGCTGAGCGGGATATTGACGAAGCCCTCAGCTTCCCAGCCCGCGCTGCCGTGGTCGACCTGGTTGCCCTGCAGGTCGAAGCCCGCCGCAAATTTGGTCGGGTCGGGCTTGTTGCTGATGATGCGGATGGTGCCCGACTCGGAGCTCGCGCCATACAGGGTGCCCTGCGGCCCTTCGAGGACCTCGATGCGTGCGACGTCGTAGATGTGCACATCGACCGTGCCGTCGATCGTGGTGACCGGCTGCTCATCCAGATACGTGCCGACACTGGGTTGCGAGCCGGAATGATTGCCGTCACCGCCGCTGACGACGCCGCGTATGTAAACGTGCGAGCTACCGGGCTCGCCGTTGCCGCCCTCGCCCTGGCCGCGCACGTAGGCGACGCTCGGGGAGTACTTCACGTAGTCATCAAGGTTGGTGACGTTCAGCTGCTCGATGGTCTTGGTGTCGAACACCTGAACGGCGATCGGCACGTCCTGTAAGTTCTCGGTGCGTTTCTGTGCGGTGACGACGACCTCTTGGAGCGCGCCGGTCTCAGCTTCCTGGGCGTGCGCCCATTGCAGGGAGGCGAGTAGCGTTGAGGCAACAGGGATGCTGGCCCGAACGACCGGATGACGCTTAAGTGCCTGAATTCGGCTGAGTTTTCGTCGTCGGCTACGTGTCATGAAGAGACCCCTTGTGTTGCTTATGTGCTCAGCGGGCGGCGCTTTATGCTAAGTGAGTTGAGGCTCAAAAAGAAACTGGTACGCGCGGATAGCACGTGAGGACGCTGCCGAGGCTTGCCTTCAGGGGCTCAAGCCAGGGCTCGTAGTGGCGCCAGTGTTCCAGGCCCTCGCGGAAGATGGGGCGGCGCACCTGCTCGGAGCTCGCCGTGCGCACCGCGCGCTCGTTCTGGTAGAACCTGAGGCAGGCCTCCTCGAACGGCAGCCCGCAGTAATCGAGCAGCTGGCGCACCTGCGTCTCGGTATCCTCGATCACGTCCTCATAGAAGACCCGATGCACCCGACCGGGCAGCACGCCATCGAAGTGAGCCATGAGCTCGACGTAGTCGTGGTAATAGCGGCCGAGATCCTCAAGGGCGTAGGTAAAACTCTGGCCGCGCGCGAAATGCTGCTTGAAGCACGAGAAGCAGCACCCCAGCGGATGACGGCGTGCGTCGATGATCTTGGCGTTCGGCAGCATCAACTGAATCAGTCCCACGTACATGCAGTTGTTCGGCATCTTGTCGATGAAGAACGGGGCGCCGCTTTTGCGCATCAGCCGGGTACTTTCAAGATAACGCTCACCGAACGTGCGCAGCTGCTCGTGCGTCAGTTCTGCGAGCGCTTGCGGGAGTTCTCGGTGACGCACCTGCCGTCCGGTGATGTCGCGGACGATCTGCGGAATGTGCGGCAACTCCATGGTGCCCTCGACGAGGGAGTGGCTGGCGAGCACCTGCTCGAGCAGCGTCGAGCCGGCGCGCGGCAGCCCGACGATGAAGATCGGGTCGCCTGCCGGGAGCCCGGCGGCACTGCGGGCCGCGAAAAACTCCGGGGTGAACACCGCCTGACTGCTGCGCACGTAGGCGTGGTTGTCGTCGACGTCGTACGGGTGGGCCTTGCGTCGCAGCTCGGCGCCGCGCGCGTAGTGCGTGAAGGACTCCTCGTAATGGGTCTGATCCTCGAGCGCCTTGCCCAGTGCGAATTCAAAGTGCAGCCGATCATCGTCGCCTAAATCTTCACGCGCGAGGGCACTGCGCATCGCAGCCACGTCGGCCTGCGAGAACTGGTAGGTCTTGAGGTTCGCAAGGCTCCAGTACGCTTCCCCCACTGTCGGCTCCATCGCTATGCTGCGGCGGTAAGCGGCGATGGCCTCGGCTGCGCGACCGGCCGTGCGCAGCGAATGACCGTAGCTCATCCAGATCTTCGGTTGGCGCGGAAACTCCTTGAGCACCGCCTCGTAGACGCCGATGGAGAGCTGGTAATCGCCGAGATTTGCAAGCACGGCGGCCTGCAAATTGCGATAGCCCGGGTTGCGCGGCTCCTTCGACAGGAGCTGCTCGACGTGCGCCAGCGCCGCCGCGGGCTGCACCTGACGGTTAAGCACGACGGCATAGTTGTAGCGCGCGGCATCAAAGCTCGGGGCGAGCTCGAGGCAGCGCTCGAGTAACTGCTGCGCGTCAACGTAACGGCGCAGGCGCGCGGCGACCTCGGCCAGCATGCGCAGCGCGGCGACATCGGTCGGGTGGGTTTGCAGATGCGCGCGCAGCAGGGCCTCGGCCCGCGGCAGGGCGTTTTCAACCAGCGCTGCGGCGGCATCCATCAGGCGTGGGTCGCGCGTCGCCGCCTTGATGTAGCGGGCGCGGGCCTGATCCGCGCCGGCCGTATCGCCGTGGGCCTCCAGCTGATCGGCGAGCAAGCGCCACCCATCGGGAGCATCAGCCTGCAGCTGCAGCGCGTGGCGCAGCGCGGCGGCGCCCTCGCGCCCGCGCGTGGCCTCGCACAGTGCGGCCCCGAGCTCCAGGTGCACCGCCGCCGCGCGCGGCTGTTCGCGCGCGAGCGGTTCGAGTAGCTCGAGCGCCGCCTGCAGCCGACCGGTAATGCGATACGCCGCGCCGAGAATCAGTCGTGCGCGCGGCTCGGCGGGCACGCTGCGCAGGATCTCGAGCGCCTGCTCGGCAGCCAGACGAGGATCCTTCGGCAGCAGACTTTTGGCGTGAGCGAGCGCGACATCCAGCGATCCGAACGGTTCAGCTGCCACCCTTCCACTCATGTCACAAATCTACCACGATCGCGCTCACGTACCGTCGGACATTGCACTCGTGCGGTCGCAATGAAAGGGTGTGGCGCGATGATTCAATTGCATGACGGATTTGTCGGTCTGGCGCAACAGCCGCATCGGCCGCTCGGTCGCAGAGCGCTGCGCGCACTGTGCCTGAGCGTCGGCGCGGTGCTGCTGTGCCAATGCAGTGCGCCCGATGGTGGCGTGCACCAAGAAGTGATCGCACACGGGCAGTTTGCGCACCTGCGCATCTACCGATCCGACGCCTCGGTGCGCCGTCTTGCGCTGCTGCTCTCCGGGGACGGCGGCTGGGACTCAGGCTCGGAGGCTATCGCGCAGAAGCTCGCCCGGCAGGGCACGCTCGTCGCCGGTATCGACGCGCGCGAGTGGCTTGCGACGCTGGAGCAGGCCGCACCGAGCTGCGTCGCGCCCGGTGCGTACCTGGCAGAACTCGTGCACTACCTGCAGGCGCAGTACGCGATCGAAACCAAGCCGCCGGTGCTCATCGGCCACTCCGCTGGAGCGACCCTGGCGTATGTGGCGCTCGTGCAGGCGCGACCGCACACCTTTGCCGGAGTGCTGACGCTGTCCTTCTGTGCCGACCTGGATCTGAGCAAGCCCCTCTGTCCGGCGCCGGCGCTGCGCGTGGCGCCGCGCGCGGCGGGCGTGCGGCTACTGCCGGGCGGGGCGCTGCCGGACCCCTGGGTGACACTGCACGGTCTGGACGATCGGGTGTGCTCGGCGGCCGAGGCGCGCCGCTTCGCGGACGCGATTCCCGGTACCCGCTTCATTGCAGTGCCCGACAACGGCCACTCCTACGGCAGCTCGGGGGACTGGTGGGGAGCATTCACCGACTCCTATCGCCGGCTCATCGCGGCGCCGCCGCCCACCCCGTAACGATGTGGCAACCCGCCGGGACCTCCCCTAATGTGAGGTCGTGGACATCCGAGAGGCCACCAGCGGCTACGAACGCTGGCTCAAGCAGTGTGTGCCGTTACTTCCGGGCGATCTGGACCTGAAGCACCGGCTGATGGCCGCAGACGTGTTCTCGTTCCTGCGCGCGACCTTCTATCGCTGGTCGCAGCTGTGGCCGGAATTGTGCGCCGAGACCACTGCGGCGCCGCGCGTACTTGCGGTCGGCGATCTGCACGTGGAGAACTTTGGCACCTGGCGCGACGCGGAAGGGCGGCTCATCTGGGGCGTCAACGACTTCGACGAGACGACCGTCCTGCCGTACACGCAGGATCTGGTGCGCCTGGCGGCCAGCGCGCTCCTGGCCATCGAGGAATCGCAGCTGCAACTCTCTGCGCGCCAGGCCTGCGAGTCGCTTACGGAAGGCTACACCGAGTCCGTGCGCGTGGGCGGCGGCCCGGCCGTGCTGGCCGAGCGCTATCGGTGGCTGCGCGATCTGGCCGTGGCGCGCCTGAAGGATCAGCGACCCTACTGGGAGAAGATGCGCGGTCTGCGCGCCGCCTCGGCACGCGCGCACCCGCAGGTGCGCGCTCTGCTGACGGCCGCGTTGCCGGCGCGCGGCCTCGAGGTGCGCTTTGTGCACCGGCAGGCCGGACTCGGGAGCCTCGGGCGCCTGCGCCTGGTTGCGCTCACGAACTGGCGCGGGGCCATGATCGCCCGGGAGGCAAAGCCGCTCGCGCCGTCCGCGTGGCTGTGGGCACGCAACCCGCACGCGCAGCGCGCCGTGCAGTACACGACCCTCATCCGGCGCGCGATACGCGTGCCGGACCCCTTTCTCGCCGTACACGGGCTGTGGCTGATCCGCAGGCTCGCACCCGACTGCAGCCGCATTGCCCTGGCGAGTCTGCCGCGCGGGCGCGATGAGAGCCGCCTGCTGTGGATGATGGGATGGGAAACGGCCAACATGCATCTGGGCACCCCGGCGCAGCGGCGGGGGATACTCACCGATCTCGGACGGCGCAAGAACGCCTGGCTCGCCCGGGCGGCGCAGCGTATGTGCGAGGCGGTGACCCGGGACTTTCGCAAGTGGGGCAAGATCGCGCGCGATGAGTAGGGGCGCGCGACACAAGGCGGGACCATGAAGGATCTGACGCAGGGGCCGATCACAAAGCAGCTCATCGCGATGGCCGTCCCCATCGCCATCGGCATGCTGTTTCAGACCCTGTACTTTCTGGTGGATCTGCTGTTCGTCTCGCGTCTGGGAGACGCCGTCATCGCCGGCGTGAGCACCGCCGGAACCCTCACCTTCGTGATCCTGGCGCTCACGCAGATGCTCGCCGTGGGCACCGTGGCGCTGGTCTCGCACGCGGCCGGTCGCAAGGACCAGCCGGAGGCGAATCTCGTCTTCAACCAGGCGGTCGTGCTCTCGGCACTCTGTGGTGTGTTGACCCTGGCCGCTGTGTTCCTCCTCGGCGGACCCTACCTGCGCTCGCTAGCCGCCGATCCGGCGGCGGCCGCGGCCGGCAGCGCCTACCTTTATTGGTATGCCCCGGGACTGGCGCTGCAGTTCGCCATGGCCGCACTCGCCTCCGCACTGCGCGGCACGGGGATCGTGCAGCCGACGATGGTGGTGCAGATGCTGACGGTCATAATCAACACCATCCTGGCGCCGATTCTCATCGCCGGCTGGCTCACGCACCACCCCTACGGGGCAGCCGGCGCAGGCCTGGCGAGCAGCATCGCGGTCGCCGCTGGCGTCGTCATGCTGTGGGTCTACTTCGCACGCCTGGAGCATTACGTGGGGCTCGACCCGCACCTGTGGCGCCCGCGCCTGCCAATCCTGCGCCGCATCCTCAACGTCGGGCTGCCCGCGGGCGGGGAATTCCTCATGATGTTCGTGATCCTGGCGGCCATCTACTGGGCGATCCGCGGCTTCGGACCCGCAGCCCAGGCCGGCTTTGGCATCGGCGGGCGGGTGATGCAGGCGCTGTTCCTGCCCGTAATGGCTATCGCCTTCGGGGCGACCCCGGTCGCGGGCCAGAACTACGGGGCACGTCACTTTGAGCGGGTGCGCGAGACGTTCAGGAAGGCCGCACTCCTGAGCAGCCTCCTGATGCTGCTCGTGACGCTACTGTGTCAGTGGCGCCCGGAGCTCTTTGTGCGCGTCTTTTCGCAGCAGCCGGACGTGGTCGCGGTCGGCGCACTGTATCTGCGCATCATTTCGCTGAATTTCATCGCCACCGGGCTCATCTTCACCTGCTCGGGGCTCTTTCAGGCGCTCGGCAACACCTGGCCCTCGCTCGTGAGTTCCGGCTCGCGCCTGTTCACCTTCGTGCTGCCGGCGCTGTGGCTGTCGACGCGGCCAGGCTTCACGCTGCGGCAGGTGTGGTATCTCTCAGTCGCCACCGTGACGCTGCAGGCGCTCACGAGCCTGCTGCTCTTGCGAAGGGAGTTTCACCGCAAGCTGGACGCGGCAGGCGCCGGCGCCGCGGCCGTTACGGCCGCGGGCGGTTCGGGCAGCCCGGCCTAACGCGAAAGCGATCGGCGCTATTTCGGTTCCTGCCCGGGCTGCGGATCGGACAGCGGGAAGGACTGTGTCACCGCCGCCGCGGGGGCGGCTGAAGGCGCCTTCGCAGCCGGCGCCGCAGGTGTCACCGCGGTCGCCGTAGTCACCGGCGTCGGGGTCGCGACGGCGGCCGAGGCCGAGCGCTGTGTGCCGGTGGCGGTGAGAATCGCGGCCATGAAGCGCAGCGCGGAGGAGTCGTCGGTCGTCACGCTGCCGTTGAGGATGTCGCCCGCGGCGACGTCGATCTTCTTGTAGAAGCGCTCGTTCGCATCATCATCGATGCTGATAACGGTGCCATCGAGTGCCAGACCGGCGAACACGCCGCGACTGCGCGAGTAGGAGTAGACCTCCGCTTTGAAAGTGGGGTCGGTGGCGGCCGAGGCCGTGCGCCCCAGCGGGCCAGCGGCCACCGAGGCGTCCGCACCGAGCGTCATCTTGCCGCCGTTGATGCCCTCGATGCCCTTGGGTGTGGTGAACACCAGCACGATGTCGGTCGAGGTCACGCCCCACTGCCAGCCGAAGCTGCCGCCCGTCATGCTGATGAAGACCGGGTCGCTGAAGCGCCCCTTGCTGTCGCGTACCACGAGCACCCCGCGGCCGTGGCGTCCGCCGGCGAAGAAGGCCACTTTGGTCAGATCCGGGATGACGGCGATGCCGTAGGCGCGCTCGAGCAGCCGATCCGGGATCGCCTGGTCGCGCGCGGTGCGCAGCTCCTCCAGAACCTCGCTGGCGATCAGCAGACGACCCTCTTCGCGCGCCGTCGGGGCGGCGTGCGCGGCGGTGCCGGTGAGGGTGAACACGAAACCTGCGAGCAGACCCAAAAGCGCGGCGCGCATGTGCATGGTGAAGATCCCCTTCGTGACTGTCGCCGCTCACCGACAGTGGCCGCGATGAGCAGGACCTAATAACCGCGCAGCTTAACCGAAGCGGGCGCGCTGTGGTACGGACGTTTTGCGCGCGCGCGCAGGTCCGACAGGCGCTTCAGTACCAGATGGAGAGGAGAATCGTGTAGACGTTCGCGTTCAGCTTATACAGCGGCTCGTTGCCCGCACCGTATTCGGGCGCGAGCAGCGCGTTACGAAAGTCGCTGTAGTCGGCGAGGAAATGCTCGAACTGGAAGTTCGCGGTGCTGCGGCTCACCCACGGCGCGCCCGGCACGTTGAACTGATAGGAGGCGCCCACGCCGGCGGTGTAGGTCGTAAAGGCCGCCAGCTCGCGGTCGCGCGCCATGAAGTTCTGGTAGTCGGCACGCGGAAACAGGTCGCTGTAGAAGTCCGCCGCGTTCTGTTTGTAGTAGCGCAGCATGCCGTCGAAGATCCAGTTGTGCCACGGCTGCGTGAAGTCCGCTTCCAGCGTGTTCCCGACGATGCCCCAGGTGTCGTGGAAGTAGCGGTATTGGCCGCTGATGGCCGCGCGCCACGGCAGGTAGTGCTTCACGGTGATCGAGGCGGCGTTGCTGGTACGGGTGTCCGGGTAGACCTGGTCGGCGAGCGTGTAGCCCTCGCCCTGACCGGGTGAGAGATAGCGGATTTTGCGATAGGGGTTGGCGAGATACCCCTGGTCGGTGAGCAGCTCGTAATTGAAGCTCATGATCGTGTTGCGCGTCAGGATCTGGCTGAGCGAGAGCGAATAACCGCGGTGATCGGCGCGCGCGCTGAAGGTCGGGTCGTTGATGATCTGGCCGGTGGCGGTCTTGATGTCGCGGAAGATCTGATCCCAGCCGCGCCGGTAGCCCAGGGAGAGCGTGGTGAGGTCCCCGAACATGTCCTGGGCCACCGAGAAGTAGATGGTGTTCGCCTTGTAGTCGGGCTCCTTGCTGGTGATCACCCCGGCGCTGTAGGTGTCCTTGCCGTGCAGGTACTCCACGCTGCCGCTCCATTGCCTGCGCGTCTCGTGATACGGGCTCGCGGAGAGCTTCACGTCGATCGAGGCACTCGAGATCATGTCCTCGTAGTAGTTCACCGTGAAGGAGAGACTGTCGCCCACATTCTTGCGGATGAGTACCGAGGGGCCCTGGACGGTGATGTCGCCGCCGTTGTAGTTGTGCCACATCACATCCGCCTCTTCCTCGGGCAGCACGCCGGCGAGCACCGGGACGGTGCACACGCACAGCGTCAGGAGCGTGCGCGCGAAGGAGTTAAGACGCAGGCCCGCGTGCGGCCGCGCCGCACGCGCCTCTTCGCTCAGTTGCATCCGCAGCCGCCGCCGACAACGCCCGTGGCGCCGCGCGCCCCTTCGCGGCTTTCGAACACATGATCGAAATAGCTGTTTGAGATCGGATTGCGATTGAAGGACATGATCGGATCGGCGAAGTGCTCGCGCTCGTAGGGTTTCACCCACGGCGTCGGCGCGGCGCAGCCGGCCAGCGCTGCCACGAGCAGTGCCAGCGCCGCGCCGCGCATCATCCGTGCCGCAACGATGCGGCGCGCTTCCCCGTGGGCTTTGTACACCGTCTTACTCCCTCACCAACGTGCGGATGCTGTCCATGTACTCGTTCTCGTCGCCGGGCTTGTAGCCCCGGTGCAGCATGCGCACCTTGCCCGTGCGGTCAATGATAACGGTGCTCGGCATGCCGCCGACGTCGTAGAGCCTACTCACCTTGCTGTCTTTATCGAAGAGGATCGGAAAGCTCACCGGCGTCTGCTTGAGCCAGTCGACGGCGGCTTTGGAATCCGGTTCGACATTCACGCCGATGAGCGTGAAGCCGAGCTTGCTGTACTTCTTATATATGCTGTCAAGCAAGGGCATCTCCTGGCGGCACGGGCCACACCAGCTCGCCCAGAAGTTAAGCATCACGACCTGCCCCTGATACTGGGTCAGGCTCACGTCCTTGCCGTCCTGCGCGGCGAGGGTGAACGACGGCGCGGGGCCACCGGCACTTCCGGCCAGCGCCGGCACGGCCAGGGTGAGCGCGGCGGCAATGGCGACGATACGGTTCCTCATGATTACGTCCCTCTGTTAGAAGAAGACGGTCGTCCCGATCTGCGCCTCGAGGTTGTTGGTGAGTTTGGTGGTGCCGAACAGGTCCGACTGGAAGACCCGATCCTGCACCGTGATGTGTACCGCCAGCCAGTCCGTCGGTACGACACGGTAGCCCGCGCCAAAGTTCACCGTGAACTTCGTGTCCCCGGCGAAATCGGTACCACCGATACCGCCGATAAGATAAAAAGCGCTCGTCATGGCGCGGCCACGACCGATAAAGGCCTCGCCCGGCAGGAAGTTGTAGCCGAGTGACAAATCGTAATACGTGAAGCGCCTCTCAGACCCGGTAAGCAGACTGATGCCGCTGAGGGTTTCAAAGCTGGTATTGCCGGCGGTGGCACGGCCGACCTCGGCCTGAAAGAAGAAATCCTCGGTAATGTGATACGCCGCCGTGGCCCCGTAGACCGGGTGGGTGCCGAAGTCTTCGATCGAGATCACCCCGTAGTTAATGCCCACCTCGATGTTGCGGCTGCGGATGTTCGGCACGGTGATCTTGCGCCGTGCCACCTCCGGGTCCACCACGCGCGGCGGGGGGGTGTTGTCGTCCTCGGCCGGCGCACTGTCCGCCGCGCTCGTGTGGTCGCGATGGAACCAGTGGCGCACCGTGGCGCACCCGGGGAGCGTGGCCAGCACCACGGTCAGAAGAAGAATGCGAAGCCGGCTTTCCATTCGTCTGCGTCCTCGTTCTGATTGCGCTTCGTGAATATCCAGTACTGTCTGTATTCCGCGCGCAGAAAGAACCTGCGGGTAAGGTAGAAGCGTATGCCGCCGCCGACGTACGCGCTTTGCTCATCGCGGTCCGGAGCGGCCACCAGGGTCGCCTTGGGCTGCGTCTGCACGAGCCCCAGACCGATGGTGACAAACGGTGACCAGCGCGCCTCCGGAACGAACACGTGCGCGAAGCCGATATTCTCGGTCTCCCCGTTGGAGAAATTGCCGAGGAACTGGCCGAAGGAGGCCTCGAGCGCCAGCTGCGGATTAAACGAGAACGACATGTAGCCGGAGATGAGCGTCGCGCCGCCGTACTGGCCGGCGAACATACCCATCTCGTAGCGGTGCGAGGTGAAGCCCGCCCGGTCGCCCAGGTCGAATTTGAACAGCGAGCCATCTGCCAGCACCATCTTCTGCATATCCGTCTGTGAGGCCCAGCCCTCGACGCCCTGCTCGGTGCGCACCTTGAACCAGTCGGTGCGGCGAAACAGTACATCGACGCTGCCATCGCGTGGCACCACGTGGAATACCGGATAGCCGCGCCCGGGTCCGGTGTGCAGCTCCAGATAAGGCGCGGTGACGAAGAGTTGCAGGTACTCGCGCGCTGCGCTTACCGCGGGGGTGAGCAGGGCTGCCAGCAACAGAAGGCCCGCGAGCGCAAGCGGGTGCGCGCGCCTTAGCAATGCCGTCCTTTGCTCAATTGACCGGTACCGCCGGGTCGAAGGGGTTATTGAAGTACTGCGCGCCAATGTCCAGCCACTCGGACACTAAGCGAAGCTCGTCCGGGCTCAGCCACCCGGCGTGGGTGCTGGCGGAACCGGCGGCGAAGCGACTCATGAACTGGCTCGAAAGAGTGCCATTCGCGCTACCTGCGTTCAAGTACGGCCCCACCGACTCCGTGATCGTATTGGTCGGGTTCGTGGGCGTCGGGTCCATGATAACGATGTTGTGGGCGAACAGCAGCTGGCGGTAGGAGGTGGTCTCCGGCGGGTCGTCGGTCGATGTGGAGCTGGTGAGATCAAGATTGCCCGCCGGCATCTGGGCAGCACCGGCCGCATTCTTCGGACTGTGGCAGCCGCCCTGGGTACAGGTGTGATCGCTGAGTACCGCGCCGGTGGTCGGATCGGTGATCTGGCGCGTCAGGTCCCACAGCGGCTGGAGGTGCTCGGTGTAATTGATAATGATGCGGCAGTTCGACTGCCACGCCGTGACGCACAGGGCGCTCGTCGGGAAGGCGGTCTTGAACTGCGTGGCGTCATCATAGCGCAGGTTGATCGGCGTACCCGGGGTGGCCTGCGCCGGATCGGTCCACACGTCGGTGTAGAGCACGTCGACGCTCGGCATCATCTGCGCGCACGGTGGGGTATCGTTCGCGCAGCTCACGCGCATACGCGCCTGCGCCATGGTCTCACCCTGATCGGGAACGAACGCCTTGGGGCCGGAGGCAATGGTGGCCGGGAAGGGTACGCCGCTCGTCGCGGCACCGGCCCAAGCGGAGGCGAACAGGCCTTGCCGCCCGTGCGAGATCGGTTTCTGCGCGCTCGCGGGTAAGTGACAGCCGTTGCACGTGACGACCTCGCCGGGGATCACCTGCAGCCATACGCCCTGCGTCGGGGTGATGCGGCGCGCGTTGGCGTCCAGGACCTCCATGCGGAAGGCCACGTTGGCCGGCACCTGGATGCGCACCGAGCCGTCCGGCTCGATCGGCGCGTAGCCGAGGATCTCGGCCATGAAGTTGCTGGCACCAAAGGCGGTGTCGGCGAGTTTCACGACCGTCTTGTCAGGAATGGACACCGCTTTCACCAGGCGGATGAAGCGCGCCGGGCGGGCACTGGCAGCGGTCTCGGCCGGGTTCGCGAGCGTGGCGATATTCGGATTGGCGGTGTCCACGCCGTCGAGGTCGTAGACACTTCTTACATCGATGACGCCGACGCCGGCGTCGACCCAGTTCTGGTTCAGATCCACGCCCGGCACTTTGTCGAGGATGATTTTCGGCACCGCGCGCGGCTGCGCCACGGCGACGTCGGTGACCAGGGTGCCGTTCAGCGGCGTCATGATCGGCTGCAGCGTGTTCGCGCTCGGATCGAACATCCACACGCTGTACAGCGGCGGGGCCACCTGCGGTTTGGCCGCATTGAGGTTGGCCGAGGTGCAGGGCACGACGAGCGGCGGTGTTTGCGTGGTATCGAGCAGCCGGCACTGCGTCCAGCTCACGAGAATGCGTCCCGTGCCATCCTGCAGCGGGTAGGCGGAGGTGAAGCGCCCGCCCGGAGACGGTCCGGGAATGGTGATGACCTGGTTTTGCGTCGCCGGCACCTGCGCCGGACCGTTGAAACCGGGGTTACCGAGCAGCGCCTGCGTGTTCTCCACGTAGTGCGTGCCGTCGATGATCACCAGATCCCCGCCGTCATCGACGTTGGTGTACTGGCGCGCGATCACCAGGATGCGCCCGTCCTCCATCTGGCGCGGGTGGGAGAACTCGACGACGGTGTTGTTGGTGCCGGTCATGTGACTGTTGGCACCGTAATAGAGCTCAAGATCGGTGCCGTCCGGGTTCGCCGAGTACAGCGACATCGCGTCCTTGCCCGGGGCGTTGTCCCAGCGCGTCCACAGCACGCGCCCGTTGGCGAGCACGGTCGCATCGCGGTCGTGGCTCTGATTGAAAGAGATCTGGTGCACCCCGGTGCCGTCAGCGTTCATGACCTCCAGCACCTCGGCATCTTCCTGGCGTGCTTCGTCCTGGTAGGAGAACTGCGGGAAGCCCTCATTGAGCAGCACACCCTGTGACTCACTCTGCCGCGTGGAGGAGAAGACGATGCGTCCGTCGGGCAGATAGTGCGGCGACTCGTCCTGCACGGTGAGCGGATCCGGGTCGCTCGCCGGATCGATGACCGGATGCAGGTTATCGGTGGCGATGACGTACTCATAGATGCGCCAGGAGGGTGGCTTGGTGACCTGCTGCTTCGCCGCGAGCGGGCCGCGCATGGCGAATATCACCTTCGTGCCGTCGGCTGACGTGTCAACGTCCTTCACGTCCCACATCGCTCCGGCGGTGATGCGCGTGGTGATGTTGGTTTCGGTCGCGATCGCGGAGGCGCTGGCGCGCATATAAAGGTCGGCCGACACCGGCACGATGTCATTCATGATGCGCAGGTCGTCCTGCATGAAGGTCCCGGTCTGATCCAGCGGCACCGGGCGCTTCACATAGAAGATGGGGAAATCAACCGTCGCCGGATCGGCGACCTGGCTCTTGCCGAGACTGACGTTGCCGCCGCTGCTGCAGGCACCGAGCACGCCGGCAAACACTGTGAGCAGCGACGCCGCGCGCCACGAGCGGGCGCGTTGTGTCGACTGCATCAGATTTTGCGATTTTCCCTGCGCGTGCATTTGCGTCTCCGTCACCACGCCGGACGTGCCGCCGCGTGTGAATGTAACGTAATTCATGAACAATTCGATGACTAATCGCCAGATAGCCAACCCCGTCACGGCGCGCCTGAGTGCTACACGCGTCTCATACGCCCCGAGTGCTGGGCCGAACACACTACTAGGTAGACGTTACACCCGGCCCCCGCCGTGATCGGGCTCGCAGTTTGCCGCGCATTGAGCAGCGCAGGACAACAACTCTTCAAACTGTCGGTCACTGGCGACGTCACTTGGTTGAGACATTCGGGGCGGGGTTCGGCGAACCGTATAGTCCGGTCGCGCATCGGGCATTTTCGGGAGTAAGCGAGCGCCATGAATGTCACAAACACACAGGCACAGGTCGGGTCGAGCCGCGCGCGCAGCGCGTCGGTGGCAGCTTCTGTGCTGCTGCTGATGCAGCTGGCCGCGACCGCACACGCCGGACCCAACGAGCAGGCTAAGCGCATCTACGAGCGCATCGTGGGTGAGGAGCCGCCGGCGGCGACGCTCGCGCAGATGGCAGGTCTCATTAGCGCCGCTTGCGGCGGCGCGGCGTGCCCGGCGGGCAATCAGGCATTAGTCAACGCCGCGGCGATCGCGACGCAGCAGCCCGATTTCTACAACGTGACCGTGAAGAACATGGTCACACCCTGGAGCAATCGCGATCAGACCGTGTTCGCGCCGTTGAACGACTACACGGCCACGGTGATCGGCATGGTGCGCGATGATGTCGCCTTCAACACCGCGCTGTCGGCGGACATTCTTTATACGGTTAATTCGCCGGGGCTGCCTGCGCCCTCAAACTCGAGCAACGCCCACTACGCCACCGCCGAGAGCAACGGCGTCGACTTAAGCAGCGCGCTCAAGCAGACCACCCAGTCAGGAACCTACGGTACGCCGACGGCAGCGACCGCCGGTCTCATCACTACCTACGGTGCCGAGGCGGCCTTCTTCATCAACGGTACTAACCGGGCGATGTTCCGCTTCACCATGATCAATCACCTGTGCAACGACATGCCCACGTTGACGGACACCACGCGTCCGACGGATCGCATTCGCCAGGACGTGGCGCGCTCACCCGGCGGCAACAGCCAGGTTTTCCTGGACACCTGCGTCGGCTGTCACAGCGGCATGGACCCCATGGCACAGGCGTTTGCCTATTACAACTTCAACGGCACCCTGGGCGCGGTGGTTAACACCGGCACGATGCAATACACGCCCGGTCAGGTGCAGCCGAAGTACCTCATCAACTCGACGAACTTTGTGTACGGCTTCGTGACCCCCGACGACAGCTGGTCGAATCGCTGGCGCTCGGGCGTCAATGCCTCCCTCGGCTGGAGTCCGTCACTGCCGGGCAGCGGCAACGGCGCGAAGTCCTTAGGCCAGGAGATCGAGTCGAGCACCGCCTTCGCACAGTGTCAGGTGAGCAAGATCTTCCAGGCGGTGTGCTTTCGGGCGCCGCAGAGCAGCACTGACATGGCGACCGTCGCCGGCATCACGCAGACGTTCCAGTCCGGCGGTTACAAACTCAAGCAGGTGTTCCAGCTGACCGCTGCCGCCTGCCCGGGTAGTTAAGGGAGCGCCGCAAAATGAACCGCACTGTTATGAACCGCTTCGCCTTGGGCGCGCTGACGCGCACGGCGCGTGCGCTCACCCTGACTACGACGCTCGCCGCACTGGCACTGCTTAGCGCCTGCGCGGGCGGCAGCGGCGCGCCCACCACGGTGAATCAGGTCTCGACACCGCCAAGCAACAGCGCGGCCGACTACACCGGGCCGCCGCCGGCAAACGCCGACGTACAGGCCTTCAAGCTGAGCTTCTGGCAGAACGTGATCCCGTCCAACCGCTGCGGCGGTTGCCATCACGCCGGCGGCCAGTCGCCCCAGTTCGCGCGTTCGGATGACGTGAATCTTGCTTATCAGGCGGCGCTGCCGCTGGTGAATCTCACCAACCCGTCGCAGTCGACGTTCGTGCTGAAGGTCGGCGGCGGCCACAACTGCTGGGTGGCGGACCCCTCCGCGTGCGCGGCTACCATGCTGGTATGGATCCAGGGCTGGATCGGTGCCGGTGCCTCCTCCACGACCAGCGTAGCGCTCGTGGCACCGCCGGTGCAGGCGGCCGGCGGCGGCAAGCAGTTCCCGGCCAGTGCCACTGCGCCGCCCCCGAGCTTTTCCACCACGATCTTTCCGATCCTGACGACGTTCTGTTCGGGCTGTCATACCCCGAGCTCGACCACCGCGCAGCAGCCGTACTTTGCCGACGCCTCGGATGTGGCCGATTCCTACATCGCCGCGCAGCCGAAGATCGACCTGTCGCAGACGACTTCCTCTCGCTTCTACCAGCGCCTGTCGCAGGATTTCCACCACTGCTGGCCCACGGCGACCTCCGGTGGAGCGCCGGATTGTGCGGGCAGCGCCGCGCAGATGCTCGCGGCCATCAACACCTTTGCCAACGCCATCCCCGTGACGCCCATCGATCCGTCCCTGATCGTCTCCAACGCGGTCACTCTGACGCAGGGCACTATCGCCTCGGGCGGCAGCCGCTACGAGGCGTACCTGGTCGCCAAATACATGTTCGAGACCGGCCAGGGCAGCATCGCCTACGACACGAGCGGCGTGTCGCCGGAGGCGGACCTGACGCTTTCCGGTAACGTCACTTGGGCCGGCGGCTGGGGTATCACGCTCGGCTCAGGCGGCAAGGCACAGGCCTCCACCAGCGCGAGCCAGAAGCTCGCCTCCATGATCCAAGGCTCGGGCGAGTACACCATCGAGGCCTGGGTAGCCCCGGCGAACGTCACGCAGGCGAACGCCTTCATCGTCAGTTACTCGGGCAGCAACGCCACGCGCAACGCCACGCTCGGGCAGGACGTCATGCAGTACGAGGGCTTCGCGCGCAGCAGCACCACCAACACCGGCGGTACCCCGCCGCTGATCACGACCACGGCCGGTGGCGCCGCGCAGGCGGCCCTGCAGCACGTGGTCCTGACCTATGACCCGATCAGTGGCCAGAAGATCTACATCAACGGTATCTACACCGGGGATGCGGATCCCTCCAAGGGTGGCTCACTCGCCAATTGGGACAGCACGTTCGCGCTGGTGCTCGGGAACGAGGTAACCGGACAGCGCCAGTGGCAGGGCACGATCAAGTTCGTCGCCATCCAGAACCGTGCCCTCACCCCGGCGCAGATCCAGCAGAACTTTGCCGCCGGTGTCGGGCAGAAGTACTTCCTGTTGTTCGGTGTCAGCGCGCTCACCGGCGTGCCGCAGTCGTACGTGCTCTTCCAGGCAAGCCAGTACGACACGTACAGTTACCTGTTCGCGCTGCCGAAGTTCATCAGCCTCAATTCAACGGCCACCATACCGTCGAATCTGAAGCTCAGTGGCATCCGGCTCGGCGTGAACGGTCAGCTCGCGCCGGCCGGTCAGTCGTTCACCACGGTGAACGCGAGCCTCGGCGGCTCGAGCTATACGGCCGCGAACGGGCAGCTGTTGTCGAGCCTCGGCACCGTGGTGCCGCTGACCCTCGGGCCGAGCAATGACCTGTTCTTCCTGTCCTTCGACCAGATCGGCTCGCACGTACACGCCTACGTTGATCCGCCGGTGAGCGTGCCGCCGCCGACCCCGAACAACACGCCGCAGCCGGACTACGGTGTCGCCACCTTCGAGCGCGTGACGCACACGATGGCGAAGATCACCGGCGTGCCGTTCACCAACAGCGCGGTGTTCGCGCAGTACATGACCGCGCAGCAGTCGATGCCCTCGACGCCGTTGATCTCGGCCTTCGTGCCCTCGGAGCAGACGGCCATCGGGCAGCTGGCGGGCTCCTACTGCGCTCAGCTGGTGGGCACGCAGTCCTACCGGGATGCGTTTTTCGGCACCGGGCTGGACGCGGGCCTCAACAGCAGCGCGGCAACGTTCTTCAGCGTGGCCGCCAATCGCCAGATCGTCGAGACGGCGCTGGCAAACAATGCGGTGGGCGTCAACGTGTCCCCGGCCATGGCGGCCGCCGTGACCAATGAAGTCGATGCACTGCTGCAGCGCTTTTATCAGCCCGTGAGTGTGGCTGGGGGTGTTGAGCCCCAGCTCCCCGCGGCCACCGTCTCGACGGCGACTCAGGCGGCCTGCCAGGCAGTGCTCGGCAGTGCCGCCGTCACGCTGCAGTGATCCGGATCAGGAGCAATTGCAATGATCATCGGTAAGAAACCTCCTCGGCCACACGCCCCCGGCGAGCCGTTGCTGTACGACAACCACCCGCAGCCGCGCACGCGGCGTGATTTTCTCGCCGCCGGCATGATCTCCGGAGGCGGATTGGTGATCGGGCCCGCCTGGCTCGGGAGCCTCCTGAAGGCGAGCCGCGCCAACGCCGCGCTCTCACCGGACATCGCCGCCTTGCTGCCGACCGGGCAGTGCAACGTTCCCACCGCCTCCTCAGGCATACCATTCATCTGCTTTGACCTCGCGGGCGGCGCCAATCTCGTCGGCTCTGAAGTGCTGGTGGGTCAGCAGGGCGGTCAGTCCAGCTTTCTCTCGACCGCCGGCTATGAGCAGCTCGGCGTGCCGGGCAACATGGTGCCGAGTTCGACCGCTAATATCGACCCATCACTCGGTCTTCTGTGGCAGACCGATGGCGCCATTAAGCGCGGCATCCTCAGCAAGGCGACCACGCCTTCCACCGCTGCGGGCACCAACGGCGCGGTGTTCTGCGCTGAGTCGCAGAACGACACGCAGGAAAACCCTCACAACCCGATGTATGCGATCGCGATGGCGGGCGCGAAGGGCCTGCTGCTGACGCTCATCGGAACCGACTCGAGCGTCTCCGGCGGCAACTCGGTGGCGCCGATGATGTACATCAATCCCGCCTTGCAGCCCACCACCATTGATCAGCCCTCAGACGCCACCGCGCTCGTGAGTACCGGTGGCGCCAGCGCCGACCCGACGTCCGTGGCGGTGTTGGAGTCGCAGGCGCGCATCAGCGGCGGCACCGGGCAGTACGCTGCTGGCTCCAATGCGGCTTTCACGGGCGCGTTGAGTGCGCCCAACGGCAGCACGCCGGGCGTATCGATTTACCCCAGCACCGACCCGACCCAGGCGGCCGATGACGGGGCCATCAAGAACCAGGTGCGCTGCGCGTACGTGGTGTCCGCCAACACGGCCTCGACCTTCGGTAATCCTGCGGCGCTTGATCCGACGCAGGATCCGCTGATCACCGGCGGCTCTGCGCCCATCTTTACCGCGGCCGACTTCTCGGACAACGAAGTCGCCAGCACCGCCACCGTCATGAAACTTGTCATCGACGGGTATGCCGGGGCGGGCACCATTGCGATGGGCGGCTTCGACTATCACGACGGCACCCGCGCCACCGGCGAGACGCGCAACTTCAAGGCCGGACAAATGATCGGTGCGGTGCTCGAGTACGCCCAGCGCAAGGGCAAGCCGGTGATGGTGTACGTCTTCAGCGATGGCTCGCTGAACTCGAACGGCATGCCAGACACCAGTGTCGCCGGCCGCGGCAAGCTCGGCTGGCAGGGCGATAACTCATCCGTGGCTTCGACTTTCTTCCTGGTCTACAGCCCCAAGGGCCGGCCGCAGCCGCGCAACGGCGTCGCCGGTCAACAGATCGGTTACTTCAGCTCCGGCGGCTCCGTCGTCACCACCTCCAGCCCCATAGCCAATAACGTGACCTCCCTCGTACAGGCGGTGGTGCTGAACTACATGGGCCTCATGGGCACCGACGGGCAGTTCCCGACGCTCTTTCAGGGTCAGGGCCTCGGTTCCGGCAGCGCACTGGCCTCTCTGACCGCCTTCGCTCCCATCGTGTGACGCAGTGCGCGTGCCGCCAGCCGGCGGCACGCGCGCCTGTCGCGTTACGACGACGCGGCGCGCGCTCCCGCAGCGCTTGGGGAGATACGCCTCATTTCGCCGCTCACTTCGTTGACAGTGTTAAGTGCGCTGTGCAATTTTCCGTGCTGGCGCGGGTCTTAAGGTCGCCTCCCGCGACGAGGAACTCTTATTGAGCTGGCAACGGCCCCACGGCCCGACGCGGCGTGACGTGTCACGCACCGGTGTGTTGCTGCGAGTGTGCGCGGCCCTGGTGGCGCTTGGGGCTGCGCTGTCAGCGCCGGCGCAGCCGAGTTATGCGCTCATGGGGCAGCCGGCGCCGGATTTCGCGCTGCACGCGGCCGCGGGCGACAACGTGCGCCTGTCCGAGCACCGCGGTGAGGTCGTGGTCTTGAGCTTCTGGAGCAGCCGCTGCAACTCCTGTCGCACGCAGCTCGCGGCGCTCAACCGCAGCTTCCAGACCTATCGGTCCGCGGGCCTTGAGATCTACGGGGTCGGTGTCGACGATGATCCAACGCAGTCGCGCGAGTTTGCGCGCTCGACCGCCGTGAGTTTTGCCATGCTGCTGGATCCTGCCAAGGGCGTGAGCCGCAGCTACGAGGTCGACAATCTGCCCATGACACTGCTGATCGACCGCAACGGCGTCATACGGCACGTGCTGCGCGATTACAGCGCGGCCAACGAGACTCTTTATCTGCAGGAGCTGCGCGCCCTGCTGAACGAATGATCGGAAACGCACATGTCACAGACGAGACTTGCCAGTCCCCCGACCCCACGCACGCCCAGGCGCGCGCGTGCGGGCGTTCTCGCTAGTCTGCTGGCCGCCGTCGCCTGCGGGGTGGGCGCACTCGCACCGGCCGCGCCGCCCGTTGCGCCGGCGGTCGCCACCCCGAATACCACCCCCCCGGCAAGCCCGGCGCCGCTCGCCACGGCTCCCGCACCGCCGCCCGCCGCCGCCACCGAGGGCGTCGCCGATACGCGCGGACTTGACCAGCAGATTCAGGGTCTGAAGAAGGACGTGGTCGATCTGAACAAGGATCTGTTTGTGCTCGAGGAGGAGCTGCTGTTCCCGGCCAACACGCAGGTGGCGGTGTTCCTGTCGATGGATGTCGGTGACTTCTTCTCGCTCGACTCGGTGCAGCTGAAGATTGATCAGAAGGAAGTCATCAATTACCTGTATACGCCGCGCGAGGTCGATGCGCTCCTTAAGGGCGGCGTGCAGCGGCTCTACGTGGGCAATTTGAAGGTGGGGCCGCACGAACTTGTGGCGTTCTTCAACGGCAAGGGGCCGAGCGATCGCGCCTACAAGCGTGGCGCATCGTTGCGCTTCGAGAAGGGCGTGGGCGCGAAGTATCTGGAACTGAAGATCGATGATCAGCAGAAGAAGCTGCAGCCGGAGTTCCAAATCAAGGACTGGGAATAGGTCTTGCGTCGGCGATCCTGCATGCGCGCGCTGCTTCTCACGTGCACTCTCGCGCTGCTCGCCATGGGGCCGGCGGCCGCGCGGCGCCACGACCCGGAAAAACTCCCGCTGACGCACGTGCGTGACCTGCACTACGGGGACGTGCTGTTTTATTTTTACCAGGAGAAGGATCTGGAGTCCCTCACGCGTCTGCTCGCCTATGAGCACTGGGGACGCATGCCGCACCACGAGGATGACACCCGCCTGCTCGAGGGCGGCCTGTATCTGGAACTCGGCATGCACAACGAGGCGGGGCAGATCTTCCAGAGCGTGCTTACCAACGATGTGCCCACCGGGGTGCGCAACAAGGCGTGGTTCTATCTGGCGCAGGTGTGGTACGCGCGCAGCTATTTCGACAAGGCCGATGCCGCGCTGCGCAAGATCAATGGCCGCATGTCACCGGATCTTGAGGCGCAGCGCGAGCTGCTGTTCGGCAACGTGCTGATGCACGAAGGGCGCTTCGACGAGGCGATCTCGTTGCTCTCGAGCTGGCGCGGCTCGCCGGTCTGGTCCGCCTACGCGCGCTTCAATCTCGGGGTGGCGCTGGTGCGCAACAAGCGCCTGAGCGATGCGGACCCGTTCCTGAGCGCCGTCGGCACGATGCTCGCCCCGACACCCGAGCTCGCCGCGCTGCGCGATCGCGCCAATCTCGCCTTGGGTTTTGCCTATCTGCAGGCCGAACAGCCGGCGCGCGCCCGTCCGGCGCTCGCGCGCGTGCGCCTGAACGGTCCGTACTCCAACAAGGCGCTGCTGGGCATCGGCTGGGCGGACGCGGCGCTTGGGGACTATCAGGGCGCGCTCACCCCCTGGATGGAGCTGCGCAATCGCAACCTTCTCGATGCCGCGGTGCAGGAGTCGTATCTGGCCGTGCCGTACGCGTTCAGCAAGCTCAATGCGAACGCGCAGTCGGCGGAGTATTACGAGAGTGCCGTGAATTCCTTTGACGCGGAGAATGTGCGGCTCGACGGCGCCATCGCGGCGATCAAAAAGGGCGACATGCTCGAGCACGTGCTCGCCAAGGAGCGCAGCCAGGAAGCTCAGTACGGCTGGGCCTGGCAGCTGAAGAGCCTGCCCGAGGCGCCCGAGTCGCGCTACCTGTACATGCTGCTCGCCGGCAACGACTTTCAGGAAGGCCTGAAGAACTACCGCGGCCTCACCAGCATGAGCGAAACGCTCGAGCGTCACGCGGACGACATGGTGGCGTATCAGGATATGATCGATACGCGCGAGCACGCCTACGCCGAACGTCTGCCGCGCGCCGATGCGCTGCTCGCCTCGGGCGCCGTCGACAAGCTGCAGCAGCGCGACGTGGCGCTGGAGAATGAGCTGCGCTCGATCGAAGCCCAGCACGATGTCGCCTCCCTCGGCACCGGGGAGGAGCGCGAACAGTGGGCGCGCATCCAGCGGGTCGAGGCCGCTCTCAACGGCGCACCGGACAACGCGGGCAACGCAGAGCTGCGCGCGCGACTGGCGCTGGTGAGGGGTGTGCTGTTCTTTCGCCTCAATGACGCCTACGGCGCGCGTCTGTGGCAGGAGCACCGCGAGCTAAAGGATCTCAGTCTCGCGCTGCACGAGACGCAGAGTCGGTGGATTCGGGTCGAGCGGGCGCGCAAGAACGTGCCGGCCAACACCGGCGAGTTCGCCACCCGCGTCGCAGCGCTCAGGCAGCGTATCGACGGGCTGGAGGTGCGCCTCGTGGCCGCCGAGCAGCAGCAGCGCGATTACCTGGCGCAGATCGCAGTGCGCGAGCTCGAACAGCAGAAGGATCGCCTTGCGACCTACCAGATCCAGGCGCGCTTCGCGCTCGGCAGCATGTATGACCGGGCGGCGAGCTCGGAAGATGCGCGTCCCACCAAGGCGCCGGTGCCGGTACAGAAAGGGGTGGAGCAAGAGGCGCCACCGCCGGAGGCGCCAAAATGAGTGGCGCGCGCGTGCGCGGCGCGCTCCTCGCCTGCGTCATGGCGCTCGCGGGTGTACCCACGGTGCGCGCACAAAGCAGCAGCCCGCCGCCGACCATCGGCGATCTCGGGAAACACAAGGTCGAAGTACACAAGGATACGGCGGCGAGCGCGAGCGCCACCAAGGCGATGGAGAACTACCGCCGCTTCCTCGAGCTGCAGAATACCGATCCGAAGCTGCGCGCCGAGGCGATGCGGCGGCTCGGGGATCTGAATCTGGATGCCGGGGAGCTCGAGCGTCTGCAGAACGAGGTCACCGCGGTAGACCTGCAGGGCGGGGAGGCCATCAAGCTCTACACGACGCTGCTCAAGGCGTATCCGGACTACGCGCGCAACGATCAGGTGCTCTACCAGCTGGCGCGCGCCTATGAGACCACCGGTCAGCCGGATCAGGCGCTGGCGACCCTCGATCGCATCGTGCAACAGTATCCGCAGACACCGCACATCGACGAAGTGCAGTTCCGGCGTGGCGAGCTGCTGTTCTCCGCCAAGCGCTACCCCGAGGCTGAGCGTGCCTATGCTGCGGTGATCGGCCGCGGCGGCACCTCGGCCTTCTACCAGCAAAGTCTCTACAAGCACGGCTGGTCGCTGTTCAAGCAATCGCAGACGCTCGAGAGCCTGCCTTCCTTCGGTGGCGTGCTCGATCGCGAACTCGGCGCGACGCCCGGCAAGCCGGTGAAGCTTGAAAGCCTCAAGCGCGGCGATCGCGAGCTGGTCGAGGACACGCTGCGGGTCATGAGCATCGCCTTTTCCTACAACGACGGGGCGGCGACTCTGGAGCAATACGTGCACCAGCACGGCGAGCGCCCCTACACCTGGCTGCTGTACCAGCGGCTGGGGGACCTGTACGTGGAAAAGCAGCGCTACCAGGACGCCGCCACCGTGTATCGCGCCTACGTGGCGCGCGATCCGTACAGCGATCACGCGCCGGATCTGGACATGGCGGCCATCGAAGCTTACGGCAAGGGCGGCTTCAGTCAGCTGGTGCTCGATGGCAAGCACGAATTCGTCGAGCACTACAACTTCGATTCCCCGTACTGGAAGACGCGCACCCGGGCCGATAACCCGCGGGTGGTCGCAGAGCTGAAGACCAACCTCAAGGACGTCGCCACCTACTTCCACGCCACCGCGCAGAAATCCAAGCGCGTCTCGGATTACGAGGAAGCCGCGCGCTGGTATCGCGATTATCTGAAGTCCTTCCCCGGGGACGCGGATGCGGCCGAGACCAACTATCTGCTGGCGGACGCGCTGTTCGAGAGCCACCAGTACGCGGACGCGGCGAGCGAATACGAACACACCGCCTACAATTACCCGCGCAACGCGAAGTCCGCGGCCGCCGCGCATGCGGCACTGGTGTCCTACCAGAAAGGCGAGGAGGGACTCAGCGGCGCCGCCAAAGACGCCTGGCACGCGCGCGAGACCGACGCGGGCGTCAAGTTCGCCGAGACCTTTCCCGAGCACCCCGAAAGTGCCGTCGTCCTGACACACGCGGCGGAGGATATCTTCGCCGCCGGCGATCGGGCGCGCGCCATCGGCGTCTCGCAGGCGCTCCTCGCGCGCCAGCCGCCGGTGGATCAGCCCAAGCAGCGCATCGCCTGGACCATCATCGCGCAGTCGTACTACGACCAGGGCGAATACGCCAAGGCCGAGCCGGCGTTCGTGCAGGCCCGCGAGCTGACCGGCACCGATGAGAAGATGCGCGCCGATCTTACCGAGCGCCTTGCTGCGAGCGTCTACAAGCAGGGCGAGGCGAAGCTCAAGGCGGGCGATTCGGCCGCGGCGGTGGAGGACTTTCTGCGCGTCGCGCGCGTGGCCCCGGACTCCAAGATCCGCGCCAATGCCCAGTACGATGCGGCCACCGGGCTGCTCAACCTCAAGCAGTGGGATCGCGCGATCGGGGTGCTCGAGGACTTCCGTCACCAGTTCCCGCAGTCGCCGCTGCAACCGGAAGTCACCCGCAAGCTCGCCGTCGCCTACGCCTCGGCCAATCGCCCCGGGGAAGCGGCCATGGAGTTCGAACGCATCGCCGCTAACCCCGCCGAGGACAAGGCGGTGCAGCGCGAGGCGCTGATGCAGTCGGCTGACTTGTATGCCAAGGCCGGCAACACCGCGAAGGCTGCGGGCATGCTCGAGAAGTTCGTCGCGGCCAATCCGGCGCCGCTTGCCGATGCGGAAGAGGCGCGCCAGCGCCTGGCGGACTACGCTGACAAGAGCGGCGATGCGGCGCGCCGCGATCACTGGTATCACGAGATCATCAACGCGGATGCCCAGGCCGGCGCGCAGCGCACCGAGCGCACGCACTACCTCGCGGCGAAGGCACAGCTCGCCCTCGCGCAGCCGGCGCGCGACGCCTTTCGCGCCGTGCGCCTCAGCGCGCCGCTCAAGAAGAGCCTTATCATCAAGCGCGACGCCCTGGAGACCGCGATGGACGGCTACAAGCGCGCGGCGGAATATCAGGTGGCCGAGGTCACCACTGCGGCGACCTACGAGATGGCCGAGCTTTACCGTACGCTCGCCAAGGACCTGATGGCCTCGGAGCGGCCGAAGAACCTCAAGGGGGACGAGCTCGACGAGTACAACGCGCTCCTGGAAGAGCAGGTGTACCCGTTCGAGGAGCAGGCGATCAAGGCGCACGAGCTCAACGCCGCGCGTGCCCAGCAGGGCGTGTATGACGAATCGGTGCGCAAGAGTTTTCAGGCACTCGCGGAACTGAAACCCGCGCGCTATGGCAAGACGGAGATGACGCAGGATGTCGTGGCCAGCCTCGAGTAAGCGCGCGGCGCCGCAGTGCCTCATGTGCGCCGCGCTCGGCGTGTGCGCGCTGCTGCTCGGCGCCTGCAGCTCGCACGCGCAACGCCCCGCGGCGCGCCCGGCTGCCACGTCGGCCCCGGCGCCGTCGTCGCCGCCCACCGCGCCTGCGCCCTCCGGGGCTGCGCCAACCGCCACGCTCACCGCACCTGCAGCCGCGATCGGCTCCCCGCACCCGGACGTCCCGCCGGCGGCGCGCGCGGATTTCGATCGGGCGGTAAAATACATGCGTGCCGGCAACGCGACCGAGGCGGAGCTCGGATTCAAACAGGTCGCGCTGCAGTACCCGCAATTTGCCACCCCGCTGGTCGATCTGGCGCTGCTGCAACGCAAGCAGGGACAGCTCCAGCAGGCAGAGGAATCACTGAAGAGCGCGGTCGCGCACGAGAGCGGCAACGCGCTCGCCTGGACCGAGCTGGGTGTCACGCAGCGCATGCGCGGCCAGTTCAAGGACGCAGCCGCCTCGTACGAGCAGGCGATCGCCGCCGACCCGCGCTACGCGCCGGCCTGGCGGAACCTCGGGGTGCTCGCCGACCTCTATCTGGGAGATCCGAAGCGTGCGCTGGGCGCATTCGAGCAGTACAAGGCGATCACCGGCGAGGAGAAGCCCGTGAACGGCTGGATTGCCGAGCTCAGACAGCGCCTCGGGATCAAGGCGCCGGAGAACCCGGCCACCCCCGGAGCGCCGGCGGCGCCCGCGGATTCACCGGGCGCCCCGGCCCCTGGCGCGACGCCCCCGCCGACGCCTGGCGGCGCGGCTCCCGCCAACGCCGCGGCGGCTGGCGCGACGCCGCAGGCAGGAGGTTGACTATGCAGACTCGGCGCAATTCACCGCGGGCGTTACTCTTTCTCGCAGGGCTGCTGTCCTCGCTGCCGCCAGGCGTGCTTCTCGCACAGGCGGCCGCGCCGGCGGCGGGCACGGCGCCTGCAAATATGCCGCGGCCCGAGGAGCTCGAGCCGGGCGTCGACACGAGCAAGAGCATGCCCGCGGCGCCCGCGCCTGAGCCCGGCAGCGCCCCGGCCGCGAGCACGCCGCCGGCGGCGGCACCGCGTGCGACGGCGGCCGCAAACGGCGCCGCGCCCAAGGCGGCCGCGGGCGCGAAGGCGGCGGGGAAGAAGGGCCCGGATCGGCTCGAACTGGAAACGACGGATGTCACGGGCAACAGCGAGTTACCGAAAGTGCTGTATATCGTGCCGTGGAAGCGTTCGGACCTCGGCGACATGGTCGGTCGCCCGGTGAACAGCCTCCTCGATGAGGTGTTGCAGCCCCTGGATCGGGACGTTTTTAACCGGCAGAACCGCTATTACGACGCGCTGAAGCCGGAGAACGCGGGGGCAAAATCAGACGCGGCGCAGGGTTCGGGCGTTAAGCCCTGAAATATCCCCGGTGCAGCCTCAGGATGAGAGCCAGGTCGCAGCTTTTTGGGCTTATGTCATTCAGTTTTGGTTAGTGTGTGTGCTTGCGTGGCGGTCTTTTGACAGCGGGAGTGTCAGATGGGCTTTTGGAATTTGATCGTTCGCTTCTTTCAGGGCGGTGGGGACTTCATGTACCCCATCGCGATCGTGTTCGTGGTGGGTCTGGCGATCGCCATCGAGCGTTACATCTACCTGACGGCGACCGCGGCGCGTAATCGCGGCCTGTGGAATGAGATTGTGCCGTTGCTCGCGCAGGGCAACTTCCGCGGCGTGGCGCAGGCGACTTCCAAGTCCAGCTCCGCCATCGGGCACATCCTCAACTACGGACTCGCGCGCATCCAGTCCGCGCGGCGCCGCGATGACATCGAGAAGGCGATGGAGGAGAGCCTGATGGAGGTCGTGCCGCGCCTCGAGCGGCGCACGCACTACCTCGCCACCTTCGCCAACCTGGCGACCCTGCTCGGCCTGCTCGGCACGGTGATGGGTCTGATCCGCGCCTTCCAGGCGGTGTCGACCGTCAATCCCGCGGAGAAAGCCAACCTGCTCTCGGCCAGCATCTCGGTGGCGATGAACTGCACCGCCTTCGGCCTGATGACCGCCGTGCCGCTGCTGTTCATTCACGCCTGGCTGCAGACGAAGACGACCGAACTGATCGATAGCCTGGAGATGGCTTCGGTCAAGTTCCTGAACGCGATTACCGAGCGTCAGACCGCCCCCGCGGCGGCCTGATCCGCTTTCGCGCCCACGCTCGCCCGCAGGGCTGAAGGTCCCGCATGCGTCGCTCATATCAATCCCGCAAGCTGGAGCGGCACTCGCGCAAGCCGGCCGAGCTGCTGCTCGTGCCGATGATCGACATTTTCACCGTGCTCGTGACCTTCCTGCTCATGACCGCGGTGTTCTCGCGCACCGTGATCCTGCAGCTGAACCTGCCCGCGTCGCAGACCGAGTTCCGCGAACCGCCGCCCGGACTCGTGCTCGAGGTGATGGTGCGCAAGGATCTGCTGCAGGTGTCCGATCGCAACACCGGACCGCTCGCGACGCTGCCCAACACGGCGAGCGGCTACGACTACGATGCGCTCACCGAGTACCTGAAGCGCGTCAAGGCGAAGTTCCCGGAAAAGACCGAAGCCACCATCCTGCTCGAGGCGGACACCCCTTACGACACGCTGGTACAGGTCATGGACCGGGTGCGCGTGTTCGAGACCGGCTCCGGCCTCAGTGCCATACAGGCGGAGCTCTTTCCGGACATCTCCATCGGGGATGCGCCACTCACCGATGCGGCTGCCGCTACCCCTGCGACTACCCCCGGCAAAGGAGCGCCGCCCCCATGAGCATGTCCAGCCGCGCGCTGCGCATGGCGCAGCACCACCTGCGTCACCGCGCGGATGCCCAACTGAACCTGATTCCCCTCATCGACATCCTCTCGGTGATGGTGGCGTTCCTGCTCGTGTACTCGACCGAGGTCGAGGTCATCCAGAACTCCAAGGGCATCGAGATCCCGCAGTCGATCGCGCAGACCGCGCCCAAGCAGTCCGTCGTGGTCATGGTGACGAAGACGGATCTGTTCGTGCAGGGTGAGTTCATCACCAGCATCGCCGATATCCGCGCCGCGCCAGGCCCGCTTGTTGAGCCGCTGCGTGCGGCGCTGCAGCGCCCGCTGCTGGTGGGCAAGGAGATGACGGAGAAGGATCTGGCGCAGCGCGAAATCACCATCATGGCCGACAAGGCGATCCCCTACGACGTGCTCAAGCGCGTGATGGCGACCTGCACGGCGGCGGACTACGGGCGCATCTCGCTCGCGGTCATTCAGAAAGAAAAGCCGGTTGCCCCCGGGCAGCTCAGGACCGGTTAAGTACGACATGCTGCTCGCTCCTTACTACCGCGAATACGAGCTGCCCTGGGAAGGCGATCCGGAAGCCAACGAGCGCTTCCAGAAGATCCTGCGCACCCTGCTGATCATCCTGGTGCTGCTCGGTATCCTGTTTCCGCTGCTGCCGCGGCCGGCGCGCCCGACCGCACAGGACATTCCGCAGCGCCTGGCGCGCGTCATGCTTGAGGAGAAGCCCAAGCCGCCCCCGCCCCCACCGACGCCGAAGGTGGAGGAGAAGCCGAAGATCGAACCGAAGGTGGCGATGATCACGCCGCCGCCGGTTGATCTGCGCCAGAAGGCACACGAGAAGGCGCAGAAGCAGCTGAACCAAGTGAAGGACGAGCTGGCGGACCTGCGCGACGTCATGGACTTAAAGCCGCTCGAGACGAAAAACCTCTCCGGGGCGGTGGGGGCGGATGCGCACGCCGAGCGCTCGCTCATCACCTCCAAGGTCGGCGTCGGCAGCGGCGGCATCACCTCGGCCGACACCAGCCGCGGTTTTGGTACCGGGGCGGGCTCGCTCACCGGCAACGCCACCACCGCGGTCAACTCCGGCATCGCGCGCGCGAGCGTCAACGCCCGCTCGCCCACGGCCGGCGGCGGGGGTGGCAAGGCGGGTAGGCCGGCCGAGGAGATCGCCCTGATCTTCGATCGCAACAAGGGCCGCCTCTACAGCCTGTACGCGCGCGCGCAGCGCGATAATGCGGAGCTGCACGGCAAACTCGTGCTGGAGTTCACCATCGCCCCGAGCGGTGAGGTAACCATGTGCCGGGTGGTCTCCAGCGAGCTCAATGACGCGGACCTTGAGCGCAAGATCATCGCGCTGGTGCGCCTCATGCAGTTCGGCGCCGAGGACGTCGATGCAATCACCGTCACCAAACCCATTGATTTCTTCCCCGCATAGTGCTGAGGTAACCCGTCGGGGGGCGTGATGAACCTCAACTCAGAAATCCAGTTTTACGCCGAGCTGCGGGTGGTGGATAAGGCGCGGCTGCTGAACCTGTTTCTGCACGAACTCGCAGAGGAGGCGCGCGGCACCTACGGCCCGGGCGCCGAGCAGGTGCACGATGCTGGCCACCTGCGCTTCGTGAACGAGCTCTACCACCGTCTCACCCGCTTCATCGAGCAGTTGCTCGCCGAGGATGCCACGCGCCCGGCGGATGACGTCGTGCTGCGCATGCTGCTCGCGCCGCGCTCCGACAAGGTAGCCGAGCGGCTGGTATTCAACGCCTACGCGCGCGCGATCCAGGGCTTCGAGAGCTACGACACCACCGTGCTCATGGGCTCATGAGCCCCCCGGCGCTGAGCGCCCGCGCCCGCCCCGGGCGCTAACGGGCACACCGCCGCACTCCACGGGGCTGCCATAACAATGCGTAACGTTCTGGCGCACTGGCTGCGGGTCGCGCTCACGCTGAGCCTGCCGTGCATCAGCCTTGCTGAGCCGGCCGTGCTGCTGCGCCCCGCACAGGTGTGGACCGCCGGTGAGCCGCTGCATGCCGGCTGGGTCGTCCTCACTCAGGGCGAGCGCATCGCGGCGGTGGGTCGGGCGAGCACCGTGCACGTCCCGCAGGGCGCCCTCATCGTCGACCTGCCGGGTACGACGCTGCTGCCGGGCCTCATGGACGCGCACTCACACCTGTTCCTGCACCCCTACAACGAGGCGCGCTGGGACGATCAGGTCCTCAAGGAACCCGTGCCATACCGCACGTTGCGCGCCGGGGTGCAGGCACGCGCGACGCTGCTCGCCGGCTTCACGACGCTGCGCGACCTCGGCACCGAGGGCGCGGACTACGCGGATCTCGCGCTCCGGCGCGCCATCGATGAGGGCATGATCGAAGGACCGCGCCTGTTGGTCGCCACACGCGCCATCGTCGCCACCGGCAGCTACGGCCCGGCGCCGCGCGGGCTGCGGCCGGATGTGTGCTGCACGCCCCAGGGCGCGCAGGAGGCGAGTGGCGTGGACGAGGTCACGCGCGCCGTGCGCGAGCAGGCCGGGCGCGGCGCCGACTGGATCAAGGTGTACGCCGACTACCGCTGGGGTCCTCAGGGCACGCAGCAGCCCACCTTCTCGGAAGAGGAGCTGCGGGCGCTCGTCACGGCCGCCCATTCGGCGGGGCGGCCGGTGGCGGCACACGCGGTGACCGCCGAAGGCATGCGCCGCGCGGTCGAGGCCGGCGTGGACACGATCGAGCACGGCTACGGGGGCACCGCGCAGGTGTTCAAGCTCATGGCGGCGCGCGGTGTGGCGTACCTGCCGACGCTCACCGCGGAAGCCGCCTACGCGGAGTACTTCGAGCACTACCTGCCCGGCAGCAGCGAACCCACCCCCGGGATGCGTCAGGCGGCCCAGGCGTTTCAGAGCGCGCTCAAAGCGGGCGTCACGATCGGCTGCGGCAGCGATGTCGGCGTTTTCGCCCATGGCACGAACTTCCGCGAACTTGCGTGGATGGTGACGGACGGCATGACCGCGGTGCAGGCGCTGACCGCAGCGACCGCCACCGATGCGCGCATTCTTCGGCATGAGGCGGACCTCGGGCGGGTGCGCCCACAGATGCTGGCCGATCTGATTGCGGTGTCGGGCGACCCGACGCAGGACATCGGGACGCTTGCGCACGTCGTGTTCGTCATGAAGGCGGGCGTCATCTACCGCCGCTCCGCGCAGGAGCATGATTAGGCCCGGTCTGTGGCGCCATCGCTCCTTAAGGCACCGCAGAGGAGCGCTGGGTGTCGCTGCAGAGGAACCAGGATCGGCCTTGTTTGATCTGCATCACGAACTTGAGCGGCGTTCGCCTGCCAGCTCAGCAGACTGGATACGATGGGCCGGCTGATGGCAAACCGAGGAGGACGTTCGCGGGCCCAGGCTAACGTGTAAGCATGGAGATTGTCACCGCCGCCGACTGCATTTTTTATGCAAAAGAGCTGATCTCGAAGGATCTATGTCAGGCAATCATTGAAAATTACACGCAGGATGCGCGTAAACACCTGGGCTACGCAGTCAGCGGCCGTAGCGAATACAAATCACTGGACGACGTCAAGGTCAGCACGGATTTAGAGCTAAGTGCTGAAGGCGTTTGGGCCGCGGTGCACGCCGAGTTGCACCTGGCCGTTAGTCGTGTGGTCTCGAGTTTGGCGGCGCAGTTTCCGCCACTACAGGTCTTCCCGCTTCGATGTACGGGCTACAAGATCCAGCACTATAAGAAAGGCGAAGGACGCTTCAAATGGCATTTTGATGCACTCGGGCCGGGCGCGTGGGACCGGCAGCTGGCCATGGTCATTTATCTGAATTCGGTCGAGGACGGCGGAGAAACCTGCTTTCATCGGCAGAATTTGAAGGTAAAACCTGTGGCCGGCGATGCAGTGTTTTTTCCGACGTTCTGGACCCACATGCACTGCGGGGAAATTCCCAGGTCTGAAGACAAATACGTCATCTCATCGTTTGTCTGTTTCGCTATTCCTGCAGCAGAGCAGAAGTCGGCGTAGAGCGTTGAGCGCGACGCAGCCGCTAGGGGCGCTGCGCGAGCGCGCTCAGCGCCGCGCCGCTCAAACGGAACGTGGTCCAGTCATCGAGCGCCACTGCGCCCAGGCCGTGATAGAAGCGGATCGAGGGCGCATTCCAGTCCAGTACCGCCCAGTCCAGACGCGCGCAACCACGCGCGAGCGCTTCCTGCGCCAGCCACACGAGCAGACGCCGGCCGATGCCGCGGCCACGCGCCTGCGGGCGCACGAACAGATCCTCCAGATAAAGCCCCGGCTTGCCGATGAAGGTCGAAAAGTTGTGAAAGAAGAGGGCAAAGCCCACCGGCGCGTCTTCAAGACAAGCGAACACCACTTCCGCGTACGGACGGGTGCCGAAGAGCGCCGCAGTGAGATCCGTCTCACTCGCCACCACTTGCGCCTCGAGGCGCTCGTAGACGGCGAGCTCACGAATGAACTCCAGCACCAGGGGAACCTCATGGCGCGCCGCCGGGCGGATAGTGAGATTTTCGGTGCCCGCCGTCATCCAGTGCTTTGCATGCCTTCGGCGATGCCGCCGACGCTCGCCAGCAGTGCTGCAAAGAGATCATGGTCCTCGCGCCCGCCGCGGCGCCAGCGCTCCAGCAGGTCCACCTGCATGAGGTTCATCGGATCCACGTACGGATTGCGCAGCCGTATGGAGCGCTGCAGCGTCGGATCCGAATCAAGCAGCGCCTGGCTGTTCTTGACGGCGAGCACCTGCTCGCAGGCGAGTTGATACTCGGCACGGATGTCGCTGCCGAAGCGGCGCAACGGTGCGGCACTCAGCGCCTCGTAGTAGCGGGCGATCTCCAGGTCCGCGCGCGCGAGCATGGTCTCGACATCATCGACGAGATTTTTCAGGAAGAACCAGCTGCCGTAGGCCTCGCGTACGCGCGCCACTCCCAGCGTGCGCGCCGCGCTGGCGAGTCCTGTGCCGGCGCCGTACCAGCCGGGCAGCATGTAACGCGCCTGTGACCAGGCAAACACCCAGGGCACGGGCAGCAGGGCGCTGAGCTGCGCGTTGGCCGTGCGATGCACCGAGCGCGAGCCGATCTGCATGCGCTCGATGACGTCGATCGGGGTGACCGCCTTGAAGAAATCGTAGAACTCGGGGTCCGCGTACACCAGGTGTCGGTAGGCGGCACGGCTTTCCTGCGCCAGCAGGCGCGCGACCTCAAGATGTGCGGGCGCGTCCGGCGCCAGCCGTCCGGCACGGCCGGCGGCGGTGGTGAGACTGAGCGCGTTGAAAGCCCGCTCGAGTGTGCGCATGGCGATCGGGCGCAATCCGTAGCCCTGCTTGACGGTGGAGCCCTGCTCGCGGATGCGCAGTACGCCGTCCACCGCGCCCGCCGGAGCCGCCTTGACGATCGCTTCAATGCGCCCGCCGCCGCGTGCGAGGCTGCCACCGCGCGCATGGAACAGCACGTGTTCTTCACCCGCACCGCTGAGCACGCGGGCGATATCCGCCTGGGCCTGATGGATGAGGAAGCGCGAAGCGCACGTTCCGGCCTCCTTATTGCTGTCCGAGTAGCCGATCAGCACGCACTGCCGGCGCCCGCGCGCTTCGAGGTGCCGCCGATAGAGCGGGTCGGCGAGCAGCTCCTGTAACGTGGCTGCGCAGCCGCCAAGGGACTCCTCGGTCTCAAACTGCGGCGCGATGTCGAGGGCCACCTCGCCGCTGTGCTTGTCGTACGCCGCGGCCCAGTGCGCCAGCAACAGTGCCGCGAGCAGGTCATCCGCTCCGGCGGCGCCGCTGATGATGAAGTAGCCGATGGCCTCGGGTCCGTAGCGGTGCCGCCCCTGCATGATGGCCTCGAACACCGCGAGCGTACGCTTCCCGAGCGCGTCGAGTTCCCTGACCGGCCCGCGATCCTTCTCCAGTGCCTCCGCCAGCAAGTCGCGCCGCTCGCGGCGCGTGCGTGCGAGCCACTGATCATCGGCGAGTCCCTGCGCGATCACCTGGTGCAGAACGCCGGCCTGCTGGCGCACATCGAGCGTCGCCAGGTGAAAGCCGAAGGTATCGATGCGGCGCAGCAGCCGCTTGACGTAGAAGAGCCCGGCGTTGGCCCCCTTGTTGGCCTTAAGACTCGCCGCAATGAGCGCCACGTCATCGCGGAACTGCCGCGCCTGCTCGTAGCCGCTCGCGCGGCCGTCGAACGCACCACGCAGCCGCTCGCCGATCTGCGCGAGGAAGACGCGGTAGGGCATGCGGTCGTGCCGTGCCGGCGTGATGGCGCGTGCTCCCGGAAGCAGCGTCATGTAGTGCTCCAGACGCTTGCTCAGTTCGGGGAAGATGCCGATGCGACTGGCGCTCTGCGAGAGGCGCTGCGCGAGCTCCTGGCACTCCTGGAAGTAGGCGGTGACGATCACCTGCTGCTGGCGCGCCAGGGTCTCGCGGATCGTCTTGGCATGCACGTCGGGATTGCCGTCCATGTCCCCGCCGGCCCAGGAGCCGAAGTGCAGAAGCGACGGCACGCGCAGCGTGCCCGCCTTGACGCCGTACACCTTCTCCAGCGCCTGCGCGATCTCCTCGTAGAACGCCGGCACCACGCGGTAGAGCACCTCGAGCAGATAGAAGAGGATCTGCTCGCGCTCATCGGCCACCGTGAGGCGCGCGCGCGGCAGTTCCTCGGTCTGCCAGGCGCTGGTGAGCTCCATGCGGATGTTGTCCCAGATGCTGCGCGCCTCGTTGGGCGTCAGGCTCGGATCAAGTCGCTCGAGCAGCCGCTGCGCGATGCGCTGCTGTTTGCGCAGCAGCGTGCGGCGGCCGGCCTCGGTCGAGTGCGGGGCGAACACCGGCTCGAGGGAGAGGCTGCCGATGAGCTCGCTCGCCTGCTGCGCGTCGAGTCCCTGCGCCCGAAGTTCCGCGATCGCATCCTCGACGCCACCGGGCTGCGCGCGCTGACTGTCCTTGACGAAGTAGTCGCGCCGCCGGCGGATGCGGTGCACCTTCTCGGCCAGATTGACCACCTGAAACCACATGGAAAACGCCCGCACCAGATCACGCGCCAGCGCCGGCGGCCGCCCGCGCACCTGCGCGGCGAGCGCGGCGCGCGCGGCCGCATCGCCGCTGCGGCCGCGGATGGCGGCGACGCGATCACTCTCCACCAGCTCAAAGAGCTGCTCGCCGCCCTGTTCGCGCAGGATCTCGCCGACCAGCGCGCCGAGCCCGTGCACGTCGTCGCGCAACGGCTCGTGCTTGGGCGGGAAATGGATGTCGCTGCGGTTCACTCAGGAACTTCTGCCCAGCTGTTGGCATGGGCCGCGAAATCGGTGCGTTCGACCGGCACCACGCAGAAGCGCTGTCCGGTCGGTGCCTCCATGACCACCCAGCTGTGCACAGCGCCGATGCGCCGCGCGCCCAGACGCTCCAGGCGTCGCACCTCCGCTTCGATGTCGCTCGCTTCGATGTCCAGGTGAACCCGGCTCGGGTGCGCCACCTGCTGCACCTCCACGTGCATCTGATCGGGTGGCGTGGCAAGTGTGCGATACAACGCCTCCTCGGCCCCCGCCCGTGGGGGCTCGACCTTAAGTCCCAGCGCTGCGCCCCAGAAATGCGCCGCCGCTTCAAGATCGTCGGTCTGGCAGTCGATGATGAGTCCGGCGAGGCGGCTCTTGTGCATGGGGTGGATCCTCTTCGTGCGCCGTGACGCGGCGGCTCGGGGGGCGCCGCCGGCGCTATCTTAGCGGTCCGGGCGCGCGGCTGCGCTCAGCCGGCCAGCAGCACCGCTTCGGCGCGCTCCAGCTCCTCCGGCTGGCCGTAGATGACCACGATATCGCCGTCGCGCAGCACCGTGTCGCCGGCGGGTTCGCGCCCGAGAATGCCGTGGCGGCGCACCCCGGTAAAGACCACCGCGACCCCGTGACCGCGCACCTCGGTGAGCGTGCGGCCGACCGACCAGGCCCCGGGGGGGATCACGACGGACTTGATCTCCTCGCGATGCTCGCTCGTCTCGTCGGTCGGGCGCGTATCGTCGTGGTGCACGATATTGCGCAGCACCGCGTAGCGGTTGTTGCGGATCTCCCCGAGCGTGCGTACCACGCGTGTGACGGGGACATGCAGCAGCATGAGCACGTGCGAGACCAGCATGAGGCTCGCCTCGAACGTCTCGGGCACGACCTCGGTCGCGCCCGCATCCTTGAGCTCCTGTAAGCGGCCATCATCCTGCGTGCGTACCAGCACCGGCACCTCGCCGCGCACGCGGCGCACGCTGCGCAGGATGCCGAGTGAGGTGGCCGGATCAGAGAAACTGATGACCACGGCGCTCGCCGTTTCGATGCCCGCCTTGGCGAGCAGCTCCTCGTCCGAGGAGTCACCGAACATCACCGGATCGCCGACGTGGCGCGCGGCGCGGATGCGCGCCGGATCCAGATCAAACGCGATGTACTCAAAGCCCTGCGACTCGAGCACGCGCGCGACGTTCTGGCCGACGCGGCCGAAGCCGCAAAGAATGACGTGATCGCGCTGCGCGATCTCGCGCGTCGCGGCTTCCTCGCGCTCGCTGGCGGTGGGTTGCGGCGCGTGCTCGGCGAGCAGAAAGCGCGCCACGCGCTTGTTGTTGTTCAGAATCAAGGGGCTCAGGACCATCGACAGCACCATCGCCACCAGTAACGGGCCCCCGGTGCGCTCGGGCAGCAGGCCCGCCTGCAGCAGGATGGTGCACAGCGCGATGCCGAACTCCCCGCCGATCGACATCACGATTCCGGTACGCAGCGCCTTGAAGCGCGAGTGCGCGAATGGCCGCGTGACCAGCGCGGCCAGTAGCGCCTTGAGCACCACGAGTGTGACCAGCATGAGCAGCACCGTCGCCAGCTCGCCCGGCCGGGCGAGCAGGTGCAGGTCGAGCAACATGCCGACGGAGATGAAAAACAGGCCGAGCAGGATGTCGCGGAAGGGTCGGATGACCGACTCGATCTGATGCCGGTACTCGGTCTCGGCGAGCATCATGCCGGCGAGGAAAGAGCCAAGAGCAAACGAGAGTCCGGCGCTGTGCGACACCCAGGCCGCCGACAGCACCACCAGCAGCACGGTCAGTGTGAACAGCTCGCGCAGCCGGCTGTGCGCGATCACGTGAAACAGCGGCCGCAGCAGCCAGCGTCCGGCGGCGAGCACCGCACCGATCGCGAGCACCGCCCCGAGCACCGGCACCAGGCCCGCGCTCAGTTGCAGCTGATCCTCGCCGGCGATTAAGGCGGAGCCCAGGGCGAGGAAAGGCACGAACGCCAGGTCCTGGAAGAGCAGCATGGCGAAGGCGAGACGGCCATGGGTGCGGTTGAGTTCCGAGCGCTCCGTCAGCTGCTGCAGCAGAATCGCGGTGGAGCTCATCGAGAGCGCGCCGCCGAGCACGACCGCCACGAGCCAGGGGACCCCGAGCAGGTGAGTGAGGAGCGCGAACACGACGGTGGTGAGCAGCACCTGCGCGGCGCCCAGCCCGAACACCTCGCGGCGCATGGCGAGCATGCGCGGCAGCGAGAAATCCAGTCCGAGCGTGAACAGCAGGAACGCGACGCCAAGTTCGGCCAGCAGCCGCGTGGTCCCCGAGTCCGAGAGGATGCCGAGGGCGTGGGGTCCGAGCGCGAGTCCCACCAGCAAGTAGGCCATGCTCGTGGGCAGTGCCAGTCGCCGCGCGAGCGTGACCAGAAACACCGAGCCCGCGAGCAGGATCAGACACTGGCTGAGGGGCGTGAACATTCACACCAAGTTAGACCGGGGACGCGCGTGCGCGCAACGTCCGCCGACGTACGCGGCGCCCAGGGCGCCGCGCTCAACGCGCGTGGCTGATCAGATGCCCGACTGCCAGGTGCTCGGCATGCCCGCCTTGCCGATCGCGTCCTCGATCGCCAGACAGGCGTCGCGCGCTTCCGGCTGCGCGCGCAGGCTCCTGGCAATGGAGTTGAGGAAGCGGCACATCAGCGCGAAGTTCGGGTGGCCGTTGTGCAGTTCGCTCTCGACGCAATCAATCGCTTCGATCAGATCTTCCTGATCGCAGCTCGGAAAGGTCATGCTCGTCACGGCATGTTGTACTTCAACCAGCGCTTGGTGTATGGCTGCTGTCTGACTCCCATCCATGAGTGTGAATGTGAACCCGTTTGGCGAAGGCCGCAAGTCCCGCCACGGCGTGCACAAAACGGGCCGCACCAAACAAAAGAGCCCCGCCTGATCCAGGCGGGGCTCCTCTAAGGTCAGCCTAAACCGACGCTTACTTGGGGGTCGACGGCGCGGTCGAGCCAGTCGAAGTGGACTTCGACTTGTGGCTCTTGCTGGTGCTGCTGTGATGCTTGCTCTTGTGCGAGGAGGACTTGGCAGCCGGGGTCGAGTCAGCCGGGGCCGGATCAGCGGCGAGGACCGGGCCTGCAATGAGCGCCAGGGCGATAACGGGGACGAGCTTCTTGAACATCGATGTAGTCTCCAGAAAGTGGGGGATCCGCAGCTTCACCTTGGCGGGTGCCTGACCGGCTCATACGCGTCCGGCACACAACGCGCATCAGCCGGACAGGCTCCCAGACCCCAAGGCGCGCGTATTATGAACGCAATCCACGCGACTCAGAGCCGTATGACCACAACGTAATGTTGGGGGCAATTCCACCCCTATCCTATTGTAAATTAAGCATAAATATGACAGCACTAGCCGCCCGGGAAGCTCACCAGGCAGTGCACTGGAACCTCAAGCTTTGCCAGCCGGGCCGAGCCGCCCAGGTCTGGCAGATCCACGATGAAGCAGGCGGCGAGCACCTGCGCGCCGAGGCCGCGCAGCAGCTGCACCGCGGCCGCCGCCGTGCCCCCCGTGGCGATCAGATCATCGACCAGAATGATGCGCTCGCCGGGGCGTACCGCATCGCGGTGCATCTCCATCTCATCCAGTCCGTACTCCAGGGAATAGGCGACGCGCACGGTGGCGTGCGGCAGCTTGCCCTTCTTGCGGATCGGTACGAAGGCGGCCGAGAGTTGATGCGCGAGGGCGCCGCCCAGGATGAAGCCGCGGGCCTCGATGCCCGCCACGCGGTCGATGTGCGCGGCGGCCCACGGTTCGAGCAGCTGATCAATCACCGCCCGAAAGATCCGCGCGTTGCCGAGCAGCGTCGTGATGTCGCGGAAGGTGATGCCCGGTTTCGGGTAGTCCGGGATCGCGCGGATGGCATCGCGGATCTCGCCCGTCGTTACCCTGTCCATGGGGTCACTGTACGCTACGCGTGCGCCGGACGCCGCCACACGAGCGTACGGTTGTTTGCGGGCATGGCGTGATCGGCCGCGAGCAGGAGCTGCTGGGCAGCCGCGCGCGCGTTCACGGCCTCAAAATCGCGCAGCGCGCTGTGTGGATCGCGTGTCTTGAGCCACGCGTCAAACTGCGCGTTGCTCGCGCTCGTGTAGCGCCCCTGGTAGTTGAACGGGCCGTACACGCACAGCACGCCCCCGGGGCCGAGGGCGGCGCCGACGCCGCGAAAGAAATCCTCCACCTCATCCCACCCCATGATGTGCAGCGTGTTGGCGCTGAAGATCGCGTCCGCCTCGGCGTGCGGCCAGGGCGTGGCGCGCACGTCGAGCGCGATCGGTAAGCGCAGATTGGCCGATCCCTCGAGGCGCACGCGCTCGGCGAGGGCCGGCAGGAGGGCTGCGACCTCGCTGGGCTGCCAGCTCAAGTGCGGCAGGTGCGCGGCGAAGTGCACGGCATGCTGGCCGGTGCCGCTGCCGATCTCCAGCACCGAACGACTCGCCGCGAACTCAGTGCGCAGCACCTCAAGGATCGGCGCCTTGTTGCGCTCGCAGGCTTCGGCGGTTACGAGCATGGCGTGGAGTCTGCGACAATGCTCGCATGCAAGCCATAGATCTGCTGCTGACCCGGCGCTCGGCGCGCACCCTGGCGGAGCCGGCACCCGATGCGGCAGCACTCGAGCTGATTCTGGCGAGCGCCGTGCGCGCTCCGGATCATGGCAGGCTGCGGCCCTGGCGCTTCGTCGTGGTGCGCGAGGCGGCGCGGGCGCATCTGGGTGCGCTGCTCGCGGCGCATCTGCAGCGCCACCAGGCGCAGGTGGCAGCCGAAACGCTGGAACGCGAGCGCGCCAAAGCGTTCCGCGCGCCCCTGATCGTCGTGGTCGGCGCGCATGTGAACAGCGCGCTCAAGATTCCCGTCATCGAGCAGGTGCTCGCGGCTGGCGCGGCCGCCGAGGCGATGATGCTGGCCGCGGTCGCACTCGGATTCAACGCCATGTGGAAGACCGGCGCGGCCGCTTACGATGACACCGTCAAGCAGGCCCTGGGATTTGAGCCGCACGATGCGATCGTGGGCTTTCTTTACCTGGGTACCGAGGCCGCGCCACCGCCGCCGCAAGCGCCCTCGCCATGGCAGGACCTGGTGCGTTATCTCGCGGACGCCGCCGCGCCGCGCTGAGCCGAGTGGATTTGCCGACGAAGCGAGCGGCGGGAACCTCCCGCGGCGGGCCGTGTCTGTCAGTGCTGCGCCGCTGGCGCGGGGCTGCCGTATCATGCGCCCCTGCTGTTACATTTGAAGGTCGTAACTGTATGAGACTACTGTGCTGCGTGGCGGCGCTGTTCGCCTTGGCTGCCTGTGCATCAAAGACGCCCGAGGAGAAGAAGCCCGTGCCCGCCCCCCTCGCCCCGACACCCACTATTGCCGCGACAGTCGCGCCGCCCGCGGTGCCGAAGGCGGCGATCGGGGACTTCGGCCTGGACCTGAGCGCCGGTGACAAGAACGTGAAGCCCGGGGATGACTTCTTCGCGTATGCCAACGGCACCTGGGACCAGAGCTTCAAGATCCCGCCCGACAAGGCAAGTTTCGGCCCCTTCGATCGGCTGGACGAGCTCTCCAAGGAGCGCGTGCGCAGCATCATCGAGCAGTCCGCCGCGGCGCATGCCGCGAGTGGCACGCCCGAGCAGCAGATCGGTGACTACTACGCGGCCTTCATGGACGAGTCAGCGATTGAAGCGAACGGACTCACGGCCGCGCAGGCGGATTTAGAGCGCATCGCCGCCGCCAAATCGCGCGCTGACGTGGCGCGCCTCTTCGGCACGATTGGCTACGCGACGCTCTTCGACGTACAGCTCAGCCCGGACTATAAGAACCCGGACCGCTATGCGGTCGTGATCACCGAATCCTCGCTCGGTCTGCCCGACCGCGACTACTACCTGAAGGATGATCCACAGCTCAAGGCGCTGCGCGAGAAGTACGTGGCGTATGTCGCGCAGATGCTCACTCTGGGCGGCAGCAGTGATCCGCACGCGCAGGCGCGCGACATCATGGCGTTTGAGACCGCGGTCGCCAAGGGCCAGTGGCCGATCGAGAAACGCCGCGACGTGGACGCCACTTACAACCCGCGCACCAAGGCGCAGCTGATCGCTTACGCGCCCGGCTTTCCCTGGCAGGCCTTCCTCGAGGTGCAGCAGCTGGGCGCGCGGCAGGACGTCGTGCTGGGTGAGCTCACCGCGATGCGCGACCTCGCGGCGCTCTTTAACCGCACGCCGGTGCCGACGCTCAAGGCCTTTCTGACGTTTCACTATCTGAACGACAACGCGGCCGTGCTGCCGCAGCGCTTTGATCAGGCACGTTTCGCGTTCTACGGCCAGACGATGCGCGGCCAGCCGCAGCAGCGCGAGCGCTGGAAGCGCGGGGTCGACGCCGTCGATGGCGCGATCGGCGAAGCGGTGGGACGGCTGTATGTGGCCAAGTATTTCCCGCCGGAATCAAAGGCGAAGATGCAGCAGTTGGTCGCGGACCTGCGCGCCGCACTCAGCGAGCGCATCGATGCGCTCGACTGGATGACCCCGGAAACCAAGACGCGCGCGCACGAGAAGCTGGCCGCCTTCACTCCCAAGATCGGCTACCCGGATACCTGGAAGGATTACTCGACCCTCGTCGTCAAGCGGGATGACCCGATCGGCAACGGCCGGCGCGCCGCGCAGTGGTGGTGGGACTATCAGGTGGCGCGCATTGACAAGCCGGTCGATCGCAGCGAGTGGGGCATGACGCCGCAGGAGATCAACGCCTACTACAACCCGCTGAACAACGAGATCGTGTTCCCGGCGGCCATCCTGCAGCCGCCCTTCTTCGACCCCAACGCCGATGCCGCCGTGAATTACGGCGCGATCGGCGCCGTCATCGGTCACGAGATCGGCCATGGTTTTGATGATCAGGGGCGCAAGTTCGGTCCCGACGGCTCGATGAGAGACTGGTGGACGCCCAAGGATGCGCAAGTGTTCAACGGTCGCACGGCGCGCCTGATCAAGGAGTTTTCCGGCTTCGAAGCGCTGCCGGGGCTGCACGTGAACGGCGCCAACACGATCGGCGAGAACATCGGCGATCTGGGGGGGCTGAACATGGCGCACGAGGCGTATCTGCTGTCATTGAAGGGCAAGCCGGCCCCGGTGATCGACGGTCTCACGGGCGATCAGCGCTTCTTTCTCGCCTACGCGCAGGTGTGGCGCGAGAAGTACCGCGAGGGTTCGCTGCGCGAGATCGTGATGTCCGACGTGCACAGCCCGGCGCGCTTCCGGGTGAACGGGCCGCTGCCCAACATCGACGCCTGGTACGTGGCCTTTGACGTAAAGCCGGGCGACAAGATGTACCTCATCCCCGAGGAGCGCGTGCGGATTTGGTAGTTCGCGCACGAGCGCCGTGTCGGGGCGCGCACGGCGGCTTTTTCCCCGGGCTCAGGGCTTGACCACCGCAAGGACCACGATGGCGACCAGGAACAGGGTCGGCAGCTCGTTGAACAGGCGGTACCAGCGTTGCGAGTGGGTATTCTGGCCGGCACGCAGCCGCAGCATGAGCCGGTAACAAGAGGCGTGATAGCCGACCAGACCCGCCACTAACAGCAGCTTCGCGCGCAGCCAGCCCATCTCAAGATAAGCGGGGGCGCTGATGAGCATCGCCATGCCGAACAGCACCGCCAGCAGCGCGCCCACGCTCATGAGAAAAAACAGCCGCCGCTCCATGACCAGGAAGCGCGCCACACCCGGGGCATCGTGGGTGGCGACGTGATAGACGAACAGGCGCGGCAGGTAGAACAGACCCGCGAACCAGGTCACCACGAACACCACGTGAAACGCCTTCAGCCACAACATCGTTGCCGATTGTAGCCAACGCCAGCGCCACCCGCGCAGGCTCTGGTAGCATGACGACCCGGTCAAACTGCCACGGCCCGTAGCACCATGTCTGCAAAACCCAGCGAAGCCTCCGCCGCCCCGATCCCGAGCAATATCGAAATCGCGCAGCGCGCGAAATTGCGTCCCATCGTGCCGCTGGCAGGCGAGCGGCTGGGAATTCCCGCGGAGAGTCTGGAACCGTACGGGCATTTCAAGGCGAAGGTGTCGCTCGACTACCTGGCGCAGCTGAAGGACCGCCCCGACGGCAAGCTGGTGCTGGTCACCGCAATCTCGCCGACGCCGGCCGGGGAGGGCAAGACCACCACGACGGTGGGTCTCGGGGACGCCCTCAATCAGCTCGGTAAGCGCGCCATGGTGTGCCTGCGCGAACCGGCGCTCGGACCGGTGTTCGGCATGAAAGGCGGTGCCGCCGGCGGGGGCTACTCGCAGGTGGTTCCCATGGAGGACATCAACCTGCATTTCACCGGCGACTTCGCCGCTATCGCGCTCGCCAACAACCTGTTGGCGGCGCTGCTCGATAATCACATCCAGCAGGGCAACCAGCTCGGCTTTGACGTGCGCCGCATCACCTGGCGGCGCGTGGTGGATATCAACGACCGCGCCCTGCGGCAGATCGTCGTCGGCCTCGGCGGCACGGCCAACGGCGTGCCGCGCGAGGACGGCTTCGATATCGTCGTGGCCTCCGAGGTGATGGCCATCCTGTGTCTCGCCTCCAGCCTCAAGGACCTGAAGGAACGCCTCGGCCGCATCGTCGTCGGTTACCGCGCGGACAATACCGCCATCCTGGCCAAGGATCTGAAGGCGCACGGAGCGATGACGGCGCTCCTGAGGAGCGCGCTCGCGCCGAATCTCGTGCAGACGCTCGAGAACAACCTCGCCTTCATCCACGGCGGCCCCTTCGCCAATATCGCTCATGGCTGCAACTCGGTGATCGCGACACGCGCAGCGCTGAAGCTGGCCGACTACGTCGTCACCGAGGCCGGTTTCGGCGCGGATCTGGGTGCCGAGAAATTCGTCGACATTAAGTGTCGTAAGGCAGGCCTGAAACCGAGTGCGGCAGTCATCGTGGCGACCGTGCGGGCGCTGAAGTATCACGGCGGCGTCGAGGTCGCCGATCTGAAGGCAGAGAATCTCGCGGCGCTCGAGAAGGGCGTGGTCAATCTCGAGCGGCATATCGACAACGTCCGCAACCGCTACGGACTGCAGTGCGTGGTGGCCATTAACCAGCGCAGCGAAGACACCGAGCGTGAGATCGGCTTGCTGATCGAGCGCCTCGGTTCCAAGGGAGTGCGCGTGATCGCGGCGACCCACTTCGCCGACGGCGGCCGCGGGGCGCTGGAACTCGGCCGCGAAGTGCTGCGCCTGTGCGAGCTGCCGAACGGCTTTCACTTCGTGTACGAGGATGGTGCGACGCTGTGGGACAAGATGAAGGCGATCGCCACCCAGGTCTATCACGCTGCCGACATCGCCGCCGATACCAAGGTGCGCGCGCTGATCCGTCGACTGCAGGAAAACGGCTACGGGCACTACCCGGTGTGCGTCGCCAAGACCCAGTACTCCTTTTCGACCGACCCGAAGCTGCGCGGTGCCCCCACCGGTCACATCGTGACCATCCGCGAGGTGCGCCTCGCGGCCGGGGCTGAGTTCGTGATCATGATCTGCGGTGACATCATGACGATGCCGGGACTGCCGAAGGTGCCGGCGGCAAACTCCATCGACGTTGACGAGAACGGCCGCATCACGGGGCTGTTCTAGGCGCGCAAGCATTCCACATTGGGTGGTGGGCGCGGCCGCCCACCGTGGCCGCAGCAGGGCCTATCATCGACGCAGTGCCTGCACGGAACCCACCGCGGTTCCGCGCAGGTGCAGCCTTTGCGCTTACCGCAAGAACCCCTGATACCACGGCAGTGAGAACATTCGGCGGCGCGCTTCCAAGGCCGCCGGGCGCAAGCTGCAGATAGTCAAAGCCCGGGAATCAGGCCAGAATCGCGGCGCATGGCTACACGCAACCGCGCCCCGCGCCGTATCCTCGTCATCGATGTCGGTGGCCAGCACGTGAAGTTTCGTCTCGATACGCGCGGCCCCATCCGAAAGTTTGTCTCCGGCGCTCATATGACGCCACTTGCCATGATCCGTCAGTTGCGCAAACGCACGCAGCGCCTCTCCTACGATGCGGTATCCATCGGCTATCCGGGCGTCGTGCTTCGCGCTCGCATCGCCGCGGAGCCCCACAATCTTGGCAGCGGCTGGGTGGGGTTCGACTTTGCCGAGGCGTTCGCTAAACCGGTGCGCATCGTGAACGACGCCGCTATGCAGGCGATCGGCAGTTACACCGGCGGCTGCATGCTCTTTCTGGGACTCGGCACCGGGCTCGGCGTAACACTGATCCTGGACGGGGTGGTCGAGCCCACCGAGCTCGGTCATATGCCGTACAAGAACGGGTGCAGTTACGAGGACTATCTGGGCGAGCGCGGCCGCAGACGTCGTGGCAACCGCAAGTGGCGCCAGAGCATCACGGAAGTCATCGCGCAACTGAAGAGCGCCCTCGAGGTCGACTACGTGGTTCTGGGCGGCGGTAATGCGCAGCGCCTTAAGAGCCTGCCGCAGGGGGTGCGTCTGGGCGACAATCGCAACGCCTTCGTCGGCGGCGTGCGTCTGTGGCGGCGTCAGGGCGCGCGGCTGCACATTCCGGGCATCACCCCCGTCCGCGGCAGCGCGCGCTGATGGCCGCCGCACCGGGAGCGCCCGGACTTCCGCCCACGTGGTGCAGCAGTGCCAAGGAAATAGTCGGCTGTTCGCTCGGACCTTCGCGGCTGTGGTTTACCATCGGCGGCGGAATCGTCAATGAGGTCTACTGCCCGCGCGTGGATCTGCCGCAGATCCGTGATCTGGGCTTCATCGTCAGCGACGGGGCGGGCTTTTGGGTGGAGGTCAAGCGCTTGTGGCAACACGAGCTCGACCTCGCGGTTCCCGGCACGCCCGCCGTGCACGTGGTGCATCGGCACGAGCGCTTTCAGCTGACGCTGCGGATCACTCCGTGCGAGCATCGTGACGTACTGCTGATTGAAGTCGGTTTGAGCGGCGATGCGAACCTGCGCCCGTACGCGCTGCTCGCGCCGCACCTCGGCGGCAGCGGCGCTAACAATGTCGCCCAGGTGCTCGAACACCGCGGCCGGCGCGCGTTGTGCGCCGAACAGGGGCCGTTCGGACTGGCGCTGCTCGCCGCCACGCCCGAGCAGCAGGACGCCTGGGGTCGTACCAGCGCCGGTTACGTCGGCACGAGCGACGGCTGGCAGGACTTTGCCCACAACGGTGCGCTCACCTGGGCCTATGACACGGCCGGCCCGGGCAACGTTGCCCTGGTCGGGGAGTTGCCGCGGCACGCCGTGCTCGCACTCGGATTCGGCAGCAGCGCGGAGGCCGCCATCACCCTGGCGCGCACGGCCCTGACCGAGCCCTTCTCGGTCTCCTGGGAGCGGCAGCTGACGGCCTGGACGCACTGGCACGCGGCCTGCGCGCCCGAGGCGGACCTCAGCGCCGATCTGCCGCAGGAGTGCGCGGCGCAGGTACACACCTCGACGATGGTGCTGCGGGTTCACCAGGACAAGACCTATCCGGGCGCCATGGTCGCCAGTCTGAGCGTCCCGTGGGGCAACACGCGCGAGGAGCGCGAGGGCTATCACCTCGTGTGGCCGCGCGATCTGTGCGAGAGCGCCGGTGCGCTGCTGGCCGTGGGCGCACTGTCCGAGGCGCGCAACGCCCTCGGCTACCTCATCGCGACCCAGACCGCTGACGGGCACTGGTACCAGAACCAGTGGTTGGGCGGTAGCGGGCACTGGCTCGGCGTGCAGCTGGATGAGACCGCCTTCCCGGTTCTGCTCGCGGCGGGGCTGCACGAGCGGGCGGGCCTGGCCGGCACTGAAGTCACGGACATGATTCAGCGCGCGTTGTCGTTTCTGGTGCGCCAGGGACCGGCCAGCGACCAGGATCGCTGGGAGGAGGACGCAGGACTCAACACCTTCACGCTCGCCGTGTGCATCGCGGCCCTCGTCGCCGGGGCGAGCTTCCTGCCCCAGGATGCGCGCGAGCTGGCGCTCGCCTTTGCCGACTACTGGAATGCCTCGCTCGAGGATTGGACCAGCGTGCGCGACAGCCCGCTCGCGCGCCTCTATGGCGTGCCCGGGTACTTCGTGCGGGTGGCCCCGAGCGAATCGATTGCCGCCGATCGCTGCTCCCCCGAGCGCGTGCTGCCGATCCGCAATCTGCAGGCCGATCCGAACCTGCCCGCCAGCGCGCAGGTGAGCGTCGATTTCCTGCAGCTGGTGCGCTTCGGACTGCGGCGCGCCGACGATCCGCTGATTCTCGGCAGCGTGAAGGTCGCGGACGCACTCCTCAAGGTGCAAACACCGGCCGGTCCGTGCTGGCACCGCTACAACGAGGACGGCTACGGTGAGCACGATGACGGCAGTGCCTACGATGGCACCGGCCGCGGTCGCGCGTGGCCGCTGCTCACCGGCGAGCGCGGGCACTACGAGCTGTGCGCCGGCCGTGACCCGCTGCCCTTTCTGGAAGCGATGGCGCGCATGGCTTCCCCCGGCGGCATGCTGCCGGAGCAGGTCTGGGACGCCGCCCCTATCCCCGCACGCGGTCTTGCGCCCGGGCGCCCCACCGGAGCGGCGATGCCGCTCGTGTGGGCGCACGCGGAGTACCTGAAGCTTGCCGCCTCGCGGGAGCTGCGCCGGCCGTTTGACCAGCCGACGGCGGTCTGGGAACGCTACCGCGGTGAACGCCCGCTGCTCACGCGGGTCATCTGGACCGAGCAGGCGCCCGTCACGCGCATTGCGGAGGGCTGCGCGCTCAGCATCGCGGTGCGCGAGGCGGCCACCATCCGCTGGGGGCTTGATGGGTGGCAGGACGTGCGCGAACAAGAGACTCGGTCGAACTCCCTCGGCCTGCATCTGCTCGAGATCGACACGCCTCTGTTGCGCGCGGGACGCACGCTCGATTTCACCTTTCGTCACGCGCTTCAGTGGGCCGGCCAGGACTTTCACATCCTCATCACGCCGCGCGCCGGTGCGGGCTGAAGGCGCGCGGCGTGCCGTTCACGCTCGCACATCCGGCCGCGGTCCTTCCGCTGCGCAGCGCACGCTATCTGCGGACCGCACCGCTGATCATCGGTGCGATGGCTCCGGACGTGCCGTACTTTCTGCCGGGAAGCTTCGGACGCTTCATGCCCGACACGCACGAGTTCGAGGGCTCCTACACGACCGACCTGGTGCTCGGCTACATTCTGCTCGGCGGGATCTTCATCCTGCGCCGACCGCTGACGGCGCTGCTGTCGCCGCGGGCGCGCTGGTTGTGTCTGAACGCACTGGCACCGTTGCGGCAGCATTGGAGCGCGTGGGCACTCGCCGCGCTGGGCATCATCGTCGGTGTATGGTCGCACCTGCTGTGGGACTCGTTCACCCACATGGATGGCTGGACGGTGCGCCGGGTTGCCGCGCTGAGTGCCCCGGTGACTTTCGGTTCCTACACCGAACCGCTGTGTCACGTACTGCAGTACGTCAGCTCGGTGTTCGGCCTGCTCGTGATGGTGATCTGGTACTGGCGGCTGCCGGCGCCGGCGGCGCTACCGGCTGAACCCGGCGCCGCACGCTCGGCGGCGCGGCCGATCCTCGTGCTGGTGGCGGCGGCCGGGTTGCTGATCGGCGGGGTGCAAGCCACAGCGTACTTTCATCGCACCCATGTGGTCTACAAGACCATCAACATTCTCTTGACTCACAGTCTGACGTGGTTCGCGGTGCTGTATCTGGTGGCCGGGATCATCATCACGCTCGAGCACAAGGCCGCCGCTGCCGGCGCTACGGCGAGGGCGTGAACGACGCTCGTCCGCCCCGGCCTTACTTGCCGCTCGGGCGCCCCAATTCCAGCGCCCAATACACCTTGGTGTCATCGCGCGGACTCACGGCAAATCCGACACCCACCTGCGTGTAAGCCGTATCCATGAGATTGACGCAGTGCTCGGGGCTGTGCAGCCAGGCATCGACCACCGCCTCGGGGCTCATGAGGTCACCACTCGCCAGGTTCTCGCCGGTCTCGCTCCAGCGGTAGCCGCTGCGGGTGATGCGCTCATGTTGGGCGCTGCCATCGCGGCCGGTGTGATCCATGTAGTTGAGAGTCGCCATCTGCTGTGCGTACTCCTGCGCGGCGCGATCCAGCACAGCGTTGTACGTCAGCGGCGGGGCGGCGGGGAAGGGCGCGACGCCGCAGCGGCGCGCACTGGCGCGTGCGGCGTTGATCAGGTCGAGCAGCGCCGTGCTGACCACAGCGTGATCGCCGAGCGCCGGTGCTGCGACCGGGGTGGCAAAGAGGAGCCAGACGTCGGTGCCGGCGTGCCAGACGCCGATTTCCCGGAATACGGGGTTGGTACTCTGCGCGCAGAACTGCGACTCGATGATGTGCCGCACGTCGCCGCTCGCAGGCACGTCGGCGATGCTGACCGAGTAGGAAATGACCGCGCGGTAACCGGCCTGCTGCTGCGCGCTGTGCAGCGAAGCCCCGTCCGCCATGCGGTGCGCCACATCATCCAGCCGCGCGTTTTGCTGTAGCGGCGCGCCGCCCTTGGTACCCCCGGTACAGCCGGCGGCGCGCACCGCGTTGACCGAATCGAGGATGTCGGCGCGCGCCACAAGCGGCACGAGCAGCGCGAGCAGCAGCAACGTCCGGCGCTGGCATCTGATCGGCGAGTCGGTCATTGTTTCCTCATGGCGCTCGAGGGGGACTGGCACAGACCGCAATCTACAACCACCGGCTGGCCGTGGCGACCCGGCAATGATTTCCAGCTGCACGAGAACGGCGAGTTCTTTGCCCCCATGCTGGCGGCAATCGATACGGCGCGCGAGTATGTACTGCTCGAGATGTACCTGGTGGCCTCGAGCGCCATCGCGACGTGCTTCATCGACGCCCTCGTGCGGGCGCGCGCCCGCGGTGTGCGCACGTGTGTCTTGTTCGACGGTTTTGGTGCCCTGCGCTTGCGGCGCGCGGACCGCCGCCGCCTCACCGACGGTGGCGCGGAACTGCGTTTTTTCAATCCACTGCGACTGCGAAAGGGCTTCGCCAATCTGCTGCGCGATCACCGCAAGCTGCTGCTGACCGACGGCCGGGTGGCCTACGTCGGTGGTGCGGGACTCACGCAGGAGTTTGCACCCGGTGTCCGCGGCGGCCCGTGGCGCGATGTGATGGTCGAGATCAAAGGTCCGGTGGTGGCGGACTGGCAGCACGCCTTCGCCCGCACCTGGCGGCGTTGCGGGGCGGAGCTCGCGCTCGAGGATCCGCCCGCGTGCCTCCCCGAGCCTCAGGGAGCCCTCGGCCGGCTGTCACTGAGCGAGGCCCGCCAGCGCTCCGTGCTCGCCAACGGCGTACTGCGGCGCATTGACAGCGCCACGGCGCGCGTGTGGATCATGAGCGCCTACTTTGTGCCCTCGCGTCGCTTCCGCAAGGCGCTGCGCCGCGCCGCCCGCCGCGGCGTTGAGGTGCGGCTGCTGCTGCCGGGGGCGCGCACCGACCATCCGTGGGTGCGCCAGGCGGCGCGGCGTTTCTATCACAAGCTGCTGCGCAGCGGCGTGACTATCTGGGAGTACCAGCCACGCATGCTGCACGCCAAGGTTATTCTGTGCGATGACTGGGTGTCGATCGGCTCGAGCAACCTCGACCGCTGGAGCTTTCGCTGGAATCTCGAGGCCAACCAGGAGATCGCCAGCGCGCCGGTCGCCGACGCGGCGGCACGGCTGTTTGCCGCTGACTTCGCCGTCTCGCGCCAGATCAGTCGCCATCGCTGGCGCGAACGCGCGCGGCTGGATCGCTGGCGCGAGCGCATCGCCGGGGCACTCGACCAGCTGCTCGACCGCTGGCGCCGCCCCTAGGGCGCGCCGGTGGCACTCGCCACGGTCGGCTGCACCGAGAACAGCTCCGTGCTACGCACGAAGGCGAGCAGAAATGACTCCGTCACCTGCAGCTGCGTTTCGTAGGCTCTGAGCGCGGCGAGCTTGCCGTCTTCTTCGCGCACACTGAGTGCAAACGTCCCCGGCTGCAGCGCAGCGCCCAGCGGGGGCGGTGTGAGCGGTACACCCGGCAGCAGGCCGCGCGGGCTCGGCCAGCCCTCGCCGCCGTGCACGATCCAGTAGCGCACGACGATCGGCTTGCCGCGGGTGGCGGCGATCGTCAGGAGCCCCGTGGCACGGTGATCCGAATGGCTGTCGAGCGGGCTCGGGGCGAGTAGCAGCGTCGGACGCACCCGCTCGAGCACGGCCGCGAAGTCGCGTTCCAGGCTCTCGCCGCTGTACGGATGCTGCGGGAAGAGCGCCGCCTCGTAGGGCACGGCTGCGGCGGCCGTGAAGCGCGAGCGGTAGGCGCGGGTGCGGTAGTCTGACAGCAGCGCCAGCACTCCCCCGTCGGGATACCCAAGAAACAGCTGTCCGCTGGCGGCTATGCCGAGCACGGTCGTAGCGGCGCGCGCTTCGCGCATGCGCCGCTGCGCGTACGCGCGCATTTTCTGCGGGTTGCCAAACAGGCTCTTCTCGACGATGAGTTCGCCGAGCTGCGAACCGTCCCCGCTCGTAATCCACACCACGCTTGCCTGGCCGCCCACGCTCAGCACCCGCTGGATGACGCCCGCGCAGCACAGGGTTTCATCATCTGGATGGGGCGCGACGACGAGCAACACGGTCGTGGCGTCAAGGTGCGGCAGGACCTCGGGTGCGCCCTCGGCCGGGCAGGGCGCGGCGGCGCCGAGCGCACAAAGCAGCCACGGGGCGATGAGCAGCGGCTTGAACAGGGACGTCTCTCGCGACTGAGAAAGCGCGAGTGTCGCACGCAGCGGCTGCTTTTCGTTAGAGTGCCGTGTCGCCGCAATTCTTGCGGTGACGTGAGTGGAGCTGCGTGCATGACCGACATACCCGCCCTGGCATACAACGATCCGAAGTTCATCGAGTCGGATGAAGGCCGTCCGGTGCGCATCGTCTCCGAGTACCTTGCGCCGCTGCGGGCCCTGAGCGCTGCCGGCGTGAGCGCGACGGTCGTGTTCTTTGGCTCGGCCCGCGCGCGCTCGGGTGGTTCGCTCGGACGTTATGTCGATGAGGCGACGGAGCTGGCGCGTCTGGTCACGCAATGGAGCTGCGCCAGTTGCGAGGGCCGTCTGGTCGTGTGCTCCGGGGGCGGCCCCGGGATCATGGAAGCGGCCAATCGCGGCGCGGCGCTCGCCGGTGGCCGCAGCCTGGGTCTTAACATCGGCCTGCCGCAGGAGCAACTGCCGAACCCTTACATCACCCCTGAGCTGTCCTTCGAGTTCCACTACTTCTTCATGCGCAAACTCTGGTTCGCGCACCTCGCCCACGCGCTGGTGGTGTTCCCGGGCGGATTCGGCACCTTCGATGAGCTGTTCGAGATTCTTACTCTGGCGCAGACACGCAAACTCGACCGCACGATCCCGGTGCTGCTGTACGGATCGGCGTACTGGAAGGAAGTCGTCAACTTCGACGCGCTCGCGCGCCACGGCACCATCGCGAGCGAGGATCTCAGGCTGTTTGAGTTCGTCGACGCGCCGCAGGCGGCCCTTGAGCTGCTCCAGCGGCGCATCACGCTTGCGCACGCCCCGGAGCGCACACCCGAGTTCGCCAAGTCGCGCTGCGGGCCGCAGCGCTGAGCTCACCGCCACTACCGTGCTGGCGCCGGATCCGCTGCAGCAGCGGTCCTGAACCTACTGACGTGAAAGCGTGACGCGACGGCGGCCGGCTGCCGCGGCGGGCCGCTTCAGGCGACGCGCAGCGACGGATCGATCTCGGCCGCCCAGGCGAGCAGCCCCCCCTCGAGGTTGGCGGGGGAGGTAATGCGCGCGCCAAGGGCGATCTGGCAGGCGGCGAGACTGCGGCCGCCACTGCGGCAGATGAACACGGGTGCAGCGCTGTTGCCGAGCTCCGTCAGTCGCTGCGGCAGCTGCGCGAGGGGGATGTTGACCGAGCCCTGCAGGTGCCCGGTGCTAAATTCATACACCTCGCGCACGTCCACGAGCAGCGGCGGTGTCGCGCTCGCGGCGCGCAGCATGACCTCGAGGTCGGCGGGTGACAAATGCCGCACGCCCGCGGCTTCTGCATTGCGGCTCATAGGCTCCGGATCCTTCGGTGCAGTGATGGTGGGTGCGTCGCCGCACACGGCACAGTCGCGCCGGCGCTGGACACGAAACTCGCTGAAGCGCATCTCGAGCGCGTCATAGGTGAGCAGGCGGCCGAGCAACGGTTCGCCGACTGCGGTAATGATCTTGAGCGCTTCGGTTGCCTGCAGCGTGCCGAGCACGCCGGGCAGTACGCCCAAGACCCCCGCGGTGGCGCAGTTAGCGACGACCCCGTCCAGGGCGTGCGGGAAGAGGCAGCGGTAGCACGGTCCACGCCCGGGAATGTAGCTCGAGAGCTGGCCTTCGAAGCGGTGTATCGCGGCCGATACCAGCGGTCGGCCCAGCAGCACGCAGGCGTCGTTCACGACATAGCGCGTCGCGAGCCGGTCGGACCCATCCAGAACGAGGTCATACTCGGCCACGAGCGCGCACACGTTCGCAGCCCGAACCTCCAGCTCGTGGGCCACGACGCGGATCTGCGGATTCAGGGCGGCGAGACGCTCGCGGCCGGCAGCGGCCTTCGCGCGGCCGAGGCTGTGGGTATCGAAGAGAATCTGGCGCTGCAGGTTGGAGAGCTCGACGCGGTCGCAATCCACCAGCCCGAGCGTGCCGCAACCGGCGGCCGCCAGGTACAGCGCCGCCGGCGATCCCAGGCCCCCGGCGCCCACCACCAGCACGCGTGCCGCCTTGAGCCGCTCCTGCCCGGCGGCTCCGATCTCGCCGAGCGCCAGATGGCGCGCGTAGCGGGTTTGTTCCGAGTCAGACAGGCTCATAAAGGGGAGCATCCTCGCCGGTGCGCGGCGCTGTCAACGCCACTTCCGGCGTATGGCTTCGCCCGCGGCAGCGCCGGAGCGTATGCTTCCGCGCCTGTCAGTCCCGCTCGTGCGAAGGATTCATCGTGCATCGACTCTGGCGCCTTATGTCCTGCGCGGCCACCTTGTTCACCCTGGCAGTCGGCAGCGCCAGCGCGCAGCCGCCCGTCGCCCAGCCGGTCTCCGTGCACCACAGCGGCGATCAGAAATTCGCCGTGCTCGAGCACGAGTACGTGACCTATATCCTGGGGCAGTTTCCGGTCGTCGCGACTTACCTGGGCGGTGCCGCATTCGACCCGAGTCTCGCCGCAATCGACGGCAAGCTGCGCGACTATTCACCCGCGGCGCTGCAGAAGGAGGACGCACGCCTCGCCGAGTTTCACGCACACTTTGCCGCGCTCACCCCGGCGAATCTGTCCGCCCGGCGCCGCATCGACCGCTCGGTGGCCCTTGCCGAGATCGCCTTCCTCCTGCACGAGCACCAGGTGCGCCATCACCAGCTGCGCTCGGTCGACTCGTACGTCGATGAACCGTTCCGCGGCGTCGACTGGCAGATTCAGGGCATGAGCGCGACCGGAACCTCGACCTACGGCACGGACGAGGAATGGCAGCGCGTCATCGCGCGCGCGCGCGCGGTGCCTGCGTATCTGGCCACGGCCGAGCGGCAACTGCAGGCTGGCGTGGAAGCACACTCCACGGCGGACTGGCGCGTGCTGCGTGACTTTGGGCTGCAGAGCAGCGCTGCGGACGCTGATTACTTCGCGAAGACGCTGCCGCAGTTGGCGGCGAGCGATCTCGCCCCGGCGCACCGCGATGCGCTACTGCGCCCGTTGCAGAGCGCCGGGAACGACGCTGCCGCGGCCTACCGCCACCTGCACGATTTTGTCGCCCAGACCTTCTTCGAGGACGCGCATGCCGAGGGCAGCGGCGCGCTCAAGGCGGAATACCGCGCGGACCGTTATGTCTTCGGGGCTGCCGAATACGACTGGGCCTTGCACAACAACCTGCGCGTCAATACGAGCGCCGCGGAACTCTTCAGCAGTTCCTGGCCGGTGGTGCAGGCGACACGCGCGCAGATGATCGTGCTCGCGCAGCAGATCGCGGCGGCGCACAAGTGGCCCGCGCCGCAGGCACCCGAACAGATCGTGCGCGTGGTCTTCGAGCAGATGAGCCAGAACGCGCCGCGCACGGACGCGGAGATGGCGGAAGGCTATCGCAAAACCGGGCAGCGCCTGGTCGCCTACGCGCGCGCGACCGGCCTGTTCGACGTGCCGGCCGATTACAAGCTCGATGTCACGATTACGCCCCCGCCGCTGCGCTCCTCGATCGAGGGTGCGGCCTACTATCCGGCGCCGCCGTTCAAGAAAAGCGGCGTGGGACGCTTCTACGTGACGCCGACGGATAACAATCTCGCGGAGCTGCGCCAGGAGCACAACTACGCTGCCATGCCCGACCTGGCCGCACACGAAGGCTTTCCGGGACACGATTGGCACTACAAGGTCATGACCGAGTTTCGCGACCAGATCGCGCCGGTACGCTGGCTGACTCCCGGTGCGGTCGAGGATTCCTCCTCGATGTGGCAGGACTCGATGGCGGCGGAGGGCTGGGCGCTGTACTCCGAGGCCCTGCCCGCGGAGCCGCAGCCGGGGTCGCCCACCGGCTTCTACACGCCCGAGGAGCACCTGTACCAGCTGCGCGGCCAGCTGTACCGCGACCTGCGCGTGCGCCTCGATACCGGGTTGCACACCGGACGGATCTCGTTCGAGGATGCCGTCACGCTCTTTTCCGAGGTGGTTGATTTCCTGCCAGGCTCGTGTCAGGACGCCGCGGCGCTGAAGCTTGATGCGAAGCAGGCGAGCTGCAAGGCCGCGCGCGGCGCCATCACCCGTTACTCGCGCTGGCCCACCCAGGCGATCACTTACCGGCTCGGCAAGGAGCAGATCCTGGCGCTGCGCAAGCGCGCACAGCAGGCGCTCGGCTCGCGCTTCTCGGCCAAGCGCTTCCATCTTGAGTTCATGAAGCAGGGCACGATTCCGGCGGGCTATTTCGGCGAGGAACTTCTGCGGCAGCTGCGCGCCAGCACGGCGCAGTGAGGCCGGGGCGGCCGCCGCCTCAGGCGCCCGTCGGCTGACAGATGAACAGGTGCGCCGGCAGCACGTTCAGCGGCTGGAACTTGCGGCCGACGTAGCCGAAGACGCGCTGCAGATCTTGCAGCACGCGCGTCGAGAACTGATAAACGAGAAAAGCACCACCGGGTTCGAGCACGTCATGGGTCTTGCGCAGGATCTGCTCGCGCTCGGGCGCCGGAATCGTGCTGAATGGAATGCCGGAGATGATGTAGTCCGCGCGCAGGAAACCAAAGCGCCGCAGGATCTCTTCCACCTGCGCCGCCGAGCCTTCGATGACGCGCAGGCGCTTGTCCTCGATCGCGCTATCGAGGTAGCGCACGAAATCCGGATTCATCTCGATCGCGATCAGCGTCGCATCGGGGCGCATGTGGCGCAGCACCTCCGCGGTGATGCCGCCGACGCCCGGGCCGTATTCGACGATGACGCGTGCGCGGTTGAAATTGATCGGTTCCAGCAGCTGTTTGATGAGGAAGCGGGAACTGGGAACGATGGAGCCGAGCATGCGCGGATGCCGGAAGAAGTTGCGTGCGAACAGAAGAACGTCACCGTTCCGGCTGCGCTGTGCTGTTTGTTGCTGGTTCTGCACGATCTTCCCCGCGCGCGTTCTGGCGCCAAGAGTTCTCTATAGCAATATTCGCCGTCTGATACCACTTTGCCGGGGGTCCATCGTCAGCCGCCAGACAGTTTGCTCGCATAGCCGAGCTTGCGCAGTTCACTCACCAGGCGCTCGCGATGATCGCCCTGAATCTCGATCACACCGTTCTTGACCGCGCCGCCCGCGCCGCACAATTTCTTCAGTCGGGTCGCCAGCTGCGCGAGCCCCGCCGCATCGAGGGGCAGGCCGCTGATCACCGATACACCCTTGCCCGCGCGCCCGGCCACCTCCCGTCCTACGCGTACGCGCGCCGGACCGTCGCCCGCGCGCGTGCCCGGATTAAGTCCACTGGGCACAGCCGGCACGGGCCGCGGCGCGTGCCGCAGCACGACGCCGCGAAAGGTGTGTTTGGGCTTCACGCGTAGTGTTACTGGTGTGAGGCGACTACAATCCTGCCGAAGTTTGAGTCTTGGCTGCAACCTTATCAGGACCCGCTCCAGAGGCCGCCTCATGCCCCCACGGTCGCGCTTGCACGTTCCTGCCCCGCCGGCCCGCCCCGGACAGGAGCCTGACTTCAGTTACGTGCGCATCTCCCCCGCCGGCGCGGTGCAACGTCCGGATGTGACCACGGCCGCGCGCGACATCGAGGAGCTCTCGCTGCAGATGATTCGCGTGCTCGGGGACGATCATCGCGCGGTGGGCCCCTGGAACCCGCATCTGGAGCCCGAGGAGCTGCAGGTCGGATTACGCCACATGTTGCTCACGCGGCTGTTCGATGACCGCATGCAGAAGATCCAGCGCCAGGGCCGCATCTCTTTTTACATCAAGTCCACCGGCGAGGAGGCGGTCGCGGTGGCTGCCGGCATGGCCTTGAAGCCTGGCGACATGCTGTTCCCCTCCTATCGGCAACAGGGCTTGCACGTGGTGCGCGGTCGCAATCTCGTCGAGCTGATGTGTCAATGCCTCTCGAACACGCGTGACATGTGCAAAGGGCGGCAGATGCCCATCATGTACCACTGGGGCAGCGGCAACATCTTCTCCATCTCCGGCAACCTCGCGACCCAGTATCCGCAGGCGGTGGGTTGGGCGATGGCGGCCGCCATCAAGGGCGAAGACCACCTTGCGGCGAGCTGGATCGGCGAGGGCTCGAGCGCGGAAGCGGACTTTCACTACGCCATGACCTTTGCGTCCGTGTACCAGGCACCCGTGATTCTGAACCTCGTCAACAACCAGTGGGCGATCTCCACCTTTCAGGGCTTCGCCGGCGGTGAACAGAACACTTTCGCGCAGCGCGGTCCGGGCTACGGCATCCCGGGTCTACGCGTGGATGGTAACGATTTCCTCGCCGTCTATGCGGTCACACAGTGGGCGGCACAGCGTGCGCGCCAGAGCGGCGGCCCGACGCTCATCGAGCACGTGACCTACCGCGCCGCGGCCCACTCCACGAGCGACGATCCCTCGCGCTACCGTCCCAAGGAGGAATGGCGCGCCTGGCCCCTCGGGGATCCGATCGCACGTCTCAAGCAGCACCTGATCAACATCGGGGAATGGTCAGAGGAGCGGCACGCCCGGCTCGAGAAGGAGCTCGAGGCCCACGTCACCGCGTGCTGGAAGGAGGCCGAGACCTACGGCACGCTCACCGCCGGCCCCTTCCTCGATCCGCTGACCATGTTCGAGGACGTCTTCAAGGAGATGCCGGCCAATCTTGCGCGCGAGCGCGAGGAGTTGCGTGCCCTTAAGGGCGCGCAAGCCGCGGCGCGCGCCGCGACGCCGCCGGTCGCGCAGAAGGGCTGACCGCCGTGGCACGCATGAACATGGTCCAGGCGCTGAACTCCGCGATGGACGTAATGCTGGAACGCGACCCGCGCGTGGTCATCCTCGGCGAGGACGTCGGCTTCTTCGGCGGGGTGTTCCGCGCCACCGAGGGCTTGCAGCGCAAGTACGGCGATCAGCGCGTGCTGGATACCCCGATTGCCGAAGGCGGCATCATCGGCGCGGCCATCGGTATGGGCGCCAACGGGCTCAAGCCCGTGGCGGAAATCCAGTTCGCCGACTACATCTATCCGGGTTTCGATCAGATCGTGAGCGAGCTGGCGCGGCTGCGCTATCGCTCCGCGGGGGACTTCACCTCCCCGGTCACGATCCGCACACCCTGCGGCGGCGGCATCCGCGGCGGCCAGACCCATTCGCAGAGCCCCGAGGCATTGTTCGCGCATGTGTGCGGGATCAAGGTGGTCATGCCCTCGAACCCCTATGACGCCAAGGGCCTCCTGATCAGCTCGATCGAGGGCGAGGATCCGGTGGTGTTTTTTGAGCCCAAGCGCATCTATAACGGTCCCTTTGATGGCGATCCGCACAAACCCGCTACCCCCTGGAGTCTGCATCCGCGCGGCGAGGTGCCCGAGGGTCATTTCACCGTGCCGCTGGGGCGGGCCGAAGTGGTGCGCGCGGGGCGCGAGGTGACGGTGCTCGCCTACGGCACGATGGTGCACGTGGCGGAAGCGGCGGTGAAGCTCGCCGCGGTGGATGCGGAAATCATCGACGTGCGCACCATGGCGCCGCTGGACGTGGATACCTTGTGCAGCTCGGTCTGCAAGACCGGACGGTGCGTAGTGGTGCACGAGGCGACGCGCTTCGGCGGCTACGGGGCCGAACTGGTCGCCACGGTGCAGGAACAGTGCTTCTGGAATCTCGAGGCCCCCATCCAGCGGGTGGCGGGCTGGGATACACCCTATCCGCACGCCTTCGAGTGGGAGTACTTCCCCGGTCCGGCGCGCATCGCCGCGGCGCTCAAGTTGGTGATGGAGGCGCCGTGAGCAACTACGTCTTCAAACTTCCCGACCTCGGCGAGGGCACGGTCGAGGCGGAAATCGTCAACTGGCGCGTGAAGCCCGGCGACACCGTCGCCGAGGATGAGGTGATCGTGGAGGTGATGACCGAGAAAGCCGCCGTAGAGGTGCCCGCGCCGGTGAGCGGGCGCGTGCTGTCCACCACCGGGGCGCCCGGGGACATGGTGCCGGTCGGCGCGGAGCTCATCGTCATCGAGACCGGCGCGGACGCGGCCCCACACGCAGCCGCAGCGCAGCCACCCGCCGCGGCGCCTGCCACAGCGACTCGCGAACCGGCCGGCCGGGCGGCGGGTGCCAACGGCGCCGCGGCGGCGCAGCCCGCGCAGGCGAGTGCCGCGCAGCTGCGCAGCGGGCGCGTGGCGACCTCGCCGGCCATTCGCCGCCGCGCGCACGAGGCGGGTATCGATCTGCAGCAGGTCGCAGGCTCCGGTCCGAACGGGCGCATCGTGCTGAAGGATCTGGACGCCTATGTGGCGCGCCGCGCCGCGCCGCCGACGCCGCTGCGCGCGGCGCCCAAGGCCGTGCCGAGTCCGCCACCCGCCCGCGCCGGCGGCACGGAAGAAATCAAGGTCATCGGCCTGCGCCGCCTGATCGCGCAGCGCATGAGCGAAGCCAAACGCACCATTCCGCATTTCGCCTACGTCGAGGAGCTCGATATCACCGAGCTCGAGTCCCTGCGGCGGCAGCTGAACCGCAAGCCCCCGGCAGGCGCCGCAGCGCTCACCTACCTGCCGTTCCTCGGCCTTGCGCTGGTGCGGGTGCTCAAGGAGTTCCCCCAGTGCAACGCGCACTACGACGCCGAGCGTGGGGTCATCGTGCGCCATGCCGCCGTGCACCTGGGCGTTGCGACGCAGACACCGGAGGGCTTGAAGGTGCCGGTGGTGCACGACGCGCAGGACCTGAAGCTGTGGGAGCTCGCGGCGCAGATGCGGCGCGTGAGCGAAGCCGCGCGCACCAACAAGGCGCGGCGCGAAGAGCTCAGCGGCTCGACCATCACGATCACGAGCCTCGGCCGGCTCGGCGGGATTGCCAGCACGCCGATCATCAACGCACCGGAAGTTGCGATCATCGGGGTGAATCGCGCTCTCGAGCGCCCGGTGGTCATCGACGGCGCGATCACCATCCGTCTGATGATGAATCTGTCTTCGTCCTTCGATCATCGCTTCGTCGACGGTTACGATGCGGCGGCGATGATCCAGGCACTGAAGGAGTGTCTGGAGCATCCCGCGACGATCTTCATCGACGGCTGAACATGACGCCGGGCGCGGGTACTCGCAGAATGCAGCGCACGAAGCACAGCGTGCGGGGCGCGCAGCTTCTGGGCCTCGGGACGCTGCTCGCGTTGCTGCATTCCTGCGGCGGCGGCGACAACAGCCTGACGCCCGGCGGTGGCCCGCCCCCGTTTACCGCGGTACCGCAGGTGCGCGTCTCGCAGCCCACGTCCCTGGTGGCCACCTGCGATGGGGTGCCGGTGAGCGGCACGCTCTTCACCGGTACCGCGATCGAGCCCTCGCTCGCGCAAAATCCAGCCACCCCCTCCAATCTCATCGCCACCTGGCAGCAGAACCGCTGGTCAAACGGTGGCTCGCAGCTGATCGGCGTGGCGGCCTCCTTCGACGGGGGTAATTCGTGGTCGCTGAGCAGCCCGCCGGTTTTCTCGCGCTGCGCCGGGGGCAACAGCGGCAACGCCGGCAACTACGCCCGCGCGAGCAACGCCTGGGTTTCCATCTCGCCCAACGGCGTAGCCTACGCGCTGGCGCTGGCGTTCACCGGGCAGACGTTCGCGGCGGGATCCTCCAGCGCGATGCTGGTGGCGCAATCGCTCAATGGCGGCGCGAACTGGTCGCTGCCGCTCGCGCTCATTCAGGACGGCGCGGCATTCTTCAACGACAAGGGTTCGATCACCGCCGACCCGACCAACAGCAACTACGTCTATGCGGTGTGGGACCGGCTCGCGGGACAGACTGCAGGGCCCACCTACTTCTCCTCGACGGCCAACGCGAATTCCACCTGGTCGACCGCCCAGAGCATCTACGATCCCGGCGCCAACAATCAAACCATCGGCAATGTGATCGTCGTCACGCCCGATGAGACGTTGGTGAATCTTTTCAACGAGATTGATACGGCCGCCGACGGCACGGCCTCCTCGCACCTCAAGGCGATCGTGTCGGTCAATCACGGCAGCACCTGGTCGGCCACCCCGGTGAGCGTGGCGGATATTCTCGCGGTCGGCACCACCGATCCGAACGGCGGCAAAGTTCGCGACAGTGCGCTTTTGTTTACCGCCGCCGTGGGTCCCAAGGGGGCTATCTATGTCGCCTGGCAGGACGCGCGCTTCTCCTCGGGTGCGCACGATGGCATCGCCCTTTCCTACTCTACCGACGACGGCGCGACCTGGACGAAGCCGGTGCAGGTCAACGCCGATGCGGGCGTACAAGCGTTCACGCCAACCCTGAACGTGAGCGCCGCCGGGGTTATCGCGGTGACGTATTACGATCTGCGCAATGCCATGGACTCCACGACCGAGCTGCTCACCGACTGCTGGATCGTGACCTCCACCGACGCGGTCACTTTCACCGAGTCGCACCTGAGTGGTCCGTTTGACCTGCAGCTCGCGCCCGATACCGATGAGGGCTTCTTCCTCGGCGACTACGAGGCGCTCACCAACGATGGCGCGCAGTTCGAGCCGTTCTACGCGCAGACCAACCAGGGCATGGGCGTCAGCAGCGATGTGTTTTTCTCCTTCCCGCCCAATGCACCCGCGACTGCGCACTTTCGGGCGCGACCGGCGCCCAGTGGCGCGGGCCTGACGCGCGCGGCGCGCGCGCGCATGAGCGAGCGCATCCGCCTTGCCCAGGCGCAGCGTCTGAACCCCGGCTGAGTGAGCATTGCCGCCCTGGCCAGCGCGGCTCCCACAGTTTTGATCCGATTGGCCCTCAGGTCATGCGGGCGGGCGCAGCACCCGTTCGGGTAGGTCTGCGGGTCGCGCGCGCGGCAGCACAGGCCGCCGATTTTCCGCAAGACCAGTTCCATGCCCGCGCGCTGTGAGGGAGCGGGCGCGCCCTCTACAGGGAATGCTCCGGACCGCCAGCGTACTTAAGCTCGCCGGCCTCGACCCGCAGCTGCAGCCGATTCTGTGGGGGCGGCAGCGGGCAGGTCGCAAAGTCGTTGAGCGCGCAGGGCGGGTTGAACGCCTTGTTGAAGTCGAGCGTTGCGCTGTTGGCGCTCGGCAAGGGAATGTACAGAAAGCGGCCGCCGCCGTAGGTCTCCTGGCCGCTCGTGCCGTCGGCGAACATGATGAAGAGTTCCTGCTCGCCGGGACCTTCCTGCACGGTATCCAGGCGCCACTCGCGGCCGTCCTTGGTGAAGACGACCGCACCGGGTGAGACGTCCTCCTCTTCCATCCCGAGAATGTTGATGATCTTGATGCGGCGCCCGGCCGGGTAGGGCACGAAGTGCGCCGTCACCACCCAACTGCTGCTGATCGGGAAGTACTGCAGGCCGCGAAACTCGCGGCGGCGCCGGTTGTTCAGGTCACGCACGCGCACGGCGAACTTGCCGCTGCGCTCGATCACGAAAAAGCGCAGCGTGCCGCTGGCGAGGATCGTGGGGTCGCCGCTCGCATCGGTTTTCAGTACGACGTCCCCGGCGGGCGCACCCGCGAGCGTGACGCCCCCGGCGCTCTGGGCGAGGAAGCGCACCGTGCGACCGGTGAGTTCGAAGACACCGGCGGTGTTGGCGAGTGCGGGGGTGTTGAGGACGAGATCATTCCCCGAGGAGCTGCCGAAGGAGTTCCTGCCTTCCCGCAGCCAAAAGAGGCCCGCGAGGGTGAGCCAGCCGGTATCGCTCGTGAGGGAGCTGAAGCGCTGCTCGCGCCACTGCAGCACGCCGGCCTGCTCGGCCGCGGAGTCCACGGCCGCGGCCGGCGCCGCAGCCTGCGTCGGCGCGAGCGCTGCGCCTAGCGTGAGCGTCGCGGCGAGGGCGACCGGCAAGCGCAGGATGCGGGTGCGAAACATCGGTGGGCTCCGGGGATTCTCAGGGGGCATCGGCGCATTTTAGAACATCACGCGTCGCGCCCGAGAATCTCCTCACGTATGTCCGCGATTTCCCGTGCCTTCGAGGGTCGGGCACCTTCGCAGCGTTCCGGGCGCGGGCAGCGGTTGCTCCTCGGGCAGATGATGCGCGCCGGGTGTGACACGGCGTCCTCGATCCAGGCGATGTTGAGCACCTGGGCCACGGCGGTCAGTACCTGGGCCGCCGCCTTCGGGATGCGCGCCTCGCCGCGCCGATGCAGGCACTCGCGGAAGATCGACTCCACCAGCGCCTCGCTGGCGACGCTGTGCGTGGCGAGCGCGGGGGCGAGATCAACGCCGACCGACAGGACGTGCGGATTGCCGGCCATGTCGTGCACGCGGATCGAATGACAGCAATAAAGGAGCGAGCGCTCCCCATCGCGCAGCACCGAGATCTGCGAGCCGCTCAGGCCGTGCTCGCCGTCGATCATGCGGAACACCGCCCAGTTCGGGCACGGGTCACTCACCTGCGCCAAATTCCCCCAGGGCAGCGGAATGCCGTTGCCGCGGTAGACGGCGCGCAGGTACCCGGGCGGGTAGGCGTCAAAGAAGTGCCAGTAAGGGTAGGGTGACACCTTGGTCATGCGGCGCATGATGACCGCGGGGGTGAGTTGGAGCTTGGCGCCGGCTTCGACCCGGTGGCGCTCGCGTGCCAGAAAGCGCCGGAACGGCACGCGTGGGGCGAGCAGCGCACCGGCAAAGAAGCTGCACTCGAAGTCGCGCCAGGCGTGCAACACGTCCTGGGCGTTCATGCCGGCGGCGCTTGAACCCCCCTCGGGGCTGCCGCCCATCTCCCCGCCAGTGGCGTGCGGGGACTTCAGGCCGTCACCGCCGTGCAACACCTTGTGGGCGATGTGCGCGGCCAGATCGAATTTGAGCCGCGCAGGATCGGCCTGCAGCGCGCGGTTGGCATAGACGATGCGCGGCGCCTCGAAGAACGAGCGCACCATGCTGCGCACCTCGCGGTCCTTGTCCAGTGCCAGCAGCGGCTTTTTCTCGAACCAGCGGATCTCAAGGCCGTGACGTCGGCACAGGCGCATGAGGTCATCCACCGTCAGCGGGAAGCGCCGCTCGCTCACCCGGTCGGCGGCGCGTTCGAGGTCGGGGAAGTCGTTGCGGGAGATCTCCTGGTGGGAGCGGATGAGCAGGTGCGCGAACTGCCGCCCGGTGGTGCCGGTCTGTGCGAGCAGCTCCGGAATCGCCGCCTGCAGCAGCGTCTTGGAGAACAAAAACGCCGGCTCGAGCGGCACACGGGCCGCGCCTTGCCCGGGCGCAGCGGGCGGCAGGGCGAGGTCGGCGCTCTCATCGAGGAACCAGGCCGCGGGACGCTGGAACACCGCCGCGAGCAGCGTCAGAAGCTCGCCCGAGGGGGAGCGCTTACCGCTCTCGATCATGCTCAGATAGGACACGGACGGCCCAACGGTGGCGTCGCGCTGGATGCAGCGCTCCGACAGCTCATCGAGCGTCAGCCCGTTCGCCTTACGCAGCGCGCGCAGCTTGGCGCCGAGAAAGTGACCCTTGCGCAGCAGCTCCGGCATATGTCGCATCCCACCCTGGAACCCGCCTTGTGAAATTAACAGTGTGAAGTTTCTACAGTCAAATTTCATCGCCAATCGCCGTAATATCGGAGCGCATGAACGCTGAGACGCATAGTCAGGTGTATTCGCGCGACCCGGCTGGGCCCAAGGTCGAGATTCTCGGCGCGCGCGTGGAGCGGGGCGAGGAGGTGCTGACACCGCTCGCGCTGCAGCTGCTCGCGAGCCTGCACCGGCGCTTCAATGCGCGCCGGCTGCAGCTGCTGAACGCGCGCGTCGATCGGCAGATCCAGCTCGACGATGGGGCGCTGCCGGACTTTCTTGCCCACACCGCCGAGGTGCGATCGGCCGACTGGCGCGTCCTGCCGGTGCCGAAGGACTTGAGCGACCGACGTGTCGAGATCACCGGTCCGGCTGATCGCAAGATGGTCATCAACGCGCTCAACGCCCCGGTGCGCTGCTTCATGGCCGACTTCGAGGACGCCTGTTCTCCCACCTGGGACAACCTGATCCGCGGGCAGGTGAATCTTGCCGACGCCGTGCGGCGCACCATCAGCTACGAGGATGCGGCCACCGGCAAGGTGTATCGCCTGAACGAGCACACCGCCACGCTCATCGTGCGGCCGCGCGGCTGGCACCTGCCGGAGAAGCACGTACGCATCAACGGCGAGACGGTGTCGGGGGCGCTCTTTGACTTCGCGCTCTTCCTCGCCAACAACCACGAGGCGCTGGCGCGGCGCGGTACCGGTCCGTACCTGTACCTGCCGAAGATCGAGAGCCATCTTGAAGCGCGCCTGTGGAACGAGGTGTTCGTCGCCGCCCAGGAGGCCCTCGGCATGCCGCGCGGTACCATCAAGGCGACGGTGTTGATCGAGACCATCCTCGCGGCCTTCGAGATGGACGAGATCCTGTTCGAACTGCGCGAGCACTCCGCCGGCCTTAACTGCGGTCGCTGGGACTACATTTTCAGTTTCATCAAGAAATTCCGGAATCGGCCCGATTTCGTGCTGCCCGATCGGGCCAGCGTGACCATGGACCGGCATTTCCTGAAATCCTATGTCGACCTTTTGATCAAGACCTGTCACCGGCGTGGCGCGCATGCGATGGGTGGTATGGCCGCGCAGATCCCGATCCGCGACGACCCGGCTGCCAACGAGGCGGCGATGGCGCGCGTGCGCGCCGATAAGCTGCGTGAAGCGCACGCCGGTCACGACGGCACCTGGATCGCGCACCCGGGACTCGCGGGGGTCGCGCGCGAGGCGTTCGATGCGCTCATGAAGGGCCCGAACCAGCTCGATGTGAGCCGCGCCGATGTGAACGTCGGGGAACTGGACCTGCTGAAGGTGCCGCAGGGCGAGATCACCGAGGGCGGTGTGCGCGGCTGCATCCGCGTCGGCGTGCAGTACCTCGAGGCGTGGCTGGGCGGCAACGGCTGCGTGCCGCTGTATCACCTCATGGAGGATGCCGCCACGGCGGAGATCTGCCGCGCGCAGCTGTGGCAGTGGCTCAAGCACGGAGCGCGCACCAACGATGGCCAGGCGATCACGGTCGAGCGCTTCGACCGCCTGATGGGCGCGGAGCTCGACCGCATTCACCAGGAAGTGGGCGCCGCACGCTTGACCAATGGGGTGTTCCCCACTGCGGCGCGCCTGTTCGAACAGATGACCAAGAGCGACACTTTCGATGAGTTTCTCACCCTGCCCGCGTACGAGCTGCTGAGTTAGATCCGCCACATCACCTGACATTTGAGGCAAGAAGCATGAGTGCTGCGAAGTCCCTGCCCACAGCTGAAGAACTACAGCGCGCCTGGGGCGAAAGTCCGCGCTGGCGCGGCATCCAGCGCGGCTACGAGGCCGCCGATGTCGTGCGCCTGCGCGGCACGATCCCGGTCGAGCACTCCATCGCCCGTCTCACCGCGGAGAAGCTGTGGCGGTATCTGAACGAGAAGCCGCTCGTCAACGCGCTCGGGGCGCTCACCGGCAACCAGGCCATGCAGCAGGTGAAGGCGGGACTGGATGCCATTTACCTCTCCGGCTGGCAGGTGGCGGGGGATGCCAACCTCTCCGGGGAGATGTACCCGGACCAATCGTTGTACCCGGCCGACTCGGTGCCGGCGGTGGTACGGCGCATCAACAACACGCTGCGCCGCGCGGACGAGATCCATCACGCCGAGGGCGATGACTCGATCGACTGGCTCAAGCCGATCGTCGCGGATGCCGAGGCCGGCTTCGGCGGCGTGCTCAACGCGTTCGAGCTCATGAAGCAGATGATCGACGCGGGCGCCGCCGGGGTGCACTTCGAGGATCAGCTCTCATCGGCGAAAAAGTGTGGCCACATGGGCGGCAAGGTGCTCGTGCCGACGCAGGAAGCGATCAACAAGCTGATTGCCGCGCGCCTGGCGGCGGATGTGTGCAACGTACCGACGGTACTGGTGGCGCGCACGGATGCCGAAGGGGCGACGCTGCTCACCGCGGACGTCGATGAGCGCGACCGTGGCTTTATCGACGCCGCCAAGGGCCGCACGGCTGAGGGCTTCTTCACCGTGAAGGCGGGACTGAAGCAGGCGATCGCCCGCGGTCGCGCCTACGCTCCTTACGTGGATCTTGTGTGGTGCGAGACCGCCAAGCCCGATCTGGAGGAGGCGCGCGAATTCGCCGAGGGCATCCATGCGCGCTACCCGGGCAAACTGCTCGCCTACAACTGCTCACCCTCCTTTAACTGGAAGCGCAAGCTCGATGACGAGCAGATCGCCAAATTCCAGCGCGAGCTCGCCGCCATGGGATATCGCTTCCAGTTCATCACGCTCGCCGGCTTTCATGCCCTGAACTTTTCGATGTTCGAGCTGGCGCGCGGCTACAAGGCGCAGCAGATGAGCGCCTACGTGCGTCTGCAGCAGGCGGAGTTCGCCGCTGAAGCGCACGGCTACACCGCCACCAAGCACCAGCGCGAGGTCGGAGCGGGCTACTTCGACGCCGTCACCCAGACCGTGAGCGGCGGCAACTCCTCGCTCACCGCCCTCACCGGCAGCACCGAAGAGCAGCAGTTCGAGAAGAAAGTCTCTTAGCGCGCGCGACGCCGCGCAAACGCGTTAGGCTAGCTGCCACGGCGGCGGCCATCTCGGCCGTCTCAGGGGCGAGGGCAGCATGCGCCGCGCGATCTGGCGGTCGTTGTACGTGCAGGTGCTCATCGGCATCGGACTCGGCATCCTGCTCGGGATCTTCTGGCCGCACTTTGCGCAGCAACTGAAGCCCCTCGGCGACGGCTTCATCAAGCTGATACGCCTGCTCATCGCCCCCATCATTTTCTGCACCGTGGTGACCGGCATTGCCGGGATGGCGAAGCTCAAGGAGGTCGGCAAGGCGGGCGGCCTGGCACTGCTTTACTTCGAGGTGGTCTCCACGATCGCGCTGTGCATCGGACTCGTGATCGTAAATGTCGTGAAGCCCGGCACGGGTGTGAACGCGGATCCGGCGACGCTCGATGCGCATGCCGTCGCCCAATACACCTCTCCGGGCGGCCTGCCCGGCGTCACCGAGTTCATCCTCAACATCATCCCCACAACCTTCTTCGGCGCCTTTGCCAGCGGGGATGTGCTGCAGACGCTGCTGCTGGCCGTGCTGTTCGGCTTTGCGCTGCATGCGGTCGGCGGGAAAGCCAACCCGCTGTTTCAGATCGTGGAGGAGACCGGCCAGGTGCTGTTCAGCATTGTCGGCTTCATCATGCATCTCGCGCCGCTCGGCGCGCTCGGTGCCATGGCGTTCACGGTCGGCCGCTACGGACTGGAATCACTCATCGGCCTCGCACGCCTCATGGGGTGCTTCTATCTTACCTGTGTGCTGTTCGTACTGTTCGTGCTCGGCAGCATCGCGCGACTGCATGGCTTTTCCATCCTCGCCTTCGTGCGCTACATCCGCGAGGAGCTGCTGATCGTCCTCGGTACCTCCTCCTCCGAGACGGTGCTGCCGCGCATGCTGCGCAAGATGGAGGACCTGGGGGTGCGTAAGTCGATCGTTGGACTGGTGATTCCGGCGGGTTACTCCTTCAACCTCGATGGCACCTCGATCTACCTGACTATGGCGGCGCTCTACATCGCGCAGGCGACCAACACGCCGCTCGACATCTGGCATCAGCTGACGCTGCTGGCCGTGCTCTTGCTCACCTCCAAGGGCGCCGCCGCGGTCACCGGCGGCGGCTTCATCACGCTCGCCGCCTCACTCTCGGCTGTGGGGCACGTGCCGGCCGCAGGACTTGCGCTGATCCTCGGCGTCGATCGCTTCATGTCCGAGGCGCGCGCGCTCACCAACCTCATTGGCAATGGCGTGGCCACGATCGTGGTCGGCAAATGGTGCGGGGCAGTGGATGAGAGGCAACTGCGCTCAGGACTCGGCGGCGATCCGCGCGCGCCGCTGCCTGCGCCGACCGCCCCCTGAGATCAGAAGAAGTTAAGGGTCACGGCCACGGACAGGAGAGCATTGTCGCCCTGCGGGCCATTCAGGCGCTCGTACTCGAGTCGCACCCCCGGAAGACCGAACTTGAATTCGGCACCGGCACCCCAGGCGAACTTAGTGCTGGTCGTGTTGGTGCTGAAGTAGACCGGCCCGCACGGGGCTAAGCTCACCGGGCACCCGCCCGGTGTATTGGAGCCGTTGGTGTCCGCTTGCACACGGGTGGCGCCAATCTTGCCGTAGAGGTCGAGCCACGGTTCGGGCACGGGCAGGTAGCCGAGGGCGTAAACGCTCGTGGCGTGCGCCTTCGTCGAGACCTGCGTAAAGCCGGCGCTGCCGAAGTAGTTGGCGCTCTTGTTGCCCAGATCGGCGTAGTCGAGTTCCGCACCGAAAGAGGAGATCGGGTGCCAGCCTGCGATGAGCTTCCAGCCGGTGACATGCGCGTCGATCTGGTAGAAGTTCTGCTGCAGGTTCGACTGCCCCACACCCGCGCCGACGTAAAACTCCAGCGGGTCGGGGTCGGCGGCACAGGCTGCGGCCACCATCAAAGACGCACACAGCAGCGTCGGTTGCATCAAACGCATGACAAATTGTCCTTTCGCGTGCAGGCCGGGCCGGCGTGCGGGCTTGCCGCTGGCCGGGCCCTTCTATGAGATGTTGCACCCGCAGAAGTTCAACCGTGACGCTGACCCCAGCGACCGTCCGTGGCCTCTCGGCAGAGCCGGTTCTTGAATCGAATTTCGCCTATTTGGCGGTCGGCATGGCGAATTCCGCACCCTTGGGCGTGCTCTCCGGCCAGCGCTGCATGATCGACTTCTGGCGCGTGTAGAAGCGCACGCCTTCCTCACCGTAGGCGTTCATGTCACCGAAAAGGCTGCTCTTCCAGCCGCCGAACCCGTGCCACGCCATGGGAACGGGAATCGGCACGTTGATGCCAACCATGCCGACCTCGATGCGGCGGCCGAACTCGCGCGCGACGTGGCCATCACGGGTATAGCAGGCGACCCCATTGGCCATCGGGTGGGCATTGACGAGACTGACCGCGGCGGCAAAATCCGGCACGCGCACACAGCACAGCACCGGGCCGAAGATCTCCTCGCGATAGATACGCATCTCGGGTTTTACGTGATCAAAAAGCGTCGCGCCCAGAAAAAAGCCCTGCTCGTGGCCTGCGACGGCGAAGGGCACGCCGGTGGTCGGATCGCGACGGCCATCAACGACCAGCTCGGCACCGCTCGTGACCCCGTCCTCGATGTAGCCGCGGATACGATCGAGCGCCGCACGGTTGATCAGCGGCCCCATCTCCGCATCCGGCTGCATGCCCTCAGCGATACGCAGGCCGCGCGCGCGCGCGGCGAGCTTCGGCAACATCTTCTGCGCGGTGTCACCGACCAGCACGGCCACGGAGATCGCCATGCAGCGCTCACCGGCCGAGCCATAGGCGGCGCCGATCAGCGCATCGACCGCCTGCTCAAGGTCCGCATCCGGCATGACTACCATGTGGTTCTTGGCGCCCCCTAGCGCCTGGACGCGCTTGCCGTGCTCAGCGCCGCGCTGGTAGATGTAGTGCGCGATCGGGGTCGAGCCGACGAAACTCAGCGCACGCACGTCGGGGTGCCCGAGCAGCGCATCTACCGCGACCTTATCGCCCTGCACGACGTTGAACACCCCATCCGGCAGTCCCGCCTGCGACAGCAGGCGCGCCATGAACACGGCTGCGGACGGGTCGCGTTCGCTCGGCTTGAGAACGAAGGTATTGCCGCAGGCGATGGCGAGCGGAAACATCCAGCACGGCACCATGCACGGGAAGTTAAACGGTGTGATGCCGGCAACGACGCCTACGGGCTGACGCATCGTCCAGTTGTCGATGCCGGTGGACACCTGATCGGTAAAGCCGCCCTTGAGCAGCTGTGGGATACCGCAGGCGAACTCGACAATCTCGATGCCGCGCGTGACCTCTCCCTGCGCATCGCTGAACACCTTGCCGTGCTCGCTCGTGATGAGGCGCGCCAGCGCATCGCGCTGCTCGTTCAGCAGCGCGCAGAAGGCGGCGAGCACGCGGGCACGGCGCACCGGGGGCGTCTGCGACCAGCCGGGCAGTGCAGCTTTGGCGCTCGTTACCGCCGCCGCGACCTCCGCGCTGGTGGCGAGCGCGACCTCGCACGCCACCGCGCCCGTGGCCGGGTTAAAGACCGGGAGCCTCGCGCCGCCGCCGATGAGTGCGCGGCCGCCGATCCAGTGCGGCACGGTCTCGGCCGCGACCGCCCGCGGCGCTGCGGAACTGAGTTGCGGGGGAAACTTTGCGACTGCCATGAAGGAAATCCGTGCCGGTGCCGGGAGGCGCCGATCATAGACCACTTCGCCGGCGCGCCGCATACTCCGCGCCTCGGATGAGCACGCAGCTGCTATTTGCGACACGGGTATACCAGGGGCGGCTGCGGCAGCAGGGCTGGCGGGCACTGAACGCGCGGCTGCTGCGCGAATGCCGGCAGCTGCGCGCGGATGACACCCTCGGGCGACGCTGGTCGGCACGCAACTACCCGGGCGGCTATACCTCGTATAGCTCCGCGCACCGCATGCACCGCCTGTCGCCCACCTTCGCCGCACTCGCCCGCGCGCTCGACCGACACGTTGCCAAGTTCGCCCAGGCGCTCGAGTTCGATCTGCGCGGGCGTGTGCTCACGATGACGGACTGCTGGGTCAACATCATGGGTGCGAGCGCCGCGCACGCGCTGCACCTGCACCCGCTCTCGAGCGTCAGTGGCACCTACTATGTCGCGGTACCGCCGGGAGCGCCCGGCATCAAGTTCGAGGATCCGCGCCTGGAGCGCTTCATGGCCGCACCGCCGCGCCGCATGCAGGCCTCGCGCGCAAACAGAGCCTGGGTGACGCTGCCGGCACGCGCCGGGCAGCTGGTGCTGTTCGAGAGCTGGCTGCGCCACGCGGTGGCGCCGAACCCGCGCACCGCAGAACGCATCAGCATCAGTTTCAACTACAGCTGGTTCTGAGGCGGCCGTGCGCCGTCAACCCCGGCAATGCCGCCGCGTTGCACTAACACGGCGTGCTCGCGAACTCGCGGCCGCATGCAGCATGGCTGATGAGTTCAGCCGCCGTTCAGTGTGCGTCGGTCAAGGTGGCGGTAAAGGAGTCAATCCCATGCGCAAATTGATTCGCGGCTTGATCCCGGCACTGGTGCTGACGGTTCTGCCGGTGTTGGCAAACGCCGGCGTCTTCGTGGGCGTGTCCGTCAATATCGCGCCGCCCGTGCTGCCCGTTTACGAGCAGCCGGCAATTCCGGCGCCGGGCTACATCTGGACTCCCGGCTACTGGGCATGGGCGCCGAGCGGTTACTACTGGGTGCCCGGAACCTGGGTGCAGCCGCCGGCGGTGGGCGTGCTGTGGACGCCAGGTTACTGGGGCTGGGTGAACGGGGCGTACCTGTGGCACGCCGGGTACTGGGGCCCGCACATCGGCTTCTACGGCGGAGTCAACTACGGTTTCGGTTACGGCGGCGTCGGCTACCAGGGTGGCTATTGGCGCGGTGGGGTGTTTCTGTATAACCGCTCGGTCAACAACGTGCGCAATGTCAGCGTGACGAACGTTTACAACCGCACGGTGGTCAACAACGTTTCCGTGAATCGTGTGAGCTTCAACGGCGGCGCCGGCGGTGTTGTCGCGCGACCCTCGTCGGCGGAGCTTGCGGCGAGTCACGAGCAGCACGTGGCCTTCACCAGCGCGCAGCGCGAGCACGAGAACATGGCGCGTGCGAATAGCTCTTTACGCGCTTCGGTGAACGGCGGCCACCCGCCGATCGCGGCGACGGCGCGCCCCGGCGCCTTCAGCGGTCACGGCGTGGTCGCGGCCCGCGAAGCGCACGAACCGGGTGCGAGCCCGGCTGCAGCACCGCAGGCACACAATGAGCATGCCCCGCAGTACGCAGGAGCCCCACAGGGTGGCGCTCCACATGCCGCCCATGAGACCCCCGGTGGGGGCGGGCATGCGGCGGGCCACGAGCCGCACGGGGAGCACGACGGCCGCCGCTAGGCGGGCGTGCCCAGGCCGCCCGCTAGAGCACGCGCCGCAGCCAGGCGGCGATGTCGGCGACCTCCTGCGGACACACCGAGTGAGGCATGCTGTAGGCATGCCATTCGACCGCATAGCCGGCAGCTTCCAGCTGCCGGCGCGCCTCCGCGCCGAGTGCCGGCGCGACCACAGGGTCCTGCGAGCCGTGCGCGAGGAATATCGGCGTGCTCTGGTTCGCCGTGCTGCGTTCGCTCAGCAGCGTATCGGCAAGCAGCAGGTAGCAGGACAGTCCCATGATCCCGGCGAGCTTTTCCGGGTAGCGCGTACCGGCCAGGAGCGCCATGGCCCCGCCCTGGGAAAACCCGGCCACGACAATGCGGGAGCTCGCAATACCGCGGACATTCTCGCGCTGGATGAGCGCGGTGATCGTGTCCTGTGATGCGCGGATGCCGCTCTCATCCTCGCGCGTGCGCCGATCGAGGGCCGCGATGTCGTACCAGGCGCGCATGGCGTATCCGGCGTTGAGCGTGACCGGCCGCACCGGCGCGTGCGGAAACACGAACCGCAGCGCGCGCTCTGCCGGCTGCACGAATTGCGGCACGATCGGCTCGAAATCGTGGCCGTCGGCCCCGAGTCCGTGCAGCCAGATCACGGCGGCGGCGGGGTTGCGGCCGGTTTCAATCTCCACAGCATCAATCGGCACGGATGACTCCTGGGGCTCTGCGGCTCTGATGCGGCATGTTAGTGCACTCGCGCTGTCGCGTGCAGCGCGGAGGCTCTAGTGCCGAAGCGCCGGGGCGCCACGCCCCGCCGGCAGGCGCGCCCGCGCCGGCGCGCCGCGACCCGCGGGCGCACCCTGCCAAGCCTCGTGCAGGGGATTCTGTACCTGCTGTACGCACTGATCATCGCGATTGCGGGAAATTTCGTGTACCAGGTGATTCGCAAGCCGACCGAGCTTTTCTTTCCGATAAGCGGCGTGCTTTACAAGACTCCGGCGGAGAGCTGGCGCGCGTACGCGGACCTGTTTCGCCGCTACGCCACGGTGCACGTAAGCGCGGAGCTGCTCGCGGCACTGGCGCAGGTGGAGGCTTCCGGTAATCCGCTGGTGCGTACCTACTGGCGCTGGGTGTGGCCTGCGACGCCCTTTGATTTCTACCGGCCCGCCTCGAGCGCCGTGGGCATGTACCAGATGACCGATCCCACCTTTCAGGAGGCGCGGCACTACTGCATCCACGCTCACCAGCTCACGCGCGAAGGACCGTGGAATGAGTGGCACTCGTGCTGGTTCAACCGACTGTACCTACGCGTGCTGCCCGGCGATGCCATCGAACTGACCGCGGCGGATCTGGAGGCGAAGGTGAGCGGGATTCTCGAACAGCAGGACAAGCCCGCGCCGGGCGCGCTGCAGCTGCGGCACCTGGCGGCGGTGGTGCACCTGTGCGGGGCAGGGGCGGCGGCCGCGTACGCGCGTCGCGGCTACCACTTCAGCGCAGCGCAGCGCTGTGGCGAGCACGATCCGCGCCAGTACCTTGAGCGCGTCGATGCTTTCAGCGCCGAGTTTGCGCGCCTGGCCGCGGAGCACTCGGGCGCTCAGTGATGGTGACCGTCGGGCCCGTGTACGTGACCGTGCGCGAGTTCCTCGGCGGTCGCGGCGCGCACCTCGCCCACCTCGACGTCAAAGTTCAGATGCTGGCCGGCCAGGGGATGATTGCCATCGAGCGTCACCAGGTCACCGGTCAGCTGCGTAACCGTGACCGCGCGCGCGCCGTGCTCGGTCTGCGCCTGCAGGCGCAGGCCCACGCGCACATTGGGTACACCCTTGAGCGTGCGCCGCGGCACGCGCTGCACCAGCCCCTGGTCGTACTCGCCGTAACCTTCCGCGGGCGCGATCTTCACCTGCAGCTTGTCGCCGCTATTCTTCCCGGTGAGTTCGCGCTCCAGACCCGGGATGAGATTGCCGTGACCGTGCAGGTAGGTGAGCGGTTGCCCGTCCGCAGAACTGTCCAGAACTTCCCCCGCGTCGTTCTTGAGGGTGTAGTGGATACTGACGACCTGGTCCTGCGCGATGCTCATGGCGGGGTCCTGTGGGTGGGGAACGATTCACCGGCGTCGCGGGGGCTTACGCCGTTGCGATCGGCGCGCAATGCACGGGCTGCAAGGATAACATTGCCGCGCTCGCGGCCCAACGCCACACCGGCGCTCCCGCGGGATCACACGGAGAAAGAGCATGAGACACGCGCATCTGGCGATCATCGCCGCCGCCCTAGCGGCCGCAGCGGGCGTGGCGGCGGATCCGGCGCACGACACTGCGAGGACTTCCCCTATGGCAGACAACCCCTTCGCGCAGCCGAGCACGCTCGAATTTCAGCTGCCGCCGTTTGACCGCATCCGCGACAGCGACTATCGACCGGCGTTCGAGGCCGGGATGCGCGAGCAGCTCAGGGAGGTCGCAGCGATCGCGCGCAACCCGGCGCCGCCGACCTTCGAGAACACCATCGTCGCTCTTGAGCGCTCCGGGCAGCTGCTCACGCGCGTGGATAACGTCTTCGGGCGTCTGAACGCCTGCAACACCGATCCTGAGATGCAGCAGATCGACACCGAGATGGCGCCCAAGCTCACCGCCCAGGAAGACGCCATTCACCTTGACCCGGCGCTGTGGGCGCGGGTCGAGGCGCTCTACGCCAAGCGCGACACGCTGCACCTGGATCCGGAGTCACTGCAGCTTCTGAGCCGTTATTACACGATCTTCGTGCGCGCCGGCGCCCAGCTCTCGCCCGCCGACAAGGCGCGCCTGAAGGCGCTGAACGGCGAGATCTCCACCCTCACCACGCGTTTCAAGCAGAACGTGCTCAAGGCGACCGCCGCGGGCGCCGTGGTGGTCGACAGCGTGGCAGAACTGGACGGGCTCACGAGCACGCAGATCGGCGCGGCGGCGCAGGCGGCGGCGGCGCGCGGCCTGAGCGGCAAGTGGCTTATCGCGCTGCAGAACACCACCAACCAGCCGCCGCTCGCGCACCTGACCAACCGCGCGCTGCGCGAGCGCATCTACAAGGCCTCGAGCAGCCGCGGATTCGGCGGCGCCACCGACAACACCGCGGTCATCGCACAGCTGGTGAAGGTGCGCGCCGAGCGCGCCGCGCTCCTGGGGTATCCGAGCCATGCCGCCTACCAGCTCGCGGACGAGTCCGCCGGTACGCCCGAGGCGGTGCAGGCGATGATCAGCCAGGTGGCTCCGGCGGCGCTCGCACGGGCGCGCGAGGAGGCTGCCGACATTCAGCGGCTGATCGATGCGCAGGCGGCGGCCGCCGGTACGCCATCCTTTCAGCTGCAACCGTGGGATTGGTCTTTCTACTCCGAGCAGGTGCGTAAGGCGCACTACGCATTCGACCAGGCGAGCGTGGCGCCGTATTTCGAACTCGACCACGTGCTCAAGGACGGGGTGTTCTACGCCGCCCAGCAGCTCTACGGACTCACCTTCAAAGAGCGCCAGGATCTGCCGCGTTACCAGGCGGACGTGCGCATATTCGAAGTCTACGATGCCGACGGTAAGCCGCTCGCGTTGTTCCTGGCCGATTACTTTGCCCGCGACAACAAGCAAGGCGGTGCGTGGATGGCGGCGTACGTGTCGCAATCGAAGCTGCTGCGGCACAAACCGGTCGTCGCCAATCACCTGAACATACCCAAGCCCCCGGCCGGGCAGCCGGTGCTGCTCACCTTCGATGAGGTGACGACCATGTTCCATGAGTTCGGCCATGCGCTGCACGGCATGCTCTCGGACGTGCGCTATCCGACGCTCGCCGGCACCGCCGTGCCGCGCGATTTTGTCGAGTATCCCTCGCAGTACAACGAAATGTGGGCGCGCGAGCCGGCAGTGGTGGCCCACTACGCGCATCACTACCAGACCGGCGCCCCCATGCCCGCGGAGCTGCTGGCCAAGGTGCTGGCGGCGCAGCATTTCAACCAGGGCTATGCGACCACCGAGTACATCGCGGCGGCGCTCCTGGATCAGTCCTGGTATCAGATCAGCGCGGCGCAGGCGCCCGTTGCGTCCGGCGTGCCGGACTTCGAACAGGCGGCGCTGCGCGCGAGCGGTCTGGATTACGCGCCGGTGCCGCCGCGCTATCACTCGGGCTACTTCTCGCACATCTTCGAAGGCGGGTACTCGGCTGGCTACTACGCCTACCTGTGGAGCGAGGTGCTGGCGCGTGATACCGGGCAGTGGTTCCACGCGCACGGCGGCCTGACGCGTGCCAACGGTGAGGTGTTGCGTGCCAAGGTGCTCTCACGCGGGCGCAGCGAGGATCCGCAGATGCTGTTCCGCGACTTCTATGGCGGTGCGCCGGAGATCGGGCCGTTGCTCGAGTACCGGGGACTGAGCGGCGGTACGGCGGTTGCCGCCGGCGCCGGCCGCTGAGCGCCTAGCTAGCGCACGCGGTCGATGGCGGCGATGAGCCGCGTAAAGCACTCGAGCAGTGGCAGTTCCAGCTTGAGCGCGCGCGCCTTCTCGAGGGCGTAGCCGAGGGTCTCATTGACCTCGAGCGGCCGGCCGGCCTGCACGTCCTGCAGCGCTGACATGCGATGCTCGGGGGCACTGAGGCGATATTGCGCACCGGTGCGCAGGATGATCGACACGGCCTGCTCCTCGTTCACCGCGCACAGCGTCGCGGTCGGCAGGATCGCCCGATCGCTCAAGCCGATGCCGAGCGCCTGCGCAAGGCGCCCCATCTCGCGCACCAGCCGCACCAACAGCAGTGCCGAGTCAGGGTCTGACAGGTACTTCCAGGTCAGCGCGCGCGTGCTGACCGCGAGCGCCATCAGTCCCACCCAGCAGCAGAATTTTGACCACTCCAGGGTCACGATCTCGGGTGTCGCCGCGGCGCGCACGCCGGCGGTGTCGAGCGCGCGCGCGAGGCGCTGCGCTCGCGCGCTCTCGCCACCGCCGAGCTCGCCGACCAGGATGTTGACGTTGCGGGTGAAGAGTACCGCGCCATCGCTTAACAGCTCGCCGCTGGTGTCTGCAAGTGCGCCAAGTACGCGCGCGGCCCCGAACACCTCGGTCAGGATCTCGTTCTTGAGCGGGCCGTTCTGAATCGACAGCGTGACCCCGAAGTCTGCATGCCGCAGGGCGGTGAGCGCCTGCATCGTGCCGGGCGTCTTGGTCGCGACGATCAGCGTGTCGGCACTGTGCAGCAGCGCCGGCTCGCGCACGGTGCGCACCGCAGTGGTGAATTCGGTCAGGCCGCGGATCGTGATGCCGTGTTCCTCGAGCTGCGTCGCCCGCGCCGCGCGCGCGAGCATCGCCACGCTGTGGCCGGCGCGCGTGAGGTGCGCGCCGACGATCGAGCCCATGGCGCCGGCGCCCAGCACTGCGAACTCGAATTGCGCCATCGACGCTGCTTGGTTGGCTAGCCGTGCCGGCAGCGCCTAGAGGGCGTCCGCGATGTCCTGCAGCAGACCTTTGTCTTCGGGCTTCGTCGTCGGCGGGTAGCGCTTGAGCACGGTGCCGTCACGGCCGATGAGGAATTTCTCGAAGTTCCAGGTGATATCCCCGGGCAGTCCGGTCGTGGCGGCGGTCAGGAACTGGTACACGGGGTGCCGGTGCGGACCGTTGACCTCGAGCTTCTCGCTCAGGGGGAAGCTCACGCCGTAAGTCGTGCGGCAGAAGCTCACAATCTCCTCGGCACTGCCCGGCTCCTGGCCCGCGAACTGGTTGCAGGGGAAGCCCACCACGGTGAAGTTCTCCGCCGCGAGCTCACGCTGCAGCTGCTCAAGGCCTTCGTACTGGGGTGTCAGTCCGCAGCGGCTGGCGACGTTGACGACCAGCGTCACCTTGCCGTGCAGTGGGCCCAGAAGGTCCGGCGTGCCATCGATGCGGGGTACCGCGAGGTCGTAAAAACCGCTCATACCGACTCTCCCATGCCCTGAGCCTGCGTGTACGATACACCACGCTAAGACTTACGATCCTGTGTCCGGGTCACCGCGCGGAGCTCTCATGGCTGCAGAACTCAACAAGACGGAAACCGCCAAGGTCCTCGAAACCCTCAAGCGCATCCTCGAGCTTGAGCTGGCAGGTCTGGTACGTTACCTGCATTACAGCTTCATGGTGTTCGGCCACAACCGCATCCCGATCGTCGCGTGGCTGCGCAGCCAGGCGGATGAATCACAGGCGCACGCCGTGCAGGCGGGCGAACACATCACCAGTCTTGGCGGCCATCCGTCGCTGAAAATCGGACCGCTGTTGGAAACGCACAAACACAACGTCGACGAGATCCTGCGCGAGGCGCTCTCTCACGAAGAGGAGAGCCTCGGCGAGTATCACAAACTGCTCGGGATGGTGGCCGACCGCAACATCATGCTCGAGGAGTATGCGCGCGTGCAGATTGCCGCCGAAACCGCGCACGCCGCGGACATCGGCAAGATGCTGCGCAAGCCCGGCTCGATCACCTGACGCAAGCTGCCTCTTCCGAAAGGGAGAGGTGCGTCGTTCCGGCGGGCCGCGCCGCAGGGGGAGGCGCGTGCCCTTGCAAAGGAACGTGCGCGCCTTCACCTAATGGCAACGCCGCCGTGCGTACACTGCGCGCGCCTTATGTACCACCCAGGATTGCCATCATGGAACTGATCGTCACTTCGCTGTTTGCGGCCACAGCGCTGCTCGTAAGCCACTTCGCCGTACTGTTGCGTAACCGCGTGCGCGACGCGCTGCGCGCGCGGGTGGCTGCCTAGACGACGGCAGTACCTGCGCGGCGGCGTTTTCGCCGGCCGCCGCCGAGGCGTATGCTCCGCGCGTGCGCATCTATGCGATCACCAACATCAAAGGTGGCGTGGGCAAGACCACGAGCGCGGTCAACCTGGCCTACCTGAGTGCGGCCGGCGGCTGCGCCACGCTGCTGTGGGATCTTGATTCCCAGGGTGGTGCGACCTATGCGCTGCGCGGCGAGGAGCACGCGCACGCCTCGGCCAAGAAACTGCTGTCCGGCAAGCGTGAGTTACCCGAACTGATCCTCGCCACCGGCTATCCAGGCCTCGACCTGCTGCCCGCGCACTTCTCCTACCGCAATTTCGCCGTGCACCTGGCCGAGCGCCGCCACCCGACCGAACGGCTGCTGAGGATGAGCCGCTCGCTGCGCGAGATCTACGGCGCGCTGTTTCTCGACTGCCCGGCCGGCATCTCGCTGTTGTCCGAGAACGTGCTGCGCGCGGCCGACGTCGTGATCGTGCCGCTGCTGCCGGCACCGCTGTCGCTGCGCATGCTCAGGCAGCTGCAGGATTTCATCGTCCGCGAGGGCTGGAGCGATCTGACGCTGCTGCCGTTCTTCTCCATGGTCGACCGGCGTCGCGCGCTGCATCAGGAACTGATCGCCAGCGCGCGCGCAGAATTTCCCCACATGCTCGCCACCGAGGTGCCCGACTGGAGCGAGATCGAACGCATGAGCGTGCGGCGTGCGCCGCTGGCTGCCTGCGCGCCCAAGAGCGAGGCGGCGCGCATCTTCGGGCAGCTGTGGCGCGAGATTCGCCTGCGCAGCGGTGCTCCCGAGCCGCTCGCACCGACGGCGGCGGCGCACGCGCCCGCGAACGAAGAGACGCAGCCGCGCCCCGAAGCCGGGTAAAGTAAACGCTGGGCCGGCGCGGCGCGCACCAAAGCCGTGCAGTTATATGTTACATCGGCTCGTGTAAGGGATCGCGGCGCATTGTTGCCGAAGTGTGACAAGGCAGTGCCGCGCGATGGGCGCTGGCCTCATTCAACCCGCGCCGCGAGGTGCCGTTCCCTGAAGTTAGTTCGGCGCGTCGGGGATTGGCGACGCGGCGGCGCGGCCGCGGAAGGCACGCTAAGATAGCGCCAAGCAAGAAACGCTAAGGAGCGGCGCGCCGTGTACACCCGACGCGCCTTCCAGGGAAATGGGGAAAATCTTTAGTCTCAATCTGACTGCCACGTTGCGTGCCTGCAGGGCGTTGGTGCTGCCGGCAGCGCTCGGCTCGTTGCTGCTGTTCAGCGGCTGCTCGAGCACGGGTAGCGGTGGCAACAGCCCGCCTGACCCGAACCCGGTGCCGCTGTCGATCACGACGAGCGCGCTGCCGAATGCGCAGGTGGGCGGCGCGTACAGCGCGACGCTCACGGCGAGCGGTGGCACCTCGCCTTACACCTGGACGCTCACCCAGGGCCCATTGCCCGCCGGTCTGTCGCTCACACCCAGCAGCGGCGTCATCTCCGGCACGCCGATCGGTGGCCCGAGTGGCACCAAGCTCACCTTCCAGGTCAAGGACGCATCGACCCCTGCGCAAGCCAAGAGCGTCACCCTCTCGCTCACCGTGGTGTCCGCAGTACTGAAGATCACGACCAACTCCCTGCCGGACGGGCACGTGGGCAGCGCGTACGATGCGCTGCTGAGCGCGGGGGGCGGCATGCCGCCCTACACGTGGGCGCTGACGAGCGGCACGCTGCCGGCCGGTCTCTCACTCGATACCGCCAGCGGTGCGATCTCCGGCACGCCGAGCGTCACCAGCCTGGCCACACCCCTGACGTTCCAGGTGACCGACAGTGCCACTCCGGCGGCGCTCATGAGTGCTGACCTGACGCTCACGATCGCCGGCGTGCAGCTCGTGATCACCACCAGCTCGCTCCCGGACGCACAGGTTGGGGTTGCCTACAGTACGAGCCTCCACGCCGCCGGTGGCACCGGCGCCATCACCTGGAAAGTCAGTTCTGGAGCACTGCCGGCCGGCCTCGCACTCAACGCGGCTACGGGGGTGATCTCGGGCACTCCAACCCTCGCGGTCTCCGAGGCGCCGCTGACGGTCACGGCCACCGATTCCGGAAGCCCGGCGCAGACGCAAACCGCGGCTTTCACCATCACGGTAAACGCCTCGGGCGTCAGTGTTGATTTCACTCCACGGCGCGCAGGACTTACGGTAGGGCAGACGCTCGCCCTCGTGGCGAGCACCAACGACGGCGCCGGTGTCAGCTGGAGCAGCAGCCCCGCCGGGGGTACATTCAGCCCGAGCACGAGCCTGAACGGCGTCGCGGTGACGTTCACCGCCCCCGCGACCGCGGGCAGCTACACCCTCACGGCCACGAGCGTGAGCGATCCGGCGCGCAGCGCCTCGGCCACAGTGGGCGTCACTGACCTGCCGGGCGTATTCACCTATCACAATGACCTTGCGCGTGATGGCGCCAATACGCAGGAGTACGCACTCACGCCGGCGAACGTGAGCACTGCGACCTTCGGCAAGCTCTTCTCCTGCCCCGTGGACGGGGCGATCTACGCGCAACCGCTGTGGGTCGCCAATCTGAGCATCGCCGGCGTGACGCACAACGTGGTGTTTGTGGCCACCGAACATGACAGCCTGTTTGCGTTCGATGCGGATGCGAGTCCGTGCCAGCTGCTGTGGCAGGTGAGCCTCATCGACGCCGCTCACGGCGCAAGCGCAGGCGAGACCACCGTGCCCGCCGGCATCAACGGGTATCTGGTCGGGGCCGGTTACGGGGATCTCGCGCCCGAGGTCGGCATTACCGGCACGCCGGTCATCGATCCGGCGGCGGGCATCCTCTACGTGGTGGCAAAGTCGGTGAACGCGGCTGGCCCCGTGTTTTATCAGCGCCTGCACGCCATCGATCTGGCGAGCGGCAGCGAGCGGGCCGGGGCACCGGCGCTCATCGCCGGCAGCTATGTCAACGACGGCGCTGTCACCGTGAGTTTCGATCCGCGCCAGCAGAATCAGCGCAGCGGCCTCACGCTCAGCGCCGGCACGGTCTACGTCAACTGGGGCTCGCACGACGATGCGTGGCCCTGGTACGGCTGGATCATGGGCTACACCTATAACGGCAGTGCCTTTACGCAGAGCGCGGTGCTCAACGTCACACCCAACACCGGCGGCGGCGGCATCTGGATGGCCGGGGGCGCAGCCTCGGTCGATTCCAACGGACATCTGTACGTGATTACCGGCAACGGTCAGTTCGATGGCGCGAACAGCGCCCCCAACGATGACTACGGGGATTCGTTCCTGCAGCTTGCGCCCAAGGCCGGGCAGAACGGACTCGGCGTGTCCTCTTTCTTCACCCCTTCGGATCAGGACACTGACTACGACGACGACAAGGACTTCGGCTCCGGCGGCTCGGCCCTCGTGCTCAACCTCACCGGCAGCACCGCGCCACAGCACCTCGTGGTCGGCGGCGGCAAGGACGGCGCGCTCTACGTTCTCAATGGCGATCAGATGGGCGGCTCGGGCGACACCAATGCCTGGCAGATGCTCGATCTGGGTGGGGCGCTCTTTGCCACCGCGGCGTTCTGGAACAACACGCTCTACATTGCGCCGGTGCACACGGGGATGCTGGCGTACAGCTTCGACAGCGCGACCCTGCTTTTCAGCAGCACCGCCCAGTCAGCATCGGCGAGTACCTACGGCTTTCCGGGCGCGACGCCTTCGGTGTCCGCCACGGGCACGAGCAGTAACGGCATCGTGTGGGGAATCGACAGTTCCAACTACTGCACGCCGCAATCCGGCGGCTGCGGTCCGGCGCTGCTGCACGCGTACTCGGCCACAGCTCTCGGCAGCGAGCTGTGGAACAGCTCGCTCACCGGTGCGGATGCGGCCGGCAACGCCGTCAAGTTCACCGTGCCGACCGTCGCCAACGGCAAGGTATACATCGGCACGCGCGGCAACAACACCGGCGGGGTCTACCAGTCCACGTCCGTGTCGGGCGAGCTGGATGTGTACGGACTGAAACCGAACTGACCGCTCAGCGCAGCGGCGCGGCGGGTTGCGGCGCGAGCGGTGGCACCGGCGCGGCGCCGGCGATCACGGCGCCGCTTTCTTCCACGGCGTAGCCGGCGGCGATCCACGCCTCGAGTCCGCCTTTCAGAGGACGCGCGCGCTTGAAGCCGTGGGTCATGAGCACCTTGGCGGCCTTGGCGGCGGAGGCTTCGCGCGGGCAGCTGCAGTAAAGAATGATGTCCCGGTCGCGCGGCAGCTTGCCCACGTGCTGGCCGACTTCCTGCAGCGGCACGTGCAGCGCCCCGGGGATGCGCTGGCGCTGCAGTGCCTGCGCGGTGAGCGAGCGTACATCGAGCACCACCGGGGCGGCGCCGGCCGCCATGCTCTCGTAGAGTTCCGCGACGCTGATGCGCGCCATGTCGAGCGCCTTGTTGAAGCGGTAGCGCTCCCAGCCCTTGTAGGCGACGTACACCGCGAGCAGGACAAGGATGAGGCTGATCGCGTGACCGCCAAGGGCTGCCAGGTGCGGCAGCAACCACTCGACCTGTGCGCGCAGCAGCGCGCCAGCGATGAGCACGACCCCGATCCACAGCGCTGCGGCAAGGACGGTGAAGCCCAGAAAGCGCGTCACGCTCATGCGGGTGGCGCCCGCAAGGGGCGGCGCCAGGAGCGAGAGCCCGGGGATGAACTTCGCGACGATGAGGATCTTCGCCCCCCAGCGTTCGAAGCTCGTCTGCGTCTGGCTGACGCACGAATCGGGGCTCAGTGAGATGCGGCACAAGAGACTCATCACGCGCCCGCCAAGCACACGCCCGGCGATGTACCAGACGCTGTCCCCGATCACGCACGCGGCCACCGCCAGGCAGAACAACGCCATGGGCGGCAGGCGGCCGGCCGCGGCCAGCGCGCCGGCGAGGACCAGGGTCGGCAGCACCGGTATCGGCAGGCCGAGCTGATTGCACAGCACGTTAAGGAATACGACACTCAGACCGATCGGACTGCCCATCGGCTGATCTTGCCCCGCAAGCGCGGGCACGACAAGGAAGCGCGCTACGCGCCTGCCGGCCGCTTGGCGAAGATCGCGGCCACCGCATCGTCGATACGCTTGGCGGCCTGCGGGCCGCTCACGTCAATGAGGGTCTGGTCGGCGGAGGCGTGCCACATGGGCTGGCGGCTCTTGGCGTCGTACAGATCCACGGCGATGATGCCTTCGGGGTAGACGTAGGGACCGCAACACGGACCCCCCCAGCCATAGCCCCACGGGTACCCGTAACCCCAGCCGTAGCCGTCCGACCAGGCCGCGTCCACGACATAGTTGCCGCCGATACCGTAGCCGACCAGACAGTCCGCCGGGCTGCCCTCGGGCAGGATGGCGCCCGGGGCCAGATGCGCCTGGATCGCATTGCGCAGGCGTTGCTCGTTCAGCGGATTGGCGATGGTGTTGCGCAGCGGGCTCGTGCCGCGAAACGCACCCGCCCAGGCGTAGGTGCCACAGTGCACGCTGCTGATGAGCGCGTGGTTCACGTCCGAGCGTACGGTGAGCGCGCAGCCGCTCGTAAGGCAAGCGAATGCGCCCAGCAGCGCGGCACACAGCGAAGGCTTACTCATGGTTATCACCTCGGGCGGACCTTGCGGACGTTTTCCACAGCCGCCGCGGGAGATCTTAACGCGCCCGTCGCTGCGCGGTTGACCGTCGTTGCGCGGGAACGTGCCTGCCCTAAAACGGCTCGCCGATCACCAGGCGCCAACCCGAGAGAACGCCCGCGTCGCGATAGCCGATGCCCAGCCGTGGCAGCGGAATCCCCTTGAACTGGTACATCGGGTTCATACCGAACATAAGACCGGTCTCGAACTGCAGCGTGCGGGCGCTGATGCCGGAGGCGGGGCCCGTCGGAGCATTGATGTAGATGTCACCGATCCCGTACACGCCCACTTCGAGGCGCCGGTCCTGAAAAGGTGCGCTGAAAACCCCCTGCCGCAGCTCCGCCGCGGTGCGCAGACGCGTGAAGGAGTCATTCGGCAGGTCACTGCGGTAGTGCACGCCGGCGTAGTTCAGTTCTTCGCGCCACAGGTCCGCGCCGTCGAAGATGCTGAAGCGCACGTCACTGCGCACCCCGGTGCCGAAAATGTAGGCATTCACTGCGGAGGAGGAGGCGAAGGTGGCGCCCGCTTTGATGAAGGGGTACACGTGCCAGTCCTCGTTCAGCCAGTAATCGAGCTCGAGGCCCGGCTCGAGGCTCAGGGCACCGATTTGGGTCGGAATATCCAGGTGCACCAGGTCCTGGGGTTCGAAATTGAAAAAACCGACCGTGAGGGGAAAGATGAGCTGCACGCCCGGACGGCTGCCCGGGCTCTCAGCGTAACGCAGCCGGTAGCTGGGCCTGAACTGATAGACCTGGATGGTGCGGCCGTCGATCTCGTAAACGCCCGAACCCAGCTCGCTTGCGAAGGCGAAGTCTGCGATGCCGGTGTCGCCGCTCGCAGGCGCTGGCGTGGCCGCGAAGGGGCTGCCCACCCGCACCAGCACCCACGCGCACAATCCCATCCATGCAAGTCGCCGCACGTCGCTTTTCCGTTTTGCAAACGAGTCTAACAGGTCAAAATAACCTCGCCGGTGCGCCCGCGAAGCCGCGTGAGCATCGCGGAGACAACGACAAGGAGTCACCTCATGAGTCCGGCATCGCCGACCCCACACGCCGCGCACGGTGCCCCCGCGGGGCTGAGTTACCTGGGTCCTCACAGCGGCACCGCGCCGCTGGACGTGACGCTCGTGCTGCGACGCCGGGCGGGAGCCTCCGCGCGGGTGGCGGGGTGGCCGCAGGCGCCACTGCCGCGCGCCCAGTTCGCCCAGCACTGCGGGGCCGATCCGGCCGATCTTGCGACGCTGCGCCGCTTCGCAAGTTCACACGGCCTGACGGAGAGCGGAGCGGATGCCGGGCGGCGCGTCCTGCAGCTGCGCGCGCCGCCGCAGGCTCTCGAGCGCGCCTTCGGCGTGAAGCTCGGGCAATATCGGCTCGCCGACGGGCGCGGACCGTTCCTCGCCTGCGACACGGCCCCGGTGCTGCCCGTAGAGGCGATCGCGGTGCTCGGGCTCGACCGTCGTCCGGTTGCGCGCCCGCACTTTCGCCGGCCGCTCACGACGCCCGCGCAGACCTACACCCCGCTTCAGGTCGGCGCGCTGTATCAGTATCCGGCCGGCACCGACGGCAGCGGCGAGGCAGTCGCCATCATCGAACTCGGCGGTGGCTTCAGCGCGAGCGATCTGGCGCGCTATTTCCAGAGCCTCGGCATTAGCCAACCGCCCGCGGTCACGGCGGTCCCGGTTGCGGGCGGTGCCAATACGCCTGGCGGGGAGGCGGATGGCGAGGTGATGCTCGATATCGAGATCGTCGGCGCACTCGCTCCGGCAGCGAGCATCGCCGTTTACTTCGCCCCCAACACCGATCAGGGTTTCTACGAGGCCATCTCGCAGGCCGCTCACGATGCGGTACGCCACACGGCAGTAATGTCGATCAGCTGGGGTGGCCCGGAGGAAGGCTGGACCGCCTCCGCGCGCGCCGCCATGGAGAGCGCGCTTGAGGATGCCGCAACGCTCGGCGTGACGGTGACGGTGGCGAGTGGCGACAGCGGCTCGGGGGACGGCGTCAGCGGCGGTGCGCCGCACGTCGACTTCCCCGCCTCGAGCCCATACGCGCTCGCGTGCGGGGGCACGAAGCTCGTCTCCAGCGGCGGCGTCATCACCAGCGAGGTCGTGTGGAACGAAACGAGCAGCGGGGAGGGGGCCACCGGTGGTGGGGTGAGCGTCGAGTTCCCGCTGCCCGTATGGCAGCAGAGCGCCGGCGTGCCGCGCGCGCCGAATGGGCAGCCCGGGCGCGGTGTGCCGGATGTCGCCGGCAACGCCGATCCGCAGAGCGGCTACCAGGTGTTGGTCGATGGCCAGGCCCAGGTGATCGGCGGCACGAGCGCCGTGGCGCCGCTGTGGGCGGCGCTGATCGCGCGTTGCAACCAGAAACTCGGGCGCCCGCTCGGGGATGCGCACGCCGCGCTCTACCCGCTCGGGCGCAGCGCCTTCAACGACATCTTGAGCGGCAACAATGGCGCCTATCAGGCAGGCGTCGGCTGGGATGCCTGCACCGGACTGGGCTCGCCGCGGGGCGAGGCGCTGCTCACAGCGCTCGCGGCGCTGAAGCCCTGATGCCGATCGCGCGCCGCTCGCGCACGAGGCGCGCGCCGGCAAAGCCGCACAGGGCCAAAAGCGCGGTGAGATCGAGCGTGCCACCCCCGCCGCCGCCCCCGCCACCGGAGGCCATCACCGTCAGCACCTGGGTCGCCTCCGTGAAGCCGTTCGCGTTGGTGCAGGCGAGATTGTAGGTGTAACCGGCGGCGGCATTCGGGGAGACCATCAGCGAGCCACTCAGTGGCTGCGTGCCGCTCCAGGAACCGGAGGCCGTGCAGCTCGCGGCGTTGCTCACCGTCCAGCTCAGCGTGCTCGTGGCCCCGAGTGTGATCGTTGTGGGACTCAGATTGAGCTTGACGTCCGGCGCTGACGGCTCGTCCGCGAGCGCACTCACGGCCTGGATGAACCCGTAGCCGCTGGTGAAATTCACCGCGCCGCTGCTGTTGACGATCGTCAGCGCACCGCTCTTGAGAGTGGAATACAGTGCGCTCGGCACGATACCCGGGAACTTCTGCAGCAGCAGGGCCGCCGCGGCCGCCACGTGCGGGGTGGCGGCGGAGGTGCCGAAGAAGCTCGGATACTTCGTATTGTTGGCGCAGCTGCCCGTGCCTGCAGCGCCGACGACGTAACCGAGGAACGTGTCATTGCCGCCATCTGGGCCGGCGATGTCGGGCTTCTGCCGCATCACGGGCGTGGCGTAACGGGCGCCGTTGGCGGCGCTGTTGAAGAGGATCGGATCACCGCCCTTGGCGGAGTAGGGCTCAAGCTGCGCGGGACTCGTGCCGCAGTCGGGCGTCTGGTACCACCACACGGCCGCGACCGCCATGGCGCCGGCGGCGCTCGGGTGACCGTGCAGCGTGCCTCCCACGGGGGTGATGGGACCGGGGTAGGTGACGCCCGCACCGTTGTCGTCGACGATGACCTTGATGCGTCCCGGCGTGGTGCCGCCGGCGAGGCCGACCTGGATGTCGAGGGTTTGCGCAGCACTGCAGAAGCTGGCCGTAATCCCCGCCGGGCAGGGGCTACCCGCGGTGGCATTGGCCGGAAAGCCGATGATCAGGATCTGATAAGGGTCGACACCCGAGGAGTTGGCACCGCTGCAAACCTGGGTGTTGTTATTCAAGTCGGTGATCAGGTTGTTGTTCGGGTCGTTGGGGTCCGGGTTTTGCGGACTGGCGACGAGCCCGGAAGCGGAGCCCGTGACACACAGATCCATCTGACTGGTCGCGCCGCCGCTGTTGGGCGAGCCGGTCACGTACGGCTGGTCCCATTGCACCACGACGGCGATGAACTCTCCGGGTGCCAGCTGCGGCACATTGACCGCGAACGCCGTGGTCGTGGTGGCATTGGTGGTGTCGAAGTTCAGCAGCATCTCACCGACGGGGCTCGTCGAGGCAGTAGCGAAGCTTGGCGCGAGATTGTCATAGCCGTTGCTGCCGTTGTTGCCGGCGGCCGAGAAGTACGCCACACCGGCGGAGTTGACGGTGTCGATGGCCTGCGCGACCAGGCCGTCCTGGAACAAGGGTTCGTCGTAGTAGGTCACGTCGTCGGCGATCACCTGGACACCGGCGGTGGCGAGAGCCTGGATCCCGTTGGCGAAGTCGGCCTCGCCTTCCACCGCCGTGTGAAACGCGAGGCTCGCCCCCGGAGCTACGTCATGCACCACCTGCATCATGGCCCGGCCCTCGTCCCCGTACGGCGTCAGATACGGCGCACCGAAATCCAGGCAGGTGTCACTGTTCGCAGCTCCCGCCTCTTCCAGCACGTTGATGCTGCTGCTCATGGGCAGATCGCCCGTGGAGATGTCGGTGGCGGCCGTCGCGGTGAAACCGTTGGGGGCATAGCCGCTGTTGCCCGAGGCTGGCACGCCGCTGTTCGCCATGGCGTACACCGCGTAGCAGTCGTAGCTGTCGGAGAGGATGCCGACGGTGATGCCGGTGCCGGTAAGGGTCGGGTTACTGGTGCGCACTGCCGCCGTACCCTGCACGAAGTCTCCCTGCGAGGTGACCGCGCCGGAATTCGTGCGCGCCAAGGCGGCGCGGATGGAATGCAACTCGGGCAGGCTCGCGGCGGTCTCGATTGCGGTGAGCGGCAACCAGCCACTGACGTCGTTCAGGTACACCGAGGGGTGCCTGAGCCCGAGTGTGACCAGGGCGCTCTGCAGACGCTGTGCATCGGTGCGGGTAATCGCATCGACGAGCACATAAGCGGCGCCCGTATCGCGCGCGACCATGTAACGCGCCGCGGGGTTTAGGGATCTCAGGTCCAGAAGAGCGCTCTGCGGCCGCACGAGATCGGCGTGGCGCACGAGATCGGCGAGCGTGCCATCGAGTTTGGCGCTGGCGCCGCTGCGGGGCGCGAGGCCGCGGCTGCCGTACGCCATGAGGTGCGTGCTCGTCGGCGCCCCGTGCGTCGCAGCCCTCGGGGGCATCACCGCAGAGGTCGTCGCCGCTGCGCCGAGAATGGCCGCCAGTGCGAGCGCGCAAAGTGCCCAGCGGCCCGATGTCATCCGTTGCATTACAACCCCCGTGGTTAGACCGGGCGCCGCCTTGAGCGGCGCGCGGCTTCAGTGATCCTGCGTGATTGCGACCCGGCAGCCTGCGCTGCACGTCCCATTAATGTTGCGGACCGTGCTCCCTGATCCTGCGCCGCGTAGCGGATGTGTCACCGCGGCGCGGATGCCTGCGAGCGCGCGCGTGGCGCGGCTCTGGGATTCCCGGTGCGACCTTCCAAGCGCATGCGTCGCTGCGCAGTCTAAAGGATTTACTGCCCAGTCTCAGCTGGCAGGTGTAAGCAAATGTTTTGCAACGATTTATCTTGGGAATTAAGTTCCGCTCCGGTGCGCGCCGGGGGCTGCGGGAGCGGGATTAGCGGGCACCGGAAGGGGCTCATATTCGTATACGCCCTCGGCCCCCAGGGCGAGAAAGAGGTGTCCGTCCCGCAGCACGTAGGAGCGCACCTGGCGCCACTGTCCGATGATCAGGTCGTACAGGGAGCCCGGCTCACACAGGGCGCGGGTAGAGGCGAGCTCGCCGAAAATGAGCTGCCCGGTCTGCGGGGAACTCCAGGTGCCGCTGCCGCGGTTGCAGTCAATGCGTGCGCTCAACTCCCCGTGGGCGGCGAACGCCACAAGGTAGCGCGAGGGATCCTCCGGCACGCGCGTCTTGCCGTCGCCGCTTTCAATTTTCACCAGCCGCCAGGAGGTCCCCTCGAGCTCGGAACCCGAAACCGCGGCGGGGGTCTGTGCTGTCGCCGCCGTCGCCGCGCACAGCAGAGCGATTGCGAGAATCAGCCGCCGTGTTGCCGATCGCATGCGCGGGGCAGTCTTGCGCAGCAGTTTATTTCTCCATTTCGATGTTCTTGACGCTGCCGCAGTCGGAGGCGAGCCACTGCGCTTCCACGGTGCTGTGGACCGTCGTCACCTTCCCGTCCTCGTGGGTAATGGCCACGTCTATCGTACCGGAAGCGTGATGTTTTCCGGTGATGTTAAAGTGCATTTTGTAATCCGACAGGGCGGGGCTGCCCGCGCTCGCGGCGCACTGGCGCTCCGCCTGAAACTCCGTGGGCGAATTGGTGATGATGGTCAGCTTGCACTTGCTGCTGTCGTCGTCCTTGTTGCCGAACCCCTGGGAGCGCTTTTCGGCCGTCATGCATTCCTTGAATTTCTGCGGCTGCCCCTGCAGGCGTTGCGCCATCACCTGCTGCATCTTGGCCTGCTGCTCCGGGGTCATTCTCTGCAGCACGGCTTCCGGAATGGCCGGTGCGCCGCTCGCGGTTCCGGCGGTGGTCACTTCCCACAGCCCCAGTTCAATGTTCATGGCCGCTTGCGGCTCAACCGCGTGGCCGAGGCTCGAAACGAGGCCGATCGCGGTGAGAGTGAATGCCGGGGCGGCGTAGGTTCTGAACATGGTGGTGTGCCTTTTTTTAAGTGTGAGACCTCAGTTGCAGCGGCAGCCGGACTGCACGCGGCCGAATTTTGCGCCTCAGTCAGCTCTTTGACACGCGTTTCGGCGGCCTGCGCGAGGCGCGCGATGGGCCCCGGCCGCGCTCCTTGAGCGGGCTCGGCGCGGCGCGCCCTCGAGGCTATAGGGAGGGCCTAGGTGCCCGGAGTGCGCCGGCGCAGCTGATACACCGCGTATACGCCGATCCCGATCCACACCACGTTCATTGCCGCCGAAGGTAAGGCGCCATTCCAGCCGCTATTTACGACGAAGCCCGCCGCACCGAGGATGTTCATGAGGTGGTAGGTGAGCGATTGTGCGCGCAATTTGCCGCTCGAGAGCAGGGCGTACGCCGCCAGAATGAGCAGCGCGCCCGTCCAGCCGATGATTTCAATCGCAACTTTCATGCAACCTTCACTGCAGCGCCCGGTCGCAGGACTGCAGTGCACCTTTCCCGACCACGTCGATGACGTAAGTGAAGCTCTCATAGCGGCGCAGCTGCTCGATGAGCGCGCGCCTGCGGTCCGGGGTGAGCAGTGCCGCATCCTCTCCGAAACTGCGCAGGTCCTGCCAGGTGGCGAGGCCGGTGCGCTCCTCATCCATGAAAATATGAAACACCCCATACGCCTCGCTGTAGCGCTTGGCGTCCGCGTACGGAATGTCGATCAGCGCCTGCGTGGCGATCGCGGTGTCCCAGCTCGCGCTCGAGACGAGGTCGAAGTAGATGCCCGGGTACGCGATCGGCACCGCGCTCTTGCTCTCGGCGCTGCCCAAGGCGTTGAGTGAGTCCACCTGGGCCCGGATCTTTGCGCGCAGCTCGGGCATGTTCGAGAGCACCTCCTCGACCTGCGCGCGATTGTCGGCCAGCTCGCGCCGGAAGCCGGCGACTGCTTCGCGCGCGACCTTGGATCGATGGTGCGCCGCGGCGAGCTCCTCCAGTCCGAGAGCGATCAGGATGCCGAGCGTCACGATCCCGAGGTGTACGAGGAAGTCCTTAAGCGTGCGCACGTGCCCCGCAAGGTGGAATTCCATGGCTGCTCCGACTGGGAAGTGCGCACTATAACAGCCTCCGCAGAGCGCGGACTTGCGGCCCACACCGGCGCTTGCTGCACTGCCGGGCGGCGCGCACCCTTGCGCCGGGAGGGGTCAGGGGCGCCGCGTCACTTCAGCGGGGCGTATCGCGCGCGTCCTGATCCTGCAGCAGGCGTACCAGGCTCTGGAGTTCATTCCAGCCCGTGTCCGAGACCGCGCAGTACTGCAGGTCACCGTTGGTCCAGAAGATCATGCGATAGCCGTTGCGCGTGGTTTCCTTTGAGACGCCGCCACGCTTCTGCTCCCAGCTGAAGACGTTGATGACGTGGGCGCCGTGCTGATAGACGACCACGGCTGCGCGCTGGTGCTCGAGGTAGTCCGCGCGACCGCCGACCAGCGGATAACCCGCGGAGCTGAAATCGGCGACCACCGGAGAAACATCCGCATGCCCGGAGAACCAGGGCTTCACCGTGTGGTGATCGCTCGATTCGACATCAATCAGGTGCGCGGGCATGAGCGAGCGCACGTGTGCGCTCACGAGCTCATCGAGCAGCCCGTTACCGAGCAGCGGTGATGCGAGCACGAACAGCAGCGCCGCAGCGACCGCACTGCCGGCAAGGCCGCTGAACGCGCCGAGCCAGTACGCGCGGGCTCCCCAGAAGGAGGGTTTCGCGCGCCGCACGGGCGCCAGCGCGGGCCCGGCTTCTTCGTCGAGCGCGCGCGCGATGCGCTCGCGCAGCTGTGGGGGCAGCGCCGGGGCGAGGTCGCGTCGGATCGCGACGCGCAGGCGCTGCAGGTCCGCCAGCAGCGCTTCGCATGCGCCGCAGCCCTCAAGATGGCGCTCGATCTCGACGGCCGTCAGTGCGTCGAGCTCACCGTCGAAGTAGGCCTGCACGCGTAGTGATTCAGCGCACGCCACTGGGTTCTCCTTGCGCCTCCGTCAGCCACAGTTCCTTGAGCGCCGCGCGCGCGCGCGCCAGGCGCGACATAACCGTGCCGATCGGCAGGCGGGTCACCGTCGCAATCTCCCGATAGCTCATCTCTTCCAGTTCCCGCAGCGAGAGGACCTCGCGATGCTCCTCGGACAGGCGGGCCATCAGCAGCTCGAAGGTGCGCTCGTCGTCCTTCAGAATGGTGGCGCTCTCCGGATCGGGCTCACTCGAAACCATCGCGTAGCCGTGTTGTGCATCGCTTTCCTCGGGCAGCGCTTCCGTGGCGCGGCGCTGCGCTTGCCGGTATGCGGTGGCGTGGCAGTTGCGCACGATGGTGAGCAGCCACCCCTTGATATCCGATGCGCGCAGCCCGTCAAACCCGCGGTAAGCCCGCAGCACGGCCTCCTGCACGATGTCATCCGCATCGGCGGACGAGCGCGCAAGCCAGCGTGCAAAGCGATACGCGGCGTCCAGGTGCGGCATGACCTGCGCTTCAAAGCGCATGCGTCTAGGGTCCATCGACGTGACCGACCAGCACCGCCAGCGCCCCTTCCGTCCATCCTTACCAGGGGAGACTCGGCCGGCAGCCATTCTATTCCCCCCCCGCGCACCGCGCGGCCGCTTGCAGCCGGGAATAAAGGCGCGCGCCGGGGAGTCTTCTGCCCTGAACCCGGACAAATCCGCAGGAGACCGACATGGGCTGGAACCGATCGCAGATCTCGCGCCGCAGCGCTCTGAAGTGCCTGGCCTATGGCAGCGCGGGGACGCTTTTTACGCTTTCCGGGGGCGTGCTGACGCCGTTCGACCTGGCGCAGGCGGGCACCGGCAACGTCGTCCCGGCCGGTCGGCCGCTGTTCCTGCAGATCAGCGACACGCATATCGGCTTCAGCAAGGAAGCCAACCCCGACGTCACCGGTACCCTCAAGCAGACCATCGAGCTTGCCAATGCCATGCCCGAGAAGGCGCTGCTCACCCTGCATACCGGGGACATCACGCATCTGTCGAAGCCGGCGGAATTCGACCTCGCCCAACAGCTGCTCAGCGGTCTGCGCGCCGGCGACCTGCACACGGTGCCGGGCGAGCATGACACCGCCGATGCTGCGGTCAGCGAATACTTCAGCCGCTTCGGCAAGGCCTCCGGCAACCGCGGCTACTACAGCTTCGATCACGGCGGCGTGCACTTCCTGGCACTCATCAACGTGCTGCAGTTCAAGCCCGGTGGCCTCGGCACACTCGGTGACGAGCAGCTTGCCTGGGCGATCGCGGACCTCAAGGCACGCAGCGCGAGCACGCCGATCGTGGTGTTTGCGCACATGCCGCTGTGGACGATCTACGAGCCCTGGGGCTGGGGCACCGGCGATGCCGAGCCCCTCGTGGCGCAGCTGCGGCGCTTCGGCTCGGTCACCATTCTCAACGGCCACATCCATCAGATCGTGACGAAGGTCGAGGGCAATATCACCTACCACACGGCGCGCTCGACGGCCTATCCGCAGCCGGTGGCCGGTGAAGGCGCCGGCCCCGGACCCCTGACCGTGCCCGCGCAGCAGCTGCCCAAGATGCTCGGGATCACGAACGCCGCCCTGGTGAAGCATCCCGCCGGCCTTGCTCTGACGGACCGCGTGCTCGCCTGAGGGAGGGGTCCTGCGAGGCGGGCGCAGGCACCGTGCTCGCGAGGAATTCGCGCGCGGGGTACGCGGGCTCATCCGGCCGCGTGCCGCGGGCGCGATGGCCGACACCTGCTGGGTTAATATCGGCGCTCCGAATTGGCAGGAGTACTTATGCGCCGGTTAACCGCCGCGATGCTTGTGAGCGCACTGTTGTCTCTTGCGGCCTCGGCCGCACAGCCGCCGCCGGCCGATCCGGCCGCCAAGGCCTGGATTGCGCAGAGCAATTCCTACACCGACCGGCTGCTCGCGGTGCAGCTCGAGCACGCCCCGGAACGCGGCTCGCGGCAGGGTCTGGCGAAGTTTGATGAGGACATCTCGAAGGCGACACTCGCCGATGAGCTCATCGAGCGGCATGAACTTGAGGCAGCGCTCACCCGCGTCAATGCCGACGGCGCCAAGGAGACCGACAAGCGCGTGCAGGAGGACCTCGAGATCCTGCGCAAGGCATTTGACCTGCAGTTCCGCCAGCAAGACTTCGCCCTCGAGCACGAAGTGCCGTTCCTCAACGCGAGTGAGCGCGTGTTCCAGGGGGTGCGGGGTCTACTGGATGAGCAGGTGGCCGCCGAGCGGCGACCGGCCGCGGTGGTGCGGCTGCGCAAGTACGCCGGTGTCGAGCCCGGCTACCGCCCGTTCACCGACGTACTCAAGGAGCGCGCGCTCGAGCAGATGGCTAAGCCCGGCGTGACCTACCCCTACAAGGATCAGTTGGAGACGGAACTCGGGCGCAACTCGAATTACGTCGAGGGCATCGGCACGCTGTTTACCAAATATCAGTTGAGCGGCTGGGAGCCGGCGTACGCCAAACTCAAGAGCGAGCTTGCCGACTACGACGCCTGGGTGCGCCAGACGATCCTGCCCAAGGCGCGCACGGATTTTCGGTTGCCGCCGCAGAAGTATGCACTCGCCTTCGAGGAATACGGCATCGACATCCCACCGGCGCAGATTGCCGCCCTGGCGCACAAGGCCTTCACCCAGTACCAGGCCGAGATGGCGCCGCTCGCAGCGCAGATCGCCAAGGCCAACGGCTACCCCTCGGGCGATTACCGCGCGGTGATCGCGCAGCTGAAGAAAAAACAGATCACCGGCGAGGCGATTCTGCCGTTCTTCAACGATCGCCTGCACCAGATCGAGCAGATTATCGTCGCCCAGAACCTGGTCACGCTGCCGTCGCGGCCGGCGATCATTCGCCTGGCGACGGCGGCCGAGACCGCGCAACAGCCCGCACCGCACATGACGCCGCCGCCCCTGCTGAACAACACCGGCCAGCGCGGCGAGTTTGTGCTGCCCTTGAACATCCCCTCGGCCAGCGGCGGCGAAGCGGATAAGTACGACGACTTCACCTTCGATGCGGTCGCGTGGACCCTCACCGCGCACGAGGCGCGTCCGGGCCATGAACTGCAGTTCGACTCCATGGTGGAGGAAGGCGTGAGCCTCGCGCGCGCGCTGTACGCCTTCAACTCCACCAACGCGGAAGGCTGGGGTCTTTACTCGGAATACATCATGCAGCCCTACGAGCCGAAGGAGGGGCAGCTGCTCACCCTGCAGCTGCGTCTGCTACGGGCGGCACGCGCCTTCCTGGATCCGGAGTTGCAGAGCGGCGCGGTGACACCGGCGCGCGCTTACGAGGTACTCGAGAAGGACGTGGTACTCAGCCACGCCTTTGCCAAGGAGGAGGTCGAGCGCTTCACCTACCGCTCGCCCGGGCAGGCCAACAGCTACTTCTATGGGTACACGCGCCTTTTGGCGCTGCGCAAGGAGACCGAAGCCAAGCTTGGGCGCAAGTTCGACCAGAAGAAGTTCCACGACTTCATTCTGAGTCAGGGCCTGCTGCCCCCGGACCTGATGCGCAAGGCGGTGCTGGAGGAGTTCGTCGCCGCTCAGCCGTAGCGCCGGCGCCGCTTTGCCGGCGGCGCGTGGATTATTGCGGCGGACGGGCCGCGGGCACGATGTCGGTGTTCTGCGCCACAACGATGAGCCATCGCTCCTGCGTCTTCGTCATCACGAAGGTGTGAATGGCCTTGCGAGCCGGCACACTCTCACCCGCCGGTGTCGTCTGGCCGCTGAGCTCGCAGGCCCAGCGCGCTACGGCAACGTCCGGCTTCAGAAACCGTACGGATAATTCCAGTATCCGCAGCTGACTGTTCTTAAATATCGTCGCGTGCGCCGCGGCGTGTCCCGCGCGGATCGCGCTGCGTCCGATCCAGCGCGTCCCGCGAACGTTCACGAAGTCTGCATCCTCTGTGAACAGGGCGGCAAAGGCTTCCATGTCGTGTCGGTTCCAGGCATCCACAAAGCTCTGCACCGCCGCCTTTACCGCCGCTTCCTCGGCGCTCTGCGAGGGTGCTGCAGAAGCTTGCATGCCAAGTCCAAGTAGCCCGACGAGGGCCAGCGGCTGAAGTATGTGCTGCATGGGGGCCATCTCCAACCCGACTGTCGGGGTATCCGGATCGTAGCAGGCCACCGCAGCACGCACGAAAACCGTACGGGCCCGCCCGCCGTGGCTTGCGGCGCTTGCGCGGTTATCGTCGCCCAACCCGTTTGACGGCCTTTTCCCACACGGAGACTGGGGCTTAGGCGGCCTGCGGGTTTGCGCGCGTGCGCGCAAACTCGGGGCTGGCGAGCCTCACGGCAAAGTGCGCGAATTTCACGGGTGCGTCGAATTGAACGCCACCCGATTCTTCAGGCGGAGGAATTTTATGGCCACGATGAAACGTAAGCAGCGAACCAAAAGACCCGTCCCTAAGGCACGCGCAAAGAAGCGAAGTCCGGTAATGGCGGCGAAGACGACCCGCAGCGTGAGGCGCACACGCAAGCCCGCCCGGACCATCAAGGGCGCCGCCAAGCGCGTCGTGCGCAGCGCCGGGCGCGCGGCCAAAGCGCTGGCCAAAGAGGGCGCATACCGTGCAGGGGCTGCCAGTCGGCGGGTTCTGGCCCGGGGCGTGCGTTCCGTCGCGGTGGGGGTGCAGTACGCAGCGCACGGGGTGGGCGATAGCGCGGCCTCAGCGCTGAACACGGTCGCGGATCAAGTCACCCCCACGGCCGAGAAATGATTCGGCTGGCCGGCGAGCCCAGCGCGCCTCACGCTTTCTTTCTCTGAGGAGCCGAAACACCGCCCGGCCAAACGGTGGCGCATCGCGCGGGCTACTCGAATGCCTCCGGTCCCGGGCGCCACGGCGGCACCTGCGTCGGAGTGAGTGCGCACCCGGCCCCCACCGCGATCGTGAAGGCGAGGCGCGCAGCGCCTCGCCGTTGATTTTCCGCACCCGGCGACGACGGACCGAGGTAGCTGAAGCGCGTCTGCACCGCATCGGCGGTCCTCGGCGCACGCAGTGGCGCACCTTGGGGCCCGCCACCGCCAGGCTTTCGTCAGCGCCCTGCGCGAGCACATCTTCGGTGACGCAAGGCGCGGATATGCCAGCGGCACCGCCGTTAAACGTGCGCCGGCCGGCGGCGAGGCCTGCCGCGCCCGCAAACCGCATCAGTCGGAGGCAATGCTCAAGTGGCGGCGTGTCGACACTTTGGCCAGCAACCTCCTGTAGGCTTGCTTGATGCGATTCGACCGAACCTTTCTAGGAGTGCAGCCATGACACAAGAGCAGTTCACGAACCTGGTCGCAACGGCCGCAGCGGGCCTAGCGCCGATTATGCTGGCGCATGGCCACATCTCCGCCGAGCGCCTGAGAGAGCTTGCGGAAGTCGCCACGAATCTCGCGCAGCAGGTTTCAAAGGAAGCGCGCGCTCGGTACCAGGAGGCGAGCGGCGCAATCTGACGGCAATCAGCCGCCTCTGCGATGGCGAGTCGGTGACAGGGTCGGGGTTAGGGGCGCGTATGAGCAATTCGTCGACACACTGGGACCCGCGCAAGTACAGCACCAACTCCGATATTCAGTTTGGAATCACGATGGCGGTACTTGCGAGCCACAGTTTCGATGGCAACGAGGCGGTGCTCGATGCGGGATGTGGCGACGGCAGGGTAAGTCATCAGCTCTCCCTGCGAGTACCGAAGGGGCGTGTCGTCGGCATTGACAGCTCCGCTAGCATGATCCAGTTCGCGCAAGCCAATCATGCCTCGCAGGCAAACCTATCCTTCGCGCTGAAAGACGTGTGCGAACTGGACTACGTGAACGAGTTCGACGTCGCGGTCAGCACATTCTGTCTGCAGTGGGCGCCGGACAAAGCCGCTGCCTTTCGCGGCATCCGTCGTAGTCTGAAGCCGGGTGGAACCGCGATCCTCGTGATGCCGTTCAGAAACCCGCAGATCGCCGGCCTCCGCAAGCAAATGACCCGGGAGACGCGCTGGAATCGGTACTTTGTGGACTACATCGATCCATCGGACTGTGCGGACGACCGGGAGTACGAGGCCTACGCCAGGCAGGCCGGCTTCACGATCAATTCGTACCGGATCGGCGAAACGTCAGGAAGTTTTGGCAGCGTTGTCGGCTTTACGAATTTTCTGGGCGCTTTGACGCCACATTTGGAGCGCCTCACCAGCGAGGAAGACAAGCGGGCGTTCATGGAAGAACTCGTAACGAGGTATCAGGCAATGATGCCGCCGACACAGACCGGCCAGCCGACCTATGTTTACGTCTGCGCTACGATGATGGCCACCTCGGGTTAGTACTTCCGCGCCTCCGCGCTCATCGAACGCGGCGGGGTGGAGCGAGCTTTCTACAACGCCAGGCCCAGCCAGTGCGGCCGCTCCGGGGACACGCCAGAACCCTTCAACACTCGCATCACTGCTCCGGCACCACTCCTGGAGGGCGGCCGCGGATCGAAGCCGCTGCAGTTGCTCGGCGCGAGTCATTGTTGCAACATTGTCTGAAGTGAACCGGCGGTGAAGCTCGTATGGGGCGCGCTACCCACCAAATCTACTGTGTCCGGTGCGACTGAGGGCGCAATCATGAGACCTGCGGCTGCCACGCTCGCAATACTCACCATTTGCGGACTGTCGTTTGCTTTGGCCGACCCGCCGGCCACTGCGGTTGCTCCGGAGTCCCCGAGCACACCGGCGCCGGACGGCGCTGCTGATGACAACACAGGCCAGAACGACGCTGCTCACACGCCTGCGACGGCCGCTGCTACCGCGGCGACGACACCTGCCGTCGCTCCGGCGAACCCCACTCCCAGTACCTCCGGCGAGCGGCAGATGTCTACGCAGCTGCTTCGGCTCCAGGGTTACAAGCTCAGCATGAGGAATGGCGAGGAGGTGTACTGCAGGCGCGAGACACCACTCGGCTCACGCCTCGCGACGGCGCTGCACTGCGTGACGGTCGCGGAAGCAGAGTTAATGGAGCAACAAGGACGGGAAACTACCGAGCACCTTCAGCATGACACGGCGGGCTGCCTCTCAGGGGCGCACGGCGCCACCTGTCACTGAGCCTGCAGCAAACCGGGCCGCACGACCCCACCACCCGCAGTCGAGCGACGGCTTGGAAAGCTGGCGTGGGCAGCGAATTCCCCGTAAGAAGGCCAATTGAGCACAAGCCGTTGTTTGTACTGGTCGGGGTGACAGGATTTGAACCTGCGACACCTACGTCCCGAACGTAGTGCTCTACCAGGCTGAGCTACACCCCGAGTTTGACGCTGCCCGCACCCGGGCAGAGCCGGCAGCGGGGGCGCGCAGTGTACTTAACCGCACCCCCGGCATCAAATAACGCTCAAGTACCGGCCTTTTGCAGCACGATGTGCCCCAGATGCATCACGAACACCGGATGCTCGGTGGCGTGGATGTCGCTGAGGACGTTCCCGGGCACCGCGACGATGTCGGCGACCTTGCCCGCCTCGAGCGTACCGACTTCACCGTCGACCCCCAGGAGCTTTGCGGCATCGCGCGTCCCGGCCAGCAGCGCCGCCGCCGGTTTCATGCCCAGAGCGGTCATCAGCCCGAATTCCATGGCGTTCATGCCGTGCGGATAAACTCCGGCATCCGTGCCGAAGGCAATGGGCACGCCCAGCCGCAGCGCGGCGCGGAACATCTTGTCGTGGGCGGCGGCGGCGGCGCGCGCCTTGGCGGCGATCTTGGGCGGGTAGTGATCGGCCTCCTTGCTCACCCAATACACCGCCATGCGCGTCGGCACGAGCCACACGCCCTTGCCCTTCATGATCTTAAGCGTGTCCTCGGTGAGAAAGCTGCCGTGCTCGATCGAATCGACACCGGCGGCGATCGCCAGACGCGCCGCGGCATCTCCGTGGCAGTGGGCGGCCACCTTGCGATTCCACTTGTGTGCCTCGGAGATGATCGCGGTGAGTTCTTCGGGAGTGAGCTGCGGCACATCCACCGGGTCGGACTCCGAGAGCACGCCCCCGCTTGCGGCGATCTTGATGAGGTCCGCGCCCCACTTCATCTGGTAGCGCACCGCCTCGCGGCACTGTTCCGGCCCGCTGCAGATGCCCTCGATCGGGCCGTCGGGCTTTACGCGCTCCGGCGGGAAAGGGTAGTCATCGAAATGACCGCCGGGTGAGCCGATGCCGTGGGCAGCCGTGAGCATGCGCGGACCCTCGGTCACGCCGGCGTTGATGGCATTGCGCAGGCCGATGTCGACGAAGTCGTAGGCGCCGACATTGCGCACGGTGGTGAAGCCTGCTTCGAGCGTGCGCCGCGCGTACAGGGCGCCGTAGAGGGCCTGCTCTGCCGGGAAACGCATCACGCGGTTGTAGACGTAGTGGTAGTAGTCCTTTTCGAGCTCCATCGTCAGGTGCGTGTGCGCATCGATGAACCCCGGCAGCAGGGTTGCGTCCCCGAGGTCGATCACGCGTGCACCGGCGGGCACGGAAGTGCCGACCGAGACGATGTGATCGCCCTGCACGAGGATGACGGCGCCGTTCTTGAGCGCGCTGCCGGTCGAATCAAACAGGTGCGCCGCCTTCAGGGCGATGGTCTCCGTGCCGGCATCCGCAGCGCGCGCCGGCACAGCAACGGCGAGGAGGAGTGCGCTGGTGAGCGCGGCGGCGACGAGCGCAAGTTGCAGCTGACGAGCACGGGAATTGTTAGCGTTGAGCATGGATGCGTCCGTTCCGGTTGAAGGGCCGCCGCAGTCTAGGGGCTGTGTCCGGTACCGGGCAATCCGTGCAGCGCCCACCGAAGGATGACGGGCGCAAAAGGCGCGGCTGCGCCGTTGCTCTTTAACTCTTCAGGCGGTGTGCTCGACCGCGAAGCGGGCGAGTGCGGCCAGCCCATCCTTGTAAGAGGAGTCGGGCAGCACGGTGAGTGCGGCCAGCGCCTGCTCCGACTGCTGGCGCGCGAGCTCTACGGTGTACTCGAGCCCGCCGGTGGCCTCGATGGCGCAGATCACCGGTTCCAGCTGCGCGAGTCCGCCGCGGCGAATGGCTTCGCGGATCGCCGCCTGCTGCGCCTCGGTGCCATTCTTGAGCGCATAGATGAGCGGCAGCGTGGGTTTGCCCTCGGCCAGGTCATCCCCGAGATTCTTACCACGCTCCTTGGGGTTGGAGTGGTAGTCGAGCACGTCATCGACCAGCTGGTAGGCGGTGCCGAGGTGGCGCCCGTAGGTGGCGAGCGACTGGCGCAGCTCCGGCGGTACGGCGGCCAGGATTGCGGCGACCTCCGCACCCGCCTCGAAGAGCTTCGCGGTCTTGCGGTGAATCACTTCAAGGTAGCGCGCCTCGGTGGTATCCGGGTCGCGCGCATTCATCAGCTGCAGCACCTCGCCCTCGGCGATGACGTTGGTGGCCTCGGCCATGACCTCCATGACGGGCTGCCGCGCGAGCGCGGCCATCATCTGGAAGGCGCGCGAGTAGACGAAGTCTCCGACCAGGACGCTCGCCTGATTGCCGAACACGCGATTCGCCGTGTCCCGGCCGCGGCGCAGCGAGGAGCCATCGACTACGTCATCGTGCAGCAGGGTCGCGGTGTGGATGAACTCGATGAACGCCGCCGCCTCGATGTGCGCCTCGTTCTCGATGCGACAGGCGCGCGCGGCGAGTACCACGAGCATCGGGCGCAGGCGCTTGCCGCCCCCGGAAATGATGTGCTCGGCGATCCGATCGACCAGGGGTACGGCGCTCTTTAGGCGCGAGCGGATGACCCCATCCACGGCGCGCAGGTCCGCCTGCACCAGGGCGCGGATTTGCGTCAGCGTCACGGTGGTCAGGGGGTGTTCCGAGAGTGATGCGTTCATAGCTCGTCCAGCCGGGCTTAACGCATCCTAGCCGACCGGGGCGCTTTTGGAGAAATGAACGTGGCGGCGGGAGCGCGAATCAGGGGCGGCTGCCTAAGTATCTGTTGCTCTTGGGGAAAACGTCGTTTGACCGGGAGGGGGTGCGCCAGTAGAATGCGCGGCCTTTCCGTAACCCCCATCCTCCTACACGACTATGTACGCGGTCATCGCCACGGGCGGTAAACAGTATCGGGTGAGCAAGCACGGCGTGCTGCGCGTGGAGAAGCTCGACGCGGAGCTCGGCGCCACCGTCACATTTGGCGAGGTGCTCCTCGTCGGGGAGGGTGCGGACGTGAAAGTGGGCAAGCCCACGCTCAAGGGCGGCAAGGTACTCGCCACCGTCGTGCGCCACGGCAAGGGCGCAAAGATATCGATCGTGAAGTTCAAGCGCCGTGCGCACTATCTGCGCCAGAAGAATCACCGTCAGCTGTTCACTGAGGTGAAGATCACGGACATCAGCGCCGGCTGAAGCGCTCATCTGAGGATGCGGTAAGGACATGGCACATAAAAAGGCGGGCGGCAGTACCAAGAACGGCCGCGACTCCCACTCCAAGCGCCTGGGCGTGAAGCGTTTCGGCGGCGAGCAGGTGCTGGCCGGCAATATCATCGTGCGTCAGCGCGGCACGCAGGTGCGCGCCGGTACGAACGTCGGCGTCGGCACCGACCACACGCTGTTCGCCAAGGTGACCGGCAAGGTGCACTTCCAGAAGAAAGGTGCCGAGCAGCGCATGTACGTCAACGTGCTGCCCGAGAAGGCCTAGCGCGCTTTCCCCGCGCGGATTGCAGCAAACCCCGGCCGCCGCGCCGGGGTTTTCATTTGCGCTACAGTGCCGTCATGAAATTCGTCGATGAGGCTACGACGCGCGTGCAGGCCGGCAACGGCGGCCGCGGCAGCACCAGTTTCCGGCGCGAGAAGTTCGTGCCTTTCGGCGGACCCGACGGCGGGGACGGGGGCAACGGCGGCAGCGTCTACCTGCGCGCGGCCACCGGCATCAACACACTCGCGGACTTTCGCATCGCGCGCACCTTCAAGGCCGGGCACGGGGAGGCGGGCGGCGCGAACGACTGCACCGGCCGCGGCGGCAGCGATCTGTACGTGCCGGTGCCGATCGGTACCGTGGTGCGCGATTCGGACACGCACGAGGTCCTGGGTGACCTCACGCGAGACGGGGAGGAACTGCTCGTGGCGCGCGGCGGCAAGGGCGGCTGGGGCAACCAGCGTTTCAAGTCCAGTACCAACCGCTCCCCGCGCCAGTTCGGCCCGGGGCTGCCCGGGGAGAAGCGCTCCCTCGAGCTGGAACTGAAACTGATCGCCGACGTGGGCCTGCTCGGGTTACCGAACGCGGGCAAGTCGACGCTCATCCGCGCCGTCTCCGCCGCCAAACCGAAGGTCGCCGACTACCCTTTCACGACCCTGCACCCGAACCTCGGGGTGGTGGCGGTGGGCCGGCACCGCAGCTTCGTGATGGCCGACATCCCGGGACTCATCGAGGGGGCGGCCGAGGGGGCGGGCCTGGGGATCCGCTTCCTGAAGCACCTGCAGCGCACACGGCTGCTCTTGCACCTGGTGGACCTCCTGCCGCCGGACCCCGCCGCCGATCCGGTGACGGATGCGCGCGCGATCGTGGCGGAGCTCAGGAAGTTCGGCAAGGAACTCGCCGCCAAGCCGCGCTGGCTGGTCATCAATAAGAAGGACCTGCTGCCGGCGCCGGAGGCGAAGAAGCGCGCTGCCGCCATCGTGCGCGCGCTACGTCATCGCGGCCCGCACTTCCTTATCTCCGGGGTGACCGGCGAGGGGACGCGCGAGCTGTGCGCGGCAGTTATGACTTTTTTGGAAGAGCAGGAGCGCTCGGCACGCGCGCGCGCATCATCTCCAGAAGATGCTGGCGTCGCGCCGCCGGGCGCAGCTTAAGAGGAGTGGGCACCACCGGGGTCGGGATGCGGACCTTGTCGTTCACGTTCATCACAACCTCACTGCATCGCGCGGATGCGAGCTGCCAGACGGCTCTTGTGCCGCGCAGCCTTATTGCGGTGAATGATCTGCTTACTCACCAATGAGTCGATCACCGGGACCGCCTTCTGATAGGTCGACTTGGCCGCCTCCTTGTCCCCGCCAGCCACGGCCGCCGTCACATTGCGCACCGCGGTGCGCATGCGCGAGCGCAGCGCCACGTTACGGGCGCGGTGCTTCTCAGCCTGGCGGGCAGCCTTCTCGGCGGACTTGGTATTGGCCACAAAATCTTCCTATCTAAAGAATGTCCCCGATCGCGGGGGCCGGTAGTTTCCGTATCGCCGGCGCCCTTGTCAACGCGTCGCCACCTGGCGAACGCGGCAAGCGGCCCCACATTCACATAAACTGGCCGGCGGACCGCGGCCGCGGCAATATTTTGTCAATTTACCCACCGGTATCAATAAGTTAAGAGATCATGAGGCTCATTCGCGGACTCGACGGCCTGCGCGCACCCGGGAAGCGTTGTGTCGTGACCGTCGGCTCCTACGACGGGCTACATCTGGGCCACCAGGCGCTCCTGGCGCGGCTGCACGAGCGGGCGGCCGCGAGCGGGGATGCTTCGGTGATCGTCACCTTCGAGCCGCTGCCGCGGGAGTACCTGCAGCCCAAGCAGCCCCCGGCGCGCCTCACGAGCCTGCGCGAGCGCTGGCGGATCCTTGCGCCGATGCCGCTCGATTACCTGTGCCTGCTGCGCTTCGATGAGGCTTTGCGTAACCTCTCGGCGCAGGAGTTTGCGGGCCTGCTCGCGCGCGAGCTGGGCGCGCGCAGCGTCGTCGTGGGGCATGACTTTCGCTTCGGCAAGAACGGCGAGGCGACCGCGCCGGTGCTCGCCGAGGCCGGACGGCAGCTGGGTTTTGAGGTGGAGGTGCTGCCCGCGGTAATGCTCGGCAACGAGCGCATCAGCAGCAGCGGCGTGCGCGCCGCGCTCGCCGCGGCGGACTTTCCCCGCGCGGCGGCGTGGCTCGGGCGGCCCTGGTCGATGCGCGGGCGCGTGCGGGGCGGGCAGCGGCTCGGGCGCAACCTCGGGTTTCCCACGGCCAATCTGCCGCTCGAGCGGCGGCGCGCGCCGGTGGCCGGCGTGTTCGCCGTGCGTGTGCACGGCATCGCCGCGCAGGGACTCCCCGGGGTCGCAAATCTCGGCACGCGGCCGGCCGTGGCCGGGACCGAGGCGCTGCTTGAGGCGCATGTGTTCGATTTTGATGCGGATCTCTACGGATGCGAGATCGCCGTGGAATTCGTCGCCAAGCTGCGCGAGGAGGCGTACTTCGCATCGCTCGCGGCGCTCACCGCACAGATGCAGCAGGATGCGGCCGCGGCGCGCCGCATCCTTGAGGTCTGAGACGTAAACGACATGGCTGACTACAAACACACGATCAACCTGCCGCGCACGGATTTTCCGATGAAGGCGGATCTCGCGCAGCGCGAGCCGGCGGCGGTGCGTGCCTGGGACGAGCGCGGCACCTACGCGAAGCTGCGGGAACTCGCGCGCGGGCGTCCGCGTTTCGTACTGCACGATGGACCGCCATACGCCAACGGCGCGATCCACATCGGGCACGCCGTGAACAAGATCCTCAAGGACATCGTCGTCAAGTCGCGCTCGCTCGATGGCTACGATTCCCCCTACATCCCGGGCTGGGACTGCCACGGCCTGCCGATCGAGCTGCAGGTGGAAAAGAAGCACGGGCGACCCGGCGGCAAGCTCGACGCACGCGCCTTCCGCGCGGCCTGCCGCGCCTACGCGCAGGAGCAGATCGAGCTGCAGCGCGCGGACTTCAAGCGTCTGGGAATCCTCGGTGACTGGGAGCGGCCCTATCTCACGATGGCGCCGCGCTACGAGGCGCAGCAGCTGCGCGCCTTCGGTCGCATCATCCAGAATGGCCATCTCTACAAGGGCGTAAAGCCGGTGTACTGGTGCCTCGACTGCCGCTCCGCGCTCGCCGAGGCGGAGGTTGAGTACGAGGAGCTGGTGTCGCCGGCGATCGATGTGGGATTCCGCGTCCTCGACAACGCCGAGCTGGCCGCGCGCGTCGGGCTTGGCGCCCGCAAGCTCGGCACGGATGCCGTCGACGTCGTCATCTGGACTACGACCCCCTGGACACTGCCCGCCAACCAGGCCGTGGCACTGCGCGGGGAATTCAGCTATGTCCTCATCGAAGCGCGCAAGGGGGAGGCGGTGCGCCGGCTGATACTGGCCGCGGAACTTGCCGCCACCTGCCTCGCGCGCTACGGGATGAGCGCGGATCGCGTGCTCGCGCGCTTCGAAGGCCGCGCACTGGAGGGGTTGCAGCTGAAGCACCCGCTGCAGGAGCGCGCGGTGCCAGTGGTGCTGGGCGAGCACGTTACGTTGGATGCCGGTACCGGGGCGGTGCACACCGCCCCCGGACACGGGCAGGAGGATTTTGCGGTCGGACAGCGCTACGGTCTCACGGTATCGAACCCGGTCGGCAACGACGGGCGCTTCCTGCCGGACACGCCGCTGGTCGCCGGACTTCGGGTCGATGAGGCAAACCCCGTCATCAGCGCCGCCTTGGCCGCGGCCGGGGAACTGCTGCACGAGGAGCCCCTGCGGCACAGCTACCCGGTGTGCTGGCGCCACAAGTCCCCCGTCATCTTCCGCGCCACGCCGCAGTGGTTCATCAGCATGGAGCAGGCGCACCTGCGCGAGCACACGCTGCGCGACATCAAGGCAGTGCAGTGGACGCCCGCCTGGGGCGAGTCGCGCATCACCGGCATGATCGAGACCCGGCCGGACTGGTGCGTCTCGCGCCAGCGAACCTGGGGCGTACCGATTCCGCTGTTCGTGCACAAGGTGAGCGGCGCGCTGCACCCGCGCACACCAGCCCTGATCGAGGCGGTGGCCTCGCGTGTGGCCGAGGGCGGGATCGACGCCTGGTTTGCGCTCGAGCCACGCGAGCTGCTCGGCGAGGACGCCGAGCACTACGAGAAGGTCACGGACGTCATGGACGTGTGGGCCGACTCGGGGCTCTCGTTCGAGTGCGTTGGCGCAGAGCGCCCGGAGATCGCCGCGCCCGTGGAACTGTACCTGGAGGGTTCCGATCAGCACCGCGGCTGGTTTCACTCCTCGCTGCTCATGTCGGAGGCGCTGTACGAGCGCGCCCCCTACAGGGGCGTGCTCACGCACGGTTTCACCGTCGATGAGAAGGGCCGCAAGATGTCCAAGTCCCTGGGCAACGTCATCGCCCCGCAGAAGGTGGTGAACAATCTCGGGGCGGATGTGCTGCGGCTGTGGGTCTCGGCGACCGACTATGCGAACGAGATCGCAGTCTCGGACGAGATCCTCAAGCGCATGGCGGACTCCTATCGCCGCATGCGCAACACGCTGCGCTTCCTGCTCGGCAACCTGCACGGCTTTGACCCCAGCCGCGATGCGCTGCCGCCGCAGGAGCTGCTGGCGCTCGATCGCTGGGTGCTCGCGCGCACGCACACGCTGCAGGCGGAGATCACCGAGGCGTACCGTCGCTACGCCTTTCACCTCATCTACCAGAAGGTGCATAACTTCTGCAGCGTCGAGCTGGGGGGCTTCTACCTCGACGTCATCAAGGATCGCATGTACACGACGCCCGCGGCCGGGCGCGCACGGCGCTCGGCGCAGACCGCCATGTTTCACCTCGCCGAGAGCATGGTGCGTTGGCTCGCGCCCATCCTGTCCTTCACCGCCGAGGAGGTGTGGGGCTACCTGCCGGGCGAGCGCCCCGAGTCGATCTTCCACGCCACCTGGCATACGCTGCCCGCCGTGCCCGCCGCCACGATCGACTGGGACGCGCTCATCGCGCTGCGCACGGACGTGACGCGGGAGCTGGAGAAGCTGCGCGACGGCGGTGCCATCGGCGCGCCGCTGGATGCGCAGGTGGACGTGTACTGCACGCCGGCCGAGTACCCGCGCTATGCTGCGCTCGGTGCGGAACTGCGCTTCCTCCTCATTACCTCGGAGGCCCGCGTGCACGCGACGCCGCAGCCCCCGGCGGGGGCGGTGGCGGCGGTGAACACCGGCTCGCAGGGTGTGTGGGTGAGCGTCGCGCCCAGCACCGATGCGAAGTGCGTGCGCTGCTGGCATCGTCGTCCGGACGTCGGTGCCGACAGCCGCCATCCGCAGCTGTGCCTGCGCTGCGTCAGTAACCTTGAGGGCCCCGGTGAGTTGCGAGAGTTCGTATGAATGACCATGCACCCCTCGCCGGCAGCGTGCGCGCACCGGCGGCCCTGCCGGCGCTCTCGCGCAGCGGCTGGCGCTACCTGCCGCTGACCTTCGCCGTCATCGGCGTCGATCAGCTCGTGAAGGCGTGGATCGTGCAGCACTTCGCGCTCTTTGAGCGCGTGCACGTGGCGCCGGTGCTCGACATCATTCTCACCTACAACACCGGCGCCGCCTTCAGTTTCCTCGCCGAAGCTTCCGGCTGGCAGCGCTGGCTGTTCGTGCTGCTGGCGCTCGCGGTGAGCGCGGTGCTCCTGGGCTGGCTGCGGCGTCTGCAGGCGCACAGCCAGGGGCTGCTCGCGTGCGGCCTGTCACTGATCGCCGGCGGGGCGCTCGGCAACATGCTCGACCGGCTGCTGCACGGGCGCGTGGTCGACTTCATCCACGTGCACTGGCAGCACCACTATTTCCCCGCCTTCAACGTGGCGGATTCCGCGATCACCGTCGGTGCGGCGCTGCTGCTGCTCGATGCCTGGCGCGAGAGTCGCGCCGGCCTCAAGGGGCGTGCCTGATGCAGGTGCTACTCGCCAATCCGCGCGGCTTCTGCGCCGGCGTCGACCGCGCCATCGATATCGTCGAGCGGGCGCTGGAGTTCTTCGGGGCGCCGATCTATGTGCGCCACGAGGTGGTGCACAACCGTCACGTGGTGGAGCGCCTGCGCGCCCTGGGCGCGGTGTTCGTGGAGGAGCTCGCCGAGGTCCCCGGCGGCAGCACCGTGATCTTCTCCGCGCACGGGGTCTCGAGAGCGGTGGAGGAGGAGGCCCGCGAGCGCCAGCTCACCGTTTTCAACGCCACCTGTCCGCTCGTGACCAAGGTGCACATGGAGGTGCAGCGTTATGCACGCGAGGGACGCGACGTGCTGCTCATCGGTCACGCCGGACACCCGGAGATCGAGGGCACCATGGGACGGTTCGACCCCGCCGGCGGCGGCCGCATTCATCTGGTGCAGAACGTCGCCGACGTCAACCGCCTGACGGTGCGCGATCCGGAGCGCCTCGCCTTCGTCACCCAAACCACGCTGTCAGTGGATGACACCGCGCAGATCGTCGCCGCGCTGCGTGCACGCTTTCCCAAGCTCGCCACGCCACGCCGCGAGGACATCTGCTACGCCACGCAGAACCGCCAGGATGCGGTGAAGAAGCTGCTCGAGCAGTGCGACGTGCTCTTGGTGGTGGGTTCGCGCACCAGCTCCAACTCCAACCGCCTGCGCGAGCTCGCCGAGCGCGCCGGCATCCCCGGCTACCTCATCGACGGCCCCCAGGACCTGCGCCCGGAGTGGTTCACGGACAAACGCGCGGTCGGGGTGACCGCCGGCGCCTCCGCCCCGGAGCTCATGGTGCAGCAGGTGGTGGCGCAGCTGGCGGCCTGGGGCGCGCAGGCGCCCGCGGAAGTGGCCGGGCGCGAGGAGAGCGTGTTCTTCGCGCTGCCGCGGGAGCTGCGGCGCAAGTCAGAAGAATCCATGTAGCTCGAGGAAGTACAGCTTCATGTGCTCCATCGGCAGCTGCGGGATGCCGTCCCCCAGGCGCGCACCGGCGCGCAGCTGCAGGAACTGCACGGGCGTGAACTCGTACACGAAGCTCCAGCGCGTCTGCTGATCGTTCGACACGTCGCGGTCCGGATCTAAGTACTCGTACGTCACCTTGATGTTGTGGCCGCGCGCCGGGGCATAGTCGCCCTCGATGAGCCCGGCGAGTTTTCTCGCACCGCCCCCAGGACCCGGAGGCAGGCTGTGATCGTCGACGGTGTCCACCTGCGCAAGCCAGGCGATCGGGCCAGTCTTGAGTCCACCGAAGAGTCCGTAGGCGTCGCGGCTGCCGGCCGCGGAAGAGCCGTTGAAGTTGGCGGCCGCCCCGAAGCGCCAGCGCGACAGCACGTACTGCAGCTGCGCACTCTCCTGCTTACCGTTGCTGGTCGTGCCGCCGCCGGCGGTGCCGTTGCTCACGGCGAGCTGCGCATCCCAGGGGCCTTTCTCCCAGCCCACCTCGAGCCCCTGGTCGGGGGTGGTCATGTTGATGTTGGTGATCTGCTGGACGAACGCGGTCTGATCCTGCAGCCGCAGTCCGAAGGGCAGGTACATCTGGCCGGCCTTTACGTACCAGGTGTGATCGTCCCACCAGAACATGCCCCAGGCCTCGCGGTTCAAGGCGCCGCCCGGTGCGACCTGCTCATCGACGTATACCAGCAGCCGATCGGGAATCACGTTCGCCGACAGATACACGCGCGCCTGCTGCAGATCGAACTGATTGGTGGTGAGGGTATTGGGCACCTGCTGCACGGTGTAGTCGTAGCGCAGATCCCCGCCGATCGCGATGTAGCGGTTGAGCTGCCCGGTCCACGGGTCGGAGCCGGTATCGATGTGCCGGGCGGGCAGGACGGTCTGGGAGAAGATCTCTCCGAAGACCGTGCGCTCCCCGCCCCCGGTGGGGTTCACGTGACACTGGCCGCATTTGTAGCCGTTGGCCACTGCCAGGTACGGTTCCGCCTGCGCTGCTGTCGCGCCGAGCAGCGCCGCCGCCAGGCTCAAGAGGGTCAGATAGGCGCGTCGGCTCATGGGGAGTCATCCACGGTGAATTCGAAGGCGGCATCGCTGGCCAGCACCCGCCCGCCCACGTCCGCGAGCGCCGCGGCGCCCGTGCCGCGCACACGCACCCGGTAGCTGCCCGGCGCCAGGGGAGCTGCCGGCATCAGCAGCACCGCCGCGGGATTGCCGGGGGCGAGCGCCAGACGCGCCGGCAACGCCGCCGGCTCCCCGGAACTCAGCCGCTCGAGAACCACCGTCGTTTCGTTCAGGAGCGAGAAATCAACCTCGTGGTTGAAGGCCACGAGGATCTGCGGCTGCGGACCTTGTACGTGCGCCTGATCCGGCGGCGAGGTGGCCGCCAGTGCAAAGGCCGCCGCCGCGCTGGCGCCGCTGGCGGGCGGGGCGCCGTTGGTGATCCACTGGCGGATCACGTTGATGGTCGACTGCGGCAGATACGGGCCGCCGAAGGGCATCTGCGCGCCGACGATGCCGGGGGCGTCCTCGAGCTTGAGAACGATGTAGCTGCTGTCCGGATTGCCGGGATTGACGCGCTGGATGCTCGGCACTTCGGTGCTCGGCACGCCCACGAGCAGCGCGTAGCTGTGGGCGGCGTCCAGTTGCAGGCCTTCGGGAGCCGCGCCGCCGCTGTGACAGCGCACGCAGATCGGCGTGAACACGTTGTCCTGGATGGACTGGAAGTCCGCCGTCAGCGGTCCGGTGGGAGTGCTGCCGCCCGAACCGATCGGTTCGCCTTGCGCGTTGAGTCCGTCGCCATTGCCGGCGCAGCCGGCCAGCAGCGCGGCGGCCAGGGACGCGCTGCAGCTTCGCAGTAATCGTGAGTGCATGCCGCCCCTTTTCGGGCTGATAACAACCCGCGTAAGTGCGCGCAGCAATGGTGACGGGTTTCCGTTCCCGGGGGAATATTTTTTTGGCGGCCGCGCAAAACCCCACGGCGGTGGCGCCACTCACCTGTTGAGCGGGCGGCTGCGTTACCCGGTGCGGGCCGCTTTTTCAGCGTCCATGCACGAGCGTGAGCTCAGCCGCCGGCGCGCGTGCGGTTCTCATACAACGACCTTTTCAGTTTCCAGCGCTTGTGCGACCAGGGCCAGTCCGCCGGTGCAGCGCGAATCTGTGCTTCGACCAGGCGCGCGTAGCGCTCGGTGAGCGCCCCGGGTGCGAGCACCTCCCCCTGGGAGCACAGCGGCGTGAACTGCATCTCGTAGTGGCCACGTCCGGTGCGCTTGAGTCCGATGAAGAAGGTGGGGAAGCGCGTCACCCGCGCGAGCTCCTCCGGTCCCATGTAGAAGGCCGTGTCGCGGTTTAAGAAGCGCGTCCAGTGCATGTGTTCGCTCGCGGTCGGCTCCTGGTCGGCAACCATCGCCACCGCGCGCACGATACCGCGGCGCTTGATGATATCTGCGAGCAGGTCTTTTGCCGGCACCAGGCGGCTGCCGAAGCGCGTGCGCAGTTTTTTCATTTCGCGCTCCGCCCAACTGTCCACGAGCGGTTTATAGGCCGCATCGACCGGGTAACCGAGCTCGAGCGACAGCGCGAGCAGCATCCATTCCCAGTTGCACTGATGCGCGGCCACGAGCAGGAGCGACTGCCCCTGATCGAGCCGAGCGCGCGCGAGCTCCAGGTTCACGATGCGCACGCGCCGCCGGACTTCCGCGGGCGGCATGCTGGCGGCCTTAATGACCTCGATCAGCATCTGCGCGAAGGATAGGTAGTAACCGGCGATCACGGCGCGCAGCTGCGCCTCCCCGTAATCCGGAAATGCCTTGATCAGGTTCTCGCGCACCACGTGCAGGCGGTACGGGTACACGCGTACCGACAGCCAGCCGAGCAGACTCGCAAAACCATACAGGAGGCTAAACGGGATGCGCGCCAGGAGACGCACCCACCAGGCGGGCCGCGCCGGCGTCCCGCGCTCGGGGACTTCAGACTCGGTCGTGTTGGGCGCGGAGAGCTCGCTCAGCATTGCACCTAGTTAACCGCATGGGGCTGGGGACGGGCACCCGCCGGCGGGGGCTGCGCGGTGAGCACCCGGCCGAATTTCGGCGCGAGCCAGCGCTCGATGTCATCGATGACCGTGAAGCCGGCCGGCACGATGAGCAGCGTCAGCGCCGTGGAGGTGATGAGGCCGCCGATCACGGCGACCGCCATCGGCTGGCGAAATGCGGTGTCGCCTCCGAGCCCGATCGCAACCGGCATCATGCCCGCCACCATCGCCACCGTGGTCATGACGATCGGGCGGGCGCGCTTGTGGGTGGCCTCGAGGATCGCCGTCAGCCGGTCCTTGCCGGCGCGCATCTCTTCGATGGCGAAGTCCACCAGCAGGATCGCGTTCTTGGCGACGATGCCCATGAGCATGAGGAAGCCGATCATCGCGCCCAGGGAGAGCGCGTTGCCGGTGATCATGAGCGCGGCGACCGCACCGCCAAAGGACAGCAGCAGCGAGGAGAGAATCGTCACCGGCTGCAACACCCGTGCAAACAGCAACACCAGCACCGCAAACACCATGAGGATGCCGGTCACCATGGCGATCTCAAAATTCGTCATCAGCTCGTTCATGTATTTCGCCTGCCCCACATCCACCTGGTGCACGCCCGCGGGCAGGTTCTTCAGCGCCGGCAGCGCCTTGATCTTGTCCATGGCCGTGCCGAGCTCCACGCCGTTGAGGTCCGCGACGATCGACAGGCGGCGCGCCTGGTTGTAGCGGCGCACGCGGGTTGGGCCTTCACCGAAGGTGATGTCTGCCACCGCCTTCAGCGGCACCGCGCCCCCGGCGGCGGTCGGAACCGGCAGATTCTCGAGCGTTGCCAGATCCTTGCGGCTGTCTTCGCTCAGGCTCACACGGATCGGCACCTGCCGGTCCGCCAGGGAGAACTTGGCGCTGTTCTGGTCGAGCTCCCCGAGGGTGGCGATGCGGATCGTCTCGCTTAGGGAGGCGACCGTGACGCCGAGCTGGGAGGCGAGATCCAGGTGCGGGCGAATGAGGATCTCCGGGCGCGGCATGTCCCCGTCGATGCCCGCATCGCGCAGGATCGGCAGCTGGCGCATCTGATCGACCAGCTTGCGGGCGCTGGCCTCGACCAGCTGCGGGTTGTCCCCGGTGATGTAAATATTGACGTCGCGGCCGTTGCCGTTGCGATTGAAGTGGATGCGCGCGTCCGGAATGACGGCCAGATCCTTGATCACGCGGTCCTCGAAATGCCGCTGCGTCACCTTGCGCTGGCTCGGCGGTACGAGGTTGATCTCCATGGTCGCGGTGCGCACTTCGCCGAAGTCATCGCCGCCGATGTTCTCGACCACCGAGGCGACCTCGGGCTGACGAGCGATGATGCGGTAGGCCGCGGCGGACACGTTGGCCGTGTCCTCCAGGCGCGACCCCGGGGGCAGCTCGATGTTGAGCTCCGTGAAGCTGTCGTCCTCATCGGGAATGAACGCCTTTGGCACGAGGGCGATGCCGACGAGGGAGAGGACGAAGAACAGAGCGCCGGCGGCCAGCGTCATCCAGCGATGGCGCGTGACCCAGCGCACCGCACGCTGGTACCAGGCCATGATCGGCCCATCGGTGTGGGTCGCGATCGAATCGGACTTGAGAAGATAGGCGGCGAGCACCGGGGTGATCAGGCGCGCCACGAGCAGTGAGAAGAACACCGCCGCCGCCACCGTCAGGCCAAACTGCTTGAAGTACTGCCCGGTAACCCCGCCCATGAAGCTCACCGGCAGGAACACCGCGATGATGGTGGCGGAGCAGGCGACGACTGCGAGCCCGATCTCATCGGCCGCGTCGAGGGCGGCCTGGAAGCCGCCCTTGCCCATGCGCATGTGTCTGACGATGTTCTCGATCTCCACGATCGCATCGTCGACCAGCACACCGGCCACGAGGGACAGCGCGAGCAGGCTGATGGAGTTGAGTGTGAAGCCCATCCACTGCATGAACAAGAATGTCGGAATCGCCGAGAGCGGAATGGCGAGCGCGGAGATCAGTGTCGCGCGCACGTTACGCAGGAACAGGAACACGACCAGCACGGCGAGGATCGAGCCCTCGATCAGCGCGCTCATCGCCGAGTGGTAGGTTTTCTCGGTGTAGTCGGTGGTCGTGTACACCAGGTCGATCGTGACGTGCGGGTTCTCTTTGCGGATCTTGGCCAATTCCGCGTTCACCTCCTTCATCACGGTGACGTCGGAGGTGCCCTTGGCCTTCAGGAGCGTGAAGGTGGTCGCCGGCCGGCCGTTCAGGCGCGCCATGGAGCGGATCTCGCCCACGCTGTCCTTCACATTGGCGATGTCCGAGAGCCGCGCGTAGCGCCCGCCGGGCAGCATGATCTGCGTGTCGCCGAGCCCGTGTGCGCTGCCGGCCTCACCGAGCACACGGATCGCCTGCTCGCCGCCACCGACCTCCGCGCGGCCGCCCGGGGAGTCAAGGTTGAGGGTGCGCAGTTGCAGATTGACCTGCGCTGCCGTGACGCCGAGCGCCTGCATGCGCGCTGGATCGAGCTCCACGCGGATCTCGCGGCTGACGCCGCCACCGCGGGTCACCTGGGCGACGCCTTCGATGTTCAGCAGCCGCTTGCTGATGGCATTGTCGACGAACCAGGACAGCTCCTCGGGCGAGAGGGTGCTCGAGCTGACGGCGAAGGCGGCGACCTGGTTGCCGTCGGCGTCCATGCGCGTCACGGTGGGCTCCTGGATGCCCTGGGGCAGATCCACGCGCACCTTGGCGACCGCGTCGCGCACGTCCGCAATGGCCCGATCGATCGGCGTACCGATCGCAAACTCGATAAAGACGCGCGACTGCCCCTCGATCGCGAGCGATACGATGTTGTCGATGTTACCGACGCCTGCGACCGCCGCCTCGATCTTCTGCATGATCTGGGTTTCGATCTCCTGCGGCGAGGCGCCCGGCTGCGACACCAGCACTTCGACGCCCGGGAAGGAGATGTCCGGATTGAGCGTCTCGGGCAGGCGGTAAAACGACACGAGCCCCATAAAGAGGAGCACGGCGAACAGCACGACCGGGGTGACCGGGTGCCGGATCGCCCACGCTGACATGTTCTTCATGATCGACCCTACTTGGCTTTGGCGTCCCTCGGGGACGCGACCTGGACCTGTTCGCCATCGCGCAAGAATCCGCCGGCGGTGGCGACGACGCGCTCGTTGCCGGTGAGTCCCGCGCTGATGATCGCGCCGGCCTCGGTAACCCCGGAAACGCGCACGGGGTGGCGCTCAACCTTGTTGTCGGGGCTGACGATCAGCACATAACTGCCGTTGCTGTCAGCCAGGACCGCCGTCTGCGGCAGCACGGGGCGCTGCGCCTTGTCGACCGCAACCTCGGCACGTGCGAAGGCGCCGGGCCGCAGCGCCGGATCCGGCTGCAGCTTGATGCGGATGTCGCCCAAGCGCGTGGCCGGATCAATCACGGCCCCGAGGAGGCGCACCGTGCCGCTGAACGGGCGTGCGATGCCCGTCAGGTATACGGTCGCCGCCTGACCAATCTTGACCTGCGCGAGATCCTGTTCGGCGATCTGTCCGCGCATCTCAACTTCACCGCCGCTGGCGACGCGAAACAGTGCCGCGCCGCCCGGGGAGGCGATCTGTCCCACCTCGGTGCTGCGCGTGAGCACCGTGCCCTCAATCGGGGCACTGATGCGCGTGCGCTCGAGGCGCGCCTTGGCTTCCGCGAGCTGCGCGGCGACGACCTTGACGTTGGCCGCATCGGTGACCGCAGTGGCACGGCGCTTTTCGATGTCCTCGGCGGACAGCGCGCCGGCGGCCTCGACGCCCAGGGCCCGCTTGTACTCCGCGGCCGACAACGCCGCCTGCGCCTGCGCCTGCTCGAGCGAGGCTGCCAGGCGATTCGCCTGCTGTATGAGCACCGAGTCGTCGATCTTGGCAAGGATCTGGCCGCGCTTTACGTGATCGCCCGCTTCGACGTACACCGCCACGATGCGCCCGGTATCCCCTTCGTTGGCGATCGGCATGTCGTAGCGGGCCGCGATGGCCCCGGTAAAGGAGACGCTCGAGGTCACCGGCTGCAACACCGGTACGATGACGCTGATCAGCGGGACGGCGCCGCGATCCGCCAGCGTTGACTGCGCAGACTTGCCCGTGCCTCCGAAGAGCTTCCAGGCGACGAGCACGACCAGCAGCAGCACCGCGAGGGCACCCAGGGTCCACATGAGGCGCGCGCGCGAGCGTGACCCGGCCGACGTCATCGCCGGCACCGGCGCCGGCCGCGGCTCGGCCAGGCGCTCGATGCCCGTACGCTCGCGTCCGATCCACGCGATCGGCTCACTTTCGGTCGCGGTCGGCTCGGGAATCGGTTCAAGGTTCGTGCCCACAGCTTCTTCCTTTGCTGGCGGCCGACAGGTGAGCCGGCCAGTTCCCATCACCGGGGAGTTTAAACGCCCCATCGGCAATCTTCCGTGGCGAAGCGCCAGGCAGACGCAGACACTCGACGGGCCGATAAACCGGGTCCCGCGGGTGGTGCCGGGGAATAGACCCGTTAACCTGTAAACGCCTGACTCGACGGCTTCCCGCCCGGGGTCGCCCAAGCCGCCCATTATCCCGAAGATTCGGCGGGGTAGTCAAAGCCCGTCAACCCTCCGAAGCAACTACACGGCTGCTTTCCTGGCAGCCGAACGCCGCTTCGGGTGCTCCTGTAAGAAATCGGCAACAAACCGATGACACAGCCCCGGATGCTGGCCGCAGGCCTCGTAGTCGGTCCTCGTAAACTTGAACACGATCTCCCCGGCGCCGTATAGGGAACCTGCAGGGGGCAACGCCCTCAAGTGGTTCTCGGAAACGCGGTCTGTCTGCCGGGCTAACAGCCGCGGGGGTCGGCGCCGTCGTCGTGCTGACGGTGATTCCCACCGCGAACATGTGAAGTCGGGCAGCTACGAGCAGGCAGACTTCACCTTCGTACTGATGCGGGGGATGGAGGTCGTGGTGCTGTCGTTGTTCTTGATCCGACCGCCCCTGGCCGCCATTGTCGCAACGGTTAAGGGCGCCGTGAGTCCTATCAGCGGTTCTGGTCGCGTCCGGCGGGTTGATGGCGGTGAGCGTTACCGCGAGTTCTGACTCCTCCTAAGCCGGCAGACTAACTCCACGGTGGCGTTGGCACAGAGCATTCGGTGAATGCTCGTCGAGCAGTCGGGCGCCTTGTTCACCGACGCGCTTGAACTCACTGGCTAGTGACCTCAACTCACTTCTGAGTCGGCCGAGGCGCCCGTGCCGCAGGGCATGTTGGTGTGGGAACGCCTGGCACTTAGCGTGTCGCTGCAAGGTAACACTCGGGCGAATTGAAGTTGGATTTTCGCGCGCGTAGCATCGCGCTCGCTTAGAACATACCAACAGGTCTTCGCAAGTAACAACAAGCCGGCGCAGGGAGATAGCCGACGGCTGCGCTTCCTGCCCCGTTCGTGCTCCCGTCTAAAAAGGAGAAGCAACATGACATCGCGCATGGCAGGACGGTTTTTCGCCCTGGTTTTACTGCTTGCACCATTCGCGGCAACGGCAGATGACAAGGGCAAGGACAACTTCCCGTTTCTCGAAGCCACAGTGGCTCAGCTTCAGGCCGAGATGGCTGCCGGGCGCCTGACGTCCGAGCAACTCACCGGCGCGTATATCCAGCGCATCCAGCAGTTCGACCAGGCAACCAAGAACAGTCTGGGAGTCAACGCGCTCATCGAGTTGAACCCGGACGCGCTGGCGATCGCCCGGCAGGCGGATGCCCTGCGGCGCCAGGGCAAGGTGCTCGGTCCGCTGCACGGTATCCCGGTGCTCCTGAAGGCCAACATCGACACGGGCGATAAAATGCAGACCACCGCAGGGTCGCTCGCGCTGCAGGGCACTCCTGCGCTGCAGGATTCAACCGTGGCCGCCAACCTACGGGCAGGCGGCGCCGTGATCCTCGGCAAGACCAACCTGTCGGAATGGGCAAATTTCCGCTCGTTCGAGTCCGTCAGTGGCTGGTCTGCTGTCGGCGGTCAGACTCATAACCCCTATGGGCTCGATCGCAACCCGTGCGGTTCAAGTGCCGGCTCGGGCGCCGCGGAGTCTGCCAACTTCACGACTCTGTCTTTGGGCACTGAGACCGACGGCAGCATCGTGTGTCCGGCGAACGCCAACAACGTGGTCGGCATCAAACCCACGGTCGGCCTCACCAGTCGCGCGGGCGTCGTGCCCATCTCGCACACACAGGACACGGTGGGCCCGCACGGGCGCACCGTTGCGGACGCGGCGACCGCGTTGGGCGTGATTCAGAGCCGCACGTTCGACGGTCGCGACGCGGCCACCGGCGGCGTGCCGCTGGGGTGGCAGGGCCGGTTTACCCGGCCGACGAGCATCCCGACCGACTACACAAAGTTCCTCAATCCCAATGGCCTCAGAGGTACACGTCTTGGCCTGGTGAGGGCTCCGATAGGGTTCAACAGCGCGCCGCAGCAGGTGATCGACGCGTTCAATGACGTACTGACGGCGATGCAGGCCGCGGGTGCGACCATTGTCGACCTCGACGCTGCAGGCTTCACCTTCCCGCCGGCGAGTGGCGAGACGCTGGTGCTGGAGTTCGACTTCAAGGGCGACGTGCAGAGCTATTTCGCAACCCGCATAGGTGTGCCCGTGGCGAGGGGAACCCTGCAGGATGCCATCAACTTCAACAACAACAATGCCGACGCCGAGATGCCGTTCTGGGGTCAGGACATCTTCACCGAGGCGCAGGCGCTGCTGCCGGGGGCCGACACCCCACAGACCGACCCCAATCTCGGCGTGCCGGTCGGAACGACGTACAACCAGGCGCTGGCGATTGATCAGACCGCGGTCGTAAACGGCATCGATGCCGCGCTCGCGCAGTTCCAACTCGACGCCGTGATCGCACCGACGGACAACCCGGCTTGGTCGACCGACCTGCTGTACGGCGATCACTTCGTCTTCGGCAGCTCGGGTCTCGGCGCTCCGGGAGGCTATCCGTACGTACAAGTGCCGGCAGCGGAAGTGTTCGGGATTCCGTTTGGCCTCACCTTCTTCGGCACGGCATTCAGCGAGCCGAAGCTGATCACGCTGGCGTCCGGGTTCGAGGCGGTAACCCAGGCGCGGATCAAGAACCTGCCGAAGCTCACTCCCACGATTCCGGACGACCACATCGCGGGTGAGCCGCTGAAGGTTCCGCACGGCAAGCGTTCGAAGGATTGGCGCCCACGCCATCTATAGATGTAGAGGAGCGGGTGATCGAGTAAGGAGGGCCGGCGCTGGCCGCGCTGGTCCTCCCTTTTTTTGTCGGCAGCAGCCGAGCTCCCGCGGGCAACAGTGAGGAGGAGGCCGCTCGAGGCGAGGCGGCCTGCGCCAGGGGTTTATCTAGGGCTGGCCGTAAACGCTGCGAACCAGTTGCAGCGCATGCTGTTCGATCACCTCTCGGGTGATCTGGTCAACGGGGTAAGCGGTCTGCTTGGCGCCCGGGATCGCGTACTTGAACGTCACGTTCATGGGGCCTGGGCTGGGAATGATGCTCAGCTGTGGGTGCTCGTGTCCGCGCACATTAAGCGGCATGCCGGGGATGGGAACGGTGAGCGACAAACCGCCGCCGGCGAGTTCGCCGAATTGGGCACCCACGCCGCGGGTGGCGAGCTTTTGGACAATCTCAGTCAACAGGGGCTTGACGAGCCCGTTGCGGCAGGCCTCCCATGCCTTCGCGAAAGCCGCGGCGGCGGCCTGGCTGTCGGCCTGCCTCTGCTTGGCCGCATCATCGGCTGCGCGGTGAGCGCCCACGATGCTGTCGAGCTCCGAGTCGAAGTCCTTGCTCATGCGCGCCCCCAAGTGTTGGTGCCGACTCTCGGACTCGAACCGAGGACCTATTCATTACGAATGAATTGCTCTACCAGCTGAGCTAAGTCGGCGCTCCGGAGTACTACCGCTCGTTACCACCAGCGCATTCCTGCGCTGAGTCAACCACTGGATGTGTAGCGTTTCCGTGCGAAATCACAGCACTGGGCCGCAGATACTACGAATGTGCAGCTCTACCCACTGAGCCATCCCGGCTTCCGCTACGGGAAGCCGCGGATTCTACATTTTTCTACGCAGTCTGATCACCAGATCGATCCCCGCCACCTCGGTCCCGGGAGGCGGGACGGGCAGGCGGCTGAACTCCACGGCGGGCACCGGCACGTCGATCAGGGCCCCGGTGGAGAGGTCGTGGAAGTGATAGTGCGGGTCCACGTTGGAGTCGAACCAGGCGCGCGAGCCGTCCACGGACAGCTGCCGGATCAGGCCATGGCCGGCGAAGAGGTTCAGGGTGTTGTACACGGTCGCCTTGGACACACGCGCTCCGGCGGTGCGCAGGCTCGCGAGTATCTGCTCCGCGGAGAGGTGCTGGGGCGAGGACAGGAGGAGCGAGGCGATCCTGGCGCGCTGGGCCGTGGGTCGGATCCCGCAGTCGCTGAGGCGTCGCTCGGTGTGCTGGGCGTCGGCGTTTTGCGCCGGGGAACTCAATTGCATAGCCGTCATTATACGGTCATATATCAGATAATACATACCTGCCGATCGATCCCATACCCGCCCTCAGGCCTGGGCAAGCTTGCCCTGCAGGTGCTGGGCGAGCTCGGCGATGGTGGGGAAGTCGAAGAGCTCGGTTAAGTCCACCTGGCCGGGGAATTCGCGATCGATCTGCTCGTGGATCTCGATGAGCTTGAGGGAACTGGCGCCCACCTCGAAGAGATTGTCGTGGATGTCGACCCGCTTGCCGGCGAGCGCGGTGTCACAGATGCTCTTGAGCTTCTGCTCGATCTCGTTGCGCGAGCCGGTTTCGGGGCCGCGCAGCGCGGCGCGCAGCGCGGCAAGCTGCGCCAGCTCGCCCGCAAACTCACCCGCGACATAGCTTTCCTCCAGCAGGTGCCGCTGCACCTTGCCGCTCGTGGTCTTGGGGATGCGCTTGACCGGGATCACCTCTGTGACCTCAAGACCGGTCTGCTCGTTCACGAGGCGCGCCACCTGTGTTGCGAGCGGCAGAAATTCCTCCATGCCCCCGCGGTGGAGCACGAACACCACCAGCTGCTCGGTCTGCTCCCCCGGCAGGCGCACGCCCGCGGCCACCACTTTGCCCAGTTCCAGTCCCGGGGCGCGCTGCGCGATCGCCTCCAGATCGTGCGGGTAGTAGTTCTGCCCGTTGACGAAGATGATCTCCTTGGCACGCCCGGAGATGTACAGATCCCCGCCGTGGATGAGCCCCAGGTCCCCGGTGCGCAGCCAGCCGTCCGCGGTGAAGGCGGCGGCGTTGGCCGCCGCGTCTTCAAAATAGCCGCGCGTCACGTTCTCGCCCGTCATGTGCACGTGACCGATACGCCCCTCGGGCAGCTCCCGATCGGCATCGTCCGCGATGCGCACGCGGCAGAAGGGGATGGCCTTACCCTCCGAGACCAAGAGCACCGCATCGCGTTCGCCTGGCGCCACCGGCTCGACCGGGTCACCGGGGTTCATGTGATGACGGTTGAGGGCGAGCGTGCGCAGCGGCGCACCGGGCGGCGGGAAGCTCACCGCCAGCGACGCCTCCGCCAAGCCGTACACCGGGTACATGCTGTTGCGCGCGAGCCGCGCGGGGGCGAGTCGGGTCAGGAACTCCTCGCACAGCTCCACCGAGATGGGCTCAGCGCCGTTGAAGATCAGACGCACGGCGGACAGGTCCAGTCCCTCCGGAGCGCGCTCGCCGAGCACCTTCAGGTAGTGCTTGTAGCCGAAATTCGGCGAGCACAGGATCGTGGCGCGTACGCGCGAGGCGAACGACAGCCACAACAGCGGCCGGCGCACGAATAGCTCCGTCGGCATGAGGTGCGTATGCACCCGGTTGGCAAACATGACGAGGTGAAAGCCGATCAGTCCCATGTCGTGCGTGAGGGGCATCCACGAAAGACTCACATCGTGCTCGTTGAAGCCACACACCGCGGTGGATCCGCGCGTGTTGGCGAGCAGGTTGCCGTGGGTGAGCACGACCCCCTTCGGTTCACTCGTGGAGCCGGAGGAGAACTGGATGAAGGCCGTGTCGCTCGCGGCCACCTTCTGCACGCTGCCGGGGCGCGAGACGTCATCGAGGTTATCCACCAGGAAAGTGCGCGCCCTGAGCCTCTCGAACAGCCGCGTCTCACCGACCTGGGCGGCGAACGTGCCGATGCGCTCGAGCGAGCGGCGCTCGGTATAGAGGTAGGGCTGGCCGAGGCGGTGTGCGATACGCAGCAGCTTGTGACGATGCTCGTCGCTGATCCCGAGCGCGACCGGCACCGGCACGATGCCGCCGAGGATGGCCGCCCAGAAGACGTCGATGAACTGCTCGTTGTTGCCGAGGAACACGATCAGCTTGTCGCCGCGGCGCGCGCCCAGGCGCTGCAAGTGGTACAGGATGCCCAGCGCGCGCTCGTAGAGCTCCGCAAACGATACGGTGTGGGTGTCGTTTTCCGCTTCCAGGTAGGTGAGGTCGCGGGCAAAGCTGCGGTTCGCTTCGATCAATTCGATGAGGGTCGTGGCGTTCGCGCTCACCGTCGTTCCAGTCTCATGTGCAGCGGGTAGCGCGTGCGCAGGTTGATCTGCGCTTCCAGCTCGAGCGGTTTCTCGGGTACGTACGTGAGGCGGTAGCGGCGTGCGACCAGGTACAGGTGCATCAACATCTCGTAGAGCGCGAGCGTCTCGCCGATGCAGTGACGCGGACCGGCGGCAAAGGGCATGTAGGCGAAGCGCGAGCGGGCAGCCTCGTGCTCAGGCGCGAAGCGCTCGGGCCAGAAGCGCTCCGGCTCCTGCCAGAACTCCGGGTGGCGGTGCAGCAGGTAAAGCGGCAGCAGCACGTTGGTGTTGGCCGGCACCGGGTAGCCCCCGAGCACGTCCGGCTCGATCGTGCGCCGCGACAGCAGCCAGCCGGGTGGGTAGAGGCGCAGCGCCTCATTCACGACCTGCTGGGCGTAGGTGAGTCCCTCCATCTGCGCCAGACTCGGGCTGTCAATTTCGGCGCTGGCGTCGATCTCGGCGTGCAGCCGCGCGGTGACCTGCGGGTGCTGCGAGAGCAGATACCAGGTCCAGTTAAGGCCGCTCGCGGTGGTCTCGTGGCCGGCGACGATGAGCGTCATGACCTCATCGATCAGCTCGCGCTCGGCCATCGGGGCGCCGGAATCCTTGTCGCGCGCGCTCATGAGCATCGCCAGGAAATCAAAATGCTCCGTGCCTTGCGCGCGCCGGCGGGCGAGCAGCTGCGCGACGAGCTTCGAGAGCGAGCGGAACTTGAAGGCGAACTGCAGGTTGCGGCCCGACTCCTTGGTGATTACCTCGAAGGGATTGCCGCCCGGCTGCTGCGCCAGCCGGTCCAGATCGGTACCGAAGATCGAGCGCAGCACGATCTCGAGCGTGAGCTCGCTCATCTCGTCGGTGAGGTTCACCAGCTCGCCGCGCGCGGTGAGTTGCTCCCAGCGGGCGATGAAGCGCGCGTTGGCCGCGGCGATGACCTCGGCGAACTGCGTGACCACGCGCCGGTGAAAGAAGGGCTGCATCATGTAGCGCTGGCGCTTCCACAGCTCCCCCTCGCTTGTCATGATCCCCTTGCCGAGCAGGATCTTGACCCGGTCGAGGCCGACGCCCTTGGTGTAATTGCGATGGTTGGAGACCAGCACCCGCTTGACGTCATCCGGGTGATGGATGACATAGGTATAAGATCCGCGTGCCGGAACGAACACGCGGTACGTGTCCCCATGACGGGCGAACAACTCGACCATGCGCTCCAGGGAATCCTCCGTGGAGCCGACATCGAATTGCAGTTCAGCCTCGGGAGGCTCGGTCTTCGCGGGCGCGGCGGCGGTCATGCAAGCTGTTGAAAGCCAAACTTTAATCTTATATCACACCGACCTGCGCGGTCAGTGGCCGGAAGAGAGGGCTCGGGCGCTCGCGCGGCGTCTGCCGTATCTGAAGCGTCTTGCAGTGTCTGGCCGTTCCGCGCGTGCGCAGGCAACGGTTGCGGGCGTGGCGCTTGCGCTCGCAGCACTCACGCGTGCCCTCGGCCGTGAGGTGCTGCCGTCGGAGCTGAGGTTCGCGTTCGAGGAGAAACCGCGGCTCGCCGCGGCGGCGGACAGCGCGCGCGCGCCTGCGGACTTCAGCATCGCGCACTCGGGTCCCTGGGTGGGCTGCGCGGCGCTGCGCGGCGGACGGGTCGGTCTTGATGTGGAGCTCGACAGCGAGGCGCGTCTTGCCGACTGGGTGGCGCGCGAGGCGGTGGTGAAGGCGGCAGGTCTCGGCATGCGCGCCGTGAAGGAGGTCGAGCTGAACGGCGCTGGCGCGCGCTGTCGCGGCGAGCACTGGCACGCGCTCCGTCTCGATCAATTCCCGGGCGCCGCCGCGTGCGTCATGACGAGTGTAGCGGTGCTGGCCGTGGAGGCGCGGCAGGTGCCGCTTGCGGAGTTGTTTGCGCCATGAGTGCCGACGATGAGCCTGAGCTGAAAAACACCATCTACCGCACGCACACGCGTTCGGGGCGACGCATGACTCCAGCGCGCCGTTTGCTGTATCGGATGGCAGTGCCGCTCGGCTACGGGATCATCCGCCTGTGGTGGCGCACCGCGCGCGTCGTGGGCGTGCTCGGCGTGGAGCATCTGGAGGCGGCGCTCAAACGCGCGCCCTCACTCGTGCCGTGCTACTGGCACCAGCATCAGCTGTACTGCGGCAAGTTCCTGCTCGAGCAGCGCGCGCGCGGACTCACCGTGGGGTGGCTCATCAGTCCCTCGGTCGATGGGGAGCTCGGCGCGATGTTGGTGCGGCGCGTGGGCGGCGCGGTCATCCGCGGCTCCTCGACCCACACCGGTGCGCGCGCACTGCGCGATTACTACCAGGCCCTGGTCAAGGACAACGTCTCCCCGGTCATCACCCCCGATGGCCCGCGCGGGCCGCGCTTCAAGTTCAAGCCCGGCGCGCTGCTGCTCGCGCAGATGTCCGGACGCGCGATCCTGCCGATGGCCTATGCTGCCTCGCGCGCCTGGCTGATCAAGTGGGACAAGTTCGTGATCCCGATGCCCTTCGCGCGCATCGTCATCGCCATCGGCGAGCCGTGCTACGTGGCGCGGGTCACCGACGCGGCCACGCTGGAGAGCCTGGAGCGGCAACTCGAGGGGCGCCTCAAGGCCCTCTTCGTGAGCGCGCGCGAGGCGCTGCAGCGTCGGGCCTCGCGGAAGGCCTGAAGCGTCGGATAACGAGCGCGCGCCGAGGCGCCGGGCGCGCGCGGCAGCCGTGCCGGCGGCGGATTCTGTCAAGTCAGGTAAAGCGTGGGCGAACAGTACCTTAGCTTGTGTTCCTGATTCAGTGTGCGAGAATCCTGCGCAAGCGCCTAATAAATCGTGCTGACGGGTCTTCAACTCCGTGACGGGACGCCGCGTCAGGAGGCGAGACAAATGGTTACGCTGCGCGACGTTTCGTGGGAGGTCACGGCTAAATGACGACTCCGCCGCCGGATAAGCCGGCGGACTTTACTGCCTCGGACATTCTCTCGGCTGATGCCTGGACCGGACGCACGCCCAAGCCCGTGCTCGGCATGGACGTCGTCTGCACCAAGATCGCGGTGGACTTCCAGAACATGCGCCGCGAGTCCGTCGACGAATGCTTGCGTCGCAATCTGGAGCTGCTGCGCGGGGCGAGCGGCGCTGACTGCGCCTTCCTCGCAGCCCTCACCGCCGATGCCCCGCTGTTCACGGACGTGCGCTGTGCGCGCAGTGCGTTTGCGCAGTGCCGCCCCGAGGCCCTGAGCGGCACGCCGCTCGAAGCCTTCCCCTGGCTGCGCGGGCGCCTGGAGCATCTGCGGCTCTCGGAGCTGCGCGATACGAGCAGTCCGCGCAAGGAGCAGGCCGCCGAAGCGGCACGCTTTGCGGAGCTGCACATCGGCTCGGCGCTGCTCGTGACGCTGCGCGTGCAGGGCAAGCCGGCCGGGTTCCTGGGACTGGCGCACACGCTGCCGCGCGGCGCCTGGGATGTGAACCAGCAGCTGCTGATGAAACTCATCGGCACGAGTCTCGCCACCGGCCTTGAGCGGATCCGCATCGAGGCGCGGCTCGCCAAGCTCGAGGAACGCACCAATCTCTTCCAGGCCGCGGCTAACGACGGCTTATGGGACTTCGACGTCGAGAGCAACGAGGTGTATTTTTCGCCGCGCTGGAAGGCGATGCTCGGCTACGGTGATGAGGACATGCGCGGCTCGCCCGACTGGCGCAGCCTCGTGCACCCGGATGATCTGGCGCGCGTGCAGGCCGCGATCCGCGATCACGTCGCGGGCAAGACACCGATTTTCGAGAGCACCCACCGCATGCGCCACCGCAACGGCGAGTGGCGCTGGGTCATCAGCCGCGCCACGGCGCGCGTCGACAAGCACGGCCGGCTCTTGCGCCTGGTGGGCGTCGAGCTCGACATCACCGAGCGCAAGCTCTACGAAGAGGCGCTGTTCCGCGAGAAGGAGAGCGCGCAGATCACGCTGCAGTCGATCGGCGATGGCGTCATCACCACCGATGCCAGCTCGACCATCGACTACATCAACCCGGTGGCCGAAGAGCTCACCGGCTGGCGCCTCGAGGATGCGATGGGCCGCCCGGTGGAGGAGATCTTCCGCGCCTTCCACGAGGAGACCTGCGAACCGCTCGAGAATCCGCTGTCGGTGGCGATTCGCCGCATCCGCCCGATCAAGTCGGTGCGCCCCATGCTGCTCATCCGCCGCGACGGCAACGAGCTGTACGTCGAGAGCACCGCGGCCCCGATCCGCGACGGTCACGGGCACGTCGCCGGCGGCGTGCTGGTGTTCCACGACGTGAGCGAGTCGCGCGAGCTGAACCGGCGCCTCTCCTACCACGCAAGCCACGACCTGCTCACAGGTCTCGTCAACCGCCGCGAGTTCGAGAGCCGCCTCGAGCGGGCGCTGAAGAGCGCCAAGGCGCGCGAGGCCTCCTACGCGCTGTGCTACCTCGACATCGACCAGTTCAAGATCGTGAACGATACCTGCGGCCACGGTGCGGGCGACGCCCTCCTGGGTCAGGTGGGGGCGCTCCTGAAATCCAAGGTGCGCTGGCGCGACACGCTCTCGCGTCTGGGCGGGGACGAATTCGGCGTGCTGCTGGAGAGCTGCTCGCTCGATGAGGCCATGCGCACCGCCGAGACGCTGCGCGAGGGCGTGCGTAACTTTCGCTTCACCTGGGAAGATCGTGTGTTCCGTCTGGGCGCCAGCATCGGGGTGGTGCCGATCACGGCCGACAACGAGGACGTCGCCTCCATTCTCTCGGCGGCCGATTCCGCCTGCGCCGCAGCCAAAGAGGGCGGGCGCAACCGCGTGCACAGCTTCGCCGAGAACGACATCGAGCTCATGCGCCGCCGGCGCGAGATGCAGTGGGCGGCGCGCATCAACGCCGCGCTCGAGGAGGGACGCTTTGAGCTCTACCGCATGGCGATTCAGCCGCTGCAGCGTGTCGAGGTCGGTGCGCACTACGAGCTGTTGCTGCGCCTGAAGGATGAGACCGGGCGCATCGTCGCACCCAATGACTTCATCGCCGCCGCCGAGCGCTACGGCATCACGCCTGCGATCGACCGCTGGGTGATCGAGAACGCCTTCCGCTGGCTGGTCTCCGAGGCGGATGAGCGTGAGAAACTCTTGCGCTGCTCGATCAATCTGTCGGGCCAGAGCCTGGGCGATGACAAGTTCCTGCCGTTCGTGATCGATCAGTTCCACCGCAGCGGCCTGGATGCCTCCAAGATCTGCTTCGAGATCACCGAAACAGCCGCGGTCGCAAGCTTCTCGCAGGCCAACCGTTTCATCCAGGCACTCAAGGAACTCGGCTGCAAGTTCGCGCTCGATGACTTTGGCACCGGACTGTCCTCGTTCGGCTACCTCAAGCACTTCCCGGTGGATTACCTGAAGATCGACGGCAGCTTCGTGCGCGAGATCCTGCGCGACCCGATCGACCGGGAGATGGTGCGCTCGATCAACGAGATCGGGCACCTCACCGGCAAGCAGACCATCGCCGAATTCGCCGAGAACGCCGAGATCATCCAGATGCTCACGAGCCTCGGGGTGGACTACGCGCAAGGCTACGGCGTCGCGCAGCCACAGCGTGTGGTGAAGTCCGCGGTCGCCTAGCCCGCCTACGCAGCGCGCCGCGCTAGCCGCCGCTGAATTCCAGCCGCATCGAAAGATCCACCGCCCGCACGTGCTTGGTGAGGGCACCCACCGAGACGTAGTCCACGCCGGTGGCTGCGATCGCGCGCACCGTCTCAAGCGACACGCTGCCCGAGGCCTCGAGCTTTACATGGGCACGACGCGCATTTTTCAGCGCCACGGCGCTGCGCATATCGGTCAGGCTGAACTCATCGAGCATGATGATGTCGGGGCCTGCGGCGAGGGCCTCCGCGAGCTCCTGCAGCGACTCGACCTCGACCTCCACGGCCACCTTGGGCTCGCTCAAGCGCGCCGCCTCGATCGCCGCGGTAATGGAGCCGGCGGCGGCGATGTGATTTTCCTTGATGAGGATCTGGTCAAAAAGACCCATGCGGTGATTGTCGGCGCCGCCGCAGCGCACGGCGTATTTCTGCGCGGTGCGCAGCCCGGGGACGGTCTTGCGCGTATCGAGGATGCGACAGCCGGTACCGGCGACCGCATCGACGTAGGCTCGCGCGAGCGTCGCGGTGCCGGACAGCAGCTGCAGGAAGTTCAGCGCCGTGCGCTCACCGGTGAGTACCGCGCGCGCAGGACCCGCGATCTCGAGCACCACCTGGTCCGCGACGAGGCGCGCGCCGTCGTGGGCGTGCCAGGTGAGCCGCACGAGCGGATCCAGGCGCCGGAAGGTCTCATCGGCCCACGCTTGCCCGCACAACACCGCCGCCTCGCGCGTGATGACGCGGCCGCGCACGCGCTGCGCGGCCGGCACCAGGGCCGCCGTGACGTCGCCCCGGCCGATATCCTCGGCTAGCGCCGTCTCGACCTGTCGGCCAAGATCGCTCGGAAGCTCGGGCACTACTTGATGAATGGCAGACCGTGGCTCTGCGCCGCCATGCACATGAGCATCGGGATTGAGAGCACGAAGTTCACGCGCGAGGCCATGCCGGCAGCTTTGCGCGCGCGCGCCTTCTGCTCATCGGTGGCCGCGACGATGCCAAGGATCTTCTTCTGGTTCGGCCAGATGATCCCCCAGACGTTCAGCAGCATGATCGTGCCGAGCCAGGCGCCGATGCCGATGATCACGTAGGGGCTTTGCAGGGTGAAGGCGAGCACGAAAGCCCCCAGCTTGACCAAGAGCCACGCACCTCCGAGCCACGTCGCCAGCGCCGCCCAGCGAAACCAGAAGAGCGCTCGCGGCGCCACGTACTTGGTGACGCCCGCGCCGCCCGGTCCGCCTTTGTCGGCCGCCGCGTCCGCGAGGGCCGGGGTCTGGGCGACGTTGAAGTAGTAGAGGAGGCCGATCCAGAACACGCCGGCGACGATGTGGAACCAGCGCGCCAGGCCCAGCTCGTTGAAATGCGTACCACCGAGGAACACCGCCAGGAGTAGCGCGAGGATGATCCCGAGGATGAGGGATTGACGGTGGTTATTCAGGGGATTCATGGCTTTAAGCCTCCAAGTTCTTGTTTCTATGGGCCTGGGCGGATCCGACAGCGGTTTGAAGAATAGGCGAGGCACCCCCATAATTCAACGGACGCTCAACTGGTGGCGGTGGCGCTTAAGGGATCGTGAACGCGGCTGAAGGAAAGCTCGCGGAGCGCCAGGAACGCCCGCCGTCCCCGTGTATCAACGTGTGCAGCCTCGATGCGCGCGGGCTGTGCATCGGGTGTCTGCGCTCGGGAGATGAGATCGCCCGCTGGATGGGGATGAGCGCTGAGGAACAATGGCGGCTGCTGGATGAGCTCAAGCGGCGGCGCAACCTTACCAAGTAGGTGACTCGATGGACGTGGTGCAGAGAATCAGGACGGAACTCGATGCGAGCCCGGTGGTGCTTTTCATGAAGGGCACGCCGGACTTTCCCCAGTGCGGGTTCTCCGCGCAGACGGTCGCCGCGCTGCGTGCCGTGGGCGCGCAGTTCAAGTCCGTGAATATCTTCGAAGAGCCGGAGCTGCGCGAAGCGCTCAAGCGCTATTCGAACTGGCCGACTTACCCACAGCTGTATGTGAAGGGGGAGTTGGTGGGCGGCTGCGACATCGCGCTCGAGATGTACAAGAGCGGCGAGCTGAAGAAGCTGCTCGCCGAAGCGGGCGCGGCGAAGTAAAGCGCCACCTGCGCGGGCGTGCGCCGCTAGAGCGGCGCCGGCAGGTCCGTTTCCGTCTCGGCGGCCTCCCCAACGCCCGTCCAGCCCAGAGCACGCGCGCGCTCTTCGGCCGCCTGGTGACTGTCGCGCAGGCGGTTGCACACCAGACAGAAGATGTCCGCGCTGCGCTCGGCGTCATAGCGCGCGCTGTGTGCGCTACCCGCGTCCCACACAAGTCCGGCCACCGTCACCGCCTTGGCGAGCACCGTCTGCCCGAGCGCAGCCCCTGCGAGCGTGGCGGTGTCAAAGCACGAGAAGGGGTGGAAGGGATTGCGCTTCACGTCGGCACGCGCCACGGCGGCGTTCAGGAAGCCCAGATCAAAGGCCGCGTTGTGGCCGACCAGGATCGCGCGGCGGCAGCCGTAGGCGCGCACCGCGTGGCGGATTTCGCGGAAGATGCGCTGCAGCGCGTCGCGCTCCGGCAGCGCCGGTCGCAAGGGATGGTGCGGATCGATGCCGGTGACCGAGAGCGACAACGGATCGAGGCGGGCGCCCTCGAAGGGCTTCACGTGATAATCATGCGTGGCACCGCGCCTGAGCGCGCCGTCGGCGTCCATGTCGATGAGGGTCGCCGCGATCTCGAGCAGGGCATCGGTGGCGGCGTGAAAGCCGCCGGTTTCCACATCGATCGCGACCGGCAGATAGCCGCGGAAGCGCCGTGACATGAGCGCCGCCGCGGCCGCCTGCGGCACGCTCTCGCTCTCGGGTGGCTCCCTGCTGCTCATACGCGGGGCTTCAGGCTGCCAGGCGCCAGGGCACCGACTCGCCCGCGCGCAGCGGCACAAGTACGTCGGCGCCGAAGGGATAGTGCGCGGGCACCTGCCAGGCTTGCCTGACCAGGGTGAGTTGCTCGCGATTGCGCGGCAGACGGTAAAAGTCCGCGCCGTGAAAGGCGGCGAACGCCTCGAGTTTTTCCAGCGCGCCGGCCGCTTCGAAGGCCTCCGCGTACAGCTCGAGCGCGGCGTGCGCCGAGAAGATGCCGGCGCAGCCGCAGGCGCTCTCCTTCGCAGCCCGCCCATGCGGGGCGCTGTCGGTGCCGAGAAAGATGCGCGGCGTGCCGGTGGCAACCGCCTCGAGCAGCGCGGCCCGATGCGTCTCCTCCTTGAGCACCGGCAGACAGTAGTGATGCGGCCGCAGGCCGCCGCTGAAGAGCGCGTTGCGGTTCATGAGCAGGTGCTGCGGCGTCACGGTGGCGGCGATGCCTTCGCGTGCGCCGAGCACGAACTGCACCGCCGCGCGCGTGGTGATGTGCTCGAACACGATGCGCAGCTGCGGGTGCCGCTCAGTGAGGGGCGCCAGCACGCGCTCGATGAAGCGGGCTTCGCGGTCAAACACGTCCACCGCCGGATCGGTGACTTCCCCGTGCACCTGCAGCACGAGCCCCACCTCCGCCATGCGCGCGAGTACCCCATCGAGGCGGGCGAGATCGGTCACGCCACTGTCCGCGTGCGTCGTGGCACCGGCCGGGTACAGCTTCACCCCATGGACGAACCCGCTCGCCTTGGCGCTCACGATCTCTTCGGCCGCGGTGTGATCGGTGAGATAGAGCGTCATCAGGGGCTCAAAGTGTGCACCGACCGGCAGCGCGGCCAGGATGCGTGCGCGGTAGGCGCGCGCCTGCTCGGTCGTCGTGACCGGGGGCACAAGGTTCGGCATGACGATGGCGCGCGCAAAGCGCGCCGCGCTGTAGGGCAGCACGGCCGCCAGCGCCACCCCGTCGCGCAGGTGCAGGTGCCAGTCATCCGGACGCGTGAGGCGCAGGCTCGTCACCTCAGGGCTTCTCCGGCGCGCCGAACACATCCTGTCGCAGCAGCAGCTCGAGCGCGAAGCGCACGCCAAAGCCGGTGATGTCCGTGCTCACGTGCGCGAGCCCCCCGGTGCGCGTCGCGGCGGCCAGATCCACGTGCGCCCAGGGGATGTCGGCGGGCACGAAGCGTGACAGGAAGCGCGTCGCGAGTATGTGATCGCCCTTACCCTCAACGGCACACTGCACGACGTCGGCCACCTTGCTCTCGATGTCGGCGTCGAAGTCCTCCTCGAAGGGGAAGTTCCACACGCGCTCGCCACTCAGGCGTCCGGCCTCGAGGAGTGCGGACACGAGGCGCGCGCGGTTGGTGAACACGCCACTCATGCGCTCGGTGAGGGCGTAGACACACGCACCGGTTAGGGTGGCGAAGTCAATCATGAAGCGCGGGCGCGTGCGCGCGGCGAGTGCCAGCGTGTCCGCAAGCACCATGCGTCCCTCCGCGTCCGTGTGGATTACCTGGATGGTGACGCCGTTGGCTGCGCGGATGACATCCTGCGGTTTATAGGCACGCGGCCCGATGCGATTCTCGCTGATCGCGAGCCAGGCGTCGGCTGCGAACGGGGCGCGCAGCTGCGCAAGCCCGATGAGGGTGGCGAGCGCCACCGCGCTGCCGGACATGTCGGTATGCATATCCAGCATCGAGCGGTGCGTCTTCAGATTCACGCCCCCGGTGTCGAACAGGATCCCCTTGCCGATCAGCGCCACGGCGGGCCGCGCGCGGCGCTGCGCGCGCGCCGGCCGGTAACTTAAGTGCGCGATGCCCGCGCCGCCCTGAGCGTTGCCGGCGGCGACTGCAAGAAATGCGTGGGCGCCCAGACGCCGCAGCGCACCCTCATCGAGCCAGCGCAGTGTCAGGTGATGTTCGCGCGCCAGCCGCGCAAGCGCCGTGCGGTAGCCCTGGGCGTCGAGGATGTTCGGCGGCAGCGCGGTGAGCCAGCGCACCAGATTCGTGCCTTGCGCGAGCGTGATCTCGTAACGCGGGTCAAAATCAGCGGCGTTGAGGAGTTCCACGCGGCGCACGGCGCGCTCCTCGGCGGCGCGCGCACGGAAGCTCGGCAGCGCAAACGCGTGCGTGAGAGTCGCGGCCAGCAGAGCCTCGAGCGCCGCACGCGCGAAGGCGTCGGCGCCGGTGGCGATGAGGCCGACGCGCTCGGGATGATGCGCCGCGGCCTCCTTCAGCATGCGCCCCGCCAGTGACAGCCGTGCGAACGGGCTGGCGTCGCTCTTGAGGTATCCGAGTACCGCGAGCGTATGGCGGCGGTTGCCGAGCAGGGTGGTGCGCACCGTGCCGCTGCGCGCCGGCGTACGTGCATGCAGCGCTCGCCAGCGCGCACTCTGCGGCAGCTGCGCGAGGAGCGCCGGGCGCGCCGGCAGGGGTAGGATTGCGAGCACTACATCGAGGTGCTCGGCGCTGCGGCCGCGCGCATGCAGCACGGTGGGCGCACTCGAACTCGGCAGCAACGCGCCGCGAGCATCCGAAGCTTTTGGACTCACTTGCTTTACCCGCCGGTGCTCGCCATCATGCTCATTCTAACGCGACCCGGCACGACACGCGCGCGAGCACTACTGCCTGCCGTGCGCTGCACCTCGCCATGGGGTCGCCACGAATCGCGCCCGGGCAACCCATGACCGAACCGCTGAAGCTGGAAGATCTTGATCCCGTCGAAACGCGGGAATGGCTCGAATCGATCGATTCGGTGCTGAAGACGCACGGCCCGGAACGCGCGCACTTTCTGCTGGAACGGCTGATCGACTACACGCGCAGAAGCGGCGCGTATCTGCCGTTCAAGCCCAACACCGCCTACGTCAACAGCATCGCCGCGGGACGCGAGCCGGAGTACCCGGGCAACCGCGCGCTCGAACGGCGTATCGAGGCTTACATCCGCTGGAACGCGCTCGCCATGGTGCTGGCAGCCAACAAGGCCTCCTCCGAGTATGGTGGGCATCTCGCCAGCTACGCCTCCTCGGCGACGCTCTACGAGGTCGGCTTCAATCACGTCTGGCGCGCGCCCTCCGAGCAGCACCCGGGGGACATGATCTTCATCCAGGGGCATTCCTCGCCCGGCATCTATGCACGCGCCTATCTGGAGGGGCGCCTGCGCGAGGAGCAGCTGCAGCGCTTTCGCCAGGAGGCGAGCTTCCCGGGCGTGGGCCTGTCCTCCTACCCGCATCCGTGGCTCATGCCGGACTTCTGGCAGTTCCCGACCGTTTCGATGGGCCTGGGTCCGATGATGGCGATCTTCCAGGCACGCTTCACGCGCTATCTGGAAAACCGGGGCCTCGTGAGGCCCTCCGACCAGAAGGTGTGGGCGTTCCTCGGCGATGGCGAGATGGATGAGCCGGAGTCGATGGGCGCGCTCACCCTGCCGGTGCGCGAAGGCCTCGACAACCTCATTTTCGTCATCAACTGCAATCTGCAGCGGCTCGATGGCCCGGTGCGCGGCAACGGCAAGATCATCCAGGAGCTCGAGTCGGCCTTTCTCGGCGCCGGTTGGAACGTCATCAAAGTGCTGTGGGGTTCGCGCTGGGACCCGCTGCTCGCGCGCGATCACAAGGGGCTGCTGCGTCGGGTCATGGAGGAGTCGGTCGACGGCGAATATCAGAACTTCAAGGCCAAGGGCGGCGCCTACACGCGCGAGCACTTCTTCGGCAAGTACCCGGAGCTGAAGGCGATGGTCGCCAACATGTCGGATGATGAGATCTGGCGTCTGAACCGCGGCGGCCACGACCCGCGCAAGGTATTCGCCGCCTACACCGCGGCCATCGCCCACAAGGGCCAGCCTACGGTGATCCTCGCCAAGACCGTCAAGGGATTCGGTCTGGGCAAAGGCGGCGAAGGACAGATGGTCGCGCATCAGCAGAAGAAGCTCTCGGAAGAGGACCTGCGCGTATTCCGCGACCGCTTCAACATTCCCGTGTCCGATCAGGACATCGCGAGCCTCCCGTTCCGCAAGCCCGACGAGGCTTCTGAGGAAACGCAGTATCTGAAGCAAAAGCGCGCGGCCCTCGGCGGCTATCTGCCCCGGCGCCGGCGCACCGCCCCGGCGCTGAGCATCCCGCCGCTCGAGGCCTTCGCCTCAATCCTCGAAGGCACCGGCGAGCGCGAGATCTCGACCACGATGGCCTTCGTACGGCTGCTGACGGTGCTGCTCAAGGACAAGAACATCGGCAAGAACGTGGTGCCGATCGTACCGGACGAGGCACGCACCTTCGGCATGGAGGGCTTGTTCCGCCAGATCGGCATCTACTCCTCGCTCGGTCAGCTGTACACGCCGCAGGACGCCGCGACCCTCATGTCCTACCGCGAGGACAAGAAGGGCCAGATGCTCGAGGAGGGCATCAACGAGGCCGGCTCGCTGTGTTCGTGGATCGCCGCCGGTACTGCCTACAGCAATCACGGCATCAACATGGTGCCGTTCTACATCTTTTATTCGATGTTCGGTTTCCAGCGGGTGGGGGACTTTATCTGGGCGGCCGGTGACATGCAGACGCGCGGCTTCCTGCTCGGCGCCACCGCGGGGCGCACGACGCTCGCGGGCGAGGGGCTGCAGCACCAGGATGGTCACAGTCAGCTGGTCGCTACGACCGTGCCGAACTGCGTCGCGTACGATCCGGCCTACGCCTACGAGCTCGCCGTGATCATTCACGACGGCCTGCGACGCATGTACGCGGAGCAGGAAGGCATCTTCTATTACATCACGGTGATGAACGAGAACTACGTGCAGCCGCCGATGCCGGCCGGCGCAGAGGCGGGGATCCTGCGCGGGGGTTATCCGCTGCACCAGGGCGGACGCGGCAAGGTGCGGGCCACGCTTCTGGGTTCCGGGACGATCCTGCGCGAGTGTCTGGCGGCGGCGAAGATTCTCGAGGATGACTATAAGATTCCCGCCGACGTGCTCTCGATCACCTCCTTCAGCGAGCTGCGTCGCGAGGCGCTCGAGTGCGAACGCTGGAACCTGCTGCATCCGGGCGAGAGCGCGCACATTCCGTACGTGAGCGAGCTACTGAAGGAGCGCACCGGCGTGCTGATTGCCGCCACTGACTACATGCGCACCGTGCCGGATCAGATCCGCCAGTGGACGAGCGGCCGCTACGTCACGCTCGGCACCGACGGCTACGGGCGCTCGGACTCGCGCGCCGCGCTGCGGCGCTTCTTCGAGGTCGACCGCGCCCACATCGTGGTGGCCGCCCTCAAGGCCCTCGCCGATGAAGGGCAGGTCGATGCGGCCACCGTCAGCCGCGCGATCAAGAAACTGGGTGTCGATCCTGACAAGCCCGTTCCCTGGAAGGTCTGAAGTCCTCGTACGCATGAACGCGGCAGTCGGCCTCATGGAAGTGCGCGTGCCCGATCTGGGCAATTTCAAGGACGTCGCGGTGATCGACGTGCTCGTGAAACCGGGCGACACCGTCGCCGTGGACACCCCGCTCGTCACGCTGGAGTCCGACAAGGCGGCGATGGACGTGCCTTCCACGGTGGGCGGCGTCATCGAGAAGCTGCACACCGCCAAGGGCGGCAAGGTGTCCACCGGCGATCTGATTGCCACGGTGAAGACCGACGGCGCTCCAGCGGCTGCGACACCTGAAGCCCCGGGCGCGCCTGCGCCCGCGGCGCCACCGGCCAGGGCCACACCCGCATCCAACACCGCACCTGCCCCCGCAACGCCGCCCCCGACGCCCCCTGCGCCGGCCGCCCCCGTCGCGCCCACAACCGCACCCGCACCAGCGGCCGCGGGCGTTGCCCCCTCATTGCGCTCGGATCTGGCGCCGATCGATGAACCGGGGTTCTCGCGCGCGCACGCCGGCCCCTCGGTGCGCGCGTTCGCGCGCGAGCTCGGAGTGGACCTGGCGCGCGTCACCGGCCGCGGCTTCAAGGGACGCATCACGCACGATGACATCAAGGCCTTCGTGAAAGGCGCACTCGCCGGCGCCCCCGCCGCGGTCGCCGCGGCGGGGGCGCCGGGATTGCCGCAGATACCGAGCGTTGATTTCGCCCAGTTCGGGCCCGTCACGACGGAGCCCCTGTCGCGCATCCAGCGCATTTCCGGCCCGCGGCTGCAGGCCAGCTGGGTCAACATTCCGCACGTCACGCAGTTCGACGAGGCGGACATCAGCGAGCTTGAGCAGCTGCGCGCGAGTCTCAAGGACAAGGCCCAGGCGGCGGGCGTGAAGCTCACGCCGCTCGCGTTCATCATGCGTGCGTGCGTGAAGGCGCTGCAGGAATTCCCGCGCTTCAATTCCGCACTTGACCCCACGGGCGCCAATCTCATCGTGCGCCAGTACGTGAACATGGGGTTTGCGGCGGACACCCCCCAGGGTCTGGTGGTTCCGGTGGTGAAGGACGCCAACCGCAAGGACATCTACGAACTCGCGCGCCACCTCGGCGCACTCTCGGAGAAGGCGCGCGCCGGGAAGCTTCCCCCGACGGACATGCAGGGCGGCTGCTTCACGATCTCCAGCCTGGGCGGCATCGGCGGCACCGCCTTCACGCCGATCATCAACGCGCCCGAGGTGGCGATCCTCGGTGTCTCGCGCGCGGGCACGCGTGCCATCTACAAGGACGGGGGCTTCGTGCCGCGCCTCATGCTGCCGCTGTCCCTGTCCTACGATCACCGGGTGATCGATGGGGCGATGGCCGCGCGCTTCACGAGTTTCCTGGCGCACACGCTCGCCGAGCCGCGCGCGCTGATCGAGGCGGTGCCGTGAGCGTGGAGCTGCTGATCCCGGACATCGGTGATTTCAGCGACGTGGCGGTAGTTGACGTGCTGGTGAAGGCCGGCGACGCGATCGAGCTGGAAAGCCCGCTCGTCACGCTCGAGACCGACAAGGCCACGATGGACGTGCCGGCCACAGCCGCAGGCAAGATCACCGAGGTGCTGCTCAAGCGCGGCGACAAGGTCTCCAAGGGCGCGCTCATTGCGCGCCTGGAACCCACGACCACGCCGGCTGCCACCCCCGCGCAGTCCGCAGCGCCCGCGCCACCGACGGCTGCACCGGCTAAGAGCGCCGCTGCGCCTGCTGAGGGCGCCGGCGACACCGTGCGCATGCCGGCGCCGGAGGCCCCGCGCGGTGCGCGCGCCGGCGAGAGCTTCACGCGCACGGCGCAGCTGCTGGTGCTCGGCTCTGGTCCCGGCGGTTATACCGCCGCCTTTCGCGCGGCGGACCTGGGGCTGAAGGTCACCCTGGTCGAGCGCTTTCAGCAACTCGGCGGCGTGTGTCTGAACGTCGGCTGCATTCCGTCCAAGTCACTGCTGCACGCCGCCCGCGTGATCGAGGAGGCCGATGAGATGGCCACACGCGGGGTGGCCTTCGGGGCGCCCAAGATCGATCGGGCGAAGCTGCGCACCTGGAAGAATCAGGTGGTCGGCAAGCTGACCGGCGGCCTCAAGGTGCTCGCCAAGCAGCGCAAGGTGGAGGTCATCACCGGTAGCGGGCGCTTCGTGAGTCCGAACGTGCTGGAGGTTATGGGCGCGAGCGGCTCGGAGCGCATCCACTTCGAGCAGTGCGTCATCGCCGCCGGCTCAGAGCCGGTGCGCCTGCCCGGCCTGCCTAAGGATGCTCGCATCCTCGATTCCACCGACGCGCTTGAACTGCCGGAATTCAGCGGCGCACTGCTGGTCGTCGGCTGCGGCATCATCGGTCTGGAGATGGCCTGCGTGTTTGATGCGCTCGGCACTCGGGTGAGCCTCGTGGAGCTCACCTCAACGCTCATGCCCGGGTGCGATCCGGACCTGGTACGTCCGCTCGAGCGGCGCATCCGCGCCCGCTATGAACAGATCCTGCTCGGCACCAAGGTCGCCGGCATCGAGGCGCAGGCCGGCGGTCTGAAGGTGAGCTTCGAAGGCGAGAAAGCCCCGGCTGCACAAAGCTTCGACCGCGTGCTGGTCGCGGTCGGCCGCGTGCCGAACGGCCGGTCGATCGGCGCCGAGCTGGCCGGCGTGCAGGTCTCGGAGCGCGGTTTTATCCCGGTCGATAAGCAGATGCGCACCAACGTGCCGCATATCTTTGCGATCGGCGACATCGCCGGGCCGCCGCTCCTCGCGCACAAGGCCATGCACGAGGGCAAGGTGGCCGCCGAAGTCGCGGCCGGTCAGAAGCGCGCCTTCGATGCGCGCGTCATCCCCTCGGTCGCGTACACGGATCCGGAAGTCGCCTGGGTGGGACTGACCGAGACCGAGGCGCGCGCCAACGGCACGCCCTTCAAGAAGGGCGCCTTTCCGTGGGTGGCAAACGGCCGCTCGCTGTCTTTGGGGCGCGAGGATGGGTTCACCAAGCTGTTGTTTGATCCGCAGAGCCACCGCGTGCTCGGCGGCGGGATCGTGGGTACCAACGCCGGGGATCTCATCAGCGAGGTGGCGCTGGCGATTGAAACGGGCTGCGATGCTGCCGACATCGGGCTCACGATTCATCCGCACCCGACGCTGAGTGAGACGGTCGCCGGTGCTGCCGAGGCCTTCGAAGGCACGCTCACGGATCTGTACATACCGCGCAAGTAGCAAAATGCCCGCGATAGGCTGGGGCAGCTACAGTCGTCGCAATCGCTCCAGGTACGCGAGCTCATCGGGCGCCTGCCCGCTGCGCTGCGCCTCCCACAGGGTCTCGGCGAGCGGCTCGATCATCCGATGCTCGGCTGCGTGGGCGCTCTCGCTGCGGCGGGTGAGCGCGGCGTGCACGCGAGCAATGCCTGCCGGCCGGTCGGTCGCCACCTGTTCGCGGATGGCAAGATGCAGTCCCATGTGCAGGAAGGGATTCTCGCGGCCGCCCTCGGGGGTGAAGTCCGCGAGCAGCGCTGCATCGCCGGATTCGAGCCAGCTCACGTACTCGGGATGCTCGGCGATGACCGCGGCGAGCTGCGCCTCGAGGGGCTCGAGGGGCTCATGAGCTGAGAACTTGCGCCACGCATCAAGATAGCGGCGGCGCAGCTCATCGCGACTCTGACCGGCGAAGAGCGACATGCGCGACTTACAAATCAGGCGCGCCGGCGCGTGCGATCGCGCCGGCGGATCGCCTGCGCCAGGGTCTTGCCCCGGGCACGCACCGCTTGGGCCTGGGTCTTGTGCGGGTATTCGCACAGGTCGCGGATGAGGCAGGTGGGGCAGGCGGGGGCGCGCGCCGTGCACACGTAGCGGCCGTGCAGCAGCAGCCAGTGGTGCGCGTCCTTGCGGTACTGTGCGGGCGTGTTGGCGATGAGTGCCACTTCGACCTCGAGCGGCGTTTTCCCGGGCGCAAGCCCGGTGCGGTTGGCGACGCGGAAGATGTGCGTGTCGACCGCGATCTCGAGCTGGCCGAACACCATATTGAGGATGATGCTCGCGGTCTTGCGACCGACGCCGGGCAGCGCTTCGAGCGCGGCCCGCTCGCTTGGCACCTGCCCGCCGTGGCGTTCGATCAGCTGCTGAGACAGGCCGATCAGATTCTTGGCCTTGGTGTTGTAGAGCCCCACGCTCTTGATATACGGCTTCACGCCCTCCACCCCGAGGGCAAAGATCGCCTCGGGCGTGTTGGCGATCGGGAAGAGCACGCGGGTCGCGGCGTTGACGCTCTTGTCGGTGGTGTGCGCGGAGAGCATGACGGCCACCAGCAGTTCAAACGGCGAGCCGTGCAGGAGCTCCGTGGTGGGGGTGGGATTTGCGGCCTTGAGCCGCCGGAATATGGCCGCGCGCGTCGCAGGATGCATCTGACAAGGATGCACGCGCCGGATGCGCACTGTCGAGGGGCTACGCGCAGCGATGCGCTGCGCGCGTTGACTTGCGCTTTAGCGTACCTGCAGCACGATCTTGCCGGGCACGTGCCCCGCCTCGACGCGCTCCTGCGCCTGCGCGGCCTCGGCGAGCGGAAATTGCGCGGCGATCGGCACCTGGAACTTCATGGCCTCGATGGCCGCGTTGAGCCGCCCGAACTCCTTCGCTCCGGCGATCGCATCGTAGCTCACGATACTGAGGCCCGGGCGCGCCGCGGGCACCGGGTGCACCCCGCTCGGGTAGGCGACGCGTCCGCCTTTCTTCAGGGCATTGATGGCGTGCTCGAGCGCATCGCCGCCCGCCAACGCGAGCACCGCATCCACGCCCGCGGGTGAGAACTCGCGCGCCGCGGCCGTGACGTCGCCGTGGCGGCCGTCCACCACCGCATCCGCCCCGAGGCTCTTCACCAATGCGATCTCGTCCTCGGCGGAGACGGTGGCGAGCACGCGCGCGCCGCGCAGCTTCGCGAACTGCACCGCCAGGGTGCCGACGCCACCGGCGGCGCCGTGGATGATGAGGGTCTCGCCAGAGCGCACGTGCAGCGCATCATCAACACCCTGAATCGCGGTGAGCGCGGTGGTGCCGATCGCGCCGGCCTGCGTGAGCGTGAGTCCCTTTGGCACGCGGCCGACGTTCTCGGCCGGGACCGCCACGTACTCGGCGTAGAAGCCGCCCTGGGGATTGTCCCAGCTGTACGCGTACACCTCCTCGCCTACCTTGAAGCCGTGCACGCCCCTGCCCAGCGCCGCGATGGTGCCCGCGCCATCGGTGCCGAGGACCAGCGGGAAGTGCGAGTTCTTGATGCTGTCCGGCTGGCGGCGGATGGCTACATCCCAGGTCGCCACGCCCGCGGTGTGTAGCGCAATCAGCACTTCGCCGGCGGCGGGCCTGGGTACCGGCAGCATATGCAGCGTCAGGGCCGCGGCGCCGCCCGCCTGATCGATCGCGGCGGCGCGCATCTTTTCGGGCAGCGAGGTCGTTGCAGCCGCTGCGGCGAACGTCGCCGTCGCGCTGGCAAGGGAGGTAAGGAGAATCATGCCGATCCGCAGTGCTGACATGGCGGGGGTCCTGGTGTTGAACAAGAGCGCGGGGCTCATGATGCCCGAGCTGCGCCGTCGTGGCAGGCGGCGGGCACGAGCTTCGATCGCAAAAGCGCCACCGCTCGTCGCGCCGGATGGGCCGCGCGGCTTCAGTGGCCTGTATCCGCGGGTGCACTCTTCTTGCGCGCGCTCAAAAGCGCCGCGCGGCTGTCAGCCTGCTGCCCGAGGCGTGCGTTACGCGCGCCGAAGCGGGCACGATTCTCCGCCGCGCCGGGTGCGGGCGGCGCGTGCACCACCTCGGCTCGCGGCACCATGCGGATGCAGTCGACGGGGCAGGGCGCGACGCACAGTTCGCAGCCCGTGCACAGAGCTAACAGCACCGTGTGCATGTGTTTGTGCGCCCCGAGGATCGCATCCACCGGGCACGGAGGCAGGCACTTGGCGCAGCCGATGCAGACCTCCTCGTCGATCTGCGCGACGAGCAACGGTCCCTCAATGCCGTTGAGCGGGTTGAGCGGCAGGGGCTCGCGCCTGAGCAGTGCCGCGAGTGCGCCGATCGTGACGGCGCCGCCGGGCGGGCACTGATTGATGTGGGCGGCGCCCGCCACGATCGCCTCGGCGTACGGACGGCAGCCGCTGTAGCCGCAACGCGTGCACTGCGTCTGCGGCAGGAGCGCGTCGATGTCATCGGCACTGAGCATGCGCTGCGCCCGCTCGTCAGCTGATTCTCATGCCGGGGGTTGCACCGGAGTCCGGCGACAGCAGATACAGCCCTGCGGATTCGCCGCCCGCTGCCAGCACCATGCCCTCCGAGGTGCCGAATTTCATCTTGCGCGGCGCGAGATTTGCAACCACCACCGTGAGGCGGCCGATGAGCCCGGCCGGGTCGTAGGCGGATTTGATGCCGGCGAACACCGTGCGGGTACCGCTGCCCAGATCGAGCGTCAGTTTGAGCAGCTTCTCCGAACCTGCCACGGCCTCGGCGTGGGTGATGCGTGCCACACGCAGGTCGAGGCGTTTGAACTCATCGATCGAGATCGTGCCCGCGTCCGCAGCCTGCGCCACGCTCGCCGCGCCGCCCGGCTTTGCTGCCGCAGCGGGCGGCTCGGTGTCGAACAGCGCATCAAGCTGCTTCGGGTCGACCCGCGTCATCAGGTGCTTGTACGGATGGATGCGCTCGGGCAGCACCTGCGCGTCGTCCCAGGTGAAGGTGTCATCCAGACCAAACAGCTCCCGCGCCGCGCGCGCCGCCAGCGCTGGCAGCACCGGCGCGAGCAGCACCGAGAGCACCTTGAAGCCATAGAGCGCACGCGAGCACACATCCTGCAGCTGCGCGGCTTGCGCGGGATCCTTGGCGAGCACCCAGGGCTGACGCGCATCGAAGTCGTGGTTGATGCGATCGGCGTAGGCCATGGCCTCGCGGATCGCCTTGCCGGACTCGCGCGCCTCGTAGCCCGCGTGCACGCTCGCGCACAGGGTGCGCGCCTCGGCGATGAGAGCGCGCGTGTCGCCGGCATAGCGCAGCGCGCCGGCGAACTGCCGGTTGATGAAGGCGGCGGCACGGCTGGCGATGTTGACGTACTTGCCGATGAGGTCGCTGTTGACGCGCAGCGTGAAGTCCTCGGGATTGAAGTCGAGGTCTTCGACGCTGCCGTTGAGTTTTGCGGCAATGTAGTAACGCAGCCACTCCGCGTTCATGCCGATCTGCAGATAGCGCAGCGGGCTGAGGCCGGTGCCGCGCGACTTGGACATCTTTTCCCCGGAAACCGTGATGAAGCCGTGCACGTAGACGTGGTCCGGGACCTTGAACGGCGCGCCGGCAAACTGCAGCATCGCCGGCCAGAACAGCGTGTGGAAGTAGATGATGTCCTTGCCGATGAAATGGATCTGCTCGGTCTCCGGGGCACCGAGGAACTCCTCGAAGCTGCGTCCCTCGCCGCGCACGCGCGCCGCACCGGAGTCGAAGTAGCTCTTGAGCGCGGCGAGGTAGCCGATCGGCGCATCGAGCCAGACGTAGAAGTACTTGCCCGGCGCGTCCGGGATCGGGATGCCAAAGTAGGGAGCCTCGCGCGAGATGTCCCAGTCCCCGAGCGCATGCTCGCCCGTGCCGGTCAGCCATTCGCGCGCCTTGTTGGCGACCGAGGGCTGCAGGCGCCCCGGAGCGTCCAGCCAGCCTTTGAGGAACGCGACGCACTTCGGATCGGAGAGGCGGAAGAAAAGATGCTCGGAGCTTCTGAGCTCCGGTTTCGCACCCGAGAGCGTGGAGTAGGGATTGATGAGGTCGGTGGGCGCGTAGACGCTCGAGCACACCTCGCAGGCATCCCCGAACTGGTTCTTGGAGTGGCAGTTCGGGCATTCCCCCTTGATGTAGCGGTCGGGGAGGAACATGCCCTTGAGCGGGTCGTAGAACTGCTCGACGGACTTGCGATAGATCAGGCCCGCGGCCTTCAGGCGCGCGTAGATCTCGTGCGCGAGCTGCGTGTTTTCGGCCGAGTCGGTCGATGACCAGTAATCGAAGCTGATGTGAAAGCCCTGCAGATAGCGCGGCCGCTCGGCGGCAATGCCTGCCACCAGCTCCTGCGGGGTGAGGCCCTGCTCCTCGGCCTTGAGCATGATGGGGGCGCCGTGCGCATCGTCCGCGCCGACGAAGAACAGTTCGTGCCCCTGCATGCGCTGGAAGCGCACCCAGATGTCCGCCTGGATGTACTCCATGATGTGCCCGATGTGAAACGGGCCGTTAGCGTAGGGCAGCGCGGTGGTGACGAAGATCTTGCGGGTCATCCGCACTAGTTTACACAAGCCGGCCGGCGTCCCCGTCCAGGGCGCCCCCGCTCAGACCGAATCCTTCATCTCCTCGAATTTGCCCTTGTTGATGGCCTTCTTGTAGGCCTCCTGGCCGCTGATCTGGCGCGAATCGAGCAGCTGCTGGATGGCCGAGTCCATGGTGCGCATGCCGAAGGCACCGCCCGCCTGCATGGTGTTCTCGAGCTGATCGAGCTTGCCCTGGCGGATGAGGTTCGAAGCGGCCGGCGTATTGACCAGGATCTCGAGCGCCGCCACGCGACCGCTCTTGTCGGCGCGCTGCAGCAGCTGCTGCGAGACCACCCCGCGCAGGGATGTCGAGAGCATGGTGCGCACGTGTGACTGCTTGTCGGAAGGAAACACGTTCACCATGCGATCAACCGTCTGGGCGGCGCCGTTGGTGTGCAGCGTGCCCATGACGAGAATGCCCATCTCCGCGGCCGTGACCGCGATGCTCATGGTTTCAAGATCGCGCAACTCGCCCACCAGGATCACGTCCGGATCCTCGCGCAGGGCCGAATGCAGTGCGGCGGCGAAGCTGCCCGCGTGCACGCCGATCTCGCGCTGGCTGATGAGGCAACTTTTGCGCTCGTGCACGAACTCGATCGGATCCTCGATGGTGAGAATGTGACCCTTCTCGCGGCGGTTGATGTCATCGATCATTCCCGCGAGCGTCGTCGATTTGCCCGAGCCGGTCTTGCCGGTCACGAGGATGAGGCCACTGTTGGCGCGCGCCATCTGCCGCACGGCCTCCGGAACTTTCAGTTCATCGAGCGTGAGGGCCTTGGAGGGAATGGCGCGGAACACCGCGCCCATGCCGTTCAGCTGGCGCATGACGTTGACGCGGAAGCGACCGCGCTCGCCGAGCGTGTAGGCGAAGTCGGCGCCGTCCTTGGCCTCGAAGCGATCGAGGGCCGGTTTGGGCAGGATCTCGTACAGCGCCTGCTTGACGAACTCGGCGGCGAGCTTGTCCGGCTTCAGCGGCGAGATATCCCCATAGAGGCGGATGCGGGGCGGATCGCCGGCGATGAAGTGCAGGTCCGAGCCGCGCTTCTCCAGCACTTCGATCAGGTAGCTGTCGATTTGCGCCACGAGTGCCCCGAGCCCTCAGGCCGCCGTAGTCGAAGGCGCGGGCGTGGAGCCGGTCATGTCGAGTTTGGGCAGCATCGTGGTGTCGGTGACGAATTTCTGGAAGGCGCGCTTGTCCATGGCGTAGGCATAGGCGTCGTCCGGATCGATGGTGCGCTGATTGATGGCGGCGAGCAGCGCCTGATCCATGAGCTGCATGCCCAGATCCCGCCCCATCTGCAGCTGCGTCGGAATCTGATGCGTCTGTTCGGTCTGGATGAGCTTGGCGATCGCCTTGGTCATCATCAGCACTTCACAGACGGCCTTGCGGCCGTGTCCGTCGGCGGTCTTCACCAGCACCTGGGTCACGACCGCGAGCAGGCTCTGCGCGAGGAAGCTCTTGGTCTGCTCGCGCTCCTGCACCGGCAGCGCGTCGATGACGCGGTCGATGGTCTTCACGGCGCTCGTGGTGTGCAGCGTGCCGAGCACCAGGTGCCCGGTCTCCGCCGCCGTCATGGCCATGGAGATCGTCTCCGCGTCGCGCAGCTCCCCGACCAGGATCACGTCCGGATCTTCGCGCATCGCCGCGCGCACGCCTTCGGCGAAGCTCGGGATGTGGGTGCCGAGCTCGCGCTGGATGACCTGGCTGTTCTTGCTCGGGTGCACGAACTCGATCGGGTCCTCGAGGCTGATGATATTCAGCCGTCGGGTCGAGTTCAGGTGATCGATCATCGCGGCGAGCGTGGTCGACTTGCCCGTGCCGGTGGAGCCGGTGACGAGCACCATGCCCTGGTGAAAGTCGCACAGCTTGGTGACGATCGGGGGCAGCGCCAGCTTCTCCAGTGTCGGTACCGCCGCTGGGATCGAGCGGAAGGTGGCGCCGACGCCGGTCTCCTTGCGGTAGACGTTGACGCGGAAGCGGCCGCCTTCCACGGACACGTACGAGAAGTCCAGGTCGTGCCCCTTGTTGAACTGCTCATTCTGCGAGCGGGTGAGGATCTCGCTGATGTAGCTCTCGAGTTCCACCGCGCGCAGGTCGCGGAACTTGATCGGCAGCAGATCCCCGTGCATGCGCAGCATCGGGGGCACGCCCACCGCCAGATGCACGTCCGAGCACCCCTGCTGGGTACCCAACTTCAAGAAGGCATCTATGCGCGCCAAGCCCTTGCTCCTTAAGGAGTTTTACCGCAGGTTGTTTAGCCCGAGGGCGCTTTAAGATCAACCGCTTGTGGCGGGAAATTTGACGTAACGCACGAAGTTTCGCAAGGCGGGAGCCTTAACGGGGCCGTAAGCGCGGGCGGCGGGTGCGTTACTTGAGATAAGCCTGCAGGGCGCTGCTGAGCTCGTTCATGGTCTGGAAGCGCTTGGTCTTGTCCACCGCCATCGCCCGCACCACGAGGTCCGAGAGCCCCGGCGGCAGGTTGGGATTCACGTCCTGGGGCGAGCGCGCCTTGCCCTGCACGTGCTGGTACATGACCGACATGTGATCACCGCGCGAGTAGGGCGGCACGCCGGTCACCATCTCATAGAGCATGACCCCGAGTGCGTAAATGTCGGCGCGCTCGTCGACCTTCTTGCCGAGGATCTGCTCGGGCGCCATGTACTTGGGTGAGCCGATGACGTAACCGGTCTTAGTGAGCTGCGTGTCGCCCTCGCGCTGCGCCGCCGCGACCCCGAAGTCCACGATCTTGAGCAGGCCTTCCTGGTTGATGAGCACGTTGGCCGGCTTCAGGTCGCGGTGCACGATGCCCTGCTGATGCGCCACGGTCATGCCGGTGCAGATGTCGATGCCAAACTGCACCGCGCGCTTCAATTCCAGCGGCTTCTCGTTCACCACCTCGCCGCCGAGAGTGTGCGAGGGGAAGTACTCCATCGAGATGGCGTAGTTGCCCTGGATGTACAGGAAGTCGTAGATGCGGATGACGTTCTTGTGCGTGATCTTGCGCGAGTAGCGCAGTTCGTGCACGAAGCGCTTCATCACTTCCTCGTCCCCGGAGACGTTGGGATTGAGGAACTTAAGAATCAGCCGCTCATCGACCACCGTGTCTTCCATCAACAGCACCGTACCGAAGGCGCCGCGGCCGATGCGGTCGATGTACTTGTAGCGCCCCTCCAGGATGTCCCCGGGCTTGAGCGTGTTGATGTCCAGGCGCGCCGCCGCTTCGGCACTCTTGGTGGCCTGCTGCACGGCCGTCTCGGACATGAGCAGCGTCTTGGCCGCCTCCGGCGCGCGTGGCGGCGGCGGCGGCCGCGCGGCGCTCGGCGCGGGCGCGGCTGTCGCGCCGATGCCGCTCGGGATGGGCTTCGGAGTCGATCCCAGCTGCGAGATGCCGGCGATGCGGTTATCCAGTTCCGAGACCGCCGCCGCCGCCATGCGCGAGACGGTCTGGTCCGGGGAGGACACCTGCGCCTGCAGCTCCTGACGCACCTGATCGGCGCGCGACTCATCCGCCACTTTCGACAGTGCCTGGATCGCCTCGATGCGGATCTCGCGCTCCGGGCGCGCCACGAGCGGCAGCAGCATGTCCACGAGCTTGCTGTCGCCGAGCTTGCCCAATGCGCGCACCACGATCGGCGTCGCCTTCTCGTTCGCGGGCTTGTGCAGCATTTCCATCAGACGCGGCACCGCACGCTTGCTGCCGATCTCGGCCAGCGCATCCACCGCGCGCTCACTCACCCACCAGTCGGTATCGCGCGTGGCCTGGATGAGCGAGTCGACGGCGCGCTCGTCCTTGGTCTGGTTCAGGATCTCGATCGCGGCACGGCGGATATCCTCGTCCTTGTCGCGCACCAGCTGCAGCACCGCGTCGATCACCTTCGGGCCGCCGATCTTACCGAGCGCGTCCGCGGCGCGGCTGCGCACCCACCAGTCGCTGTCCTTGAGTGACTCGAGCAGGTACTTGACCGATTGCGCATTACCGACTTCGTTGAGCACCTCGACGGCGGCACGGCGGGCGTTCTCGTTCTCATCCTTCAGGATCTCGATGAGATAGCGGATCGTCTCCGGATGGTTGGCCTTGATGACGAGGTCGATGGCGCGGTTGAGGACGTCGATCTCCGGGTCGCGCAGCAGCGGGGCGACGCGCTCGATGTCGATCGGCCCGTCCATGCGTTGCAGCGCCGAGAGCGCCGCGCCACGGATGAGCTTGTTCGAGTCCTTGAGTAGCCCGTGCAGCGCCGTTTGCACCTCGGGGGTGTTAAAGCGCGCCAGCGTGTTGATGATGTGCACGCGCGCGATCGCATCCTTGCCCTGCACGCGCCCGATGAGTTCACCGATCGAGGACTTGTCGGCGATCTCGCCGATGATGCGAAACAACGCCGCCTTCTCGTTCGGTTCCTGCGCGTAGGCGGCGTTCAGCAGCTCGCGCACGTTGAAGCGCGACTTCTGTGCGGCAATCACGTCCAGCACCGCAGGCTTGGAGATGCCGGGTGTGCCGAGCGCTTCGAGCAGCAGGTGATGCGGGTAGTTGCGGCTGTTGGTGAGCGCCCAGGAGATGCCGGAGATGACGCGCGGGCTGCCTTCGACCAGACCGCGCACGTACTGCGGGAAGGTCTTCTGGCTGACGAGCTCGGTGAGCACCTCGACGAACGCCAGGGTCGCGGACTTGTCCGCTTCCGGCAGGGCGCCAAAGACCGGCTCAATAGCGCCCGCCCCGACTTCTTTCAGCCGTGCGATTGCCTTCTGCCGGGCAGGGCTTGCCGGATCGTTCGCGGACCGGATCTCGGTGACGAGCCGGTCGGCACGCAGGTTCGTGAAAAAGCTCATTCAGCCTTTCCGTCTGGAGCAGCTTCCTGCACGCGCTCACCGTCACCCCCGTCAGTGGGAGCGCGCAAAGCTCGGGCAAGGCGCGGATCTATCCGGTGGCGGCGCCGCTGTCGCAGCTGACCGGTGAAAGCATGAAGCGCTCAACCCCCGGAAACGGCCCCGATTATGCCACAGCCGTCAGGGCGCCCCGCGGGGCGGACCCGCTTATGGAACGGGGCGCACAAACCACTACAATCGCACCCCCCATGGATCGCTACCCCTTTGTAACATGATCTCCGAAAATTCAGTCAATGCCGCGCGCGCAGCCCTTGAGGCGTACACCGACCCTTACCTGGCCGAGACCCTGGGGGCCGCGCAGGCGATCCGCGAGGTGCGGGCGCACGGGGAGGGTGTGGCGGCGCGCATCGAGCTTGGGTTTCCGGTCGGGGGCTACCTGGCGGAGTTGCGGGCCGCGCTCAGCGCGCACCTTGCCGCCCAGGCGATCGCGGTGCCGCTCACGGTCGAACTTGAAGCCAACATTCGCGCGCACGCCGTGCAGCGCAATTTGAAGCCCCTGGGGGAGATCAGCAACGTGGTGGCCGTCGCCTCGGGCAAGGGGGGTGTCGGCAAGTCCACGGTGGCCGTTAACCTGGCGCTCGCCTGGGCCGCTCAGGGTGCCCGGGTCGGGATCCTGGACGCGGACATCTATGGACCGAGCCAGCCGCTCATGCTCGGACTTGCGGGGCAGCGCCCGACGGCGCCCGATGGCAAGCACCTGCGCCCGCTCACGAGCCACGGCGTGGGCGCGATGTCCATCGGATTTCTCGTGGATGAGGAGCAGCCGATGGTCTGGCGTGGCCCGATGGTCACCCAGGCGTTGACGCAACTCCTGTCCGAGACGCAGTGGGGCGCGCTCGACTATCTGGTCGTCGACATGCCTCCGGGCACCGGAGATATTCAGCTGACGCTGGCGCAGCGGGTTCCCGTCGCCGGCGCCGTGATCGTGACGACGCCGCAAGACATCGCGCTCGCCGATGCCCGCAAGGGGCTGAAGATGTTCGAAAAGGTTTCGGTTCCCGTGCTAGGCATCGTGGAGAACATGAGCGTGCACATCTGCTCGAACTGCGGCCATAGCGAGCACATCTTTGGCACCGGAGGCGGTGCGCGCATGGCCGAACAGTACGGCGTGCGGCTGCTGGGGGAGCTGCCCCTGGACGCGCATATCCGCGAAGAGGCCGACGGTGGGCACCCGACCGTCGTGGCAGCTCCCGACTCACCGCGCGCGCGTGCCTACTTCGAGATGGCGCGGCGCACCGGTGGAGCGCTCGCGGTGCGAGCGCGTGATCGCAGCAGCATGTTTCCCAAGATCGTCGTTGAAGAAACCTGAATAACGGGCGCATTCGCGCACTAATGCACCCTCGCGCAGGCTGCGCGTGGCTGCGATACTGTCTTCATTTTGTTCGGCCGTGCTTCGCACCGGCTAATGAGCGCGGGAGAGCTTGATGAGCATTAAGTCCGATAACTGGATCCGCCGGATGGCGCGCGACCATAAGATGATCGAGCCGTTCGCGGCGGAACAGGTACGGCAGGTCAACGGCCAAAGGATCGTGTCCTACGGCACCTCGAGCTACGGCTACGACGCTCGTTGCGCAAATGAGTTCAAGATCTTCACCAACATAAACTCGACCATCGTCGATCCGAAAGCATTCGACGAGAAGAGCTTCGTTGATTTCGGCGGTGACGTCTGCATCATTCCGCCAAATTCCTTTGCCTTAGCGAGGACCGTGGAGTACTTCCGGATCCCCCGAAGCGTGCTGGTGGCCACGCTCGGGAAGTCGACCTACGCGCGCTGTTTTTGCGGAGGCACGCGGGTCGCGCTCGTCGATGGTACTGCCCCGACTCTCGAGGAAATGGCACGCGGACACGAGTCTGGTGAACTCTACTGGGGCTACAGCATCGGCGAGCGCGGCCGACTCTTGGTGACCCTCTTAGACGCGCCACGTTTCATCGGCCGTGACTCACTGATTGAGATCGAATTGGATACTGGAGAGCGAGTCAGCGCAACGCCTGATCACCAGTTCATGAAGCGCAATGGTTGCATGGCTTCCGCGCATGCGCTGCAGCCGGGTGATGCCCTGATGCCTCTGTACAGAGACCTCGCGCGCGGCTACGAGGTGGTGTATCAGCCGATCGACGGCCACATGTATCCGACTCATCGACTCGCGGATGAGTGGAACGTTCGTCACGCGATATACGAGGAGGTCTCCGGAACTCATCGTCACCACATTGACTTTGACCGTCGCAACAACCGTCCGACGAACATCGAACGCATGCCGGCGTCTGAGCATATTCGTATGCATAACGAGCAAAGCTACGGCGAGGACTTCGATCCGCAGGCCCACGGGGCCGCAATACAAAGCTCATTGCAGCGTCGATCCCTCGATTCGCAGTGGCGTGCCCATTTTTCGCAGGTACAAGCGCGACGCGCCCGCGATTTCTGGAACGATGAGAGATACGCCGAGATTCGCCAGCGCTTGTTGGATGCCCGCCGTCACCCCACCGATGCGACCAGGATTGCCCATCGCCAGGCGACGCTCGATCGTTTCTCAGATCCTGCTGAGCGGCTTCGACACCGGCAGTCCATGGTGCGAGCCTGGGCGGGTGACGATGGCAGCCGGCGCCGTATGCAGGCCGAGATCGCGCGCCAGATCAATCTGCGCGCCGACATCAGCGCCGAGCGCGTACGACGGGCGTTGGACGAGACGGGTTCTATTCGCGGCGCGGCGAGAATGCTCGATTGCGACCGCTCAGTATTTAGGCGATTTCCCGAAATCGTTGCTCAATTCGGCGGCCGGCGCGCTTATCGCAACCACCGCGTCGTGGCCGTACGTGAGTTGTCCGGTGAACACGACGTGTATTGCCTGACCGTTCCGGAAGCAGGCAACTTCGCCCTCAGCGCAGGCGTGTTCGTCCAAAACTGCGGCATTATCGTGAACGTAACGCCCTTGGAGCCCGAGTGGGAAGGACATGTCACCCTCGAGTTTTCCAACACGACCCCGCTGCCAGCCAAGATCTACGCCAACGAAGGCGTGGCGCAGATGCTGTTCTTCGAGTCGGATGAGGTGTGCTCGACGTCCTATCGCGATCGCGGTGGCAAGTACCAGGGTCAGCGCGGCGTGACTCTCCCCAAGACCTGAAGCGCGCTAGTTGCGCGTCAGGCCCTGGATCTGCAGCGTCCATTGCACGTCGTCGCCCTTTTTCTGCTCGACCTTCATCGGGATGTAGCCGCGATCCGGCGCGCACCAGAAGCGCGTGATGCGCGGTGAGTAAGTCTTCTGCGCGCGGTAGACGACGGTTGCCACATCGCCCATCGGGGTCTTGACAGTCGCTTCACCTTCGCGCGTGAATTTGTATTCACGTACGCTGTTCTTGTCGATGAGTTGAAAACTCTGCGGCGTGCGGCCCGCCAGCAGCTCGACCATCAGGGCCAGCTGCACGGAGCCGTCGTCCTGCACCTGGGGCGTGAGCGGCAGATCCACCGGCGTGCCCTGATAGTTACCGCTGACGCGGTGCGCCTGCCAGTCGTACTTGAGCTCGATGCTGGCGTTGGCGGAGCCGCCGCCGCCGGACTGGTAGCTCTGGGGTTCTACGCCCGTCGCGGTCACGCGCACCACGCTGGTCTGGTTGGGTGCCATATCGGACACGAAGCGCCCGAGGCCGCGCCCTTCGCTTTTGGAGCTGTAAGTCCAGGTGTCACCGGTGTGTTCGAGCTTCAGATTCGATACCGCGACGGTCATCCCGCGCCAAATCCCGGTGTAGGTCGCCTGATAGGGCTTGAGCTCGTCGGCGCGCGCCGCGCCGACAAGCGCGACACTCAGGCACGCGCTCAAAACGCCGATCCGCTTGCGGCGCGCTCTGGCGCGCTCTTCAGGCAATTGCTGCACGGAAATCCTCCACGATCGGTGTCTCAAGGCGCGCGCCGTCAAGCCACGCCGCGCCATCGTGCCACGTCAGGCGCTGCTGTGCGATCCAGGATAAGACCCGCGGATAGATGATGTGCTCGGTGGCCAGCACGCGCGCGGCGAGCGTGGCCTCGGTGTCGGTCGCTCGTACGGCCACCTTGGACTGCAGCACGATGGGGCCGCTGTCAAGCTCGGGCGTGACGAAGTGCACGCTGGCACCGTGCTCGCCGGCACCGTCCGCCAGCGCGCGCCGGTGGGTGTGCAGCCCCCGGTACGCGGGCAGCAGCGACGGATGGATGTTCAGCATCCGACCCAGATAGTGCTCGACGAAGGGAGTCGACAGGATGCGCATGAAGCCTGCGAGCGCGATCACCTGTGGCTGCGAGGCGTCGATCGATGCGGTGAGCTCGCGCTCGAAAACCGCAGCGGACGTGCCCGGCTCACGCAGCACCGTGGCCGTGGCGGCGCCGAGGTCGCGCGCGGCAAGCAGCCCCGCAGCATCGGTGCGATCGGAGATGACGCTGACCACTCGGGCATTGATCTCGCCCGCCAGGCAGGCGCGCGCAATCGCGGTCATGTTAGAGCCGCGGCCGGAGATCAGGATGGTCAGCCGCAGCGGGGTGCCGGCGCTCATTCTTCGATGAGCACGCCGCGGCTGCCGGCACGCACCTCGCCGATGAGCTGCGCGCCCGCCCCGTGCGCGTTCAGCAATTGCACCGCGGCGGCGGCGCGCTCGGCAGCGACGATGACCACCATGCCGATGCCACAGTTGAAAGTACGGTACATCTCGGCAGCATCCACCCGCGCGATGTGCTGCAGCCAGTCAAAGAGCGGGTCGCGCGGCCAGCGGCGCCGCTCGAGCACCGCTTCCAGTCCCGCCGGCAGCGCCCGCGGGATGTTATCGGTGAGTCCGCCGCCGGTGATGTGAGCCAGACCGTGCACCGGCAGCGCGCGCATGAGCGCGAGCAGCGGCTTCACATAGATGCGGGTCGGGGCGAGCAGCCGGTCAAAGAGGCTGCGCCCGTCGAGCAGCGTCGCCGGAGTGGCGTCGGCCGTGGCGAGGAGTTTGCGGATCAGTGAATAGCCGTTCGAGTGCGCGCCCGAGGAGTCAAGACCGATGATCGCATCGCCCGCGGCGACCTTCGAGCCATCGATGATCGCGTCCTTCTCGACCACGCCGACGCAGAACCCGGCCAGATCGTAATCCTCGCCCTGGTACATGCCCGGCATCTCCGCCGTCTCGCCCCCCACCAGCGCCGCCCCTGCCTGCACGCAGCCCTCGACGATGCCGCGCACGACCGCCTCGGCCACGCCGACCTGCAGTTTGCCGGTGGCGTAGTAGTCGAGGAAGAACAGCGGTTCGGCGCCTTGCACGACCACGTCGTTGGCGCACATCGCCACAAGGTCGATCCCGATCGTGTCATGGCGCCCGGTGTCGATCGCGAGCCGCAGTTTCGTGCCCACCCCATCGGTGCCCGCGACCAGCACGGGACGCTGGTATCCGGCCGGCAGCTCCACCAGCGCACCGAAGCCGCCAATGCCGGCGAGCACCTCGCGGCGCTGCGCGCGGCGCACCAGCGGCTTGATGCGCTCGACGAGCTCATCGCCGGCGTCGATGTCGACGCCCGCATCGCGATATGTGATGCCGTGATCCGTCATGACTCTTCGAGGAAACCTAGAGGGGCTGCCGTAGGGCGCGGTGGCCTATGGTATTGTACCCGCCGCTTCGCGCTGTTGCGTATCCGATACAAACAATGACGCGACCGGTCTCAAAATCACTCGCAGCAAACCGACGTGCCTGCACCTTGCTGCTGAGCCTTGCCGCCGCCTGCTGTGCGCTGCCCCTGACCGCATGGGGCGGGCGGCCCGTGCGCGTGTACGAAGTGGACGTCGCCGAGCGCTCCGGGACCGCGCTGCAGGAGGCTATGCGCCAGGTGCTGGTGCGCGCGACCGGGCGCCGTGAGGCGGCCGACGATCCGGCACTGTCTGCGATCGTGGCTGATGCGCCGAAGTACCTGAAGACCTACGCCACCGGGCCGCGCGGGGAACCGCAGGTCGTCTTCAACGCCGAGGCGGTGCAGCAGGCGATCACCGCCGCCGGACGCAGCGTCTGGGACGCTGATCGGCCCTTCACACTCGTGGTGCTCGATCCGCCGCGCAATCGCGCGCAGGCGGATACCGCGCGTGCGGAACTTGAGCGCGCGGCGGCCGCACGCGGCCTGCCGATCAGCCTGATCCCGCTGGCGGTGCTGGACAGTACCGGCAAGCCCCTCACCGGGGACGCGCTGTTGGATGCCGCGCAGCGCTTCGGTGGCGATGAGCTTCTGGTGGGTCGGGGCGAGGGCGACGCGCCGGATGCGGCGCTGCAGTGGACACTCTATGCGGCGGGGTCGAGCGAGAGCTGGAGCGGCCCGCTCGCCGCCGGCATCGACCACGCCGTCGATCATCTGGTGCCGCAGCAGGCGGGCACGGCCGTCCTGGTCGAGAGCGAGGCCCGGGTTGAGATCGACGGGGTGCGTACCCTCACAGACTACGCGGCGGTCGGCCGGCTGCTGCAGGCCACCCCCGGGGTGCGGCGCGCGAATCTGCTGCAAGCCGACAAGGGCAGCGTGATTTTCGCAGTGATGGTGCGCGGCGGGGCGACGGGACTTGAGCAGGCGCTCGCCGGCCAGTCACACCTTGCGCCCGCCGGCACGTCCGCGGGACGTACGGTCTTTCGCTACCAGCCTTAGGCGCGCGTCGCTACAGGGGCGCCGCTCGCATGCGTCACATTCCCAACCTGATCTGTCTGCTGCGCATCGCGCTCATCTGGCCGATCATCTCCTGCCTGCACGCCGGGGAGTACCTGACGGCGCTGGCGCTCTTCATCGTCGCGGCCGTCTCGGACGGACTCGATGGCTATCTTGCCAAGCATTTCAGCTGGACCTCGAACCTGGGCCGCTTTCTGGATCCGCTCGCCGACAAGCTGCTGCTCGTCGCGGTGTTTGTCGAGAGCGCGTGGCTCGGGCTCGTGCCCTGGTGGCTCACCGCGGCGGTCGTGGCCCGCGATGTCATGATCGGGCTCGGCGCGCTCACCTATCGGCTGTGGTTTGGCCCGCTGCACGGCCGGCCCACCCTGATCAGCAAGATCAACACGGCCGCGCAGCTGCTCTACGTGATGCTGGTGCTGCTGAGCGCCGCCGCAGGGGTGCCGCCGCGCGAAGTTCTCGATGCCGGCGCGCTGCTCACGCTCGCGGCCACGGTGATATCCGCGTGGCATTACCTGAACGCCTTCACGCGGCGCGCCTGGTGGCTGCCCGCGCGCCCGTAGAATATCCCCCCATGCGTCAGATTCCCCTGGGCCTTCGTCTGCCGGACCGCGCGGTCTTCGCCAGCTTCCTGCCGGCGCGAAATCTTGAGGCGCTGGAACACGTGCGGCGCGTCGCCGCCGGCGAGTTCGCCGGTCTGAGCTGGCTGTGCGGGCCAAGCGGCTGCGGCAAGACGCACCTGCTGCAGGCGGCGTGCGCCGCCGCGAGCGAGCGCATGCGCGCCGGCTACGTACCGCTGGCGGATGTGGCCGCTCTCGGGGTGGGCGTGCTGGAAGGCCTGCCACAGCTGGATTGTCTGTGCCTGGATGACATCGATGCGGTGGCCGGGCACGACGAATGGGAACGCGGGATTTTCGCGCTGCTGCGCGAGCTGGAAGATGCCGGTGGCCGGCTGATCGTCGCCGCCGCCGCCCCGCCGGCGCTTTTGCAGTGGGCGCTGCCGGATCTGGCCTCCCGCTGCGCCGCCGGCGCGGTGTTGCCGCTGCGCCTCCTTGATGAGCACGAGCAGCAGGCCGCGCTCAAGTTGCGCGCGAAGCTGCGCGGTTTTGAACTGCCGGATGAGACGCTGCAGTGGCTGCAGCGGCGCTTTCCGCGCGACATGGGCAGCCTGTATGAGCTGCTCGACACGCTCGATGAGGCCGCGCTCGTCGCGCAGCGCCGCCTCACCATTCCCTTCATCCGCGAGGTTCTAAGTGTCGCGCGCGCGCGCGGGCACTGAGGCGAGCCGCACCGCCAGGTCCGCGACGCGCCGGCCGAGCGCCTGGGCAAGTGCCTTTTCATCTGCGCTGAGCGTGGGGCGCTCGGCGCCGCCGCTCACGTGCGAGGCGCCATAGGGCGTGCCGCCGCGCAGCGTTTCGTTCAGCGCGCGCTCGGTGTAGGGCAGCCCGACCAGATACATGCCGTGGTGCAAAAGCGGCAGCATCATCGACAGCAGCGTCGTCTCCTGGCCGCCGTGCATGGTCTGCGTGGACGTGAACACGCCGGCGGGTTTGCCGGCGAGCGCACCGGAGAGCCACAGCGTCGCGGTGCCGTCGAGAAAATACTTCAGCGGTGCTGCCATATTGCCAAAGCGCGTCGGGCTGCCGAGGATGAGCGCGTCGGTCTGCTTAAGATCCTCCAGGCTCGCGTACGGCGCACCGCTCGTCGGCACCGGTTGCGGTGCCTCTTCGCTGGCCGCGGACACCGGCGGTACGGTGCGCAGTCGCGCACTGCCGCCAGGCACGGCTTCGACGCCGCGGCACACCTGGCGCGCCAGCTCGGCGGTGGCACCGCTGCGCGAGTAGTAAATCACCAGTACTTCCGCCATGCCCGAATTCTACCCGCAAGGCAACGGTGCCGTGCACGCCGGCCGCTGGGCCTTGCAGGTACGTTGCCATAAAACGCATATGTCATCATCTGCATCAGCGAGCGCCGGCCGATCTAGTAGTATTCGCGCTTTGGCCGGCGCGCTCAAAATAGAACATGGTGTGCAAGAAGTGTCTCGTGGGCGGGCGCGTCCAGGGGGTCTTTTACCGCGCGACGGCAGCGCGGCGCGCGCAGGAACTTAAGATCCGCGGCTATGCGCGCAATCTGCCGGATGGCCGGGTGGAGGTGCTCGCCTACGGCGCTGAGGAGGCCGTGAACGCTTTCGTCAGCTGGCTGTGGATCGGTTCCTCGGCATCGAAGGTGACGAGCGTGGAGGTGGCCGACGCGTCGCCCGATGCACTCAGTGCGCACACGGGTTTCCTGACCAACTGAACTGGACTGCATGCTCAATCGCAAAACCGCCCTCGCGCTCGTTGCCGCTCTTCTGCTGACGTACGGCGTCGCAGCGCCGCTGGCCGCTTACCGCCAGCCCGCACCCGTCGAAGCGCCGCCGCAAAGCTCACCCGCGAGCCCGCCGACGAGTGAGCCGCCGCCGTCCACCCCGGCGCCCGCCGCCGAACCGGCGGCCGAGCCGCCACCGCCGAGCACATCCGCGAGCCCCCCGCCGGCTACGCCGGCGCCGGCGCCTTCGGCGCCGAGCCCTCAGCCGGCGCCCTTGCCGGAATCCGTGCCGTCGGCGCCACCGACGCCGGTCCCGCCGCGGCACCTTTTCGCGCCGCGTTCCAAAGAGGCCTGGGTCGCCGCCGCCAACCCGCTGGCGGTCGATGCGGGGATTGAGATTCTCGCCAAGGGCGGCAAAGCACTCGATGCGGCCGTCGCGGTGCAGGCCGTGCTCGGACTCGTCGAGCCGCAAAGCTCGGGCGTCGGCGGCGGTGCTTTTCTTCTGTACTACGACGCGCGCAGCGGCAAGGTGAGCGCCATCGACGGGCGCGAGAAGGCCCCCGCGGGTGCAAGCGCCGACATGTTCATGGACGAGGGCAGACCGATGTCCTTCGTCGAGGCTGTGCGCAGCGGCCGCTCGACCGGCGTGCCCGGCGCAATTGCCATGCTCTACACCGCGCACGCCAAATTCGGTGCGCTGCGCTGGAAGGAGCTCTTCGACCCCGCCATCCGCGATGCGAGCGAGGGCTTCCTTGTGCCGGCGCGCCTGGCACTGTTTCTCGGGGAAGGCTCGCCCTTTCCTCCGACGACGGAGATCCGCTCGCTGTTCTCGCGTCCGGACGGGGAGATCCTGCAGGAAGGGGACCTGTTTCGTAACCCGGACTACGCCAAGACCCTGCAACGCATCGCGCAGGAAGGTCCGCGCGCCCTCTACGAGGGAGAGATCGCGGCGGACATCGTGCGCGTGACGCACCTTGATCCCTTCCCGGGCGCGATGGCGCTCAAGGACCTGAGCGCTTATCGCACCAACTGGTCAGAACCGCTGTGCCGTCCGTACCGCGGCTTCACGGTGTGTGTGCCGCCGCCACCCTCGAGCGGCGTCGCGCTGCTGCAGATGCTCGAGATCCTCGAGCAAACCGACATCGCCAGCCGCAACGCGAATGACCCGCAGGCGTGGTTCCTGTTCGCACAGGCGAGCCGGCTGATGTATGCCGACCGCGATCAGTACGTCGCCGATCCGCGCTTCGTGCCTGTGCCGGTGGAGCGCATGCTCGAGCCGGGTTACATCAAGCTGCGCGCGCAGCTGATCGGTGCGCGCGCAGGGGCCCCGCCCGCGCCCGGCAACATCCCCGTGCCCCGTGGTCGCGATTCCACCAACGAGTCCGCCGGCACCAGTCACTTCGCGGTGGTCGATGCCGACGGCGACGTCGTCTCCATGACGACGACCGTGGAGTCGATCTTCGGCTCCGGTCGCACGGTCGGGGGCTTCGTGCTCAACAATCAGCTCACGGACTTTGCCTTCGCGCCCACGCAAGGCGGACGGCCGGTCGCCAACGCGGTGCAAGGCGGCAAGCGGCCGCGCTCCTCGATGGCGCCGATCATCGTGCTCGATCACGCCAACAACTTCGTGGCCGCGCTCGGCTCCCCGGGCGGCACGGCGATCCTCGAGTACAACGCGAAGACCCTGGTGGGACTGCTCGCCTGGAAGCTCACGCTCAAGCAGGCGATTGAGCTGCCGAACCTCATCGCGCGCGGCGACAACTTCAGCGGCGAGATCGGCCGTTTCACGCCCGCGCTCATCGCCGGTCTGCGCGAGCGCGGCATTGAGCTCAAGCCCGGGCACGCGGAGAACTCCGGCCTGCACGGGATCCTGCGTCACGCGGACGGTACCTACGAGGGGGCGGCCGATTCGCGCCGCGAGGGCGTGGCGCGCATGCAGTCGCCGCCACAGAAATCGCAGAAGCACGCCGCGGCTGCCAACTGAGGCCCCCGCGCAGCGCCGCCCGCGGCGCTTGCGACGCCTGCCGGGCTTGCGGAGACCCTCGCGCTTGGCTCGGGCGAGCGCCGGGGCGCGCACGGCAACTCGTGCGCAGCAACCGGGTGGTTTAGTGCGCGCCGCCCGGGGTGTTGGCCGCTTTCGGAAAGCCTAAGTCGTCCGCCCCACCCCAGCGCGTCCAGCGGCCAATCACCAGGTCGGGGTAGTCGCGCCGGCCGATGCTGCCGTTGTAGCGCGCGAGTGCGCGGCGTACGTCGTTGTGCTCGTAGCCGAGATAGAAGCGCAGGATCGCGCAGCCCATGTGGATGTTGGGTGCGACGTGCACCAGCTCGTAGCGATGCAGCCCCAGGCGCTCGGGCCAGAAGGGCATCACCTGCATCAGTCCCACCGCGCCCGCGTTCGACACCGCCCAGCGATCAAAGCGGCTCTCGACGTCGATGAGCGCCATGACCAGCCCCGGGGGCAGCCGTGTCTCCCCGTAGCGGTGGGTCTCGCAATACACCTGCTTGAGGATATCGACGCGCTCTTCTTTTTCCTTCACCAGGGTGCGCAGGCGCGGCTCCATGAGCGTGTACCACACCGCCGAGTCGTACTGATCCGTGAAGCACTGCGCCTGGGAGATCGCCTTTTCGATGACGGCCTTGAGCTCCGGGTCGCGCTGCTGATCGGCGCGCGCGCTCGGCAGCAGCGCCGGCAACAGCATCAGCATCAGCAGCAGCGCCGCGCCGCGCCGCGCTGCACGGCGCACCCGCTCAGGCAAGGCGCGCGCGGATGAAGGCGAGGGCCTCGGTGAGCGGGAACTCGGTGCTAACCGTGTCACGCCGCCCGCGGTACTCGAGCTTGCCCGCTTCCAGGCCGCGCTCGGCGATGACCAGGCGGTGCGGGATGCCCAGAAGCTCCGCGTCGGCGAACTTGACCCCGGGACGCGCGTCGCGGTCGTCGCACAGCACCTCGATGCCGGCGGCGGTGAACTCGGTGTACAGCTGGTCGGTGAGCTCGCGGACACGGACGGATTTTTGCAGGTTCAGGGGCACCAGCACCACCTGGAAAGGTGCAATCGGCGCCGGCCAGATGATGCCGCGGTCATCGTGATTCTGTTCGATGGCCGCGGCCACGACGCGCGTCACACCTATGCCGTAGCAGCCCATGAGCAGCGCCACTTCCTGGCCCGACTCATCGAGCACGAAGGCCTTCATGGGCCGGCTGTACCTGTCGCCGAGCTGAAAGATGTGTCCCACCTCGATGCCGCGGGCAATCTTGAGGCGGCCCTTGCCCGAGGGGCTCGGATCCCCTTCGACCACCTTGCGCAGGTCCGCCGCCACGGCCCCGGGCACGTCGCGCTCCCAGTTCACGCCGGTGAGATGCATATCCTTCTCGTTCGCCCCGCTGACGAAGTCCGACAGCGCGAACGCGCTGTGATCGGCGTACACGCGGCACTTGAGGCCCACGACGCCGACGTAGCCCGGCTCGGTGCCGCTCGCCTCGAGCACGCGCTCAGGACTCGCCATGCGCAGCGGCGTGGCAACGCCTGCAAGCTTGTGCGCCTTCAGCGCGTTCAGCTCGTGGTCGCCGCGCAGCGCCAGCGCAACCACGCCACCTTCGCTCCCCTCGACGATCAGGGTCTTCAGGCAGCGCGCCGGCGCCACGTCGAGGAAGGCGGCGAGGTCGGCGATCGTGCGTGCGCCGGGCGTGGCTACCTTGCGCAGCATCTCTCGCGGCGCCGCTCGTGGCGTGGGCGGCGGCAGCGCTGCGGCTGCCTCGAGGTTGGCAGCGTAATCGTCGCCGTCGGAGAACACGATCGCATCCTCCCCGGAGGCGGCGAGCACGTGAAACTCCTGGCTGACATCCCCGCCGATGGCCCCGGAGTCCGCGCGCACCGCGCGGAAGGTGAGCCCCGTGCGCGTGAAGATACGCGTGTAGGCATCGAACATGGCGCGATAGCCGGCCGCGAGCGAGGCCGCATCGAGGTGGAAGGAGTATGCGTCCTTCATGAGGAACTCGCGCGCGCGCATGACACCAAAGCGCGGCCGCACCTCGTCACGGAACTTGGTCTGGATCTGGTAGAAGTTTACCGGCAGCTGGCGGTAGCTCTTAAGCTCGCGCCGGGCGATGTCGGTGATCACTTCCTCGTGCGTGGGTCCGGCCACGAAGTCACGCTCGTGCCGATCCTTGATGCGCAGCAGCTCCGGCCCGTACTCGCTCCAGCGTCCCGATTCCTGCCACAGCTCCGCGGGCTGCACCACCGGCATCACCAGTTCCAGGGCGCCGGCGCGGTTCATCTCCTCGCGGATGATGTGCTCCACCTTTTTCAGGACTCGCAGGCCCATGGGCAGCCAGCTGTACAGCCCCGCCGCCAGGCGCCGGATGAGCCCCGCGCGCAGCATGAGCTGATGGCTCACGACCTCCGCCTCGGCGGGGGTTTCCTTCACGGTGTTGATCGGATACTGGGAAAGCCTCATCGGCGGGCGCTTTGCTTTTTGCATCCAGAGGGAAGCTGGCATCTTAACAGGAGCCCCCTGATAAGATTGCCGCCGTGACAAGCGACCTTCCGGAAACGAGCCGCCCGCGCCGCAAGGGCATCTACCTGCTGCCGAACCTGCTGACCACGGGGTGCCTGTTCTCGGGCTTCTACGCGGTGGTTGCGGCCATCGACAAGCACTTCGATCACGCTGGCATGGCGGTGTTCGCGGCCATGATCTTCGACACCCTCGACGGTCGTATCGCGCGTCTGACGCACACCGAGAGCGCCTTCGGCAAGGAGTACGACAGCCTGGCCGACATGGTGGCCTTCGGGCTCGCCCCCGCAATCGTCGCCTACCAGTGGGGCGTGGTGCGCATCATGGAATACGGACACCACTGGGGCCGCTTCGGCTGGCTCGCCTGTTTCTTTTACGCGGTGGCCGCGGCGCTGCGCCTGGCGCGCTTCAACGCGCGCTCCGCGAGCGCCGACAAGCGCTACTTCGAGGGCCTGCCGAGCCCCTCGGCCGCCGCGATCGTCGCCGCGTTCGTGTGGTTCTGCAGCGACTGGCGCGAGCCGCGCCTCGAGGGCTTGATCTCCGCCTTCCTCGTCACCGCCAGTGCCGGTGCGCTGATGGTGACGAGCTTCGGCTATCCGAGCTTCAAGCAGTTCGATCTGGATAAGCGCATCCGCTTCGTTTACATGCTCCTGGTGCCTCTCACCTTCGTGCTGATCGCGATCGACCCGCCCACCATGCTGCTGTCGATGTTCGGCACCTACGCGTTGTCGGCACCGGTCTTGTGGGTCGGACGGCGCCTGCGGCGCCTGGTGCGCGGCGCCCCGACCCCGGGTGCCTCGTGAGCCATGCCGCAAGAGCGACGCCAACAGTATCTGACCGCGATCGGCATTGACCTGTGGGTCCCGCGCGCCGCGCGGGCGCAACCCGCAGCGGCCGTGAGCGCGAGCCTTGCGCCGCCGCCGGCGGCCGCGGCCGCTCCGGCGGCGGACGTGGCGGCCTGGGAGGCACTGCGCACGCAGGTGCTTCAGTGCACCAAGTGTCCGCTGCACCTGACGCGCACGCAGGGGGTGTTTGGGGTGGGACCCAAGCGCGCCGACTGGCTCGTGATCGGCGAGGCGCCCGGTGCCGAAGAGGACCGGCGCGGGGAGCCCTTTGTCGGGGCCGCCGGCCAACTGCTCGATGCGATGCTGCGCGCCATTGGCCTGGACCGGGCGACGAACGTGTATATCGCCAACATGCTCAAGAGCCGGCCACCGGGCAACCGCGACCCGAAGCCGGAAGAAATCGCGGCCTGCCTGCCGTACCTGCAGCGGCAGATCGAGTTGCTGCGCCCCAAGATCATGCTCGCCGTCGGGCGCATCGCCGCGCAGAGTCTGCTTGGCACGCAGGCGCCCCTCGGACGGCTGCGCGGTGAGGTGCACCGCTTCGGTGATACGCCGCTGGTGGTGACGTATCATCCCGCCTATCTCTTGCGCACGCCGGCCGAGAAGCGCAAGGCGTGGGAGGATCTGAAGTTTGCCCGCAGCGTCTACCAGCAACTCACGCAAGGCTCCGTGACCGATGGCAACCGCGCCTGAACTGTTCGACGCCGCACCCGAGGTGGCGATCCGGCCGATGCGCGCCGCGGACGTGCTCGAGGTCGTGGCGATCGAGCGCGCCTCCTACCAGTTCCCCTGGAGTGAGGGCATCTTCCGCGACTGTCTGCGCGTGGGCTATATCTGCCGCGTCATCAGCTTTGAGCGCCAGGTGACCGGCTACGGCGTCATGAGCGTGGGCGCAGGCGAGGCGCATATCCTGAATCTGTGCGTCGCGGAAGCGTGTCGCTGCCGCGGCGCGGGCAAGAAGCTACTCCTGGGCCTGCTCGAGCGGGCGGCCGCGGCCGGCATGGCCGAGGCGTTCCTCGAGGTGCGCCCCTCGAACACCAACGCGATCCGCCTGTATCAGTCGCTCGGGTTCGAGCAGGTCGGTACGCGCCGCGGTTACTATCAGGCCGTCAACGGCCGCGAGGACGCCGCGGTGCTGAAACTCGCACTGCGCGCTGCGGCCGCGCCCCCCGCCTAGAGATTCAAAGGACACATGACTGAACTGGCTGCCGAGATCCGTCGGCGACGGACGTTCGCGATCATCTCGCACCCGGACGCAGGCAAGACCACGCTCACGGAGAAGCTGCTGCTGTTCGGTGGCGCCATCCAGATGGCCGGCACCGTCAAGGGCCGCAAGGCTGCGCGGCACGCGACCTCCGACTGGATGCGTCTCGAGCAGCAGCGCGGCATCTCGGTGACCTCCTCGGTGATGCAGTTTCCTTACCGCGACTACATCATCAACCTCCTCGACACCCCGGGGCATGAGGACTTCTCCGAGGACACCTACCGCACGCTCACGGCGGTGGACTCTGCGCTCATGGTGATTGACTGCGCCAAGGGCGTCGAAGAGCGCACCATCAAGCTGATGGAGGTCTGCCGCCTGCGCGACACGCCGATCATGACCTTCATCAACAAGCTCGACCGCGACGGGCGCGCCCCGATCGAGCTGCTCGATGAAATCGAGAGCGTGCTGAAGATCGGCACCGCGCCGCTCACCTGGCCGATCGGCATGGGGCGCGAGCTGCGCGGCATCTATCATCTGGGCGAGGACCGCATCTACCGCTACAGCGCCGGTGAGCGCGGCCGCGTGGGCGAGAATCTCACCATCGAGGGGCTGCACAGCCCGGCAGCGCGCGCATTCCTCGGTGAGCAGGCGCGCAGCTTCGATGAGGAGATCGAGCTCGTCAGGGGTGCCACGCAAGCCTTCGACGTGGAGGCCTATCGCGCCGCGCAGCAGACCCCGGTGTTCTTCGGTTCGGCCATCAACAACTTCGGCGTCGAGGAGTTGCTCGCCGCCTTTGCGCGCTACGCGCCGGGGCCGCTGCCGCGCGCGGCGCGCGAGCGTGTGGTGGAGCCGGAGGAGTCCGCGCTCGCCGGCTTCGTGTTCAAGATCCAGGCGAACATGGACCCGGCGCACCGCGACCGCATTGCTTTTCTGCGGCTGTGCGCCGGCAGGTACAGCCGCGGCATGCGTCTGTTTCACGTGCGCCTCGACAAGGAGGTGCGCGTCGCCGATGCACTCACCTTCATGGCCGCCGACCGCGCGCAGGCCGAGGAAGCCTACGCCGGCGACATCATCGGCCTGCACAATCACGGCACGATCAACATCGGCGACACTTTCACGCAGGCCGAGCGCCTCACCTTCACCGGCGTGCCCAACTTCGCCCCGGAAATCTTCCGCCGCGCCGTCCTGAAGGACCCGCTGCGGATGAAGGCGCTGCAGAAGGGACTGTCGCAGCTGTGCGAGGAGGGCGCGACGCAGCTGTTTCGGCCGCTGCGCAACAACGATCTGATCCTGGGCGCCGTCGGGCCGCTGCAGTTCGAGGTGGTGGCGTTTCGCCTGGCGGACGAGTACGGCGTGCAATGCGTGTTTGATCCGATCACGGTGCACACGGCGCGCTGGCTCGAGGCGCGCGAGGCGCCCAAGCTCGAGGAGTTCCGTGCCCGCGCCTACGAGCACCTCGCGCTCGATCACAGCGGTGCGCTGGTGTACCTGGCGCCCTCGCGCGTCAACCTGCAGCTGATGCTCGAGCGTTGGCCGGACATCCGTTTCCTCGAGACCCGCGAGCATGCCACCGCTTGACAGCTGGCGTAGGCTGTAAGGGCTCGCGTGCCGTGTGCGCGCGGGCGCAACGTTAAGCGGAGGACGGATGAACGATGTTGCAGCTGACAGCCCGCTCCTGCAGCGCGAAGCGCTCGTGCACGCGCTCTATGAGGCGGCCGAGCTCGAACACAATCTCATGTGCACCTATCTTTATGCCGCCGCGAGCTTGCGCGACGGGCAGGCAGAGGGGCTGAGCGAGGAGGAGTCCGCCGCCGTGCGGCGCTGGAAGCAGGCGCTGCTCGGGGTGGCGATCGAGGAGATGGGTCACCTTGCGGCGGTGTGGAACATCACCAGCGCGCTGGGCGGCAGCCCGCGCTTCGGGCGCACCAACTTTCCGCTCGATCCGGGCTACCTGCCCGCAAGCGTGGTGGTGAAGCTCGCGCCGTTTAACGCCGATACGCTGCAGCATTTCGTGTTTCTCGAGCGCCCGCACGGGTCCACCGAGCCCGACGGCGCCGGCTTTGCCTACGAGCGTCCCTACGTGCGCGGCGGCCCGACCGGTCGTCTCACGCCGATGGCGATCGACTACGACACGGTGGGCGCCTTCTATGCGGCACTGGGTGAGGGGCTCAAGGCGTTCGTCGCCAAGTACGGCGAGGCCAACACCTTTGACGGGGACCGCGCGCTGCAGCTGTCGCAGGCGGAGGTGCAGCTCGCCGGCGCACGCCCGGTGGTGTGCCTGAAGAGCGCGCTCGCAGCCTTCTGCGCGATCGTCGAGCAGGGCGAGGGAGCGCCCAAGGACTCGCTCAATTCGCACTACCAGAAGTTCCTCGGCATCCGCGCCGAACTGCGCACGCTCAGCGCGCAGAACCCGAACTTCAACCCCGCCTTCCCCGCGGCCACGAACCCGGTGCTGCGGCGCCCACCGCGCCCGGAAGGACGCGTATGGCTCGAGAACCCCGAGGCGGTGGCGACGGTGGATCTCGCCAACGCCTGTTACGGTCTGATGCTGCGGCTGCTCGGTTATGCCTACGGCGTTGCGGGCCCGAGCGCGGAGAAGTCCCTGGTCATGGATCTGGCGATCGGGCTGATGCGCGCCGTGATGCCCCTCGCCGAGCTCGCCGCGCGCCTGCCGGCGGGCCCTTCAAACCCGCACTGCAACGCCGGCATGTCCTTCACCGCGCTGCGCGATGCCGGCTCGCTGCCGCGCGGCGTGGCGGCGCGGCGCTTGTTCGTTGAGCGCTGCGCGCAGCTCGCCGAGGCGGGGACGAGACTGGCCGCCGCCGGTGAGACGCGCGCGCAGGCCGCCGCGCAGCAGCTCGCGGGGCTCTCGCGCAGCGCCGCGCGCGCCTTTGACCTGAGCGCCCCCGCGCCCGCCGCCGCCGCGGCGTCCGCGGCGAGCGTGACCGCAACGCCGCCGGCGCCGAACGTGGCGGCAGCCCCCGCCCCGACGGTCCGTGAGGGCGTGGAAACGATCGCCGGTGAGAGGCTCGATCTGATCTACGAGGGCAAGCGCTGCATCCACTCGCGCTTTTGCGTGACGCTCGCCCCCCAGGTGTTTCTCGCCAACGTGAAAGGGGCGTGGATCCGCCCGGATGCGCTTGACGTGGAGCGCCTGGTCGACATCGCGCACGCCTGTCCCTCCGGTGCGATCCGCTACCACCGCCGCGACGGGCGGCCCGATGAATCCGCGCCGCCGGTTAATCTTGCGGGCATTCGCGAGGCGGGTCCGTACGCGTTCCGCGCGCCGCTGCTGATCGACGGGGAGCCAGCGGGTTTTCGCGCCACGCTGTGCCGCTGCGGCGCTTCCAAGCGCAAGCCCTTCTGCGACGGCTCACATCATGAGATCGGCTTCAGCGCCACCGGGGAGCCCCCGAGCCACCAGACGGACATGTTGCCGCAGCGGGACGGCGCACTCGCGATCGATCCGCAGCTGAATGGACCGCTCAAGGTCAGCGGCAACCTTGAGATCATGAGCGGCACGGGCCGGGTCGTGGCGCGCGTGACCTCGGCCGTGCTGTGCCGCTGCGGCGCCAGCGCCAACAAGCCCTTCTGCGACGGCACGCACGCGAAGATCGGCTTCAAGTCCCTTTAGGTTACGCACGCAGCGGCGCGCGGCAGCTTCAGGCGTGCGACCGCGCGCGCGAACGCGGCGATCTCCTGCGCGTCGCGCCCGGTGCCGGGCGGTCCGTAGCGCAGGCGCGCATAGCACTCGATCAGTGTCTCAACGCGCGCCGCGAGCTCGGGGCGTTGCGCGCTGATCGCGGCCAGGTACGCCAGCGGTCCCTGGTGCGACGCACGCGGCTCCCCGACCCGCGCAAGTTTTCGGCACAGACGCAGATACGCCCGTGCCAGTGCATCCGGCGGACGAGCGCGCTCGGCGCGCCCGAGGTACCAGGCCAGCACCGTGAGCCACAGCAGCAGCGCCGCCGTGAACCCCCAGCCCAGATCAGCGGCGTCCGGGGAGCGGATTCCCAGGCGGGCAAGCACATCGAGCTGACTCGCGTAGTCGAATTTCACCACGTGATCGCCCCACCAGGCGTTCGCGGCGCCCCAGCGCTGCAGCAGTCCGCGAAGCCAGGCCGAACGGTACAGCAGCCGGTCGGAGGCGGAGAAGGCGTTGGGCATCAGATCCAACACTCCGCGGCGCAGGCGTTCCGGCGCCACCACCGCGGTCGGATCGACCCGAGTCCAGCCGCGCCCCTCGAGCCACACTTCCGCCCAGGCGTGCGCGTCGGCCTGGCGCACTTCGAGGAACTCACCGATCGGATTCCACTCCCCGCCGAGATAACCGGTGACCACGCGCGCGGGTACGTGCGCGGCGCGCATCAGCGTGACGAAGGCCGAGGCGTAGTGCCCGCAGAAGCCCTCGCGCGTGCGAAACAGCAGCTCATCCACCGCGTCGCGCCCGAGCGGCTGCGGTTCCAGGGAGTAGACGAAACCCCCGCGGCGCAGGTAATCCAGCGCCGCAGCCACGAACGCCCCGTCCGTGCCGGCGCGCTCGTAGAGCGTCCGCGCCAGCTCCTGCGTGCGCGGGTTGGCGTACGGGGGTAGCGCGGTGTCCTCGCGGCGCGCGGCCGCGCCCAGGGGGTCGATGGCCCGTGCGCGCAGGTACGACACCGCCTCGTAGCTCACCGGCTCGTTGATCGGATCCGGCCCGAGCAGGAGGTAGTCGTACGTGAGCCGCACGCGCGGCGCCGCCGCGTGCGCCGGCAGGTCGAGCGCAAACCAGTAGCGCCGCCGTGTCGGCGCGAGCGACACGCGATAGCGCACGGCCGCGCCCGTGTACTCGAGGCCCTGGCGCACATGGACTGCCTCCTCGGCACGGCGCCACGTCTGCCCGTCGAACTCGTGCAGCACTGGCCCGCGCCAGTAGAGCGCCTCACTGCCGGGACGGGCGCCCTCGAACTTGACCCGGAAGGCGGTGCTGTAATCGGCGACCAGCTGCGCGATGCCCCCCGGGGTCATCGAATCAGAGAGCCCGGTGAGCGCCGTATTGCCGCGCGGTATGGCCCAGAAGGACCCGGGCAGGCGCGGAAAGAAGACAAACAGCAACACCGCGAGGGGCAGGGCAAAAAGCAGCGCGCGCGCGGCGAGCATCCAGGCTGCGCGCGCGGGCAGCGTCGGCGTCGCGAGCGCGGCCAGCGCCGCGCAACACAGCCACGCCTGCAGCCCGTAGAGCGGGGTGCGGGCGAGGTCCTGGCGATCCAGGCAGGCGGCGAGCAGCAGGAACAGGCCCGCGCCGATGAGCACCAGTTGATCGCGCGTGCCGCGTGTTTCCAGCAGTTTCAGCGCCGCCATCAGCAGCAGCAGCGTGGTGCCCGCGGCGAGCCCGTTGAGGGTGTGAAAGCGCGCCAGTACGACCGCGGCCATGCCGAGGGCGAGCAGCGCACGGGTGAGCGCTCCGGGCAGCCACAGCCCGCGGCGCGTCGCCGCCAGACGCCAGAGGATGAGTCCCGCGCAGGCCACGCTCGCCCACAGCGGCACGCGATCCAGGTGCAGCAGTATGCCGCCGGCGAGGGCCGCGCAGGCCCAGGCGAGGGGTCGCAGCGGCGCGGACGCCGCAGGTTGGGCTGCCGCGCTCACGCGCCGCTCCGCGCCGCATCGATACCGAAGCGGGCGAGCAGAGAGAGACAGCGGTGCCGGTGCGCGGGTCCCCGCTCGGGCGCTACGCGCACGCCCGGAAGCGTGAGCCCGTAGCGCTCACCCTGCGCTTCGGCATCGACCACCCAGCGGGCGAGCTGCGACAGCCGCCCCTCGGTATCCGCCAGCGGCACGGCGGCGAAATCAAACAGCCGCAGCTCGGCGCCCGGGGGCTGGTACTCCTTCACCAAGAGCGGCGCCTCGCGTGCATAGGCCTTCCAGTCGACCTGCCGCGGCGAGTCGCCGTCGCGAAACGGCCGCAGTCCGAGCCACTCGTCCACCCCCGAGCCGCCGCGCGCGCGCGTGCCCGGGCGGCGGGCGCTGTACGTGGGCATGGGCAGCGCTCCGAGCGGGGCCGGATACACCACGAGCTCGAGCGGGGTGTGCACCCAGGTCCACGCGCGAAAGAGTCCGAACGGGTGCGCGCTGGCGATGCGTACCCGCCCGAGTGGGTGCACCCCGCGCGCATAGGGCCCGAGCGCCACCTGCCACTCGCCGCGGGCGCCCGCGGCGAGGTCGGCACACGCGCTGGCGGACTCCTCGAGTGCCGCCTCCAGGCGCGGCCGCGGCGCCGCGGCCGTGTTGCCGAGCGTCACGTGCAGCGTCGCCGCACGCCGTGCGAACACGGCCGGGGCGTGGATGGCGATGACGCTCAGACCGAGCAGATTGCGATGACACTGCTGCATGCCCACGAGCGCAAAGGCGCTGAGGAGGAAGGTGAGAAAGAGCGCAAGACTGTTGGCGTAGTTAAGACCGGCGAGCAGCATCACGAAGAGCAGCGCCGCGAAGGCCACGCCGCCGCGGGTCGGCAGGATGTAGAGCCGCCGCCGCGCAAGGCTCACCGGCAGCTCATCGAGCCCCTGGCGCTGGCGCACCCAGGCGGCCAGGCGCGCCCGCAGGGCGCCTGAGAGGGGCGTGAAGGGGTTCCAACGCCGGGGCTGCCCGGCTGCGGCGCGCGCGGACACCGCTAGGGCGGCACAGGCACTGCCCGCAGCATGTCGCGCGCGAGATCCTCGCCCGCGCCGGCTTCGGCGGCGTCGCGGCGTTCGAGCCGGTGCGCGACCACCGCGGGCAGCACGGCCTGTACGTCCTCGGGCAGCACGGCGCTGCGCGCGTTGAGGTACGCCCACGCCTGCGCGGCGCGAATCAGGCCCTGGCCGGCGCGCGGGGAGAGTCCGAGCTTCAGCTCCGGGCGTGCGCGCGTGCGTGCGATGAGGCTCTGGGTGTAGTCCAGGAGCGCATCGGCGATGTGCACGGCGCGCACCGCGCGCTGCAGGCGCAGCACCGCCGCCGCCGAGAGCGCCGGCGCGATCCCCGGCAGCAGCTCGCGCCGCTCGCCCCCGCGCAGCAGCGCCCGCTCGTGCGGCGCGTCCGGGTAGCCGAGCGTGACGCGCATGAGAAAGCGATCGAGCTGCGACTCGGGCAGCGCGAAGGTGCCCAGCTGCTCGTGCGGATTCTGCGTGGCGACCACGAAAAACGGCTCCGGCAGGGGGTAGGTGGTGCCGTCGGCGCTGACCTGGCGCTCCTCCATCGCCTCCAGCAGCGCGCTCTGGGTGCGCGGGCTGGCGCGGTTGACCTCATCGGCGAGCAGCAGCTGGGTGAAGATCGGACCCTGACGAAAGTGGAAGCGCTGACTCGCGCGATCGAAGATCGAGACGCCGATGATGTCGGCGGGCAGCAGGTCGCTTGTGAACTGCACGCGCTGCCAGGCAAGACCGAGCACGTGCGCGAGCGCGTGCGCAAGCGTGGTCTTGCCGACACCCGGCACGTCCTCGATCAACAGGTGCCCGCGCGCCAGGAGACACGCAAAGCACAGGCGGATCTGTTCCGGCTTGCCGAGGATGACGGTTTCCAGGGACTCGAGGGCACGTCCGAGGGTGGCGGCATCCGCGTCGCTCTCGGCCGGCGGCTTCATGGCGTAAGCATCCCGCGCACGCGCTCGAGCTGCTCGCTCAAGCCCGCCGCGGCGCGTTCCAGGTCCGCGGTACGCTCGCGTTCGCTCGCCACCACCTGCGGCGGTGCGTTGCGCACGAAATTCTCGTTGCCGAGCTTGGCGCGCGTCTTGGCGAGGTCTGCCTGGTTCTTGCTGAGGAGCTTCGTGAGTCGTTCCACTTCCGCCGCCGCATCAATGAGGCCCGCCATCGGCACGAGCAGCGCGAGCGTGCCCACGAGGGCGACCGCGGCCTGCGGTGCCGGGGCACTGGCCGGGAGGAGGGTCACGCTCGCGAGGCCCGCAAGACGCTCGAGCAGCGCGCGGTGACGGGCGAGGAACTCCTCATCCTGCGCGCTGGCATCGCGCAGCAGCAGCGGAATGCGCCGCCCGGGGCTGATGTTCATCTCGCCGCGGATCTGGCGCACGCCGAGGATGACGGCCTGGATCCAGGCCGCCTCGCGCTCGGCGAGCGCGTCGGCGGGAAAGTCACTGGCGCGCGGATAGGGCGCGAGCATCACGGTGGCGCCGGCGACGCCGGTGAGCGGTGCGATGCGCTGCCAGATCTCCTCGGTGATGAAGGGCATGAACGGATGCAGCGCGCGCTGCAGCGCCTCGAGCACCTCGATGAGCGTGCGCTGTGCACCGCGCTGCGCGGCGGCATCGGCGCCCTGCAGCACGGGCTTCGTGAGCTCCAGGTACCAGTCGCAGAAGTCATACCAGGCGAACTCGTACAGCGCGCTGGCGGCAAAGTCGAAGCGGTAGTCGCGCAGGGCGCCCTCGAGGCTTGCGAGCATGCGGCCGAAGCGCGAGCGGATCCAGCGGTCGGCGACCGACAGCTGTACGGGCGCCTCGCTCACCGGGGCTGCCGTGCCGGCGACCATGGTCACGAAGCGCGCCGCGTTCCACAGCTTGTTGCAGAAGTTGCGGTAGCCGGCGACGCGCGCCAGATCGAAGCGAATGTCGCGGCTCGGGGAGGCGAGCGCGGCGAAGGTGAAGCGCAGCGCATCCGTGCCGTGCGCGGCGATGCCGTGCGGGTACTGCTGGCGGGTCGCCTTCTCGATCTGCGGCGCAAGCTGCGGCTGCATGAGCCCGCTTGCGCGCTTGGCGATCAGAGTCTCCAGGTCGATGCCGTCGACGATGTCGAGCGGGTCGATCACGTTGCCTTTGGACTTGGACATCTTGTCGCCGTGCTCATCGCGGATGAGCCCGGTGATATAAACGTCGCGAAACGGCACGTCGCCCATGAACTTCAGCCCGAGCATCAGCATGCGCGCCACCCAGAAGAAGATGATGTCGAAGCCGGTCACGAGGACGCTGCTCGGGTAGAAGCGCTCCAGCGCGCTGTTGCGCTCCGGCCAGCCGAGGGTGGAGAACGGCCACAGCGCCGAGGAGAACCAGGTGTCGAGCACGTCCTCGTCCTGGCGCAGCACGAGGCTTGCGGGCAGCCGCTGCCGCGCGCGTACCTCGCTTTCGCTTCTGCCGACGTAGATGTGGCCCGCGGCGTCGTACCAGGCCGGGATGCGATGGCCCCACCACAGCTGACGGCTGACGCACCAGTCCTTGATGTTGCGCATCCACTCAAAATAGGTGCGCGACCAGTTTTCCGGCACGAAGCGCGTGCGGCCGGCTTCCACGGCCGCGATCGCCGGCGCTGCGAGCGGTGCGATCTTCACGTACCACTGGTCGGTGAGGTAGGGCTCGAGCACCGCGCCGCTGCGATCGCCGCGCGGCACCACGAGCCGATGCTTCTCGATCTTCTCGACGAGCCCGGCGGCCTGAAGTTCCGCAACCACGCGGCGGCGGGCCTCGAAGCGATCGAGCGCGCGGAAGCGCTCCGGCACCGTGTCGGCGAGCGTGGCGCGCGGAGTGAAGATGTTGATCAGTGGCAGATGGTGACGCGCGCCGATCTCGTAGTCGTTGAAATCGTGTGCCGGGGTGATCTTGACGCAGCCGGAGCCGAAGGCCGGATCGACGTAGGGATCGCCGATGACGGGGATGTCACGTTCGGCGAGCGGCAGCCGTACCCGCCGGCCGATGAGTGCGAGATAGCGCTCATCCTGCGGATGCACGGCGACCGCGGCGTCTCCCAAGAGGGTCTCCGGGCGCGTGGTGGCGACCACCAGGTACCCAAGGCCATCGGCGAGCGGGTAGCGCAGGTGCCATAGCTGCCCTTCTTCCTCCTGCGACTGCACCTCGAGGTCGGAGAGCGCGGTGAGCAGCACCGGGTCCCAGTTCACGAGCCGCTTGCCGCGGTAGATGAGCCCCTCCTCGTGCAGCCGTACGAACACTTCGGTGACGGCGCGCGAGAGCTCCGGATCGAGGGTGAAGCGATCGCGCGACCAGTCGACCGAGTCCCCGAGCCGGCGCATCTGCTGGCTGATGGTGCCGCCGGATTGCCCCTTCCACTGCCAGACGCGCTCGAGAAACGCCTCGCGCGACAGATCCGTGCGCTGGATCCCTTCGGCATTGAGCTGCCGCTCCACCACCATCTGCGTGGCGATGCCGGCATGATCGGTGCCCGGCTGCCACAGCACCTCCTCGCCGAGCATGCGGTGATAGCGGCTGAGGACGTCCATGAGCGTGTGTTGGAACGCGTGCCCCATGTGCAGCGTGCCGGTCACGTTCGGCGGCGGGATCATGATGCAGTAGGGCGCGCCGTGGCCGCTCGGCGCGAACCAGCCGTGCGACTCCCAACGCTCGTAGATGCGCCGCTCGATCTCAGCGGGCGCGTACACCTTATCCATTAGACAAACCGAGGCTGCCGCAGGGGGGCGGGGGATTATAGCGGCATGCGTACGCCCGGGCCGTGCGCGCAGCCGCACGCGAGCGGCGGCCTTTTGGGGTGCTCAGCGCACCCGCAGCAGCCGCCCGCTCAGGCGCACGGGACGCCGCGGACGGCAGAAACGCACGTGGCGCAAGGTGCGTGCGTGACTTGCGCCGCGGCGGCTCAGTGAGCCGCGCGCTGGATGAGGAAATCCGCGAGCAGGGGCGTCGGTCGCCCGGTGCTGCCCTTCTGCGCCCCGCTCTGGTAAGCAACGCCCGCAACGTCGAGGTGCGCCCATTTGAGCCCCTGGGTGAATTTTGCGAGGAAGGCCGCTGCGGTGATCGCGCCGCCGTCGCGGCCGCCGACGTTGGCGAAGTCGGCGAAGTTGCTCTTGAGCGACTCGCCGTACTCCTCCGTCAGCGGCAACTGCCAGCAGCGATCGTCGGCGCGCACGCCGGCAGCCAGCAGTTCCTGGATGAGTTTCTCATCGTTGCCCATGACGCCGGCATGGAAATGCCCGAGCGCGACCACGCACGCGCCGGTGAGCGTGGCGACGTCAACCACCACCGCCGGGCGAAAGCGGCGTGCGTAATGCAGCGCGTCGCACAGGATCAGCCGTCCCTCGGCGTCCGTGTTGAGAATCTCCACCGTCTGACCGGAGGCACTGGTGGCGATGTCGCCGGGCTTGACGGCCTTGCCGCCCGGCATGTTCTCGACCGCGGCCACCAGGCCCACGAGGTTGATCTGAAGTCGCAGCTGCGCGGCGAGCGTGAGAGCGGCGATCACGGCGGCGGCGCCGCTCATGTCGAACTTCATCTCGTCCATGCCCGGAGGGTCCTTGAGCGAGATGCCGCCGCTGTCAAAGGTCACACCCTTCCCCACGAGCACCACCGGTGCCTGCTCCTTCTTCGCGCCCTGGTACTCGAGCACGATGAAGCGCGGGCTCTGGTGGCTGCCCTGAGCCACGGCCAGCAGGCAGCCCATCTTCTCGCGCCGGATCGCCGCCTGCTCGAGCACCTTCACGCGCAGGCCCGCGTGGCGCTTGCCGAGCGCGCGCGCCTGCTCGGCGAGGAACAGCGGCGTGCACACATTGGCGGGCAGGTTCGCCAGGTCGCGTTGCAGGTTTGCGGCCGCGGCCACCGCGGCGCCTTCCTTGAGCCCGCGCTGCGCGGCGCTCACCTTGCGCACCGGTCCCGCGAGCACCTTCTTCAGCGCCGCCGCTGCGGGCTTCTTGCCGGTCTTCAGGTCATTGATGCGGTAGAGCGCCGCCCCGGTGAGCTCGGCGACCTGGCGCCCGAAGTAATAGTCATCCAGCTGTTTGCTCTCGGGGCGATCGAGCGCCACGGCGCAGCTGCCGATGCGCGTGCGTGCGATCACCGCGAGCGCGTTCTGGCACGCGCGCCGCCAGGCCTTGCGCTGAAAGAGTTTTTTCGTGCCAAGGCCGGTGAGCAGCACGCGCGAGCCGGCGATTCCCGGCAGGTCGCCGACGAGCAGCGTGTCGCCCGCGCGGCCGGCAAAATCGCCGCGCGCGAGCAGCTTCTTCAGCCGCCCGCCGCAGGCGCCGTCGACGATGCGCGCCTCACCGCTGAGCTCACCCTCTTCAAACACGCCAAGCACCAGGCAGTCCACCGTAAGTGTTGCCAGGCCCTTGGTCCAGACGCCAAATTCCATTACGTATCCCCTCCCCGTAGAGGCGCGCTAGACTGTCATTTACCTTATTGAGCGCCTCGCTGCCCCGCGTGCTGCTGCAGCACCCCCCGCGCGCGCAGGCGAGGGCGAGTGTAACTCAAGAGCCCGCCGGGTTTCCGGCGGACGAACGGACGGTCGCACGTTGAGGAACATCCTCGGACGTTACATCCTGCGCGAGGTCGTACTGGCCTGGCTGCTGGTCACCAGCGTACTGCTGGTGATCCTGCTGGCCTACCAGTTGGTAGGCGTGCTCGAGCGCGCCGCCGTCAACCAGTTTCCCCCCGACGTCGTGCTGCAGCTGATCTGGCTCGGGGCGCTGCAGTACCTGTCCATCCTGCTGCCGGTCGGACTGCTGCTCGGGGTGGTGCTCGCGTTCGGCCGTCTGTACGCCGACAGCGAGATGGCCGCCGCGCTCGCCTGCGGCGCGGGTCCGGCGAACGTGTATCTGCCGGTGGTGCTGCTCGCGCTCGCGGTGGCCGCCGGCCTCGCCTGGCTCACCCTGGTGCTCGCGCCGCAGGCGACCGAGCAGGCCCTCAGCCTGCGCCTGGCCGCCACGCGCGCCGGGCAGTTTGCGCCGATTGCCGCCGGCAAGTTCCGCAGCTTCGGCGGCGGCGCTGCGGTGGTGTATGCCCAGGATGTCAACCGCGACGGCACGCTGCATAACGTGTTCGTGGAGCGCAACCGCGGCGCGCTGGTGCAGGTGGCGCTCGCCGAGCGCGCGCGCCACAGCGTGACCGCCGATGGCATGACCCACATCCTGACGCTCTACGACGGCGAGCGCTTCGAGGGTGTCCCCGGGAGCGATGAGTTTCGCATCGTGCGCTTTGCCGAGCACGTGATTCCGGTGCAGGTGCCGGGAATTACCGACGTGGTGCGCGATCTTGAGGCGCGCTCGAGTGCGCGGCTGGCGCGCGCCTCCGACCCGGCGCAGCGCGCCGAGCTGCAGTGGCGCATCGCCATGCCGCTCATGTGCCTGGTGCTCGCGCTGATCGCGGTGCCGCTCGCGCGCCTGCGGCCCCGTCAGGGTCGCTATGCGCGCGTGTGGGTGGCACTGCTGATCTTTCTTGTGTACTCGCAGCTGATCTCCGTCGGCAAGGTGTGGATCGCGCGCGGCACGCTGCCGCTGTTCCTCGGACTGTGGTGGACGCACGCGGTGGTGGTGCTGATCGCGCTCGCGGTGATCTTCGGACCGGTGCTCGCCCAGCGCCTGCGTTACCGCTGGGCGGGCCTGTGAACATCCTCGACCGCTACATCGTGCGCACCATCCTCGGGTCCGTGCTGATGGTGACGGCGGTGCTGCTGGTGCTCGGCGCGCTCATCATCCTGATCGGCGAGCAGGACGAGATCGGCAGCGGCGGCTATACCGCGCTCGGGGCGCTGTGGTTCACGCTGCTCAACCTGCCGTCGTTCGCCTTTGACCTGCTGCCGATCGCCACCCTCATGGGCGCGCTCATCGGGCTGGGCTCGCTGGCGCGCGGCAGCGAGATCACGGTGATCCGCGCCACCGGCATCTCGATCGCGCACCTGGCGGGCATCTGCCTGCTCGCTGGCCTGGTGCTGGTGGGGGTCGCGGTGTTGCTCGGGGAGTTCTTCGGGCCGACGCTGCAGCAGACGGCGCGCGAGCAGAAGGCCTTCAGCCGCTTCAACAACGTGAGTTTCGGCAGCGGCGGCGCCTGGGTGCGCGACGGCAACCTGATCCTGCACGTCGCCGGCCAGTCCAGTGAGAGTCAGTTCGGCGGCATGCAGATCTTCGAACTCTCCCCCGAGCACAAGCTCGTGGCACTCGCGCACGCGCAGCACGCCACCGCCGGCAGCAAGGGGCACTGGCTGCTCAGCGACTACACCGAGTCGCGCTTCGCCGGCGACACGGTATCCAAGCGTTCACCCGAGCAGCGGGTATTGCAGTCGAACGTGACGGCCGGCTTCCTCGGTCTTGCGATCGAGAACCCCGAGCAGCTCACCAACCGCGCCCTGTGGCGCCTCATCAGCTACTACCGCGCCAATTCCCTGGACGACCGCGAGTACGTATTTGCCTTCTGGTCGCGCATCGCCCGTACGGTGGCGGTGCTCTTCACCGTACTGCTCGCCATTCCCTTCGTACTCGGTTCCCTGCGCTCGGCGGGCACCGGTACGCGCATGCTGATGGGGTTGATTCTCGGCATCAGTTTTTTCCTGCTGCAGCGGCTGATCGAGAGCGGCACGATCGTCTTTAACCTCAATCCCATCACGCTCGCCTTGCTGCCAACGGCGCTGCTTGCGCTGGTGACCGTCACGCTCCTGGCGCGCGCGCGCTGAGGCGCGCTTGTGGCTAGGACGGTGCCGAACCGCCGCGGTGCTGGGGCCGGCCGTCATCGATCGACAGCCACGGCAGTTTCTCGGCCACCCACACGTGCATCTCGGGTGCAAGGCGCCGCGGGTCATCGAAGCTGCCGAGTGTCACATCCGTTTCCCCGTCACGCGCCGCGTGGCGATAGGTGAGGGAGGTACCGCAGAGGGCGCAGAAGCCGCGGCTCACCTGGGCGGAGGAGTGGTACTCGGTGAGCGTGCCGTGGGTGACCGTAAAATCCCCGCGCGCGAAGCTCACCCACGCCACCAGCGGCGCGCCGGCCGAGCGCCGACAGCTGCTGCAGTGGCAGAAGCACAGATTGCGCGCGACGCCCTGCGCGCGGTAGCGCACCGCCCCGCACATGCAGCCGCCGGCGTACTCGGGTGTGGCCATGCGATTACGTTAGCACTCGTTGCCTCGCCGCTCCATTCAGTGAACAATCGCGCACCTTTAACTGTGGTGCCGAGGTCCTCAATGAGCGTGGCGTACCTGAAGGCGATGGCGGGGGCGGCGCTGCTGCTCGCGTGCGCGGGCGTGCAGGCAGCCGATCTGAGCGTGCGTTTAGATGCGCGCGAGATCGCGCGGCGGCACGTGCACACCGAGCTGACACTGGCAGTGACGGGCGGTCCGCTCACGCTGGTGTTTCCGCAGTGGATTCCCGGGGAGCACGGGCCCACCGGCCCGCTGGACACGCTCGTCGGTCTGCGGATTCGCGCCAACGGCGCGCTCCTGACCTGGCAGCGCGACCCGCGCGACATGTTCGCGATCAACCTGAAGGTACCCGCAGGTGTTACGCGCCTCGACATCAGCCTTGACACCGGCCTGCCGACCGAAGGGGGCGAATTCACGGCCGGCCCCTCGAGCAGTGCCCAGCTCGCCGTGATCGCATGGAACCAGTTCGTGCTTCTGCCCAAGGGCCGCGACGCGGCCACCATCAGTACCGAGGCCTCGGTGCTCGCGCCCTCCGGGTGGCAGCTAAGCTGCGCGCTTGAGCTGCGCGCGCAGGCCGACGGCAGCGTGCGCCTGGAGGACGCTTCACTCGCGCGTCTCATCGACTCCCCGCTGCAGATGGGACGCTTCGCCCGGCACATCGATCTCTCCGGTGCCGCGCCGTTGCCGCAGCTGAAACACACGATTGCCCTGGTGGCGGACAGCGAGGAGGCGCTTGCCGTGCCGGAGGACTTTGCCGCCGGCTACGGACACCTCGTGGCGCAGGCGGGCATGCTGTTCGGCACGCGCATGTACCGTCACTACACCTGGATCCTGACGCTCTCGGATCACGTGGCGCATTTCGGCCTCGAGCACCATGAGTCGAGCGACGATCGCACGGATGAGAACTCCCTCTCGGATGTGCCGCTGCGCGAGGGGGTCGCGGAGCTGCTGGCGCACGAGTACGTGCACAGCTGGAACGGCAAGTACCGCCGCCCCGCCGGGCTCTTAAGCCCGGATTACCAGCGGCCGATGGACGGCTCGCTCTTGTGGGTGTACGAGGGCATGACGCAGTTCTGGGGCACGGTGCTGCCGGTGCGCGCCGGGCTCATCCCGCCCGAGAGCTATCGCGAGATGCTCGCCAGTCTTGCCGGCTTCTACGACATCCAGACCGGGGACCGCTGGCGCCCGCTCGCGGATACCGCGGTCGCCGCACAGGTCCTCTACGATGCGCCGCCGGCGTGGGCGCTGAGCCGCCGTGACGTGGACTTCTACGATGCCTCGGAGTTTTTGTGGCTGAACGTCGATGCAGAGCTGCGCGCGAAGTCCGGGGGTCGCGCCTCGCTCGATGACTACGTGAAGCGCTTCTACGCCGGCGCGGGCGGTGAGCCGGCGCTCAAGCCCTACGTCGAGGCCGATGTTTACGCGACCCTCGCGAGCGTCGTCCCCGGGGACTGGCGCGCGCTCATCCATCGCCATCTGGATTCCCTCGGACCGCAGGCGCTGCTGGAGGGGCTCAAGTCGAGCGGCTGGCAACTCACGTACTCGGCAGAGAAGAACACCTACCTTGAGGCGCTCCAGAAGCGCCGCAAGGAAACGACCCGCGTGTGGTCCATCGGTTTGCTGCTCAGCGATAAGGCCGAGGATCAAGGGCAGATCATCGAAGCCGTCGAGGACGGCGCGGCGGCGCGCGCCGGTGCCGGCCCGGGCATGAAGATTCTCGCCGTCAACGGCCGCAAGTACTCGGCCGCGATTCTCGACTCGGCCCTTGTTGCAGCGCACGCGAGCAAGAAGCCGATCGAGCTCATCGTGGAAAACGCCGACTACTACCAGGTGCTCTCGGTGGCGTACTTCGACGGGCCGCGCTGGCCGCACCTCACGCGCATCGAGGGTCGCGCTGACGTGCTCAGTGAGGTGCTGAAGCCACGCGCCAACTGAGTCTTAATCGCAGCTGTTGGTAGCGCCGGAGCCGAGGCATACACTCGGCGGTTACCGGGGCGTCGTACCGACGCGCACCAAAAAAACTAAAGAACGAGGGGACACACCATGAAGAAATTAGTCATCTCAGTGCTGCTGCTCCTGCCGGCGGCCGCGCTCGCGGCGAGTGCGTTCGATGGCACGTGGAAGACGCGCATGGACAGCATGAAGACGACCGGCAAGCCGGATGTGTTCGCCGTGATCGACGGAATGTACATCTGCTCCAGCTGCGCGCCGGAGATCAAGGTCAAGGCCGACGGCACCGATCAGAAAGTCACCGGACACCCCTATTACGACACCGTGGCGGTCACGGTGGTGAACCCCACCTCATTCGAGATCACCAACAAGCAGGGGGGCAAGCAGGTCGTGAGTGTGACCTACACCGTCTCCACGGATGGCAACACCCTAAACGGCAAGTTCAAGGACTACACGGGAGCTAAGCTTGCGAGCGGCTCGTTCGCCGAGACGCGGCGCGCCAAGGGTCCGGCTGGTTCGCACGCGGCTTCCGGTTCCTGGCAACTCGGAGCGCTGACCGATGCCAACGCGGCGGCCAGCACATTTGACTACCGGATGACGGATCAGCAATTCAGCATGCACTGGAACGGACAGAGCTACGACGCAAAGTTCGATGGCAATCAGTATCCGGTCCAGGGTGATCCGGGGCACACGACGGTGTCACTGAAGAGAGTGGATGCCAACACCGTTGAGGAAACCGACACCCGCGCCGGCAAGGTGACGGATGAGATTCACTTAGCCGCCGCCGCGGATGGTAAGACGATCCAAGTGACGGACAAGGACGTGCAGCACGATCAGATCACGACCTTCACGCTCGAGAAGCAGCCGTAACTTTGCCGCCGGCCTGCGGGAGCGCGCTCCCGCAGGCCGCGCGCTCAGCGCGCCCGCGCAAACCCTCAGTGTGGGTGCCCGGGGAACAGCCGGCAGTAGATGCAGTCGGCGCCCGTGGGGTTATCCGGCGTCAGATGCTTGATCCAGGAGCCTTCGGTGCGCGCGGCTGCGTGCTCGAAGGCCTGGTTCTTCAGGTCGTGCCCGATGACTTCCTGCGCCCCCTCGCTTTCCATGATCTGCGCCGCGCGTGTGGTTTCGATCAGCCCGCGCGGATGCACGGCGACGGTGGCGGCCGCACCCTCATCCACCCGTGCGGCCAGGAGCTCCGCAAACGCGCGCTCGTCCTCCTGGCAGAAGAGCGTGCGGAAGTACTGCTGGAACTGCGCACGCGGCGAGGGCGCGGGCAGCACTCCGGCGCGGCCCTGCTCCGAGCTGGCGGTGAGTTCCACGCGGTCGGTCGGGAAGCCATCGCGCACCAGCCGCGTTCGCACCCGTTCCGCGTCGCCAAACCCGTTGAAGACGGCGAGTAATACGGCGCTCATGAGTTTCCTCCTTAGCCTCTCGCGAGGTGAGTCGCTGCGCCCGGAAGGAAAATTCTACGCCCGGCGCGCGGGGCCGGGGAGCCCCTGTTCCCTGTCGGCCACGGCGGACCAGGCTCAGTACCGTGGCGCTGCCGTCTGCGCTGAAATCCGGGGGAGGGTAATTCGCGCCTTCGGACCTTAGGATGTGCCCATGCCTGGCAACACCCGCAGGGGGCGCCCGCCGCACCCGGACCTGTTGACGCCGACCGAGTGGCGCGTGGTGCATGCGATCCAGCACGGCCTGAGCAACCGGGAGATCGCCCGCCGCCGCGGCATCAGCCTGGATGCGGTGAAATATCACGTCGCCAATGCGGTGGCGAAGCTCGGGCTCGCCAACCGCCAGGCCCTGCGGCGCTGGTTTCGCACGCCCGCCGGCAGTGCCCTGAGTCAACGCACGAGGAGCCCTATGAAGAACCTGACCCTTGGCCCGCTGGCGCAGATCTCCCGCGGCGTGCGCGATCTTAAGGAGTCGGAGGCCTGGTACGGCAAGACGCTCGGCCTGAGGCATCTGTACTCCTTCGGCACGCTCGCCTTCTTTGACTGCGCGGGCACACGGCTGTATCTGCAGGTGCAGGAGGAGCCCGGTCCGGAGTCCATCCTTTACCTGCGCGTCGAGGATATCCGCGCCGCGTACGACACCTTGAGCGCGCGCGGAGTGCTGTTCACGGCGGCGCCGCACCTGGTTCACCGTCACAGCGACGGCACCGAGGAGTGGCTCGCCCACTTTAACGACCCGGAAGGCCGGCCGTTCGGGCTCATGGCGCAGCTGAAGCCGGCAGGCGCCAGCTGAGGACGCGTGCACGCGCCCGCCCGCCGGCGTCGTGGCGACTAGGAGGCGGGCTGGGGCGCCTTCGCGGTCTTCGCAGGCTTGGTGGCCTTCGCGGGCGGTTCGGGCAGCGGCTTGAGCAGTTCCGTGACGGGCGTGAAGATCGCGGCGTACTTGTAGTCGGGGATCTCGAATTCCCAGCCGTCCAGGCGCGTCTTCAGGTGCTGCGCTTCCTCGTTGGCGGCGGGTAGCGTAGCGCGCGCGCTCAGGGTCACCAGCGCGCGGTTACCGTCCTTGCGTCCGGCCACTTCGACCTCCAGTCCGTCGAAGGTACGAAAGAAGGCGCGCGGAGCCTTCGGGTCAGTCGCCGTGGCTTTCGCGACGTCCTCGAGCGTAAGTGCGCTCAGGGCCGCCGCGAGCGAATCCGCCGCACCCGGGCCGCTGAGCTCGCGCCCCTTGGGCAGCGGTTTGACGGTGAAGTGCGCGTCATCGGTCTTCTGCTTCGTGGCGCTGTAGGCGGCGCCCTCGGCGGGGCGCTCCTCGATCTCGCGCAGCCGCTCGGCCGGCAGATCCAGCAGCGCGGTCACGAGCCAGCTCTTCGCCGCCGCGTCCACCGTGACGAGCGGGGCGGCGAGGAAGCTCTGCGGGGCGTTCGCGACGCGCACGTAGCCGGACTTCGCACCCGAGGGCTTGCCGACGATGAGTGCCCAGGTGCGCGCGGGGGAGACGACATCGATCTGGGTGCCGCTCGCCTTGGGGGTGCCCAGATCCTCGACCCCGAGCGCAGGATAGTTGGCGCTGAGGCGGGTCTTCTCTTCCACCACATTGAGCGCGCCCAGATCCAGGAGGAGCTTGCGCACCTTGTTGACCTCCGCCGGCCAGCCGCGCTCGGCGACGAGCCAGCCCGAGGCGCCCTTCTGCAGCGTGGTGTGAATGTCATCGGCCTTGTGCAGACGTACCTCGGTCACCGTATTCACCCCGTGCTCGAGTCCCGGCAGCACCAGATCCCCGGCGAGGGTGGCGCGTTCCAGGTGGCGCAGCGATGACACCCAGATCGCAAAGCCGATGACGACGAGGCCGGCGACGAGGAGCCAGCCGACGCGGCGGGCGTTCATGGGTGGCTCCCCGTGAGCGCGTGCGCAGCGTTACGGCTGCGCCGTCGCCAGGCGGCGATGAGCAGTGCCAGCGCGGCAAACAGCGCCGGCACGGCGATGATGTTGATGATCTTCAGCGTCGTGCCGAGGTTCTTGATGTCCGCATCCAGCCCGGCACGCACAGCCCGCAGCTCCTTGCGGATGCGCAGCTTCTCGAGCTGGAAGTGCTCGATCTCCTGTTCCTGCTCGGGCGTCACGAGCAGCGCCGCCGAGGAGGGCTTGTCGCCCCCCTTGGCCTCAAGCGCAGTGAGCTTCTCCTCCGTGGCCTGCAGCTGCTGCTCCAGTTCCTGCTCCTTCGCGTGGAAGCGTTCGTTGGCCGCACGCCGCAGCTTCTCCACGCGCTCGAACGGGCGCGTGAAGGTGGCACGGCCGCGCACGCTGATGAGGTCGGCGCTGCCAGAGAGATTGTCGAGCGCGTTTTGCACCAGATCCCCGTTGCTCGCCCACGCCTGAGTCAGGCGCTGACCGAAGAAGTCCTGCGAGCGCACCCAGAGGAAGTCCGACAGCATGTCGGTGTCGGCGAACACGATCAGATTCAGCGGCTTGGCGGAGACCTTAAGATCCAGCTGCCCGGGCGGCAGCGTCACGCCGGCGGGCGGTCCTGCGGGGAACGCCGTCTGCACCGGACCGCTGACGCGCGCCGCGAGCGTGTAGCGGCGCCCGCTTGGCTTGAAGCCATCGAGCAGGCCCGCCGGATCCATGAGCATGCGGAAGCGCGCGACCGGCAGCAGTTCGGTATCCGTGCTCGACTGCAGCAGCGGTTCAAAGCGTGTCTTGGCGTCCTTGAGCGGCTCGAGCGCGCCGGCAGTTGCGACATTGACGTTGGAGAGTCCGGCGGTGATCACATCATCGGCCGTGAAGCTGTCCTTGCCCAGCCCGAGCACCCCCAGATGCAGCACGGGCTCTGCACCTTGCTGCATGGTGACCGAGAGCGCATGCCCACGGTCGGCGACCACCACGGCGGGGTTGAACTGCACGCCCCAGGCGGTGAGTAGCGGGGCGAAGTGCGAGGACTTGTCCGCGGTCATCGCGGCCATCGGGTTCTGCGGATCGGCGTCGGAGTGGTCGAAATCCGCCAGCGGATCGACGAACAGCAGGATGTGTCCGCCGCGCAGCGCGTACTGGTCGATGGCGAACTCGGTGGCGGGCGACAGATTCTTCGGGTGCACCAGCACCAGCACGTTCGTATCCGGGTCGATCTTGGCGGCGGTCGGGGAGAGCGGCCGCACGTCAAAGAGCTGTTTCGCCTCGCTGTACACCACCCACGCCGGGCGCATGCCGCCGCCCTGCGGGTCGTAGGAGGCGTCCATCGGCAGTGACGAGAGCCACGCCAGCACCGGTTTCTTCGGGTTGGCGAGCTGGTAGACGAGCTTGACGACGTCGTACTCGAGGAACTGCTCCTTGTTCGGGTCGAAGAACTCGATCGCGGCATGACCGTCGGTGGAGTTGGTGCCGGCCAGGCCGAAATAGAACTGCCCACCCCCGAGCGGTGCTGCGCGCACGCCGAGTTCCGCGGCGCGGTCCTCCTCCTCCGAGAATGGCTGCGGGTCGATGACGTGCAGATGCAGCTTGCCGTTGGAGCGTGCGCTGAGTTCCTCGAGGAACTCGCGCACCCGGGTGCCGTAGCTCTTCAGCTGCGGCAGCTGTTGCGCGGTCTTCTCCGAGTAGAAGAAATACAGATTGATCGGCTCCTTGATGCTCGCGAGGATGCGGTCGGTGCCGGCCGCGGTGGTGTAGAGGCGGTTCTGGGTGAGATCGAGCCGCCAGCCGCGCAGGGTGTGATTGAAGAGCACCGTCAGGCCGATGAACAGCAGCGCGAGCGCCACGAGTGCGCCGCCGCCGAGTGTCGTGCGTTTGGTCATGGGTGTCAGTCCGCCTTGCGCAGCTCGAGAGTGATCGCGGTCGCGAGCAGGAAAAAGCCGATCAGCATGGCGAAGTACAGCAGATCACGCACATCGATGACGCCCTTGACGATCGATTCGAAGTGGGTGAGAAACGAGAGCGAGGCGATCGCATCCACCAGCGCGAGCGGTGCCCAGCCGCGGAACGCATCGAGCACCAGCGGAAAGCCGGCGAGCAGGAAGACGAAACACCCCACCACGCTCAGAATGAACGCCACGACCTGATTGCGCGTCAGCGCCGACATGCACGAACCGATGGCGAGGAAACCCCCGGCGAGCAGGAGACTCCCGAGGTAGGCGGCGAGGATCGCGCCGTTATCGGGCTTGCCCAGATAGTTGACCGTGAGCCACAGAGGAAAGGTGAGGGCGAGGGCGAGCGCGGTGAACAGCCAGGCGGCCAGAAACTTGCCGAGCACCGCCTCCCACAAGGTGAGCGGCTGCGTCATGAGCAGTTCGATGGTGCCGGACTTGCGCTCCTCGGCCCACAGCCGCATCGACAGGGCCGGGATGAGGAACAGGTACAGCCACGGCTGGAAGGTGAAAAACGGCTCAAGGTCCGCCTGGCCGCGCTCGTAGAAGCCACCCAGATAGAAGGTGAAGGCGCTCGATAGCACGAGGAAAATCAGGATGAACACGTACGCGAGCGGGGTAGCGAAATAACTCGCCAGCTCGCGGCGCATGATGATGCCCACGTTGCGCATGGTGCGTCGGTCCTTCAAGCGGTGATCGTGCGGAACACCTCGTCGAGGCGTCCGGACTCCAGGTGCAGGTCTTGCAGCTTGATCCCCTGGCGCGCGGCGAGCTCGGAGATGGCCGGCAGGATCGTGCTGCCCGCGCGCGGCAGCGCCGTGAGGCGCGCATCGCGTTCGCTCACCTCGATGGCTGCCACGGCGGGCAGGGCGGCGAAGGCGGCGCGCGCCGCGGGCAGCTGCGCCGGCTCCTGCAGCTGCATGGACACCGCGTTGTGATAGCGCGAGCGCGCGGCCAGACCCGCAGGCGTGTCATCCGCGACGATGCGCCCCTTGGCGATGATGATGGCGCGCGTGCACACCGCGTCGACCTCTTCGAGGATGTGGGTGGAGATGACGATGATCTTGTCGTGCGCCATGTCATTGATGAGGGTGCGCACCTCGTGCTTCTGGTTCGGGTCGAGCCCGTCGGTGGGCTCATCGAGGATGAGCACCGGCGGGTCGTGCACGATCGCCTGCGCGAGTCCCACGCGGCGCCGGAAGCCCTTGGAAAGGGTGTCGAGGGTCTGCTCGAGCACCGTACTCAGCTGCAGGTGCTCGATGACGTGCGCCAGGCGCTGCGCGCGCCGCGCGCCCGTCAGAGCGCGTAAGTCCGCGATGAAGGCGAGAAAGGCGCGCACCGTCATCTCCCCGTAGCCGGGGGCGCCCTCGGGCAGGTAGCCGAGGGCCGCCTTGGCGGCCAGCGGCGCGCTCATGACATCGTGCCCGCAGATGCTGGCGCTGCCGTCGGTCGGGGCGACAAAGCCGGCCAGCATGCGCATGGTCGTTGTCTTGCCGGCCCCGTTGGGGCCGAGAAATCCCAACACCTCGCCGGGTCCGACCTGGAAGCTCACATCCTCCACGGCCGTCAGGGCGTGGTAGCGCTTGGTCAGGTGCTCGGTCTTGATCATGCGTGGGGCTCTAGAGGGACAGCCATCCGGGAAAGTTCCCGGCTTTTTACGGCGCGCGATTGTGACCGTGCGCCGTCGCCAATTCAACTGTGGGTAAATTATTTCGTAATATCGGCGTATTAAGCTTGATTCCTCAGGTGCTACCGAGCACGTGCACGCGCCGGCCGTCATCGATCCGCCACGATCGCGTCATCGGCCAGTCAAGGGCGCCGCCGACACTGGTGCCCCGGAGGCCTTCGCCTCGGGTGCGCCCATGCGGCTACTTCAGTTTCCTCGAGGAGCGCGCGGCGCACACGCCGCGGGTGCCGAGGACGTCTCGTCGGTGCATCTGGAAGTGGAGCGCGGGGCCCCGTTTTGCGCCAATCCCGAGTGCGCCCTGCACGTGCATCGCCTGGACGCGCGCGTCGCGGGCGGCGGTAACTGGGTCACGCTCCCGGACGGGCGAGTCTTCGGCCGCAACCGCTTCGGGCAGCTGCTGCTGTGCGATGCCTGCGGCACGCAGCGCGGCCCGGTACGGCTGGCTCGCGCCTAGGAACTGAACCGTCGCCGGGCGCGCCAGTAAAGGATGGCGAGCGCGCCGCCGAGCATGCCCCCGAGGTGGGCAAAGTGCGCGACGCTTTGCTGTGTACCGGTAATGCCGAAGATCAGCTCAAGGAGTGCGTAGAGGCTCACGACCAGCCACGCGGGCAGCGGGATCGGGACCGGGATCACGATGAGGCGCACCTTGGGGAAATACCAGGCGAAGGCGAGCAGCACGCCGAATACGCCGCCGGAGGCGCCGACCGTGTAGGGCGCATCCGGTCGCGTCGTGGCGAGTTGCGTGATGCCGGCCGCCAGGGCGCACACGAGGTAATAGATCAGAAAGCGCCGACCTCCCCAGTACGTCTCGAGCGTACGGCCGAACATGTACAGCGCGAACATGTTCAGGAAGATGTGCAGGAAGGTTTGCGGATCATGCAGAAAGGCGTAGGTCAGCAGTTGCCACGGACGAAACATCGGGTTGCCGAGCGGCCACAGCGCAAAGAGCCCGATCATGAATTCGGGGTAAAGTCGCTCGAGCAGGTAGAGCGCGACGTTGAGGAGTATCAAAGCCCGGGTAACGGGCGGCATGGCGAACATGTCGCCATCTTACCGGTTACCGGGCTCAGAGCCTGCGCTCGAGGAACACCAGGTCCAGCCAGCGCTCGAACTTGTAGCCGACCTCGCGCAGGTGGCCGCACTTTTCAAAACCGAGCCGCTCATGAAAGCGGATCGCGGCGGCGTTGGCGGCATCGACGCCGGCGATCATGACGTGTTTGCCGAGCGCGGCGGCGCGCGCCAGCAGCCCCTGCACCAGCAGCGTGCCGACGCCGCGGCCGCGGCCGGTGGCGCGCACGTGCACGGAATGCTCGACGGTGAAGCGATAGCCGGGCCAGGCACGAAAGTCCCCGAAGGTGGCGAAGCCGGCCACGCCGTGCTCATCGCGTGCGATAAGCACCGGATAGCCCTGCGCCGTGCGCGCACGCCACCACCGATGGCGCTCCTCGAGGGTCACCGGGTCGCTGGAGTAGATCGCGGTCGAGGTGGCGATGACGTCGTTGTAGATGGCCAGAAGACCGGCGAGATCCTCCTCGGTGGCATCCCGGATCTGCAGCGCCTCGCTCATGCGCCGGCCATCCCAGGCGGCGCCAGCGCGCCGCGCAGGAATTCGATCAGAGCCGGGCGGTCGCTGTGGCACACGTTGAAGCGCAGCCACTGGCTGCAGCCTTGCACGCACGAGAACAGCGAGCCGCGCGCGAGCAGGATGGAGTGCTCGCGCGCGCGGCGCACGAGCTCATCGACGCGCGTCGCATCCGGTACCCGGCCCCAGAGAAAGATGCCTTCCCCCGCCGGCTCCTCGAAGCTGATGCCGGCAGACTCGAGCGCCGTGCGCGCATCGCGCCGCATGCGCTGCAGCCGCGCGCGCACGCGCTCCACGTGCCGTTTGTAGCGTCCGCCATCGAGCACCTCGGCGACGAAACTCTCCAGCAGCGCGGAACCTGAGAGCACCGAGAGCACCTTGCGCTCGATGAGCTGTGTCACCAGCGCGCCCTCGGCGGCGACGAAACCCACCCGCAGCGCCGGACCTATGAGCTTGGTGAAACTGCCGACATAGATGACGTGGCGCAGGCCGTCGATCTGCGCCAGGCGCACCGCCGGGCCCGCGTAGAGATCTCCGTAGACGTCATCCTCGATGAGCGCAAAGCCGAACTGCTCGGCGAGCGAGAGGATGCGATGGCAGTGCGCGGCCTCGGCGCTCGAGCCGGTCGGATTGTGCAGCAGCGTCTGCATGAAGAAAGCGCGCGGCCGGTGCGCACGGCAGGCCGCCTCGAGCGCTGCAAGATCGGGTCCGGAGGCGTGGCGCGGCACCGGAATGAGCCGCACGTGGTGGGCGCGCAGCTGCTCGAACAGCACGAAGTAGCCTGGGTCCTCGACCAATACGGCGTCTCCGGGCGCGAACAGGATGCGCGCGAGCAGATCAAACGCTTGCGAGGCGCCGCTGGTGGTTACGATGTTGGCGGCGCCCGCGGCGATGCCGTTCTGCACCAGGCGGGCGGCGATGTGCTCGCGCAGCTCGTTGAGGCCCTGGGGCGGGCACGGCAGCCAGGGTTGCACGCGGCGGTTCCTGACCAGGCGCGTGAGCGCGCTCGCCGGCACCGCCTCGAGCAGCCAGGCCTCCGGCAGAAAGCCCGACCCGGCAGGAATCAGGTCCGTGCATTGCGCGAGCGTCAGGCGCGCGAGCGCGAGTGCATCGGTTCCCGGGTCCGGCAGCGCCTCGACCGCGGCGAGAGGCGCGGACGGTCGCCGCTGTGTGACGAAGAAGCCGCGGCCGGCGCGCGCATCGATCAGGCCGCGCGCCACCAGGCGCTCGTAGGCATCAACGACCGTGAAGGGGCTCGCCCCGATCTGGCGGCTGAGCCTGCGGATCGAGGGCAGGCGCGTGCCGGGGGCGAGCTGGCCCACACGGACCAGTTGCGTGAGACGCTCGCAGATCTGCTCCACGAGCGGCACTTGTGAGTCGCGACTGAGCTCGAACACTGCAGCTTCGCCCTAGCGCACCATCATGATGGCCGTGACGAGGAGCGTGCCGGCCATGGCGCTATTGAATACCACGCGCGCCCGGGGGGCGGCGAGAAAGTTCTTCAGCGAGCTGCCAAACAGCGCCCACACCGCCATACACGGCAGTCCCACGCCCTCCATGACGAGCGCCATGTAGGCGCCGCGCAGCAGCAGTCCCAACTCCTGCGGCAGGAACAGGGTCGCCGAAGTGATCGACATGACCCAGGCCTTGGGGTTCAGGAACTGGAACATCGCCGCTTCGAAGAAGCGCACCGGACGGGCCTGTGCGTGCGCCCGCGCCGCGCTGCTCAGAAGCAGCCGCCAGCCCAGATACAGCAGGTACAGCGCCCCCACCCAGCTGAGCGTCGTCTGCAGCGCCGGCCAGCGGCTGAAGAGGGCGCTCAGACCGGCACACACGGTGAGCAGCTGCACCGTGAAGCCGCACACGATGCCCAGCAGATGCGGCACGGTGCGCCGGAAACCGAACCTCGCCCCGGATGCGGTGAGCATCACGTTGTTGGGGCCGGGGGTGATCGACATCACGAACGCGTAGGTAATGAAGGGCAGTGGATCAAGCACGGGGCGTTCTCGCAGAGGATAGGGGCGGCGAGCATGGCCGGGACTGACCGCGGCGCGACAGATACGCCGCGACCGGTATGGAGGAGCACTGTACCGGCGTGCGCACCGGTACGGTGGCGACTATCATGCCGCATGACCGACGCCTTCATCTGCGACGCGGTGCGAACGCCGATCGGGCGCTACGGCGGTGCGCTGGCCGCCGTGCGCACCGATGATCTGGCGGCGGTGCCGCTCGCGGCGCTCCTGCAGCGCAATCCGTCGCTGGAACCGGCCGCGATCGAAGACGTACTGCTCGGCTGCGCCAATCAGGCCGGCGAGGACAACCGTAACGTTGCGCGCATGGCGGTGCTGCTGGCGGGGCTGCCGGTGTCGGTGCCGGGCGCGACCATCAACCGTCTGTGCGGCTCGGGCCTGGACGCGCTCGCCATGGCGGCGCGCAGCGTGCGCGCCGACGAGGCGGAGGTGGTGGTCGCGGGTGGTGTCGAGTCAATGTCGCGCGCCCCGTTCGTCATCCCGAAGGCGGATGCCGCCTTCAGCCGCGCGGCGTCGATCTACGACACGACCATCGGCTGGCGTTTCGTGAATCCGCGCCTGGAGAAACTGTACGGCATCGACTCGATGCCCGAGACGGGCGAGAACGTCGCCGCGCAGTATCACATCGGGCGCACTGACCAGGACCTCTTCGCCTGGCGCAGCCAGCAACGCACCGCGGCAGCGTACGCGCGCAATTTTTTTGCGCACGAGCTGACGCCCGTACAGGTGTCCGCGAAGAAGGGCAAGAGCGTGAGCGTCACGCGCGACGAGCATCCGCGCGCGGAGACCACGCTCGAGCAGCTGGCCGCACTCCCCACGCCCTTTCGCGAGCACGGCACGGTGACCGCCGGCAACGCCTCCGGTGTCAACGACGGTGCCTGTGCGCTGCTCGTGGCCTCCGCGGAAGCCGCACTGCGCTTTAACCTGACGCCGCGCGCCCGCGTCGTGGCGGCGGCGACCGCCGGCGTCGAGCCGCGCATCATGGGCATGGGTCCGGTGCCGGCGACCCGCAAGGTACTCGCCCTGGCACGCCTGACGCTCGAGCAGATGGACGTGATCGAGCTCAACGAGGCGTTCGCGGCGCAGGCGCTCGCGGTGCTGCGGCAGCTCGGACTTCCCGATGATGCCGCGCACGTGAATCCGAACGGCGGTGCGATCGCCCTCGGGCATCCCCTGGGCATGTCCGGAGCGCGGCTCGCCACCACTGCCACCTGGCAGCTCGCCGCGCAGCGCGGCCGCTACGCGCTGTGCACCATGTGCATCGGCGTCGGCCAGGGGATCGCGCTTATCCTCGAGCGTGTCTGAGGGTCCCTAGCCAGGCTGCCACGGCAGCTGATCGAGGTCGAGATTGCCGCCGCTGAGCACGATGCCGACCCGCTGCGCCTTGAACGGGGCACCGGCGGCGCGCACCGCCGCGTACGGCACCGCCGCCGAGGGCTCGACGATGATCTTCAGCACCTCCCACAGCTCGCGCATGGCGCCGATGATCGCCTCTTCGGAGACGGTGAGGATGTCATCCACTCCGCGCCGGATCTCCGCGAAGGTCCGCGGGGCGAGGGCACCGCGCAGTCCGTCCGCGATCGTGTGCGGGTCGAGGCTCGGCTGCAGCGTGCCGCTGTGCAATGAGCGCGCCGCATCGTCGGCGCCGGCCGGCTCCACCCCGAGCACGCGCACGCGAGGCTTCAAGGCCCTCGCGGCCACCGCCGTGCCGCTCAGCAGGCCCCCGCCGCCCACCGGACACAACAGCACGTCGAGCTCCGGGACCTGGGTGAGAAATTCTGCGGCCACCGTGCCCTGGCCGGCCATGACCAGCAGGTTGTCGTACGGATGCACCAAGGCGGCACCGGTCGATTGCACGAGTGCGCGCGCGGCCTGCTCGCGCGCTGCGAGGGTGGCGGCGCAGTAGCTGATCTCCGCGCCGTAGCGGCGCACGGCGGCACGCTTGGCCTGCGGGGTGTTGTCCGGCATCACGATGTAGGCGGGGATGCCGCGCAGGCGCGCCGCGCGCGCGAGCGCTGCCGCGTGGTTGCCCGAGGAGTGTGTCGCCACCCCGCAGCGTGCCTCGGCCTCAGTCAGTGCAAATACCGCGTTGGTCGCGCCGCGCGCTTTGAAGGCACCGCATTTCTGGAACGTTTCGCACTTGAAGTACAGCTGCGCGCCGCAGAGCGCATCGAGCGTCTCGCTCGTGAGCACCGGGGTCAGCTTGACGCGCCCGGCAATGCGCGCACGCGCCTCTTCGATCAGGCTCCAGGTGAGGGGCGGGGCGCTCTCAGACATGCTGCGCCGAGCATGGGGTCGCCGCGCGCAGGGGGTCAAGTCGCGCGCGGGCGGCTAGGGGGCCGCGCGTACGGCGGGCGTGCCACGATGCAGTCCGGCATCCAGCCGTGCGAGCGCCGCATTCACATCCACCGCTGCCGTTTCGGTGTGCACCGGAGCACCCGCCGGTGCCCCCGCCTGCAGCAGCTCGACCACCGCGCCGGGCGTCAGGCGCGTCGGCGATGCCGACATCAACAGCGCGATGACGCCGGTGAGTTCCGCGGCCGCCACCGAGGTGCCGGATGCGAAATCGTACTCACCCTGCGGGCGCAGCGTCAGCACGTGCTCGGAGGGCGCCGCGAAGGCGCCCGCGGGGAGCGCGTGTTCGCTGCCGCCGGCGCTGATGACGCCGGCGACCGAGGTCGGAAAGCTCGTCTCGCTCTGCGCTACCGCCCCGACGAAGGTGATGCCGCGCTTCAACCCCTGCCCGATGAGCAGCGCGAGCAGCGGATCCTTCGGGCCCGCGATGCTCAGGTTCACCAGCGGCGCGCCCGAGTCGAGCACCGCCGCGAGCGCCTGCGCCAGGGTAAAGGTGTTGCAGGCCGCCGCATCGCTGTCAGGCTGCAGCTGCCAGCACGCCTCGAACACTTCCAGCTGCGCCAGGGGCGCGACACCCACGATGCCGATGTGGTTATTGGCGACCGCCGCGATCAGCCCGGCCATCGCCGTGCCGTGGCGGACCGAGGCGAACGCCGCTGCTTGCGCCGGCACGAAGGAATGCGTGCGCACGATGCGCCCGCGCAGATCCGGGTGCGACACGTCGACCGCCGTGTCGATGAGCGCCACCTTGAGCCCCGCGCCCTGGGTGCGCGCGTGGGCGCGCGCGACGCCGAGCGTGGTGAGGTTGCTCTGCAGGTCATAGAGCGGGTCGTTGTAGGCGGCGCTGGCGGGCGCATCGGTGAGCGTATGGAATTCCTGCAACGGCTGCGCCAGCACGACGTGCGCGTCCTTCGAGAGCGCGGCGAGGACCTGCGCGATGTCGCGGTTGTCGGGAATCTCATAGACCACGCAGTGCACGGCAAGCGCGGCGATGGGCCAGCTCGTGAGCGGGCGCAGCGCATAGGTGTCGGCCACGCGCCGCGCCTCGTGCTGCGCGCTCTGCGCGAGCCGATAGCCCTCGCTGCCGCTGTAGCGGCTGCCGGTCGTACCGGCCGGCGCCGGCGCACCGTGTGAGGCATTGGCAAACGCGACGATGATCCGCGGCCCATGCACGGCCTGCGGCAGCGGCGGGGGCGCCGCCGGTGCGCGGCTCCCGAGCGCCGCGACGCTCAGGAGCAAAGCCAGGAGTGCGCGCGTGCGCACTTCAGCGATCCGTGCGGCGCGGTCCTTGCGCATCGTCCGTGGCCGACTCGGCGGCGAGCGGCTCGACCCAGCGGACCCGCGGGTCCGCACGCAGCCGCGCACTCAGTGCGCGCATCTCAGGACTCACCACGGCGCGCTCGCGCGCCTGCGCGGCGACTTTCACCGGCGCGACGCCGAAAATCCCGCTCGATCCTGGCCCCTCCACCACGCGCGCGCCGGCCGAACGCAACAGTTCCTCGACCTCACCCACCGGCAGCGAGCGCTCAAAGGCGATGTGCAGCACATCCGGGGTGGCCGGGGTGGCGGCCGTGTAGGTGGCATACAGCGGCTGCGACCAGCGGTAAGTGGTGGCGAGCAGCGCGCCAAGCCCGATCGTGAGCACAAAAGTGGCCGCCCAGGCCAGTCCCGGCGGTCGCCACGTCGCGGCGAGCGTCGCGCGCGCCCGCTGCGGGCGCGGCGGCGCGGGCAACGCCGGCGCGGGCGGTGCATCGTCGAGGCGCTCCATGAGCTTGCGCAGCGACGGACCCGGTGCATAGGTCACCCGCTCCGGCTGCGTCAGCAGCGCGCACAGCTGCCGCTCGGTCGCGATCGCCTGCGCGCACAGGGCACACTCGCGCACGTGCTCTTCCGCCTGCGCCCGCTGCGCGCCTGACAGCCGCCCGTTGGCAAGCCACGGCAGCAGCAGCCAGATCTCCTCGTGGGCGGATGCGACGGGCGTCATGCGCGCTCCGCTGCGCCCGCGGCGGTTGCGGCGAGCTCGATCGGCGCGGCGAGTTGCGGCAGCAGCTTCTGCAGCTTGGCGCGCGCATGGAACAGACGTGTCTTCACGGTGTTGGCCGGGCAATTCATGATGACGGCAATCTCGTCGCAGGAATAACCCAGCTCATAGCACAGCTCCACCGCGAGGCGCTGCTCCACGGGCAAGAGCGCGAGCGCCTGCCCAAGCCAGTCGCGCAGCTCCTCCGTTCCCGTGGGCGTCTCGCTCGTCAGCGGCTCGGCGGCTATCTCGAGGTTCTTCTGCGCCAGACGCGCGGAGGTGCGAAAAGCGCTGCGGGCCTTGCGGTAGGCAATGCCCAGGATCCAGGTGGAGGGCTGTGAATCGCCGCGGAAGTCGCGCGCCTTGCGCCACACCACGAGGAAGGTGTCGTTGATGACTTCTTCGGCGACGTCATAGCGGCGGGTGAGGCGCGTCAGAAAGCGCGCCATGCGCCGGTGATACAGGTTGTAGAGCTCCTCGAACGCGCGGCGGTCGCCCGCGCCGATGCGCGCGATGAGATCCACTTCACGCGCCACCGAGGCTGCCCCGCGATATGTCGGCTCCGCCATATGATTGCTGCCCGCGCCGCTTGCGCGTACTTGACTGCCGTAAGTGCCTATGGCCCAGGCCTGGGTTCAAGACACCCTAGTCCCGGACGCTCCCGGGGTCAAAAATGCCAGGCGAGCGTGACGGCAAAGTGCTCACTCGCGACCGGATAGGGAAAGATGCGCCGCGCCGCGTTCTGGGCCAGAAAATAGCCGGCGTCGAGCCGCCAGGCGTGCCACTCGTAGGCCGCTCCGACGTTGCCGTAGGCATACCCCGTGGCGCGATCGATGCCAGGCCCGGTGCCGCTCGAATAGTAGTAGCCGGCCCCTGCGGTCAGCAAAAACTGCGGCGTGAGCGCCCACTGGCCGGAGGTGTCCGCGACCCAGGCGGGACTGCGGCTCAGACGCCGGAAAAACCAGTAGCGCACCGCGTTGGGGATCGAGGTGACGCTCAGCGACCAGCGATCCAGATACGTGAGCGCCGCGGAGATCTCCTGATAATCGTCCGAGGGCTCATCGGAGCTGCTGCCGAGGAAATAGCGGCTGTGCGCGCTCGCGGTGGCACTCCAGCCCGTACTGAGCTCGAAGCGGTGGCCGAGGTACAGTTCCAGCACCGAGTTTGCGTACGGCTCCAGGTTCGAGTCGCGGCTGGAGGCCCAGGCGCCGAGGAACGTGCCCCCGGTGCTGCTGAGATGCAGATCCCCCTGTACCGCGCCCTGGCCGTCACTTTCGGAAACGCCGCGATAAATATAGTCGCTCGTGAGGGCGAGGCCACCGCCGAATTGGAGCCCGGCCACGGGCGTGGCGACGTCCGCCCGCGCGGCCGCCGTGCCCAGGAGGGTGAGAGTCAAGAATCCCACGGCTGCGGGGGCCTTAGGGAGAAGTGCGGCGGGCACCTACATTTTCCGTTCGCGGGCGATGTAACAGTGTAGAGCGAGCCAGCGGCTCAGGGCATTAACGCCACAGGTGCCGTCGCAGGCCGTTGAAAAGGCGACGTTCACAGGCAAGCCAGCGTCGGGGGCGGCGGCGTATACTTCTTCATCTATGAAGACCTTAGCGCCGGCCGAGCACACCGCCGTGCGACGCATCGTTGAGGACCTCAAGGGACGCCCCGGCCCCCTGCTGGAGGTCCTGCACGCCATCCAGGCCGAAATCGGTTTCGTGCCCGAGGCGGCCGTGGCCGTCGTCGCCGACGGGCTGAATCTGTCGCGCGCCGAGGTGCACGGGGTGGTGAGCTTTTACCACTATTTCCGTCATACGCGCCCGGGCGCCCACACGGTCCGCATCTGCCAGGCGGAAGCGTGCCAGTCGATGGGGGCGCAGGCGCTCACGGCACACGCCAAGCGTACCCTGGGCATTGATTTTAATGCGACGACTCCCAACGGGCGCTTTACGCTCGAACCGATTTACTGCCTGGGGAACTGTGCCTGCTCGCCCGCCGTCATGATAGATGGACGGTTGCACGGGCGTGTTACCCCGGAGCGTTTTGACGCGCTCATTGCACAAGGTTCGCTCAAGTCATGACGACGGTTGTCTATGTACCGCGCGACGCGGGCGCTCTCTCGGTGGGCGCCGATGAGGTCGCGCACGCCATTGCCGCCGAAGCCCGGCAGCGCGGCGTGCCGGTGAACCTCGTGCGTAACGGCTCGCGCGGCGCGTTCTGGCTGGAGCCGTTGGTGGAAGTTGTCACAGCGGCGGGCCGCATCGCCTACGGCCCCGTGAGCGCGGCCGATGTGCCCGGGCTGTTCGCGGCGGATTTCACCCACGGTGGCGCGCACGCACTCGCGCTCGGGCCTACCGAGGAGATCGCCTGGTTCAAGGGGCAGCAGCGCCTCACGTTCGCGCGCGTCGGCATCGTCGATCCGACGAGCGTGGCGGACTACGTGCGCCACGGCGGTTACGAGGGACTCACGCGCGCACTCGCGCTGGAACCGGCGGCGATCGTGCAGATGATCACGGCGTCGGGGCTGCGCGGACGCGGGGGTGCGGCCTTTCCGACCGGCATCAAGTGGAAGACGGTGCTCGATCAGGTGACGGCGCAGAAATATGTCACCTGCAATGCCGACGAGGGTGACTCGGGCACCTTTGCCGACCGCATGCTGATGGAGGGCGATCCGCTCACGCTGATCGAGGGCATGACCATCGCCGGCATCGCGGTGGGGGCGACGCAGGGGTACATCTATCTGCGCGCCGAGTACCCGCATGCGCACCGGGCCCTCAACACCGCCATCGCCGCGGCCTATCAGGCGCGTTATCTGGGGGCCGACGTCGCCGGCAGCGGCAAGCGCTTTGACCTCGAGGTGCGTCTCGGCGCCGGCGCCTATATCTGCGGCGAAGAAACTTCCATGCTCGAGAGCCTGGAGGGCAAGCGCGGTGAGGTGCGCGTGCGCCCGCCGCTCCCGGCGATCAAGGGCCTGTTCGGGCAGCCGACCATCGTCAACAACGTCATTACGCTCGCGAGCGTGCCCTGGATCCTGGCCCACGGCGCGCAGGCCTACGCGAACTACGGCATGGGCAAGTCGCGCGGCACGCTGCCGATCCAGCTGGCCGGCAACATTCGCCGTGGCGGTCTGGTCGAGCGCGCCTTTGGCCTCACCCTGCGCGAGCTCCTCTACGACTACGGCGACGGCTCGGCGAGCGGCCGAGCGATCCGTACCATCCAGGTGGGCGGTCCGCTCGGAGCGTACATACCGCCCGCGCACTTTGAGACCGCCGTCGACTACGAGGCGCTCGCCGGTGTCGGTGCGCTGCTCGGGCACGGGGGCATCGTCGTGTTCGACGATACGGTGGACATGGCGCGCATGGCGCGCTATGCAATGGAATTCTGTGCGATCGAGTCCTGCGGTAAGTGCACGCCGTGCAGGATCGGCTCGACCCGCGGGGTTGAGGTCATCGATCGGATACTGGCCGGCGAGGACGGCGAGCGGAACATGCAGCTGCTCGAGCAGCTGTGCGAGACCATGGTGCAGGGATCGCTCTGCGGTCTTGGCGGCATGGCACCATTTCCGGTGCAAAGTGCACTGAAGCACTTCAGGGAAGACTTTCGCGCGCAGGTCAAGTAAGCGCGCAGGCGAGCGAGGCATAAGAGATGTTTTCCATAGACTACGAGGACTTCGGTACCCCGGCGCCGGCCACGAGTGCCGGCGAGGTGACGCTCGAGATCGACGGCAAGAGCGTCACGGTGGCCGAAGGGACCAGCGTCATGCGGGCCGCAGCGGTCGCGGGCGTGCGGGTGCCGAAGTTGTGCGCCACCGACACCCTCAAGGCCTTCGGCTCCTGCCGCCTGTGCCTGGTGGAAGTTGAAGGCCGCAAGGGCTATCCGGCCTCCTGCACCACCACGGTCGCCGCCGGCATGAAGATCCGCACGCACTCGGAGAAGCTCACGCAGCTGCGCCGCAGCGTCGTCGATCTGTATGTCTCCGACCATCCGCTCGAATGCGTCGGCTGCCCGGCGGAAGGTCACTGCGAGCTGCAGGATATGGCCGCCGAGGTGGGGATTACCGAGACCTCGTACGCGCCGGGCGGGCAGGTGCACCGGCCGGCGGCAAAGGACGAGAGCAATCCCTACTTCACCTTTAACCCCGAGCTTTGCATCGTGTGCTCGCGGTGCGTGCGCGCCTGCGATGAAACGCAGGGCACGTTCGCCCTCACCATCCAGGGACGCGGCTTCAGCTCCAAGGTCTCTGCAAGCGAGAATCAGCCGTTTCTGGATTCCGAATGCGTCTCGTGCGGTGCGTGCGTGGAGGCGTGTCCGACAGCGGCACTGACCGAGAAGTCGATCATCGGACTGGGCGTCGCGGAACGCGCCGTCGGCACGACCTGTGCCTACTGCGGTGTGGGCTGTGCTTTCAAGGCCGAGTTACGCGGCGAGGGTGCTGACGTCGAAGTGGTGCGCATGGTGCCCGAGCGTGACGGCAAGGCGAATCATGGGCATGCGTGCGTCAAGGGCCGCTTTGCCTGGGGCTACGCGACGCACAGCGACCGCGTCAGGAAGCCGATGATCCGCAAGAGCATCCGCGATCAGTGGCGCGAGGTGTCCTGGGAGGAGGCCATCGGCTATGCGGCGAGCGAGCTGCGCCGCATCCAGGCGAAGTACGGCCACAACTCCATCGGGGGCATCACCTCCTCGCGCTGCACCAACGAGGAAACCTTCCTGGTGCAGAAGCTTATTCGCGCTGCCATGGGCACCAACAACGTCGACACCTGCGCGCGCGTGTGCCATTCCCCGACCGGTTATGGCCTTAAGAACACGCTCGGCGAGTCCGCCGGTACGCAGGCCTTTGACTCCGTCATGCAGGCGGACGTCGTCATGATCGTCGGTGCGAATCCGACCGAGGGGCACCCGGTGTTCGGCTCGCAGCTGAAACGCCGTCTGCGCCAGGGGGCCAAGCTCATCATCGCCGACCCACGCGAAACCGCCCTGGTGCGTACGCCGCACATCGAGGCGAGCGTGCACCTGCAGCTGCAGCCCGGCACCAACGTCGCGCTCATGAATGCCATCGCGCACGTCGTGGTGACCGAGGGGATGGTGAAGGAAGCCTACGTCGCCGAGCGCTGTGAGATGGATTCGTTCGAGAAATGGCGAGCGTTCGTGGCCCAGGAGCGCAACTCCCCCGAGGCCAGCGAAGGCATCACCGGTGTTCCGGCCGAGCGGGTGCGGCAAGCCGCGCGCCTCTACGGCCAGGCCGGAAACGCCGCCATCTACTACGGACTGGGAGTCACTGAGCACAGCCAGGGCACCACGACTGTCATGTGTATCGCCAATCTTGCGATGGCGACCGGTAACCTCGGCCGTGAGGGTGTGGGTGTGAACCCGCTGCGCGGCCAGAACAACGTGCAGGGCTCCTGCGACATGGGCTCCTTCCCGCACGAGTTCTCCGGTTACCGTCACGTGTCGGATCCGGCCACGCGCGCCTTGTTCGAGGCCGCCTGGGGCGTGCAGCTGCAGAGTGAACCGGGCCTGCGCATCCCGAACATGTTTGAGGCCTCCCTCGATGGCACCTTCAAGGGCATGTACGTGCAGGGGGAGGACTTCGTGCAGTCCGATCCGAACACGCATCACGTCAGTGCGGCCATGGAGGCCATGGAGTGCGTCATCGTGCAGGACCTGTTCCTGAATGAGACGGCCAAGTTCGCGCACGTATTCCTGCCCGGCTCCTCGTTCCTTGAGAAGGATGGCACCTTCACCAACGCCGAGCGGCGCGTGTCGCGCGTGCGCAAGGTGATGGAGCCGCTCGCAGGCTACGAGGATTGGCAGATCACGGTGCTGCTCTCCAATGCGCTCGGTTACCCGATGCACTACGCGCACCCGAGCGAGATCATGGCGGAGATCGCGCGCCTCACCCCGACCTTCGCGACGCTCACCTACGAGAAGCTCGATCGCCTCGGCAGTATTCAGTGGCCGTGCACCGCGGAAGCGCCCGAGGGTACCCCGACGATGCACGTGCACCAGTTCGTGCGCGGCAAGGGCAAGTTCTGGGCGACCGAATACGTACCGACGAGCGAGCGCTCGACCAGCCGCTTCCCGCTGATCCTGACCACCGGGCGCGTGCTCACGCAGTACAACGTCGGCGCGCAAACGCGGCGCACCAACAACGTCGTCTGGCACGCCGAGGATGTGCTCGAGATCCATCCGCACGATGCGGAGGTCCGCGGCATCAGCGATGGTGACTGGGTGGGGCTCACCAGCCGCGCCGGGGAAACCGTACTGCGCGCGCTCGTGTCGGAAAAGATCGCCCCCGGGGTGGTCTACACGACCTTCCACTTCCCGGAGACCAATGCGAACGTGGTGACGACCGAGAATTCCGACTGGGCAACGAACTGCCCGGAGTACAAGGTCACCGCGGTCGAGGTGGTGCTCGTGAATCAGAAAGAGGCCTGGCAGAAGCGCGCGGAGGCGGAGCGCTCCCTCCCGCACCCGCGCCGCCGCGCTCGCGATCCGGCGCCGGCGTGATGGCGCGCCGGGGCTGACGACAGGCGCTCAGGACCGATGAGCACTGAGTCCCTCGCCGATACTGCGGCGGCGGCCGCGCTCGCCGTCAGCTCCCAGGTGGCGGTCGAGCGCTGGTCAAACGGCACGCTCGCCGCGACCACCGATCTCGTCGCCGAAGAGGTGCCGGTGGCGCTGGTCTACCACGACGTACCGCACGTCGTGATGTTGGCCACGCCGGCGGATCTGGAGGATTACGGCGTCGGCTTCACCTTGAGCGAGGGCCTCGTGGCGCGCATGGATGAGATCCGCGGCGTCGAGGTCACCCGCGGCGCAGGCGTGGCCGATGTGCACCTGAGCGTCGCCTGGGAGCGCTTCACGCAACTGCTGCAGCGGCGCCGTAACCTGGCCGGCCGCACCGGCTGCGGCCTGTGCGGCGCGGAGACCGCGGCCGATGCGATCCGCGCGCCCGCGCCGGTGCCCGCCGGGGTCACGATCAGCGCCGCACAGATGCACGCGGCGATCGAGCAACTCGGCACACGGCAGCCGATCAACGCGCGCACCGGCAGCGTGCACGCGGCGGCGTGGGTGCTGCCGCAGGAGGGGATTCAGCTGGTGCGCGAGGACGTCGGCCGCCACAACGCGCTCGACAAGAGCATCGGCGCGCTCGCCCGCGCGGGCGCGGATTTCAGCAGCGGTTACATGCTCATCACCAGCCGCGCGAGCTACGAGATGGTGCAAAAGTGCGCAACGCTCGGCATCTCACTCCTCGTGGCGCTGTCGGCGCCCACGGCGTTCGCCGTGCGTCTGGCCGAGCAGACCGGGCTGACACTGGTGGCCTTCGCGCGCCGTGACCGGCATGTGGTGTACGCAAATCCCTGGCGACTCAAATAGATCCACACCGCAAGACTATGCACATCGACCTTCTCATCAGCATGGCTAACCAGATCGGCGATTTCTTCACGGGTGCCAGCCCGGAGAGCGCGACGCGCGACGTGGCGAATCACCTCAAGCGCTATTGGGAGCCGCGCATGCGCGCGCAGATCATCAGCTACTACGAGCAGCGCCACGGGGCGGGCCTCTCGGACGTGGCGCTCGGCGCCATCGCGCAGCTGAAGGCGGAAAGTGCGCCCGCGCCGGCAACCCCGGCGCCCAACGCTGCCCGCGGCACCAAGCCATGACCGCGCGCGCAGGCGCGGCGCTCATCTGCGGCTCGATGGCGTACGACACCATCATGGTGTTCGCGGATCGCTTCGCCAATCACATCCTGCCCGACAAGATTCACATGCTGAACGTCTCCTTCCTCGTGCCGCAGTTGCGCCGGGAATTCGGCGGCTGCGCGGGCAACATCGCTTATAACCTGAAGCTCCTCGGTGACTGCGGCTACCCCATGGCCACCGTGGGCCGCGATTTCGCCCCTTACCGCGAGTGGCTCACGCACACCGGCGTACCCGCCGATTACCTGCGCGTCATCGAGGCCGAGCTCACCGCCCAGGCCTTCATCACCACCGATCTGGACGACAACCAGATCACCGCCTTTCACCCCGGTGCGATGCAGCACGCGCACCAGAACCGCGTGACGGACGCGCGCGGCATCAGCCTCGGCATCGTCGCACCCGATGGGCGCGCCGGCATGCTCGAGCACGCCGCGCAGTTTGCCGAGGCCGGCATTCCGTTCATCTTCGATCCGGGGCAGGGCCTGCCGCTGTTCGGCGGCGAGGAACTAAAGCACTTCATATCGCAGGCCAGGTGGGTCACCCTCAACGACTACGAATGGCAGCTGGTGCAGCAGAGAACCGGCTGGGGCGTGCGCGAGCTCACCGAGCGCGTGGCGGCGCTCATCGTCACCCACGGCGCCGGCGGCTCGAGCATCTACACCGCGGGCACGCAGCTGTCGATCCCGAGCGCCCCGGTGAGTGAGGTCGTGGATCCCACCGGCTGCGGCGATGCTTACCGCGCGGGGCTGATTCACGGGTTGCTGCGCGGGCTCGACTGGCGCGCCACCGGACACATCGCTTCCCTGCTCGGTGCGATCAAGGTTGAGGCGCGCGGCACGCAGAACCACCGCTTCACGCCGGCGGAATTCGAGCGCCGCCTGGGTCAGGCGTTCCAGTGAGCGGGCCGTTTCGAGCGCGTTACTGCGCGGCGCAGGAACGGCTCCCGGACACGGCTCACACCGGCTTATATCCGTCTGGACATATTTCTCGGGGCCCGCCCGGACGGCTAAGCCCGCACCGGGGACGCTAAAGCCAGGGCGGGGGAGCGCTAAGTCAGCAAGCCGCGCAGGACCTGGGTTAAACTAAGTGCTTCCACTTTCTTGAGTCCGCACTGCGAAACCCAGCCCATGGCGAATGATTATCTCTTTACCTCGGAATCCGTCTCCGAAGGTCACCCCGACAAGGTCGCGGACCAGATTTCAGACGTCGTGCTCGATGCCATCCTCAAGGAGGATGATCGCGGCCGCGTCGCCTGCGAGACGCTCGTCAAGACCGGCGTGGTCATCGTCGCCGGTGAGGTCACCACCCGCGCCTGGGTCGACGTCGAGGCGCTGGTGCGCAAGACCGTGCTCGACATCGGCTATAACTCCTCCGATATGGGCTTCGATGGGGCAAGCTGCGGCGTGCTCAATATCATCGGCAAGCAGTCGCCCGACATCGCGCAGGGCGTCGATCGCAAGGACGAGCGCAAACAGGGCGCGGGCGATCAGGGCCTGATGTTCGGTTATGCGACCAACGAGACCGACGTGCTCATGCCGGCGCCCATCACGCTCGCGCATCGGCTGGTGAAGCGCCAGGCGCAGGTGCGCAAAGCGGGCAAGCTCGCGTGGCTGCGTCCGGATGCGAAGAGCCAGGTGACGCTGCGCTACGAGGACAACCGGCCGGTGGGGCTGGAAGCGGTCGTGCTCTCGACCCAGCACAGCCCGGAGGTTTCCACCAAGGTGCTGCGCGAAGCGGTCATGGAGGAAATCCTAAAGCCGGTGCTGCCGCCAAAGTGGGTGGACAAGCGCACCAAGTACCACATCAATCCCACCGGACGCTTCGTCATCGGCGGGCCGGTCGGGGATTGCGGTCTCACCGGGCGCAAGATCATCGTCGACACCTACGGCGGCTATGCGCGCCACGGCGGTGGCGCGTTCTCGGGCAAGGACCCGTCCAAGGTCGACCGTTCCGCGGCGTACGCGGCGCGCTATGTGGCGAAGAACATCGTGGCCGCAGGTCTTGCGGAGCGCTGCGAAGTGCAGGTCTCCTACGCCATCGGGGTGGCCGAGCCCACCTCCATCATGGTCGAGACCTTTGGCACGAGCCACCTCTCGCGCGAACGCCTCACGCAACTCGTGCGCAAGCACTTCGATCTCACCCCCTACGGGCTGCGCGAGATGCTCGATCTCGTGCGGCCGATCTACCAGAAGACCGCCACCTACGGACACTTCGGGCGTACCGAGCCGGAGTTCACCTGGGAGCGCACCGACCTCGCCGAGACACTTGCCGCGGAGGGCAAGGGGATGCGGGCCGCGTAGAATTCAAACCCTTCAGCCGCAGTCGCGGCAGCCGCGCTTGCTGAGGAGCGTTGCGACAGGCCTCTGGCCTGCCAGGCTCAGCAGGACGTCGGTAAAAATACGGCGCTCACTCTGTCATTCGGAGTATCGAGTATGAACGCCACACTGAAAACCACCGCCTCGAGTGCCGACCACAAGGTCGCCGATCTCGCCCTCGCCGACTGGGGGCGCAAGGAGATCGCGATCGCCGAGACCGAGATGCCCGGGCTCATGGCGATCCGTGAGGAGTACGCGCTCACCCGGCCGTTGAAGGGCGCGCGCGTCTCCGGCTCGCTGCACATGACGATTCAGACCGCCGTGCTGATCGAGACGCTGCAGAAGCTCGGGGCCGACGTCCGCTGGGCCTCCTGCAACATCTTCTCCACCCAGGATCACGCCGCCGCGGCGATCGCCGCGCAGGGGACGGCGGTGTTTGCCTGGAAGGGAGAGTCGCTCGAGAACTACTGGGACTACACCCATCGCATCTTCGAATGGCCCGACGGCGGCTATAGCAACATGATCCTCGATGACGGCGGGGACGCGACGCTGCTGCTGCATCTGGGGACGCGCGCCGAGAGTGATGCGGGCCTCATCGCCAAGCCGGCGAGTGAGGAGGAAGCGGCGCTGTTTGCCGCCATCCGCGCCAAGCTCAAGTCAGATCCGAAGTGGTACTCGACCCGCATCGCCAAGATCCGCGGCGTGACCGAGGAAACCACGACCGGCGTGAAACGGCTCTACCAGATGGCGAAGGAAGGCAAGCTCGCCTTTCCGGCGATCAACGTCAACGATTCGGTCACCAAGAGCAAGTTCGACAACCTCTATGGCTGCCGCGAGTCGCTGGTGGACGCCATCAAGCGCGCCACCGATGTCATGATCGCGGGCAAGGTCGCGGTCGTATGCGGCTACGGGGATGTCGGCAAGGGCTCGGCGCAGGCGCTGCGAGCGCTCTCCGCGCAGGTGTGGATCACCGAGATCGACCCGATCTGTGCGCTGCAGGCGGCGATGGAAGGTTACCGCGTGGTCACCATGGACTACGCGGCCGACAAGGCGGACATCTTCGTCAGCGCCACCGGCAACTACCACGTGATCACGCACGAGCACATGGTGCGCATGAAGCACAACAGCATCGTCTGCAATATCGGGCACTTTGATAACGAAATCGACGTCGCGAGCCTCAAACAGTATCGCTGGGAGAACATCAAGCCGCAGGTGGATCACGTGATCCTCCCCGACGGGCGGCGGCTGATCCTGCTCGCCGAAGGACGGCTCGTGAACCTCGGCTGCGGCACCGGGCACCCAAGCTACGTGATGAGTTCGAGCTTCGCCAACCAGACGATCGCCCAGGTGGAGCTCTTCACCCACACGGCGCAATACCCGGTGGGCGTTTACGTGCTGCCCAAGCACCTCGATGAGAAGGTGGCGCGGCTGCAGTTGCAGAAGCTCAACGTCGAGCTCTCCGAGCTCACCGACACGCAGGCGCGCTACATCGGCGTGGACAAGGGCGGGCCCTACAAGCCCGACCACTACCGCTACTGATGGGCATCCCGGGCGCGGAGCAGCGCGTCGGCGGCGCGCGGCTGCTGGACGGTAAGGCGGTCGCCGCGAAAGTGCGCCTGGAGGTGGGCGCGCGCGCCGCAGCTTTCGCGGCGCGCTGCGGCCGCCGCCCCGGGCTTGCGGTCGTGCAGGTGGGCGAGGAGGCCGCCTCGAGCGTGTATGTGCGCAACAAGCGCAAATCCTCCCTCGAGGCGGGCATCGAGTCCTTCGCCCATGACCTGCCCGTCAGCACCAGCGAGGCGCAGATCCTCGCGCTCGTTGAGGCGCTGAACCGCGATCCGCGCATCGACGGCATCCTCATCCAGCTGCCGCTGCCGAAGGGCGTGGACACCAATCGCATCATGGATGCGGTGGATCCGGCGAAGGATGTCGATGGCTTCCACCCGCTCAACACGGGACTGCTCGCGCAAAAGCGGCCGCGCTTAAGGCCGTGCACACCCTTCGGCGTCATTCGTCTGGCGCAGGAGTACGGCATCGCGCTGCCGGGGCTGCGCGCCACGGTCGTTGGCGCTTCGAACATCGTCGGCCGGCCCATGGCCCTGGAACTGCTCCTGGCACGGGCCACGGTCACCGTGTGCCACACCGGCACGCGCGATCTGCGAGCCGAGGTCGAGCGCGCGGAGCTCGTCGTGGCCGCCGTGGGCAAGGCCGGCTTCATTCCCGGGGATTGGATCCGACCGGGCGCGGCGGTGTTCGATGTCGGCATCAACCGCACCGCCTCCGGCAAGCTCGTGGGAGATGTCGAGTTTGAACGCGCCGCCGCACGCGCCGCCTGGATTACCCCGGTTCCCGGGGGCTTAGGCCCGATGACGATCGCGATGCTCCTCTCCAACGCCGTCGACGCGGCGTATCTGCGCGCGGGCGTCAGCGAGTAATTGCCCTGTCGGCGTTTGCCGACGACAACCCGTCCTGTCCGCAGCCGCGCTCGCCTGTGGTCCGCGTGACACGCGCCCGGTGGGGGCCGCCGTGGTCGCCGCCGCAGTGCTTCCCGGTTCCAACACGCCTGCGTGTGCCGCGCGCGCTGCGCTATGCGCCCTGCGGTGCAAAAATCCTCTGGCAGCGCGGTGTTGCCACGCTCTAGTTGGGTGTTGGGCGAGCGCACCCGTCCGACACACCGGCGTCGGCCCGGCGTCGCCACGTAACACGGATAAGTTACGAGTTGGATCGCGCTTTAGGCGTCGAAGCAACACCGGGCGCGCGCGCTCATGCGACACACGGGCCGTTCCAACATGTTGCAGATCGTAGAGGACTGCGCGCATGTCGCGTTGGCGGTGTATGATCGCTGACCCCGGTCCTTCCGATATTGGAGTTACGACGATGGCAAGACGTCCACCGAACGACGGCGCCTCCTGGAGCGCCCGTGAACTGAAGACCCTCAAGGGACTCGCCAAGGCGGGAACACCGACGGGGCAGGTCGCGAAGAAGCTCGGGCGTACGGCGGCCGCGGTTCAGCAGAAGGCCATGCGTTCCGGTATTTCGTTCCGCGCCGCGAAGCGCTCCGGAGCGCGTCGCAAGAAGTAAGCGGCCAGGTTTCACGGCCAGCGCGCTGACGAACACGCGTGCCCCTGGTGTGAGCCGCAGGATGCCGAGATCCGCAGCCGCCGCGAGCGACGCGCAGGTTCGCCCGATGAGGCGCCCCTGCGCTGCGGCCGCCGTGCTCGCGGCCGTGCTTGTGCTCGCGGCTGCCACGCCGCTGGCATGGGCGGCACCGGCCTCTCAGCCGGTGAAGATCGGCATCATCGGCACCGGACACATCGGCGGAGCGCTCGCCACGCTGTGGGTGCAGGCGGGCCACGAGGTGCTGATCTCCTCGCGCCATCCGGATGAGCTCAAGGCGCTTGCCGCCTCGCTCGGCCCCAAGGCGCGCGTGGGTACGCCGCGTGAAGCCGCGCTGTTCGGCGACGTCGTGCTGGTGTCAGTGCCGTATAAGGCACTGCCGCAGATCGGTCAGGACCTCAAGAGCGAGCTCGCCGGCAAGATCGTACTCGACACCTGCAACCCGTACCCCGAGCGCGACGGGCCGATGGCAATCGAGGTGCGCGCGCAAGGAACGGGGGTGGCGTCGCCGCGGTTCCTGCCCGGCGTGCGGCTGGTGCGGGCCTTCAACGCCATCGGCTATCGGGATCTGGCGCGCGAGGCGCACCGCAGCGGCGAACCGGTGGCGATTCCGCTCGCCGCAGATGACCGCGAAGCGCTCGCCGTGGCCGAGCAGTTGGTGCGGGATGCGGGCTTCGCGCCCGTCGTGGTGGGAGGCTTGAGCCGGGCCCGTGAGTTTGACGTGGGCACGATGCCCTACACCCGCCTGATGACCGCGCCGCAGCTGCGCCAGGCGCTCGGACTGAAGTAGGCGCGCTGTCGCGTGCTACCCGGCAGGCGGCGGCTGCCGCTCCAGCTGCGGCAGAGCCTCGTTGAAGCACGCCCAGCTCGGTGCCGCCGAGGTCCAGATGGTCATGGCCGGCTGGGCGAGTTCCGGATCATCCAACGCTCCGGCGCGCACGAATACCAGGTGCGGACGTGCCTGCGCGAGGCTGAACAGGTGCGTGCCGCAGGTCGGGCAGAAACGCCGGTGCATGAGGGTGCCGCTGTCGGCGATCAGGGAATAATCGCGCAGCTCACCGGTGACCGTGAGCGCCGCACTCGGGAAGCAGACATTGACCGTGCCGCTACCGGCGCCGATGTACTGGCATACGCGGCACCAACATGCGCGGGTCACGATCGGTGCGGCGCCGATCGAGAAGCGCACCTGACGGCACAGGCAGCCTCCGGTGATGTCCATGCGATCGCTCCCCGGACAGGTAAGGAAGGGAAGAGGATAGCTGAAGGAAGTGCACCGGAGTGGCCCGAACCCGAATCCGAACGTGCTTGAAAATGTGCCCGCGGAGAAGGAGGGCCGCTCGGGAGCGCGTTTGCCATCCGGTGCGTGGGCAGTATCGCCAAATGCCCCTGAACGAGCCGTGAATGAAGAGGCACGCGCAGGCGCTGCTGCGCGGCCACGCACCGCGCCCAGACTTTAGGAACGCAGCCGCATCCGCAGCGCGCGAATCTGCGCCTCGCTCAGACCGATCTCGTGCAGATAGGCGCGCACGCCGCCGGCGTTTTCCAGAAATTTCAGCATGTTGTGCGCGCCTTCCTCCGGGCAGCGCAACGCTTCCAGTATCCGTGCCGGATCGGTGTTGGCGTAGCGCTTCAGATACTCCTCGCGCAGGTTCTGCGTACTGACCGCGTAGTCGTGCGCAATCGAGGCCGGCTCCACGTCAGCGAGCGCCAGCAAGAGCGCAGCGATCAGCCCGGTGCGGTCCTTGCCGGCCACGCAGTGAAACAGCAGGCCTTCGGGTGCGGCAGCGGCGATGACGCTGAGCACGCGCCGCAGCTCGAGCCGCACGTGCTCGAGCACGACGCACTTCCACAGCTCCTTGGCCACATCACGGCTGCGCAGGCGCCACTCATCCTCGGTGTGCGTGAGCAGTGACACGTGCTCGAAGCGCAGGTGCGGCAGCGCTTTCGGCACGGGGTTGGGATCGCGCGCGGACTCCTCCGGCCAGCGCAGATCCACCACCGTGCGGATGCCGTAATCCTCGAGCGCGCGCAGACCCTGCGCGGTGAGCTGCGCAAGATCATCGGCGCGCACCAGGGAGTGCGTGCGCGTCAGCTCACCGTCGGTGGTCGGATAGCCCCCGAGGTCGCGCGCGTTCAGCAGGTCCGGAAAAAACAGCCGCTGTGACATCAGCTCTTGCGCGCCCGCTGCTGACTCAAGGCCACGCCTGCAAGGATGAGCGTGCCCGCCAAGGCCATGGTGAGGGTGAGCGGCTCGCCCAGGATCAGCCACGCCCAGATGACACCGAAGAGCGGAATCAGATAGGTCACCGTGGCGGTGCGTGGGGCGCCAATGCGCGCGATGAGACGGTAGTAGAAGACAAAGGCGACCCCCGTACACAACACCCCGAGCAGCACCGCGCTCAGCCACGCGTGCGCGCTGATGGCCTGGTGCGGCCAGGTGTAGATCGCCAGCGGCGCGAGCAGCAGGCTGCCGGTGAGGAGGTTGGCGGCCGCGACGGCCGCCGCGGGTAGGCTCGTGAGGTAGCGGCGCACGAGATTGATGCCGAAGCCGTAACAGAGCGAGGCGGCGGCGCCCGCGAGCGCCGCGGCCCCGACGTTCGCGCCGGCGATCTTGCCGCTGGCAAGGACCGCGACGCCGACAAAGCCGGCCGCCAGCCCGCCCAGGCGCCGTGCGCCGATCTGTTCCCCATAGAAAAGATACGCGACCAGGGCGGTAAACATGACCGTCATGGCGTTGCTGATCGCGCCGATGCCCGCCGGAGCCCGCTCAGCGCCCCAGGCGAAGAGCGCAAACGGCAGCACCGAATTCACGGCCGCGATGCCGGCGATGCGCAGCCACAGAGCCGGGGTGAAGTGCGCGCGCGCCTGCCACAGGAACGGCAGCAACACCAGGGCGCCGAGTGCGAGCCGCGCCTCCACCAGCGGCAGCGCGCCGAACTCGCTCGCCGCGACGCGCATGAAGAGAAACGAGCCGCCCCAGATCGCTCCGAGCAGTGTCAGTTCCAGCGCGGTGCGCCCGAGGGCGACCTCGCCGGTAGCGGCGGCCGCGGCGGGGGCCGGTGCGCCGGACGCGCTGCGCGCGGCGCCAGAGGTGTAGTCAGAAGCGGCCATGCCTGCTCAACTCCGTGTCAATGCGGTGCACCAGTGTCTCAGTGCGCCTTCGTCCTGCGGCACCCGAAGCTTGCTCTCGTGTAGCACTATGCCCGTTTAGCCCAGCGCCTGCGCGAAGTCCTCGAGCAGGTCCTCCGTCGCCTCGATCCCGACCGACAACCGCAAGAGCCCCTCGCCGATCCCCAGGTGCTGGCGCATGGCGCCGCTGAGTCCTGCGTGCGAGGTGCGCGCCGGCCGGGTCAACAGGGTCTGCACGCCACCGAGGCTCGGGGCTAAAGCGGGTATGCGCACGCGCGCGGCGAACTCCTCCGCGCGGGCGGCCGGGCCGTGCAGCTGGAAGCTCAACACACCCCCGCAGCCGGCGAACAGCGCACGCGCGCGCGCGTGCTGCGGATGAGTCGCAAGGCCCGGATAGTTGACCTGCCTGACGGCTGCGTGCCCGGCAAGAAAGCGCGCGACCGCGAGTGCACTGTCGTTCTGGTAGCGCACCCGCAAGGCGAGGGTCTTGAGCCCGCGCTTGAGCAGGAAGGCCGCGTGCGGGTCGAGTGCGCCGCCCAGGAGGTTGAGCTGGTGGCGGATGCGCTCGATGAGCTGCGCCCCTCCGGCGACCGCACCGGCGACGAGGTCGGCGTGGCCGTTCAGGTATTTCGTGGCGCTGTGCAGCGCCAGATCGAAGCCTGCGGGTATCGGGCGGTAATTGACCGGGCTCGCGAAGGTGTTGTCGATGATCGCCAGCAGCCGGTGGGCGCGCGCGAAGGCGACGATCGCGTTCAGGTCGGGGACCTCGAGCAGCGGATTGCTCATCGCCTCGACGTAGATGAGGCGCGTCGTGGGTTTCAGCTGCGCACGCCAGGACTCGGGCCGGTCCGCGTCGATGAAGTCCGCCGCCAGACCGTAGCGGGGAAATTCCTGCGTCAGAAGCTCGTGCGTGCCGCCGTACAGGCAGCTTTGCGCGAGCACGTGATCGCCCGCCGACAGCAGTGCGAACAGCGTCGCGGAAATGGCCGCCATGCCGCTCGCCGTGACCAGGGCGGCTTCGGCGCCTTCGAGCACGGCGAGCTTGGCGTGCAGCGCGAGCTGGCTCGGGGTGTTGTTGTTGCGCAGATACCGCACGTCGTCGTAACAGCCCTCGCCGGCATAGGTGTAAGTCGCCGACTGGAAGATCGGCATCTCGACCGCACCGGCGATGCGCGGCAGCGGCTCGCCGGCGTGCACCAGTTGCGTCTCCAGGCGTTTGTAGATCTCGGTCATGGGGTTGCCCTCGCGTGCGATTGTCCCGCGGATACGCTACCGTGTCGTTATGCCTTTATGGAGAGACGCCGGCGGCAAGACAAACCGGCACTGTGCTGCTCGCGCGCCAGTACGGCACGCCGCCGCCGCGTAAGTCTATGGACGCCGCTCCCGCGCCCACGCAGCGCTTCACGAGCCGCGTGGACAACTACGTGCGCTACCGCCCGAGCTACCCGCCATCAGCGCTCGCGCTGCTCGAGAGCCGCTGCGGACTCAGCGCGCAGGCGGTGGTCGCGGATGTGGGCTCGGGCACCGGCATTCTGACGACTCTGCTCTTGGCGAGTGGGGCGCAGGTGATCGGCGTGGAACCGAACGATGGCATGCGCGCTGCCGCCGAGCGCGCGCTCGGCGGCAGCGCGCGCTTTCGCAGCGTGCGCGGCAGCGCCGAGGCGACCACGCTCGCCGCCGAGAGCGTCGATCTGTGGGTGGCCGCCCAGGCGTTTCACTGGTTCAGGGTCGAGGATGCACGGCGCGAAGCACTGCGCGTGATCCGCCCGGGTGGCTGGGGAGCGCTTCTGTGGAATGAGCACCCGAGCAGCGGCAGCGCGTTCCTGGGCGACTACGAGGCGCTGGTGCGCCGCCATGCCCCGGAGTTCGACCAGGTCGTGGGCAGCCGCGCCGACGAAGCCAGCATGGGTGCGTTTTTCGGCGGCGCCATGGAACTTGCCCGGTTCCCCAACCAGCAGGTGTTCGACTATGAAGGACTCGTCGGACGGTTGCTGTCGTCCTCTTATGCTCCCGAGCCCGGGCACGCGCAGCATGAGCCGATGCTCGCGGACCTGCGTCAGGTGTTCCTGCGTCACGCGCGCGACGGCAAGATCGTCTTCCCGTACGTGACTCTCGTGTATTTTGCGCAGCTTAAACCGCCGCGTTGACCCGCAGTCCAAACCGGCGTGCTACTTTTTTAGCCGAGCGGGGCGTCAGAACATAACGCAGCGCGGGCGAATTACCACACGCGCACGCGCTGCGCCGGCGCCAGATACAGCTTCTGGCCCGTTTTGACGTCGAAGGCGGCGTACCAGGGATCCAGATTGCGCACGGTGTCGGCGCGATACTCCGCCGGAGCGTGCCCGTTGGCGACGATCTGCTGGCGCAGGGCGGCCTCGCGCATCTTCTCGCGCCAGCTCTGCGCGAAGCCTAGGAAGAACAGCTGCTCGGCGCTGAAGCCGTCTGCCCCGGCGGCGGGTTTGCCCGCGAGGGTCAGCCGCCACGCGTCATAGGCAACCGACAGTCCGGCCACGTCGGCGATATTCTCGCTCAGCGTCTGTGTGCCGTTGACGTGGATGTCCGGGTAGGGATGGTAGGCGTCAAATTGTTCTGCGAGGCGCTTGCCGGCCGCCTCAAAGTGCGCGAAGTCTTGCTTGGTCCACCAGTTCTCGAGCCGCCCGCTGGCGTCAAACAGGGCGCCCTGGTCATCGAAGCTATGACTGATCTCGTGGCCGATCACCGCGCCGATCGCGCCGTAGTCCATGACCGGATCGCGCGCCGGATCGAAATAGGGTGGCTGCAGGATTGCGGCGGGGAAGTTGATGGCATTCATCGCCGGCAGATTCACGGCGTTCACTTCCTGCGGTGTCATCGCCCATTCGGAGCGGTCGACGGCCGTGCCGAGCTTTGCCAGATTGCGCTGATACTCAAACCGCTCGGCACGATCGGCGTTGCCGAAGGCGTCACCGCGCTTGATCTGAAGTGCGGTGTAGCTACGCCAGTGATCCGGATAGCCGACGCCAACCTTAAGCGCGCTCAGTTTGGCCTTGGCGCGCTCGCGGGTCTGCGGCGCCATCCAGTCCAAATGATCGATGCGCACCGCGAAGGCGGCCAGCAGGTTCTTCACCATGGCTTCGGCACGCGCTTTCTCACTCGGCAGAAAGTAGCGCTTGACATACAGCTGCCCAACCGCCTCGCCAAGGGCAGTGTTGGTCTCATCGACCGCGCGCTTCCAGCGCGGCCGCTGCTGTGGGGTACCGGAGAGGATGTGGTGGTGGAAGGCGAAGTACTCGGCGTCGAATGCCTTGGGAAGATAGGGGGAGTTGTGCTCGATCAGGTGAAAGCGCAACCAGTCCTTCCAGCTCTCGAGCGGCTCGCTCCCCGCGAGCGCGGCGATGCCGGTGAGGGCGCTCGGCTGCCAAACCACGAACTCCTCCTGCTGCGCGAGTCCGGCGGCAGCGAAATAGGCGCTCCAGTCCAGACCCGGGGCGCGTTGCGAGAAACTCGCGGCCTTCCAGTGATTGTTACCCTTCAGGACCTGTTCGGAGTCTTCGCGACTCCAGTGCGCTTCGGCGATGCGGCGCTCGAGTGCAAAGATCCGGGCCGCCCGCTCCTTGGCGTCGGCGAAGTGTGCGAGCGCCAGTACGGCGGCGATGTGCGCCTGGTACTGCGCACGGATGTCGGCCATTCTTTGGGACGGGTTGAGGTAGTAGTCCCGGTCGGGCATCACCAGCCCGCCCTGCAGCAGAAATGGCGAGTAGCGCTTCGGGTCGTTCAGGTCCTGTGCCACCCACAGGCCGAACAGGTTTTCGGTGTGCAGGTTCGTGGCGTTCAGAACATCCACGTCCGCGCGCAGCGTGGCGCCGAGCACCCGCGCGAGCTCGCTGCGCTCCTTGATCGCTTCGATGCGCTCAAGTGCCGGCTGCAGCGGCTTCAGCCCCGCGCTTTCGATACCCGCCTCATCCAGATACGCTGCGTAGTAGGTGCCGACCTTGGCGGCGTCGGAGTGCGCCGCGGCGTGTTGCGCGGCGCCCTGGATCAGCTCGACGGTGCGCTTGCGGGTGAGTTCTTCGACGATGGCATCGACGCCGAAACTGGAGCGGTCGGGGGGGATTTCGGTCTTGGCGATCCACGCCCCGTTGGCGTAGCGAAAAAAGTCATCCCCCGGAATCACCGCGCGCTCAATCCCCGCCAGGTCGAGCCCGGAAGCGGTGTTGGCCGGCACGGCCGCCGTCAGCACCGCGCTGAGCAGCGGCGCCGCAGTCGCGGCCGCGATCACAAAGGCGCGTACCGGAAGGAGAGGCAGCGTGCGATTCATATTTAACAGTTCCCGTGAGCCCTGGCGCGGCGCGCGCGCGGCAAGGCCGCGAAGTCTACACGAGCGGCGCGCGCACGCAGCCGGGGGCAAGCCTCGCGCGCGCCTGGCGCTGCTGATGCTCGCCGGGGCCTGCTCACCGCTCGCCCTGGCGTGGGGTCCGCAGGGGCATCGCACCGTCGGGGCGATCGCGGATCGGCTGCTCACCCCGCGCACGCACGCCGTGGTGCTGCAGTTGCTCGCGGCGGATCTGGATAAGTTCGGCCGGCCTTCCGGGCGCACGACCCTGGAAGAGGTGTCGGTCTGGTCAGACGAGATCTATGGCACACCTGCCGCGCACGCGCGCTGGCACTACGACAACCAGCCGGTGTGCGCCAGCGAGGCAGCGGCACGCTTCTGCCGCGACGGGGAATGCGGCAGCGCACAGCTGCAGCGCCTGATCGGGGTGATGGCCGATGCTCGCGCCACGCCGCGCGAACGTAATGAGGCGCTGAAGTGGGTGGTGCACCTGGTGGGGGATCTGCATCAGCCGCTGCACGCGGCCGACAATGATGATCGCGGCGGTAACGGCGTGCAGGTGGCACTTGCGGGGGTGAAAACGCGCGGCCGTGAGAGCCTGCACCGCGCCTGGGACAACGATTTCGTCAGGCTGGCGCTGCAGGCGCGCAACCGCCAGCAGCCCCCGGCCGACATCGACGCCCTGGTCGGCGAAGCGCAGACGCTCCTCGGGCAGGCCGGCCAGGGTAACCCCGACAGCTGGGTGTCCGAATCCAACAACCTGGCGCGTAACGTAGCCTATCGCTACCCCGGATTCGTCTGTAGGGAGCCGCCTACCGCAGTCGTGGTGCTGGATACCGGCTACGTCCAGGACGCCGCGACGCTGGTCCGGGAGCGGCTGCTGCTGGCGGGCGCACGGCTGGCCAACCTGCTCAACCAGCGTCTCGGCGGGTCCTAACCAAACCGGTTTGGGGCGTCCACCCGGGGCCCCCCGGCCTCGCGCTGTCCTTGGCGCACCTGCATGCTAAATTACACCCTCAAGCTGGAGGGGTTAGCCGTGAACGCCTTTGACGAGAGCCTGACATCCCGTTCGGAGCGTACTTCCGCGGCCCATCGCGGGCCGCCGATCGAACCGGACGATCCTCAAGCCCTTGCGCCCGGTCACTCGGTCGACAGCTGGCTGCTGACGCGGCTGCGCGCCTTCCTGGGTGACCCGCCGGTCGAGTTTGCCGTGCAGGAGCGCGCGCTCGTGGGCCCGAGCGAGGTGCCGGCAGTGGCGCGTGTGACGTTCGCCAACCGCCGCACACTCATGGCGATCCTCGCCGATCCGCCGATGCGCTTTGGCGATGCTTATAGCGAGGGGAGCGTGGCGATCGAGGGGGATCTGGTGAGCCTGTTGGAAACGGTCTACCACTCCGGCGCCGCCTCCGCCAAGGCGGGCTCGCTCTTGCACAAGGCGCGCGGCGTACTGCGCCGACCGCACCGCAATACCTTGTCCGGCTCACGCGACAACATTCATCACCACTACGACATCGGCAACGATTTCTACGCACTGTGGCTCGGCGGCACCATGGCGTACACCTGCGCCTATTACCCGACCCCGCGCGCGGGACTCGATGAGGCACAGAGTGCCAAGATGGATCACGTGTGCCGGAAGCTGCGTTTGCGCAGCGGCGAGAGCGTGGTGGAGGCGGGCTGCGGCTGGGGGACACTCGCGCTGCACATGGCGCGGCACTACGGCGTGCGCGTGCGCGCGTTCAACATCTCGCGCGAACAGGTGGCGTACGCGCGCGAGCGTGCGGCGCGCGAGGGCCTGAGCGGCCAGGTTGAGTATGTCCTGGACGATTACCGCAACATCAGCGGGCACTACGACGCCTTCGTTTCGGTGGGCATGCTCGAGCACGTCGGCGTGGCCAACTATGGCGCGCTCGGGGACGTGGTGCGGCGCGCGCTCAACGGTCGCGGCCGCGGACTCATCCATTCGATCGGCCGCAATTACCCGGCGCCCCTGCAGCCGTGGATCGAGAAGCGCATCTTCCCGGGCGCCTACCCGCCGTCGCTGGCGGAGATGATGGGCATCTTCGAGCCGGCGAATCTCTCGGTGCTCGATGTCGAGAACCTGCGCCTGCACTACGCGCAGACGCTGCGGGACTGGCTGACGCTGTACGAAAGCGCCAGCGAGCGCGTGCGCAAGATGTTCGATGGGAGGTTCGTGCGCATGTGGCGTCTGTATCTGGCCGGCTCCGTCGCCGCGTTCACGACCGGCACGCTGCAGCTGTTCCAGGTGGTCTTCGCCCCCGCGCAGAGCAACGACGTCCCCCTGACGCGCGCGCACCTGTACACCCGCTGACCGACGACGCGCCATGCGTTCCTGTGAGGTCCTGATTGTCGGTGGGGGACCGGCCGGTGCCACCGCCGCATGGAAGCTGCGTCGCGCCGGCAAGGACGTGCTGGTGCTCGATCGCGAGCGCTTCCCGCGGCTGAAACTGTGCGCCGGCTGGATCACGCCCGAGGTGGTGCAGGACTTAGGCATGGACGTGACCGCCTATCCGCACAGCCTGCTCACTTATCCGCGTCTGCGCATGCATTTCGGCCGCTGGCAGCTGCCGGTGCCGTGCGTGCAGCACTCCATCCGCCGCTTCGAGTTCGACGCCTGGCTGCTCGAGCGCTCGGGCGCGGAGGTGCTCGAGCACAACGTACGGCACATCGTCGCCGAGACCGACGGCTACCTGATCGATGATGCCTACCGCTGCCGCTACCTGATCGGCGCGGGCGGCACGCGCTGCCCGGTCTACCGCACGCTCTTCCGCGAGCTCAATCCGCGCGCGACCGAGCTGCAGCTCGTGACGCTCGAGCACGAGATGCGCTACGACTGGCGCGAGCGGGACTGCCACCTGTGGTTCTTCGGGCACGGTCTGCCCGGGTATTCCTGGTACGTGCCCAAGGAGCGTGGCTGGCTCAACGTCGGCGTCGGCGGCATCGCCGCGCGCATGAAGGGCGGCGGCCATGACATCCGTGCGCACTGGGGCTACCTCACCGCCATGCTCGAGGCGCGGCTCGCACCAGGGGCGCAGTACGAGCCGACCGGCTACAGCTATTATCTGCGCGGCAAGGTTGCGGTCGTACGGCGCGACAACGCCTTCATCACCGGCGATGCCGCGGGCCTCGCAACGCGCGATCTCGGTGAGGGTATCGGCCCGGCGGTGCGCAGCGGCTTGCGCGCCGCGCAGGCGATTCTCGAAGGCACGGCCTATGATCTCTCGGACGTGACCGGCACGAGCCTCACCAGCATCGCCCGCAGCATGTTCGACCGCACGGCGCGGGCGGGTGCACTGGCCGGGCGACGGGGGCACGCGCCCGGATAACCCTGCAGGAGCTGCCCATGGCCTACGTCACCGTCATCAACGAACATGCCTATGTGCAGCAGGTGGTTTCGGGGCATCACCACCTCACGGCCGATGAGGGGGTCGCGGCAGGTGGCAGTGACGCCGGATTCGGGGCGCGCGAGTTGCTGCTCGCGAGCCTCGGATCCTGTACCGCCATGACACTGCGCCGCTACGCGGCGCGCAACAACTGGCAGCTCGGCAAGATCACCGTGGGTCTGCGCTGGTCGCGCGACGCTGCCGGCAAGGAGCACATCGAGCGGCGCTTATCATTCGCCAAGCCGCTCGAGAGCGAACAGAAAGCGCAGCTGCTGCAGGCGGCCGAGGACTCGGTCATCTCCGGCGTCCTGCGCCCCGGGCTGAGCATCCAGTCCGCGGTCCTCGAGTAGCCGCGCGCCGCTATTTCAGCCGCAGCGCGCCGATATCCACCTCGGTGCGCTCGCGCGTGCTGACCTCCACCTCCGTGCGGCCGGAGTTGGTGAGCGTCCAGGGCAGGGGCAGGTTGTCCGCCTGCACGGTGATGACGTGATGGCCGGCTGCGACCGCCTGGAAGTCGAAGCGACCGTTCGCATCCGTACGCACCGAGAAACGCCCGTCCAGGATCACGGTGACGTTCGCGGCGCCGGCTTCACCGGCGTCGAAGCGACCGTTTTCGTTCGCATCAAGATACACCACGCCACTCAGCCGTCCGGAGCCTGAGCCGGGCATGCCGCCCAGCGGCACGAAATGACCGCCGCGCGCTTCCTGATAGCGCAGCGTAAAGAACACGCCTCGCTGACCCTGGGAGGCCTGCGGCGTCGGTGTGGGTGGGGTCAGGGGCGAGTTCACCACCAGAGGGCTCCAGGAGCCGATGTGGTTTTCGTAGAAACTCAACAGCAACGCCCAGGAACGGGCGAGTTGATAGGTCGCGGTGACGTCGGCGGACGTGGAAGGCGCGGCGCGTCCCTGCACGGCCTCCGCCCACTGCACGTTGCCATCGAGCGAGAAGCGCGCCGTGAGATCCCCGCCGCCATAGGCGGCCACGCGCACGATGGTGCTGTCTTGCTGCGGCTGGCCGGGAAGCGGTTCACCGTGGAAGCGATCGAGCGCGACACTCGTGGCGAGACGCGCACCGGGTTGCATCTTCCAGCTCTGCTGCAGCGTCACAGTGGAGTCCTGGGTCTGCGGCGCGGTGGCGTAATCGAGCTGCACCCGCCCCGTGCCCAGGGAGTTCACGTTGTCCAGGTAGCCCTCGAGCGACCAGGAGGTATTGTGCGAGCCGTCACTCGTGAGCAGCACGTTAGCGATGCCGCCGACGCCGGTATCGCGTGTCAGCTGATATCGGGCATCACCGTTCATAAAGGTGCTGTCGACGCCGTTACCCGATACCGACACGACCTCATCGATGCCGAAATCCGCGATCACGCGACGGCTCTGGTAGCCGAGGCGGTAATAGCCACCCTGTACGTCGCTCGTGATCAGCTGATTGCCCCAGGCGAGATTCGGGTCGATGCGGAACGCACCGAACATCTGCGTGAAGGCGCCGTGGGTGTGTGAGGCATCGGCCCACACGCCGAAGGCGTTGCCGTTGCCATCGAGCGTGCCGTCGATGAAATTGATCTGCGCCTTGTCGCTCCCCTGCTGCCACGCGGCGCTCAGCAAGCCGGTGTTGGATGAGATGCGTTGGTTCGAGACATCTGGCGGCAGCAGCGTCGAGTCAGGCGGCTGATAGTAGAGGTTCGCATCGTGTGCGCCGGAGTATTCACCACCGATGCTCCACTGGGGTGCCGGTGACCATTGTGCTCCGAGGGTCGCGGTGGAACCGCCCAGGGTGTCGAAGGTTGGCACCTTGATGCCATCGAAGACGCCCGGTTCCCCGCCACTGGCCTCGATCTGCAGTCCCGAAGGCCCGCGCCACTCGGTCGCAGCGCCGAGCATGGTCCCCGAGGAGAGGATGAAGCGTGGCTGCACGCGCGCCAGTGTGATGAGCGGGGCATTGAGGTCGCCCAAAGCGTTGTCAGCCTGCCAGCCGTCATCGAAGGGCATGCCGCGCTGATGAAGCGAGAAGGAGGCGTCGGCATTTCCTGAGCCGCTGAGGCGCTGATCGTCACCGCCGATACGGGCGGCCGCATCCGCAGACCAGGCTCCGTAGCTGCTCGTTTCCCACTGCGCATTGCCCACGAAACCGTTCTCGTGCAGCGTGGGAGCGGCATTGGCGCCCTGCTGGGAGAGCTCACTCGCCACGGCGTCTATGCGCACCGAGCGGGCCAACCCGCTCGGGTCGCTCGTGCTGAGATAGTCGCCCACGGAGATGTCGGGCGCGAGGCTGCCGCCACTGATGAGACGATCCTGGTACGCCGCAGCGGGCGCGGAGTCCGCCGCGGACTGTGCGCGTGCCTGCGGACCGACGAGGACCACGACCCCAAGACCACACAGGCACGCCGCCCAGCGTAGAGCGTGCGCTGCGCGCGCTTTCATTTGAAGCGCTCGTTCAGCGTGGCGCTCTGGTCCGCCCACTCCAGCGTGCCCTGCACCGTGACGGGAAAGCTGAGTGTCGGGTTCGGCTCGTCACTCGTTGAGGGGGTGAGCAGCACTTCGCGTACCTCGCCGGGCAGGATGGGCAGGTCCGCCGGCGTGAAGTCGTACTTCTTACCGGCTGCATCCTGGCCGGTGAGAAAGCCGCTCATGCGCGTATGGGCGTTGCCGCCGTTGTGCACGCGCAATGCGGGGACGCGCTGTCCGTTGTGCGTGACGACCTCTGCGCCGAAGATCTCAATCTGCGGGGCCGCGTCGCCGACGGTTACGTAGACGATGACGCCGATGCGGCCGACGATCGGCAGCTGCACCGCACCGGTCTTGGTGATGGAGGGCTCTTCGGCCTCGATCATGATGGCGAAGCGACACTCTCCGGCGGGCGCCTCCTTCGGTACCTGCACCTCAAAGCGGTAGCGGATCGTGCCGCCGGCGGGCAGTGCGACCGCGGGCCGCTCGATCGCGACCCACGGACGGCAGCTGTCCGCACGCAGCTCATCCTGAAACTGCACGCCGTAGTCGGGCCCGAGGGTGAAGTCGGCCGTGTGCACCCGAAAGCGTGCCGGGGTGTTCGAGCGGTTAGTCAGCTCGAGCACCTGGCGCAGCGTTGCGCCTGCTTTCGCCTTGACTTCGAAGCGCGGCGGCGCCACCTGGGCCGCAAATCCATCGGCCCGCAACTTTGCGGCGGCGAGGACCGACACGAGGAGCACACAGGCGGTGAAGATAAAGCGTCGCACGATTATTCCTCGTCCATCTCAAAGCGGAAGTTGACTTGGTAGCTCTGCAGCATGCGTTTGCCATCGACGGTGACGGTGAGCTGCACGACGTCCTCCAGGAAGGGCGTGGTGATCGGCCCGACGTACACGAGCGTGCGACCCCCGGCCGCCACTTGGCCCGGCAGGAGCCGTCCCTGTGTGCTCCAGGAGGCGGTCATGGCGCCGGGTTGCTGTGCCGGGAGCACCAGGTAGATGCGCCCGGTGTGGCGCAGCCACGGGGCGACATTGAGCCGCACGCGCAGCTGCAGCGTGCCGGTCATCTGGTTGTTGACGAGCCCGCGCGGCTCGGGCTGCTGCCAGCGCAGGGCGAGCGCGGCGTTATAGGGCAGGGTGCCCGAGTCATCGATGGCCGTGGTCTTGGCGTTCGCCGCCGCCGCGCCTGTGAGCCAGATTATGCAGAATGGCAGAAGAAGGATCGGACGCACGGCTGCTGTACCTGAAAGCCGGCGCTAGGGCGCCGTGACGGTGTACAGCACGACGCCGGTGTAGGTGCCGGCCGCGGGAACCGCGCTGTTCTGGTAAGAAAAGGTCCAGCAGCTCTCGGCCCACTGGTTCTGGGCGAAGCTGCCCACGCTCTGTGAGGTACCGGTGAAGCTGCCCGCGGGGAAGGGTTCGGCACCGGTGTCGGAGGCGCCGCCGCTGGTCCAGCTGATCTGCGAGAAAGGGATCGTGTCGCCGGCGCCGTCCGTCAGGGACGTGGGCACCGTCGCCGTGACGGAAATGCTACCCGTGCCCGTGCCGGTGGTGCGGTAAAAGCCGCCGATATAAAGCTGGGTCGGGGCGTTGCAGAAGGCAAAGTTGTCGAAGAAGCTCGCCGACTGCGTGCTGTTGGTGGTCATGGCCTGTGCGGTGCCGTTGCCGACGGCATTGGCGGGCACACTGACCGACACCACATTGATGGTGGTGTTGGTGCCGGGCGCGCTGCCCCCGGACTGCGCGATCGGCGGCACGTAACTGCAGTTGTTGCCGCAGTACGTGCCCTTAAAGGTGCCGAGGCCGATTTGTAGGTAGAGCGCCTTGGGCGCCGCGGCCGCAAGTCCGATCGTGAAGGCGTGTGCACTGCCGCCGGCGAGGGCGGCCACGCCGCTCAGGCAGGCCGCATAGCCGCGCAGCCCTGCGCTGCGCGCTCGCATCGCTGAGCCCCGGAGGCGCCTTGGCGTGTCACGCCTCCGGGGGGACATTCGCGGACCCTTGTTTGGTGGTAACGACGGTTACGGCACCGACGCGGTGTACACCACGCGGCCGTTGTTGACGTTCACACCACCGTAAGTGCCGGCGGCCGGGCTCGTGGCATTCGCGTACGTGTACGCCCACTTCGCATCCTGCTGCACGACCTTGGCGACCGGGGTCAGTGTGATGGTCGTGGTCGCGCCGTCCGCCAGCGCTGGGGCGGCGAGCGTGGTACCGGTCGTATTGTGGGTGGCAGTGGTGGTGATCGTCCCGAAGCTGATCGTGTCGGGAGGGACAGCACCGTCGCTCAGCGCGCCGGTGGTGGTCGAACTAAAGGTGACGACGCCGCCATTGGAGACCACGACCGCGGTCTCCACACCGCCGCCCAGGTCACCGCCGGTGCCGGCGAGTACGCCGGTGCCCACCTGCGCCGCGGTGGGTGCCCAGGTGATCTCATCGATCGTGGCATTCGTCGCATAGCCACCCGCTGCAGTGCCCGTACCGTTTCCGACCCGCAGGAACAGGAACTGCGGAATGGTGATCTGGAAGTCCACGTGGGCGGTCGCGGTAAGCGTGCCCGCGCCCGTCTGATAGTTCGATTCGGCACTGCAAAGTAGGGGCACGGCAACGGCCGCGGCTGCAAGGATGCCCTTGATAACAAATGAAGTCCGCATGATGCTGGTTCCTAACTTGAGAAAGAATCCGGTTTATCGACTTGGCGGAATCTTACGGGCCGCCTGTTGGGGGCCTCCGGGCTTATGTCACGCTTCTGGCGGCCGCCAGGGCCGACCGGATCCCGTAATCTCACTGACACGCAGCAACTTGCGACACAGCGCACACTAGGGGCGCGTGAGCGGGGCGAGTTCACCCAGGCAGACGGCCATACGCATGGACTACCCGCTCGGTTTGACTGTCCACTGAGTTGAGTGAGGAGGGCCGAGCCATGCTGAGCGGCGAGATGGCGCACAAATATGGGCCGGTGGCCCTCGTTCTCGGAGGCTCCGAGGGGATCGGACGGCAGTTCGCCGAGCAGCTGGCGATCGCGCGGCTGGATTTAGTGCTCGTCGCGCGCAACCGTGCGCCGCTGGAAGAGGCGGCGGCGCAGATCCGCGCCGCACACGGGGTGCGCGTGACGAGCTACGTGCGCGACCTTACGGGTGCCGAACTCGAGGCCTTCGCCGATGAGATGCTCGCGGCGCACGATGTGGGACTCGTCATCTGCAATGCCGGCGCCACACACGGCGTCGGCCCCTTCCTCGATGCACCGCTCGAGAAGGCGCTGCATCTGGTGCGCCTGAACTGTCTTGCGCCGCTGATCTTCGCGCACAAGGCCCTGACGCAGCGGCGCGCACGCGGCGCCGGGCTGATCATGGTTTCGTCCATGTCAGGGCTGTGCGGCAGCGGCCTCGTGGCGACCTATGCCGCAGCCAAGGCGTTCGAGATCGCGCTGTGCGAGGGGCTGCACTGGGAGTTGGCTCGCGAGGGAATCGACGTGCTGTGCGCCGTCGCCGGTCTGACCGATACGCCGGCGATGCGTCGTTCCGGACTGTCCTTCAGCGCCGCCGCGACCCAGGGCTATGTGGCGATGGATGCCGCTGCTGTCGCCCGCGGCGCGCTCGAGCAGCTCAGCCGCGTTGCGGTCTGGTATGCCGTGGGCGAGGCGGCGGCGCTGGCGCTGCGGCAGATGCCGCGCGCGCAGCTGACGGGCGTTATGAGCGAGGCGTCCGCGGCACTCTACAACGTGAGGCTGCCCTGAACAGGCGCGCGCGGCGCGGGCGTCAGCGGGCGAAGAGCTGGCGAAGATCGGCGAAGGATTTGAATTCGAGCGCGTTTCCGGAAGGATCCAGAATGAAGAGCGTGGACTGCTCTCCGGGCAGCCCCCTGAACCGCACGCACGGCTCGATGACCCACTCGACCTGGTGCCGCCGCAGGCGTGCGGCCAATTCCTGCCACTGGTGCGGCTCGAGCACGACCCCACAGTGCGGCACCGGGACGCCCTGACCGTCCACGGGGTTAAAGTGCGCGCCGATGCGTCCGAGCGGGCCGAGCTGCGGGTTCAGATGACACACGAACTGGTGGCCGTACATGTTGAAATCGACCCAGTCGGGGGCGCTGCGGCCCTCGGCGCAGCCGAGCACCTCGCCATAGAAGCGACGCGCTTCGGCGATGTCCCTGACCTGGATGGCGATATGAAATGGCGTCAGCACGATGAATGCACGGCGTTGCCACCGAGCATAGCAGGGGCGGCGTGCCGCGCGGCAAGCGGTCATGGACGCAAAGCGATTGGGCACCGCCGCAATGGCCGCGACAGCCTGCGGGTCAGGTTTCTCCAGGCGTCTTGCGCGCCGCAGCGCTCTTGGCTGCGCCTTTGACAGCCGCGGCACCGGCCTTGGCGGCGTTCGCAGTGCTCGCGGCCGCGGCCCGCGCCCGGATGCGCGCGATAAACTGGCGGCGTTCCTTGATCCCGCGGTAGACGTTGCGGGTGAGCGCCGTCAGCGTAACAATGCCGAGTGGCGGCGGATTGATGGCGACGCGCAGCGCGCGCGCGTAATCGAGCACCAGCCCCGGCGTCCAGGCCATGGCTTCGGCGTGCTTGCGCAGCTGCGAGGCGACCCACAGTTCCGGATTGCACAGCGAGCTGAGAAAGGGTGTGATCCTCGGGCCATGGCGCGCGAGCGTGCCTTCGAGAGCCGCTTCCAGCGCCGCCGCGACGGTGCTCGAGCAGTTGCGGTTGGTGAGGTTGTAGGTGTTCTCCCCGCTGTACACCTTCCAGAACGCACGCAACCGTCCGCCGTCGTAGTGCTCAAAGTGCACCTGTGCCGTCGAGGGGCACCAGCCGGAAGACTCGATCGCGTAGCTGGGCTGAAAGCGCCCGGCGACATCGTTGTCATCGGTGGCACGCAGCAAATGCCGAAAGTCCTCCGGTGAATGGTCGATCTCTTGGGCCGGGTAGTGGCTGATGTACAGATCCGGGGCGACCTCGAGGGCCGCGTGACCGGTCGAGATCACCCCGTGGCCATCGACCGCCGCGATATAGCGATCGACCAGCGGCTGGGGCAAGGCCTCCTGCGCGGAACCGACCGGCGTCCACACGTGCACGGTGAGCGGCACGGGGTTTCCGGCCGTGGCCTCGGGGGCGGACGGCGCCATGAGCACGTCCACGGTGTGGTTGCGCGAGAGCAGCAGCGACAGCAGCGTATCCGGTCGCAGCCTGCGCAGGCGCAACGCCAGCAGCAGCGCGCCGATACCCGAGATCAGCATCCCAAGGCCAATGCAGTAAGGCACCGTGCCGGCGTACACCAGAGGATACGGCAGGAACAGCATTATGGCGGAGGCGATCTCGAGCAGCCCCATGAGGAGCGAAGCCGGCCAGTGCGGAAAGCGCACGACCCACGCGGCACTCACGCGCAGGCCGCCGTCGACCGCGAACAGCAGGCCGAAGATCATCGCCAGGATAAGATCCGACACCGGGTGTGGGTCGATGATCAAAAGACCGATGAGGAAGAACGCCACCCCGCGGCCCTTGCGCAAGACCGTCTGCGTTCCGAGGTTGGACGTCGTTGCGACGAGTGTGACGAGCGCCTCGAGGATGAGCAGATAACCGAAGATGTGGATGGGAAACCATTCCGAGCCGCGAAACGCATCGACGATGAGCGCCGCGCCCAGCAGCGCCCACAGCGCGCCGATGAGGGCGAGCACGGGCCAGCGCGTGCGGATGAACTGAGGTCCCAGCAACAACAGTGCAAGTCGGATCATCGCAGCGTGCCTCCGGCTTTCCCTTCGCGCAGCACCTTCAGGAATTCTCAGCTTTTCGCGAAGGGCCTGGGAGCCCCGCCGTGCCGCTGCCGGCGGCCGCACGCGCCCGCAGCTGCGCGGCGAACTCGCGGCGCGCACGCACGCCGCGCACCAGATTCAGGCTGAGCGTGCTCAGGGTCACAAGTCCCAGCGGCGGCGGATCGATCGCCACACGCAGCGCGCGCGCGTAATCGAGCACCAGTCCGGGTGTCCAGGCCATCGACTCCGCGTGCCGACGCAGCTGCGCGGCTACCCACAGTTCCGGATTCACCAGCGCGCTCAGAAACGCACCGAAGCCCCTGCGGCGCCCGATGGTGCCTTCCAGCGCCGCCTCGAGCGCGGCGGCCACGCTGCTTGAGCAATTGCGGTTAGTCAGATTGTAGGTCGCATCCTGGCGGTAGGCGTCCCAGAAGCCGCGCAGCCGCGCGCTGTCGTAGTGCTCGAACACGACCTGTGCGGTCGATGCACACCAGCCCGCCGCCTCGATCGGGTAGCTCGGCTGGAAACGCCCGGGCACGTTGTTGTCCTTGGTGGCGCGCAGCAGCTGGCGGAAGTCCTCGGGGGAGTGATCGATCTCCGCGGCCGGGTAGTGGCTGATGTAGATCTCCGGTGGCACCTCAAGCGCCGCGTGACCGGTGGAGATCACGCCGTTGATATCGACCGCGGCCACATAGCGATCGACCAGCGGTTGCGGCAGTACATCCTTCGCTGATCCGGTGGGCGTCCACACGTGTACGGTGAGTGGCGTGTGCACGCCCGCGGATTTTTCCGGCAGCATACGCAGCGCGCCCGGTAACGCGCGTACGTCTACGGGCTGGTTGCGGGCGAACAACGCGGCGAGCGAGAGGTTCGGGGGCAGCTTACGCAGGCGCAGCGCGAGCAGCAGCGTACCCAGTCCGGAAAGAAAGAACGCCATGCCGACGCAGTAAGGCACGGTGCCGGCGTAGAAGGTGGGATAGGGCTCTATCATGAAGGCGGCGAAGATGAGCTCGAGTACGCCCATAAAAAGTGAGGCGCGCCAGCCGGGGAAGCGCACGACCCATGCGGCACTCACGCGCAGCACCCCGTCGACGCCGACGACGACGCCAAAGAGCAGCGCGAGGATGAATTCCGCGCTGCGGTGCGGATCGATCATCAGGATGCCGAGGATGAGGAACACCACGCCGCGCGACTTGCGCAGCACCGTCTGGGTGCCCAGGTGCGAGGTGGTGGCGACCAGTGTGACGAGCGCCTCGAGGATCAGAAGATAGCCAAAGACGCGTACCGGGAACCACACGTCTCCGTCGAGCGCGTCGATGAAAATCGCCACGCCGAGCGCCGCCCACAACACACCGATCGCGGCGAGCACGCGCCAGCGTGCGCGAATGAAGTCCGGACCGAGCAGCAGCAGCGCAAGACGGATCATGGATGCTCTTCAGGTTTCCCGGCGCGACAGCCCCATGAACGCGGCGAATAGTGCACAGGCCAGCGCCACGAACACCGGCAGGCCCAAGAGCGGGTCGATTCTCATGGCGACGCCCGCAGCGGTAGGACCAATCAGGGCACCACCACCCCAGGCGAAGCCCATGGCGCCGTAGATGCCGACCAGCTCCCCGCCCTTGAAGCGCTCACCGACCATGGCGAGCATGACGGTGTAGATTCCGACAAACAAGCCGCCCCAGATGAAGATCACCGCGTACGTCAGCCACAGCGTTCCAAGCACATACGGCCACAGCAGCGCGCTCGCCGCCGAGAGCACCGCAAGCGTGAGCGCGAGCCGGCGCCGGTTAACGCGATCGGCGATCCAGCCGATCGGCAGCTGCAGGACAATTGCGCCCAGCATCAGGGTCGAGATGAGCCGCATCGCGCCCTGCTCACTCCAGCCCTGCCCGGCCGCGTACAGGGCGATGAAGGAGAGGCCGGCGGTCTCGATGGCGGCGTTGAGGACCGTGGTCGCCATCGCAATCGGTGCCAGGCGCATGTAACGCACGGGGTTCGCGCCGCTTGACTCGAAGCGCGCGGGTGTCAGCACCCACGGCAGCACGATGAGCACGCACGCACTCGCGGCGATCCCAGCGCCTGCGAAATAGGCGTTGGCGCCGGTGCCGATCCACGACAGTACACTGGGTCCGCACACCATGCCGAGCGACAGTGCGGCGGTGTACAGGGCCATGGTGCGGCCGCGTGTGCTCGTGCTGCTCAGTTCGTTGGTCCAGGTCTCCGTCATGACGAACAGCGCCTCCGCACCCACCCCGAGCAGCACTCGCAGCGGGAACCACCAGTACACCGAAGGGGCGAACGGAAAGAGCGCGAGCACCGTTGCACTGAGCACGAGGGCCCAGAACGTCAGCTGCCGGGCGCCCACGCGCGCGGCGAGCCAGGGCATGAAGGGTGCGATCAGCAGCACCCCGGCGGCGTGCATGGCGGCATTGAAGCCGATGAACGTCTCGGAATACCCGCGCGCATCGAGGTCCAGGGCGATCAGCGGCGCCGAGAGGCTGTAGGTCAGCCCAAAAATGGTGGCCGCCGCGATGACCGCTGCGGTGGAAAACATCCGGCGCCTAGCTGGGGTTTGCAGAGTGCGCGGCGTCTTCGCCATCAGTCTTTTTCCCTGCCCTTGAAGGCTAGCCTAGCATGCTGGACTCACGCGATTGCGCATCGGACAATGGCCGCGCGCCAGCACACGTCGCTGCTGTTGTGCGGGAGCAGGCTTGGCGGCCCAACAACGAGAACCCGATCCGACCCCCACCGGGTCCGCTGCGCCCGAGGCTGGCGCATATACCGTACACCCCCTGGTGCGCCACACCGATCTTGCGGGCATCTTCGTGTTCGCCGTCCAGGGGGCGCTCGCAGCACTCGCGGCGCACCTGGATTTGTTTGGGGTGTTGGTCCTGAGTTTCGTGACCGCGCTGGGGGGCGGGATGGTGCGCGATGTGCTCATGGGGGCACTACCGCCGAGCGCGCTGCGCGGCTGGAGTTACCCGAGCACCGCGTTCGCGGCCGGGATCATCGTGTTCGCGCTCGGGCACTACCTGCCCGTTCCGCATCAGTTGCTGCAAACCCTGGATGCCGGCGGCCTGGCACTTTTCACCGTGGCCGGCACCGAAAAGGCGCTCGACGCCCGCATCCACCCGCTGAGCGCGATTCTCTTGGGCACGATCACGGCCATCGGCGGCGGCACCATGCGTGACGTACTGCTGAATCACGTGCCGGCTATCCTGCGCGTGGACGTCTACGCGACCGCGGCCCTGTTCGGGGCCATCGTGCTGGTGCTGACGCGCCGCTTAGGGCTGACGCCCACCCTGGCGGCCGTCCTGGGGGCTGTCGTTTGCTTTGTGCTGCGCATGATCGGGCTGTGGCTGCACTGGCAGCTGCCCGGCTTGGTCGGCACGGGCTAGGGCGCGCGCGCCGCCGTTCGCCCCCGTGCTGCGGGCTCGTGGGCCAGACAGTCGCGCTGCGCGCGCGCCCAAGGTTTCTTGATGTTGGGAGCGCGCAGTGTGTGTTCGCCGCCGCGTTACGTGTACGCTGTTGCGACGGGCATTCGCGCGGCGTGCGCTCGTTGAACACTCGCGCCAGCGGTTCTATATTGCGCCGCACGGAGGGGAAGCGTTGCGGCGAATCACTCGCGGCTTGCGGCAACTGACGTCAGGTGCGCGACCGGCAACAGCCGCGCTGCTGACGGCGGCTACGCTCGCTGCTTGTGCCAGCGCACCGCCTGCAGCGCCCATCGAGCCCTCGCAAACGCTGGCCGAGTTCAGCGCGCGCCGCCTGGACGCCGTCGCCGGCCTGCCAGCGCCGGCCTCCGGTTGGGATCGCTCGCAGTGGTTCACCGCGGCGCTGCAGCTCAATCCGCACCTGGCCGAGCAGCGCGCCGATGTGGCGGCGGTCGCGGCAGCCGAACGCACCGCCGCTGAGCATCCGAATCCGAGCATGGAGCTGTTTGCGGAGTACCTGAAGAGCGCCGCGGAAAGTTCGGCATGGTTGTACGGCGTCTCGCTCGATTTCCTCTTACGCCGTCCCGGCGAACGCGCGCGCGCGCGGCAGCAGGCCGCACTGCAGACTGCGCTCGCGCAGTCCGACCTCAGCGAGTCGATCTGGGAGGTGCGCGCGGCGCTACGCCAGGCGCTGCTGGATGTGGTTGCGATACAGGAGGAGGCGGGCCGGCTGCGCGCACTGGTCGCGGACCGGCAGGCGCTGCTCGACTCGGACCGCAAGCGGCTGCGCCTCGGGGATATCGGACGCGCGCAGCTGCTGACCGACGAACTTGAACTTGCGCACGCGCAGCAGCGTGAGCAGCAGCTGCGAGCGCGCGGCATGGATGCCAGTGCGCGCTTGGCGGCCGCGGTGGGGGTGCCGGTGGCCGCGGTCAGCGGGGTGCCGGTGCGCTGGGAGGACTGGGCAGCAATCGATACGCTTTCGGCCGTGTCGCCAGAGCGCTGGCGTACCGACGCGCTTATCGGTCGACCACAGATCGTCGGCGCCTTGCGCGCTTACGATCTGGCCGAAATCAACCTGCAGGGCGAGGTGGCGAAACGCTGGCCGCAGCTGCGCATCCAGCCCGCGTACGCGTGGGGAGGCAACGGCGTACGCCAGGACGCGCTCGACCAGATCGCCTCTGAGAGCGCGCTCGGGGTGTCATTCGAGCTGCCGTTGTTCAATCAGCATCAGGGCGCCATCGGTGAGGCCGTCGGCCGGCGTACGGCCGCCGGCGAGCACCTGAAGGCGGTGCAGGCGCAGATCTACGAACAGATCGATCGCGCCGAGCTGGCGTGGCCGACGGCGCAGCAGGCGTGGGCTGAGATGCAGAAGCTGGCGGCCGCCACCGCAGCGCAGCAGCAGGCGCAGCAACGAGCCCTGGCGGTTGGTGCGAGCGATCGCAGCGAGCTGCTGGCCGCACAAATCGCCGCCACGGAGGCGCAGCTGTCACTGCTCGAGGCAGCGTATACGGCCGAGGTCGCCTTTGCTGCGCTCGAGGATGCCTACCGGCGCCCCCTCGAGGGCGCCGAGAGTCGCTGGCCCACCGAGCCATCGCACTCATGAAACTGCCGACCGGGTGGCTGACATGGGCGCTGCTCGGGGCAGCAGTGGCGGCCGTCGCAAGCTCGCAGACGCAGCCGACCTCGGCGCAGCCGGCCGCGGCGTCGGACACGCGGGATGAAACCCGCGAGCGTGACGAGACCCGGGAGCGCGACGCAACCCGACGGGGCGAGAGCACGCGCGCGGGCGCGGACACGGGCGGCCAGGAGGAGAAGAAAGATAAGGAGGACAAGGAGGATAAGGACGACCAGAACAAGGACGACGCCAACGACCAGAAGACTGAGGCGTCCGCAAAGCTCGCGCTGACGGCCTCGCAGCAGGAGGCCGTCGGCATTCGCATCGAAGCGCCGCGGGCGCTGACGGGCGCGCCCGGGATCGATGCCTATGGGACGGTACTTGATCCTGTGGCACTGCTCGCCGACGCGCAGCGCGTGCAGACGACGCGCGCGACGGCGGCGGCGGCGAGTGCGGATGCGGCCCGTCAGGAGAGCCTCTACCGCGATGGGGCGCAGGCCTCGCTCAAAGCCCTCCAGACCTCGCAGGCGCAGTCGATTGAGGCGAACGCGCAGACGCAGGCCGCCGTGCTCGTTTTCCGGCAACAGTGGGGACCGCTCGCGGACTGGACCGCAACGCAACGGCAGGCGCTGCTCAGCGCACTCGCGCAGGGGCAGCGCCTGCTGCTACGCGCGGATATCCCCGGGGGCCACCTCGGGGGAGCGGTTGCGCGCGAGGCCATCGTGGAAGTCGACGGGGTGCACGTCGCCGCGCATGTGCTGGGCGCTCTGCCGCGCACCGAGGCGCAGTCGCAAAGTGCCGGCTGGCTGCTGGAGATCGAGCGCGCGCCCGCAGGCTTCGGCCCCGGTGCGCGCGCCCCGGTGCGGCTGCAGGGGAGCGCAGTGCGCGGCTTGCTGGTGCCGGCCACGGCGTTGATCTACGCCGAGCAGGGCGCCTACGTCTATCGTCGGATCAAGGGGGACAAGGTCGACACCTTCCGCTACGAGTCGGTCGCGGTGCGGCCGCTCACGCGGCTGGGCGATGCGTGGCTGGTTGACGGGCTCGCACGCGCCGACCAGATAGTCGTGCAAGGCGCCGGTGTCCTGTGGTCGCTGCAGGGCATCAGCAGCTTCTCCGCTGCGGAAGAGGAACACGACTAGTACCCATGCTTGCCGCCATCGTTCGAGGGTCGCTGGCGCATCCGCGGATCGTCACAGCGCTCTCGCTGCTCATCGCTCTGCTGGGAGCGGCCGCGTTGCTGAACGCGCGCCTCGACGTGTTTCCGGATTTCGCCCCGCCGCATGTGCTCGTGCAGGCCGAGGCTCCCGGGCTCGATGCGACCCAGGTGGAATCCCTGGTAACCCGGCCGCTGGAGGATCTGCTCGCCGGCGCGGAGAACGTCGAGGCCGTGCGCTCGACCTCAAGCCAGGGACTGGCGGCGATCCAGGTGGTGTTTGGCCGTAACAGCGATCCTTACCTGCAGCGCCAGGTGATCACCGAGCGTCTGGCCGATGCCAGCGCGCTCCTGCCGGGGGGGGTAAGCCCGCCGCAGCTCTCGCCGCTGAGCTCCTCGATGGAGTACCTGCTGCACTTCGGCTTCACCAGCGAGCGCCTGACGCCGCTTGAGCTGCGCGACCTGGTGCGCTGGACCATCAAGCCGCAGATCCTCGCGGTGCCGGGGGTTGCGCAAGCCCAGATCTTCGGCGGGGATGCGCGCGAGCGGCAGCTGTGGGTCGATCCGGCAAAACTCGACGCGGCGGCGCTCACGCTCGAGGAAGTCTCCGAGGCGGCGCGGCGCGGCACGCAGATGACGGGCGGGGGCTACCTGGAGACTCCGACCCAGCGCATCGTGCTGCAGGTACAGGCGCCGGGGGGCACGCTCGAGGCGCTGCGGCAGACGGTGATCGCAACCCGCGGCGGGGTGCCGCTGCGCATCGCGGATGTCGCCGAGGTGCGCGACGGGGCCGCACCGCGCTTCGGCGATGCGATCATCGACGGGCGCCCGGGGATACTGGTGGAGACCTCCACGCAGTACGGCGCCAACACGCTCGACGTCACCCGCGATCTCGAACATCGCCTGCAGGTGCTGGCCCCGGCGCTGGCGCAGCGCGGCGTGCAGTACCATCCGGCGCTGCTGCGGCCGGCGAGCTTCATCGAAAGCGCCATCGCGAAGCTGCGCAACTCGCTGCTCATCGGCGCCGTGCTGGTGGTCGTGCTGTTGCTCGTGACGCTGCGCGACTGGCGTGGCGCGCTCATCTCCTTCAGCGCGATCCCCGTCTCGCTGCTCGCTGCGGTGTGGATCCTGAGCACCTGGGGGCTGTCGCTGAATACGATGAGTCTGGGCGGCCTGGTGGTGGCACTGGGTGTGGTGGTCGATGATGCGGTCATCGATGTGGAGAACATCACGCGCCGGCGCCGCACCGCACGCGCGGGCGTGAGCATGGGCACGCTGCTGCTGGATGCTTCCCTGGAAGTGCGCCGCCCGGTGTTCTATGCCACCGCGGCCGTCGCGGTCGCGTTCCTGCCGATCGCGATGCTCTCGGGCCTGCAGGGCGCCTTCTTCCGCCCCCTGGCCACGTCCTTCCTGCTCGCGGTCGCGCTGTCGCTGCTGGTGGCGATGAGCGCAACGCCGGCGCTGTGCGCGCTGCTCATGCAGGACTACGCGCCGCGCGCGGAGCCGGCCTGGTTGCGCCGCTGCAAGAACTGGCAGCAGCGCGCCATCGCCCGCCTCGCGCCGCACGCGCGACTGGTGCTCGCCTTCGTGCTCGTGAGCGGCCTGGCCGGACTTGCGCTCCTGCCGCTGCTGGGCGCGCGTTTGCTGCCGGACTTTCGCGAGAACTATCTGATTGCGCACGCCGCGCTGCGCCCCGGCATCTCGCTGCAGGAGACTTCACGCGTGGGCCAGCGCATCGCCACGCGCCTCGCGGCGATCCCCGGTGTCAAGAGCGTCGCCGAGCAGATCGGCCGCGCGGAGAACGGCCAGGACCCGGATGCGCCCAACAAGAGCGAGTTCGAGATCCAGCTGGATCCGGCGCAGGCACTGACGACCGCGCAGCTGGAAAGCAAGGTGCGCGCGGTGTTCGACGCCTTTCCTAATCAGCTGGTGGAGATCTACTCGGTACTGGCCGAGCGCATCGGCGAGACGCTCTCGGGGGAAGTGGCGCCGTTCTTCGTCAGCGTGTTTGGTCCGGACCTCGACGTGGACGATGAGGTGGCCGGGCAGATCGCCGCGGTGCTGCGCCAGTGGCCGCAAAGCGGTACGGTGCGCTTACAGGTGCCGCCACGTCAGCCCGAACTGCAGCTGCAGCTGCGCCCGGAGCAGCTGGCGCTCTACGGGCTGCAGGCCGCGGAGGTCTTGAGCGCACTGAACGCCGACTATCACGGTACCGTGGTGGCCCAGCTCAATCAGTCCGATCGCAGCGTGCCGGTGGTGGTACGCCTGCGCGGTGCCGGCACCACGCCCGAGGACGTCGGCACGCTGGCGCTGCACGGTCACGACGGCGTGCGCGTACCGCTCGCATCCGTCGCAACGCTCAGCATGGTTTCCGCGCGCAGCCTGGTCGAGCACGAGGACGGCCTCAGACGGCAGGTCGTGGTCGCCAGCCCGCACACGGCCGATCAGGCCGGCTTCGCACGCGCAGCGCAGGCGGCCATCGCCGCGCACGTCAAGCTGCCGCCGAATGTCTACCTGCGCTACGGCGGCACGGCGCCCGCCCAGGCCGCGGCGGCGCGGGAACTCATCTGGCACTCCGCTGCCGCGCTCGTCCTCATTGTGCTGCTGCTGGCGCTCGCCTTCGGGCAGAGCCGACACGTGCTCCTGGTGCTCGCGACACTGCCGAGCACGCTCATCGGCGGGGTGGTCGCGGTGGCGCTCAGCGGCGGCACGCTCTCACTCGGTGCCATGGTGGGCTTCGTCGCGCTCTTTGGCATGGCGGCGCGCAACACCATCCTCCTGATCTCCCACTACGAGCATCTCGCCACCATCGAAGGACAGCCCTGGGGACTTGCGACCGCGCTGCGCGGCGCCGAAGAGCGTCTCACGCCGGTGTTGCTCACGGCGCTGCTGACCGCGCTCGCGCTCTTGCCCGTGGCGCTGCAGTCGCGCGAGCCGGGGCACGAGATCGAAGGACCGATGGCGGTCGTGATCCTCGGCGGGCTTGTTACCTCCACGCTCGTGAGTCTTATTCTCGTGCCGCCGCTCGCGGCCCGCTGGCTGCGGCCGCCCTCCTAACATCGTGTTGGTTTGCGGCCGCGCAACAGTGGGACGTTTTCGTACCACTGCCCGCGGCACAGTGTGACCTTTCTGACGGCGACCTGTCGCTGTAGGACGATTACACGACCTAATCAATTGATTATTAAAGGCTAACGGTGTTGCCCCTGAGCAACACCTGTTGGCACGTCGCTTGCTCCCCGCCGGTAGGTTCCTGACTCTGAGTGCTAACACATTGGTAATCGCTATCTGACGGCATCTACAACTGCGGGAGTCATTCGATGAAGAACATGCGCGTAGCTCAAAGGATCCTCGGACCGTTGGTTGCTGGTGGCCTTCTGGCTGCTGTGGCAATGCCGGCAGAGGCGGTGGACTTGACGACGCCGGACGGCAACTGGACCTTCTCGGTCAGCGGCGAGGTCAATGTCGATTACATTTACTCCAGCTGCGAAAACCTGCACCAGGCCGCGGCGGTTGACGGCGGACTCACCTGCATCGGCACGGGCGGCGGCAGTAACGCCTCCAATGTCGGCAACGGCCTGCTGCCGGCCTCGATTGCCTTCGGCGTGAAGACGACGCAGAACGGCATCGACATCTCGGCACACTTTGGCTTCTTCCCGGGTATTGCGACGAATGACGGCGGCAGCCCGAACGGTGTGAACAGCGCCAACCTCTCGACCAACACCGCCCTCGGCACGACCGGCCTGGACATCCGCCAGGTCTATTTGCAGTTCGGCAACAAGACGATGGGCACCTTCCTCTTCGGCCGTAACATCGGGCTGTTCGGTGCCGACGCGATCCTGAGCGACATGACGCTTCCCGGCGTCGGGGCGCCCGGCTCGGCCGCCGGGCCCGCGCCGACCAACACGACACTCGGTGGCATCGGCTTCGGCTACATCTATACCGACTGGCTGGCGCAGATGGATTACACGACGCCGGACTTCTCCGGCTTCAATCTCACGGCCGGTATCTTTGATCCGCTCAACTCGCTCACCGATGAAGGCACGACGCAGCCGAAGAAGGCACCGGGATTTCACGCCAAGGCGACTTACACCATGGCGTTCTCGGATACCACCAAGCTGTACGGATCGGTCGCTTTCATCACCCAGCAGCAGTACTACGGGATCAATTTGACGACGCCGCCTGTTAACTACAACTACACCGGCGATGGCGTGGACCTGTTCGTCAAGCTCAACGTCGACGCGTTGGAGGTGTTCGGCTACGGCTATCACGCGAAGGGGCTGGGCACGACGGCGCTGTTTAACCTGGGCTCCTTCGCCAACGGTGAGACGCGCACTTCCAGCGGCTACCTGTTTCAGGCCACCTACAAGCTCGGCGATGTGAAGCTCGGCGCGAACTACGGCGTCAGCAAACTCGATTACGCCAACGCGCTCGATCAACTGGCCAACCCGTTCCTGGTCTCGAGCAATAAGAAGGGCACGCTTGGCGTCTACTGGTCGCTCACGAAGAACCTGATGCTGCTCGCGGAGGCGAGCCGTACCTGGAGCGAATCGCAGTCCCAGGTCTTGCCCCATACCAACGGCTCGAACACCTTCAACATCGGCGCCTACTTCGGCTTCTGACGCGGCAGCGCGCGCGGTGGACGTTTACCTGGCTACGCAAGTGCGTCGACGGTTCTCGTGGCCGTCGACGCTTTTTTTCAGGCGCCTGACCGCCGGCGCGAGCTTGGCGTTGAGGGTAGGGCAAAGCTCGAGAAATTCCGCTCATGGAGCGTCTGGTATCTGCTTGCGCTCGCGCTGCGTGGGAGGGAGGCCCGATACCTAACTGTGTCATTTGTGGCACAGGTTTGTAGCGATCTCGGCGTTAGGTCATCTGCTGCACATGAATACGAGTAAGACTATGATATTCGCCGCGATTTTAATGAGGGTGCGAAGCAAGCACGACGTCTGTCTGGGGAACGTGGTTGCGAGGCCGATAAGGCGCATGGCTGCATGCTCACATGAATGCGCGCACTGCGGTGCTCACAGCGAACGAAACAAGTCGAAATCCATCTGAGGAGAACTGCGTATGCGATTCGAACGCAAGAGAACCCTGTGCGCCCTGGGTGCCGGCCTGGCACTGGGTGCATTCTGCGCAGCGGCATTCGGAGATGAAGTCACCGACCGCTCGAAAGATCCCAACCTGTGGGCCGCGCCCGGTGGCGATCAGTCACTGACGCGCCACAGCACGCTCAAGGACATCAACGCGTCGAACGTGGGCCACCTGCAGATGATCTGGTCGCAGTCCAGCGGCACGCTGCGCGGCCACGAAGGTCAACCGCTCGTCGTCACGGTCAACGGCAAGCCGATGATGTACATGGAGAGCGGCTGGCCCAACATCGTTCAGGCGCTCGACCTGAGTGATCCGGATCATCCGAAGGAGGTCTGGAACTACAAGAAGACGACCAACCGTGATGACTCCGCGGTACCGCGTGCCTGCTGCGACACCGTGAACCGCGGGCCCTCCTATGCGGATGGCAAGCTGGTATTCGGCACCTTGGACGGTTTCGTGATTGCGCTCGATGCGACGACGGGCAAGGAAGTCTGGGTCGTCAAGCACGCCTATCCGGACAAAGGCGAGACCATTACGCCCGCCCCACTGATTGCCGAAGGCAAGGTGCTCATCGGTTTCGGCGGCGATGAGTTCGCGGCGCGCGGGCGCTTCACGGCCTATAACCTTGCGGACGGCAAGAAGGTCTGGGAGTGCTACAACACCGGTAGTGACAAGGACGTGTGTCTCACCAAGGACAGCAACAAGAAGCATCCCGAGTACGGCACGGCCGGACATGACATCGGCATCTCCAGCTACCCGGGCGATGAGTGGCAGCGTGGCGGTGGCGCGATGTGGGGCTTCTACAGCTACGACCCGCAGCTGAAACTGGTGTACGCCTCGAGCGGTAACCCTGGCCTGTGGAGTCCGTCGTACCGCTGCGGCGCCACCCCTGTGACGCAGGAGGGATGCAACAACGGCAAGTGGGACAACAAGTGGTCCATGACCATTTTTGCCCGCAAGGTCGACACCGGCGAGGTGGTGTGGGCCTACCAGATGACGCCGTTTGACCAGTGGGACTATGACGGCATCAACGAGAACATGCTCGAAGACCTGAACGTCGACGGGAAGATGCACAAGGTGCTCATCCACTTCGACCGTAACGGCTTCGCCTATGTGCTCGACCGCGAGGACGGTACGCTGCTGCGCGCCAACAAGTACGTCACCACCAACTGGGCGGAGAAGGTCGACATGAAGACCGGGCGCCCCGTCAAGGTCTACGAGCACTCACCGTTGAAGCCGCACGGCAACACGCAGGCCTGTCCGTCCGCGATGGGCGGCAAGGACCAGCAGCCCTGCGCGATTGATCCGAGCGAGCCGGGAATGGCGTACTGCCCGACCAACAACTGGTGTATGGAAGATGAGCCGCAGGAACGCTCACATACCCAGCAGGGCATCGTGTACGTGTTCGCCAACGTGTACATGTATCCGGAAAAGCCGGGCATCACCGGCAAGTTCAAGAAGTTCAACGTGCTGACGGGCGAGACCGTGTGGGAGATTCCGGATCCGTATCCGAACTGGGGCGGCGCCCTGGTGACCGACGGCGGTGTGGCGTTCTACGGCAGCCTGAACGGCGACTTCCGCGCCGTCGACCGCGCGAGCGGCAAGGTACTGTGGCAGAGACGGCTGGGTTCGGGAATCATCGGCAACCCGATCACCTATCGCGTCAACGGCAAGCAGTACGTATCCGTGTGGAGCGGCATCGGCGGGTGGATCGGCCTGCCGGTAACGGCCGGGCTTGACCTGAACGACAAGTTCGGTGCGATCGGCGCGACCGCCATGACCAAGGCGGCGAACTTGAGCATGATCCCGATGGGCGGGACGCTGTACACCTTCGCTGTGCGAGACTGAGGGAACGAAAGATAGGCCGATGGAAACGGACGCGCCCGGCGGTAAACGCCGGGCGCGTCCCTCGTCCAGGCGAAGGCGCCACAGGGACCGAGGAGCCGAGTCGAATGAGGATGTGGATGCGAACTGGGCCAATACTGTCGGTATTGGTCGGCGGGGCACTCGCGCTGCTGGTTACGCCCGCTGAAGCCGTGGCAGCACTGCGCGTGTGCGCCGATCCCGGCAACATGCCGCTGTCCAACAATCGCGGCGAGGGATTCGAGAACAAGATTGCGGCCGTGCTCGCCAAAGCGCTCGACACGACCGTCGAATACTATTACCGCCCGGGAATCGAGCGCGGCCTGACGCGCACCACGCTGGACGCGGAGCAGTGCGATGTCATGATCGACATGCCGCTGGATTCGGATGATGTCAGTACCACCACCGCTTTGTACCGCACCACCTATGTGCTCGCCTACCGCAGCGAGCGTGCCTACAACTTCAAGAGCCTCGATGATCCGCGCCTGAAGAAGCTGAAGGTCGGCGTCTACGAGACCTCCGCGGTGCGCGAAGCGCTCGCCGACCATGGCGTGCGCAACGTCGAGATTCACTATCTCAGCCACGATGCGGATCTGGTGCCCAAGGACCAGCCGAGCTACCAGGTGCAGCAGGTCATCGACAACCAGCTGGACGTCGCCGCCGTGTGGGGGCCGCTCGCCGGCTACTACAAAGTGATGAAGCAGGCGCCCCTCACGCTGCAGCCGGTCAACCTGATGGATGACTCGGTGACGCTGGAATTTGACATGGCGATCGCGCTGCGCCGCGCCGACAAGGATCTGCAGCGTCGCCTCGATCAGGCGACCCGCGAGCAGCGCGAGGCGATTCGCGCCATCCTCAATGACTACGGCGTGCCGCTGATCGAGTGCAGCACCTGCATCATCAGCGGCGATCTGCCGACGCACGGACCTTACAAGCCGCCCGCGCCGGAGCACCAGGGTCCGGTGGCGGCGCCGGTGAGTATCGCGCAGCTGAATGACTGGCTGGCGCACGGCGCGGATCCGCGGGTGGAGCTCAACAACGCGGTGATGGCGGATGACCAGAAGCGCGTGGCATACCTGCTGGAGAGGAAACACGTCTCGGCGTCCGCGCAGGACCTGCAGGGCGAAACCCCGCTGCATCACGCCATCATCATGGCCTCACCCTCCATGGTCGAGTTCCTGATCGCGCACGGGGCCGGGGTCAATGAGCGCGATCGTGACGGCTGGACCCCGATCATGACCGCCGCCTACCTGGACAACGCCGAGGACGTGCGCATCCTCGCCAAGCACGGTGCCGACGCGAACGCGCTCAGTGCGCAGAATCTCAGCCCGCTCGGCATCGCCGCGCAATATGGCAAGAACGAGGCCGCCGTCGCGCTCCTCGACGCCGGGGCTGACCCGAGCCGCAGCATCGGCGAGGGCGGCTACACACCACTCATGCTCGCGACCGCGAACCACGCGGAGCCTCTGGTGCAAGCGCTCCTCAGGAAAGGCGCCGACATCAATGCGCGTAACAGCGGCGGCGTGACCGCGCTCATGATTGCCGCGGCCAACAGCCGTGCTGACATGGTCGAGCTTCTGATGCGCGCGGGTGCGAACGTTAAGGCGCAGTCGGACCGCGGCGACACGGCCCTGTCCATCGCGCGCGCCAAGGGTGACGAGAAGATCATCAAACTCCTGGATGAATCTGGCGCTCATCCGGGAGCCTAGAGCGCACAGGCTGTGGCGAGATGCAAGAAACAAGAAAACCGAGGCGCGCAGTGCTCAAGCGAACGCTGATGGTTGCCGTGGCGGGCCTGATGTCTTCCCTGATCTATGCGCATACCCAGGCCCCGCCGCCGGCCCCCGCCGCAGCGCCAACACAGGCTGCACCGGCCGCAGGCGGCACGATGACCCCGATCCAGCGCGCCGACTCAGCCCCGCAGGGGACGCTGAAGAACCCCTACCAGGATACGGATGCGGCCGCGGTCGAGTCCGGCGGCAAGCTGTACCAGAATTACGGCTGTAACGGCTGCCACGGGGGCACCGGCGGCGGGGGCATGTGTCCGCCGCTGACCAACGATACCTGGGTGTACGGCGGTGATGACGATACGCTCTTTCGGCTGGTCGCCTACGGCACCCAGATCCTGATGAGCAAGGGCTATAGCCGCAAGGCCCAGGAGAACGTTGTAGGCCCCATGCCGCAGATGGGGCAGGTGGTGAAGACGGACGATGATTTGTGGCGCATTCTTGCGTTCATACGGTTCAACTACCACGGGGCGCCGGAGTGCAAGTTCGGCTGCACGGGTAACTAGACCGTCGGCGTGTCGATTGGTCGAGGGGGAGCTTAGTTATGATGCGTGCGCGACCGGCGTCCCATACCCATGCGGACCTCATCGGCAATCTGGTCCGCAGGCACGGACCGGAACTTCCGATACCCGAGGTCGTCCGGAGCTCCTGGAGCCGCTGCCTCAATAACTACGCGCTCGATCCGCAGGAGATCAAACGCCCGAGCAGCGTCGAGCAGGCGGACCTGCAGGCGCGCCGCGAGCGCCTGGGCGTGCTGCTCGGCATCGCGCGCATCGAGATGGAGGCCTTGAGCAAGCTCATCAAGCACTCCGAATACAGCATCATGCTCACCGATCGCGACGGGGTCATCCTCAGCCACGTCGGCGACACCGGTTTCTCGGCCACGGCCCGCCGCAGCGGCTTTCGCGAGGGCGTCATGTGGGGCGAGCGGGAGATGGGCACCAACGGCATGGGGACCTGCCTTACGACCGGGCGCTCGGTGGTCATTCATCGCACCGATCATTTTCTCGCCCAGAACACCGCGCTCACCTGCTGCGCAGCGCCGATCTTCGACATGCGCGGCGAGCTGCTCGCGGCGCTGGACATCTCCGGCTCCTCCTCCAATCCCCAGAGCCACACCCTCGCGCTGGTGGAGATGGCCGCACAGAACGTGGAGAACCGCACCCTGCTGAGCGGCTGCCGCGACCTGCACCTGGTGCGCTTCCACCGCTGCCCCGAGTTCGTGAGCACTCCGGGGGAGGGCGTGCTGGCGTTCGATGACCAGGGGGTCATCAAGGGTGTCAATCGCGCGGCGCTCACGCTCCTCGGGCAGCGCGCGCACGAGTTAGTGTGCGGTCAACGCGTCGAGCAGGTGCTCGATACCAACCTCGCCACGCTGATGCGCATCGCCGTGCAGCGCGGCTATCGCGCCGAGGCCCTGAGCCCGAAAGTCTCGCAGCGGCGCTGGTTCGCGACCGTGCACGCACCGGATGCGCCGCGGCGTACACAGGTTGCGGTCGGTGGCGGCGCGGACGGCGCGGCGCTCGAGGCGCGCGGCTCGCTCGAGTGCCTGCATTCGTCCGATCCGACGATGATGCACAACGTGGAGGTGCTGCGGCGGGTGCTCGACCGCGACATCTCGGTGCTGCTGCTCGGGGAAACGGGCACCGGCAAGGGCTTCTGCGCGCGCGCCATTCACAACGCCAGCAACCGCGCCGACAAACCCTTCGTCACGGTCAACTGCGCGGCCATCCCCGAGACCCTGATCGAGAGCGAACTGTTCGGCCACAAGGCCGGCGCCTTTACCGGCGCCACACGCGAGGGCGGTGTGGGCCGCATCCTGCAGGCGAACGGTGGCACGCTGTTCCTGGATGAGATCGGCGACATGCCGGTGACGCTGCAGACGCGGCTGCTGAACGTGATCGAAGACCGCGAGGTCATGCCCCTCGGAGCAAGCAAGGTGGTGAGCGTCGATGTGCGCGTCATCAGTGCCACGCAGCACCATCCGCTGGATCTGATCGCCAAGGGGCAGTTCCGCGAGGATCTCTACTATCGCTTGAACGGCATCACCGTGCGCCTGCCGCCGGTGCGCCAGCGCACCGACAGCGCAGAACTCATCAATAAGCTGTTGCGCGCCGAAGCTGGCACGGGCGGCATCGAGATCGAGCCGGCGCTGATGGAGCATCTGGTGCGCCATAGCTGGCCCGGCAACGTGCGCCAGCTGCGTAACGTCCTGCGCACCATGCTCGCGCTGCGCACCGGCGAGCGGCTGACGCTCGCAGATTTCAACGAGGAGTGGCTCGCCGGCGCGGCCGCCGAAGAAGCACCGGCCGGGGAGATCGAGGCGGCCCTGGACGTGGACGGCGAGAGCGTCCTGAGCGGCGCGGAGCGCGAGGCGCTGCGGCGCATGCTCGAGTCGTGCCAGTGGAACGTCAGCGCGGCGGCCGCCCGCCTGCACATCAGCCGGCGCACCATCTATCGCAAGATTCATCGACATGGACTCCTGCGGCACGTTCAGCACCTCGGAGCAGGCGCGCAGGAGTGCGAGTGAGTTCCTGAGGGGACTCTCAAGAACCGTCTACTACAAACCCAAGAGGCGAGGCACGACTAACATGGCAATCAAGATTCATCCCTCGGTTGATAACGGAGTCAAGAAGGGCACGCCCGGCTTCGCCGGCGGCACGCTCACCTGCAAGTGCACCAGCAACCCGGTGACCGTGACGATCGGCTCGAACGTCGCCTTCAACCACGCCTGCGGCTGCACCAAGTGCTGGAAGCCCGCAGGCGCCACGTTCTCGATCGTCGGCGTCGGCGGTCGCGACAAGGTCACGGTGACCGCGAACGGCAACAAGCTGAAGATCGTCGACGAGAAGGCGGCCATCCAGCGCCACGCCTGCACCGGCTGCGGCGTGCACATGTACGGGCGCATCGAGAACAAGAATCATCCCTTCTATGGCTTTGACTTCTTCCACACCGAATTGTCCAAGGATCAGGGCTGGGAGGAGCCGCGCTTCGCGGCCTTCGTCTCCTCGATCATCGAGTCGGGCACGAAGCCGGACCAGATGGGCGCGGTGCGCGCGCGGTTGAAGGAGCTGGGCCTGGAGCCGTACGACTGTCTGTCCCCGGCGCTCATGGATCTGATCGCGACCCACACGGCGAAAGCCAAGGGCGTCCTGGCCGCCTGAGCGGCGCGTCGTGCTCGGAGGGCCCCGCGCTGCGCGGGGCCCTTTCTTCGGACTCCTCACCGCCTCCGAATCAGGAACCTGTCAGCCATGAAAACACGTGCTGCTATCGCGTACGGCGCCGGCAAACCGCTGGAGATTGTGACGGTGGATCTGGAGGGTCCGAAGGCAGGCGAGGTGCTGGTGGAGCTCAAAGCGACCGGGATCTGCCACACGGATGAGTTCACCC